>Ga0116154_10000012_pt1 | contig 399703 bp, 321 predicted proteins | sample AD_UKC030_MetaG_FD_89898 | JGI IMG/M metagenome (GOLD analysis project Ga0116154, IMG submission 89898) | Active sludge microbial communities of municipal wastewater-treating anaerobic digesters from USA - AD_UKC030_MetaG | ecosystem: Engineered > Bioreactor > Anaerobic > Digestate | place... | reverse complement strand
GAAAGAGGCTGCCGTCCAGCGGATCGGCCGCGAACTCGCGACGCACCAGGCCGGACAATCCATCGAACCCCTTGCGCAAGTCCGCGGGCCGCGTGTACAGGAAGATCGGTACGGTGGGCGGAATGCTCAACATGCTCCATCGCTCCCATGACGGCCATCGTCCGATCGGGCCACGACACCCACCACCGCACGCACCACTTCCAGATCTTCAGTCCCCACCTCGATCCGCGTGCCGCAGGGCAGCTCGATGCGGACCGCCGATGCCGCCGGAACCACCGTGACCGGCTGGAAGACGCTCCGCCGATCAGTCTGTGGCCGGCCCTCGTCTCGAGGCCCGCACGCCCCGACCTTCTCACGCCAGTAATAGAACGAAGCTACCGAAACATGCTCCCGCGCACAGAACGGCCCGACGGCCATCTGGCCACGCGAGAACCGCTCGAATCGCTCCTGCCACAACGCCAGCTTCCCGGAATCCGTTGAACGAGGCATGCAGACTCTCCTCAACGTGCACACTTGCACCATCAACACGCACGTCAGGATAACCCGCGCGTCAAGAATGGTTCTGGTGGGCGCTTACCCCACGGCGGCACTTTGGCAACCAAGGTCTTACCTTCTGACGCGATCGTGGACATCCGCTACCTGGTGATCGATACGGGGCCGCGGGCAGCTGAGACAGCGGGTTCTCATCACATGGGGGTCGGTTGCACAGTCAGATCCGGGGCAGCGACTTCTTCGTCTCAACCTGACTCGCCGGCAACTGAGAGCCTGTCCGGGGGCAGACGCAGCCGCTCCGAGTTGGCACCGGGACATCGCCGCATGCGATTCCCGCACACCTGATTCCACGGCACCAGCCAAGTAATGCGACGCATCGCAGCTGCTGGTTCGTCCTCTCGCGGTCCCCTGGATCTCCCCCAGCAACCGGGTTATCTCTGCAACTGCTGAACGTCTGAAGCGGCTCCCGCGAGCAGCAGAACGTCGTTCGGCTCCAGCGGCGCGTCGGGATCAGGAAACCGCCACTGTCCGGCAGCCTGCAGCGAGCCTCGACGGATAGCCACCAACACCAGCCGGGCCTTCCTCGTCAATTCCAGTTGCACCACCGTCTTGTTAACCCAGGCTTCCGGGACTGGGATCTCGACCATGGAGAACTCGTCGTCAACGGCGAAGAAGTCGAGGATCCCACGGCCCGCCAAGATCCCAGCCAGGCGTTCTGCCGCCTCCTCCTCCGGGAAGATAACACGTGTTGCACCCACGATCTTCAGGATCTCGGCGTGTTCGGCGTTGACCGCCTCGACCACGATCTCCGGCACCTTGAGCTTGGCAAGGTAGTTGGTGACGAGTATGCTCGCCTGCATCTGGTCGCCCAGGTCGACAATCGCACACTCCATTCCTTCAGGAAGGACTTCCTCAAACAGTTGACGATTCAGCGCGTCGGCCATGATGGCCTGTGTCGCGAGGTCTCGCACCTGTTGAATCTTGTCGTCGCTCCGATCGATGACAATGACCTGCAGGTTGCGTGCGGCGAGACTCCGCAAGAGGCATTGGCCGAGACTGCCCAGCCCGACGATAATGAAGTTTCTCATAGCTGCCCTTACCCGATGGCTAGCTCTTCGCGCGGATAATCGAAGAGCACGCTCGTGCGCGGGCGAAACACCGCCAACGCCAGAACAAGTGGACCTGTCCGACCCACGAACATACAAGCAATGATGATCAACTTGCCGCCCACCGAGAGCTGAGGGGTGATTCCCGTGCTCAAACCCACCGTGCCGAAGGCTGAAGTAGCCTCAAACACAATCGCGAGAAAGTGGTGGGCAGGGGCATGGGGGCTCATAAGTTGCTCCTCGGTGATCAACAGAGCCGCGACGACGAGGCCGAGAAACACGATCGCGAGCGATGCAAGCTGAAAGGCTCGCTGCACGATGTCCGGCGGTATCGTCCTGCGCAGAAAGGTGACCGACTCGCGACTGCGTAGCCTGGCATACATAGCCGCCAGCATGACGACGGCGGTCGTGACCTTAATTCCGCCGGCAGCGCTCCCTGGTGCTCCGCCGATGACCATGAGGAACAGGGTGAAGAAGAGCGTGGATTCCCGCATTCTGCCGAAATCAAGCGTATTGAAGCCGGCCGTTCGTGTTGTTACGGACTGAAACAGGCCCGCTCCGAGCCGACCCGTTACGGGCAGGTTCGCCATGGAGTTCCGCCATTCCAGCAGGCAAAACATAGTCGCCCCAAGAATCCAGAGGATCACCGAGCCCACCAGGACAACTCGCGTGTGGAAATACAGCGGCGGGCGCCGACCGTGAAGCCGACCACCGACCCAGAGACCAATCTGTCGCAAGCAGATGAACCCGATGCCACCCGCGGCAATGAGGATCATGATCATCACCAGAACCAGCGGTTGATCACCGAAGCGCGTGAGGCTGTCAGGGTAGAGGGAAAAGCCTGCGTTGCAGAACGCGGAGACGCTGTGGAACACAGCCGACCAGGTGGATTGCCCGCGGCCGAGCCCGGGTGAGAGAACGATGACCCCCAGCGTTTCGGCGATCACTGTCAGCGAAACCACCCATAGTAGAAGTCGAAAGGGCTTGACACGAACGGCGGCAAGCTGATCCTGAGCCTCGACGTGATGAGAGAGAGATGCTTTGCCTGCGGCGACAAGGAGCAGGGTGGACATCGTCGTGATGCCTAGTCCGCCGAGTTGGATGAGAGTCAATAGCACCCCCTGGCCGAAACCTGACAATTGATCGCCGACAGCGATCGTCGACAGGCCGGTGACGCAGACCGCCGAAGTCGCCGTGAAAAGCGAATCGACCCAACTCAGGCGTGCGCCTTGGCTGGCACCAGGAAGCGACAGAAGTGCGGTACCGATCGCGATCAATACCGCGAAGCCGCTCGCCAGGCGTAGTGAACTTGAACGCTGACGATGCATCTTCAGGCTTCCTTTGAGCCGGTGTTCACGGCGGGCGATCCTCCGGCTTCGTCCCTTGGCTGTCTTGAAGGCACGAGGGCGACGAGTGTCTGGCCGGGCCGAGGATCCAATCTCTGTTCGGCCGAAACGACCCTGAGCACGCCGGTCTCGGCAAGTACGAACAGTGGGATTGTATCCACACCATAGAGAGCAGTGAAAGCCGCAAAGTCGAACATGTCCGTCAGTTTCGTTGCTTTCAATAAGGCACCGTTGGTGATCATGGCCTCTAACCGGAAGAAGCCGGCATCCTGGGCGAAGAGGCATCTGCCGCACATATGCTCTTCGATTTGTCGGCGGCCACCCAGGCCGAGCTCCGGGGCTATCTGGTACACTTCCGCTCGTCCGAACACTCGGGTGAAGCGACGGACCGCCAGAGCGTTTACCTCATCGCTGGATGTCAATGCCAGCAACCGTCCTATTCGAGCTAGATCGATCTCATCCAGCAACTGGGACGCCAGAATGCTCCCGTGATACGCCTCCAAACCGGTCAAACGAGCGGCCCTCACATGATCTCGGTTGGTGTCCACCAGAACCGCGCGCAGCCCCAGATCGCTCAGCGTTTTCGCCACCGCTCGGCACAGCCGGCCCGCACCGACGATCATCACGCCCTGCGGATTGGCGTCCGAGAGTCCCAGCCGTCGAGCGATCTTGCCCGCCGTCAAGCCGTATACGAGAACCGTCCCGACGATCACGGCAAACGTGATCGGCACCAACAAGCGGGCTTGAGCGTACCCTTTCTCTTCCAGTGCCAACGCGAACACCGACGCGACTGCTGCCGCCACGATGCCCCGGGGAGCCATCCACATGAGGAAAAGTCGCTCTGCACGCTGCAGGTTGCAGCCGACCGAAGCGAGCCAGACGCTCGCTGGACGCACAACCAAAATGAGGACGGCAACGAAGAGCAGTATTCCGGGGCCTATCCGTTGAAGGTCAGCAAGCCGCAGTCGAGCGCCGAGCAGAACGAACAGCGACGAGAGTAGGAGTGTGCGAAGCTGCTCTTTGAATTCAATGATGGCATGAATATCGACTCTCCTCTGGTTCGCCAGCGTGATACCCATGACGGTGACGGCCATTAAACCCGATTCGGGCTGGAGGGCGTCTGCTGTGGCGTAGCTCCCGGCTACCAACATGAACGTGACTGCCGCCTGCAAGTAATCGGGTACCCAGTACCTTCGCAGAACCAGCACGAGCAATGCCGCGGCCAGCACTCCAATCCCACTGCTCAGAAAAAGTGTCGTGACCACCACTGCCGCAAGATGCTTGCCGACATGCTCCATAGCGGATCCGGCTACCATCTCGAATACCACGACGGCCAACAGAGCCCCGATCGGGTCGATCACGATGCCTTCCCATTTCAAGACCGGGCTCACACGGCCGCTCGGACGGATATGACGCAGTAACGGCTGAATGACCGTGGGGCCGGTGACAACGAGGATCGCCCCGAGCAACACCGCCAGAGCCGCATCGATCCCGATGATCCAATGGGCTGTCGTTGCCGCGAGCGTCCAAGTGGCTAGTGCGCCAGTAGTAACGAGATTGCGGACGACGTGGCCGGCACCGCGAAGCTCGCGCAGGTCCAAGCTCAGTCCACCCTCGAAGAGAATCAGTGCAACGAACAGCGAGACCATCGGCAGCAAGAGCGAGCCGAAGAGCCGATCGGGATCGACAATGGGCGCCGCCAAGCCGAGGAGCATTGACCCGGGACCTGCGATGAACCCAAACAGGAGCAGCAGAAGGATGGAAGGCAAGCGGATCGCCCATGCAACCCATTGGGCCCCGGTCCCGAGGATGACAATCAGTGCCAGTCCGGTGAGCGGATCATGCATGGTTCATTTCCGGGAACGGGGGCGCGTCGCGGCCGGCTGCTTAACGGGCATCGGCGCTTGCTGTGGATCGGCATTGCCGGCCAGCTTCCGCGTTAGCTCATCGAGGTTGGCGAACAGGAAACGATGTTCAATCGCCGTGCCAGTGAATTGGCTCGATGGTTCAAGCAGGTTGTCCAGAAACGCCCGTCTTCTGTTGGCGAGATTGCGTGCACGGGGAGTCAAACGGGGATTCCCCGCTTCGATTCGCGTGCAGACTGACATGCATTGCAGGATTTCGTGGATCCGCTCGTGGACGAGTGGAGCATATCGCCTGCATGCCTTCACGATCTTCAGTTGGCATGATCTCGATCCCGACTCGAAGGCCGATATTTCCCGCACAAGAATGACGGCGTTCTCAAACACCCCCATCAGGCGATTGGCCTCGATGAGGCGTATGACACATTGCTTCAGGCATTCATGAGGTCGGCTCTGCGAGGGGCGCGGTGCGGGTCGGTCAACCAGAACCTTCGTTCTCCCGGCTGCGAGCTTGACTCTCTCAAACGCGGCAAGCAGGCGCAGATCGGCTGGGATGGCATTGAATGTGACGAACCCAGTGCCATTGCAGAAATCACAGCGGGCGACCCCCGTCGTAACGCACGTTTCGCACAAGGTGTTGTCCTGCCAGTATCCCACCCCCTTGCATCCTTCACACGGTTCCACACCATTCTTGCAGTAGAAACACGGATGTCTCGCGTAAGCCTTCAGGAGTTTGGAGGCACCTGCCTTCCCGATCGCACTGACCGCCCAGTGGACGAGGTTGATTCCTGGCGGCACGATCCCATGGTCAAGCCCGTCAGCGAACAATCGCACGGCCTGGACGTCCCGATCAGCGTTGAGCTCGTCGGTCACTTTCTCCATCAACTTCGCAATAGCGGAGCTGGAAACCGCCCTGCTGCAATGAATGGGCTCGCTCATTCGGTGACTTCCTTTCACCGTCACGCCGCAACTTGGGCTGGACCCTGGATAGACGTGACGCTCGATGATAGCAGCGCGGGCGTTGCGGTCAAGCTCCTTCGAACAAGGGCCACGAAGGGCATATCTGGCTGCGGGGGTAGCCCTCGCGGAATGGTCGCGTCCTGTAGTGGTCACTCTGAGTTTCTGTGGTCATGCAACTTCGGTTTGGGGCCACGTTTGGGCTGTGGATCCCGCGTATTCCAGTTCCAACTTGGTGATTGGCTTGTCGATGGAGTTGTCCCGTGAGTATCTGCCGGGTGTAGGCACGGCACCGAGCCCAACGATTCAATCATGCCCCGCCGGGTAGCGCCGAGCCATGGTGGCGACACTTTGGCAAATGAGGCCCCACCCCCGGGCGCGAACCTGGACAGAGTGTCCGCACGCCGGCAGCGCACGAACACCTCGTCATCTGTAACTCCTTATTTATTAGAATGTTAAACACGGTTCTACGGGAATGAGTGTTCACGGCACGGCATGTGCTTGGGGTGTAGTGACCGCCGCTGGTGGACTGTCTGCAAGGCCGGGCGCGCCTAGGCTGCCAAGCGGAGGCGCGAGGCCTTTGGATTCAGCTCAAGACCTGGCCACGCCTGCGGTCCCAGGCACACTCGCCAGCGGCAAGTGGAGAGCAGTGTGACGAATGGAGGGGCTCGTTGGCGACTGAGGCAGAGAAGCGCGGTTGAAACAGGAGTAGGCGCCATGCTGCGAAGCCTGAATGACCTGAGACAGTACGGAGTTGCCGGGGTCGACGGAGATCTGGGCTGGGTGCACGACTTCCTCTTTGACGAACGCGACTGGGTCATCCGCTATCTGGTGATCGATACGGGGCCGCGGCTGCTGAGGCAGCGGGTTCTCATCACCTGGGGGTCGGTTGCACAGTCAGATCCGGGGCAGCGACTTCTTCGTCTCAACCTGACTCGCCGGCAACTGAGAGCCTGTCCGGGGGCAGACGCAGCCGCTCCGAGTTGGCATCGGGAGATGGCCATGGGCAACTACTGCACGGCGATACCTAGCTGGTTGGCGGCGGGTGTTCTTGCGCCGCCTCCATTCTCGCTTCCGGAAACAAGATTCTGCGCAGGACGGGCGACGACGGGCGCCGCCGGCATTGATCCTGAGGTGAACACCTTGCGCAGCGTCATGGCAACCACCAGATATGCGGTGGAGGCCTTGGACGGCCGTGTCGGGTATGTCAGAGATCTCATCGGACAAGAAGAAACCTGGAAGATCCGTCACTTGGTGATTGCCATGAGAAGCTGGCTGCCAGCTAAGCGAGTGCTTCTGCCGTCGCGATGGGTTCAACGCCTCTGTCCGGAAACAGCAGAGATTCTGGTCGCTCGCGAACGAGACGAAATCAAGAAGGCACCCGAGTACCGTCCCTCGACGCCGATCAACCGGGCATACGAGGTCAGACTCTACGACTACTGCGGCAGGCCGAGTTGCTGGCAGTGAACCGGCAACGCAGAGCTGAATGACAAGCTATGGTCCCCGGCCAAATGGGGGCGATTTCGAGCCCAGGAAGGAGTCAGCCATGAATCGACCATCCTTAAGCTGGTTGGAGCGGCATGTCGAGAAGGTCGTGCTCGGGTTCACCGGCAGTGTCCTCCTGGCCACGGTTCTTTTCTACGGTATCCGATCACCCTACACCATCAACGTGGCCGGCGAGAGACTCGGGCCCAGTGAACTCAACGGCGCGTTGGCCGAGAAGGCCAATGCCGTTCGACTCGCCATGAAGGATGCGCCGCCGCCGAAACTCGCATCCGTGCCCGACTTCTCCTGGTTCAATTCGGTACCGGCGGCTCCGGCGCCACCCTTTGTCCCCCTGGGCTACCCGATACCCAAAGTCACAGTCCCTGATCTTGCGAAGCTCGGCCACGTGAGACTGGCGGCCATCCTGCCGCCCACCCAACCGGTCGTAAGCACAGGCAAGGCGGCGGCCAGGATCCCTGATCCCGTGGAAATTCCAGCGATTACCGCGACTGCAAGAGCCGCTCAACCTGAGTTCGTGATCACCCGAGACTGCCACTGGGTCACGCTGGCAGCCGCCATCAGCCGGCAGGCCCAACGAGAGGTCTTCCTGAAGGCGAAGTACGACCCGCGTCTCCTGGACCTCGTCGTCGCCGACATCGAAGCTGAGCGCCAGCTGCGGCTGCCTGATGGCAAATGGGATCACCCTGTCCTTGTCAAGCCGTATGCGCCGCTTCGGCGGACAGGTCCGCGTACGATCAGGTTGCTCAAGGACGAAGCGGGCTATGGCATCACCTCTGCGGACTACGACTACCTCCGCGCCTATGGCGGATACCTGTCGCATCCGGATGTCCAGGCTCAGATACTGCGGGTGCCGTTCCAGAGCTATCTCGCGGACGAGAATCCCGCAAACGATGACCGCATGGAATGGACGGTACCCTCAACGTTGAAGGCGGCGGATGGGGTGGTGCTGGATCTTTCGGATCCAAGCTACGGGCTCATTCGCCCGGATGACGGGTCTCGGCTCGTCATCAACCCGCGAACGGATGGCCCGATCGGTCTTGCTCAGATGAAGAGGATCAAGGACATCCTCGACACCGGATGGAAGGACGCTGGCTTGAATGCGTACAGCGACGCTGTGTCTGTCTTGCGATCAATCGAGACAAGCCCGAACGATTCCACCATGGTTCGCCGGATGGCAGAACGGCTTCTGGACGAGCATGACAGCGAGATTCGAGTTGCGGATCAGCTATACCAGGCAGCCCGCGAGTCACAGCCGCTGGGAGCCGACTTGGGACCGGATGTCGAGCCGATCTGGGGCACCGATACGACCGTGACCCCAGGGGAGACCTATCGCTATCGCCTGCGATTGCTCGCGTTCAGCGGCTATGCCGGCCGGCCGGTATTGCTTGATGATCCTCTCGAGGCTGGAAAGGTCCTCATCGAAGGCGAATGGTCGCCGTGGTCTGAGCCTATTGCCGTGGGGCCTGATCGATACCTCTTCGTGCTCGACACAGTTGATGAAGTCGAGAAGCAAATCAGGGTCCAGCTGTACCAGTGGTCCAATGGACTCTGGCACAACGGCAGTGCTACAGTCACGATCGGGGATTCTCTTTCGATCAGAAGCGATTTCACAGACCTCACCTATGACGGCGTCGTACGGGCTATCGATTTCCATCGACCCTACCAGGAGCCCGGGGTGTCGTCGAACCGAACCGCGGGCACCACCTCGAGCGAGACAGTGGCCGTCACTCTCGTCACAGCCGGGGGTGAAGCGGAAGAGCACCTCGCTGCTGTTGATCGAAAGGCCCGAGCCGCCTTGATCAAGGAGATCAAGGAAGAGGAGAGACGCCGCAGGTCAGTAGACGAACTGTCGCGGACCGTGCTCACGCGCGGCAGGGAGACAAGCCTTCGTCGTGATCTTGGTTCCGCCGTCGGTGATCGGTGACAAGGAGGTCGAGATGGCTCGTGTGCGTCCATTAATTGTCTCGTGGCGGCCCATTCTCTTAGCATTCACGATCTGTGCTGCAACCCACGCTGATGATTCTCTGAACCCTACAACCAGACCGGCAGTACCGCCTCCCGTCACAGGCAAGCAGGACAACGTTCCGGACCCTGAAGCCAGGCAAAGCACGCTCACCGATGCGGAGAAAATCGCCCGACTCCAGCGGTCGATTGAGGACGACGGACGGCTCCTGCAAGAGCTGCGTGACAAGCTGAACGCTCCGGATTCTGAGTACTCGAAAGCAGAGCGTGAGTTCACGCACATCGACGGTCAACTGGAAACGAAGAGGAAGGAAGCTCCGCAGAGCTTGACCTCGCAACCACAGGATGAGCTTGGTTCCTACAAGACCGAGCTTCGCGAGCTCGAAGCCAAGCACAAGCTTGCAAAAGACCGTTTCGATCTCGCCATCCGCGAACGAAAGGTGCTGCAGGAGCAGGTGGCCACGCTGGAGAAGAAGATCCAACAGGACCAGGCCGCCCTCGGCAAACTCAAGGGCGAGCCTGCTCCTCCGACCTCGCAGCCTACTCTTCCTCACTCTGCGAAGGAGGCGGCGACGACCCTTCCCTCCGTCCCGCCTCTTTCGCCCGCTGCCGCTCAGAGAACGGCGGCCGCACCAACCACACCCGCCGTTCCAACACCGGCTGGTAGTCCCCCCCTTCTTCCTGGTTCGCCTGGATCCGGACAAGCGGGCGGAGTTCCGCCGGTCACTCCTCCCAAGGTGATGCCAAGCCCGGAACTCGAGAAAGCCCGAGTCGACGCAGCGGACAAGCAGGTTCAAGCTCAGGAGGCCGCGAAAGAAGCTCGGTCGGTCACTGAGCGCATGGAGGCCGCTCACAAGGCCATTGCACTCGAGCAGAAACTGTTGCAGACGGTGCGGGAGCGTTCGGACAACGCTCGGAAGACAGAGCGGACCCTCTACGATGAGTTGCAGACCAAGTGGCAGGCGGGTGCGCCGCCCGAGCAACTCGCTGAGCCTCGCCAGAAGATCAACGATGCCAGAAGTCGACTGTGGGAGGCCGAGCGAGAAATCCGTGAACGAACGGACCGCATTAGCAAGTTGCAGGATGAACTGTCCGGTCTTCAAAGTGAACAGATTGCCGCATTGAAGCAGGCCGAACAGAAACGACTGGAGGCCGAATCGGCCCAGAAGCGAGTCAAGCAGCTTGAGAATCCATGGTCTCCGCAGAACCTCTTGCGATGGTTGCTTGAACACGGTCCGCGTGTACTCGGCATCATCATTGGCATGGCCGCGTTACTCTGGTTGTCGCACATCATGGAGGACCGAATCGTCAAACTCTTGGCCGGCCGCGCTCAACACAGTACTCATGAAGACCAGGAAAACCGGGCGAGAACGCTGGTTGGTGTATTTCGCAGTGCGGTGGCGATCGTGATCTACACTGGCGGTACGCTCATGGTACTGACCGAACTCGGCGTAAACATTATCCCCCTTATGGGCGGCGCCGCAGTCATTGGCCTGGCCGTGGCCTTCGGCGCCCAAAACCTCATCCGTGACTACTTCTATGGCTTCATGATCCTGCTTGAGAACCAGTACACGATCAACGATGTGGTGAAGCTCGGTGAGATCGCGGGTCAGGTTGAGAACATTACGCTCCGTATCACGGTTCTCAGAGGCCTGGATGGCACGGTGCATTTCGTTCCCAACGGCCAGATCACGCAGGTCAGCAACATGACGCACGGTTGGTCGCGAGCACTGTTTGAAATCGCCGTGTCGTACAAGGAAGACGTTGACCAGGTGATGGCGACCCTGGTGGAGCTGGGGAAGGAACTGCGACGTGATCCAGAGTTTCGAGGGATGATCCTGGAGATGCCGGAGATGCTCGGTGTTGACGAGTTCAGCGATTCGGCGATTGTCATCAAGTTCTTCATCAAGACCAAGCCGCTCAAGCAGTGGACTGTCAAGCGCGAGTTGCTGCGTCGCATCAAGCGCAAATTCGACGAGTTGGACATCGAAATCCCGTTCCCACACCGAACGGTGTACCACCGGGTTGAGGACAATAGTCCTTTGGCCGGCGCAATGGCTTCGTGGGCGACGGCCGCGAAAGAGAATGATCGTACTCTGGTTGAGTATGCGTCGGGTAGGCGTGTGTAGGTGGGCAGACGATTTCTTGCGGACTCAGGTGACATGACCGACCACAGCAGTAAGCTTGGCCAGATCGCGGAGAGCCCCATCTTGCTGGTCGCCTCCGACTACGACGGGACACTCGCTCCGATCGTGTCTCATCCTGCCGATGCCCGGCTCGACGCTCGCTCAGCCGAAGCCCTCGTCGCGCTGGGCAAACTCCCTCACACGCATGCGGCCGTCATTTCAGGCCGAGCACGGAGTGATCTCGTTCGCGCGTTTGGTGGCGCGGCTGGTGTCGAGCTGATCGGCAGTCATGGCGTCGAAACCGATGATGCCGGCCCGGCGACCATGACCGAGCCGCAAAGATCCTTGTTCGATACGGTGGCGTCCGCCCTCGGCGAGATTGTTAGCCGAAGTCCCGGGTGCCTGATTGAACACAGGCCGACCGGAGTCGCGCTGCACCACGGACGTGCAACCTCTGAAGTCATCGACCAAGCACGCCGGTTGATCATGGATGGGCCGGCTACACTGGATGGCGTGGAGTTGCAGTTCGGTACCGGGACGATTGAACTGACCGTCGTGCCTGGCAACAAAGGGAGTGCACTAAGAGCTCTGCGCCACCGCTTGGGTGCGTCGACGACGGTGTTCATCGGTGACGATTTCACGGATGAAGATGCGTTTCGCGCGCTCACCCCCGGTGATCTTGGAATTGTCGTCGGCACACACGAAACGCTCGCCTCGCTCAGACTGACCAACACGGATTCCGTGGCCGATCTGCTCGTGGAGCTCGTGGCCCTACGCAAGGCATGGGTGACGCAGCGTGTGCTCGTCCCTATTGAACGACATGCCATCCTGAGCGATCAACGTACCATTGCCGTCGTCGAGCCTACCGGCTGCATCAGCTGGCTCTGCCTGCCGCGTCTTGACGCCACTCCGATCTTCGCCCGGCTGCTCGGCGGCGATGCAGCGGGTTACTTCACGATCGTCCCTGCCAACGGCGACCAAGCACTCAGTCAGGCGTATGGAGAAGACTCGTTCATCCTGCATACCCAATGGCCGGCGATGACCGTTACCGACTATCTTGATGGTTCGGGCGGCCGTCCTTTTCAGCGTGCCGGCCGTACGGATCTCATTCGTCGCGCGGAAGGTCGGGGCAAGATCGTGGTGCGATTCGCGCCGCGCCTGGATTGCGGCCGCCTCGAAACGCACCTGATGATTCGAGAAAACGGTCTTGAACTTGAAGGCGTGTCCGACCCGATCGTCCTGTCTGCCCCTCGCGTATCTTGGCAGCTCGTCGACGAGGGACAGCACAAGACTGCTATCGCCGAGATCGATCTCGTCAACGGACCGTGTATCCTGGAACTGCGGTACGGCACTCGGGACTTGAGTGACAGGCATTTCTCTGAATCGGAGCGGCGTCAACAAACGCTGAAATTCTGGACTGGCTGGGCCCAGGGATTACGAATTCCCAACTTAGCTCCTGCCCATATCCGTCGCAGCGCGCTCATCCTCAAAGCGCTAAGCTATGGGCCGACGGGCGCTATCGCCGCCGCGGGAACAACGAGTCTGCCCGAACAGTTGGGTGGAGAACGCAACTGGGATTACCGACTATGTTGGCCCCGTGATGCGGCCCTCGCCGCCGCTGCTCTGGTGCAACTCGGAAACACAGGGGTTGCCATGCGGTTGTGCGACTGGCTCCTGGGCATCGTCGATCAATGCGAGTCGCCCGATCGCTTGCGACCCATTTATACTGTGACGGGTGGGCACCTGGGTTCCGAAGCCCAGATCAATGAGCTTAGGGGCTATGGAGACAGCCGGCCGGTTCGTGTCGGTAACGCGGCAGCCCATCAGGTGCAGCTTGACGTCTTCGGCCCGATAGCTGGTCTTATCGCTCTGCTCGCGGAGAAGGGAGCGCCCATCTCTCCGGATCATTGGCGTCTGATGAAAGCTATGGTGGCAGCCGTGGAGATGCGGTGGCGGGAGGCTGACCATGGAATCTGGGAGACTCGCGGGCCGCGCCGGCATCATGTGCACTCCAAGGTTATGTGCTGGTACACCGTTGACCGTGCGATTTACGTGCAGGATCAGTTCCTCGGGCATCCGAATCGAGACTGGGAAGCACTGCGCGAATACATCAGAGCGGATGTCATCGAGAACGGCTGGAATCGTCGCATCAAAGCGTTCACTGTAGCGTATGGAGAAGACCATCTTGATGCAGCCGCGCTTCAAGTTGGCTTGACCGGCCTGCTGGAGCCGTGCGACGAACGGTTCAGTCAAACCGTGCAAGCCGTCGAGGAACACCTCCGCGATGGACCCTGTGTCTACCGTTACCGATACGACGACGGATTACCCGGCCGGGAAGGCGCGTTCCATCTGTGTACGTGGTGGCTCCTTGAATCCTACCTCAGGCTGGGGCGCGTGGCGGACGCGCAAAAGCTCTTCGCCGGTTTTGTCGAGAAGGTTGGGTCCGCGGGGCTTCTCTCTGAGGAATACGACCCAATCGCCGGCAGAGCCCTGGGCAACTTTCCGCAGGCCTATTCACACCTGGCTTTGATCAATTCGGCTGTCGCACTTGCACAACACATGTCGTGACATCGCGCGGGGGCTGGGGCCGGCCCCAACCAAGCCCCCCGATGATGATCCTCGCCACATCATGTCTCTGAGCCTGGAGTATGTGAAAAGGAAAGTCCACCGAGTGGATTATGCGCAGTATTGCCAAGCGGGCTTGTCCATCACCAGTACCGCAGTCGAGTCGCTGATCAGGCAATTCAACAAGCGGGTGAAGGGCACCGAGCAGTTTGGGATTAAAGTTGGCGCCGAGGCCATTCCCCAGGTCCGGGCCGCCGACCTGAGCGAGGACGACCGGACCGAGCAGTTCCACCAGCACCGCCGCCCCGGCCGTGCCGTCGGCCAAAACCGCCTCCGGTCGGTCGCATGAACGGCCATGCACCCCCGTGCGTCCTGTGGCTCGACGTGATCTCCAACTGCGTTATAATGTCTTCCGCGGACGGATGTTAGCTTCGCGTCGCGCATCCTCTTGCAGGAGTATTCCACATGGGAAGCACGGTCCTGCCAGGGAAACCATACCCGTTGGGCGCCGCGATCGATGGCCGTGGCACCAACTTCGCCCTGTTCTGCGAACACGCGGAAAAGGTTGAGCTTTGCTTGTTCGATTCGCCTGAGGCGCCGACGGAAACGGAACGAATCCCGCTACCCGAGCAGACCGACATGGTCTGGCATGGTTACTTGCCGGGCATCGCGCCGGGGCAGCTGTACGGATACCGCGTGTACGGCCCTCACGATCCTCAGCACGGACACCGGTTTAACGCGAACAAAGTCATCCTCGACCCGTATGCCAAGGCGATTGGCCGCGACCTTCAGTGGGCGAATGGGCTGTTTGGCTATCGAATCGGCGATCCGGCGGCTGACTTGTCGTTCGACGATCAGAACAACGCGGCCATTGCGCCGCTGGCGATCGTGATCGATCCCGCGTTCACATGGGGCGATGACCGCCGGCCAAGCATCCCCTGGAACGAGACCATCATCTACGAACTGCACGTCAAGGGCTTCACGAAGCGGCATCCCGAGATTCCAGAGGAACTGCGCGGCACCTACACCGCGCTGTCTTCGGAGCCAGCGATCAAGTACCTGAAGAATCTCGGCGTGAACGCCGTTGAGCTCCTACCGGTCCACCATCATGTCGATCATCGGCACCTGATCGAGCGTGGACTGACGAACTACTGGGGCTACGATACGCTGGCGTACTTCGCGCCCGACATTCGCTATGCCGCCGCCGACTCAGCCCGCGACGCGGTCCGGGAATTCAAACGGATGGTGGCAGCCCTACACGCGGCCGGCATAGAGGTGATCCTTGATGTGGTGTACAACCACACGGGCGAGGGGAACCACCTCGGGCCGACCCTCTCGCTACGCGGCGTCGACAACGCATCGTACTATCGCCTGGTGGCCGACACCCCACGTTATTACATGGACTATATCGGTTGCGGCAACACGCTGAACATGATGCACCCGAAGACGCTCCAACTCATCATGGATAGCTTGCGCTATTGGGTGACGGAGATGCATGTGGACGGTTTCCGATTCGATGCCGCGTCCGCGCTCGCTCGCGAGTTGCATGAGGTGGACAAACTATCGGCCTTCTTCGACATCATCCACCAGGATCCCGTTCTTTCGCAGGTAAAGCTGATCGCCGAGCCGTGGGATCTCGGCGAGGGCGGTTATCAGGTGGGGAATTTTCCCGTTGGCTGGGCGGAATGGAACGGTAAGTACCGTGACACGACGCGCCGTTTCTGGAAAGGCGATGGCGGCGTACTATCTGAGGTGGCGACGCGGCTGCTGGGCAGCAGCGACCTGTACGAGCGAAGCGGTCGCCGTCCCTACGCCAGCGTCAACTTCGTCACCTGCCACGACGGCTTTACGTTGCACGACCTGGTCAGCTACAACGACAAACACAACGAGGCCAACGGCGAGGACAACCGGGACGGCATCAACGAGAACCTCTCCTGGAACTGCGGTGTCGAGGGTCCGGCCGACGATGCTGCGGTCACCGAGCTTCGGGAGCGGCAGAAGCGCAACTTCCTGGCTTTTCTTATGGTTTCACAGGGGGTGCCCATGCTCTGTGCCGGCGATGAGATCGGCAGGACGCAGCGCGGCAACAACAACGCCTACTGCCAGGATAACGAGACCGGTTGGACTGACTGGAAGACAGACGACAAGCGCAACGCGCTGCTCGAGTTCGCACGGAAGATGATCGCCTTCCGGCACGCTCACCCGAATCTTCACCGGCGGAGGTTCTTCCAGGACCGCAAAATCCGCGGCGACGAGACCAAGGAGGTCCGGTGGTTGCGACCGGACGGCCAGGAGATGACCGACGACGAGTGGAACACCGGCTGGGTCCGCTCGCTTGCGCTGCGGCTGAGCGGCGAGTTCCTCGATCTGGTCGATGACTCAGGCGAGAGACGGCTTGATGACACGCTGTTGATCCTGCTGAATGCGTCGGAGCTTCGACTACCCTTCCTGCTCCCCGTACAGGATCATCGGCTGCGGTGGGAACGTGCGTTCGATACGGCGGATCCCGCCGCGGACGCGTTTGAGTGGACCGGCGAGGGGGCGTACGAGTTGGAGGCGCGGTCGATGACCGTGTTCCTCATGCGGCGGAGTTCCGAGAACTCGTAGAACCGCACAATGCATCGTGCGTCCGGAAGCCGACGACGCTGATGTTTGCCGAAGTGACTGCGAGTGGCGAATGCTCCACTTGCCACCTACCGCCTTCAACTGCGTTCGAGCTTCAGTTTCGCCGACGTCGCTGACGTTGCTGATTACTCAAACTGACCGATTTCATGCCGCCTGGAGAGACTCCAGGCGGCATGAAATCGGTCAGTTTGAGTAACAGGTTACGAGGCTTATACGCATCGTGTCCCCTATCGGCTGATCCCGTTTCTCTGGTGAACACGCGCACGGCTCGACAACAGGAGCACGCTACACCCGAATTGAATCCCCCCTTGCGATGGATGATGCAGAGACAATCGCCGTTGACCCTCTTTGGAGGTACGCGCCATCACGAATCTCAAGTCAGACGCATTCCCGTTCCTCCTGGACCTAGCCACAGAAATAGGGTATGTTTCATGGTCCCCGGGCGCGAGAGCACTCCAGGTCACACCGGCGCGCCGTGGCCGGGTCCTCGCTGGCGAACGTCGGCTGTCACGCGGATTACCGCTACCGACCGGCCGGGACTCCACACTGCAGAGCCAAACGGGCAAGAGGACACACGAGCCGTGAAGCGTACCGAGATTCGGAACATTGCGATCATCGCCCACGTCGACCACGGCAAGACCACACTCGTGGACCAGACGCTCCGCCAGTGCGGCCAGTTCCGCGATGCGCAGCTCAAGGGTGAGCGGATCCTGGACTCCAACGACTTAGAGCGGGAGCGGGGCATCACCATCCTGGCCAAGAACATCGCCATTCAATACAAGGGCACCAAGATCAATATGATCGATACGCCCGGTCACGCGGATTTCGGCGGCGAGGTCGAGCGAGTGCTTAAGATGGCCGACGGCGCCTTGCTGCTCATCGACGCGTTCGAAGGCCCCATGCCCCAGACCAGGTTCGTGCTCCGCAAGGCGTTCGAGTACGGGCTTCGCCCGATGGTGGTCATCAACAAGATGGACCGCAAGGACGCCCGCCCAGCAGAAGTACTCGACGAGGTGCTGGACCTCTTCATCGAGTTGACCAATGACGAGCAGGCGATCGGTTTTCCCGTCATCTATGCCTCGGCCACGCAGGGCTGGGCCTCCCTCGATGCAAAGGAGCACCCCAAGGACATCTACACCCTGTTCGAAGCCATTTTCCAGCACGTGCCCGTACCGGAGGTAGATCCAACCGCCCCGGCGCAGATGCTGGTCACCACACTGGACTACACCGACTACGTCGGGCGAATCGGGATTGGTCGGGTCCACGCAGGTACGCTCCGGTCCGGCCAGAAAGTGGCCCTCATCCACCGCGACGGCACCATCGCCACCGAGCAGATCGCCGAGTTGTACCTGTTCGACGGTCTGGGTCGCAGGAAAGTGGACGAGGTGCCCGCCGGCGACATCTGTGCCGTAGTTGGTATCCAGTCGGTGGATATTGGCACCACTCTGACCGACCTGGAGAACCCCGTACCGTTGGCAATCATCCGGATCGACGAGCCGACGCTGCACATGACCTTCCGCGTCAACGACTCGCCCTTCTCTGGACGGTCGGGCAAGTACCTCACCAGCCGTCATCTCCGCGACCGGCTGGAAAAGGAGTTGGAGCACAACGTGGCCCTGCGAGTCGAGCGGGGGTTACACCGGAGGAGTTGCATGTCAGCGGCCGCGGCATGCTGCACCTGTCGGTGCTGATCGAGAACCTGCGCCGCGAGGGGTACGAACTGGCGGTGGGCAAGCCCAAGGTCATCTACCGCGAACGGGACGGCAAGAAGACCGAGCCGATCGAGCTGTGCACGATCGACGTGCCCGCCCAGCATGTCGGATCGGTGATGGAGCTGCTCGGCGGACGGCGGGGCATCTGCACCAGGATGGAAACCCGCGGCGAGTACACGCACATGGAGTTCACCGTCCCGGCTCGTGGATTAATCGGCGTGCGAAACCGGCTGCTCAACGCGACCAACGGCACGGCCATCATGTACCACAACTTCTATGAATACGAGTACCTGCGGGGCAGTATCCCCGGGCGGGCCAACGGTGTGCTCATCGCCAGCGAGGCCGGACAGGTAACCGCGTACGCTCTTGACGGTCTGGCCGATCGCGGAATGATGTTCGTCCGCCCCACGGACCCAATCTACGAGGGCATGATCGTCGGTGAGCACTGCAAGGACAACGACATCGTGGTCAACGTGTGCCGGGCGAAGAAGATGTCCTTCTGGTGGCGAAGCATTGTAGTGACGGATACGACGCGATGGCTAATCCTCATCCGACTCATGGTCGGCGGCGTGTTCCTCTCCGAGGGGATCCAGAGGTTCCTCTATCCCAACGAACTGGCGGCCGGCCGTTTCCTTCGCATCGGCATTCCCGTGCCAGACGTAATGGGCCCGTTCGTAGGCGTCGTTGAGACCGTGTGCGGCGCGATGGTGCTGCTCGGCCTGCTCATCCGTCCGGCCGCACTGATTCTGCTCATCAACATTTCCGTGGCGATCCTCTCAACGAAGATCCCCATCCTGCTGGGCCACGGATTCTGGACGTTTTCGTTGCCGAAGCTCGCCCGCTACGGCTTCTGGAGTATGGCTCACGAGGCAAGGACCGACTTCTGCATGTGGATGGGCCTGCTATTCCTGCTCCTGGTCGGCGCCGGGGCCTTGTCCGTGGACGCTTTCATGGAGAGAACGAGGGGGCGCAAAGATGCTGCCGCACGACCGGGGGGACCTGGGGCACCCACCTCGGCCACCGAGCACCGGCCACGCCTGGGTTCGACCATGCCGGCCGATCGCCCCCTCGCCGTGGCCGAGGCTCCGAGGAAGCCGCCTGCAGCACGCGAATCGCGGGGCCTTGCCCCCGAACTTGACCCCCGCGTATTACGTAGTATTATTACCCAGCCATGAGACCCTGTATGCGCGAGGCCGGATGATCATGCCCAATCACAAGCAGTCCATTGTGACATTCAAGGCCGAGGGTTCACTGGTCGAAGCCCTCAAGACCCTGCCCAACCGGTCGGAGTTCATCCGGGCCGCCATCCTGGCGGCTCTGGACAACGTCTGCCCGCTGTGCCAGGGCACCGGCCTGCTGACGCCGGAGCAGAAAACTCACTGGGCCAAGTTCGCCGAAGATCACGCGGTCAGAGAATGCGGCGACTGCCACGAGTGGCACATCGTGTGCTGCCGACCAACGGCGGAGCGTGTGCACACTCGCCAACGCAAAGGAAACCCCAGGCGGCGACCGGCACGACACCCGAGGTAACCAAGTCTTCATGAAGCAGGAAGCAGTACCATCATGAACCCAACCACCCACCCCACGCGATCTCGATCCGCACCTCTCCATCTTCGGCTCGGAATCCTCGCCCTCGGCACGCTGGCCTGCCTGCTCCTGGGTGTCCCCGCCTGCCAACAGAAACCTGGCAGCACCCAGCCGTCGGGCGACCGGGTCTCCGTCTTCGTGAGTATTCCCCCGCAGCGCTATTTCGTTCAGCGCATCGGTGGCCGGCGGGTGGATGTGGCCGTCCTGGTGCCGCCCGGCCAGTCGCACCACACTTACGAACCAACACCCAAACAGGTCGTCAGCATCAGCAACGCCCGAGTCTTCTTTCGCATCGGAGTGCCCTTTGAGAAGAACGTCGTGGCCAAGATCGGCGAGGCGGTCAAGAACCTGCGCGTCGTGGACACATCCGAGGGCATTGCGTTTCGGAACATGGACGCCGAGTGCGCCGAGGAACACCATGCCCCGGCCACCGCACCCGACGCCCACGACGCAGAGCACGAGGGTGATCACCATGAGCACGGCGAACTGGATCCCCACACCTGGCTGGACCCGCGGCTGGTCAAGCACCAGGCGGCAATCATCTGCAGGGAACTCATCGCCCTTGACCCGGCCCATGCGGCCGAGTACCAGGCCAACCTCGATGCCTTTCACATCGATCTGGACAACACCGACGCTCGCATCCGCAAGGCCCTGAAGCCGCTCGTGGGCCGCGAGTTCTTCGTCTTTCATCCGGGCTTCGGCTACTTCGCCGACGCGTACGGCCTCAAACAGGTGGCGGTCGAGACCGGCGGCAAACAGCCATCGGCCAAGCACCTGGAGGAGCTCATCGCCAGAGCGAAGAGAACCGGCGTCCGGCTGATCTTCGTGCAGCCCCAGTTCACTCGCCAGAGCGCCGAGGCCGTGGCTCAGGCCATCGGGGGCGCGGTCGTCGTCATGGATCCTCTCGCAGAGAAGTACCTCGACAACCTGGTCGACATCAGCAGGAAGATCGAGATGGCTTTGGCGGGCGTCAGCGCGGGAAGCAGCCAGTGAAAGTGGACCCGGTCATTGAGCTTCGGGATGTCACGTTCTCCTACGACGGACCACCCGTCGTCTCCAGCGTCACCCTGGCCATACCGCCGCGCGATTTCGTGTGCGCGATCGGGCCGAACGGCGGCGGCAAGACCACGCTGCTGCGGCTCATGCTCGGCCTCATCCGCCCCCAGCGCGGCACGGTGAGCATCCTCGGCGAATCGCCGGAGCGGGCCCGCTGCCGGATCGGTTACATGCCCCAGCACGCCCAGCTCGACCCCCGCTTCCCGGTCAGCGTCATGGACGTCGTGCTCATGGGCCGTCTCGGCCAGGCCCCCCTCCTGGGCGCGTACCGGCGAGCCGACCGGACCGTTGCCGGTCGGGCGTTGGCGGAGGTCGGACTCGGCCATCTGGCCAGTCGGGCGTTCTCCGAGCTGTCCGGCGGGCAGCGGCAGCGGGTACTCATTGCCCGAGCCCTGGCCTGCGAACCGGAGATCCTGCTGCTCGACGAGCCGACGGCTAACCTCGATCCGGCCGTCCAGGATGATCTCTACGCCTTGCTCCGCCGCTTGAACGAACGATTGACGATCATGATTGTCTCCCACGACATCGGCTTCGTGTCCGTTCATTTCAAGACCGTCGTCTGTGTCAACCGCACCGTGCATATGCATGCGACCAGGGAGCTGACGCAGCGGGCCGTGGCCGACATGTACGGCCGGGAGGTTCGTCTGCTGCATCACGTCGGCGCGCCACGCCCGGAGGGAGGCACATGATCGAGTTCTTCGACGCACTGGGAGCCAACACGCTCCTTCGCCATGCTCTCCTGGCGGGCATCATCGCCAGCGTGGCTTGCGGGATCGTGGGCAGCTACGTGGTGACACGCAGGATCACCTACATCGCCGGCGGCGTGGCCCACTGCATTCTCGGAGGAATGGGCGCCGCCCGTTACCTGCACACCGTTCAGGGCTGGACCTGGCTCGAGCCGCTTCACGGCGCGGTTGTGGCCGCGGTCGCCGCCGCGCTGACCATCGGCCTGGTCAGCCTTCGGGCCCGCGAACGCGAGGACACGGTGATCAGCGCCCTCTGGGCCATCGGCATGGCCGTGGGCATCTTGTTCATCGCCCGTACGCCGGGATACTACGAAGACCTGATGAGCTACTTGTTCGGCAACATCCTGCTGGTCTCGCGGGAGAACCTCATCCTCATCGGCGGCCTGGACATCATGGTCGTGGCGGTGGGACTTCTCTTCTATAACAAGTTCCTGGCCGTCTGCTTCGACGAGGAGTTCGCTCGGCTCCGTGGAGTGTCGGTCGAGTTCTACTACCTGTTGCTGCTGTGCCTCACCGCCCTGACCGTGGTCGTCCTGGTAACGGTCGTCGGCCTGGTCCTGGTGATCGCTCTCCTCACCCTGCCGGTGGCGGTCGCCGGGCACTTCGCCAGCCGCCTGTGGCAGATGATGCTCCTGGCCACGATGATCAGCGCCGCCCTGACCACGGTCGGTCTTGCGATCAGCTACGGCCCGGAGCTTCCCCCCGGAGCGACAACCATCGCCTTGGCCGGCGGCATGTACCTCGCTGTCATCGGCGGCAAGTGGCTGCTGGCAGGGAGGCGCCGCACCGCCCGATCCGCGTAGGGCAACCTGCCGCTCTAAGGGAACCGACCTCGCATGAACTGGATTCTGCCGGAGGGACTCGAGACTGCACCCACGACGTACCTTCTGGTCGTCGGCGCGGCCTTGCTCCTGACCGGCGCCGACAAGGGCGGTTTTGCGGCCGTCGGATCGCTGGCCTTCCCGATGCTGTTGTTCGTCCTCCCAGCCAGGTTCGCCTTGGGAATGTGGGCCCCCATCCTTGTCTTGCTCGACGTCTTCACCCTGCGACACTATCCGAAGGAGTGGCGGATCCAGCCCTTGATCACCATCGCTCCATGGGTCCTGGCGGGCCTCGTCGCCGGCTGGTTCCTGCTCGACAGGCTCGATGCCCGCCTTCTCAAGCTGATCGTCGGCGTCCTGTCGGTGGCGTTTGTCGTTCTTGATCCGATCCGAGCCCTCCTGGTGCGCAGGGAGGCGAAGGAAACACCCGGCGACCTGCAGCACGGCTGGCGTCCCGGATGGCTGGCCGCGTCGCCGTTCGGCCTGGCCGCCGGGATCAGCACCATGGTCGCCCATGCGGCCGGGCCGGTGACCACGATCTATTTCCTCCTGCAGCACATGGACAAACGGGTCTTCGTAGGCACGGCCGCGAGGTTCTACTTCGTCTTCAACACCGTGAAGATCCCTTTCCTCGTGCAAAACCACGTCATTACCGCCGATACACTGATCAAGAGTCTTTGGCTGGTGCCGTTTGCACCGCTCACCGTCTGGCTGGGCGCGGCGCTGAACAAGCGCTTGCCGGCCACCGCATTCCGGCCGGTCATCTACGGCTTACTGGCCATCACCGGCGCCTACCTGATCTACAAGAATGGATAGCCGCCCCGCCTATCGCATGGGCCCAACACCGCCAGTCACCCGTCCTCCCCCAAGGTCGTCCCCCAGGGCCGGCCAGGAACAGACGACCCGAGACCTTTGTTCAACCTGGCGACCAGGCGTGTTAGAATACGGAGCGGCCGGCACGGGGTTTCGAAAACGGGGTGAGCCCACAGGACAACGCAGGAAAGGAACCCGAGCATGGATCGAGAAAAGAACCAACAGTTCACGCGGCGGGCGTTTCTTCGGACCACAGCGGCCGGTGCGGCGGCCACGGGAATCGGGGCCCTGGCCACAAGCGCCCTGGCCGCTCCCGAAGCTGCCGCCATGAAACCTCTCTTGCCGGCCGGCGTGCTCGGCAGGACCGGTTTCCCGGTCACCCTGATCAGCTTCGGGAGCATCCGAATAGGCGATAAGCTTGGCACCCGGATCCTCAAACTGGCCATCGATCGCGGTGTCAACCTCGTGCACACCGCGGCCAACTACGGTGGTGGCAGGGCCATCCGCTCGGTCGGCGATCTGTTCAAGGCCGACAAGAGCTACCGCGACAAGGTCTTCCTGTGCATCAAGAGCTACTATCCCGACCGGGAGAACGAGATTGACGACCTGCTCAAGACGCTCAACGTCGAACACGCGGAGGCGGCCCTCACCGAACTGCACGAGCCCGATCTCGCCCGCCTGGAAGCCATCCAGAAGCAGCAGGACAAGCTGAAGAAGAAGGGCAAGGTCCGTTACACCGGATTCGTCTGCCACAAGGACATGAACGGTACCCTCGAAATGGTCATCGAGAGGGCGCCGAAGTACTTTGACATGGCCCTGCTGTCCATGGCTATGATTCCTGGAGCCAGCGGCCGCAGGGCAGAGAACGCCGCCGAGAAGGGCGAGCGATTCCTGAAGAACCTCAAGGCTCTCCGCGAAAAAGGCGTCGGTGTCCTTGCGATGAAGAGCGGCGCCCAGGAGGCGACCACAAAAGGCGAGAACGTCTTTCTGCCCCACGCCAAGCTGGTGCTGGGGGCGGGCGCGGACAGCGTGCTCACCAGCGTCAGCACGCTTGACCAGGTGGATATGATCGCCAAGCTGGCCCTCAAGTCACCTCACACCCGCCCGGCCGACAAGCAGGCCGCCGTCGACTTCCTCCGCACCCGGTCCGGGGCCTGCATGATGTGCGGCGATTGCACCAAGTCCTGCCCGCAGGGCCTGCCCGTGGCGGACCTGATGCGCTTCCGCATGTACAACGACGAATACGGCTGGCCTGATCACGCCCGCGCCGAGTACGCCGCCATGGGCGTCGATTTCGCGGGCCTCGCCGCACGGTGCGGAGACTGCCAAGCCTGCGCCAAGGTTTGCCCTGTCCATCTGGCCAGCCCTGCTACAGTGCGCGACGCGGCCCGACGACTGGCCTGAAGAAGTGCGGCAATAGGCAGTGATGATGCTGCCCCGTGGGCGAGCCGGCGAGGTCCAGCCTTGACCAAGGCCGCGCGCCATCGCCCCGCGTGATCCGCCCCGCGGTCTCGGCGACGGGGGCGGCCACACATCCGATAACACCTTCAGCCACCTCAAGTCCTTTTTTGCCAGGACCGATACGTCTTCTATGAGACAGTCTCCTCGCATGGACAGCGCGGCCATTCTGTCGCCGACCACAACACCGCCTGCCGGCCCGGACGGTGGCCATCAGGAACCCACCGGCCAGAATGCCGCCGAAGAGGCGAACTCGGATGATCAGCCCGAGCTGCCGGCCGCCCTGCCACCCCTGAACTGTGCTCCGGTCGGCGGCGGAGTGGCGATAATGACGCCGTTCTCGAGTTTGCTGATCGGCAGGCAACCGGTCTTACGGCGAGAAACCACCGCCCCACTCAGAGAGTGAATCGTATACTGAGTCCTGGAGGCATAACATGAAGACCGAAGAGATCGTCAAGCTGACGCCGAAACGCGTGGCCAGTCTGCTCAAAGCCCGCAGGAAACTGGCCGGACCGTCAGCCGATCTATATGCTGGTCATGACCTCCGCCGAAGCGTCCGCTGGCCCTTTCCGGGCCAGGTCGAACTCTGGCCAGCGGGCGGCGATGGGCGCGAACGCTTCTACGCAACTTGCCACAACCTGAGCACCAACGGCTTGGGCATGATCGCCGACGCGTCCTTCGAACCCGGCACGCGCGTCGAGCTCGCCTGCCACTTTCCCGAAGCCTCATTCTACGGCAAGGGCGTGATCCGCCACTGCACGAAGATCCCGAAGGGCTACCTGATCGGTCTGCAGTTCGATTTCGAGGAATAACGACCACAGGCCCGCGCTCGCCCCTGGCACCTTGCCCGGAACGTGTTTCATCACCGTCACTCGGATCCGCTGTCCGCCGGGGCCGAGGCCGCAGGCCGGACGACGAGCACCTGCTCCTGGTAGTACCTGCACAGGTGACTCACTGACCCAGGTCGGTCCTGGATCTCGCCATCGCGAAGGTACCGCCCAGAATGACGGTCACCAGCAAGCCCAATGCCAGGTAACGATGGAGAACCCCCGTCGGCGGCCCGCTGCGTCCAGGCTGGCTCTGTCGGTTATCCATCCGCTGCGGCCTCTCCGGCACGGCCACCGTCGCAACCGGGCAGCCTAGTCCTGGTCCCGACTGGCGCCACCCAGCAAGCCCGATCGGATCAGGAGATAAACCAGGGTCAGGATGGCACTGATCGTCGCGGCGACGTACGTCATCGCCGCGGCGCGTAGAACGCGGCCCACCTCACGGTCCTCCGCCACCGATACCAGCCCGTTGGCCACCAGCGTCTGCCGCGCCCGCGTGCTGGCGTTGAACTCAACCGGCAGGTTGACGACCTGGAAAACCACCACCATGGTGAAGAGCGCAACACCCACGGCCGCCATGCCCGTGAAGCCCATGCCGATGCCCAGGAAAGCCAAGGTCATTCCGAAACCCGAGCCGAAACTGGCCATCGGCACCACACTGTTGCGTATCGCCAAAGGCGCATATCCGCGGGCGTGCTGGATCGCGTGCCCGACCTCATGGGCGGCTACACCCGCGGCCGCAAGCGAGCGACCGTGATACACGTCCGGGCTCAGCCGCAACACCTTGTGCCTGGGGTCATAGTGGTCGCTCAGATGGCCTTCCACCGGCTCGATGGATACATCGTCAATGCCGTTGGCATCCAGAATCCGCTGAGCGATCTGCTGCCCGGTCCAGCCTCGTTCCGACGCGATCTGGCTGCCGCGGGCAAACGCGGACTTCACCTTCCACTGCGCGTACAGCCCCAGAAGAAGGCCAGGCAATCCCACGTAGAGCAAATACATCGGGTCAATCCAACCGAACATCGTTCAAAGCTCCTGCTTTCAGCTTCTTACATCCGTCCGCCGCCCAGAGAACACTCCTCCGTCGGCTCACCCTATATACGGCTCGCAAAGCCTGCAAGCCCAGTGCCAATCACCGAATGCGCTTAACCCTTTGCCAGGACAGCAGTTGCCGCGAGACCAGACCGTCTGCAACCGGCCAGAATGGCAGGAATGAGCCCGGTACGGCCACCCGGCGGGATGCCACCCATCTGTCGAAGGCTAAAGGTCGCTGTGAAGGTCCGCCTCGCTGAGAACCTCAAACTTGTTCCGCAGCAGGGCATCCGTGGCGATCTCGACGTTGTCCACGGCCAGCACCAGGGCCGAGCCCAGACTGGTCGGCAGCAAGGGGTAGCAGTAGGCAATGTTCGTCTCACTGCTCAATAGACACTGCCAGACAGAGAGCAAGCCCCGCTGCCCCGGCGGTATCTTCACCACCACCACCTCCGTGCCTCCGCACGCGAAACCGCCTGCCTGCAGGACCCGGCGAGCCTCGTCCGGGTTGTCACAGATGATGCGAACAACCCCATACTCGGCGGCGGGAATCACCGACAGGCCGAGTATGCGAATCCGCTCCGCGTCAAGGAGCTGGCTGAGACGCAGGAGTTGCCCCACCCGGTTGTCCAGAAAGACGGACAGCTGACGTACCCCGGGCATCCCCTGCCCTTCCAAGGTCTCGAAACGGCTAGGAGCCATGGACATGGCGGCATTCTACCTCAGTTGCAGGATGTGCCAAACCTGAGATCCACGGTTCTGCCACTCTGGCAGGGATGACACGTGCCCTTTCATCGGCAGGAAGCCGCAACTAGGTGTAGGGAAAAAGGTTAAGACAAAGAGCCTCCGTCGAAGACCAGATGGCACCGCTCTTGCATTCAGACTTTTCACTAGCTGCGCCCAAGGCGCGCCTCCAGGCTGCACGCAAACGCAGCCCCGGCGAGTCGGCAGGCGACGGACGGGCGATTGGGATCGCCGGCGCGCGGGACCGCGGCAGAGGGAGCAAGCGTGATGTCGTCGAAGATCATCGGGATCGATCTGGGAACCACCAACTCGGTCGTCGCGATCATGGAAGGCGATTCGCCCAAGGTGCTCACCAACGCCCAAGGGTCTCGTCTGACTCCGTCCGTGGTCGGCTTCACCGAGAAGGGCGAACAACTCGTCGGGCAGATCGCCAAGCACCAGCAGGTCACCAACCCGACCAACACCGTGTTCTCCATCAAACGCTTCATGGGCCGCCGACACAACGAGGTCCACTCCGAGGAGAAAATCGTTCCCTACAAGGTCGTCGGCGGCGAGACCGATCTGGTCAAGGTCGATGTCCGCGGCAAAACCTACACCCCGCCCGAAATCTCGGCCATGATCCTTCGCGATCTGAAGAAGACCGCTGAAGACTACCTGGGCGAAACGTTAACCCGGGCGGTCATTACCGTCCCGGCCTACTTCAACGATGCCCAGCGCCAAGCCACCAAGGACGCCGGCGAAATCGCCGGCCTGAAAGTGGAGCGAATCATCAACGAGCCCACGGCCGCAGCCCTGGCCTACGGTCTCGAAAAGAAGAAAAACGAGAAGATCGCCGTCTTCGACCTGGGCGGCGGCACATATGACATCTCCATTCTGGACATCGGCGACAACGTCTTCGAGGTCCTCAGCACCAACGGCGACACCCACCTCGGCGGCGACGACTACGACGAGGTGCTGATCAACTACGTGGCCGAAGAGTTCCGCAAACGCGAAGGCATCGATCTCCGCAAGGACGCCATGGCCCTGCAGCGACTGAAGGAGGCCTGCGAAAAGGCCAAGTGCGAGCTGTCCAGCCTTCAGGAGACGACCATCAATCTGCCCTACATCACGGCCGATCAGAGCGGTCCCAAACACCTGCAGGAGACACTCACTCGAGCCAAGTTCGAGCATCTCACCCGAGACTTGACCGAACGATGCCGCGGCCCGGTCATGAAGGCGATCAAGGACGCAAAGCTCTCACCCAAAGACATCGACGAGGTCGTTCTGGTCGGCGGCTCAACCCGCATGCCAGCCGTCCAGCAACTCGCCAAGGAGATCTTCGGAAAGGAACCGAACAAGAGCATCAATCCGGACGAGGTCGTCGCGGTGGGTGCAGCCATCCAGGGCGCGGTTCTCACCGGCGAGAAGGATGACATCGTCCTCCTCGATGTCACCCCGCTCTCACTCGGCGTCGAGACACTCGGCGGAGTCATGACCAAGCTCATCGAACGAAACACCACCATCCCGACCAGCCGAAAGGAAGTGTTTAGTACTGCGGCCGACAACCAGACCGAGGTCACCATTCACGTGCTCCAGGGGGAACGCGAGCTGGCCAGCGGCAACCGCTCGCTGGGCCGGTTCAACCTGGCCGGTATCCCGCCGGCACCGCGCGGCATGCCCCAGATCGAGGTCACTTTCGACATCGACGCCAACGGCATTCTGAACGTGTCCGCCAAGGATACGGCCACCAGCAAGGCCCAGTCCATCCGCATCGAGGGCAGCTCCGGCCTGAACAAGGAAGAGGTCGAGCGGATGCGCAAGGAGGCCGAACTCCACGCCGCCGAGGATAAGGCTCGCCGCGAACTGGTCGACCTCAAGAACCAGGCCGACAATCTCGTCTACCAGACAGAGAAAACGCTGAAAGAGTACGGCGACCGAGTCCCCGCGAACGAGCGAGGCTCGATCGAGGCGGCCCTCAATCAGCTCAAGGAGGCGGCCAAGGGCGACGACAAGGACAGCATCCGCAAGTCCATGGAACAGCTGGCCACCGCCTCGCAGACCATCGGCAAGATCATGTACGAGGAGGCCGCCAAGAAGGCCGGAGCCGCGGGTGCCGCCCAGCCCGACGCGACCGCCGGATCGACCGCGACCGGCTCCGCTCCAAAGGACGACGACGTCATCGACGCCGAGTTCGAGGAGAAGAAGTAACCGGCCCAACCACCGTCCGGAAGCTCGTGCGCGAAGGAGGCGAATCCATCCCGGGACTCGCCCCGTTCCTTTCCCTCACCCAGACGAAGCCGGCAGCGGCGGCCACTAGCCGTGGCCCACCTTCGGCGCAAAAAAAGAGCCCCGGCAGAACTCCGGGGCTCGGTATTCTCTCGGCTCACTTGCCCGGACCCCGCCCCAGAACGGCAGAGGCGAGGGCCGGCATCACCACCAACCACCGCGTCACGGCTGCTCCTTCGTCAGGATGCCCACCGGATAAGGCGAGACGCGAACGCGAGGAGCATACCGCTTCACGTACGGCACGTTGCCTCTCTTCTTCCACTCGATCGGCTGCACGTACTTGCCGGAGCCGTCCGCGAATGCCACCGCGAGCCCGCCTTTGGGACTGTGCCGGTAGTGCGGCAGGCGACCCCACACCCACTCGTAGTTCTCAAGGTACGGCCCATTCATCGAACCGCTGTTGGTGATCAGCAGCGCGGGTTCGTTGGAGGCGTCTTCATTGCCGCCATCACAGTACAACACGACTTCACTGGGACGGACAATCTTGCCCATGTCCCCTTCTAGCCGCTTGGCACGGGTCGGCGTCTCGTCGCCGCTCCGCCCCACGTGGGTCTTCGGGTCCTCCGACCAGGGCTGACCCTCCCTCGGATTCGTCGTCGGATCCGAGATCCCGAATACGTCCTCGTTGGCCGCATAGGAAACGGCACCAACGACAGAGCCACCCGTCGGAGACCAGACGTTGTTGACCGGATCCTTGTCCGAGGGGCACACGAGCACCTCAACCCGACCGAACTTCTTGTAGTAGTATGAGGCTTCCTTGCTTCCCTGGGCCGCCTCCTCAAAATACTGCTCAGCCCGCTTGTACCCGGAAAGACCCAGCTGTTTGGCGTAGGCGATCGGCCATGGCTTCAGCCAGTTTGTCGTACCCGCAATCATGCCGTGGCTGAAGAAGCCGTTCTGATACTCGTACTTGGTGTAGTTCGCATCGACGACCGGCCATTCCTGGTAGGTGCCGATGAGCTGGGCGAAACCTCGGTGCTCGGTGGCGAAAGTCAATGTCGCCTTGGGCATGTTCGACATGTTGGTCAGACACACCACGCGCTTGGCCTGCTCGCGAGCCTGCGAGAGAGACGGCAGGAGCACCGACAGCAGCAGTGCGATGATCGCCACGACCACCAACACCTCGATCAGGGTGAAGCCCTTCGATCGTTGACGAGCCTTTACCCTAAGTGGTGCTTCCGGCATCCTACACCTAGTCCACAGAGTCATTTCACCTTCTCCCGATTTGGCTGGGTCCATTCCGCTTGATTCCACTATACCACAAGTAAGGATCGGAACACCAGAGGGTTCCAGTCCGGTTACATTTCTGCATGGGGGCGTTTGCCCCATTCTCCAGCAACCCGGGAGCCGACCCGCGGTCATCCCTCCCGGCGACCGCCCCGGCGAAGCCAAACACACGGCAGGGAACCAGTTGGGGCGCTTCCCTGCCGCCAGTCGTCCCTCAAAAGACCGCCTCACCGCGGCCCGAGACCCTGCAGTGTATCACAAGCCACGAAGCCGAAAGGAATTATGTCATCGGCTTCTCGTCTCCGAGACGTCAAGACCCCTGCGCAGGTTCGCCATCGACCCAGGCCGCAAGGACGCCGCTTTCCGTGAGCCGCCCCGCAGGCTTCGGCCCAGCCGACATGCCCCCTTTGGACCACGCAGAACAGCCGCCACCCGGGATCCTGTCGTTCTGACGTATTATATTAACCCTGACACCGAATTACGCAACAAAAAAACGACCTGAATGCGCAAAACGCCCCCCGGGCAGAACCCGCGCCGTGGGCCCCGCGCTGGCGAGTGACCGCTCACCTGCCCACCAGAACGCCCCATGCCCGAGCATCGTGCGACTCGACCGACCCCGTCCTCGTGACCTCCACCCGTCCTGCAACCCCCCTTGTTTCAGCTTCCGGTCTTTTGCCCTACCATGCCGCCATGGTCGAGATGGAGTCGATTCGAATCCGGTATGCGGACCTCTACGAAGCCCATGCCCGGCTGTGGCACCCTCGCGAAACACGCGGAGCCGTTCTGTATCTGCATGGGATTCAGTCGCACGGATTGTGGTTCGAGACCTCGGCCCAGCGGCTGGCCGAGGCGGGCTATGCGGTACTACTTCCCGATCGCCGCGGAAGCGGGCGGAACGAGATCGAGCGCGGACACACGCCTTCCGCCTGGCGATTGCTCCGCGATGCCGCCGAGGGCATGGATGAACTGCACATCCGGACCCGCTTGAGCCGGTTCCATGTGGTCGGGGTCAGCTGGGGCGGCAAACTGGCCCTCGCCCTGTACCGCTATCTGCCCGCCAGGGTCACAAGCCTCGCTCTGATCGCCCCCGGCCTGTTCCCCAAGGTTGATATTCCACTCGCCCAGAAGATCCGCGTCGGCTGGTCGGCCATCACCAACCGCCACGCGGCGTTCGACATTCCGCTCAACGATCCGGAGATGTTCACCGCCAATCCGGCCAGGCAGGCGTTCATCCGCAACGATCCCCTGGCACTTCGCACAGTAACCGCTGCGTTCCTCCTCGCGTCGCGAAAGCTGGATCGGTACGCCCGACAAGGCCAACAGCCGACGGCCGGTGGCCGCGAAGGGTCCCCCAAGGAAGACACCGAGACACTGAAACGCCCAGACGCCGACTCGCTGAAAGCAGGATCCCACGCCGAAGGCGTGACCTGCGGCGGCTGCCCCTTGCGAGTCTTCCTGGGCGGCCAGGATCGGATCATCCGCAATGCGCGAACCAAGGAGTTCGTACGCGAACTACATTGGCCCCAGCGCGAGATTATCGAGTACCCAGAGGCCCATCACACCCTTGAGTTCGAGGTCCGACCCGACCAATTCTTCGACGACCTGGTCAACTTCATCCGCGAGGCAGAATGAGTACCGGCGAGCCCCTGGGAGCTAGGGAGCCTGGCCAAACGCCGCCCCCTTGTGCTCGGGGCCCCTGCCTCTCAATCCAACCGGCTCCGCCCGGGAAGACCGCCGATTCCTGCGTTGCCTCCCGACCTCCCGATCCGCCGGCCGGATGGGACGGACAGCCTCTCCTCAGGCTCGTGCCGCCCGCACCCCGACCGAGAGGCCTTGCCAGGGCCCCTTCGCACCCCCACACCCCCCGCCGGATCCGTCCGATCCGTCATCCGAGTTGATCGCATTGCCGCTAGCCCATATACTCAAAGATCTGTAGATTCTCGCGGCCAATCCCGCGAGACCGGCGGCCCCATCGTCTAGAGGCCTAGGACACCGGCTTTTCACGCCGATAACGCGGGTTCGAATCCCGCTGGGGTCAATGAAGTATTTAGATTGGAGACGGGGACGTAGCTCGTTAAGTATCTGTCAGCGTCCCTGGTCCGATCTCGTCCCCGTTTCGATTCTCACCAGCGATCGCACGATTGCGGAATACGCGGCCGAGATTTGGAGTGTGAAGCCGTGCCCGGTGCCGCAAGATGATCCCCAGTGGCGAATGAATGAGCCGATGACAACAGAGCAACGCGATTGTTGGCTCGTGCTGGCCGGAACGCGCAAAGACTCCCCCTGTTCCGAAAAAGCGACAGACATACGCCGCCTCAATGCTCCTCGAGGGCCCGCACTTCGCCGACCGACTCGACCACCACCGGGTGGCCATCGAGCGAAGCGGGAATCCTGGCAGCCAAGTCAGAACCCTGCTTCACCACGAGCACTTTGATGCACCCTTGGCTCCCGCGCAGGCCAATGGCAGTTCCCACCACGCCGGGAAGCTCCAGTAGCCACCCGGTGTGTTCTTGTAGAACCTGCTCAATGCTCTTTGCAGACATAAGTGCACCCCGAAGCGGTCCCACGGCCGCATGCCGGAGGGCATGGACCCGCCACCACCGCCACCACCGCCGTGATCGAGGCCAGTCGCCACAACGAGAATTTGGCCTTTGAGCTCGTCAAAGCCCCATCGGCGGACGGGTCAGGGTGCTTCAGCCGGCGGTTTACCGTCAATAACCACCCCGAGTAGTGTCAGGACCTTATCGATAGGGTTGCCGAAAGTCGTCGTATTACTGCCCGCGAACAGTAGGGCCACGGCTTTCTCGAGCTGGTTCACACTGGCCCCTGTGTCGGTCACGATCAGGGAACCGGAATCGCCTGCATCGCTGAAAGAGCTGTCATCACTGCCCGTGATCTGGACCTGGTTGATGAACCTCGCGACACCTGAGTCATACCTGACTAACACGGTGACATTAACCCCTTCGACGGTTCCCTTCGTCAAGCCGGTCGTCCGGCCGTGCTTCTTGACCTTCATTGTGAGAGCGGGTGGAGTGGTTTCCGTGCTTAACCTGTAAGACAGACTCCGGTTAGCCACTAAAGCCGTAGGCAAGGTGCTCCCGTTCTGGATGAGGGCCAGGGCTGCGTCGACCTCGTTCTTGGCGGTCCTTTTGAACGTAATCGGAACGAATGCGGAGAGATTGCCTATCACCGCGTCGCCGATTTCCTGGTCCGACCCGCATGCCTGCTTCGTCATGTCGATCCGCGCCGGCTGCAGAATGAGATCCCCCACAATCCCTGCATTCTCCAACGCATAGACGTGGTTGTTGCTGAGCGCATACCAGTAACTGTTATCCGTGACCCGAGCGCCCAGCGTGCCCCCGGTGCAATACCACTTCTTCCTGATCTTCTTGAGCCGCTCGCTGCCAGATGAGGAACCGAGGGGGGCAGGTCTTTCTGGCTCGAGGCGCGCGACGATCTCGCCCGTGACCTCGACAACAGCGGACACATCGTCCAGCTTCGCCGGAATACCGGCCACCCCGGCTTTTTTGACAAAGACCTTGACCACCGGCTGACCGTTGGCGTCCAAGCCAGTGGCGGTCCCCACGACATCAGGCAGGGCCAACAGGGCATCGGTGTGCTTGTCCTGTACCTTCTTGACCTTGTCAATCTTCGATGGATCGGGGGGCTGAGCCGGGGCGGATGGCACCCAGGCCAGCAAAGACAGGAGCACAACGGCAGCAGACCATAACACGATGTGGCGATATGCGGTTTTCACGGGGTTTTCTCCTTTCGCAACGAAGTGCAGAATCGGCGGTCGAACGCAACAATTGCTGCGCGGCAAGCACCTGAGATTGCCCAGACAGGCCGGCGCGGCTACGCCGCCCGACCTTGTGCTATCATAATACAGCCGTTTCCTTGCTGCGCCTACTGCTCCGCCACACCCGATTGTGCGGGTGAGCACGCGGTCCTGCCGATACTCCTGATGGGGATGGTGCCCATGATCAAGGAGGATCGGCATGAAGGAGCATATCGTTCGGCTGGATGACGAGGAGCGTCAGAGACGGAACAAATGGTACGGGTGGGCAAGGCGGGGGGGTATAGGATTCAGCACGCCAACATCTTGCCAGCGATAGACGAGGCCAGGAAGGGTCCCAAGCTGAAGGACTCGCGGTCAGCCAAGGCGCCGGGGGCGGCGGTTCGGGCCATCGAAAACCTGCATGGCGGTGCGTGGAGGCAGGATTGGAGGCCTGCCTGGAGCGTGAGAAGCAGGTTCGTCCCAGCGTGGAGCGGATGCTCGATGGCGAGAAGGAGGCCAAGCTAATCGCGGTGGCCTGATCGCCGTCGTCATGAAGAACCGGCTGTTCATCGCCTTCCCCGGCGGAAGCCAATACGCCTTGTGCCCCTTCCCGCAGATCGCGACCATCGAAGGAACCACGACCCGGGGCGGCTCCGCCAGAAACAAGACCGCTGCCGATCGCCAACACTCATCACCCAGGATCACGCGCCGCCCGAAAAGTCCCGCCACAGCCGAAGGCGGCTCACCGCCCGCTCCCCGTCAGGCAGTCAGGGTCGCCGGGAATGTCGGCACCTGAAAGGCACTGAACGAACAAGGCCACATCGTCGCCGTCAACGTCGGTGTCGGAGTCAAGGGGAGTGTCCTCGCACCCGGAAGTGGTCTGGGGAACCTCACGACCGCTCAGGCACCTTTGCAGATGCCCGAAATCACCGAGATCCACATCCCCATCGTCGTCGAAGTCGCAGGGAACCGGAATCTGAACCGATCCGGTGAGATAGGCCATCCCGGTCACCTCGCCGGTGTCGGGATTTTCGGGGTCGATGTAAACCTGAACCGGAACCGACACTGCGAAGGTCAGGACCCCGTCACGGATGACAGCTGTCCCCGAGATGTCCTCGGTGTCGACCGGCTCCGCGGCGAGATCCTTGGTGTCGTTGCAGGGCAGATCCATACCCTGCAGCAGCGTGCAGACCAGGCCCGTGGCGGTGTACACCACCAACCCTTCCTTGAAATAGGGCGCCTGGTACACCGTGAAGTCCCCCTCGGCACCCAGCAACCAGAAGGGCTGTATCCCCGGTTGAGCGTGATAGAAGCGGATGCCGGTCGCGCTGATGTCCACCTTGCCGAGCCATCCGTAGCTCAGCTGCCAGCTCATGTTCCTGTCGGCCCGGGCATCGAAATCCTGCAAGGAAATGGTGGTCGGCGCCGAACGGGAGTCCAGATCCACCGTGCAGTAGCCGCTGAGCGTGGAACTATCCGTGTCACACTTCTGGAGACCCTGGAGTGTCGAGCAGATGGTCAGGTCGACCCGCGATTGCATCGGATCGATGGGAATCACAAGGCCCGGATAGCCGGCCGGAACGAGACTCGCCGCCCACATCGCCAACGTGAGTGCTACTGGCACGATTCACCCTCCTGATGCGTTATCGGTCAAACGCCACCGATCCACGGCCTCGGCTTCACATGCGACTCACCTCTATCTTAGCGAACAGCAGGGGGTCAGGGCAACGCCCTGGAATCCGCACGCTTCCCTCCGAAAAGGCGGCAATCGCTCGCCTCGCCGGTCGCCCCTCTACTCCTCCTTCTTCGGATGGGGGATCTTCGCCGCGCACGTCTCGGCCCCACAGGACGTCACCTGGCCCGCGGCATCACGCATGTAAATGCCGTAGCGGTATTCCGCCTTCGGGTCGGCACCGGTGACCTCGAACGTGAGATCCGTGGTCCAGCCGCTGCACTTGCGGCCCGGCTGACCGAGGCATTCCACGAAACAGTACTCCACCCGGCCGTCGCCGGCCTTGCCCGCGGTGGCCGTCATGACGATCTTGTCGCCTGCCCAGTGCGGTTTGACGGCAAAGGTCGGCGGGTCGGGTGTCGGAGGCGCCATCCTGGCAGCCATCGCCCTCTTGCCGAACGGATCACCCAACTCGACCTTCATGAAGTAGGGCACGTTCATGTCGTAGGTGTGCGGCAAGGCGGCATCACAGCGAACCGTCCTGCCACCGTCGCAGTCCAGAACGTACTGGGCGAAGCGCAGACCGCGGCCCAACTTCAGCGTGGCACCGGGCAAAGCCCTCTCCGGAATGCAGACCTCAACGTCATAGCCCCCCGCGCGAACCATGTACCTGGCGGTGATGCCGTTGTTCGCGGCCCTGCGCTTCTCACACCAGCCGGCACCCTCAAGATGTTCATAGAAGTAAACCGTGGTATTACCATCCTCGCCGGCGGGCATGATCCAGACGACGTAGTTCAGCAAGCCGAGGTCCGCCTTGGTCGCGACATACCCGTCGCCGTCGATATCGAACATCCACTGCAGGCCGTCGTTCCTCGGATCATCAGGATTGTCGCTCTCCTTCTGGCCGACCACGATCTCGTCGTCCTCGATCGCCGCTGCCAGGTGGAGCTTGCCTTCCTCCCAAGCCGCGTACATCTTGCCCGACAGGCCGGCGTCGTACCTGAAGGTCGAGAACTCCGCGTATTCGTCTTTCCCGATCGTGCCGTCCAGCGTGGCCGTCTTCCGCGGCAGCCAGTTGACGCTCGGACACCGCGGAACAAAATCCACGCCGTCTGAAATCCCGTCGCCGTCGGTATCGGCCGAGGTGGGGTCGTACCCGCCGGAGTAATCGCCCATCGCCTCGTCGCGATCGCTGATCCCGTCGCCGTCGGAGTCCCGGTCGGAAGCCCGATCACTGCATCGCGTGCCGAGCTTCTGCTCTGAAACCGGCACCTCACCGCTGTCCGGCAGCCCGTCCCCGTCCTTGTCCGGCAGCGTCTTGTGCGTCATGTACGGGGGCACGAGATCGAACCAGTCCCTCTCCGGAACCTCGACCGACATCAGGAAGTTCCCGCTGGCGGCATTGTCCACCGGCCAGGGCATGTTCTCCGCCGCAACGTCCGGGTTACGATAAGGATGATCGCCCCACCCCTTGCCGGACACAATGCCGAACGTATCGTCATAGACGTGCTGCTGCTCATGGAGCATCGTCCAATGGGCCTGCGAGATGTCGCGACCATGCTCGTAGGCGCTGACGTCCAGCCGGGTCTTGGTGAAGAACGCCTCCTGCCCGGTCGCACCCGGCAGGCCACCCGCCCAGTTGAAGTACTTGTCCGTCGGCTCGATCGGCCACACCACCCAGATCAGGTGAATATCGCCGTCCTTGAGACCGGCCGCGGAGTAATCCCTGTGAACCCGCGCCGCATCGAGCCAGCTCTCCTTGAGGTCCGCCTGGGTCAGCTCGGCATCCACAACCACCGTCTTGACGTGCTTCGGATGAATCCGGAAGTGCGAGGCCCGCCAGAAGTAGTCGCTGATGATCGCCGGCTGGGCCTTGAACGTCTCCACCTCGGTGTCAGTGAAATGCCGTTGAGGATGGCTGCCGTCCGGCTTGGTCTCCTCGTGATTCACGTAGTGCTTGTAGATCAGCAGCAGTCCGGTCTGCTCCACATACTTGTGCTCCGCGGCCGCACTCGCAGGCACCCGCCCCAGGAGCATGACCAGCAGGCCCAGCGCGGCCGCCGCGACTCCGGGGAACCCACCGCCCACGTGCGACAATCGCGAACGACCCTCGAACATAGGACACTCCTCGTCCTCGAAGACGGCGAACAACCGAAGCGAACACTTTCTCTCACCTCGGTTTAGCGCTTTCCAGACGGTTTCACCCGGCAGCCCGATCAATCGGCGGCGATTCATCCGCTATTCTACAGAGCAACCCGGTGGCGCCAACCACCCCGACCCTGTACCCACACGATGGCGCGCCGGACAGATTCGGGATGGTGGCAGCAGCAACAGGCGGTGCGGTATGATGACCGTCCGCGACCCGGCGGAGAAGCCGGGCATCGCCGTCCGAGAGCATCCCGGTTAAGGAGCGGAACATGGTCCGTGCCTTGGCGACGATTCTCGCGACAGGCCTCGTTTCCCTCACCGCAGCCGCGCAACCGCCGGCTTCAACCGAGGATCAGCGCGGCCGGCCGGGTTCCGGCGCGATGCCCGTGGAGCCGCTCCGCCAGGAACCGGTCACGTTCGTCACCGCTGTCCGGCCCGCCGACAGCAGCAGCCTTGAAGCCGCGGTTCGCCGGGGAGTTGCGGCCGTTGAACCGAAGGTCATTCAGTGGCGCAGAGACATCCACGAACACCCGGAACTCGGCGACCAGGAAAACAGGACCGCGGGTGTCGTCGCCGAGCACCTGCGCGGTCTCGGTCTCGAGGTACGCACCGGCGTGGCCCGGACCGGTGTGGTGGGAATCCTCAGCGGCGGGAAGCCCGGCCGGACTGTCGCCCTGCGCGCCGACATGGACGCCCTCCCGGTCAAGGAACCACTGAGGCTGCCGTTCGCGTCCCGGGCCAAGGCTCAGTACCTGGGCAACGAGGTCGACGTCATGCACGCCTGCGGGCATGACACCCATACCGCCATGCTCATGGGGACGGCAGAGGTCCTGGCTGGGCTGAGGAACGTGCTGCCCGGTACGGTTATGTTCATCTTCCAACCGGCGGAGGAGGGATCCAGCTTGTTTGCGCCTTCCTCGGGGAAAACCTGGGGGGCTCGGTTGATGCTGGAAGAGGGCGTGTTCGAGAAAACCAGGCCGGACGCCGTCTTCGGCCTGCACGTCGGCCCCGGCCCTGCTGGCCACATCTTCTACCGCGGCGGCGCGGTCACCGCGAGCAGCGACACCCTTGAAATAACCATCACCGGCAGGCAGGGCCATGGCGGCATGCCCTGGTACACCGTAGACCCGATCACCACCTCGGCCCAGGTCATCTTGGGCCTGCAGACCGTGGTCAGCCGGAAAACCAATCTCACCGCCTCACCCGCCGTCGTGACCATCGGCGTGATCAGCGGCGGAACCAGACCCAACATCGTGCCCGAGACGGTGCATCTGTCCGGCACCATTCGGACCTATCATGAGAAGGTTCGCCAGCAGGTCATCCGCGATGTCCGGGTCACCGCCGAGAAGATCGCCGAGAGCGCAGGCGCGAAGGCAGAAGTCTCGATCACCAGCCTCTACGACGTGACCATCAACGACGAAGCCCTGACGACGCGGATGTTGCCGGTGTTGAGGCGAGCTGCAGACGGGCAGGTGAGCCAGGCGCCGCAGAGCGGGGCCTCCGAAGACTTCTCCGTCTTCGCCAAGGCAGCCCCCGGAATGTACATCGGCCTGGGCATCACCCCGCGCGATCAGGATCCGGCCAAGGCGGCTCCAAACCACAACCCCGACTTCTACGTGGATGAGAGCGCCTTGGTCGTGGGCACGCGAGCCCTGGGCTCACTCGCGGTCAACTTCCTTGCCACGGAACCAGATTACAGCATGCCGTCACTCCCGACTCGCCCATCGCCTCCGGAGAGTCGTTGACCCGAGGTCAAACGCAAGAACCGGGCGAAGAGTACAGGGCGCGGCATCGACGAGCCGCACGCAACCCGGACCCGCGCTGGCTGGGCACACAACCAGCGGCTCTCTGATGTCCACCTCGCGTGTCGGCCGACCGGACCACGCCCTCCCAACTCCATACCCGCCTCCCCCGCCAACCGTAACACATTGCCCGAAAAGAGCTTGCGACTGGTCGAAAGGGAGTTGAAGGCCCGACCATCCCCCGCGGGTCATCACCCCACCCTCGCCGAACCCCCAAACGGCCAGCACCCCAGCTTTCTCCGCGGACTAACAACACCCAAATGGTCTCCTAACAGTCGACCGCGTAAGATACCCGTTGAGTCGGAACCGAAAGGATCGCAGGCCATGCGCGTGGGCAAGACCATCTTGGTTGTCGAAGACGAGGCCGACCTGGCCAAGATGCTCCGCTTCAACCTGGAGCGCGAAGGGTACAACTGCCGATGCGTGGCCGACGGCCGCGAGGCGGTCGCGAACGCCCGGCGCGATCCACCCGACCTCCTGCTCCTGGACCGCATGCTCCCGGGAATCTCCGGCGACGAAGTGCTGCAACAGCTCAAACGCGAGCCGTTGACCGCCACCATCCCCACGATCATGCTGACCGCCAAGAGCGAGGAAACGGATGCTTTGGTGGGCTTCGCCTTGGGGGCCGACGACTACGTCACCAAGCCGTTCTCCATCAAGGTCCTTCTCGCCCGGATCGCCGCCCTTTTCCGGCGAACGGAACCCGCGGAACTGGATAGCGAAGTACTGGCCATCGGGCCGATCCGGCTGGACAGCAGCCGCCACGAGCTGCACGTGAACGGCCAGAGCGTGTCCCTGACCGCGATGGAGTTCCGCGTCCTGCGAGCCCTCATGGGAGCCAACGGACGCGTCCTCTCCCGCGGGCAGCTCATCGAGTCCACTCTTGGCATGGGGGTCGCCGTCACCGACCGGGCAATCGACGTCCATATCACCGCCCTGCGCAAGAAACTCGGCGAGGCTGCGGCGTGGGTGCAAACCGTCCGGGGTGTCGGCTACACCTTCCGGGAGCCGATAGAGTCCGAAACATGAAGCCCCCAACAGGCTCAGACGCAACCGCCGCGCCTCGCCATCAAGTCGACCGGCATTCTTAGCCGAATCTTAACCTCTTCCGAACTCCGGCCGAACAGGATCTTCCTATATTCCCTGTAGATGGAGAACGCGCGTCGAGCGCAAAACCACCTACCCGGAGACAACGCCGATGATCAGAGCCTCCTGTCTGGCCTGCGGACTGTTCCTTCTTCCCGCGATCGGCTGCAATGAACAGCAGACAGGCAAGGAACCCACGACGGTCAGGGTCGACGGATCGAGCACCGTCGCCCCTATCTCGATGGTCGCCGCCGAGATGTTCCAGGGCAACCGTCCGGACGTCCGGGTCTCGGTGGGCATCTCCGGAACCGGCGGCGGATTCAAGAAGTTCCTGGATACAAAACCAACACTCAGAACCGACATCAACGATGCTTCCCGACCGATCAAGCCGGCCGAGATGGAAACTGCCCGGAAGGTGGGCGTTCAATACGTCGAACTGCCCATCGCCCTGGACGGCATCGCGGTCATGGTCAACCCGAGCAACACCTTCTGCGATCACCTGACGCTGGCGGAGCTGAAGAAGATCTGGGAGCCGGGCAGCAAGATCAACAACTGGAAGGACGTCCGGGCAGGTTTCCCCGATCTGCCCCTGAAACTGTACGGCCCCGGCACCGACAGCGGTACGTTCGACTACTTCACCGAGGCGGTGGTCGGCAAGGAGAAGGCCTGCCGCAGCGACTACAGCGGGAACGAAAACGACAACGTCTTGGTGCAGGGAGTCTCCGGCGACCCGGGCTCCCTGGGTTACTTCGGCTTCGCCTACTATGAGGCCAACACGACCAAGCTCAAGCTCCTCGCGATTGACAACGGGGACGGCAAGCCGGTGAAACCAAGCCTCGAGAACATCCGAGCAGGCACTTACAGGCCGCTCTCCCGCCCGCTGTTCCTCTACGTCAACAGGGAATCGCTGGCCAAGAGCGAGGTCAAGTCGTTCATCGAGTACTACCTGGCCAATGTCAAGTCGATCGTCGAGCACCCCAAGGTCAAGTACGTCTCCCTGCCCGACGCCATCAACTTGGCGGCCATCGAACGACTCCGCCGGCAGACTACGGGCTCTGTGTTGGAGAACGCCAAGCCCGGCGAGTCGGCCAACATGGCAACACTGTATGGTGCGAAGTGAAACTGCCGCTGGAGAAGAAACTGGAGTCCCGAGACTGTGACAGCGAACCGGGCCATCCTGCGGTGCAAGGAACAGGCGATCCATGGCGGCCTGCTGGTATGCGCTTTGCTCTCGATCCTGACCACCGCAGGCATCATCTGGGTATTGGCCACCGAGTCCTTCGCCTTCTTCCGGCACGTGTCCGTCGGCCAGTTCTTCCTCGGGACCCGCTGGGCACCGCTGCTCGAGCCGCGCGGCTACGGCGTGCTGCCACTGGTCGCGGGCACTTTCCTGGTCGCGGCCGGGGCATTGCTCGTCGCCCTTCCGGTGGGACTCGCCGCAGCCATCTACCTCAGTGAGTACGCCCCGCGAAGCGTCCGCCAGATCGCCAAACCACTACTGGAAGTCCTCGCGGGTGTCCCCACCGTCGTGTATGGCTACTTCGCCCTGACCTTTATAACCCCCCATCTCCTCCAGCCGATGCTACCGCGAACCGAGATCTTCAACGCCGCCAGCGCCGCCATTGTCGTGGGCATCATGATCATCCCCACCATCTGCTCGCTCTGCGACGACGCCTTTCGGGCCGTCCCCCAGACCCTCCGGCACGCAGCCTACGCCCTGTCGGCCACCCGCCTGGAGGTCTCAACCCGGATTGTCCTCCCCGCAGCCCTCTCCGGAGTGGCGGCATCCGTCCTCCTGGCCCTCGCCCGGGCTATCGGAGAAACCATGGCCGTCGCCCTGGCCGCCGGAATGACCCCCAAGCTGACCCTCAACCCGCTGGAGAGCATCCAGACCATGACCGGCTACATCGTGCAGGTGAGCCTGGGCGACACTCCGGCCGGCACGGTCGAATACCAGACCATCTTCGCCGTCGGAATGGCCCTCTTTCTCATCACCCTGGCGATCAACCTCCTCGCCCAGCAAGTCCTCGGCCGATTCCGGGAGGTGTACGAATGACCGACGCCGCCACATTGTTCCAGCCTCGACTCGGCCGCCGCCGGGCCATCGGCCGGCTGTTCTCCGCACTGTGCCTGGTCATGACCATCAGCGGAGTGGGCATACTCGCTGTCCTGCTGGGCCGGGTCGTCGCGGACGGCTGGTCCTGCGTCAGCATGAAGTTCCTGACCAGCTACCCTTCGATCATGTCCCCGGAAAACGCCGGCATCAAAAGCTCCCTCTGGGGGACAATCTGGCTCATCGCGATCACTGCGGCCGTCGCCGTGCCACTCGGCGTCGGAGCGGCAATCTACCTCGAGGAATACGCAAGGAAAACACGGTTCACCCGCTTCATTCAGCTCAATATCACCAACCTGGCCGGCGTGCCGTCCATCGTCTATGGCATCCTCGGGCTGGCCATCTTCATCCGGTCGATGGCCCTGGGACGAAGCGTCCTGGCGGGCGGGCTGACCATGGCCTTGCTCGTCCTCCCGGTCATCATCATCGCCGCCCAGGAAGCACTGGCGGCCGTGCCCAGCTCCCTACGCCAGGCGGCGTACGCCCTCGGAGCTACCCGATGGCAGATGGTGTGGCATCACGTCCTGCCGGCAGCCCTGCCTGGTATCGCGACCGGCGTGATTCTGGCACTCTCGCGAGCCATCGGGGAGGCCGCCCCGCTGGTCATGATCGGCGCCCAGGCCTACATCGCCTTCGTCCCGCGCGGACTCGGCGATGCCTTCACCGCCCTCCCCATCCAGATCTTCAACTGGTGCGACCAGCCACAAGCGGAGTTCCACCGCCTCGCGGCCGGCGCCATCATCGTGCTGTTGACGATTCTCTTGTGTATCAACGGCGTGGCCATCGCAATTCGAGGCTGGCAACAGAGGAAAGCGACATGGTAGTCGTGGCAGGACGAACCACCGAACCGTTCGGGACTCAGAGCTCTGGTCCCAGGCTGCAACCTCCCCAGGCCCGAATGCCCGCGGGCGACCGGCCCCGTACGCCCACGATCAGGGCGCCCGGCTCGTCGCAATCCCGGACCGCCACGGCACGCACCATCCTCCGAACCAAATCCTTCACCATCCGCTACGGCAACTTCAGCGCCGTGCGTAATGTCACCCTCGATATCCCCGAAAAACGGGTCACCGCCGTCATCGGACCGTCCGGCTGCGGAAAGAGTACCCTCCTGCGGGCCTTCAACCGCATGAACGACTTCATCCCCTCCATGACCGTCGCCGGCAACGCCTATTACCTCAACCAGGATATCCACGACCCCAAAACCGACCCCGTCGAGCTGCGCCGGCGAATCGGCATGGTCTTCCAGAAACCGAACCCATTCCCCAAGTCGATCTTCCGCAACGTCGCTTGGGGGGCGGCCATCAACGGCTACCGCGGCAACATCGAGGAACTGGTCGAGCAGTCACTCAAGCAGGCGGCCCTTTGGGACGAAGTCAAAGACAAACTCGACGACAGCGCCTTCGCCCTCTCCGGCGGACAGCAGCAACGGCTGTGCATCGCCCGGGCCATCGCCCTGCAACCGGAGGTCCTGCTCATGGACGAGCCCTGCTCGGCCCTCGACCCGATCGCGACCGCCCGCATCGAAGACCTGATCGACCAGCTCAAAACACGCTACACCGTGGCCCTGGTCACCCATAACATGCAGCAGGCGGCTCGCGTCTCCGATCGGACCGCCTTCATGTACATGGGCGAACTGATCGAGGTGGACGCAACCGAGCGACTGTTCACCCACCCGCAGGATCCGCGAACCCAGGACTACATCACCGGCCGGTTCGGATAGCCCCATGAGGGCCCGCTACGCCAACCCCTCGACGACCTGCTGCGCCGATCGGTCCGACTTCGGCTGCCACCAAGCCTGTCTCGCTGGAACCGGGGTCGCGGCCGACGAGCTCCGCATCGATTGGGCAACCGCCCTCGTGCAATGAACACACGGTCCGCAATCAGTTGTCGTAGATCTCGTAACAGCGCGAATCGCTCGAGGACGGCCGCCGCAACTCCACGGTGATCACACCATCGGAATCGCACCGGTACACCTCGCACACCGGCTGATGGGCGAAAGCATCGGTGGCGCATATGTCCGCCACGCTGAGCGGGGCGCTCAACGGCTGGCCCGGATCGTATGGGAAGAAAATGTCCGACCAGGCGCGGACGTTTCCGTCGGGCAATCCGTCCTGCCCGATCGCAGTGCACTCGAGATACCGGAGGTGGCCGACACTATGGGCCGGATGATACCAGGCAACCCTTTCAAGAGGCTTCTCACCCTTGCGGGGAATCGGCGTACCCGCCGGGAAAATGGTGTCGAACGTCTCGATCCGGCCGTGGTCGCGAAGCCTGAGCAAGCCGAAATGGCGGGCAAATACGTCGCGAAAGGTGACTCGATCCATCGCGCAGATGGCCGCGCCCATGGCCACCGACCGGAACGGCTTGTCGGTCAGAACGACTTTGCTGGCCGGGAACGCTTCCGCCACCATCTGCCCGACCAGCGGCAACTTGGACGAGCCGCCGACCAGGTAGACGGTCAGCCGCGAACCATCCTCGATGCCCGGCTGCTTGGTGGCAGCAGACTCGATCACGCCCTTCAGCATCTTGACCGCCGGTACCAGCATCGGGCGGATGCGGTCGTAGTAGGCGGCCACCGGAATCGTGACCGGCCGGCCGTCAAGCCCATAGTCCGCGGGATTGAGGAACAGACTCCGAACCGCCCCGGTCGAGATGCCCTCTTTCTGAGAGCGGGCTTGATGAATCAGGGCCTGCCGCGTCAGGGGACTCATCACCTGGTTTGGCCCACCCAGCTTGGCCAGGAACATCTCCAGCAAAACCCGGTCAAAATCGTCACCTCCCAGGTTCTCGATCCCCGCGGACGCGATGACCCTGAAGTCCTGGTTATCGATCCAGACCAGCGATGCGTCAAACGTGCCACCGCCGAGATCGAAAACCGCCACAGCCATCGGCTCCGATTCCTTGCCGGCCTTGCGGCCACCCTTTTTGCCCCGGCCGGCCGTGAGCCAGTCGGCCAGTTCGATGGCCGACGCCGTGGGTTCGTTGAGCGTCCCGACGACCTCGAAACCCGCCTCCCGGAAGCAGGCCCGGGTAATGTGCCGCTGGGCACCGTTGGCATTCGCCGGCCAGGTAATGACCGCCTCGAGCAGCTCGTCGTCCGGGATCATCTGCGACTGACGGATCGAGCTTGCCAGGGACTTCAGAAAACCAGTCAGCAGCGCCGCCGTCTCCTGCGAGTGACCGTCGCCGCGAGCAGTGTAGTCGCGAAGCTGCCGCTTGAGCGACGGAACAAACAGATACTCCGCCGATGCCGGCAACTGAGCAAACCGCCGCTCGGCCTCGAGACCGAACCACTGGAAGCCGGTCGCCCGCTCAACCAGAATGGCCGAGGGATACGTCTCTTGAACAACCGTACCCGCGCCGGTTTGCGCCCCGTGAAGGACAATCGAAAACATGCCCCGATCGTGAATCGCGGCCACGGTATTGGTCGTGCCAAAGTCGATGCCCAACCGGGCCATGGCCTTACCTCCTGTTGACCAGAACCTTCGCGGCCACCAGAACCTTGCCGCGCGCAGAACGGAAACCGGGCTGGACAGTCTGACCCACACTGTTGGCGGCCAGATCCTGACGATGGCACTCCCCCACCGCCAGATGAATGATCGGATCGAACAGCTCGCCCAGCCGAGGCTCGTAGCTCTGTACGCCCGCAAGCATCAGAACGTGGTCGAGCGTCTCCTTGCCACGCTGGGCAAAATCGTCGTCCGCCGCCTCCTGGCCGCTGCCATCGACCCGCTGAGCACACTCGTTGCGGAGACTGATCAACGGCGGCAGCATCTCCGCAAGCTGGTCATCGATCACTTCGGCAACAAGCCGCTGGAATGTGGCCGTCGCCCGGTCCAGGGGTGCCGTCCGCACCACCGCGTGACCCTTGCCGCATTGCGCCGCCGCCAACTCGGTCAACCGACTCATCGCCGAATTCATCTGGTTGTTCATCGCTTCAATCGCGGCGGTGATATCGGCCTCCGCCCGAGCAAGAATACGGGAAGCCGCAGTCTTGTCCTCTCCCGCGCAAACCGTACCCGTGCCCGCGCTCTTCGCGGCGTCTGCCTTGTGGGCAACCTCATCCCCCCGCTTCACCGCCTTCGCCGCGGCCGGAGACCTCTCCGCAGCCCCTGACGCCGGTTTCGTCTTCGCCTTCGCCGCCAAAGCCCTACCCGTCGATGCGGAGGCCGTGCTTCGTGACCCGGTACCCTTCTTTGCCATAAGTACACCTCGTTCCTGATGTTGCAGCCGGATGAAGATCGCGCGGCATCGGCGTCCGGCATAGTAGCCGCGCCACCGGACGTCAACGTCGCCCCACATTATACACCGCCTCGGCCAAGACGCGAGAGATAATCACGCCAACGCCCAACGCCGCGAGACGAACATCCGTCGCACACACTGAACCGCCACCAGCCAGCCATACCCGCCCCTCGCAATCAACCACCGGGCCTTCGAAAACCAGCAAGCAGCCCCGGCCACCCTCGTCCGACCGATTCCTCACAACGTCGACAAGTCCCGGCGAGCGAAAACGAACCCACCCACCGTCCAGAGCACGCTCCCCAAGCCAAGCAGGACCAAGATGTCACCCACCGGCCAGCGCCCACTGCGGATGATCGAGAGCGGATTGTAGTAATGCAGCAGCGACAGGAACGACAGGCGATCCGCCAGTGGCCAGAACTGGCCCAGGAAGTTCAACAGAAACGAAGCCAACACGAAGGCCAAAACCCAACCGACCGACCGCCCTCGTCGGTCACTCATCGTGGATATGAGCCAGGCCAGCCCCCCCACCGCCACATACAAACTGAAGAGGTTGACCACAACCATCGTCAGAGGCCGAGGATCAAGCCGCAATCCTTCGGCGGACAACCGGCACCCGATGAGATGCCCGATCACCGCCGCCAGCATGAGAACCACGCCCGCCGCGAGCCACACCACCGCCCCAGCCACGTACACCTGCCAACGCGAGACCGGCAAACCCAACAACATGTCGATCGTCCCCCGATCCACCTCCCCGGCCGGAACAAGCGTACAGTACGCAATGGCATGAGCCCATACCAGAGCCAGAACCACAGGATGAACCCAGGCGAGAGCCCCAATCATCTCCGGCCCCAGCCCCCCGGAGATGTTGGTGCCCAGCAACGCCTGCAGAATACGCTGCACAAAGACCAGCTGGGACAGGATCTCGCCAATCTGCTCCTGCACCCGAGGCAAGGCCCGAGCCAGCAGCGCCTCCGCCAGCCCCAGCCCTGCACCGAGGAGCAGCGTCAGAAACCACACGTCACGCAGCGACTTGGCCAGCAGACCCCTGTTCATGGCGCCTGGCCCCCTTGCCGATAGTACCCGCGAAACAGCGTGTCCAGATCCGGTCGTCCAACGCTGAAATCCTCGATCGGCCGGCCAGCAGCCCATTGCAGCAGATCCTCCGGAGAGCCGGCCAGCAGACCGCTCCAGGTCTGCCCGTCACGCCGGCGAACCTCGAGAAACGGCGGCGGAACTTGCTCGGCCTGGACCACGCCCTTCCACCGGATCATGACCTCGCGCCGCGAACGGCCGCGGAGCTCGTCAAGACCGGCGTCCACGATCACCCGCCCTTCACGCACGATGGCCACCCGGTCGCAGAGCTGCTCCACCTCACTGAGCGTATGGCTGGAAAAGAAAACCGTGTGCCCGGCAGCCGCCAGTTCGCGAAGATGACCGTGCAGCTGCTCCTGCATCAGCGGATCAAGGGCCGTGGTCGGCTCATCCAGGATCAACAAACGCGGCCGGTGAGCCATGGCCAGGATCAGGCCGAGTTTCTGTCTCATGCCCCGGGACATCTGCCGGGCCTTGACCCGGAGGTCCAGATTGAACTCCTCGGCCAGACGGCGGCCCTCAACCATCAGATCGCGATGCCGGATCGCCCCGAAGAGCCGAAGGGCCTGCCGCCCGTCCATCCAGGGATGCAGGCGAAGGTCGCCCGGAAGGTAGCCCACCTCCACCTTCGCCCGGTGTGAGCGCCGCCAGCAGTCCAGGCCGAACAAGCTCGCCCGGCCCGAGGTCGGACGCAGCAAGCCGAGAAGCACGCGGATCGTCGTCGTCTTCCCGGCACCATTGGGACCGAGAAAACCGGACAGGGCCCCCTCCCGCACCACCAGGTCGAGCTCCTCGATTCCGGTCCGCCGGCCGTACCGCCGCGTCAGTGACTCCGCAACGATCGCATCCACCGCAAGACCCCAACACCCCGGCCACTCGGTCGAGACCCATCCCCACGACCCGACCAGCCACACCCGTACGCCCCAACACGGTTATAACCCACGCACTCGCCCCGCGACAGGGACCGTGGCCCGGACCGACGCATTCTCGAGAGCACCCGACAAGACGACTCGCCAAGCCCACCGGCAGACCAACAGTGGACAGCGAATCCCCCAGCCACCAGACCCTGAAACCCAGAATAGATCAGTCCGGGATCCACCGGTAACATAGCGGTAACATGCCGCCGGTAGACTCGTCCGCAGCCATCGTCGGCCAGGGAGACACCCGTCATGCCAAAAGCGAGCCTGCTATTCCTCCGCAATGCCCTGCTTTCCGCAGCAGTCCTGGCCACCACCGGGACCCCGGCGTCCGCCGCCCCGCCCAGAGTCACTACCTCCACCCCCTTGCCGGACGCAACCGGTGTCGACCCCGCCCTCAACTCGATCCGCGTCACCTTCGATCAGGACATGAGCACCCGCAGCTTCTCCTGGGTGGGCGGTGGACCCACCTTCCCCACCACACGGGACAAGCCCCGCTGGATCAACGCGCGCACGTGCATCCTGCCTGTCCGGCTTAAACCCAACCACGAGTATTGGCTGAGTATCAACAGCAACCGGTTCCAGAACTTCCGCAGCAAGAGCGGCGAACCGGCCATCCCCTACCCCATCTCGTTCAAGACCGGCCCGGCCAAGGCCGGCACCAGAACCACATCGAAACCGGCAGCCGAGGAGGAAGACCCGCAACCAGACCACGAGACGTCCGCCCTGGAGTTCAAGCTCCAGGATACCTTCGGCCGGGAAATCCGCTCGAGCGACTATGCCCGCACGCCGGTAGCGATCATCCTCGGCGCATGCTGGTGCGGCGGATGCCAGCAGGACGCGGAACCGTTCGCAGATCTGGCCGCCCGCTTCGGACCGCGAGGCGTGCAGTTCATCCGCAGCGTCTCCGGGGACAACGAGCTGGAATCGCTCGAGTTCCAGCGGCACTACCGGCTGCCCTTTGTCAACGTGCTTGACCCCGATCGAACCTTCGAAAAAAGGTACAACCCCGACGGCTGGACATTCATCATGCTCGTCGATCAGTCGGGCAAAGTGGTCTACCGGGCCAACAACCCGAAAATGACCTCCCTGGCCGCCAGCCTCGAGAAACTCGTCCCGCCCCAACCGGAAGCCCAGCCGATCGTTCGCGACGGGGTATCGTACATGCGGGCAACGCTGGAACGGTCGGGCGAAATCGACAAGGCTCGCCCTTCGGAACGGTTCCCCGCCCTGGCCTGCGGACCGGACAAAACCACTTACCTCGCCTTCTCCGGCAACCGTCGGGGCAACAACGACGTCTTCGTGCGGGTCCACGACGGCCGGGGCTGGTCGCAGGACCGGCCGGTAGCCGCCACCGAGGCCGATGAGTTCGACGCCTCCGTCCTTGTCGACCGCCAGAAACAGGCTTGGGTCAGCTGGACAAGCAACTCCGAGGGCAACAAGTATAACGTGTTCGTCACTTCCTTGGACGCGTCGGGCAAACCAGCCCCAGCCGTGCAGCTCAGCCACGCCGACGACGACGCCATGCACGCGAGAATGGCCTGCGACCGAAAAGGGAGGATCTGGTGCACCTACTATCGCTGGCACAGAATGGGCCGGTTCTCGCGCGACAAGGAGGTGTACGTCCGGCGGTACGACGGGAAAGAATGGTCGCCGGAAATGCAGGTCAGCCCGACGGATGTGCCCAACTACGAAGACCACAGCGATCCAACCATCGCGGCCTATCGTGACGGCATCCTCCTGGGCTGGAGCTGGGATTATCACACCCCGCCGGGCTACACCCGGGATGCCGAGTGCCCAACGATCTTCCTCCGCGAGGTCGGCCAGGACCTCAGGCTCGGCCAGGCCAGGCACGTCAGCGGGCGATCCATCGACGTCACTCCCACCTTGGTCGTCGACGGCAAGGACCGGATCTGGTGCGCTTGGGACGCACTTGGCTGGGATGACGACGCGGGCGCGAACCGCAAGACGGTCCAGGTCGCTCAACGAGACATGAGCGCCTTTCGCCCCCAGCCCGCCCAGGCATTGAGCCCCCCAAGCACCAACGTATGCACACCCGTCCTGGCCGTCGCCCCCGACGAAACCGTCAGCTTGGTGTGGAGTCAGAATCAGCGCCGCACAGGCTGGACGCTGCAACTGGCGAACTGCAGCCCCCTGCAATCGAAATGGTCCGACCCAACCGAGATCGAGTCGGCCGGGAATCCCCGCTTCCCGTCCGCCACATACGACGCCGCGGGTACGCTGTGGGTCGCTTACTCGGCCGAGGGCACCAGCGGACCCGAGATCAAGGTGAAGACAATAACCCGTAAGTGAGGGCGCCCGGATAAGCCGGCTCCCCTTCGGGAACGTCGCCTGGTGCAGCCCCGACAACTCGCCCTCGACCGCAGGATCGACTCAACCATCGCCGAGGATACAATGCGGCAACCTCATTCCCAAAGGAGTCGTCTCATGCCGAGTCAACGGGCGGTCATGCTCCTGCTGCTGATGAGCCCATCGGTTCTGACGGGAACGGAACTGGGCGTGAAGGACACCCAATTCACATTGAACGGCCAGCCGGTCTTCCTCCTCGGCATCAGCTACTACGGCGGCCTGGATGCCTCCGACGAGACCGTTCATCGCGACCTGGTTCGTCTCCGGGAAAGCGGATTCAATTGGATCCGCGTGTGGGCGACCTGGCACTCCGGCGAGAATAACGCTTCCGCGGTCGATGCTGAGGGAAAAGCTCGTGAGCCCTACATGGCCCGCCTCAAGGCCCTGGTCGCCAAATACGATCGGGCCGGGCTCGTCGTGGACGTGACTCTCGCCCCACAGCAGGCCTCCCCCGACGGCAGGAAGCCGGGCTACCTGGCGACATTCGACGCCCATCGCCGAGCGGTCCAGACAATCACGGCCACGCTCCGCCCACACCGCAACTGGTACCTCGACCTCGCCAACGAACGCAACATCCGTGACCCCAGGTACGTCAGTTTCGATGATCTCGTCAAGCTCCGTGCGGCCGCCAGACAGGCCGATCCCGCCCTGCTGGTCACCGCGTCCCAAGGCGGCGACATCGATGAGCGCGAACTGCGCGAGTACCTACTCAAGGTCAAGGTGGATTTCATCTGCCCGCACCGGCCGCGCGATGCCGCTTCGCCCGCCAGCACCGAGGAGACAACCCGCCGATACCTCGCCCGGATGCGGGCCCTGGGACGCGTGGTCCCCGTCAACTACCAGGAACCGTTCCGTCGCGGCTACGCCGACTGGCAGCCCCGGGCGGAGGATTTCCTGGCCGACGCCCAGGGTGCCCGGCGAGGCGGAGCCGCCGCCTGGTGCCTGCACAACGGCTCCCAACGCCAAGGCGGCGAACCTTTCCGATCGTTCGACCTGCGAAAGAAGGCCCTGTTCGAGCAACTGGACGAGCAGGAACGCCGGGCCATCGAGTGGCTCAAGGCGCAGGTCAGCTCAACACGTCCGCGATAGCCCCATGCCCGCGCCCGCAACCATGCCCAGCCCCAGGCTACAGCCACTCCTTCAGCTCATCCTCGCGCGCAATGAACCTGCCCGTCGGTCGGCTGTCACTCCAGTCAACCACCCCCAGTCGGATGAAGCCCTCGGAGAAGGTACTGAGCAGCGATCGCTCACCTCGGTCGCGGATCACCTCGATGCCGACCGCCCCCGGCCAGAAAGACCGGCGCCTGCCGAAATCAAAGGCGTCGCTCCTGTCGCTCTCGATGATCCACGAGTGCGTATTGTCGCCGCGAACCTTGGCCTTGACCAGCAGGATCCACCGGCCGCTGCGGTTCAACAGGCTGGCCGATTCGAGGCTGCCTTGGGGATGACCACCCTCCAGTCGGGCTTCATAGCCGTCGGCCGGTCCGACGCAAATCGGGCCGTGGTCCCGCCAGTCGCGGAAATCCGTGCTCGAGACCATCGCGATGCACGAGGCGCCTTCTCGGGTGTTCGCGGTGTAGATCAGCCAGTAAAAGCCTCCATAGGCGCAGATGCTGGGGTCGCGGCAGCTGGAAATCCCGTCCACGCGCCAGAAAGCCCACGACTTGCCCTTGCAGGGCGAGAGCGGATTGCTTTCCCACCGCTGCCATGTGAACAGGTCCTCGCTCGACGCAAAGCCGATATCCTGGCTGATATGCCGGTTCACCCCCGTGTACGCCATGACAAACCGATCGCCCCGGCGAACAATGCACGGGGCCCAGAGGTGAGCTTCCTCCCAGCTGTCCGGCCGAACGATCATCGCCGGATCGTGCACTTCCCAGTCAAGGAAGTCGACCGTCGAGGCATGGCCCAGGTAGATCTCGTGACCCGGATAGAACGGCGTCCCCTCCTGCAGCCGCCGCTCGATGTAGAAGAAGTGAAAGCGGCCCCGGTACTCGGCCACGGCAAAGTCGGCCACCTTCCCACCCACCGGCCGAAAACCGACCCTGACAATGTCCACCCTGCGGCGGCGATAGAACGCCTCCCGCTCCGCGAAGAGCGTCTTCTCAAACTCGATCGCGCTGGTCGATTCGGCAGCCCCGGCTGCACGCGGCCCGTTGACCACCAGCCCCAACAGCCCGGCACCGCAACCTTGGAGACAAACCCGTCGATTGAATCGCCCGCGACAATCAGACATGGTCAGCATGGATGGCAACCTCCTATCAACCGTCCCCCACGGCTTCAGTCGGCACCAGGTCAATCTAGCCGATGCGAGAGAGGATGGCTATGCTGAAACGCAAAATGTCCGTCAGGCCGTCAGACTGGAGTCCATGCCGCCGCATGCGGGAGCCCGCACCCAGGGGACCCGCGGGACCGGGTGGCGTGAGGCTTGATCACCGGAGAAATGCAATGAGTCGATGGCTCCCTGTTACTAGCGTTATGAATCGTAAGCCATTGTGATAAAGCATGTTAAACTCGATTCGTTCTTCGTACTCTCGACAATTCTCTACAATTATCGACCCAGTATTTACAAGGGGTTACGTTCAAGAGTACGAAGGCCGCCGGCAAGCCGAGTAACCGCCAAGGGTAGCGCTACCTTCTGCGCTACCTTGACCCGTGATATCCCACGGAATCACCGTGTCTCAGGGCCGGGGTAGCGCTACCCCAGCGTTACCTCAGCGATACCCCTGTCCCGTCCGCGTCGCGCCTTGTTGAACGGGTGATGTGGTGTTCTGTGCGTAGGGCGGTCTCGTCGGGCCGCTAACCGGGCTATAGGATGAATTCATCCTTATTCCCGGTTGACTTCTGGTCGGCGATCATGTAAGGAAGTGCCATGGATCGAGCGTGCATCGGAATTGGCGATCGTGTCAGCATTGCCCCCCCCACAGCCTCACACGCACGCTGATCGGGCGGAGCGGCGCGGAACGCGGTGGTCCATCGAGTCGATCCGGCATGGTATGCCGCTGCCGCCCCCGTGGGCGGACACATCAGATCGACGCAATCGGCCAGAGGTAATGTTGTCTTAGTTGGTCACAGACGCTGCGGTCCTTGGCGTCGATGGTCTTTTGTACGGGGGTGCGAAAGTGTTCATTGACAGAACGAAGATAGGCGCACTTGACCCAGAGACTGTTCAGAGGAACGCAGTGCTCCATCACCTGGCCCGCGATGTGCTGCCACGACTGAGCACGGCCATACTGGTCAGCCTGGCTTCCGTTTTGGATTCCGAGCTGGGGGTGCTGGAGGCGGCGGAAGCAGCGACTGTTCGCGAAGCTGCTGGATTGTGCTCGCGAGAATCCGAGCAGTGCTCTCCTCGGCTGCGGCTTGCTCCGTGTTCGCCAGAGTTGCCGTTGCCGGCGTCGTAGCAGGGGTGCCGCGTCTACTCGCCAGAACCGATTCGATCACCGCGATCTCGGCCTGCTTGCTGAGCTGGCCGAGCATCACCACCTGGAGATCACGCGGGAGCTGGAAGAAGCTCTCGATGATCCGGCCGCCCAACTCCTTGGCGGTCATGCCGAACCGCTGACGCAGCTCTTCCAGCCTGCGTTTCGCGTTGACATCCAGCCGCAGTGCCACCGGTGATGGGGTATCCGTCTTCCTGGCCATGTGTCAACTCCCATGCCTGCGATAGCTAAACCTTTAGCTATCATTGTGGGCATCGGTGCCAGCGTCAAGCCCATCCAATGATAATCCTCCGAAAGTTGGCTTGGCCAGGCCGATGATGCCCCACCCTTCGATGGCATTTCCAAGCACGGTGTCGAGTTTAGCTCTATCTGTTACCGTGTGGCTACTTATGTTTTTCGGTTCGTCCTCCCTGAACACCGTTTCACCCCTGGCCGCTGGGCCGTGGGCGGATTCACATTATGGTATTTTTTTCCTTGCCTCTGGCGTCTCCCTGTTGTAGACTTTCGTCGAGAATAGTGCCCAAATACTTCCGGGGCAACGGCCCCTGGTTTGGGCCACAAATGACAGGAGGCTCACATGGACCATTCTCACACGCCTGAAGCGGACGACACGATCCTGACGGTTCCCTGGGCGGCAGACGATCGGCCGCCGGTGACGCAGATACGGTGCAGCCCGACCATCGACAAGCTGTCTGCGGCGATGGCCAAGGTTGGCTCCGAAGTCTGCGGCGTCCAGAAGAGCGGCTGGAACCAGTTCCACAAGTACGCCTACGCGAAGCTGGAGGATTACCTGAAGGCTTTGGCGCCGATCTTGGCCCAGCATGGGCTATTCGTGCTGGTCTCGGCCGGCGAGGTGATCGACGTGGTGAAGCCGGACCAGACCGACAAGAAGAAGCAGCGACTCGTCCGGGTGACTCTGACCCAGCGGGTGATACACGCCAGCGGCGAGTGGATCGAAGGCCAGACGGTCGGCGAGGGCGAGGATACCAGCGACAAGGCGGTCTACAAGGCGATCACCGGTGCGCGCAAATACGGATTGAGCTGCCTGTTCAATTTGGCGACGACCGACGACCCCGAGGACGACGGCGCCGGCGACGCTGCCCCGCCCGCTCCGCAGGCCCAGCATGCCCATCGCCCTCCGCAATCGGCCCCGCCCCGCAACGGCGGGAACGGTGCGGGGCCACGTCCGAGCAAGGGCCAGATGGACCTGCTCGCCAGGGCTCGCGAGCTGTACGAGCGGCTGGGGCGCGAGGGGCGAATCGAAGTCAGCGGGCAGATCGGCATGCCCGCCGGATCGAAGCTGAGTGAGCAATCGGCCGAGATGATCTCGAAGTTCTGCACGACGGCTGAGACCTACCTGTCGGTTGGCGCGGCCGCCCAGTGATCGATGCCGGACACGGCACGGGAGAATGGCGATGAAAATGACAGTGGACGGACTGAAGGGCCTGAGCGACTCGTTCGATATTCGCCCGCTCAACCTGTACGTGGGGCCGAACGGATGCGGCAAGTCCACCCGGCTGGAGGCCCTGTGCTGGGCGCTGACCGGCCAGACGCGGCTGGGCAAGAGCCCGGAGGCCGCCGCAGCCCTGTGCAGCAATGGCCACGCGATCGTGGACGTGAGCCTGCCGGACGGCTTCGGTTGGCGGCGCGAAGTGCGGCGCGACCCGCTCAAGGGCAGCGTGAGCAGTGATCTGCATGTCCATGGCAAGGAAGACGGCAAGCTGGCCGACGCCCAGGCGGCAATCGACCAGCGCTGCGGCGGGCTGACCGCTGGGCTGGATCTGTCCGCGTTCACCAGCTTGTCCGCTGATCGCCGCCGGGCGTACGTGCTCTCGCTGTGCGAGTCGGCCGGCTCGGTGGCGTCGGCCGCACGACAGCTGGCTCAACTTGACCTGGCGGTGCTGGACAGCGTGCTTGGCGGCGGCCAGGTGAAGGCGGTGGCCCTGAGTATGTGGCATCGCGAGCCGTTCGATCTCGAAATTGAGCAGGCCGATCAGGTCAGCACGGCCCTATGGAAGACCGCCCCGGCTGAGATCCGCGACGCCTGGCAAGCGGTGATGGGCTTGTTTGGGGCCGACGCGTCGGACGATGTGCTCCAGACGGTGACCGCCTGGATGGACTTGAGCAAGCAGCTCAAGAGCGAGCACAAGAAGGCCCGCGAGCAGGCGTCGGCGGCCACCCAGAAGCTGACCCAGGACAAGAACGAGCTACGGGTGTCTGCCGAGCTGGTCGAGACGCTGCGCGCGCGCATCGTTGAGTGCGAACGCGAGCTGGCCGAAGTCCAGCGGCAGATCGGGGCCTTCGATGGAGCGGCTCGAAACCGGGCCGCACTGGTCGGGCGGATCGAGCAGTGCCGGGCCAAGGTCGGTGACACCGAGCGGCAGCTGGCTGTGGCCTATGCCGCCCTCCAATCCCGCGACTGGGATGGCGAGCGACAGCAGATCGAGGCCCAGCTCGGGCCGGACTGCGAGGTCATGCGGGCGGACCGGGCTGAGAGGCTCGACCGTGCAAAAAGCGAGCTGGAGGCGGCCCGCATGGTCGACTGCGAGAATCGCGAGGAGGTCGGCAGCGTCGAAACGCTGATCTGCCTTGCCGAGGCCGACAGCGTTGCGGCCGACCAGTCGATCAAGCGGATCAAGGCCCAGATCGAGAATCTCGGCCGCAACCCGTGGATCAAGGTGCAGAAGTTGCTGGCCCGCCTCACTGAAGCGATCGTTGAGAAGTTCGGCACAGACACCCTGAACGAGCTGGCCGGGCGGATCGAAGAGATCGGGGACCTGGCCGAGCGCGAATTGACTGTTGTGCTGGAGGCGATCAATGCAGCCGAGATTGAGCGCGAGAACGCGATCACCAACTCCGACAACCTGGTCGGCAAGTTGGGCGCGCTGCGAGCCGATCTGGCGGCGGCGCGCAAGCGGTACGACGATGCCCACGATCGCATGCTGGCCCTGGAGAAGACGGCCCACGACCTGGACGAGAGTGATCGCCTGTATCACGTTGCCAAGGGGCAGCTGGCCACGCTCGAACGCGAGATGGCCGTGGCCAACGGTGCGGTCGAGACCTACCAGGCCCTGCTGGAGGAGGCTCGGGCCAACGTTGAGCTGGCCGAGACCGAGCTGGAGGGCTTCGACGACACGGCCGGCGAGGCCGGCGACCGCGACCGGCTGGAGCTGCGGCTGGCAGAGATCGAGGGCGAAATCGGCGAGCTGCGGGCCGAGGTCGAACGCAAGGGCAAGCTCCAGGCCCTGACCGCCGAGCTGAGCAAGTGCATCGCCAAGTCGGCGGAGGAGGCAGCCCTGTTTGAGTGCGCCACCCATACCGAGAAGGCGGTGAAGAGTCTGCGCGAGGTATTACTGGCCGGCCAGGTCCGGCCGCTGCTGCACCATATCGACCGATTCCTCCACGAGGCGGGACTGAAGGTCCGGGCGTACTGCTCGCTGAGCAACGCTCGGGGCAAGGCGGAGTTCGACCTCGGCTGGGTGCTGACGCTGGACGATGGCCGCGAGGTGAACCGCAGCATGGACACGATGTCCGGCGGCGAGGCGGCCTTGTTCGGCGCCGCTCTGGCATACGCACTGACGGTGATGAGCGACGTGCCGCTGAAGACCCTGACCGTCGAGGCCGACGCGGTTGACCAGGTGAACCTCGGGCTGATGTTGGCCGGGTTTGCCGGCGTGCGAGACGAGATCGATTACGTGCTGGTGGCCACCTGCCACGGCCCGGCGAGTGTCGCCGACGGCTGGCACGTGGTGCAGTGGTGATCGGGTGAGTGGTGATCAGGTGATGGTCAGCCAGAAAGGAGTTGACATGAAATACTGGCTATCGAAAGACGGTGAAACCTTCAATCACGGGCCGATCGTCTCGCGCCGGGCGGCGCATGAATGGGCCATCCGCGAGGGACTGCGCGAGTGGCATGTCGGGGCTGCTGAGCACTATATTCCTGCCTCCGCCATTGCCCATCCACATACACTGCGCTACCTTCTGCGGTCACCGCTCAAGACTCGCGGCGAATTTGTGTGCGCAAGCCTCGCCATAGTTGGGCATTTTGAGCATGGCACTCCTCTTGGGTAGGGTTATACGTCTGTCACAGCCCAACAACCTGCCCCACTCGGGTGCGATACTCTATAGAGGGCTTGTCAGAAAAGTCGGCCCAGTTGGCTCCTGGCCAAAGAGTGTTCCTTTATCTCGCGAGGATTATCGGTATCCAGGATCGCCACCAATCAAACGCAGAATCCACGCGAGCACGAAGCCAACTACAAGAGGCCACCAAGCGCCTAAGAGAAACGACAGGGTTGCCGATCCCACGGCCAGGAATGCCGCCAGCAAAATACCTACGTGCTTCGACTGCGAATAAGTGGTAAAGAGGCCAATACCCATCATGAGAACGACGACATCGGCTACAAACAGTATGATTCGCATTTGTTCACCGCCATCTAAGAGGGTGTGTGAAAAGGCCGTTTCTTGCCGATAAGTGAGGTAATCTTTGCAAGGAGGACCTGAAATGGCAAGGATTCCCCTCATATCGTCACCCGCTCTTGTCCCGCCGCCTAGTCATCATGCACTCTCGAAGCCGCGTGATCTGCGGTCACAAAAGGCCGAGTTCAAACACGGTTTTCATCATGGGCACGGATGAAGAAAAGCATCCCAATAGACCAAGAGACCGAAGAGGGCGCGCCCGACCGAACGATGGAAGGCCTTAGCCAAAGAGAAGCTTCACCAGCACGCTCGGCATCGGCCACGGCGTCTCCGCCCTGCGTGACCTGGCGATCAACAGCTGGATACAGATTCGATGCCCGCGATGAATGAGGGTTCCGAGACCCGTTTGGCATGGGCCGCCCTGGTGTTGTAGATTTATGTCGATGAAAGGTGCTGAATGAGCGAGACCGAGCTGAGCGGCGAACAGCGAGCGGCGGTCGAGGCCACCGAGAGCCAGGTCCTGGTGGTGGCCGGCGCCGGCTCGGGCAAGACCCGGGTATTGACCCACCGAGTCGCCCACCTCGTTGACACGCTCGGGATTGAGCCGGACCGGGTGTTGGTCCTCACCTACACCCGCAAGGCCGCTGCGGAAATGCGGGCTCGCCTGATCGGGATGCTGGATGCCGATCGGCTCGAAGGCATGTTCATCGGCACCATCCACGGCTGGTGCCTGAAGATTTTGAACGAGCATGGTTTCCGCATCGGCTACCGGCGCGGCGTGCCGCTCACCGTGCACCGGGAGAACGAGCGTAGCGATCTGGTGCAGGGCGTGGCCACGGATCTCGGCTATCTGCGGAACGGCAAGTGGCGACAGCAGCTGAGTATGGCCCGGTGCCTGGCGGCGGTGGACGGCCACGGGGCGATCGACTCGACCGAGCTGGCCACCCTGGTGGTCGAGTGCGGAGCCCGCCGGATGGCCTGCAACGCCATCGACTATGCCCACATGATCTCCGAGTGCCGCAGGCTGTTGGACATGGGCGGCATCCGCGACACGCTGCGTTTGGAGCACGTCGTCGTAGACGAGGTGCAGGATGTCAACGCTGATCAGGACCGGCTGTTGCGGCGGCTGGCTCCTCCGGCCCACTACTACGCGGTCGGCGATCGCCGCCAGGCGATCTACGGGTTCCGGGGCGCCCGGCCGGATCTGATGGACACCCGCCCCGGCCTGACCGTGTACCAGTTGGCTGACAACTACCGTTCGGTGGCCCGGATCGTGACGGCGGCGAATCAGCTGATGGACGCCAGCGGCGACCAGCTGGCCACGCACATGGCTGCGGTCCGGGCTCAGTTCGAGACGCTTGGTACGATTGACAGCATGAACGAGATGGTTGCCAAGTGAGATCGCGGCGAACGAGGAGTGTAGCAATGAGCGAACCTGAAGAGGCGATACGCCTGATACAGAGCTATGCCGAAGCGTGTGCGTTTGCGACCTACCTGCCGGTGCGGGCGTCTCGAATCCAAGCCTGCAACCGAATTGCGCTGAAGTTGTTCGAGGCGCTCGCCGGCAGGAAGCCGACGCAAGAGGAAGAGGAGAAACTCGGTTTCTGAGGCCCGAAAAGGAGAACGGCGATGGCGAACGTGGCAGAAGTGGATATTCGGGGCTACTTGAACTTCGACGGGTGGACCCTTGACGGAAACGAGGTTCCCTGCTTGGCGAATCTGCTTGCCCAGCTCAACCTCCCTGTCTTCGGCATCCGAATCGCGTACCGAGAGGATCACCGACGCGTGTCAAACCAGTTTGGCGGCGTGACCATCCAGGTCGGCTTCCGAGTCAGCGGCTCAGAAGCTGTCTCTGAGTCGTGGGTCCTCTGGGCTGTCGGCTGCCTCCGGGAGGCCGGCGAGGTGACCTCGGCCCGGATGCGCGATGTCGATGATGCGACCGGCTGGCGGACGCTGGCGCCCGAAGTTGCCCAAGTGGTGTATACTTAGGGCGTTGTGTTTTGTAGGCGATTGTCGAGTAGACGGAGGAACGCCCCATGGCCGAAGAGGAGTCTGAACAGAAGACCGAGAACCCGTCCCGCGTGCCGATGAAGATCATCGGCTACGAGGATGTGGACCCGAGCACGCTCGCCGCCCACCCCCAGAACTGGCGGGTGCACCCCCAGCATCAGAACGAGGCCATGCTCGGCGTCATGCGCGAGGTCGGCTGGATCGACCCGGTGACGGTCAACAAGAACACCGGGGTGGTGGTCGACGGCCACATGCGCGTGGCCCTGGCCATCCGCAACGGAATTGACAAGGTGCCGGTGGTCTACGTGGACCTGACCGAGGACGAGGAGCGCAAGGCCCTGATCACCTTCAACACCGTTTCGGATATGGGCAAGACCGACCCGGACATGCTCTCCGACCTGCTCGACGGCGTGGACTGGCAGGATGCCGCCGCCGGCGAACTGGCCGACGCGATCGCGGACAGCATCTCCAGAGAACTGAACCCGGAGGCCGAAGGCGAGGAGAACGGCATGACCGGCGGGGATGAAGACTGCGAGTTCCCGATCAGTCCCAAGCTGGGCGAGAAGTACGACTACGCCCTGATCTACACCACCAACGAGATTGACTACACCTACCTGTGCACCGCCCTGGGGCTGGTCAAGGAGCAGAGCTACAAGTCCAGTGCTGTTGGCCACGGCCGGGTGGTGCCGTTCGAGAAGTTCCGGCAGCTGTGGGAGGCTCGCCGGAGCGGAGGGTGACATGCACGAGGAAATCGTCAAGATCGTGGTCCCGTCCCATCTCCGGGCCGAGCGGGTCGCGACCATTCACGCCGTTCCGAACGTCATCCTGTGCGTGAGCGAGGCCCAGGCCCCGGCCTACCGCGAGCACAACCCGGGCGTCGAAATCGTTACCCACCCCGACGACCTGGCTGGCCTGTCGCCCAAACGGCAGTGGATCATCCAGAAGTTCGGGGCAGTGATGCAGCTCGATGACGATCTGGAGTACATGCAGCGGGTCTACCTGGAGGACTCGCACACCGGCCGGGTGCACCGGCTGTCCAGAATCGCCCCGGAAACCTGCTGGGACATCATTCAGGCCACGGCGGCCACGGCCCGTGAGCTGGGCGTTCACCTGTTCGGGTTCGCCGGCACCGCCCAACCCCACTACTACCGGCCGCAGAAGCCGTTCAACCTGACCGGGTTCGTCTGTGCCGCCTGGACCGGCGTGCTCCCGGGATTCAAGTTCTGGTACGACCGGCGGGCGGAGCTGTGCGACGACTACTGGATCACCGGGCTGAACGCCTATTTTCACCGCATGTGCTTCATCGACAACCGGTACTCCTTCCACACCGGCCGGGTGGGGCACAACCTTGGCGGCCTGGGCGGATCGCGGACCGTGGAAAAGGAGAAATCCGCGTACGAGTTCCTGAAGCGGACCTTCGGCAGCGCGGTCGGACGCAAGACCGAGCCTCCTGGCAGGAGGAAGACCCTCGGCCACGAGTGGGAGCGATGCTGGATGAGCCCGTTCTGAGGTTGGCCGAATGAGCCCTGAGCGAGAAACCGTGAAAATCGTGATCCCCTCGCACCTGCGGCATGACCGAGTGCGCGCAAAGCACGCCGTGGCCGGAGCCATTCTGTGTGTGAGCGAGACCCAGGCCCCCAAGTACCGCCAGCACAACCCGGATTGCGAGATCGTTACCCATCCCGACAGCCTGTTCGGGGCCGCCGCCAAGCGGGCCTGGATCATGAAGCATTTCGGGTCGGTGTTCATGATCGACGACGATGTGCAGGCGGTGGTCCGGCTGTACGGGGACTTCGCCGGCAAGCACCGGCTGAGCAGCACCATGCCGCCCCGAACGGCCAGCGACGCGATTCAGGCCACGGCCGCTGCCGCTCGCGAGATGGGCTGCTTCCTGTTCGGGCTCTCCCACAACGGCAACCCGAAGTATTACCCGCCGGGCAACCCGTTCAAAATCACCGGATTCGTCTGGGGGGCCACCCTGGGCATTCTCTCTGGCTCTAAGCTGTGGATTGACCCCGGGCTGGTGGTCGGCGAGGACATGTGGCTGTCGGCCCTGAACGCCTTCTTCCATCGCACCGTGTTCATCGACCAGCGTTACGGCATCAGGCTCGACGGCTTCAGCGGGACAACCGGCGGCTGTTTCGACGTGCGGACGGTCGAGACCGAGAAGCAGGCCACCCTGCGGCTCAAGCGGGCCTTCGGCTCCGCCATCCAGGTCACCCCGCCGGACCGGTCGAAACGCTGCGCCTGGGAGCGGAGCCTGGTCCTGCCGTTCTGAGCCCCAAACCACTTTTTGGATCAAAAGGCTTGCAAAAGATGGCATCATGTTGTATGCTTGACCGGCCAACCATGTTGGTTGGTGGATGAAGGAGTAGAGGATGCCCATGAAACGCCAGACGGAAAGCGGATATGACTTCTGGGAGGTCTCGTCCGCGTTCCAGAAGAGTATCCGGCGGGGCCTGACCGATGACGCCCTGTTCTGGGCGGTCGAGCTGTCCCTCAGCGGATACGAGAACTACCTGTGGAAGCGGATGTTCGTCATCGTGAGCGAGGACATCGGGCCGGCCGAGCCCAACCTGCCGGCGACGATCGACGCTTTGTACCGGAGCTACCTGTCCGGCTGGGGTGGCCGACTGGCCCTGGTGCACGCCATCCTGCTGCTCTGCCAGGCCCGGAAGTCGCGGATCGTGGATAACGCCCTCATCGTTCACTACCGCAAGCATCACCAGAAGTCGAAGGGCAAGCGGATTCCCGACTGGGCCTTGGACAAGCACACCTCGGCCGGCAAGCGGATGAATCGCGGCTTCGAGCATTTCTTCGCCGAGGGGGCCAAGCTGGCCAACAAGACCGAGAGATACGACGATCCGTACGACGCGGAAGTCTACGAGGCGATCACCCAGTACGACGACCCGACGGAGACGCCGCGTTTCAAGGCCCTGAACAAGAACGCGACCGCGAGCAAAACCCCCACTCCGGCTAGCCTGTTCGACGCCGCCAATCGGGCGGCCGAGCAGGCCGGAGAACCCCACAGCGAGTAGCCCGCCGGCCAAAGCGAGTCAAGGCGACATGCCCCAGGCCAGCTCCGTGGTGAGACCTTCGGGTTCCATCACGGGGCGGCTTTTTGCGCGCAGGTCGGCACCCATTCGCGCTTCCTGGTCCAAGTTTGACTGAGTTGGCGCCTGCGCCAGCCATCGCTGTCCCACTTCGTGTATGTATGCTGCGGGATAGTCCCGGCGGTAGTTGTGCGGGCAATGCGATGGCTGATGATCCCGGCAGGGGCAAAGGCGAAAAACGCGCGGGCAAGGGCGGCAAGCTGCTCAAGCCCGAGGAGCGCGAACTCCTAATCCAGTTCGCCCTTTCTGCGGACATCATGGCCGCCAAGCCCTACCAGGCCGCAACCCAGGTGATGAATGAGTCACGCAAGTATGGCGACCCGAAAACCACCGTCAGCCGGCGCCAGGCGACCGGATACATCGGCTCCGCTCGCCTCCGGCTCCGCGCCCACTACCGCGAGCTGGAGCCGTTCCTGGCCGACCAGGTGCTGCACAAGGTCCGCGATGCGTACTCGTTCTGCAAGGCCAACGCGAACAAGGCGATCGGTGTCGACAAGTTGAGGGACGCGTGTAACTGCATGAAACTGGTTCTCCGGGCAATCGAGATCGAGCAGAAGATCGTCCCGCCGATCAGTACCGCCGTGGCCGACGGCGGAACCCCGGCCGAGATCCGCTTCGCGGTCGTCAGCGACGACTTCAGGCCGGACGAGGACGGAGGGGACACGTGATCGCTCGCCCGCCACCGCCGGTCTCCGGGGCTATGACCATCAGGGTCAGCCGCAAGCAACGCGACGCCCTGGCCAGTACGGCGGAATATACCCTGTTCTGCGCCGGCGTCGGCAGCGGCAAAACCAAGGCCGGCGGACTGTGGGCGGCCAGAGAAATGTGCCGGTGCGACGGCATCGGACTGGTCGGGGCCAACACCTTCAAGCAGCTCAACCGGGTCACCCTCAAGGCGTTCATCGCCCAGCTGGCCGAAATGCGGATTCCCTACGTGTTCGGCAGCAAGCCTCCGGCTTCCTGGGGCAGGTCGCCGTTCCCCTCGCACGAGATGATCCTCAGCGCCTCCGTGGCCGGCCAGCTCCGCCAGGTCATTTGTACCCAGCTGGGCAGCTTCGACTACCTGCGTGGTATCGAAATCCGCTGGTTCTGGTGCGACGAAACCCGGGATACGCCCAAGGAGGCGTTCGATGTGCTCATGGCCCGCAAACGCGGCGGACCCCGGAGCATGCCCCGGCCGGCCCTGATCACCACCACTCCGGCCGGGTTCGACTGGCTGTACGATTGTTTCATCAGCAACGGCGAAGCCGCCCTGGCCGACCGGGAGGTGATCTACTCCACCAGCCACGATAACCCCTGGCTGCCGCCCGGCTACGTGGATTCGCTGCTCAAGAACTACAGCCCCCGACTGGCCAAGCAGGAGGTGATGGGGCAGTTCGTGTCCCTCGCCGAGGGCCAGGCATACTCCGAGTTCCAGCGCGGCATGCACGTGTCTGAGGAGTTCAGCTACGATCCGATCCAGCCGCTCATCCACACCTGGGACTTCAACGTCAACCCGCTGTGCAGCTGTATCATCCAGGTCGATCCGAAGTCCGGCTGCGTGTACATCATCGACGAGATCCACATCATGGGCTCGGCCCGCACCCGCGACGCGACCGAGGAGTTCGTGCGGCGGTACGGCAAGCACCAGGGCCTGATCAAGGTCTACGGCGACTCCTCCGGCAGCCACCGGGGCACCTCCAACGACCGCACCGACTTCCAGATCATCGAGGACGAGTACGCCAAGGCGTTCCCCGGCCAGGTGCGCATGTGCGCCAACTACCGGCGGAACCCCTGTGTGGCCGACAGCGTGCAGGACGTGAACAGCCTGCTGCTGAACGCCAACGGCGCGGTCCGCCTCAAGGTCCACCCGCGATGCGAGTACACCATCCGCGACCTGGAGCAAGTGGTGTTCAAGCCCGGAACACGCGAAATCGACAAGACCGATCCGGTAATGACCCACCACAGCGATGCGCTGCGGTATTACGTCACCCCGGTGTGGCCGGCGCGGATGGAGAAGGTGAAGTCGGGCGGCCTGAATGGCTGGTGATGCCGCTCGGAGACGAAGGCTTTGTACGCGCGTGAACCGCGCAAGCCGTCCGAGCTGTGGTAGAACATGAGCGAGGTGAAACCATGAACGCGGCTTCAGATGTCATCGTGACCGAGCCCAACCTGCTGGCCCCGAACCACGGCGGGTCGATCCCGTTTCCGCAGATCGGCTTTCCGCTCCCGATCCACCCGCAGTGGGCGAGCGACTGCCGCCGGTATGATTTTCTGGACCTCAGCTACCGGGGCGGGCCGGAGTACAAGAAAGGCTACGATTCACAGGGCTGCCCGGTGCTGATCGAGCACGATCGGGAGACGGCGGTCGGCCGGGATCGCAGGACCCGGCTGGGCGTGTACGTGAATCACTGCCGGCCGATCGTTCGCCGATTCACCGACTTCGTGTTCCGCCAGGACATCCAGCGCTGCACGGACGATTCGATCTTCACCGAATGGACCAAGGATGTGGACCTCCAATCCACCCCTCTTCAGACGTTCATGCGCAGCGTGGTCCGGCGGGCGTGCGTGCTGGGCCGCTACTTCGTCGCCGTGGACACCACTCGGCCGTCGGGCCTTGAGGACATGACCCGCACCCAGGCCCTCGCCGCCAAGGTGCGGATGTTTCTGAAGCGGGTCGACCCCCGCCGGGTGGTCAACTGGCGGCGGGAGTCGGACGTGCTCACCGAGGCCCTGGTGCTGTACGACGACAGCAGTAGCGCGATCCTGTGGACGCCGCACGTGCGGGTCAGTATGACCTTGGACGAGCAGGGTTTGGTGACCAGCATCATCTCGGTTGACCATGGCTGGCCGAGACTGCCCCTGATCGAGCTTGTCCCGTTTGACGGTGATAGCCAGATCGGCGACATCGCCGAGCTGAACCGGGACCTGTTCAACCACGGCACCCTGCTCCGCGAGGAGCTGTACAACTCGACCTTCACCATGCGGCTGATGTTCGGCGTCCGGTCGAGCGACCTGGCGGACGAGAGCGGCACGATGGAGAGCGGCAGCAACCGGCTGCTGTGCATTCCCAACCCGGACGCGAAGCTGGAGGTCTCCGGCGGCGATCCGGCCCAGGCGGAGTCGATCCGCAAGACCATCACCGACAGTACCACTGAAATCTACCGGCAGTGCGGGCTGCGGGCCGAGGACCCGATGACCACGACCGCACCGCAGAGCGGGATCGCCCTGAAGGTTCGGTTCGACGAGGTGTCCGCCCAGCTCTCGGCGATTGCCGAGGAAGCTGAGCGGGTCGAGGGCGAGATCGTCAAGCTCTACAACGTGGCCAACGGTACGGACGTGCAGCCCCCGGACTACCCGGAGCAGTTCGGCCAGCCGGACGCCGGGGTGGAACTGGGCCGCTCGCTGGCGGTACTGGAGAGCCCCCAGGTGGTCCCGGCGGTCAAGCGGCTGGAGGCGTTGCGGCTTGCGCGCATCCTCCACCCCAAGGCCGCCGCCAGGGACGTATCCCTGATCGAGCGGCAGGTCAGGGAGCTGTTCGCCGACGAGACGATGGAGACCGAGGCCGATCGCCAGGCTGGGGCCGACCAGATGGCCGAGTTGCTAAAGCGCAACTTCCAGGGTGATAATACACCTGCTGGTGGTGCCGGCAGTGACAACCCGGACGCCGGAGGCGACGGAGGCTCCGACTGATCCGGGCGGCTGGCCGGCAGCCGGATGGAGGTTCTCTCATGCCCACGGAGTTTTATGAAATGACCGATTCGATGGTCATGATCCTGTTCGTGGCGTGGTCGCTGGTGGCTCTGAAGTACGGTTTGAGGGGGGCGAAGTCGGCCCGGAGCCGGATGTACAGAATCGTCGGCTTATTGTTCCTCACCGGGGCGTTTGTCGCTGTAATGGCCAGCTACGCCGACAGCAAGGTGGGCGAGGCCAAGTACGGAAGTGCGAAAAGTATACTGAGTGCAACGAGCGGCAGGGCTCCGGTACGCAAGGTGGTCATTGGGACCTCGAAGCCTGCGACCCGGCCTGCCGGTGTCAAGTCAAAGGAGTAGATGATGTGGCGCTGGATGAAGCAGTGGCGGACGTTTTTCCCGGCCTGCGTAATGTTCGCTGAGCCGGGCGGAGGCGGCGATCCCGTACCGGCCGGGGACGACGATCCCAAGCCCGACCCTAAGCCCGGCAAGCCGGCTGGGGACGATGACCCCAAGCCCAACCAGGATGCCGAATACTGGAAGGCGGAGGCCAAGAAGGCTGCCGCCGAGCGCGACCGGGTGAACAACGAGCAGCGGCAGCTCCAGGCCAAGCTGGCCGAGATCGAGAAGGCCGAGAAGGCCCGCGCCGCAGCCGAGTCCGCCAAGGAAGAGGACGAGAAACGCAAGGCCCTGGAGGCCCAGAAGGAGTACGTCAAGGCCAAGGAGATGATGGCCGAGAAGCACAAGCAGGAACTGGAGACGATCACCGTCCGCGCCCGCAACGCGGCCATTGACCGAGCCAGGTCGGACATGCGGGTGGCGATCAGTAAGATCGACGGCGTGGTCTCCGGGGCGGTCGACGAGATCGCGTCTCTGCTGGTCGCCAAGGTGGCCCTGGACGAGGACTACAAGCCGTTCGTGGTCGCGAACGACGGCAAGCCCCGCCGCGACCCCGAGGACCCGGTGAAGCCGTTCACTATGGACCAGCTGGCCGCCGAGTTCATCAAGGAGCGGCCCTGGTATCTGAAGTCCAGCCTCCCGGCCGGCTCCGGGGCGGGCAACGCCGACGACAAGGCGGCCGTGCCCTGGGACATCCAGAAGGCGACCACGGATATGGCCTATGACCTCGAATGGAAGAAGGCCGACCCGGCCGGCAACAAGGCGGCTTGGGCCAAGTTTCTCCAAGAGGCCGAGGCGGCCTTGACCCGGAAGGGGCGCTGATCGCGAAACCACTAGCCCTTGTCTATTTTTGTTGACAAGGCGCAATCTGTGGTGTATGGTGGTTGTGATTGGCGGGTCGGTCGGTCAACTTCCAATCCCACCGACCGCCCGCCTCTACTGCGGGAAGGACTGCTGGCGCAGTCGCGAGCCTCATAAACTCGCCCAGTTGGGTTCGATCCCCAATCCCGCTATCTCGGTGGCCCCGTGCGGGCCGGGCGATGCGGATGCTAAGCCTGGCGCGCATGGAAGCCTAACCCAAACACCGCGCGGCCGATGCGGACGCTAAGGCCGACGAGTGTTTAGCCACGCCGAACGGGGCGTCCTGCCCCTGCCTGCCGACCGGATGGCGGCCAGGTTCGTTGTTTTCCCGAAAACCACGACTCAAGACCTGGAGCCAAACAATGGCCTCGACGATTTTTGTTCCGACCGTCAATAGTGATTTCGTTCAGATTGGCATGATCGACAGCGAAGGCGCGGCCTCGGTGGACAACAAGCCGTGGCGCGAGCTGGTGGCCAGCGGCTGCGTGATCGTTGATCCGACCGAGGCGGTCACCCTAGCCAAGCACGGCGACCGCATCAGCATCCCCAGCATCAAGGACCCGGCCGACTTCGGGCGGGTCGACATTACCAGCACCTCGGCCATGTCCGCCCAAGAGGTGGACACCCTGACCGACGTGGGCGTGGTCCAGTGGAATCGCCAGCTGTATCAGTTCGACGACTCCGACACCATTCGTTCCGGCCACGACGCCTCCAAGGAGTACAGCATGAAGCTGGGCGGCAAGAAGGCCAAGCGCCTGTTCGAGCTGCTCATGAAGGTCGCGGTTGGTGCGGTGGATGCCGTTGACACTCCGACCGCGAACTGCCACACCAGCGTGGTGTATTCCGGCACCACCCCGGCGTACCCGACCCTCCAGCGTCTCCGGGCCACCAAGGCCCTGTTGGCCGATGCCCAGACCCGGATCACCACGGCGGTCATGCACTCGGCGTCGTTCAACTACCTGCTGAGCGACCTGATCACCAACTACGGGGCCGGCTCGGTGGTTGGCGACTTCGCCGCCCAGACCGGCCTGCTCGGCACGCTGCTCGGCATCAAGAACTGGATCGTCAGCGACTTGGTGCCGACCAGTGATTCCGGGGCGAGCTACAACACCATCCTGCTCGGCCCCGGCGCCCTGTGGCTCAGCCATCAGAAGGCCCTGACGGTCGACACCCAGCGGGAAGTGAAGGGCACCAAGACGGTCGACTACATGGCCGTCAGCTTCAACGTGTGCCCGCACGTCCGGTTCGTCAAGTGGGCCGACGCGGGCAATAACCCGACCGATGCGTACCTGATCGATCCCACCAAGTGGGACGAGGCGTACGACGATCACCGCCGGGTGCTGGTCGCCAAGTTGAACTCGAACTGATGGCATCTGCTGTGCCTCTTTCCGGCCCTCATCCTCCGTGCCGCCCGGTTCTGGTCTTCCAGGCCGGGCGGCATGAGGAGTGGGGGAGGGGGTGGCCATGGAGTCAGCCACGTCCATCTGCGAAAGGTTGTTCGGAGGAATCCAGACCATGTTGACTAGAGAGCAGATCCAAGCTCGACTGAGCGACGCGGGACGGGCGTGGTTTCGACACCGAACGACCGGCCAGGTTGTTGATGCGGTCGGGGAACGTATTCCGTTTCTATCCGCCCTTGCTGCCTGGGAGCCCTTGACGCCCAATCAGGTGCGTATCGAGGTTCTCGGCGAAGCGGTCCCGCAACCCGCACCCCCTGTGCCGGCCCAATCGCCTGACAAGGCCGTCCCCCCAGCTCCTGCCACGAACCCCGTTTCTCAGCCGGCCAACAATCAGCCGGTGACGCGGCTACGGTCCAACGCGACCCCACGCAAGCGAGGAGTAGGAGTTCATGTTCAAGACGCTGGCCAGTCTGCAAATGATGTGGGCTAGTGCCCTGGCTTCAGCGGGCATCAACGAGTCCACGGATATCAGCCTCTCCCTGTTTCTGGCCGGTATTGCCGGAACGGCCGCCATTCTCTATCGGGCGGGCCGCGACCGGCAGATGCTCACCGACCGGCTGGAGCAGCTGGATAAGCGGCTCACCGAGCTGGCCAACAACTGCCGGGCCAACAAGTGCGCGATTGATCAGAGCCCGCCACCGTCGAAGCCGGAATGTTCCGGTCCCGACCGTGGTAGTGTCTGTAAGGTCTCTAAATCGGAGGATTGACCATGTTGTCGAGAATCGTACAGGTGTGTTTGGTCGGGTGTGTCCTCGCGGCCCTCTCGGGCTGCGGCATGTCTGAGATCCAGAACGAGCGAGCCACGATCGCGGAAATGGGCAAGACGGTGATGTTCCGGCTGGTCGAGAACGCCAAGATCGATCAGTCCAACTTCACCGCCCAGGGCAAGGTCATCAACCCTAAGTACCAGTACACCTGGTTCGGCGGGGTTGGCCCGTACAGCGTCGGGTCGATCGAGGCGATTGGTGTCGAGGTCGAGGCCAGTGCCGCCGGCGGCGGGGTCGGCAGTGCGGCTCTCGATCAGGATCTCCGCGACAAGCTGTTCGCGATTCTGCAAAGGAGAGACATTGGCGAGGAGCAGCGCAAGGCCCTATGGGCTGAAACCGTGCAGGCGTGGCTGGTTGGCAAGACCTCCGCTGCGGCGACTACTGCCGTCAGCGTGGAGGTTGTTCCTGTCGAGCCTGATCCGAAGGGCAGTGCGGCGACTCAGGCAACTCAGTCCGGTTCGGCTGGGTCAGCGACTCAGCCCACTCAGTAAAGGAGTCGGCGATGTCGTTTTCGGTTCGATATGCACTGGCAATCGTGGCGATCCTGGCGCTCACGACCTGTGGGTGCCAGGATTTGCACATTCACCTGCACTACGGGGAGAAGGTGTACACCCTGGACAACGCCTCGATGGTGGAGGCGTTTGCCAAAGCGGCCGGATCGTGCGGCAGTTCGGGGTGCGTCGAAGGGGGTGGGACGTGCTCGCTTCCGGTGATCCCATCTGCAAGTGAGATCCTGAAGGCTCAGGACGAGGGCAGCTTTGGCGACTCGCCCGAGGAGCAGAGTGTCAAGGACACGCTGCACAAGTACCTGGAGGAGCACCCATGAGCTTCGCGCAACTGCTCAAATGCAAGACGGTGTGGGTCGGTATTGCGATGTTCTTCACCGGTCTGGGCACGATCTTCGCGGACGGCCAGACCGCCGAGGGTATTCGCATGGCCCTGGAGGGGCTCGGGTTCATCACCCTGCGGTCCGGCTTGCTCAAGCTGGGCAATCTCGGCGTGATCGGCCAGGTGCTGGAGTCGTTCGCCAAGAGTGCCGAGCTGGATGCTGCCAACGCGGCCAAGGCGAGCGTTACGGGCAACGCCGCGAGCGGTGCCTAATGGGAGAGCTATGCCCTCGAAGCCCGACATCGCGCGTGGCGACGTGATTGCCGCTCACCGGCTGGTTGGTGAGCACATCCATGCCATGCGTTCCCGGGTTGACGAGGTGAAGGTCAAGCTCGCCCGGCTCGCCTCGGAGTGCAAGTCTCTCTACCTGGACGGCAAATGGGTCGCGTCGGTCATGGCCGGCCTGAGTGTGCGCAGTCCGCAGAACATGCTGTCCACGGCCAATACCACCCTTGCCGACTCGGCCATGCTGATTCGCAGTTCGTCGGTGGTCACCTCGGCGATCGCCAAGGCCGAGCAAGCTCTCTACGAGGGTTCGCTGGCGATCATCGACCGCATGCAGCGCGACGAGTACCGGCTCGATCAGGAGACCCGGGCTCGGATCTACGACGCGGTGACCAGCGGGGAGGTGGCCATCCGGGCGGTGGTGACCGACGAAGAGCTGGCCATGCTGGCCAAGCTTCCGCTGGAGGGCGGCGACCGGGACGAGTGGGTCGGCAAGGCCGCGACCGATTGGGCCGACGGCATGCGTTCCGCGACCGTGCGGATCGTCTCCGGGGCCAAGGGCGGGGCCGAACAGCGAGCAGTGGATCTGGCCAAGGCGGTCGACCGGCACCTCGGCACCTGGCTGAACAAGGCGTATCGACTGGCCTACCTGGCCGCCCTGGTGGCCATGCACGCGTCGGCCAAGGTGTTCATGGCCGGACTGGTCAAGCCGAGCCGGCGGGCGGACATGCGGAGGGCCATGTAATGGCCGTTGCCGTCGTCAGCCTGGTGGACGGGGCCAGCCTGTGGCAGCAGGGCCGCGAGCAGGGCGTGACTCGCATGCGCTGGGAGACGCACCCCGAGCTGGTCAAGGAAGTCTGCGAGGAGTGCCTGTACTACAACCAGACGGTCTGGGATATCGACGACCCGAACGCCCCGGAGCCGCCGCTCCATCCCGGCTGTGCTTGCCAGATGGTGCCGGAGTTCGACGAGGGCACGGTGCTCGGCCAGGACCCGGACGGGAACCCGATCGTGACCGAAAGCCCGCCGATCATGCAACCCGGCGAATGGCTTGCGCGCACCAGCGACGGGCTGAACGATGAGCACCAGGAGCACCTGGAGAAGCGGCTGGGCAAGGCCCGGGCCGCGAAGATCGTTCGCCAGGCCAAGGACCATTACGGCGAGGAGCTGCCCGAGAAGGTGGTCCCGTCGGTCGAGCGTTACGCGGAGGGTCGAAACCCGAACGCGGTCCGGCTGGGCAAGGCCCCGGAGTTCGATTCGATCCGGGTGGCATCCGGCCGGCTCGAAGTCGAGGACATGGCCATGGTCAATGAGCTGGCCGACGAGGCCCGGGAGTGGGCCGACAAGCAGCCCGAGGCGATCCATGAATCCTTCGGCAAGTGGAGCGACGCGAAGGGGTGGTTCTGCACCGAGATCCGCAAGGCGGATCGGGCCGGGGCGACCGGGGACGGCGATGCCGACCGGGCTTGCCGCGAGCTGAATCGGGCGTTCGACAAGGCCCCCAAGTACCGGGGCGACCTGTATCGCGGACTCATGTTCAAGCCCGACCAGATGGTCGGCCTGGGGCCGGGTTACGTGATCGAGCTGAACGCGATGGCCTCGTTCAGTAAGAGTGCCGAGGTGGCCGCCGACTTCGCGGGCATGCGCGAGCAGGGCATGCTCATCGCCGTCAAGGCCAAGAGCGGAATCGACATTGGCGGCTTCAACGCCACGGTCGAAGCCGAGCAGGAGGTCATCATGCGGCGGGGCTCGCGGATGCGGGTCCATTCCGTGCAGGAGGGTTTTTACCAGGGCAAGCGGATCAAGGTCCTGTTGTGCGAGGAGGTGCAGTGATGGCGGCGAAGGATCGGCGATTCTGCGAGACGGACCCGGACATGCTCTCGGTGGTCAAGCCGGACCAGCCGGCCCGGCCGACTCCTCCTCACGGCCATCGGGACGCGACCCTGGCCAGCCTGAAGTTTGCCCGGCGGGTGCGGCGGGTGGTCGCCCTGGGCCGAAAGGAGCACGACCAGTGAACACCAGCGATGCCCGCCCCGACTTGTCGTTCGTGACCACGACCGAAATGGTCGAGGAGATGGGTAAGCGCTACGCGGGATTCGTCATGATCGGCGACGAAGTGCTGAGCAGCAGCGACAAGGCGGAGGAAGAGCGTTACGGGATGGTGTTCTATCGTCACGGAGCGAGCGTGGCCCACATTTACGGGCTGCTGGAGTACGCGATGGGCATGGTCCTCCACCAGATGGAGGAAATCTACGAGGAACTCTCCGGCAAGAGCAAGGGCGACGAAGACGAGGACGACGACGACGAGGATGAAGACTGAGGAGCGGCCATGAGTTACGCCACCGACAATGAGGCGATCGAGCGGATCGGATCGACCACGCTGATGCGTGTCCAGGGCGAAACCGTGTCGGTCAGTACCGCTAAGCTCAAGGCGAGCCGGGCTCACTCCGCCGCCCTGATGGACAGCTATCTGGCCGGCCGGATCATTGTGCCGGTCGATACCGTCTACTGGGCACACCTGGCCGGCCGGCTGCGCGATGTCGAGCTGGACCTGGTTCGCTACCTGGAGTTCGCTCGCGAGGACGTGGCCAATGTGCCCGAGCTGGTCAAGGACCAGCGCGATGCCGCCATCCAGTGGCTGGAGGCGGTGCGCGACGGGCGGGCCAGCCTCACCGGCTCCGGGCAGATTGGCTCGGTGACCATTGTGCGCGGCAACCTCGGGGCCGACAACGTGCGGCCGGCCAATGCCGAGTTCAACGTGGTGACCCGTGGAGCCACCGGCACCTACGCGGCAGAGCTGGGCGACAGCGGACTGACCAATCTGGTGGTCGGCCTGCCCGGCTGGCTGGTGGGCTTCGGATACCGGCAGATTGACGCTTTGAGCGGCCTGAACACGGTGGCCATGGTCCCGGCCATCAACGGGACGGCGCTGACCGACAGTGCCGCGACGCTTACCTGGGACGCCAGCCACGAAACCGCCAGCGAGCGGTTCATGCTGATCAGCAACGGCCCTGTATTGTACGGCGGCTTCGACTTCGAGGCCGGCGACCTGTTGACCGTCAAGTTCACGGAGGGCGGTTCGTGTGCGGCCAGCAAGGCCGCGAAGGCGTTCTTGAATCTCCAGTTTTACACCGGCCTGATCGAGGACGTGCGCCTGGTGCGGTAGGTGGCTATGAACGTTCTGGCCCAGTTTGTGATCCATATGCAAGACCTGAGTCGCAACCGCAGGTTCCGGCGGGCGCTGCGCCTGTTCGACGACCTGCGTTCCGAGATGCGCCAGGTCGGTGAGTACCTGGTGGACGACGCCGAGAAGCAGCTCAAGGCTCGCGACACCGAGTACAACCAGTACGCCAGCGGCCGGCTGCTTCGCTCGCTGAGTGTCCATCCGTTCAAGAAGGCGGTGACCATCTCCAGTGTGCAGCCGTATGCCCGCATTCAGCAGGAAGGCGGAACGGTCAAGTCCAAGCGGCCGAACGGCTATCTGGCCATTCCCCTCCGGGCTCGGGAGAAGAAGAACCGCGCCTGGCCGAGGCACTGGAAGACGCCGCTGCGTGTGGTCCGGTCGCGGGCCGGCAAGCTGTTCCTGTTCTCGGTGCGGTTCAAGCAGATCGTCTATCGGCTGATTCGGCAGGTGACCATCCCGGCCCGGCCGTACCTGATCAAGAGCGAGGAGCTGCTGGAGTACATGCGCGACCTGATCGCGGCTCGGATCGCGGGTGCCAACAAGGAAAGCGGGGCGGCGTAATGGCGAATCCGTACACCCTGATGCGTGAGAACATCGAGTTCGCCCTGGAGAACCATGCCGGGCTGATGGCCCTGGGCTTCGCGATCCGCAAGTGGGATCACTCCGGTGCCCAGCGGGTCGAGAACCCGGCCGCCGACCGGAAGCGGTGGATTCGGATCGACACCGTGGCCCTCAAGGACGAGCCATTCTGGACCAACGGGGTGACCCGAACGACCCAGGATCTCCAGATCGTGCTCTGCCTGCCGGTGCAGGAGGGCAAGAAGCTGGAGGATATCGAGGAGCTGTTCTACCAGGTGAAGCGGGCGTTGACCCCGCTCACCCGGCACAACCTGGCCTCGCCGGTGGATGAGTTCGCGGGCCTGTCGCTGTCCGGCGGCGACGTGGCGTTTACGGAAACGAGCGTGCCCGGCAAGGAGTCGGGCGCGAATCTGGTTTGGTGTTGCGTGTTTCGGGCAACCGTGACCTACGAGGAAGCGGTCGCCGATCTCTCAGCGTAAAGGAGTCTGTCATGGCTAAGGGTTTCATTCAAGAAGTTGGGATCGGCGTCGAGTCCGCCTGGGGAACTGCGGTCACGCCGACGATTCGGGTGCTGGTCAAGGATGCCGGGCTGGGGCAGAAGGACGAGGCCGAACTGACCGAGATCAAGGCCAACAGCAACTTCCCCGATCCGACCACCCACGAATTGACCAAGGTGTCGGCCGGCTGTTCGCTCACTCAGCTCGTGTTCCCGTCGAACGCGAACACGATTATCGGGTGGGGCAACGCCCGCGATGTGAACATGGAGCTGACCCCGCTGACCATCGTGAAGAACGAGGGCATCACCGATGTCGGCTCGCAGTACGCGGGCTGCAAGGTCGCGAGCCAGTCGCTGAAGTGGTCCAGCGACGGGCTGGTCGAGCTGTCCCAGGAGTTCACCGCCAAGATCCGAACCAAGGCGGTGTTCAGTACCAGTGGGCTGAGCTTCATCACCGGCCATCCCTTCAAGGGCTGCAAGGTCGCGGTGACGGTCGATGGGGTGACCGCCGTGGCGGTCGAGAGCGGCCAGATCGATTGGAACAACAACCTTACCCCCGGTCCGACGGGCAGCGACTTCTCGCCCACCTTCCTGAACGAGGGTCACCGGAACGTGTCCGGCAATATCAAGGCCCGGTTCGCCAGTGATGCCTGGAACGCCCTGATGCGCGACGCGACCGACGGCAACCTGGATGCGTTCACTGTGGTCGTGACCCTGACCGATCCGACGGCCACCGACCCGAACAACTGTGTAATCACGATTCCGAGCTGCCGGTCCGGCTCGGCCCCGCTGGAGGTGGCGGACCAGGGAGCGACCGTGTTCCAGACCATCAACTTCGTGTCGGCGGGCGCCCCGACGGTGGCGTGAGCGAGTCTTTGAGCCAAGGAGTAGCCCATGGCGCGGCTGAAGTTTGCTAGGGATGAGTGGCGATTGGTCCAGGGCGACGGCATCGAGGTCGAGCTGCTGATGCGTCGCCTGGGCCAGCTCGAACAGATCGAGGTCAGTGAGCGGCTGAACGCTGTTTCCTGGGAGAAGATCGATACCCAGGACTCGTACGACGCGGCCGGCCGCAAGATCCGGCACGCGGTTCGCGAGGCCAAGCCGGTCGCCGGCCGGTACGTGGACGGCATGGGCCTGGCGGTGAACCGGGTGGTGCGCGGCTGGCGGAACGTGGAGGACGAGTCGGGCAAGCCGATGGTGTTCTCGCCCGAGAACCTCCAGGCACTGACGGCGGCCTATCCCGGCTGGGGCAACGCGATGATCGCGGCAGTGATGGAGTTCACCGGGATCGGGGCGGCCCTGGACGAGGCCGCTGACGGCGCCGTGGACCCTCAGAGCCCGCCGACCGCGTGACCGAGCGGGATCGGCGGCTGGCGGAGTGCCTGGTGCAGCTGGGCTGGCTGAGCAAGGAGTCGGGCGTACCCTTCGAGCTGCTCGGCCAGCTTCCAGAGCCGGCGATCCAGGCGCTGGCCGAGGAGCTGAGCGAATGGACCCGGGCGATCGCGGCGTACGCGAAGACAGCCACCGCCAAGTAGGGCAGGTAGGAGACGACCGGTCATGAGTGAAAGCGGATTCGACTTCACTATTCGGGCGGTCGATGCGACCAAGAAGGGCCTGTACACGGCCCTGTCCGGGGTCGAGTCTTTTGCGCGCAGGGCCAGCCACCTGCTCACCTCTCCGTTCCGAGCCCTGACCTCGCTGGGCACGATGGCGTTCGTGGCCAACGTGAACACGCTGACCGGCGCACTCCAGAAAGTGGCCGACGTGATCGCCCAGCAGGAAGACGGCATGTCTCGGCTCAAGACCACGCTGTCGGCTTCCGGTTACGCGGCCGGGCTCACCGCCAAACAGATCGGCGGCATGGCCGGCCAGATATCTCGGGTCACCGCATTTGAGGACGATGCGATCGTCGAGGCCCAGGCGGTCCTGGCCCGGGCCGGAAACATGCGCGGTCAGATGTTCAAGGAAGCCAGTAAGCTGGTGGTGGACATGGCTGCGGCGATGGGCAGTAACGACCTGCCGACCGTGGCCAAGATGCTCAGCATGGCCATGGCCGACCCGGCTCGGGGGATGGCCATGCTCCGCCGGGCGGGCGTGGCCCTGACTCTCACTGAGCGGGCGATGATCAAGAGCCTGATCGACTCCGGCAACACCGCCAAGGCCCAGGCGACGATCTTCGACCTGCTCCGTTCGCGATTCAGCGGTATGGCCGAGGAGATGGCCAATACCACTACCGGCTCGGTTCGCCGCATGCAGGTCAGCCTGGGCGAGATGGTCGAGTCCGGGGCCAACGCCGTCTCCCCGCTGGTCAAGGTCATGGCCGACAAGATCGAGGGCTACGCCAGAGCGATCGCCGACAAGATCGAGCCGATCGGGACGGCGATGGAGGCCAATCTCGGTCTGGTGGGCACGACCGCGAAGGACGTGGGCAAGTCGCTGCTCCAGTCGCTGGGGATCAGCTGGGACGAGGTGGGCGGAAAGGCGGCCACGGCCTGTGAGAAGATGATCGCCGGGCTCAAGAGCGTCAACTCCGCCTCCGAGACCGCCGCCAAGATCGGAGTGATCGGCCAGGGCTTCTGGAACGCCGGCAAGACTTTCGTGCACACCGCCCGGGGTGCCGGTGCCGGCGTCCTGGGTACGGGGCTGAAGGCAGCCGGCGGCGGCTACTTCGGGGCCGAGAACTGGGCCACCTGGATGGGCCAGGGACTACTGGAGACCGCCGAGAAGGCCCAGAAGGCCGCTGAAGCCGCCCATAATGCGACTGGCGACCCGGTGGCCCGCTTCGATGAGATCAGTAAGAGGTTCAAGGCCAACCTGGACAAGATCGAGGCCACCGCCAAGCAGGCTGCCGACAATACCGCCAAGCTCAAGGCGAAGAAGGCCCACCAGGAGGCGATCGAGCAGTTCCGGGCCGCGCTCGGCCCGATCAGTGCCATCGGCTCGCGGATGTCGGAGGCGATCGGCAAGGCGTGGGAGAAGATCGGCGGGACGGCCAAGGACGCCGCCAAGGCCGCCGAGGAGAAGTGGAAGGCGGCCGGTGATCGGGTCAAGACCGCCCTGGACAGAGCCCGGGACGCCGCCCTGCGGCTCAAGGACGCCCAGCGGGAGAAGAACCTGGGCTGGAACGAGATCGAGAGCCAGAAGTACGAGATCCGCATGGCCCGGGCCGGCAGCGAAACCGAACGCCGAAAGATCATGCTGGAGCAATCCCAGGCGCTCATGGCCAAGAGCAAGAAGGCGACCGACACCGAGGAGCGAAAGGCGTACCTGTCCCAGGGTCTGGGGATCGCGATGGGCCTGGCCAAGGAGTCGGCCGTGTTCCGCGACAACCGTGCGCGCACCATGACCGACAACCTGGTCACCGAGTACCAGAGCGCCATTGGCCTTGAGCACGGGGCCACGTACGGCTCCGCCTGGCTGAAGAAGGCCGACGCCGACCAGGAGCTGAAGGATGCCGAGCGTGAGAAGCGCAGGCTCGAAGGGGCTCAGAAGCTCCAGGCGGCCAAGGAGGCCCTGGCCCCGATGAAGGACGCCGCTATCGAGACGGCCAAGGCGGTATTTGAGCTTCGGGACTCGCTCAGAAGTGCCGCCAAAGCCGGGATGGGCGTGCTCTTCGGCGTGGGTCGCGGGAACAACAACGGCCAGGTGGAGTCCGGGGCTGCCGGCTCACTGAGCCATGTGGCGGGTTGATCATGGCGAATGACGTACTCAGCTTTGCGGGAACGCAGATCGGAGACATGTGTCTGCGCGCAACCATCGAGGTCCATCGCGGCCAAGGCGGGTCGGTCGAAACCGGAGCGATGCGCCAGTATGCCCTGCTCGACGACCCGAGCCCCAATCTCTACTACCTGCTCAAGGCGGTGGTGACCAAGGTCTGCGACGACTCCGCCGAGCTGTGCCGCTGGTCGGCGGCGATGGGCTATCTGATGACCCTCTCCAAGCGCGACGTGCAGATCACTGGCCCGAACGCCATATTGATGGAGGACGCGGTGCTGGTCGGTCCGGTGGTGGTCCCGGTGAGTATGGACGCCCACCCGGGCAAGGCCCTGGAGATGGAGTTCGTCTTCGTATCGGTCACGCCGCCCTCGTGACAGGGCCGTGACAGGATCGTGACAGGATCGTGACAAGAGCGTGACGGGTGAGTGAATGGCGACCTACGAACTGCTGATCAATGACGCCCCCCTGGTGGTCGGGCGTGACGCCTCGCTGGTGAGCATTGCCGTTCGCTACCAGTGCCCGCGCGAGTTCGCCTTCTCCGTGCCCGCGTCCGCTCAGCGGATTGCCCTGGGCTCGACCTGCGAGTTCACGGTCGACGGGGTGATGCGGTTCTGCGGTCTGGTCATGGACTGGCAGCCCTCGCCGACCCTGGCCGGCTCGGACATCTATCGGGCGTATGACTATGCTGAGATGGCCGGCGATGTGCAGCTGGTTAAGCCCCGCGACGACAGCCAGGCTCGATACCTGAACTTCCTGCTCAACCGGGCGCCGTTCGTGGCCCTGTCCGAGATCCTGAATGCGATGAGCAACGCGTTCGCGGCCGAGCTGGTGGCCGTGGGTGCGGCGGCGAGCTGGGTGGTGTTCTCGGGCGTAACCGAAGGCTGGTTGGCCCAGTGCAACGTGTCTGACGGCTCGTTCCCCGAGGTGCTGACCGCGATCCTGTCCGGGTTGCCCGGCTACACCTGGCTGTGGGAGCCCGAGAACCGGCAGTTCGTCATTGTCAACCTGTACCGATCGCCGACCCAGACCGTGACCGTGGGCAGTGATCTGGTGACCCAGCTGGCCATGAACATGTCCATCCGCGATCGCTACACGGTGGTGACCTGTGTGGGCAAGCCGCTCAACGCCCCGACCCCGGTGTCCGTGGACTGCGTGCCCGACTGGGACGAGGAGCTGGAGGAAGGCTGGGCGCCGGACCTGGTGACCGGCCAGGACAGTGCCGAACAGGCGTACGATGAGGAGATGCAGAAGGTCTTCCGTCGCTGGTCGTTCAAGGATGCCCTGGAGAGCAGCGGCTATTCGATCAATGCGGATTTCCCGGTGGATCTGCGGGTCAAGATCCGGGTGCGTAAGGACCCGGCCAAGTACCGGTGGATCTCGGTAAAAGTGGCCAACGTGGATACTGACCTCGGCTACATCGAGGCCGAAGAGCCGCTGATTCGCGGCGTCGACGTGGGCCAGGCGGGGATTGCCCCGGCGTTCCAGGTCGGCGGCAGCCAGAAGGCTCTGGATGTGAAGCTGCGGTTCGTGGGCACACATGTGGTCCGGCCGGAGTACACCTGCGGGCCGGGCGGTTCGGCCTATGCCCAGTACGGCCTGCTCCGGCACCGCTACGAGTACGACCAGTCTAATGACGACCTGTCGGCCGAGAGCGTGGCCCAGATGCTGCCCAGCCGGGCGTCGCTGATGCTCGACGCCCTGGGCGACGTGGCGATTTCGGGCTCCGTGCCGCTGGCCGGCTCGGTGCCCGACTGGCTGTGGAATCTGAATGTCCGGGTCAACGTCTCCGTGCCCAACCGCAACCTGGGCACCGAGTCGATGGCCGCCGTGGTGACCGGCTTCACTCACTCGTTCGACGGGTGCGGCTCGACCACGCTGGAGCTGAGTACGGATCGCAGTTCGTTCGTAGGCCGAGGGATGATGTGATGGCGGGATGGTTGGAAACTGCGCGCAAGTTGCTTGGCCGGATCACCCGGAGCGAGAGCCGGCTGCTGGCCGCCGAGAACCGGATTAAGCGGATCGACCGGCTGCTGGCCCAGATGATGGCCAATCGGTCGGCCAGGGCGGTGGTTCCGGGCACGTTCAACGCCCCGATTGGCGATCTGCTGGTGGCCAAGATCACCGGCTCCGCCGGCGGGCACACCTACTACGGGCGGATTCAGTATTGCACCGGCTACGGCACGTTCGAGAACGACGATGTGTGGACGGACACGATCAACGTGTCGCCGCTGCCCAACGCCGACAGCACCTACCCGGAGCTGACCACCGGCCAGTATGTCTTCGTCCGCAGTCAGGGCCGAACCGACGATTCTGAATACTGGATCGCCATATCCGGGGTCGGGTCGTCGGTGGCCAGTTCGCACGACCCGTGGTGGGGGGTGATCACCTCGTGCACCTTTGGCGGCCGGGTCATGGTCAAGAAGGTGTCTGGCACGTTCAATGATCCCCCGGGGGTGCCGGAGGAGGATTTCACCATCGACCAGGGTGCGGTCGAGATCGAGGCGTGGCAGGGCGACGGCTGGCACATCGTCGGCGACTATGTGCACCTGATCTACAACGGCGACGACATCTCGCCGGCGTGGTCGGTCGAGCAGCGGATCGAGGGCACCAGGGCGTGGAGCGTCTCCCAGAGTGCCGATTGGTCCACGAATCAGGTCGATCCTGGCGAGGTGACGAGCTGTGGCTGACGGCCTGCTCATGCGCTGTGGTGCGATCGTCGGCTACCCGATGCGCGAGGAAGACGAGCGCCAGCTGAAGGGCTTCGCTAACCTGAGCGGTCTGGTGCCGTTCCGCTATTGCAGCGGCGGCTGGTGCGACCCCGACCGGCCGGGCCGTGGCGAGACCTATCGCATGTGGCCGATGCGGGTCGGGCGGCGGCTGATGTTCGTCGGCAACGTCGACGGCGTGTGGCGCTGGGGCTTCCCGTTCCGCAGTAATGCCGAGAGCGAGTTCATCAATGGCCAGTACCAGATGACCCGGCATGGCACGCTCCGCATCGTCACCGCGTCCGGCCCGGAGATCGACGAGGGGCCGTGCGGCTGCCACCCGGACTGCGAGTTTGTCATTACCATGAACGATGACTTCGCGGACCATATCGACTGCGCGGAGTGGGAGCGTGACGGCCAAGGCAACATCATCTACTACTATGACGAGTGGGGCCGGCCGCACGCCAACTGCTTGCAGGAGGAGTTTGTTCCCAATGCCGACGCGGTGGTGTTCAAGGACCAGTTCAACGGCACCATCTACGGGTGGCTGATCGACGACGGCTGCGAGGAGGATCAGCCCTACGCGTGGCCGCCGGACCGCAAGACCCCGTTCATTCCGCCGAAGGTGCTGGCCGAAGGGCACCAGGATTTGGAGTACCTGGCGTATGGCGATGGCCGCATGTACCAGGGCGAACCGTACTACGGCCTGCTCACCATCCACGAGCAGACGACCTGGAAAGTGCTTCGCGAGTTCGAGTTCGCCCGTTGTCCGTCGGAGGCGAACCTGAATGTCTACCAGTGGCAGAACCCCGACCCGGATGGGATCTGGAACGGCTGCTACATTGGCCAGAACGACAATCACGGGGCGATCTACCCGTTCAATGCCGGCTGGGAGACGATCTACGACGGCTACTGCTCCTCGCCCTCGTCGATGGTCGAGTTCTTCGGCTATTCGTGGTTCGCAAGGGTGCTGATTCTGTCCTACTACCGCACCGAGCGGTGGTACGTTTTCCCCGACGGCGTGCCTCGCTATCACGAGCTGGCCGACGATTGGACGGCGGACTTCTACTACTGGAACAAGATCTACCGCATCGGGGCCTGCCGGTACTCGGACGCGGGCTACATCTCACCCTTTACCGAGGTGTCCACAACGTGCCAGGGCACGCCTGGCCAGCTCGGATCGCCGGACGTGCCGCTGCTGCGCGGCGATGTGGTCCGGTCGTTCTCGGACTCGGCGTACTGGGGAATGGACTGCGACCTCCTGTACGGCCGAACGGCAGTAGTGGGCAGCGTCAAGTACGAGGGCGATGACTGATGGGCGGACTCGACTACATCACCCGGCACGGCGGCTGGAACGGGACGCCCGGTTCCATGCCCGGCCATGTTCGGGCGGTGACCCGGGAGCGGTACGTGAGTCGCCCAGCCAAGCGGACGCCGATCGTTCGCTACCGGCCGGTGGCCGATTTGCGGGCCTTGTGCGACGAGTGCGATCATGCCGAGATCGACGGGCCGAGCGGTAGGGCGGTGGGCTGTGATCTGCTCACCCCGGCCGTCGGGCGGAGCTGTACGCCCTGCCGGGGCCGGTGGCTGGCGGCGATCAAGAAGAACATCCCGCCGAACGGCTGCCCGCACGCTGTGCCGATCACGTCCCAGGCCGCCACGTCCCAGGATGGAGGGACTGAGTGATGGCCAACAACGTGGTCCTGACCTTCGTGCCGCTGAACCAGTGGGCCTCCGGGCTGACCGCCGATGTGCTCTGGAACGGGGCCATCGCTGACGATGGCTCCGGCGACGGCATTCCTGGCGGCGGGGACCTGAACGAGACCCCGCTGAGCCTGGTGCCCATCCCGGTGTGGCCCTCGGGCAAGGCCGGCGACGGGCTGAATGAGGATGGCCGGGAGGAAGACGGTTATCCGTGCAATCCGGCCTGTTCCGGGCTGGGCGACGGAAATGGAGTCGACGGGTACGCCGAAGACGGCCTAAGTAGTGTATATTTCTGTTGGGAATCGTCGTCTGTGTTGCGCTGGCTGCGGGACGGCACGTATCGGTTCGCCGTCCGGCTGTCCGACCAGTACGGCACGCCGCAGACCGACGTGCTCTGCGAAGTGGAGGTTATGGTGCTCAACAACCCCAGGCCGCCGAGGAACCTGCGGTTCACGAGCTGGAACGCGGGAACCGGCAAGGTCGGCATCGCCTGGGACGCGAGCTATGACCTGCTGCTGATCTGAGGAACGAACATGGAAATGCACATCGACAGTGAGACCGGCTATTCAGTGAACACGTTCACCAACGTGCGCGACACCCACTCCGGCGTGTGGTATCGGCTGTGGGGTGCGGTCCCGGCGTACACCAACATCATTCGCATGATCTGGTCGCTGTGCCGAGCCCTGGCGGCAGTGGGCGGGGGCCGGGTCTACCGGGACTCGTCCGACGGCACTGCCACGTTCAGCGTGACCGCCCTGAGCTACCTGTATCGCGGCGTGGTCAAGACCATGAACGCCTCCACCGGCAACACCATGTCCGGCGGCGACGGGGTGTATTCGATCTACGCGATCCCGTCGAGCACGGCGGTCCAGGTATCGGCCGTGGGCGGCGGCTGGCCGACCGGCCCGCACGTCCGCCTGGCCCAGATCACCCTCTCGGCTGGAGCCTGGTCGCAGATCAGCGGCGTCGAGGACCAGCGTTCGGTGTGCGACCTGCGGGTGATGAACGAAGGCCCGTCTGGAACCAAGGTGGTGACGCCTCTGGCCACCGGCACGCTGGTTCTGGCTGCGAGCGACTGCGGCACGCGTTACGTCAACACCGGGTCGAGCGCCATGGTCCAGTTCACCCTGCCGGCGGCCACGGTGGGCCTGTGGTACGAGTTCGCGGTGACTGTGGCCCAGAGTCTGCGGGTGGCCACCAATGGGACGGACACGATCAGGATCGAGGGCAACACCTGTTCGGCCGGCGGGTACACGGCCAGCAACACGATTGGCGATGCCATCACCCTGGAGTGCGTCGAGACCGGCAAGTGGACCGCTGTTGGCGGCTCGCGGGTGGCGAGCGGCTGGCTGTTGAACTGACATGAACTGACATGAACTGACAGACTGAGCGGCGTGATGGAACTGAACGGCTATGACATCTGGGTGCTGCCCGAGGGCTCGGACCTGAGTACCGAGGTGGTGCATGAGATCGAGCCCACGATGCAGGTGCCCTGCCTGACCAGTGCGTGGATTTCGTTGACGCCTGGCCCGGCCGGCACCGGATATCGAGTCGTCATGTGCGCGCGCACCTGGGATGGCCGTCGTGGCGAGGTGGCCGAGATCAAGCTCCCGCTGCTGAGCGACGGGACCATGATCGCCCTGCGGCCGTCCACGCCCAGCAACCTGCGGTATTCGCCCCTGGCGAACGGCGAGATCCTGCTGCGATGGGATCATCATACCGAGGAGGGCCATGCCCAGGCCGTCGGGTTCGAGGCTGAGTTGGTTGAGTGATCGAGTGGCTGAGCGAGTAACTGTGGAGGCGTTATGGACGTTAACCTAGTCAAATCCGTGTGCCTGTGTAACGGCAAGAACACTAAGACCAGCCGCAATTATCTGCTACTGACCGATAGCGGGCCGACCACTTCCTCTCAGGACGTGAGTCTGTTCATCATCGGGGAGCGCTGGACCAATGCCGAGTCGTACGGCCGCTGGCTGATCGGCGTCGGCGGGACGGGCATCTACCGCTACTCGCTGGGTATCGACACCAATTTAAAGCTGGTGCTCAACCTGGATACGGTGACCACCATTACCAGCAACATCACCATCGACACCAATGCCTGGTTTGCCGCCGGCGCGGCCATTGACCGCACAGCCAAGACGGTGACCTTCTGGTATCGCAAGTTGACCGGCTCCGACGGGGTGAGCTACAGCCCGGGTACGACTCAGACCCATGTGGTCTCGATGGGTTCGAGCAACCCGGTCACCGGCGGGTCCAGCTGCGTCGGTTGCAGTTCGGGCGGTGAAAGTGCCAATGCGTACTCGTGGGACGGCCGCATCGCCCACCCGGCGATGTGGGTGGACTACAAGCTGGATCAGACCGATTTCGAGGCTTTGATTGGCGGGTTCTACGCCGGCACGTCCGACCCCACCGGCTACGGCGATTCCGGGGACTGCAAGTGGTGGTTCTCGTTCGAGGGCGGGACGGGTATCGACCAGGCCCTGACCATCGATACGCCTTTCGAGGATTCCACCTCCGGCTCGGTCACCGCCACCCCGAAGAAATACTCTAACGGCAATCCGCCGTACTACGATGTCGGGCCGTTTTTGCCGCGCTCGTTCGCTCGGCCGAGGAGTACCTATGGCCGGGCGACGCCCAGGTTCTTCCCCTATCCGTACAAGGGTGGGTTCATCTACTCACACGACGAGCACGGCACGCTGACTCGCGAGGACTGGATGCGTTTGTTCCGGTGGATGAATACCCGGGCGACCGATTCGGTCCACGGGGCCGGGCTGGGCATCGAGGTCAGCTCGACGTACTGGCCGTTCGTCTGTTCGGGCAGCAACTCGAACTGGGGGCCGCAGAACAAGTTCTCTTACTATCAGGGCCTCCCAAGAGAGGGTGGAACCGCCCTCCAGAAGACCGCCGATGTGGAGACGGTCAGGATGCTGCTGGAGGCCGGGGTGATCGACGGCATCCACGGGTACGGCGATTTCGGTGAGACGGGCTATGTTGACTATCGCGTTCCGTTCGACCCCGCGTACGCCAACCAGTTCATTGCTGAGCTGGCCCGCCACGGGCTCAGTCTGCCGAAGGTGTTTGTCAACCACGGGGACTCGCACAACACCCACAACATCGGCAACGAGACGTTCACCAAGGGTGACGATTCGGCTGCGGACGAGTACCACATGGACCAGACCAAGGCCGCCGGCGGGGCCGAGATCGTGTGGTCCGCCGCAGTGTCTGGCATGGGCAGCGGCATCGCCAACGCCAGGCTTACCCGCTCGCCGGATATGAACGATTTGGATCGGCCGCCGTTTCTTTCCAACACCTGGGGCGATTCCAGCAAGAGCTACGTCTACCAGCGCTACAGCCCACGGATCATCTACGAGGTCACTGACGACGACACCGCCTCGATTACCCTGGGTACTCCGTCGCTGCTCGTCGTGCCGGACACGGTGTTGAGCGATTACACCTACTCGGCCGCTCACAGTGTGTTGGTTATGAGCAGCTCGACCAACCAGATCGGTCACGCCTGGGTCAGCTCGGCGAACCACAACGGCGACAACTGGGAGTTGCGGCTGACGACTTATGTTGGCGGGCTCGCGATCACCGCGAGCGCGACCGATGTCAAGTTCCTCTTGATCGAGACCAGCTACTCGAATAGCTCTTGCTTCTGGGGGATCGATCACTACTACGATAGCCGGCTGCTCGACCAGATCGAGACGGACGGCGGCCTGATATGGGCCTATGCCCACCTGGGATACTACTCCAGCGATCCCGCAGTGCACGCTCAGCATCCCGATCTGTACAACGGGTACACCGCCGACCGGCTGGCGGCCGCGTATGCCGGCATGCGGGCGCTCGCCCAGCGCTATCACGACGGGACGATGTTCACCGCCGGCCTCTACCGAATGTTCAGGTATTTGTTGACCATGAATCAGGCAATCTGGAACGTGGTCAGCACCGGAGTGAACGCCTACCGCATCACGATTGAGCCGACCTTCACGGACGCGGTGCTGGGCACGATCACCCTGACTCTCGATCACGTCATGGGTTTGACCTGGTATCGCCCGGAAGGGGCCACGGTGGAGGTGTATCTGGGCGACACCCCGGTTGCGGTGCAGAACAACGCCGCCGATGCGACCGGCTTCCAGTCGGTGAGTATTCCCTGGGTCAAGCTCGCGTTCCCGGCATTCGAGGGCGGGACGCGCAGGCTCTCACTACCATTCGGAGAAAACGCTATGTACAAGAACATCGCTGGCCAGTACCTGGCCGTCTATGCCCACGACACCGAGGCCAATGGTCCGATGGAGGGCGATGCCGCCAACATCACGGCGACCATCGCCCTGGATTGCGGTTCGCCGACCTCGTGGGTCGGGCCGAGTTCCCAGACCCATCCGACCGAGCGGGGCGGCGGGATCTACATCTTCCCGCTGACCCAGGCCCAGACCAACTGCAAGCTGGTCACGCTGGTCGCGGCCAGTGCGTCGGAGAACGTGATCATCGAGCCCCGGGCGGTCGAGGTCCAAGACCCGTACGGCCAGACGGTGGACGGGATCACGGTGTCGAGCGCCATCGAGTCGCTGCTCGCCGTGGTCGCCGGCCAGGCGGTTCCGTCCGGCAACGCGGTGGCCTTCAAGAAGCGTGACGGATCGACCACCAAGGTCACGGTGACCTACGGTTCGACCGCCGGGCAGCGAACCGGTAGCGAAATCGCCGGCTGATTGAGATGGGGCAACCATGGCCGACTACTCGCACTGGAGAGTCGATGCGTGGCACGCGGGCCATTGGGCGGCGTGCCACTACACGGCCGTAGAGCCGGTCCCAGAGGAGGAGGTGGTCTTGCTGACCACCTACTCTCACTGGCATGGCAATGCGTGGGCCGTGAACCACTGGCACGCCCGCCAGTGGGTGGTGGTGGTCGAGCTGGAGGAAGAGGCCCCGGTCACATTGACCAGCAGCCACTGGCCGCTGATGCACTGGGCCGAGGAGCACTGGACGGAAGACCACTACGTTGGCCGAACGGTGAGCGAGGGGCTGAAGTGGAGCGCCGGCCCGTGGGATCGCTCCATCCGCATCACCGGCCTGCCGGTCGACCTGGTGACCCGCCTGGTGCTGCGGGCATTGTCCGCAGATGGCACGGATGACGGAGGCTATGCGATCGTGGACGTGATTCCACGCAACAATCCGCCATCCGGTATTGCGGCCGGGAGTCTGGCCGCCGAGGTGGTGGAGTAGCCCGAACACTCGGGGGCTCCATGCCAGTTACACGAGTCAACGTACCGTACCAGAAGGCGGGACAGCGGTTCCCGGTTCTGCTGATGTCCGATCTGCACATCGGGTCGGGCGACTGCGACCTGAAGCTGCTGGTCAGCGATCTGGAATGGGCCAAGCGGGCTGGGGCCACGGTGCTGATCAACGGCGATGTGGCCGACCTGCTCCTGCCCAAGGACCAGAAGCGGTTCACCCCCAGCGTACTCGACGGGCAGCTCTCGGGCCGCGATGCGGTGCTGAACGCGACCCTGGACCTGACGTTCTCGGTGCTCAAGCCGTACGCCCGGAACCTGGCCATGATCGGCTGCGGGAACCACGAGAGTTCGGCAACCCGGCACCACAGCGTGGACTTCGTGCGTTTCCTGCTGGACAGGCTGGCCCAGCTCAATCCCAAGATCGCCCACGGGGGCTACACCGGGGCGGTGGTGTTCCACTTTCGGAGGCCGACCGGCGGTGGCAGCATGTTCAAGATCATGTACTTGCACGGGGCCGGCGGCACCGCTCCGGTGACCAAGGGCATGATCGACTTCAACCGCTTCGCCGGCTATGCGCGCAACGCCAACCTGCTCTGGCTGGGCCACAAGCACAACCGGTTCGTGGCCGAGGCGGCCGAGCTGTTCATTCCCGAGGCCGGGGACGAGCTGGAGTATCGGCCGGTGTGGCACGTGATGACCGGTGCGTACACCCAGACCACGGTTCCCCAGCTCGATTCCGCCGGTCACTACCAGAGTCACTGGGCCACCGAGCGGGGCTTCGCTCCCCAGGGCCACGGCGGCGTGCGGCTGTGGTTGGTGCCGGAATGCTACCGGAATACCGTTCGGGTGCGGTGCGAGATCGATCTGCGGTCCTCGGATCGCGAGGACTGAGCGAGGAGTCTAATCATGTACGACTTGATAACCGACATCGTGACCGGCCAGGCGGACAACGGGAAAATCGTCAACGTGATGCTGGAGGCCGACAACGCGGCCGTGCTCGGCGAGCGGGTGTCGAGCCCCAAGACCGGGCTGACCTACGCGGACGTGACGTTCTGTTGGGTGCGGGAAGGGGCTGCCGACAGTCTGGCCCACGGCTCGTGCGTGACCATGACCGCCGACGAGCATGTGGACGGCGGGTTTGTCGAGATCGACAGCGTGAATGCCCCTGGTTTGTACCAGTTCGGCGTCCCAGATGCAGCCCTGGTAAGCGGGGCAAACTCGGTAATCATCGTGCTCCAGGCCGCCGGCGTGGTGACCAAGACCATCCGACTGCTGATCACTACGAGCGACTTTCGGGCCGGCGGGGGCGGCGGCTTCGGCGGTACGGTGGTTCTCGGGCCGGTGGTCGGCGGTCAATCGCCGGCCAACCAGCTCGGCGAGCCGCTCATTCTGGAGTGCCACCGGGGCGAGGCCAAGGTGTTCACTCTCACGGTGCTGGATGCGGATGATCTCCCGATTGACCTGTCGGGCAAGACCCTGGCCGTGGTGTTCGCCGAGAACCAGGACGACGCCACCGCTGAACTGTTTGAGCTGGGCAGTTCCTACCTGACCGTGACCGGCGACGACGACAACGTGTTGCTGGTCACCTTGGGCGCGGTGCGGACCACGACCACCCCGCGCACCCTGCGCTGGCAGCTCTGGGACCGAACCAACGCCCTCGCCCCTCAAGTGCTGCTGCACGGCTATCTGACCATCCGCCAGGCTTTTGGGGCGTCTTGACCGAGTATTTTTTCGTCGATTTTTCTGGACGGGGATTCTCCCTTGTTGTATACTGTCTACGGATGGAGGTTGACAGATGGCTAAGCCTCGCAGCAGGCCAACCTACGGTCATTCCTGCAAGCAGAGATCCCTCCGGTGCGTGTATTGCGAAGCGGTGATCGACATATCCCTGACCGGCGATCAGCTCGCGAGCATGGCGGCCGAGGATCGGGCTGTGGCCGGGTACATCGCTGAACACCTCAGCGAGTGCCGGCGGCACCCGATGCGGGCGCTGGAGTGGGACTTTCGGGCGGCCATGGCGGTGCTGGCCGAGTTGGCGAATGCCGATCGGCCGGTGGTGGATGCGGCGATTGCCCGCCTGCGAGCCACCGGGGCCGCAGGGGACGCGATGGCCTCGGCGATCGAGGCCAAGCTAGAGGCATGGGTGAGCGATGTTGAAGCTGCAAGTACCGAGTGCTCTGCCCCCGTCAACAATCCGTCCATCGAGCCCGTGTACGGCGGGCGGGCGGAATTGGTCTGAGGTATTTGTCCCGCCCGGCTGGCCGTTGTCGCATTGGGCCGAGGAGTGCGAACGGATGGCCGCTTGCTGCGTTGGCGTGCGGCCGGACCTGTCGGCCGAGTGGAGTGCGCTGGCGGGGCGAGTGCGGGACGAGATTGCGAGGCAACAGGTGGGCCAAAAGAGTCGGAAACAGCTTCCCCCGGTGAGTGGCTGGGTTCTCCAGCGCGCCCGGGGAGAAGCCCGATGGGTTCCGCCGGCCAGAAAGGGGGAGGTGACAGACGCGACCGACATAGGCTGGTAAAAAGTGCCGGCTTGACGTTTCAGCCGGCGGACGTTACAAGTAACGAAAGGAGCGTATTCACATGAACAAGGTCGTGATTGGTTTGCTGATCTCGATGATCGGCGTGCTCCCGTTCTTGGTGGATACCGGGTATGGGTGCGAGGTTGTGTGCGGTTCGTGCGATGAGGAGAAGTGGCCGCCGGCTTGCTTGGGGAGAATCTATGAATGGACGCCTGACCCTGATCATCTGTGGGAAACTGCGCAGAACAGTTCGTGTCAGGCTTTCTCGAACGTGACGGTTGGTGCCTCGATACCGCCGAGTGCGTGCCTTGGCTGGCACGAGGTGATCACCCCTGTTTGGGTAGCCGATCCGACTGAGTGCAAGCCTGACCGTAAGGTCCTTTATACCTACACCACATCGGAGAAAGTGTGGGAGTACAGTGGCGGCGAGGACGAGATCGGCTTCCCGGCAAGTACATGTCCCGCCTACGCGTGCGGAGCCGGATGTAGGAAAACGGACGACAACGAAGGCATAGACAAGTACATCGCCGACTACGGTCAGCTGACTGGCCTGTTATGCAACACATATAATCTGCCGTGCGGCGCTGACTCCCCCACCTTCACGCACGAATGTATCAACAACATCGAAGACGATTACCCTACCGTTTGCACCTGCACGGACTTCGACGAGTCCATGGAGATGTACGAGATCGTGTGGGAGCCGAACACGGACGGTTGTGCGGACGACGTGTTTTACGTCAACGGCCCCATATATGGCGAGTGCCCGTCAGCGTGCGACTGGCTTGACAGGCTCACTTGTGTCGAGCGTCCAGACTGGGAGGTCACTGCGCAAAAGTACCTTAACGAGAATTGCAAGTGTGCGAGGCCGCCTGACCTTGATCCTGATCCTCCGCCTTGCCCCTTCACCCATCAGTGGTGCAACAGTATCCAGGCTGCGCAGTGCATGCCTCCGTGATAGTGCGGTGGCGAGGCGTGTTCTCTTGATGCGGAAGTGTTTTCATGGTAAAGAGTTCTCCTGTAAGGAGGTTATGTATGATCAAGCAAGTTTTCATGGTTTCAGCAGGTTTCCTGTTTCTGGGCTCGGTTGCTCTCGCTGCCGAGCCGGTCAAGCATGAGTGGTCAACCGTCTCTCCGTCCGACTTCAAAGCTGAGTCTCGCGCCGCCCTGGACAAGTGGGTAAGCAACTTCGCTGGGCTCGGCAACTATGAAGTGTGGTCGGCCACGAGTCGGGAGTTGCACGGCAAGCCGTACGTCGGGCAGTCGGTGCTTCGCATGGAGGCCAGCCGCCCTGGCCGATTCCTGTTTGCCTGGTACGCCCCGTGGCGCCAAAAAGATGTCCAGTTTTCCATGTTTGACGGAAAAAAGGCATACAGAGGAAGCGTTCGCTTCGGCGAGTCCACAGTTGTCGACAAGTACGAGACCCGGACGATACCTACGGTCAACGGCGACGCTGGCAGATCGACCGAAGGGTTTCGCGATTGGGACGCTTTAACTGAGAATCTTGATTCGGATGATCGGTACATTAGTATTGTCGGCGCCTGGATACCGGTTTACAGGCCAGATTCGCTCTGTGCCAGCGTAGATCCGATAGTCCGATCCGGCTTTCCCTATCTTGGCAAGATGCTGTTTGAGGCAATGGGCAATACTGCCCATATCAGTCCGTTTCATGCCAAGATCAAACCAGAAGTCGGGGAATCGGTCTATCTGTCCCTTGCCGGGCCTGGCGCCAGGTTTGAGGTCGGACCTGACGGCGATCGGCGGCTGGTGAAACCCGGCAGGCTCATGATCGCTACGCAGCCTGACGGGACAAGGAAGCTCGTGCCCAGGGTGGTGGAGAAAGTCGATGAAGCTGCTGCCACCAAGCCGTTGCGCGACCCCGCCAATTACAAGATCACCAAGGGGCCGCCCATGTACGTGGTAACCTTGGATGAGAAGACTGGTTTGCCGCTCACCTGGTCAGAGACTGTCTTGGGCGGCACAACAATTGAGCGGCAACCCGTCTATCGGGCATCGGACTTCCTACCTGTTGACGGCACGACTTCGGTCATACCCGCCAAGGTGGTCATCTCGGCGTATACAACCGGCAGCCCTGAAGTCCGAGTTGATGTGATTACGATCCTGCGTACCGGGGTGAATGCGAAGGTCACATTCAACGGTGACTCATTCGACCCCGCCAAGCTGACCCGTGACAGTCTGTCCCCAAAGAAGGCTCAGAAGTAACCGCTTCGCTGCCGAGCCGACCCCGAGGCCCAACCGCCTTTGGGTTGGCTTGGCGGCGGGTGGTTTGTAGAGTTTTGTCGAATAGTGTTGTCTGGAGCAAGATCATGAATCGAACGAATCGTACGAACCGAACGAGGGTGGCCCTGATCGCGGCTGCGTGCTTCGCGGGCGTGGCCGGACTGAGCGGCCCCACCCTGGGCGCGGTAGCCGATCCGCCGTCCTGCCCGATCCAGCTGGTCGGGTATATGTCCGACACGGAGTACCAGCGCTGGGATGAAGCGCCGATGAGCGACTTCAACTACCGCACGCTGGGCATGTTCCTGGCTGAGCGGCATGCCCGGAACGCCAGGCTGGAGCCGATCGGCGAGGAAATCGCCTACTGGGCCAAGAAGTTCCACCTGACCCCTCTTGGGATCAACATGGCCGACCTGCACGGCGCGACCGGGCAGTACCTGGCCATGCGCGCAACGGCCCTGGCCTATGCCAGGTGCCTGGACGAGTATTTTGCCATCCTGTCGCTGATCCAGTTCGCGGATGGCCGAATCAGCTGGAGTTACCACCTGCGCGACATCGGCGGCCAATTGATCGAGGCGAACGCCTGGATCTGGCCGAACGTGACCAATGAGTTGCTTGCGGCACTCAACCCCGAGGCTGAGGGCCGGCTGTGGACCTGTTTGCGGCCGCGCATGCAGTGGGAGCGGGCAGTGCGGAACGGCGAGCGCGCCGAGCCGATTCGTGTCGGCGGCCTGAGCCAGATCCGCGAGATGATGCCGTATCAGACCAAGTTCATCAACGGCGATTGCCCGGCTGGTTACTACAAGTTCCCCGCCGAGCTGCTCAAGCCCGGCGATATTGTGCTGGGCGTAGGCAAGCAGCCATTGACCGATTACGACAAGTCCCTGGCCGACGAGTGGCATATTGACTGCAACCTCGTGCGGTTCGCGATGCCTCACTCGGTCGGGGTTGTCGTTCGCCACGGCGACAAGCTGAATGTGGCCGGGGTGTGCGGCGGCGGTATTTCCTGGGGGCCGGTTGGCAACTTCGTGCTTGGCGGAAAAGAGCAGACCACCATCGGGGTTATCGTCTTGCGCCCCACCGAGAACATCGCCCAGGTGCAACAGCAGGCCGAGCGGTGGCTGGAGCGTACCAAAGTCCGACCGGATTGGAACTGGCTAGACTCACCGGACGCCTATGCGACAGTGGATGCGGCCAGCAAGGTCTGGAAGCGCGATGCCGACGGCCGGCAGATCAAGACCCGGGGGACGACGGATTACTCGCTCCGCGAGCTGTGGTTCTATCTTGACTCGGAGCGGCTTGGTTCGTTTATGGCGTCGTTCGGCGTTGAGCGAGCGGCGCGTGGTGTCGTCAGTGAAAACGTTGGCGCGAAGAAGTGATCGTGCCTCTAGCTACTACCTAAAAGGAGTACACAAATGTGGAAGCGCTCTGTAGTGATTGGGGTATTGGGCCTGGCTCTGGCGGCGACACCGGTGTATGGCGACCTGCCATGCACCGGCTCAGGGTGCTGGTGTGACGGCGTATCCTGTCAGCCGAGCACCTGTAGCATGGACCCGGGTTGGTATTGGTGTGCTAATTGTTCTCCAACGTGGTGGTCCCCCGGGAATGGATGCCCTGGAAGTACGGCTCTCTACTCAAGCAGCTGCGGTTACGTCCGCAGAACGTACCAGTGCTCACTGCCGGAGGCAACGTGGTTTCGCAAAGACTCGTACCCAGGGGGTACGCACAATTGCGAAACTAACCAGGTGGCTGCCAAGTGCTGGGGCTACTGTCTGGTAGATAGCTTCGGCACTGGGGGGTGCGGATACCTTGAGAACCCGTGGCCGAGGGTCACAATTTGCGAACACAATAGCCGAGGGCATACGGTTTATGGTTGTGCTGACGGCAACACGATGGACCCTTTTGGCTACTGCACGTGTGGTCGCATCGCTGGCTCTTGGGATGCTTATTGCATGAGCTGGGTGACGGAGACGCTGACTGAGGAGATTCCGTTTGAGCTGTGGGTTGGGGCCACCTGCGAAACGAGCGATCTGGCGACATCCTGGTTCTACAACTGTATCGACCTGACCGATGATGCGCAATACTGTGAGATGCTCACCGAGTACATGGATATCGAGGGGCCTGATTCAAACGGCATGTGGTTCCTCTCCGGTGCGTGCCGGTGCTATGACCCGACCGGTGGCGCAGGGAGATGTGGGAACATGAGCACAAACGAATGTGGTGTTCATACTTCCAGCATCTCCCCTACGTGCTATGGTCCGTGATGCACATGTGGGCAAAAACGAAACAGTGGTTGGCAACAAAGTTAGGAGAATGAAGATGAAGATGACGAGAATGAGTGTTGTATTCTTGAGCGTGGTCGTTCTGACGGCGGTTGCCCAGGCGGCCAACATGCACAGGGCAGAGGAAGTGTCCAACATCGTGGCTGGCCATCTGGCCAAGCTGCAAAGTCGGTCCTACAGCGCGGTGACGACGGTGACCGATCTGCTTCCGACCAGTACCGGCAAACAACGACCGTACTTGAGTGAACGGCTCAACTATTTTGCCATTCGGGCATCCGTTGGTTTCCGGGTAGACCTCGTGACTGACGCACAGAAGCTGAAGGCGGCTGGCCTGGCGGACGGTAATGTAGATCCGCATTCTATGGCCAGCTGGTCCTACGCGGCCGCAACAGCCGGTCAGTCCGCCGTGGAGTGCCGGGTGGCCCTCGGGCCTCCCGACAAGTCTCAGTATCGAACAGAAACGTACGAGCCCTATTGGTTCGCGGCCAGAAACCTGCTGATATTTGATCCGATCGGCATGCTGTTCCTGACTCATGATGGCGCCGCCGGCGTGCCCATATGGGGTAGCCAGCCGAAACCTGACGGCACTCAGTACCAGAAGTACCTCGCTGGCGAATGGAAGTTCCCGCAGATCGTTCTCGGGGCCGAGACGGATACCACGTTGGAGGTGGACTACAAGGTGCCCGGCAAGACGGCGAAGTGCCGTTTCGTACTGGACAAGAAGCGGGGCCTCTACCCGATCAAGAGCACGATGTTCTATCCTGACTCTGAGATTGAGCTGGTGAACACCGTGACCGAGGTGATCGCCTGGGGCAAGCATGGCGATCTAGAGTACCCTGCCCAGATCAAGCGGACATTTTCCCATGCCAACGAGGAGCGCGACAAGGTGATACCCGACAACAAGCTCATTGTGGTCACTATCGTCGACGGCACGTTTAGCCTGAATCCGCCTACCGATCGTGCCCACTACGCCGAGGCTAAGTGGACCGATCCGGTGCAGATCCAGCGGTCCGTGAAAACGCGGAAGCCGAGTGCGTTCCGAGACAAGATCGAAGCGGGTAGGGCCAAGGTCGAAGCCGCCAAGGCCGAGGCCGCCAAGGCCAAGACCGATGTTACTGCCCCGGCCAAGTAGCGCCACGGGGCGAATGAACAACAAACATGATCCGCGCCGCGAGCAGGGCGGTCATGCGGGTTCGACTCCCGCACGCGGATGTTTTGGGGGACGACACGTGAGTCAGTACCGATTTCCCGCCGGCGTCCAACTGCTGACCACCGACCAGGTGGCCGAGCGGCTGAGCTACACCACCCAGACAGTGCGCGCAATGATCAAGTCCGGCCGGCTGCGGGCCTGGCGGCTCTGCGGGCCGAACTCGAACTGGCGAATCGACGCCGCCTCGGTGGACGAGCTGCTTGGCGTGACCGTGCAGACGCCGACCCGGGAGCAGCGTCTGCCGCTGAAGGTTCGGGAGCGGCTGTCACGCAGGGCGGCGGCGAGTCTGGGGTGGGCGTGAGGGTTGATGCTGTCGGGGCTTCTGGCAACGGCGAGGCCAATCGGCTCGCCACTTCCCGCGCCTGAGCCCTCCGTACCTGGGCGTACCGCTTGGTGATGTTCAAGTCCTTGTGGCCGAGCTGGTTGGCCACCTCTTCGAGTGAGCACCCCTGTTCCAGCATGGACTGTGCCCGCGTGTGCCGGAGCGAATAGAGCCGGCCCAGCTTGAGCCCGACCGCCTTTGCTGCCCGGCAGATGACGGAACGCAGGCCGGAAACGGTGTACGGCTTGGCCAGACGACTGATGAACACGTACCCTTCCCTGCGGGGCGACTGCTCAAGGATGGCCCTGGCCGCCGGGGTGAGCGGGATGACCCGCGACTCGCCGGTCGAGCCCTTGGTCTTGTGCTCGTATAGCGTCACCTCGCCATCGGCGAGGTTCACGTCCGACCATTCCATGCCCACGACCTCGCCCGGCCTGGCCCCGGTTTCGACGATGAACTGGATCGGTGGCAGGGCCAGCCGGCGGCGCTTGGCCTCGCGGAGCTTGTCCCACAGGACGGCGAGCTGGTCGGGCCGGTAGTCGCGGGGTTCCTGGGTGGCCTTGCGGAGTTTTGGTACGGTCTGCTCCGGCACCCACCCGCGTTTGTGAGCCCATTTGAGCACCCGCTTGGCGGTCTTGATCTTGTAGCGGATTGTTGCTGCCGATTGGGGGCGGGGCGTATGGTTGCGGAACTGCTTCTTGGTGCGATCCCATGCGGTTGGGTGCGACTCCAGCCAGGTCTTGTAGACGGTCAGGTGGTCGGCGTCGACCTCGCGGAGATCGGTGGTCCCGAAGGCGATGTGCCACGCCTTGAGCATGCCACGGGTCCAGTCTGAGGGGTTGTTGATCGCCGCCCACCTGGCGATCAGCTCGGTGACCGTGGCCGGCTTGGTGGCTGGCCGCTGGGGCTTGTCGATTGGAACCTCGCCCAGGGGCGGGAGGCCCATGATCTCCCGAGCCCGTGTCACCGCCCGGGCGTAGTTACCCCGGCCGGAACAGAGGTGATGCTTCTGTCTCTGAAACTTGAGGAACCACTCGTTACGAGAGTCGTCGAAGTGCGGCTCAGGGGTCCAGCCCATAGCCAATCCTCCATCCCGTCCGCGAATGTACCCCGTTCAAGAGTACGAAGTCAAGCGTACGAAACGGCTGCGGCGGGATCGTCCGGGCGAGCCGTATTCCGGGCGGTGAAACCGGCCCAAGAGTACGAAATGTGCTCAAGAGTACGAAAAACGGCCCCTCTACGGGCCTCTCCGCATCACGAAACGCTAGTGTTTACAAGGGTTTATAATCGGGGCGAGAGGATTTGAACTTGCGACCGCTTGACTCATGGTCAACATCGCGTTCGCCGCTCTGCTTGCCGGGCTCGCGGGCACGGCCCTCGCCGCCGAACACACCAACGTGGTGTTCATCCTCACCGACGACCAGGGCGCCTGGTCCTTGGGCTGCTACGGCAACAGCGAGGCCCGCACGCCCGGCGTCGATCACCTGGCGGCCGAGGGCATACGCTTCACCCGGGCCTTCGCCACCATCCCCGTCTGCTCGCCGAGCCGGGCCACGTTCTTCACCGGCCGCATCGCCTCCCAGCACGGAATCCACGACTGGATCAAGCACGAAAACATGGGCAGCCGGGCCCGCGTCGCCGTCCCCGAGGAAGACTCACTCCTCAGCGCCATCCTGGCCCGCCAGGGATATACCTGCGGCCTGGTGGGTAAATGGCACCTCGGCGACAGCGCCCGCCCTCACGCCGGCTACACCTACTGGTTCAGCCTTCTAGAAGGCTCCAGCGAGTATAACAACGCCGAGATGATCTGGGAGGGCAAGCCGACCCGGACCAAGGGGTACCTCACCGACCGCATCACCGATAAGGCCCTCGACTTCCTCCAGTCCAACAAAGACCGACCGTTCTTCCTCACCGTGACCTACAACGCCCCACATAGCCCGTACCGGGGCCATCCCGCCGAACTGGTCGAGCTGTTCAGGGACTGCCCGTTCAACTCGATCCCCAGGCTGCCTACACACCCCTGGTCAACCTCGAAAGTCGAGAAACTCCGCACACACCAGACCCTGTCCCAGTACTTCGCCGCCTGCAGCGCCGTCAGCCGGGGCGTCGAGCGGATCGCCAGACAACTCGACGACCTGGGCCTCTCCGGCAACACGCTCGTCGTCTATGCCAGCGACCAGGGCTATTGCTGCGGCCATCACGGACTGTGGGGCAAGGGCAATGCGTCCAACCCGCGGAATATCTACGACACGTCACTCCAGATCCCCCTCATCTTCCGCCAGCCGGGCCGGATTCCCAAGGGAGCAACAACCGACGCCCTGTTCGGATCGTATGACTTCGTCCCCACCGTCCTCGCCTATCTCAACCTCCCGCCCTCCACCGGCCGAAACCTGCCCGGACGCAGCTTCGTCCCCGCCATTAAGGGCCAACCGTGGGAACCACCCGACGCGGTCTTCGCCGAGTACGGGCGGGCACGAATGATTCGAACCGCGACCTACAAGTACGTGCACCGGGCCGACGGCGGACCGCACGAACTCTACGATCTCCAGAAGGACGCCGGCGAGACAACCAACCTGGCCGACCAGCTCGAATACCGCCAGCGGCTGGTCACCCTGCGAACCCGGCTGTTCAAATGGTTCGACAAGTACGCCGAGGCCGGACGAGATCCCATCGGCAATGAGTACCTGCGACCGGACGACACAAACTGAGCGGCCACATCACCCGATCGAAGGCAGCTGAACCCACGCCCGCTTCCGCCAGGACTCCAGTCCCTTCTCGGCAAGCTGCACGCCCTTGGCACCTTCCAGCAGACTCCATCGGAATGGATCGCCCTTGACCACGTGCTTGAGGAAAAGCTCCCACTCCACTTTGAACGCATTATCGTAGTCCATGGTCGTCGGCATGGGCGCCCAGGTGTCGAAGTGGTTGATCGGACTGTCAACGTCCGGATTCCAGACCGGGCGCGGCGTGGCCGCCGCCGGCTGGATCAGGCATTGCCGCAGCCCGGCCACGGCGCTGCCCTGGGTGCCGTCCACCTGCAAAGTGAGCAGATCGTCACGCCGTACGCGCACGCACCAGGAGGAGTTCATGTGGGCGATAATCCCCCCTTCGATCTCGAAGGTGGCATACGCGGCATCATCGGTGTCACAGTCATAGGACCGGCCGTTCTCGTCCCAACGCTTGGGAATATGCGTCGCCCCCAGGCAAGATACGCTCTGGATTGGACCAAAGAGGTTGTCGAGCACGTAACGCCAGTGGCAGAGCATGTCGAAGATGATGCCGCCGCCGTCGGCCTTGCGGTAGTTCCAGGACGGCCGCTGGCACGGAACAACATCACCTTCGAAGACCCAGTAGCCGAACTCGCCGCGAACCGACAGGATCCGGCCGAAGAAGCCCATATCGCGCAACATCTTGAGCTTCAACAAGCCGGGCAGCCAGAGCTTGTCCTGAACCACCCCGTGCTTGACCCCGGCCTTGGTAGCCAGCCGATACAACTCCAGGGCTTCCGCGGTGGATAGCGCGGTGGGCTTCTCGCAGTAAACGTGCTTGCCCGCGGCGATCGCCTGCTTCACCGCAGCCACACGACGGTCGGTCGTCTGGGCGTCGAAGTAGACCGTGTACCTTGGATCGGCCAGGGCCTTGGTCATCTCCGTCGTCCATGCGGCAACGCCGGACATGGCCGCCAGCTTCTCGAGCTTGGCCGGATTGCGCCCAACCAGAATGGGATCGGGCATGATGACCTCTCCCTCACCGATCTTGACCCCCCCTTGCTTGATGATCGCCACGATCGATCGCATCAGATGCTGGTTGGTGCCCATGCGCCCGGTGACGCCGTTCATGATGATGCCAACGGTATGGGTCTTCACTTGTCCCATGGCTGCTCCCTCGTCTTTCACGCAATAGTCTTGAACATGCATTTCTCGGGAATGAACGTCACCGGCACGGCCGGAAAGACCCGGGTCAAATGATCGGCTAGCTTGCGCATACCGGACTCCTCCGAGCAACCGTGATGGACGACGATCACCGGGTATTCCATATCCACGGCCAGGGCCCCGTCGCGCCAGTGGCAGAAGCCGTCGTCGGTGGCAATGATGAGATCGGCCTTCAGCTTGCTCGCCATCTGCCGGAACGGCGTGATCGCCCCGGTACCGATCGCCACCGTGCGGATCTGCTTGCTCTCCGGGCCAATGAGCTCGACAGCCTGCTGGCCGAGGAGCGCAACCTTCGCCGCCACCTGCCGGGCAAAATCGCGGACCGTCGTGCTCGGAACCTCGTACACGTGGCAGAAGGTGTCCTTCCTCACCAGCTGGGTGAGCCCCAGAAATTCCGCCCAGGCGGAGGGAATGCCTTCCTTCTCCACGCGGTCCCAGACGTCATGACAGCGGACGATGACCAGCTTGCTTTCGCGGACCAGCTCGCGTTTCTTGCGGGCGGCTTCAAAGGCAAAAACCGATTCGTCCTTGTCGACATGATCGTAGAAGGTCGGCTCGTGGCACACGAACAGGTTGCAGCCCTGCTCAACCGCCTGACGCAAAGCCCAGGTGTAGCTCATCCAGGCGACGGCCATCTTCTTGACCACCGTGGCCGGATCACCGGCCTTGAAGGTGTCCACCGTGTCCTTGGGGTCCACCCATGGACCCAGACGCATCAGGTAGTCGTGGACGTCTTGGGCGGTCACCGGGCCTGCACCCCCGCCCGACTGGGCCCGCAACGAGCCCGCCGAAACCGCAGCCGCCGCTCCCAACAACCCGTTCCTGATGAACTGTCTGCGATCCATGGGCCTCACTCCTCGGCCGCGACCATGCGGCCTCGGCATTGTACCGGCGCGGAGGGCGAGACGCCCAGCCGTCGGGGATCCCAGCCTTCACCCGCCATGGAAACCGCCGACCCGAGGCGTGGCCCGCCCCCTCAAGACCTGTCGGGATCCGGGAAAGCTAAATTGCATTTCCGACAGCCTGCTCTACAATATCCTTTTGGGCGTCCCGGTTCTTGATTCTCTCGGCCTCGAGCGGCTGTCACGCCGACTCACATGCAGGAGGAGTGACCATGTGTAAGCAGTGTTCCGGACTCAGAGGCGGCTTCTCTCGCCGCGACGTTCTGCTCACCGCGGCCAGCACGGGGCTTGCGGGCAGTCTGCTCCGCAGCGGGGTCTCCCTGGCCGCCGGAGCCGATCACCCGACGTCCGTCTCGGCCGGCAACCCGACGGTCATGGCCGTCTTCCTGCGCCCCAGAGAAAAGTACTGGCTCGGATGGCCGGGCACCGCATGGGATGTCGAGGGGTTCGTCAAGAAGGCCAAGGAGGCGGTCGCTCGCTTTGCCGGCGAGCTCAAGGTCGACATCAAGTGGGAAGCCGAACCACTATACGACGATGCCGCCGTCGACGCCTTCGTCAACAAGATCAAGCAGGACAAGCCGCAAGGCGTCCTCGTGTTCCCGCTTCACATGGAGTATTGGGGCAACGTAGGCAAGATCGCCAAGGCCGGCGAGCCCACGCTCATCTTCGCCCCGCTCGGCATCTGCTTCACCGGGCACATCCAGACCCTCAGCAGGCAGCCCAAGGTCTACCTGGCCTCGTGCGGTGATTTCGAGTTCCAGCCGGTGCGGTTCGCACTCAAGATGGTCCGGGCCAATCACGACATCCGCCACACCAAGGTCGCCGTTCTGGTCGGCAAGAACACTGGCGAGCAGGTGCTCGAGCCGCTGGGACTCAGCATCCGCCACCTGCCGCGGAGCCGCTTTCCCGAGGTCCTCAAGACCGTGGAACTCAACGACGAGGTGCGGGCCATCGTCGATGACTACAAGAAATCCGCAGCCAAGATCGTGGAGCCCGGCGAGGAGGACCTGGTCAACGCCGCCAAGAACTACGTCACCGCGGCCAAGATCATGGCCGAGGAAGGCTGCCAGGGGATTTCGCTCGAATGCCTGGGCCTGGTCGTCGAGAAGATCATGACCTGCCCGCCGTGCATGGCCTGGTCGAAGCTCCTGGATGCCGGCGTTTCCGCAACCTGCGAGGCCGACGTCAACGCGGTCATGTCCCAGGAACTCTGCCTCAAGCTCCTGGGCAAGCCCGGCTTTGTACAGGATCCGGTGCCCAATACCGTGGACAACACCTTCATCGGCGCTCACTGCGTCTGCGCCACCAGGCTGAATGGCCCGGACAAGGATCGCGCCAAGTTTATCCTCCGCAGCCACTCGGAGTCGAACCTCGGCGTCTCCGTGCAGGTCATCTGGCCGGTCGACACCGAGGTCACCATCATGCAGTTCGTCGGGCCGGGCAAGATGATCCTCGGCCAAGGCAAGGTGCTGCGGAACTTCGATACCCCCCCGGCCGGGGGATGCCGAACGTCGGTTGAACTGGCCATCGACGGCCCGGCCGACACCCGCGATACCAAGGGCTTCCATCAGCTCTTCATCGCCGGCAAACACATGCGCGACTTCCAGGCGTACGGCCAGCTCTACGGAATCGCGACCGAGCACATCTGAGCCCGGTCGCCGGACGGCAGTTCAGGAGTCCATCCCAAGCTCGCCGATGCCGGGCGGTGGCAGGCCGGTGCCAGGCGGAGTTCGGGATGGGCTCGTTTTTACAGGGGAGTGACTTCGGGCGGACTCTCCAAGCCGATGCATTCCGCCAAGTAGGCGGCCAGGTCGCCCAGCTCCTTGAGAATGTGAAGATTGACCGACGATTGAACTTCCTGCGCCAGGCCGGGAACCGACTTGGGCAGATGAAGCTCGTACCGCGCCGTCGCGGTGAAGAAGGTCGGAGCCGGTCGAGCCAGCACGCGCACGATCAACGGCCACCGGCTGAACTGCCCCTTCATCAACCGGTCAGGCACCGGCGGCCCCATGCCCAGCAGGCTCCTGCGCCACAGGCCCCGCCGGAACTCGAGCCGGAATCGCTCGCGACGTTCACAGGTGTAGTCCCCCCCCGGATACGATGCGAAGAAAGCCTCCAGCACCTCCACGAGCCGATCGTAGGGCGGAACCTGAATCTGGTATTCCCAGGTGTAGGAAGTCGTCATGGACAAAGCCGAAACGTCGGGACATCGAGCCGGTGAAACGATGCAGCCCTGATGCCTCGAACCGCCAACGGGACACCTGCTTCAGAGGACGCGGCGGTTGCCCGTCGAGCTCTCCCCGCCTGCCGACCACTGACTGCTGACCGTCCATCCGAACGGCCTCCGCCTGTCAACCTCTGTTGCGCCGGCCACGCCCGATCGGTATAATAGCTCCCAGGTGGGCGACGTGGAAGGCGGGGAGAAATCGGGTCGATCACAGGCTGATGACAAGTGGGATGAAACACATTCTGGTCGCAGTCCTGCTGGGCGGCGGGGCTTGGCTCTCGGCGGAAACGGTCATCCTCAATAACGGTGACCGGATCGAATGCGAGATCCTCCACCAGTCGCCGGCCGATATCTCCATCCGTCGACTGTCGGACGACGGCCGGGTCCGGTTCGTCCAGACCATCGCCCGTTCAAGCATTCACGCTATCGAACCGGGGGCGATTCCGGAACTGATCCCGAAGGCGCAGAGCCGTCCCGCCGAGGAAACCGACGGCCCGGTCGATACTCGACCTGCAGCGAGCCGGCCTGCCGGTGCCAAGGTAAGAACAAAAGTATCGACCCTGGCTCCGGCCGATCGCCAGGAACTGCTCAAGCTCGCCATCGATCAGTGGAGAAAGCAGGAGTACGGCTCGGCCGGCTTCAACCTCTCGCGACTGATCAACAACCTGAATGAGACGGATCTGGCGGTCATCTCCACCCAGACGGAGAAGGCCCTGGACATGTCCCTCGCGGACCTGGCCGCCGAAGCCCACTTTCGGGCGGCTATCGACGTCAGCCGGGATCGGGTCAGCCCTCTCCAGTACGTCACCGGCTACGAGAAACCCTATCTCATTCCCCGGCTGGTCGACGCGTATGAACAGGCCCTGGTTGAGGAGGTGGGCGTGACCGGCAAGGCCCTCTCGACCCGATCGCCCAAGCGGACCAGGCGACGCGAGGAGAGCCGTGTCCCGGAGACCGGGCCGGTGACTGCGAGCCAACCTGCCACCACCCGGCCCAGTGAGCCCCCGTCCCCACGGACCGTCGCGGCCTGGCTGGATCGGCCAGAAGCGTTCAATCTGCCCAGGAAAGAGGCCCGGCCGTTTGCCCGCCAGGTCATCTTCGCCGCCAAGCTGATATCCGAGATCGCCCGCCTCGATTCTGAGACTCGGGCGAACCGAAACCGGCTGGAGGAGCTGACTCGGTCCAGGCGAAAGCTCTACACCCTCTATCGCGTGGCCATCGCTCGGGCAGGAGGCGCGCTGACCCCTGAGGAACGGGAAGCTCAACAGGCCGGCATCGAGGAACAGCAAGAACGGCTGCGCAAGATCGTCGAGTTGAACCAGAGGCGGCAACAGGAGATGATGGAGAAGGCCATCCAGATCGCCAAGGAACGCGGCGCATTGCCCGCGGACGCTCAGGTGCCAACTTCGGCTCCGGCCGAACTCCAGGGTAAGCTGCCCAGCCCTGCGAACACCGACGACGTCACGACTCTGGACTATATCTTGAGAAACAGGGCACCGGAACTGGACAACGAGAGGTAGGCAATCATCGACTGTCTCGAATCGAGAGTTGCAGAAGCCGGAGGCCGCATCCGAGCAAGCGCCTCGCGCGAACCCTTGCCGCACGGACTCTCTTCTCTCGGTTCCGGGCACCGATCGAGTGGTCTTCAGCGCTTTGACCGAAAGTGCCCCCGCGTTCGGCGTTTCAGCCCTCTTGCCTAAGGAGTCAGCTCTTGGCTTCCCAAGTCATTCTGCAGACCAGCATTCCCGGCTTCCCCGTCAGACGCGGCAAAGTGCGCGACGTCTACGATCTGGGCGATCGGCTCCTGATCGTAGCCAGCGACCGGATCAGCGCCTTTGATGTGGTCATGCCCAACGGCATACCCTTCAAGGGCGAGGTCCTGACCCGAATCAGCGCGTTCTGGCTCGGCCGGCTCAGCATCGCCCGCCACCATCTCATCGAGTTGATCGAGGACCGGACTCCTCAAGGATTCGCACCCTACCTCGACCAGCTCCGCGGCCGTGCCATGCTGGTCAGAAAGACCAAGGTCGTGCCCATCGAGTGCGTGGTCCGCGGCTACATCACGGGTAGCGGCTGGAAGGAGTACCTGAAGAGCCAGTCCGTCTGCGGCATCAGGCTCCCGGCCGGTCTTCGCCAGTGCGACCCGTTGCCCGAGCCGCTGTTCACTCCATCCACCAAGGCCGAGGTGGGCCACGACGAGAACATCTCCTTCGAGCGGGCCTGCAAGCTGGTCGAGCCCGGCCTGATGAAGACAATCCGCGATCGCAGCATCGCCATCTACCGCGAAGCCGCCGAGTACGCCCGAGGACGAGGAGTCATCATCGCCGACACCAAATTCGAATGGGGCCTCGATGGCAACGAGGTCATCCTCATCGACGAAGCCCTGACTCCAGATTCCTCGCGATTCTGGCCGGCCGCCGACTACTCCCCCGGCCGCGATCAGCCCAGCTTCGACAAACAGTACGTTCGAAACTACCTCGAGACGCTGAACTGGAACAAAACCCCGCCTGGTCCGACCTTGCCGGAGGAAGTGGTCGCCCATACGAGCAAAAAGTACATCGAAGCCTACGAGAAACTGACCGGCCGACCGCTCCCGAAGCACTGAGAATCGCACTCCCTCGTCCACCCATCGCCGTCGATCGCAGACACTTGCCCCTCGCAGGAGCGAAGGACCACGCGGCAAACGCGACTCCGCCCGCCAGGACTGAATACACATAAATCTCTTGAGAACAAATACTTATAATCAACCAGAGCCCCAAGGACGCCCGCCTTGACCCCGCCGAATGCGCTTTTTATACTTCAGTCCGAAACGACCCTCTGCCTTATCTGAGGTATCGCTATCTCGAAGATCACCGACCACCAGGCATCCGTCCACAGCACCAGCGGCTGGCCCAGATCGTTCGTGATCGCATGGGACCGGTTGTGACCGAAAGGGAACTACGCCTGTGTGTGATCAGCGTCGTGGCCCAGTGTCGGCACCACCACCACGCCCGGCCGGTCATCTCGCGCCCGTACCCTGAACAGACTTGCGAGCCAGCCGACCTCGACGCCATCGCCGAACACATCACCCGTTTCACACTGGGGCCCCTGAAACACCTGCCGCCCCGTGCAGCCGAGGTGGGACTGTGAGTCTCGTCACCCCGAGCGTGCCGCCCTCCGAGCGGGTTGACACGCGGGTTCCACAGTTGATATACAGCTTCCAGCGTGGGAACGGGCTGCGTCACTCGGCCGACCAGCGAGCCTTCTCATTGAGGCCCCGTTCATCCGGCCGGGCATCGGGACTGACGCCGCCGACACCCGAGAGCACGAGGATCAGAAGCCCGGCGCTACGAAGGCGGGATGGGAACTTCGCCAGCCAACAAAAGCGAACGAACAGCCTGTCGCACACGCTCTGCTGAGGCGGGCTCTACTGGAGAACGACCGTGATACGAACAACCATGCATTTCCTCAAACTCGGCTCCCTGTGGACATTGGCCCTGAGTGTGGGCTGCTCTGTCGGGCCCAACTATCAGCGCCCCGCGACCACCATGCCGGCGGGTTACTCCGGGGTCTCGGCCTCGCGGCCGGCCGCCACCCAGCCAGCCCAGCTGGATCGCTGGTGGGAGATGCTCAAGGACCCGATGCTGAACTCGCTCGTCGAACGGGCCTCCCAGACGAACCTCGACCTGCAGTTGGCCGAGGCGAGAATCCGCCAGGCCCGCGCTCAGCGCGGAGTCGTCGCCGCCGATCTCTGGCCCCAACTGAATGCCGCAGGCTCATATGACTACATGGGCAGCAGTCTCAACACCCGCGAAGAGACCGCCGGCGCCGCCGGTATTGGCCGCCAGCTGCGTAACACCGCCGCCAGCTCGGCGCTGGGTACCCTGCAGTCCAACGGCGCGTTCGGCCCCGGCCCGCTCGCCAACGCGGCGGTCACTACCCTGCGCACCGGCTTGGCCCAGAACGCCCCCCGCAGCGGAAGCCGGGTCAGCCATCGCGGGTCGAATCTGTTCCAGGCCGGCTTCGATGCGTCTTGGGAACTCGACCTTTTCGGAGGAATTCGCCGCGAGGTCGAAGCCGCCGACGCCGACATTCAGGCGGCCGAGGAGGCCCGATCCGACGTGCTCGTCTCCCTGCGATCGGAGGTCGCCCGCAACTACGTCGAGGCCCGAGTCTATCAGCGGCGGCTGACCATCGCCCGAGAGAACATCAAGACCCAGCAGGAAAGCCTCGAGTTGACCCGGGACCGCTTCAAGGCCGGCCTGACCAGCGAGGTGGATGTGGCCCAGGCCACCGCCGCACTGGCCACCACTCAGTCGCAGATCCCGCTGCTCGACTCCCTGTGGCAGCAATCCGCCCATCGCCTAGCTGTACTCCTCGGACAGGAACCCGCCGCCTTGCTCGCTGAGCTGACACGCGAAGCGCCAATTCCAGCCGTGCCGCCCGAAATCCCGGCCGGCCTGCCTTCCGAGCTGCTCCAGCGCCGTCCGGATATTCGCCAGGCCGAGCGCCAACTGGCCGCGGCCACAGCACGCATCGGCGTCGCCACCGCCGATCTCTATCCGGCATTCTCGCTGACCGGCTCGGTGGGCTCACAGAGCCACGATGCCCGGCTGATGCTCGATCGGAACAGCTTCCTCTGGTCGCTCGGCCCCGCGGTCCGCTGGCCGGTCTTCGACGCCTGGCGGATCCGGTCGAATATCGAGATCCAGAACGCGATCCAGGCTCAGGCCCTCACCACCTATCAGCAAACCATCCTGATCGCCCTGGAGGAGGTCGAGAACTCCCTGGTCGCCTACCGCCAGGAGCAGGTGCGCCATGTGTCCCTCGCCGAGGCGGTCAACGCCAACCGAACGGCTCTCAACCTGGCCAACGACCGCTACGCCAAGGGCATCGATGACTTCCTGACCGTGCTGGAATCACAACGCGCACTCTATCAGACGGAGGACGCCCTGATTCAGAGCGAAGGCACCGTGGTCTCCAACCTGATCGCCCTGCTCAAGGCCCTCGGCGGCGGCTGGCAGCCCACTCCCACAGCCCCCTGACGACGCCGACCCGGCTCAGCTCCAGGAACCCGGGAGAAAAGCGGCACCTGACCACCGGCCAACCCACATCGGCCAGGGCCTCCGCTCGCCTACCCGTCCATCGTTCCCATGACGCCGTCGACGCGTCCCACCGGATCCAAGACCGCACCGACGAAACCGGCCGCCTCACCGCCTCCGGCTAGTGGCCGCGGGCCGTGCTCACCCCGTGGAGCGATTCCGCGCGGCTCAGCTTAGGCCACGAGTAGCCATAGAACGATATCAGCACGAAGCACAACAACGGGACAATGAAGCCCCGGGACATGTCGTAGTGGTCCGCGACCGCCCCCATCAGCTTAGGCAGCAGAGCCCCGCCCACGATCGCCATGACGATGTAGGCCGATGCCCCTTTCGCCTTGTCACCCAGTCCGAAGATGCCCAGCGCGAAAATGGTCGGGAACATGATCGACATGAAGAAGTAGCTCACGAAAACGCATGTGACCGAGAGCCAGCCAAGCTTGAGGAAGATCACGAAACAGGCCACGGTATTCAGCAGCGCGTAGAGACCAACGATCTTGTGGGCCGAGACCCGCCGCAGCAGCGCCGCCCCGACCACCCGTCCCAAAAGGAAGCAGATGAAGCCAAATGACGCCAGCGTCGATGCGAACTGGTTGGTGACCGCCACAACGCCGTCCCGGTAATCGAGCTCCTTCGAGAGAGCATCCGCGAGCAGCAGGCGGTTGAGTCGCGACTCGTTTCGGCCCTTGGCATCCTGGGCCAGCAGCTGTCTCGTCCCCTCCTGGAGGGTGATCCCCTTAAATCGTTCCGGGCTGTAAACGCTCTGCTTCAGGATGAGCGTGTTCAGGTCCTGCATTACCGCCACCCGGGCCGCCGTCTCACTGGCCGCGCCCTCCTTGTACTGTCTCAGGGTCTCCCGGGTCGAATCGGAGAGGTTCCCGGCCAGGTACTCCGACAGCGGATCTGACGGCGCACCCAGCTTCGCAGCCAGAGACGACATGTCCTTGAAGTCGGACCCGGCAAACGCCGTCCGGGTCTCTACCCAGGTGCTGTCCGCCTTCAGCCACGAAGCCGGCAGCGAGGGCGGCTCCGAAGTCATGTAGTTGATCAGAAAGCTGAAGATCCCCGCTTGGGCGGCCACGTAGAAGAACTGGGCAAGCACCGCACCCGTGAAATGCTCGTGCGACCAGATGCTGTGATGCGTCAGCCGCTTGGTCACTCCGATCAGCCAGATCGCCGCAACCACAAGGGCCAGGCACCCCGCGGCGAAGAGCGTCAGCAGCAACGCGGTATCGGCGGTCACGACCAGGCCCATCGTCGAGGCAAACGCCGCCAGAGTCGGGCCAACATGCAGCGAGCCAAGGGCCAGCCACAAAATCATGCCGAAAACGCCAAACAACGCACAGATATTGCCCAGCAGCAACAGGAACGACAAGCCACGGTTCACATGCCGGGTGACCGGGGCCTTCCCGCCGGCGTCATCCTTGCCGCCGATACCATAGTCGTCCTTGGCCTTGATGTCCGGAACCGGAGCGAAAAAGAAGACCACAGCCAACAGCAGCACCACCACGCCCACGCCGGCGTAGGGGATCCAGAGCGTCTCCGAGCCGGTGCTCCGACCGGATGCGTCCTTCCCATAGAAGAACAGACCGCCGGCAATCGGCCCCAGCACCCAGCCGACGCCGTTACAGGACTGGGCCAGGTTGATCCGCGTGGCCGCATAACGCGGCGGCCCCAGCACCGTGGTGTAGGGATTGGCCACCGTCTCCAGGAACGTCAGACCGGAGGCCACTACGCACACCCCCAGCAGAAACGCCCAGAACGCCGCAATCTTCGCGGCGGGAATGAACCAGAAGCCGCCCACGGCCACGAGCAGCAGCCCGGCAATGATGCCTCCTCGGTAACCCAGGCGCGTCGCCAGCCAGCCCGCCGGCATCGACATGAGGAAGTAGCCCATCCAGTGCGCGAACTGCACCCAGGCCGACTGCGAAAGGCTGAGGTGCAATTCCTCCTGGAAGTGCTTGTCCATCACGTCAATCATCCCGTTGCAGAACCCCCAGAGGAGGAACAACGAGCTGACCAGACAGAACGTCAACAGCACATTCCTGCCGTCGACGACGAACATGCTCTCGGAACGCCCCAGCATCGGTGCGGCGTAGTCAAGGGCGCTCTGGCCGTCGGTGGCCATGGACTTGCCTGCTTTTTCTTCGGTCATGGTATTCGGCTCTCTTTGGACGCAGATCACCCGCCACAGATCCGTGGGCGGCCGGTATTCACATCAGGACGCGCCGGGCCGGATCACTTCTTGAACACGGTCTTGATGCCCTCGAGCGGCACACCCAGCGCCGCCTTGGCGATCTCGTCCAGTGCGGGCTCCGGTCCGGTCAGGTGGATCGTGCGATGCGTGTGCGTCAGGCTCTTGCCCGGAGCCAACGCGGCAGCCGGGGAGGAAGACTCCAGCTCGTAGAACGGCCCCATCGGCTTGGCGCCCGGAGCGGGCGGCCCATCGTTGTAGCTGTTGGCCGCATCGCCACTGAAGGGATGGTCCTGCAGTTTCCACAGCGAGTTGACGTAGTCGGTCACGCCCTCGGGCTGGTTGAACTGCACAAGGGTCAGCACCTTGCCGTCCGCGTCATAGCTGCCCAGAATCGCCTTGCTGCGCTTCGGACCAATGCCGATCTTGCTGCGGTACTGGCCGTCGGCACGGAGAAACACCACATCCTCCCGTACCACGAGCCGATCCGGCGGCACCTGGCCAAAATAGTCCGAGGTCACCTTCACGCCAAGCTCCGCCTCCGGTCCGGCCTTGATTGGCACAACAACCGTGGTCGACGGCGACGGATTGAACATGCCCAGAATCCAGACCGACAGGAGTCCCGTCTCCTTCTTCCACCCTTCCTTGCCCCTATTGACAATCTTGTTGTTCGAAGCGTAGGCCACCACGCTCACGTCCTTCGCGGCCTTCACCCCCAGCTTCGCCCAGGCGACGTCCGGCGAAAGCAGGCGCACCTCGCGCTCCACGCCCACCTCGAAAACCGTGCCCGAGTAGTTGGTCAGCGAGAACTCCGCGCCGAACACGGCCTTGTCGGCCGCCTTGCTCACCACCTTGAAGGGCTCAGTGTCGAAGATCGCCGGCGTCTGCCAGTCGGCGAACTCGAACTTCTTGCCCTTCTCGAAGAAGATCGAGAACTGGCCACCCTCCGGCCCCATCCAGAAGCGGTCCTCGCCGCCGAAGGCGTTCATGTGCGGCAGAATCTTCCCCGAGGCAATCAGCTCGCGGTTGATCCAGCCGAAACTCGGGCCGGCGTCGCCGCCCGTCGTGCTGGTCATCACCCGGCCCTGCCAGGCCGGTACGAGGGCAACCTTGGCCAGGCCGGCCTTGTCGCTCAGGACAATCAGGTCGGTGTGCTTCTTCAGGAACGCACTGTCATCGCCGAAGTTGGCGCCGAAGGCAAAGTGTGGGATTGAGGTCATTGCAGTGAGAGCGACGATCGCGGTAATGAGAAGTCTGTGGTTCATGGATAGTTCACAACGTGTGGCGCGACAAGGCCCTCCGCCCCGGGACCGCGCCGCCGCCCCTGGCGGAATCGAGATTCCTATTCAACCGCCAGCGACAGTCTAACGCGCTCCAACCCCCCGTCAAGCCCAGCAGGCCCTCTCCGAAACCGCCCGCCAAACCCGGCCGGTCTCCACCCATCAACCGACGGGTGGACGACAACGATGAGGCAACCCAGGTCAAGTCGATGCGGTTCAAGAACGCCCCGCGGGCCGGGCAGGACAACGCCTTCATCCATTCAACTCTGGGAATCCGGTATCTGAGGTTCTATGTCACCGATCTGACCGCAGTGCTCAACCAGGCGGCCCCAGCCGGGGCCACCCCCATCGCCAAACCCTGCGCCCTCTCCCCCGATCCGGCCGAGGGAGACTACCTGGTCCTGGTTCGCGATCCCGATGGCAACATGATTGAGCTGATCGGCCCGCCGAGCTGAGCACCGCAGGCCCGGTGCCGACATCGAGTCCGAGCCCGCGGCCGGATTCCCGCGAGCGGGGCCCGCCTGCACAATGGCCGCTGCAGACGAAGAGCCGGGCGCCCAAGCCCGCGGCGCCTCGCCTGGCAATCGATGGACGCCGTCCAGATCGCAACCACGCGGTCACTTACTTCGCCGCAGGTGTCTGCGAGACGGCCTGAGGGCTGGCCGGCCTGATCGGGATGACGATCTCCTTCATCTCCGCGTCGTCGGTGCGAATCGAGATCTTGTCACCCGCGACCGGCGGGGTGTAATTCACCGGAAAAGTCAGATGCAGCCGGTAGGACGCCCCGTCCGGCTCGGGAAAGAACTGGGCCCCGATCTTGTCGTTGCTCCGCGTGATCTCGAGCATGTGGATCGGCGATGGGCCGTTGTTGGTGATGCTGATCTCGCTCTGCTGGACGCGCGGGGCCGGGGCCATCGACAGCTCCGCCGGCAATACCTCGATCCGGGGCGGCATGTACAGGGTCGCAGGCACCTCGACCGTCGGCTGATCGGGCTTGCCGGTCTCGATGCTGAGCACCCCCTTGTTCTCGCCCAGCTCGAACGGCGGAACGGCGTAAACGGTCAGTGTGGCGTAAGCCGGCGTGTTGGGCAGGGGCTTGACTTCTCCTCGGAACTTTGGAGAACTAGAGGTGATCTTGCCATACTTGATCTCGCCCTGCCCGTTGTAGACCAGCGTGGCCAGCCGAGGCAGATCGTGGAGCTTCGGGCGACGGGAGAAGTCCACCCCGGAGGAGGGATCAACCTCGACCAGCGGCCGAACCATCCCGCTCAACTCCACCACGGTGGGTGACCGGGCGGTGTCATTGGAGACGATGGTCAGCGTCCTGCTGAACTCCCCGGGCTTGTCGGGGGTGACAAGCTCCAGCTGCACTATCCCGGATCCGCCGGCTTCCACGGTCTTGGTGAAACCAGGATCGACCTTCACCCCCTCCGAGGGGCTGACACTGGTGATCTGCAACGATAGCGTGCCCTGGTTGCGGTAGCGGAGGCTGTACTTCACGGTCTCCGCGGCTTTGCGCCGGCCAACGTCCTGCTGCCGCGAGTCCAGCCAGATCTTCGGCGAGCTGATCGCGGTCTGGGGCGGGGCCGCCTCCAGCAGGGTGAAGGCCGCCGAAGGTTGAGGCTTGAGCCGCAGACTGGCCACCGTCCGGCCCTCGGACAAGGCTTCAATCTCGGTGACGAGGGTCTGCTTGAGAGCCTCCAGGGCCGCCTCGTCCGAGCCCACCCCGCGGTGAATGGCTTCCACCAGTCCAGTCTTGCCAATCACCACCAGGAGGGGAATCCCGTTCACACCAAACAGCCGCTTGGCCTGTTGAGCCGAGTCCAGCCAAACCGACTGGCTGACGCCGTTCTGCTTGGCCGTCTCGGCGATTTCAAGCCCCGGTCTCAGCTGGTCCACCGATACAAAGTGAAAGTCCACGTTGTGACGCCCCAGCTCACTGGCCAGACGCTGCACCATCCCAAGCTGGCGGCGAGAGTTCTTGCACCAGCTGGCCCAGAAGTCGATCACCGTCACCCGGCCGCTCCTGCCCCCCCCAATCTGCGTGCCCCGGCCGTCCACCCCCTGAACCGTCACCTGAGGAGCCGGTCGACCAAGCAGGGCTTCAGGGGTGGTCTGGGCAAGCTGCTGCGCCGGCGGGGTGTAGGACTGGGGCCGCACCTGAATCGGGATCGTGATTTCAGGCTGCTTCTGGTTGTCAGTGGTCAACTTCACCATCGCAGGTTTGTCCGGTGGAAGACTGAAGCCCGCCGGCAGAGTCACCATCACCTGGAAATCCTTGCCCGGCGTGCGCTCGCTGACATTCACCTTGACGGATTCGTCCGAAGCCACGGCGCTGAGGATCTTCAGGGCCCCCTGAGCGTTGTAGCGAATCTGAACCGGCCTCGGCATGGGCTGAGTGGGCGGCATGGCCAGAATGATCGAGACCGGTAGGATCTCGATGTCCGGCGGGGCAAACAGAGAGCAGCGGACCGAGACCAGGGGCTGTTCCTTCAGCCCGGTCTTGAACTGCAGTTCCACGTAGTTGTTGCCCTGGTTGAACGGCGGCTCCGCGGTCACCGTGACTTCGTAAACCTTGCCCGCCTCAACCTCGGCCACCTCGGCCTTGAAGACCTTGCTTGCCGTGGGCGACACCGGCTCAATCTTGATTGGCATGTTCACGTTGCTGGTGATCTTGACCTTCTGGGGCTTGAGGGGCTCGCCCAAGTACCGGCCGAAGTTCACTCCTCCACCGATCGGCTCGAGAGCCAGACGTTCCTTCAGCGTACCCTGCAGCGTGAGCCGGATGGTCGGATTCTTGGTGTCGTTCGTCGTCACATTGACCACCTTGGTGACGTGGCCCCTGAAACCCGTGGTGCGCACAGCCGCTTTGACCTTGCCCTTCTGTCCGGGCTCAACCTTCTTGTCGGCCTCAACCACCGTGCAGCCGCAGGTGCCGACCACCTGGGTGAGAAGCAGCACGCCTTCACCCTCGTTGTGGAAAACAAACTCGTGCTCGATAAGATCGCCCGACCAGGCTTCGGGGAAGTCATAGACCACACTCTCAAACCGGATCCGGGGCTGCGGACCACTGGGTTGCGTCGCCATCGCCGCCGGCCTCGGAGCCATCACCGCACCCGGGGCTGGCGTGGCGGCCCTGACCGCGCTCGCCGACGGCTGACCGCCAACCTGCTGCCCAAAGGCCAGTCCACTCCCCAGAAACAAAGCCACTCCGACCGCCAACCACCTGCATTTCAATCGTCGCATGATCCCAACCTCGAACCTTGTCATTCTGTGACCGAAAACGATATGCCTCATCTACGCCAGAGTTCCAGACGCGGTTCAGACACCGGCTGTCATCAAGGGGGCCAACCGCGCGCACCCTCTCACTATAGCGGGCGCAGTACATGGTTGCCAGATCGGCAGGATACGGTCCCGAATCGAGACCCCGACCGCCATTTCCCAGGGGTATGCAGGCATCCACACCGGCCTGTCCTGGACTCCATGCCCAGAGAAGCCGTTCACGGATGCCCATCTCACTTACACACCACATTTTACAGTCGACCAAGTGTCCAAGGGGGCACCGCCCCATGACAGGACCGAAAACCGGTACCAGACCCCCAGGACGCCGCCCCCAACCCGCCCATGGCCGCGCCCCCCGTGCATCCGCCAGCCGCCGTGCCGCCTTCGGTGCCCCCTTCCGGCGCCCTCGCCGGAATGCCCGAACGTGCATTGAATGAAGAGACAATACATCCACACACCATCCCATCTTGTCGATTCGTGCCCTCCGCGTTTCATGTGGGACAAGCCGTCCCCAGGCTCCTCCATCGCCACCGCGGGGGCCGTCCCGCCACCCAAGACCCGTCTCGCCGCTTGACCCACTGTACGCCCCCCCTATCATGCTGCCCATGAGACTCATTAACGTCTGCGGAGCGCGCCCCAACTTCATGAAGATCGCCCCCCTGATGCGGGCCTACCAGGCTGAACCGGTCATCGAACCTATCCTGGTTCACACCGGCCAACACTATGACCAGAAGATGAGCCACCTGTTCTTCGAGGAATTGGGGATTCCCCAACCCGACATCAACCTCGAGGTCGGAAGTGGCTCGCACGCCCAGCAGACCGGCCTGATCATGCAGCGATTTGAGGCCGTCATCACCGGGCACAAGGCCGACGCCGTCCTGGTGGTCGGCGACGTGAACTCAACCATCGCCTGTGCCCTGGTCGCCGCCAAGATGGGTGTGGCCGTCTTTCACGTCGAGGCCGGCTTGCGCAGCTTCGATCGCACCATGCCCGAAGAGATCAACCGCGTGCTCACCGATGCGATCAGCGACCTGTTGTTTGTCAGCGAGCCGAGTGGGCTCGAGAACCTCACCCGAGAGGGCATCTCCGCGGACAAGGTACACTTCGTCGGCAACGTCATGATCGACACGCTGGAACGCAACCGGCGGCGCGCGGAATCGTCCACCCTGTTGGAGGATCTCGGCCTGCCGCCCGGCGGCTACGGCGTCATCACCATGCACCGACCGGCCGCGGTCGACCACCCCGGAATCATGGGACCGCTGATTGACGCGTTTGCCGAGATCCAGCGAGACCTGCCCCTCGTTTTTCCTGTCCACCCCCGCACCCGCGCCCGGCTGGCCGAAACCGGTCTCGATCGCCGCATTGCCGACTTGAGGCAGCTTCGACTGATTGACCCGGTCGGCTACCTGGACTTCCTCAAGCTGATGGCCCGCGCGGCCATCGTCCTGACTGACAGCGGTGGCATTCAGGAAGAGACAACCATCCTGGGCGTGCCTTGCCTCACCCTGCGGGAGAACACCGAACGCCCGGTCACCATCACCGACGGCACCAATCAACTGGTGGGAATGGACCCGGCCAAACTCCTGGCCGCCTACCGGCAAATCCGGCACACCCCGCCACGCTCGGCACACCGCCCCGACAAATGGGACGGGCAAGCCGCCCAGCGAATCGCGGGGATCATCGCTCACTGGGGGAGAGGACAGTAGGTCCGACAAAGGATGAACCTGGATCCCATTGACCTGCTGATTCGCGTGCCGCTCGTGCTGCTGGCTCTCACCGTGCACGAGTTCTGTCATGCCTATTTCGCCTACCGGATGGGTGATCCGACGGCCGCCCGCATGGGCCGGTTGACGCTCAACCCGATCAGGCACCTCGATCCGCTGGGCGCGATCTGCCTGGTGTTCGCACCCATCGGCTGGGCCAAGCCCGTGCCGGTCAACCCGGCCAACTTCAAGAACCCGCGCACCGGCGATCTGGTCACCTCCGCCGCCGGCCCGGGCAGCAACCTCGTGATGGCCCTCGCTTTCGCCCTGGTCCTGAGAGCCGTGATTCACGCGGGCGGTGGCGTCCCATCGTTCATGGAAAACTCCGCTTCCCGGCCGCTCGACGCCGTGTTCCTGTTCTGCTTCGTCGGCGTGCTGATCAACGCCAGCCTGGCAGTCTTCAACTGCCTGCCGATCTACCCGCTGGACGGGTTTCATATTACCCTTCAGCTGCTGCCGCCCCGATCGCAGCAGGGCTTTGCCGACACCGCCACCTACGGCCCTTTCCTGCTGCTCGGCTTCATTGTCCTCGACCGGGCGGTGGTCCTTGATCGGGAGACCGGCCAGGGCGTCCTTGGCCGACTCATCGAGCCACTCGTCAGTGCGCTGTTGAAGTATGGGGCCGGAATGCGCTGAACGCACCCCGGCGTATGAGGAAGATGTCAGCCATGCGAGTCCTATCCGGAATCCAACCTTCGGGACGCCTTCATCTGGGCAACTACTTCGGGGCGATGCGCCCACAAATCGAGATGCAGAAGAACCACGAGTGCTTCTACTTCATCGCAACCTACCACGCCTTGACCAGCCTCAACGACGCGGCGATGCTCGAGCAGTACACCCGAGAGGTGGCAACCGGATACCTCGCCCTGGGGCTGGATCCCGCCAAGACCGTGTTCTATCGCCAGACCGACGTGCCCGAGGTCAACGAGCTGACCTGGGTCCTGTCCTGCGTGACCCCCATGGGGCTGCTCCAGCGATGCCACTCCTACAAGGACAAGATCGCCCAAGGGATCTCTCCCAATCACGGCCTGTTCGCCTACCCCGTACTCATGGCCGCCGACATTCTCATCGTCAAATCGCAACTGGTCCCCGTGGGCCAGGATCAAAAACAGCACGTCGAGGTCGCCCAGGACCTGCAGACCAAGTTCAACCAGGGGTTCGGCTGCGAGATCCTGGTCCGCCCGGAGCCGCTCATCGGCGAGGAGGTGGCAGTCATCCCCGGCATCGACGGGCGGAAGATGAGCAAGAGCTACGGCAACACCGTCGAACTGTTCGGTCCGGAAAAGGCCGCCCGCAAGCAGATCATGTCTATCGTGACCGACTCGACGCCAGTCGACCAGCCCAAGGATCCGGCCAAGTGCAACGTCATGGCCCTGTTGCGGCTGTTCGCCTCCAAGGACGAGGTTCGCAACTGGGAAGAGCGGTATCGCAAAGGCGGCATGGGCTACGGCGAGGCCAAGAAGCGCGTCGCCGAGCTGTACGTCGAGACCCTCGGCCCGGCCCGCAAACGCTACGAGGAACTGGTCAAGCACCCCGAGGAGGTCGACCGCGTCCTGGCCGACGGAGCCAAACGAGCCCGAGAAGTGGCCGCCCAGACCATGCGCGAGGTCCGCAAGGCCTGCGGGCTCCTGACCGCCGGGTGAGAAAAGCGACGCCACCGCCGAACGCCGCCCGGCGGTCTCCACGCCGATGACCTACGAAATCTCGATGACCCGGCATGAAGGAATGGCCTTGAGCATCGCCTTGCCGTACCGCCGAGTCTTGATCCGCTTGTCCAGCACGACCACCCGCCCACGATCCGTCTTGGTGCGAATCAGCCGGCCGAAACCCTGCTTGAACTTGAGAATCGCCTCCGGAAGCTGGTAGTCCATGAACGGGTTGCCGCCCGATGCCCTGATCTGCTCGATGCGGGCCTCGATGATCGGCCGGTCGGGGACCGCAAAGGGAATCTTGACAATGATCACGTTGACCAGGGCGTCCCCGGGCACGTCCACACCCTGCCAGAAGCTGTCCGTGCCGAAGATCACCGAGCCCCGCTCGCGACGGAACTTCTCCAGCATGAGCGAGCGCGGCAGCCCCTCGCCCTGAACCATCAAGCCCAGCCCCGCTGCCTCGAACACGGGGCGCAGGGATGCGGCCATCTGGTTCATCATCTGGTAACTGGTGAACAGCACGAACGCATGCCCCTTGGTCTCGAGCACGTGCCGCTCGACCGCCGCGGTTGCCGCAGGCACGAAGTGAACCCCGTCCTCCGGTTCCGGCAGGCCGGTTTCGATGTACAACTCGGCCTGCTCCTGGTAGTTGAACGGCGAGCCGAGCTGCAGCTCGTCGGCATCCTCCAAGCCCAGCCGCGATCGAATGTACCTGAAGCCGTCCTTGCGGCCGACCGACAACGTGGCGCTGGTCAACACGACGCTCTGAGTCTTGCCGAAGAGAACGTCCCGCAGTACCTCGGCTACCACGATCGGAGCCTCGCAAAGACACCTGGCAGGCCGCGGGCCCCCTGAAACCTCGATCCAGCGGACGCTCTCCGCGGATTCGTTCTCCATCAGGTGCTGTAGATCGTCGCTCAACACCCCCGCCCGGTCGAGGAGACTGGTCAACTCGTAGGCGTCGTCGGCCTTCTTGAGATCCTTGCGGACCCGCTCGAGCACTTCCTTGAGCTCCCGAAGGGCGGGCGTGAGCGAGTTCTCGATCGGTACGCGGCCCAGAATCCGCCCGTTCGGCCGTCCGTCCGTATCCTGCCAATCGCTCAAGTTGGCCCAGAACTGCTCGGCCACCTGGCGAACATGCTCGACCGCTTGGATCGCCCGCTCGCTCGGATGGATCTTGAGAAAACCCCGGCCGGTCCGGTCATGGTGCAGCCGGTTGAGCAGATAGCGGAGTTGTCCTTCCGAGACGCTGACCCCGAAGTACTCGGCGGCCACACTCTCGAAGCAGTGGGCCTCGTCGATCACCGCCAGGTCGTAGTTGGGCAGGATCCCGGCCTTCTCATTGACGCGCCGCAAAGCCAGGTCACTGAGCATCAGGGCATGGTTGACCACGAGAATCTGGGCATTCGCTGCCCGCCGCCGGGCCCGCTGGTAGAAGCACTTGTTGTAGTAATCGCACTGCCGGCCCAGGCAATTCCCGTGCTCGCTGCGTACCAGCTCCCAGACCAGCGGATCCGGGCTCGGCGAAAGATCCGACAGCGATCCATCCTCCGTCTTGTACGCCCAGTCCTCGATCCGCCAGAGCTCCTCTAGGTGCGGATGGGCCGCAAGCAGCAGCTTCTGTCTGTCACTGGCCTGCTTGAGCCGCCGGATGCCGAGGTAGTTGCCCCGCCCTTTGACCAGCACCGCCGTAAACTCGTCCGGCCAGATGGCCCGCAGGAAGGGAATGTCACGCTCCACAAGCTGTTCCTGAAGGGCAATGGTGTGCGTGCTGATGATGACCCGCTGGTCAGCCGTCGTCGCCTGCCGAATGGCCGGGATCAGGTACGCGAAGCTCTTGCCCACCCCCGTGCCCGCTTCGACCACCAGGTGCCGCGACTCCTCGAAAGCCCGCTCGACGGCCGCCGCCATCTCCAACTGCTCCGGACGCTGCTCGTAGTTCGGCAACCGCCGGGCAATGGTGCCCCCCGGTCCGAGCATGTCAGCGACAGTCACGACGCGGCCTCCTCCGCGGTCAAGCGCATAACTCGCGGATGAAGTTGATGCTGAACAGCAGAGTCATGGCTGCGCAGAGCACCGCCGTGATCGTGATGACCATCGTCACGAACGTGGGACCCGGCATCCAGGTGCTCTCTTTCATGGTCGCGATGATGTGCGGGCGGGCAAGAATGAGCATGCAGATCACCATCGCCCCTTCGGTAGGCCACAGCGAAATCGAGTGCAGGAAGCTGTAAATCCAGACCCATTGCGGAACCACCCGCTTGCGCCCCACGTCCGAGCCGTGAATGAAGTGCCCGCTGATGATGTACCGGCTCTCCGGCTCACCCGCCTCGTTCAGCACCGTCTCCTTCCATCCGTTGCGGGCATCACCGCCCAGCGCCGCGTAGCACACGGTGTAAACCAGGACGTTGATCAGCCCGCCAAGGATGATCCAGATGCACAACAGATTGCGGGTTCGGCGCTGCAAGGTGTCGGTCCTACGTGCGCGGGCCAGGGGCCGCGGCAATCACACCCTCCGTCGGGCTCGATGCCGTTGCATAAAGCTTCTTCGGGATCCGGCCGGCACCGTAGGCCAGCCGGCCGGCCTCGATCGCATGACGCATGGCAATGGCCATCCGGAGCGGGTCCGCGGCTCCCGCAATCCCGGTGTTCAGCAACACGCCATCACTGCCTAACTCCATGGCAATGGTGACGTCCGAGGCGGTCCCTACCCCGGCATCGACAATCACAGGGTAGCTCGGGTCGTTCTCTTTGAGATACTCCAGGATGATGCGGATGTTGTTCGGGTTGAGCACGCCCTGGCCACTACCGATCGGCGAGCCTGCCGGCATGACGCTCGTCGCCCCCGCTTCCTTGAGCCGCTTGGCCATCACCGGATCGTCCGAGGTGTAAACCAGGACGGCGAAGCCCTCCTTGACCAGGGTCTCCGTCGCCTGCAGGCTGCCCACCGGATCGGGCAGAAGCGTACGCTTGTCGGCCAGAACCTCGAGCTTCACCCACTGGGCACCGGGATTGTCCAAACCCTCCAACAGCTCCCGGCTCAGCCGGGCGGCGCGAATCGCGTCCTGGGCACTGAAGCAGCCGGCCGTGTTCGGGAGAACCGTGTAGCGCTTCGTGTCCAACGCGTCCAGCAGACTCTTGGGCCGCCGCCCACCCTCGGGAGTGAGCACGTCCCGGCGCACCGCAACCGTCACCACCTGGGCCCCGGACGCAGCCAGACACGCGTTCATCCTGTCGAAGTCCGCGTACTTGCCGGTGCCCACAAACAGCCGCGAGGTGAACGTGAACGGCCCAAGTTTGACCGGATCCGACTCCATCAGCCGCCTCCAACGAGGGTCACAATCTCTACCCGATCCCCCTCCCGCAGCGGGGTGGCGTCATAGGTTCGGCGCGGTACCAGTTCACAGTTGACTTCCACGGCCACATGCTTGGGATTCAAGTTGTAGGAAGCCACCAGCCCGCCAACCGTCATCTCCGACCCCAGATCCCTGTCCTCGCCGTTGACCCGCACGCGCATCGCACCCAACTCCTGTGACGAAAGGCTGATTATAAGAAAGCCGATGGGGGCGATCAATCGGCGGCCAAGTCACGCCGCCGGAAACGCGATCCGGTCGCTCGATGGAGTGCGCCCTCCACCGGACAGGCTGCACCGGTAAGCAAGAGCCGGAACCCTTCTTCCCCCGGCCTGAACTCCGCGCCACCAGCCAACCGCCCATGGCGTCGGCTTCGCTGATCGCCAAAAAGGATCGCAGCGAGAAAGGATGCCCGCGAACGCAAATAACTCCAGCGGCGGTAGATGACCAGGTGGATCGGAGCCGGCGGACGTGGGCGGCGCACGATCAATATCGTCGGTGGGCAATCAGGGCCGCTGGCGTCCGCCGATGCACCCCACGGGGCCGCAATCCGCCGGCCGCGCTGCCTCCCACCCCGTGAGACCGTGCCTCAGAGGCCGGTCGGGTCTCAACGCCCCCCTTTCGGCGCTTCGACGTTCCTTCCTATGCCGCCAGGTAATTGTCGTCCAGGATCGAGCGGATCTTCGCCAGAGCCTTGTTCTGGATCTGCCGAACGCGCTCCTTGGTCACCCCGATCATCGCCCCGACCTCCTCGAGCGTCTTGCCCTTGGCCGGCTGAGTCTCGGCATCCAAGGCGAACCGCTCGCGAAGCACGGTCTGCTCGATGTCATTGAGCGATGCCCGATTGCGGGCCAGGATGTCGCGAATCTCATCCACACACTCGGTCTCGACATCACCCCGCTTGGTGTCCGCGAAGTCGCTCTTCTCCATGGTCGGGTCAAACTCGGTGGGAAAGTGACCCCGGTACCGGCTGGCCTTCATCGCCACCCGCGAGAAGCTCTTGAGAATCGCCCGGCATGCGTAGGTGCTGAACTTGAACCCGCGCCCGCAATCAAACTTGTCCACGCTCCGCAGCAGAGCAAAGTTGCCCTCGCTAATCAACTCGTTGAAGTCCAGAGCGTTGAGCCGGGTCCGCTTCGCCATGGCCAGCACCAGAGGCATGTTCGCCTGCACGATCAGACCACGGGCCTCCATCACCCGATGGGCCCAGCCCAGCAACTCCCGCACCGCGTTCATGGGCATCCGCTTGCCACTGTACTGCTTGAGAATACGGGTGATCCGCATGCGGCTGTAATTGAACCGCTGGAACAGGAGCATCTCCTGGTTCGTGCTCAAGGTCGTCTCCCCAGGCTCCATGCTCAATTCCGGCTCATTCCGCTCGACAAAGTACGTGGTCTCCGGGGCAAGAACCGCCTTGCCCCCGAACAGCAGCTCCTCCGCAATGCTCTTGGCGAACAAGTCATGGTTCACGAACTCAGCCGGCTCAGCTAGCAGCCGCAAGAGGAGAGACCGTTCCTGCTCGCTCAAGCGATCCAGTTGGCTCATCGTCGGTCGAGCCACTTCAGGGATCGCCAACGCGCAATCCTGCTCACCCTCAGTCTTCCGGACATGTGCGGTTCCCATGATCCACTCCCCGGCCCTCCAATCGGTTGCCCGCAGGACCGATGAAGGGCCACCACTGTATGTACGATACGATTCGCCTGCCGTGCGAATCGCACTTGCCCCCGAACCACAAAAAGTCAAGAGGCAGAATGCCATCTTCAGTTGTGAGGAGTCTTGAGACGTCTCCATGAGAGCCACAGCAAAGACGTCCCGTTTGGGGAGAGACACCAGAGGGGAGTCCGATGTCAAATACAGTATACGTCATCTTCAGGTGTCCGCCAAGCGGATTTTCGCGGACCCAACTCCGAGTCAACGAGCATAACAACGGTCCCGTAACGTCTTGTGATCTTGAATGTTAAAGCGACTGATGATTTGTGAATTGTACAACATGGGGTTTTCGCCCTATGCCCCGGACGCCACCAGGCAACCCCGGCCCCAAGCCACCCTTGACTTGGAATCGCCGCCGAGCCAAGCCCAGCCGCCCTGTCTCGCCATAGTGGAGGATTCTATACCCGGGCTCTAGTAGCGTCCCGCTTACTCGTGGCGCAGAGCCTCGATCGGATCCAGTCGCGCCGCCGCCGCCGCCGGGTAGATGCCGAAGAAAAGACCCACCGCCACCGCCAGGCCGAAACTGACCAGGATCACCCACTGATGGATAACCGTCGGCCAGTGGACCCAGGATGTGATCACATGAGCACCGGTCGCCCCGCTCACGATGCCCAGAATGCCGCCGACCGTGGTCAGCACAATGGCTTCAATCAGGAACTGCAGGACAATGTGCCGCCGCTTGGCTCCCAGCGCCCGGCGGATGCCGATCTCCCGGGTCCGCTCCGTGACAGTGGCCAGCATGATGTTCATGATGCCGATGCCGCCAACCAGCAGCGAAATGCCCGCAATGGTACCCAGGGTGATCTGCCGTCGACGCTTCTCCGCCTCGGCGATGCGGAGCCGCTCCAGCGGCACGTTGATCGTGTAATCCTGCTTCGTGTGCCGAAAACTGATCGCCCGGTGAACCATCTCGGACACTTCTCGCACGTGCTCCAGGGCATCGACCTCAATGTAGAAATCACTGTAGGCGCACTTGGCATACTCGCTCGTGCCGCTGCTCCGCTGCACCTTGATGTCCCCATAGCGAGAATCGGCCGTCGCCAGCGGGATGAAGACCTCGCTGTTCAGATTACGCTCCCCGATGCCCCTGGCCGGCAGGCCCGCCGTCTCCACGCGATCCAGTACTCCAATGACCTCGTAGGGGATGGTGCCCGCCGTGAAGCTGTTGACGATGATGGACCGGCCGATGGGATCCTCGTAGGCGAACAACCGGCTGCGGACCTCGGCACCGATGACGCAGACTTTGGCCAGCTGCTTGCTGTCCAACGGCTCAATGGTCCGACCCTGGCTGATTCCGATCCGAACCGTCTCAAAGAAGGCCGGATCGGCACCCACGACCGTCACCGGGTAACGAGTAGGGCCGCGGCACACCTCGAAGGCCACCTCCCGGAGCGGGACGATCCGCTGGATGTGCGGGATCGTCGCGTACATCAACCCGAGGTCCTCTTCCGTCAAGCCGTATTCCAGAAGGCGGGACCGCCCTTCGGAAACATCACCGCCGGCCTGGGGCTTGACCGACTTGGCGATCACATTGTGCGTGCCCAGCAGGCGGATCAGGTTCATCTCCGCCTCCGAGGCCCCCTCGCTGATCGAGAGCATGCAGATGACCGCCCCCACCCCACAGATGATGCCCAGCGTCGTGAGGAACGAACGCAGCTTGTGCAGCAGAATGTTCTTGATGCCGAGCCGAATGGTCTCCGCGCTGATTCCGGTGAACATAGCCGGATGATTGTAACCGGGACCGCGTTCTCTCGGCAAAGGCCGGAAGCCAAAAGGCGAAGTCCACGCGTCCATCCCCCAAAGCGGCTGCGCGGTGGCCCGCGACCACCCTCGTCAGTGCGTATCCGAGCTCGGCGGAAGCTCTGCCTCGCTTCCAGACGGCCGGCCAGCCGTGGCTGACGCGCCTGCGGACGACTCCCCCAGGCCACCATCCTGCTTGACGAAGATGTAGTAGAGCTTACCCTCCGCCAGGGTCCGCCCCGCCAGCTCACCGATCTCCGGGCCGGTGCCCAGGAAAACATCACATCGCCCGGCCGCCCGAATCGCTCCGCCCGTGTCCTGATCCATGGCAAAGCCGCTGTAACTGTGGTTGCAGATCACCCCACTCTGCGTACGGGCCGGCAACTGCGTCACCAGAAAGGCCGGGCACGCCCGCGGAAACACCTGCTTGTCGGTCGCGATCGAACGGAAGGGCGTCACCGGCACGTTCAGGCTGCCAAACGGCCCACCCGGTCGCGGGGTGAAGAAGACGTACCGCTTGTTGAGCGACATGGCCTCGTCCAGCTTGTCGGGATGCTGCCTGAAAAACTGAATCAGCCCCTGAAGCGACAACTGCTCCGGCGTGATCAGCCCGCGCTTGACCAGGTCCTGCCCAATCGAGGTGTAGTCGTACCCGTTGTCGCCGTGGTAACCGATATCCAGCAGCGCCCCGTCCGCCATACGCAGCCGGCCAGAACCCTGCACCGTCACAATGTAGGTCTCGAATCGGTCCTTCAGATAGCACAACTCGAGCCCCTGGCCCGCCAGGCCACCCTTCTCAATCTCGATTCGACTCAGGTACGGGCCGCCGCCTTTACGCTGGTAACGCTGCGTCACCTCGTTGTGCTCCAGGTCCGGAGGCTGCCGGTAAAGCGGGTACCGGAACTCGCCCTCCGACCTCAGTCTCGCATCAAAGATCGGCCGGTAGTAGCCGGTGAACAACACCGTTCCCTTCTCGTCGCACCCGCGCGACATGTACACCTCAAACCGCTGCCGGATCCGCGAATCCAGCTCCTCGCCCGAACCCGCCGCACGCAACGTCTGAAGGAACGCCTCCACGCTCGCCACCGCCCGCTCATGAGTGATATCGCCGTACGGGAAAGACCTCCGCGACGACGGCCGGCTCAGGAACTCCAGGCTGTGCACGGCCGCTTCTTCAAGCCCCTTCCGGTGCTCGTAGCCGGCCCCAAAGTCGGGATACTGCTCCGGACCGATCTTGACCAGGGCCAGCTCACCAGGTGGCAGGGAGGCACCGTAGTCCTTCTTGTCCTCCAGAATTGGCTGGGTCTGCCTCGGTGGACATCCCGTCGATGATAGCGCCAGACCGCTCAGAACCATGTACCAGCCAAGACGTGACCAAGACACGTTGTGTCCTCCCTGACCAATGAGCCGCCCAAAACCACTCACTGCACCCACACTCGTATGTGCCGGTTGGCTCGTCGCCGGAAGCCTCGACTCGTGGAGTGTGGAATGCCCGCCCGCCGACCGGCCGCGCCGCGGACCGATCCGTCCGGATCAGGCGGCATTGTAGCGTCGCCAGGGCCGCTTGTCTCGCGTAGCCCGCGCCAATGCTGGAGTTATCGGTCGTTGGACCACGCCACCATGAGGCCAGGCCGGCCCTTTTGTCCTCCCCCGAAATCGGGTACAGTTCACCGGATTCGGAGGTCCCCAGCGTGAGCGGAATACCCAACGGCCGCCCAGTGATCTGCGTCTTCGGCAGCTACTCGCCCAAACCGGGCTCCCTCTTGTACCAGTTGGCCTATGACATCGGCCATGCCCTGGCCACGGCCGGTTACACCATCGCCAACGGGGGATACGACGGAACCATGGAGGCCAGCGCCAAGGGAGCCAAGGACGCCGGCGGAAAGACCATCGGCGTCACCTGCTCGGCCTTCGATACCGCCCGGGGCCGAACCCTGGCCGCCAACCCCTGGATCGACCGCGAGATCCACCACACCGACGTCATGCTCCGCATCAAGGACATGATGATCATGTCCGACGGCTACGTGATCCTCGAGGGCGGCACCGGCACCATGACCGAGCTCAGCCTGGTCTGGGAGTACGTCTGCAAGCAGCTGATCCCGCCCCGGCCGATCTTCGTGGTCGGCGATTTCTGGCGGCCGATGATCGAACGAATCATCGCCCAGCGGCCCAGACACGGCCAGCACGTCTACCTGGTGGATACGCCGCGGCAGATTGTCGATATCGCTACCAGGACCGTCCCTCCCGGTATCGGCCGGCTTGGGGCGAGCTCCTCCGTGGGGTCGTGAGCGCCTATCTCACTCGGAAGTGTGGAACAGGCTTCCAGCCTGTCACCTGACCGGCAAGATGCCGGTCCCACACCGGACGCATAGGCCGGAAGTCAAGACGTTTTCCAAAGGATGGCTTACCATGGCAGCACCCACCGGCAACGTGATGGATCGAATCGTCGCCCTCTGCAAGCGACGCGGCTTCATCTTCCAAAGCAGCGAAATCTACGGCGGCATCAACGGCTTCTGGGACTACGGCCCCCTCGGCGTCGAACTCAAACGCAACATCAAGGACGCCTGGTGGCACGACATGGTCCACTCCCGCGACGACATGGTCGGACTCGACTGCGCGATCATCATGCACCCCCAGGTGTGGAAGGTCAGCGGACACCATGACCTGTTCAGCGACATGATGGTGGACTGCACCGACTGCAAGCGACGGTTCCGGGCCGACAAGGTCTTCATCGCCACCCTGGCCGGCGGAACCGGGCCGGGCGCCGTGCTCGGCGTCGAGGCGGACGGTGTCGCCGGCGCGGCCGAAGCCCTGCCCCAATCCATCGCCGCCTGGGCCAAACAAACCAACACCGCCGAGTTCAAGAAGGCCGAGGTCGTGGTCACCGGCTGCGCGGCCCGGGTCAAGACCGCCAGGGGCGAGTACACCGCGACAATCCAGCCCCTCTCACAGATCAGCCCGGACATCCCTCGCCGCTGCCCGGAGTGCGCCCAGACGCTGACCGAGGCCCGCGAATTCAACCTCATGTTCATGACCTACGTCGGGGCCCTGATCAACGACGACTCCAAGGCCTTCCTCCGACCCGAAACCGCCCAGGGCATCTTCGCTAATTTCAAGAACGTCTGCGATACCACCCGCATCAAGGTCCCCTTCGGCATCGCCCAGATCGGCAAGAGCTTCCGCAACGAGATCACGCCCCGCAACTTCACCTTCCGCTCGCGCGAATTCGAGCAGATGGAAATCGAGTTCTTCTGCCATCCGAGCGAGTCCGGCAAGTGGTACGAGTACTGGCGGGACACACGCTTCAACTGGTACACCAGCCTCGGCCTGGCCAGCAGCAAACTCCGCCTCCGCGAACACGATAAGGACGAACTGAGCCATTACAGCTGCGGCACCAGCGATATCGAATACGCCTTCCCGTTCCTCGCCGCCGGAGACTTCGGCGAGCTGGAGGGCGTAGCCCATCGCGGCGATTTCGACCTCCGCAGCCACATGGAAGGCAAGCTGGTCAATCAGGACGGCAAGCTCGTCGTCGACACCGGACCGGACGGCAAACCCAAGTGGAAAGGCAGCGGCAAGGATCTGAGCTACTTCGACGACGAACGCAAAGAGCGGTTCATCCCCCACGTGATCGAGCCGTCCGCCGGGGCCGACCGTGGCATGCTGGCGTTCATCTGCGAGGCATACACGGTGGACGAATCGAGACCCAGTCCGGAACTGATGAAATTCCACCCCCGCCTGGCCCCGATCAAGGCGGCCGTGTTCCCCCTGGTCGCCAAGGACGGCCTGCCCGAAATCGCCGAGCCGGTCTACCGCGAGGTCCGCAAACGCTGGCCAGCCCAATACGACGCCAAACAGTCCATCGGCAAACGCTACGCCCGCATGGACGAGGCCGGAACACCCTACTGCTTCACCATCGACGGCCAGACCAAGGAAGACGGCACCGTGACCGTCCGCGACCGCGATACCGGAAACCAGAACCGCATCGACAAGAGCCGGGTCGTCGACTTCCTGACCGAGAAGCTCGAAGGCCACACCAGGTGAACACGGCCTGCTCACCCACCTCCGCGCCACCGCGGCCCGCCGCCGGATAGGTCGGACTCGCCTTCTGGGGTCTCGTGCCGGCCGCTTCGCATCCGGCGACCCATCCATTCCCCTCCGCGCTACCGCCGTGAGTCTCTCCGGCTGAGGATATTGCCCAGCCCGGATATCTGCGCGGAACGCGGCTTCCGACCACCTCATCACGGCCAGCGACGACAAACACCGCACGTTCGAAGGACGGTGTCTGGTCGGATCGCTTCTCTCCGCCCGCCTCCCGCGTCGCGACAGGTGAGGGAGCCGCCGCCCGCTCGGATTGGCTGGTCAACGCGATGGTCTCACTGACTGCGCAATACCGCAAAAACCACGGACGCCGCCAGGAGTATGACGCCCATCAGGGCCGCCGCCAGCAGAGAAAACCTCCGACGCACGCTGAACCCTCCATCATCCTCCGACTACGCCAGGTCAAACCGCTCCGAATGGTAGTCCCCGATCGGAATGCCAAGCCGACGCAGAGATCGCTCGACGGCATCCATCATCATCGGCGGCCCGCAAATCAGGTATTCGTATTGGCCGTCGCGCGGCATGTGGCGGCCCAGAAGCTCCTGGCTCAGGAGACCCGTCTCGCCCGTCCAGCCGACCGGCGGATTGGCAAGCACGTAAACCACCTTGAGTCTCAGCCTCGCCGCCAGCAGATCAATCTCCTCACGGAACGTCAAGCCATCGTAGTCCTGCCCGCCGTAGACCAGCACCAGTGGCCGACGATCACCTCGATCGGCCAGCGTTCGCAAGTGGCTCATCATCGGGGTGATGCCGATACCGCCCGCAATGAACACGAATCCGTAGGCATGAACGTGGCGGTCGGCACTCAGCGCCCCGAAGGGACCGTCAACATACACCCGCTGCCCCGGCTGCACCTCGCGGATCCGCCGGGTGAAATCACCCAGCGCCTTGATGGTGAACTCCAGCCGCCCGGGAGCATGCTCGGCGCTCCCCGAAAAGGAGAACGGGTGCTCCCGGTCCGAAAACGGCGAGTCCCCCACCGTAACCCAGGCAAATTGCCCCGGCTGAAACCGGATTCCCGGGTGGCCGAGCGGAGCGACCGTCAGGGTGTGGGCGTCACCGCGTTCCGGTCGCAGCCCCTCAACGACATACGGCCTGCGAAGCTCCAGCCATGGCTTGATCAGCCGAACCCAGAAGGTGAGTGAGAGCCACATCAGGGTCTAGCCCAGCCAAAAGAAGCGCTTGCAGGGAGTCTGCAGGTAGTGGTTGATCTCGAAGACGTGCAGGACGCCGCACAGAATGGCCACCGAGGCAAGCACGCCGTGCAGCCGGCGCCAACCGTCGTAGCCGATCCTCAGGGACCGACGAAAGAGTGAGGCTGCGACCAGAATCGTCACTGCGAGGGCCGCGTAGAAGCCGAAACGCGGATAGAAAGGGTGGTTGATGAAGTCGAACCGGATGAGGACCGCCGGAAGGTCAACCAGGGTCAACAGCAGGGGATGGGCGAGAATGAACCCGAAGGCGATGAGCGAAATCTGACGATGAAAGCTGTAGACGATATCGCTGCCGTACGGCGCTTTGAGCCACTTGAAACGGGCCGTCAGGATGAACTGCAGACCCATCATGGCAAGCCCGACAAAGCCAAGGGCAACTGAGGCTTCTCGAATGAACTCACGCTTCGGTTGTGCAGCGCCGACGAGGACGATCAGCAGAGGGGCCAGTGCCAAGACGAGGTACAACGTCAACCAGACAACGCCTTGAACGAGGTAATTGACCCGCATGGCTGCTCAACACGCCCTGTGACACCCGTCTTCGTCAAGACCGCTCGTGGTCGTATTCGATCTTCCGGCCCGGCGAAGGAAGATGATATCCCGGCGCCGCAGAAGGAACCAAGCCACACCCCAAGGGGCTGACTGGACGGCACCCGCGCCGGGGACGAGAAGTCGCTAAATCGGTCCAGGTCCAAGCCAACTGAGCGGTGGCCGGGCGAATCGTCCCGGACAACAGGTAGTCTCCTTGCTTCGCACCTGATGCTCTCAGGCCAGCACCCCGTCAACTCATCGTCCGCTACGCGTGACTCATCACTTTGGCTCGGGCAATCCGCCCATCCACTCCCTCGCCGCCATCGCGGCCGTCTGAGCGATGCCGTCCGTTCCCGCACCGGAGTCCTGAGCCTCCATCATCCGCCGCACGAGGGCACTGCCGATGATCACACCGTCCGCCTCACTGCACACCAGCCGGACCTGCTCGGCCTTGCTGATGCCGAAGCCGACAACCACCGGGCGGCCCGAGGACATCCTCAACTCGCGGACGTTGGCAACCAGCTCCGGCGGCAGCTTGTCCCGCTCGCCAGTGATGCCCGTCACCGACATGTAGTAGACGAAACCCGTCGATAGCTCCGCCAGCCGCTTCTTCCGGTCCAGCGACGAGGCCGGCGAGACCAGCATGGGCAGTCGCAGCCCGGCCTCGGCAATCCGAGCCGCCACTTGCGGAGCCTCCTCCAGCGACAGATCGGGCACAATCAGACCGTCGATCCCACCGTCCGCCGCCATCCGCAGGAACCGCTGCAGCCCAATCCGATAGACGATCGAGTAACTCAACATGGCCAGCAGCGGCAGCTCCCGACGTCGCCGGAACTGCTTGACCATCTCCAGGATGTCCTTCACCCGGATGCCCGTGTCCAGAACCCGGGTGAACGACGACTGAATGATCGGCCCGTCCGCGATCGAGTCGGAATAGGGGAACCCGAGCTCGACAGCCGTAACACCCGTATCCGCCAGAGCTTCGAGCACCCGCTCGGTGGTGTGGAGGTCCGGCAGGCCGGCGGTCACGTAGGGCAACAAGCCCTTCTTCCCGGCCGCTGCCAGCCGAGCGAAGGCCGCATCGATGCGATTGGATGACTCACTCATGGTCCGGCCAGAATACTCGCCGGAATGGGGTTAATCCAGCATCTTGGGCAATTGACCGATCAACGCCCGGAGTCGATACTGATACTGAACGCCTCCAGGGCGGGGGAACAAAGTAGGAGGCCCGCTCGCGTGAGAGCCCTCTGTCTGAAAGACACTCTTCGATACGAAGCCGCCTATCCGGATCCCAAACCGGTCGACGGCGAGGCCCTCGTTGCCGTCAGGCTGGCCGGCATCTGCGCCACCGACCTGGAACTGGCCAAGGGCTACATGGGCTTCACCGGCGTGCCCGGGCACGAATTCGTCGGCACCGTGGCCAAGGGCTCCCGAACCTGGCGCGGCAAGCGGGTCGTGGCCGAGATCAACTGCATCTGCGGCAAGTGCGACATGTGCCAACGCGGCCTGGCCAATCACTGCCGCCGCCGGACCGTGCTGGGCATCGATCGGCACGACGGCGTCTTCGCCGAGCAGGTTGTGGTTCCCGAACGTAATCTCCACGAGCTGCCCGCCTCAGTCAGCGACGCCCAGGCCGTCTTCGTCGAGCCGCTGGCGGCCGCCCTCCAGGTCATCAAGCAGTCCCGGATCGAGAAACGAATGCGAGTCGCGGTGATCGGCTCCGGCCGGCTCGGCCTGCTCGTCGCTCAGGTGCTCAAGACCACAGGCTGCGACCTCGAGGTCGTGGGGCGGAACGAACTCACCCTGAACTTCTGCGAGAAACGGGGCATCCGCGGAACCCCGGTCCGCGAACTCGCCCCTCGCGCTGACCGTGACGTGATCGTCGAATGCAGCGGATCACCCGCCGGCCTGGACCTGGCCCTGGCCATGCTCCGTCCGCGCGGCACGATCGTCCTCAAAAGCACCTACGCTCAGCAGTCGCCGGTCAACCTCACCCCCGTCGTCGTTCAGGAACTGACCGTCCTGGGCAGCCGCTGCGGCCCGTTCCCAGACGCCATCGCCACCCTCGCCCGCGGTGAGATCGACGTCGATTCCATGATCACCCGGCAACTGCCGCTCGACCGCGGCGTCGAGGCCTTCGAGCTGGCCGCCGATCCCCGCTCCATCAAGATCCTCCTCAAGATCGGGTCATAGCCCATGCTTCAGACAACCCACGGCGATCTCACCCTGCTGCACTTTCCCCGCCTGGCCCGCGAGACCGGACTCGCCCACGCGATAACCACCAAACCGCAAAACTACGCCCCCCACCGCGGCAACGACCGCGAAGCCGCCCTCGACGCGCGCCGAAGGGTCTGCAGAATCCTCGGCTTGGAATACGACCGCCTCACCTCGCCCGAACAGGTCCACGGCGGCGAGGTCGTCGCCGTCGAGAACGCCGATATCGGCCGGGGCCGCGACGGACGGGGTACGGCCGTTCGCTACGTGGACGGCTTGCTCTGCGACCGGCCGGGCGTCCCGTTGATCCTCCTCTCCGCCGACTGCCCACTCATCTGCGTCTATGATCCCCGGCGCCGCGCCGCGGGAGCAGTCCACGCCAGCTGGCAGGGCACCGTCGCTCACGCGACAGTCAACCTCGTCGCCCAGATGACCCGGCTCTTCGGCTGCGACCCGACCCGACTCCTGGCCGCCATCAGCCCGTCCGCTGGCCCATGCTGCTACGAGGTGGGCCACGACGTCCGCCGCATCGCCCAAGGTAAGCTCGATCACGCCGACACGTTCTTCACCCCGCGCAACGACCGCTTCCTGTTCGACCTTTGGTCCGCCAACCACGCCCAGTTGACCGCATCCGGCGTGCACCCGGACAACATCGAGATCGCCGGCCTCTGCTCAATCTGCGACCACCACTTCTGGAGCCACCGCCGCGACGGCGCCGACGCCGGCCGCTCCGCGCTCTTCCTCGCTCTGCGCGACCGCTGAATTCGGCAAGCAGGACAGACTACCCTCACCCAAGGCGAGACGAGCTCGCCAGGAAGAACCATCGAACGACGCGAACCTCATCAGCCTTCGGCAAGGCTCAAGACGTGGTTCGACTCAGGTCGACCTGTGCCGGTCCACTTGGCGAACTCGGCGCCGTCGCCAGGTGGAACCGGTGGAGAGCCAGTTCAGTCTGACCGCCCTCCCCAAGGCACTCTGCCAATCGAATCCCCCCGGGCAAGGACCAGACGGAATCCGGCTCCGGACGACCACCCAGGCCCTCCTTACCTGGCAGGCTCACGGCTTCGCGGCCAGGTAGGCCCAACGCGACGAAAGCCAACCGCGGGAAGCGGCGGATGATCCGCCCGATCACCATGGGTATCAGCATCGTGGCCAGCGCGACCGCTACGAACCAGCAATACACGCTCGGGGCGCTCGGCCGGAGCCGCCCGACAAGCAGCGACAAGGGGTGGCCACCCACGATGACGTGCAGCAGGTAGATGTCGTATGAGTAGAAGCCGATTCGAGCCAACACCGCCGCGGGACCACAAGATCAAGGTTCGATCGTCAGTTCGGATGGCGCTCAGGAACCCGGGCAGAAGCTCCGGGCGGTCGTGGCAATCGAAGACCAGCGCCGACCGACCGGGTCGGGGAGCCCGCGGCCGCCAATCACCGGCTCACCCACGCGATTCTCGCGGATGATGTTCACCCCCTCGGCCTCGGCCATTTCTGCTTTCCCTGCTTCCCTGCTACAATACCGGAGCCGCGCACTCCGTCCCTGCAGCCTGGAGGATCATTGCCCATGAGTCGCTTCACTCTGGCATTGCTGCCATGCCTGGCCGTCCTCGTGGCACCGGCCTCCGCCCAGATTAGTACGCGGGTGGTCCTGGTCAGTCACCGCGTGGCCAACCCGGGCGCCGCACCGATGGAGAGCGTGACCGCCCACTGCATCCTGCCTGCTTCAAACCTGTATCAGGAAGTCCTCAGTTGGCAAATCGATCCCGCACCCGCCCACACCCAGACCGATTCCGAGGGACAGGAAGTGGTGGTCGTCCCCCTGGGAACCATCCCTCCCGGTCAATGCCGCTCCGTACGCCTGGCCGCATGGGTCCGGCTGAAGCCCGCCAACGTCCCGCTGGTCCGCAAGCCCGCCGGCGTTGAGCCGCTCGACGACCTGGTACGCGCCGCCCTGGTGGCCGACGATCTGCCCTTGCGCCTGCCGAGGGTCAAACCCCTGGCCGAGAAGATCGCCGCCAGCAAGACCCGCGACGTCGACCGCGCCCGGCTGTTCTATGAATGGATGGCCGGACATTGCCACTACGACATCGACCTTAAGGACGATCCGGCGGATGCCGTCCTGGCCGGCGTGCCCGGTTCGTGCACCGAACTGGCTTTCGCCTTCATCGCCCTCTGCCGCTCCGTGGATATCCCCGCCCGGCTGACGACCGCCTACGTCAACCGCCAGGACGAACAACCTTCAACCGACTGGCGAACTCACGCTTGGGCGGAATTCTACGCCGAGGGCATCGGCTGGGTCCCGGTCGATCCCACCAACCGGCTGAACTACCCCCGCCAGGACTACTTCGCCCGCCAGGAGCCCAGGTACCTGACCGTGCGCGACGACGGCGTGCCCCTCGATGAGCCGCCCGATCCCGCTTGGCACATCGTCTTCGTCACCACCGCGACACCCCTGCCGACCATGGCTATCAGCCGCACGGCCGTCTGGCACGCCTCGGTCGGCCGCACCGACGAGACCGCGTTCTTCGTCTCCGCCTGCGAGACCCTCCGCAAGGCCGAGGAGGAGGAGCGCCTCGCGGCAGTGCAGGAGTGGTCCCGCGGCCGGCAGCCGCTCCGCGTCGCGTTCCTGCTCGAGGCTACCTTCGATCCTTCTGCAAAGATTCGAAAGGTGGTACTCGATGCTCTCGGCCAGGCCCGCGACGGCACCCTTATGATCCCTCTCATGGATATGCTCAAATCGGAAAAGGATGAGTCGGTCAAGGCCGCCATCCTCGCCGCCGCTCGGCAACTGCTCGACGGTACCGAGGGAGAACAACGAGCCCTCGTCGTGGGAGAATTGGCCAAGAGCCGCAATGAGGAAGCCCTCAAACTGCTCAAAGGAATCTGGAACGACTCGTCGCGGGCGGTGCGGGTCATGGCCGCACAGATGCTCTACAAGTTCGGCGACAAGCCCGCCGTACATGAAGAATACCGCCGGCTGCTCACCGATGAGGACGACTATGTGCGGGTGTTGGCCGCCCTGCGATGGTCACGCATCGGCACCAAGGAATCACTCGAAGCCCTCGTCGACTTCCTGGAGAGCAGTGTCGACTGGGACCGCCGCAGGGTGTTCGAAACACTGAGGCGACTGTCCGGCGACGGCTTCGGCTACGTCCCCGCCGCGAGACCATCAGGCAACCGGGCGGCCATCCGCAGATTCAAGGACTGGGTCGCCAAGCAGCCGGCCATACGAGCCCCGGCCTCGGCTCCCGAGGAGTCGGATACCCCCGAGCGCCGGGAATAGGAATCGGGCACCCTCTCTCCCAACGGTCAGCCAAGAACGGAGTAACGATCGTGCGTCTTGCCCCCCCTCGCTTGGACCCTACCTTCCAGTTGATTTGCCTGGCAGCCACGGCGCTCCACACCGGGCCGACACTCGCGCAACCTCCGCGAGAAACGAACATCACGCCGGCCATCGGCATGTGGTACACCGTGTGGTGGACCCAGGACAACCGGTATCACCATTGGACCCATTGCCACGTCTTCCCCGCCCGCGGCTGGTATACGGCCGGCGACCCCAAGGTGATCGCGGATCACTACGCCCAGTTGCGGGATATCGGCGTTGATTTCCTGGTCCTGGACGACACCAACTGTATCGGCAACGACGGCGGACGAATCAACGACAACATCCGGGCATGGTTCGACTTCATGGACGCCAGACCTCCGGTCGAGCGGATCCCGATGTGCATCGGCAGCGGCGGGGAGATGCGCGCCCAGGGCCGCACCGGCCAGCAGCGGGCGGCCGATTTCTACGCCAACCATTGGGCCAGGCGACCGTCCTACTTCCAGCTCGACGGCAAACCGCTGCTGCTGGTGGATACGGACAAGAACTACGGGCCCGGCGACTGGGACGACCCGCGATTCACCGTGCGATGGGCATACAACGGAGACAACCACGCGGCCATGAAACAGCGGCAAACGTGGGGCTGGGGCTCCTATGAGCCGGCACCCGTTCTCGATGAGTGCATGAGCATCTGGCCGGGCCATCGGTTCCCCGGATCCGTGGCCCGGCAAGGCAAGGACCCGCTCGAGGAACCACGCGAGGGCGGCCAGCTCTATGTCCGTATGTGGCTGCGGGTGCTCAAGGCCCGGCCCCGCTTCGTGACCGTCGCCGACTACAACAACTTCGAGGAAGAGACCGCCATCGAACCCAGCTACACCTGGGAAGACCCACGCGGGCACGCGGTCCCGGATCTGTATGTGCGCATCACTCGGGCCTATGCCCGCCTCCGAACCGGGATACTCGTGGCCGGCGAGTACTACCGCGACGAGGACAAGCCGGAGGTGTACCTGTACGACAACCATAAGCTCGTCCACCAGGGAGCTATGCCCCGCCGGGCGGTCGTCATCCTGACCCCCTCGGGAATGCTCGACCAAATCCGGCAGCGGACGAACACCGGCACCACACCGGCCGCCCCGGAGATAAAACCACAATGAGCCCGCCCCACTCCCGCCCCTCCAAGTCCACCGGCAGGCCATGGCTGATCGTCGGTCTCTGGGCCCTCTGCGGCTGCTCCGCTACTACCCTCGAGGCCGGCCATGACCAACTCAACCAGGAATACGTGATCATCAAGGAAGGCCAATTCATGCTCGCTCGCGCGGGCCGGAACGGCCGGCAATCAGCAAGCCGGCCGTTCGTCCCCTGGGGATACAACTACGATCGGACCGTCGTCAACGGGCGTGATGTCTTGCTCGAGGACGCCCTCCGCGAACAGCCGCAAAAGGTCGCCCGCGATCTGGCAACCATGCGGGCAATGGGCGGCAACGTGGCCCGCGTGTTCGTGGCCACCACGGATATCCTCGACGGCCCCGAAAAGCCCAGCCCCGAGGGTCTGCGAAAACTGGGTCTCCTGCTGGACGCCACCCGGCGCAGCGGCATGCGGCTGATTCTCGTCGGGCTGGCCAATCTGCGCCCGGACACGGCGCCCGCCTGGCTGCAGAAGGCCGATGATGCCACCATGAACGTCATCCAGCTCACCTTCTGGCAAACCGTCGCTCGGCAGTGTCGCGGAGAACCGACTGTCTTCGCCTACGACCTGCAGAACGAGCCGGCTGTCCCCTGGAACGACACCGAACCGTGGGTCATCGGCTGCTTCGACATGTCCGGCGGACAGAATTTCTGTTATGTCCACTACCTCTGCCGGCAGATGGCCATGCAGTGGACGCAGTACATCCACAAACGGTTCACCGACCAGGCCGCCCTCCGCCGCCATTGGCCCGATTACCCCCGGTCAGGAGAATCGTGGACCGCCATCGCTATCCCCAAACAGGATCCCAAGGACCCGCGCTACGGCGAGTACTTCGGCTTGCACGCGGAGCTGATGGCGACCTGGGCGGACCGGCTCGCGGGCGCGATCCGGGCCGAGGACCCCGGACATCTCATTACCGTCGGGGCACTCAACCCGCCGGCCTTCGCCCGGACCGTCGACTTCCACTCCTTCCATTTGTACCCTGAACGCGTACCCGCCGGCCAGGACTTCTTGGCCCTCAACCGCGATCGATGGCGGCAGCGCATGACCGAGGTGCCCGACCGCAAACCGGTAGTGATCGAGGAGTTCTACCCCATGGTCGTGCCTCAGGGGATCACATTCCAGCAGGCCCTCGACGCAATGCTGACCGCAACCAGGCCGCGAGCGTCGGGCTGGGTCAGCTTCTACTGGGGTCCGGCCGCCGAACTCAACTGGCCGACGCCAATGATGCACCCGATGTACGAGAACTGGCTCAAGGTGTGGAACGAGACAGGCAGGCGCGAGTCGCCCCCCGCCGACCATGAACGCTGACCCCGCAACCACGGTGCGACCAACCAGCACCCAACTCGTCCGGCTCTCAAGACCGGGACGAACTGCCCGGCGCCAACTGGTGCGCCGCGTATAGGACCGCACCAACCAGCACGGCCGCATCACCGAAAACGCAGGACACGATGTCGTAGCGGCCCTTGTTCGTGATCAGCACGTATTCGTCCGTGTAGCGGCGGATGGGGGCGAGCAGAATCTCGCCCAGCTTGCCCACACCACCACCGATACTGACCCGCTCGGCACTGACGAGTGTCAATACGTTGGCCAAACCGATCGAGAACGAGTGAGCAATGCGATCGATCTCCGCCAGGGCAAAAGCGTCACCGGCCGTCGCCGCAGCCCCGAGCGCCTGGCAGGTGATCCGGCCGACGTCACCGCCACACGACGCCATGAGTGCCGATTCCCTGGGCACGTAGCCGGGACTGCGCAGCCGCCGCTCGATCGCCCAGCCGCTGCACAAATCCTCAACCTTCCGCGGAACACCCGGAACGGCGGCCGTCCAATCCGGAAGGTAAGTGTGCCCAAAGTAGGCCGCGCCGTAACCCTGCCCGTCAAAGCACTGCCCGTTGAGCACGAACACCCCGCCGATCCCGCTGCCGATATTGGTGTAGAAGAACTGCCGCACCCCCCGGCCGCTGCCCAGATGGTACTCGCCGTACCCGCCAGCCACCGTGTCGTTGAGGATAATGGTGGGTAATCCAAACCGATCCTCAAACCATTGCTTGAGCATCATGTCTTTCCAGCCCTCAACCTGCACGCTGGTGAGAATCCGCCCGGTCGACGACTCAATGAACCCGCCAAAACCAACGCATATCCCCGCCACCCGCCCACCCAGACCCTGCGCTCGGCGGACCAGGTCCTCGAGCTGCCCGCCGACCCACCGCAGAATGCCCGCCGCGCCTTCCGCAAGGACAACCTTCTCCTGCACCAGGTGGAGAATCTCACCCTGGTCGTTGCCCAGCGCAACCTGGGTCTTCGTACCTCCGATCTCAACACCCACGAATAGCCGCCCCATGCACTAGCCTCCCCTCGGCTACGGGGCCAGGCCGCCCGGCAACGAGTCCGGACAACCAGCTCAAAAACACGCACCACGTGCCGAAAAACCGAGCCGCGCGGCTAGCCTACTGATGCTCAACCACCGTCGCAACACCATCACTCCTCTCGGCACCGCACCGGCCGACCGACAAGCACGTCAACCGACCGCAAAACCCGCCCACGCAACTGGACACCGCTCGGGCCCCACCTCAACCGGCTGTGGACGAGGAGCAAAAACCACAGAACCCCCTCGGGCGGAGTGAGACCGCCCGGCTGCCGCGACCCGATTGAGGAGTCCTCCCTCGGCGATTAGAATGCCGGCACCCGAGACATGATCTCCCGAGCCCGTTCGAGAGGTGCGACCCATGGCCCACCAGTTCGAGTTAGGTTTCCTCGGCGCGGGGAATATGGCCGAAGGTATCGTCGCCGCCGTCGTCGCCACGAAGCTCTATCCACCCGAGCGACTGATCGTGGCCGACCCCCTGCCCGCACGCCGCGAGTTCTTCCAGCGGCAGTTCGGCGTCCCCGCCACCGGAGACAACCGCCGGGTGACAGCCGAGTGCCGGCGCATCGTCCTGGCAGTCAAACCCCAGGGCTTCAACGAGGCCGCCGAGGCGATCCGCGACCTGGTCCGCGGCGAGCAACTCCTGATCAGCATTATGGCCGGTATCACTACCCGCCGGATCGCGGCGGCGTTCCCCGGCACTACACCCAGGATCGTCCGGGTCATGCCCAACTTGGCGATCAAGGTCGGAGCCGGTATCGCCGGACTGTGCCCCGGCGAGCAGGCCACCGAGCGGGACGTCGCCGAAACCCGGGCCATCTTCGATGCCGGCGGCGCGACCGTGGTACTCTCGGATGAGTCGCTCATGGACGCCCTCACGGCCGTCTCCGGCTCCGGGCCAGCCTATTTCTACGCTTTCGTCGAGGCCATGGCCGCCGGCGGCGTGTCCTGCGGATTGAACCAGGCCGACGCCCTCCGACTCGCGGAATACGCCTGCCTGGGCGCCGCCCGGATGATGATCGAGACCGGCGAACCGCCCGCCGAGCTCCGCCGCAAGGTCACCAGCAAGGGCGGAACAACCTTCGCAGCCTTGGAACACATGGAGAGAGCAGGCGTACCCGAAGCCATCCACGATGCCGTGCGCGCCGCCTGTCAACGAGGACAGGAACTGGGCAGAGAAGGCTGAGAATGGAAAAAGAAAAAACAAACCGCCCCGCCGCATCCTCCCCCATTCTCGGTGCCGAGGCCTTGACCAGTCCCATCCTGAAAGGACCGCTGCCCGCATGACACCCGTCGCCAGAACACTATCGTCCGTCTGCTTCAGCTCGCTGGCAGCCCTCGCCGCCGGCTGCAGCCAGCAACCCCGCGAGATCCAGCGCCATGCGTATGTGATCGGCATCAAGAAGGAGTCTATCCCCGAATACAAGAAACTCCACGCCGAAGCCTGGCCCGGGGTGCTCAAGATGATCCGCGACTGCCATATCACCAACTACTCCATCTATCTGGCCGAGCTCAAACCTGACGAGTACTACCTGCTCAGCTACCTGGAGTACACCGGTGAAGACATGAGCAGGGAAATCGAGGCCAAGATGAAGAACGATCCAACCACCAGGGAATGGTGGAAACGGACTGACCCGCTCCAGACACCAGTGCCAACACGCAAACCGGGCGAATGGTGGCATGAACTCGAGGAAGTGTTTCACACAGACTAGCGGATCGCGTGGCGTCATGACCGGGCAACTCTTGCTGATCGCCGATCGCTGACTGCCAACCGCCGACTGCTGATCACTGGCCCTTACCCAAGGACGACCCATGCTCGCAACGCAACTTCGAATCGAAGGACTCGACCTGACTATCGTCATCGCCTATTTCGTGATCGTCATCACCATCGGCTGCCTGGCGGGTCACCGGCAGAGAAGGTCCTCTCAGGGCGGAAAGGACTACTTCCTGGCGGGGGGAACCCTGACTTGGCCAATGATCGGCTTGGCCCTCTTCTCGACCAACATCTCGACCATCCACCTCGTCAGCCAGGCCCAGGAAGGCTATATGAACGGCCTGGCCTGCGGTAACTTCGAGTGGATGGCCCCCTTCACCCTCATCGCCCTCTCACTGTTCTTCGCCCCCTTCTACATCCGCTCCAAGGTCGCCACCCTGCCGGACTTCCTGGAAAAACGCTACAGCCGGGCAAGCCGCAACTGGCTGGCCGTCCTCTCGATCGTCTCCGCGATCTTCATCCACATCGGCTTCTCACTCTACACCGGGGCGGTCGTCCTCCGAGGTATGTTCGGCATCGATCTGTACACCAGCATCATCGGCGTGTCCGTGCTGACCGGCCTGTACACCATCGTCGGCGGCTTGCTCGCCGTCGTGCTGACCGAGTCCATCCAGACGATCATCCTCCTGACCGGCGCGATCTGCATCACCCTGTTTGGCCTGCACGAGGTCGGCGGGTGGTCGGGTATGGCCGCCCACGTCGAACCGGTCAAGCTGACCATGCTGCGATCCGCCGACGATCCCGCCAACCTGCCCTGGTACTCGGTCTTCCTCGGCTACCCGGTCATCGGCCTGTGGTACTGGTGCGCCGACCAGACCATCGTCCAGCGCGTGCTCGGAGCCAAGAACGAAAACCACGCCCGCGTCGGACCGCTGTTCACCGGCTTCATCAAAATCCTCCCCGTCTTCATCTTCGTGATGCCCGGCACGATCGCCCTCGCCCTCGTCAACCAGGGCAAAATGTCACCGCTGGCCATCAAGGCGACCGAGGCAAAACCGGCAGCGGCCAACGACCTCTCCGAGGCCGAGCGAAAGGTCTACGACGCCCTCCTCGCCCGGGGAACAGGAAGTGAGTCACGCGCCAGGGTCGATGAGATCGCCAAGGAGACCGGGCTGCAGAACACCGCCGTGGTCGAGGCCACTAATGAGCTGGCCCGCAAGAAACTGGCCCGCGTTCGATCCGACGATGTCTACGCCCACATGATCATGGAACTGCTCCCCGTCGGCCTCAAAGGCGTGGTGGCCGCCGCCCTGCTCGCCGCCCTGATGAGCACCGTCTCCGGAGCCCTCAACTCGATCGCCACACTGTTCTGCTACGACATCTACAAACAGCTCCGCCCCGCCGTCCCCGACCGGACCTTGGTCCGCATCGGCCAGGGAGTCACCCTCGTGGCCATGATCATCTCCATCCTCTGGACACCAGCCCTCCAGCACTACGAGAGCATCTACCAGGGAGTCAATACCCTGATCTCCTACATCGCCCCACCCATCACCGCCGTCTTCGTCCTGGGCGTGTTCTGGCGCCGAGCCTCGGCATCCGGTGCGTTCATCACCCTCGTGGCCGGATCGGCAATGGGCATCCTGGTCTTCTTCCTGGACTGGAATAAGGAAGCCCCCTGGCTGACCCCCTACATCACCTGGAAAGTGCCGTTCATGATGGCGGCTTTCTACCTGTTCATCGCCTGCTCCGTAGTCATGGTCGTGGCGTCACTGGGGCGACCCGACCCACCATCCGCAGAAAAGGACACCCTCTGCTGGAGTAGCCCACTGGCCGCCCTGCGCGGCGAAGCCTGGCCGGGACTCGGTAACTACCGCGTCCTGGCCACCATCCTGTTCGTGGTCATGGTTGCCCTGTACGTGGTTTTCAGATAGGAACAACCGTCAACCCGGCCCGCAATCAGAAGACCTGCGGCCGTACCATTCGAGTGGAGTCTGCCATGAAACACTTGTTGTCCACTGCGCTGATCATCACCGCATCGTCGCTCTCGCCCGGCTGCAAGGAGCACTCGCCCGCACCCGGAACTCCAGCCGCCCCAGCCTCGCCCGTCGCCAGCTCCGCCAACCGCCACATCGCGGTCATCCCCAAGGGCATGACCCATGAATTCTGGAAGGCCATGGAGGCCGGAGCCCGCAAGGCCGCCACCGAAATCGGCAACGTCGAAATCGACTACAAGTCGTCGGCCAAGGAGGACGACACCCAGACCCAGATCAGCTTGGTACAGAACTTCGTGAGCACCCGGGTGGACGCCATCGTCCTCGCCCCGCTCAGCGATCAGGCCCTCGTCGCCCCCGTCCGCCTCGCCGGGCAGGCAAAAATCCCCGTGGTCATCACCGACTCGCCCCTGGCCGCCCAGGTCGGCAAAGACTTCATCGCCTACGTCGGAACCGATAACTACAAGGCCGGCGTGCTCGCCGGCAAGCGAATGGGCGAACTGATGCACAACCAAGGAACCGTCATGGTCCTGCGCTACGCGGAAAGCTCCGCCAGCACCCGACAGCGCGAGGACGGATTCTTGAACACGATGACCAAGGAGTCACCCGGCGTGGCCATCATCGACCCCCCCCAGTACGCCGGCTCAGACGTCACCGGGGCCAAACGGGCGGCCGAGAACATGATCACCGCCCACATGGACAAATTCCAGGGCGTCTTCTGCCCGAACGAGACCACGACCGCCGGAATGCTCATCGCCCTGGAGGCCCGCCAACTCGCAGGCAAAACCCAGTTCGTCGGCTTCGACTCCCAGCCCCGCCTCATCGCCGGCCTCAAGGACCGCAAACTGATGGGCATCGTCCTCCAGGATCCGTACAAGATGGGCTACATCGGCGTCAAGTCCGCGATCGATTACCTCGAGGGCAAAACCGTCACGCAAAACGTCGATACCGGGGCCACGCTCGCAACACCAGACAACCTCGAGACACCCGAGATCCAGAGACTGCTGTACCCCCTGGCTCAGTGAATACCCCCAACCGCAGATCCTCACCCCCACCAATCCACCAGGTCGCCGTAACCCAGGCCGACCACACCACCCCAAACCCACAAACGCGGGACAGCCCCGCGGCTATACCGGAAGCCGCGGACACCAGCAGAGCCGGAGAAGCTCAAACACGCCCCTCAACCACCCTCCACACCCGATGTCCTGGCCCAGCGGCAGACCACAGGACCAAGCCCTCGACACCATCCAGGCCCCACACGACCACCCCACCCGGTCACGCCAAAAGCAATAGGCCGCCCAAAGATATCATCCCCCTATTGACAAGGGCAATGACGTTCGTTACCTTGCGGCCCCATCAGATCGTGGTCATGAGCACGCCGGTAGGCGGTTATCAGCGGCTCATGTCAAGAAGGTATGTTCGAAAGGAGTCCTACATGAAGAAGGCATTGTTAGTGGCGGTGGCGGCGTTCGTCTCGATGTGCCAGTTCGGCTGCAACCTCAAGACGATCCACGATGTGGCTGTCCACGTCATCGGAATCGGTGACTTGTTCAACCTCGGGCCGTTCAACTGACCACATCGCAGCCGGGGACGGTGGTGCTGCCCAGAATGAAGGTACCACCACCTCTCCGGCTGTTTCTTTGCGCCCATCCCACCGCTCGAATACACCCACAACACCCCGAGCCCCCCCCGGCCCCCAACGATACCGTCACCCCCCGAAGGCTCGACGACGCTCACCCAAGCGATCCCCCTCATCCAACCCGCCCCGCTCAGCTCTCCACCCGCGGGACAACCGCTGTGTTCTTCCCAAGGCGACCGGACCGGTCTCCTCAAGGCCCGACCGCCTTCAATTGGCTTCGTTTGGCGCTGGACAGAAAACGCCGGCAACCCCGGCCCTCGCCTCGGGCCAACAACTGACAACTTGAACCGCCGAGGTTAACCTATCTTCATGAACCTACCGGCTGAGACACGAGCCCTCGGTCACTGGGCAGGCAACGCAAAATGGCTCGCCCCAGTCGCCGGCTTGGTCATCGTCGGCGCGTTCTTCCAGATCAAAAGCCCCGCCTTCCTCGAATCGACCAACTTACGCTTCATCGCCGCCCAGACCGTCCTGGTCGGCGTCTGCGGCGTCGGCATGACCTTCATCATGATCGGCGGTGGGATCGATCTGAGCGTCGGGTCGGTCATGGCCCTGGCCGGAGTCTCGCTGGCCGTGTGCCTCAAAAACGACCTCCCACCCCCCGCGGGCATCGCCGTCGCCGTCCTCCTCGGCGGCCTCTGCGGACTGGTCAACGCCCTCATCATCACCGGCCTGCGCGTGATCCCCTTCGTGGCCACCCTCGGTATGTTCGGCATCGCCCGCGGAATGGCCCGCTTCCTGGCCGACAACCGCATCGTACGCCTCGAAGAAAACCCCGACCAGCTCGCCTGGATGATGCAGCCGCTCGGCTCAGCCACCTGGCTGGCCCCGGCCGTCTGGGTCATGCTCGCAGTCGGCATCCTCGCCGGCGTCGTGCTCAATCTCACCGTCTTCGGCCGCCAAACCATCGCCATCGGATCAAACGAGACCGCCGCCCGACTCAGCGGCATCCACATCGTCCGTCAGAAACTGCTCCTCTACACCTTGGGCGGACTGCTCACCGGCCTGGCCGGCGCCTTCCTCTTCGCCAATACCTGCGAGGGCGATCCGACCGCGGCCGCCGGACTCGAACTCCAGGTCATCGCGGCCGTGGTGATCGGCGGCGGCTCACTCATGGGCGGCGAGGGCAGCGTGCTCGGGACACTCCTCGGAGCTTTGATGCTGACCGGATTGGTCAACGGTTGCACCATGGCGGGTTACCAGAACTACGTCCAGGAGATCATCATCGGGGCAATCATCGTCGTGGCCGTCGCCCTCGACTACTTCCGCCGACGCTCGCCGGGATAGCCGCCACCCAACCCGGGACGCCGCCCCCCCCGAACGGCCCCCGAACCGTCATTCCGGCGGCTTCATCATCGCCAGCTTCTCGAGTGGAAACGGTGTGCCGCACTCGGGACAGCGAGGCTCGGTCAGGCCGTAGAGAAAGTAGCCGCAATGGGCGCACTCGTGGGGAGCCGGGGAGGGTGGTATCTTCCATGCAGAGTGAAAAAGAGGTATAATGCAGATGTTGAATGCCCCGCCCATCCACAGGAACGGCTGCTCAGCCTCGCCCGGCCCCCAATCGAAGATCACTACCAGCAGAAAGAAGAACAGGGACACCCCGGCGTAGCAGGCCCCGACCGCCGCCGCTCGGCCATACTTGGCCAGCAGGCCCGCCATGACCGAAAGAAGACCGACCACCAGCAGAATGGGACCGGTGAACAGCACACTCTCGACGTCCACGAGAACAACCAGACCCCAGGCCATGATGCAGGTGAACCAGCCAAGGGCGATCAGGCCGCGAGTCACCGCCACAAGACGGGGTCTCCTCGTGCTGATGTGCATGGTCTGATGGCCTCCGGGCGGCCGCGGCATCGAGCCTCTCCCGCTCAGTGTGGGACCCGCGTCTTGCCGGTCCAACGACAGGCTGGAAGCCTGTCCCACGCTCCCAAGTGGGATAGGATCCTATTCCAGTTCGCTCATCGTCTTGACCACCGTGGCCTTCTTGGCCTCCAACTCGGCCAGCCGCTCACGCTCCCGGGCGACCAGGTCCGCCGGAGCCCGGGAAAGGAAACCCTCGTTCGCCAGCTTGCCGGCAATGCCCTGAATCTGCTTCTCCAGGTTGGCCAACTCCTTGCCCAGACGCCCGCGCTCGGCAACCGGGTCGATCACCTCGGCGACGTAGATCTCCATGTCGCCGATGATGAGCGTGGCGGCGTGACCCGGCTTGGCCGCGTCCGGACCAATGGTCAGCTCGCCGACGTTGGCCAGGTGACGAATCACGTGAGCCTCACGCTTCATCGACTCCACCCGGGCCGCGGGAACGCGAATGACCACGTGCACACTCTGCTTGGGCGGCACGTTCTGCGTCTGGCGAATGTCACGCACCGCCCGCGTGGCCGTCTGAAGGTCGTCGAAGACCACTTCGGTCTTCAGATCACCCAACTTCGGCCAACCGCCCACCGGCGGATACTCGGAGACAATCAGCGGCTTGCCGCTGTCCACTTCGGCCAGGCTGGTAAGCCCGCGCCGGGAAACGAGCCCGTTGAGCTGCTGCCAGAGCCGCTCGGTGATGAAGGGCACAAACGGATGCAACAGACGAAGCGACTGGTCGAGGGCAAAGGCCAGAATCTGCCGGGCCTCGGTCGCCTGCCGGTTCTCCTTGATCCGGGACTTGACCAACTCAAGGTACCAGTCGCACAACGAGTCCCAGAAGAAGTCGCGGGCCAAACCAACAGCCTTGCTGAACTGGAACTTCGCCAGGGCGTCTTGCACCTCCACCGCAGCCTTGCTCACCCGAGAGAGGATCCAGCGATCTTCGATGGGCAGGGTGGCGAGATCGAGCTTGGCCACCCCCACTGGCGAAACGGTGAGTGGCGACCGAGTAGGGAGCCCGAACAAGGCGTACTCGCCGGTGCCACACTCGCCTTCGTCCACCAGGTTCATGAAGGCGAACCGGGCGGCGTTCCAGACCTTGTTGCAGAAGTTGCGGCCAAGCTCGAACCGCTCGGAGGTCTGCAGCTCGCGGCCGTCGTCGAGCTTGACCTTCTTCATCGGCATGCGGATGTCCTGCGTTTCGGTGGCCACCGAGGCCATGGTGAAGCGCAGGGCATCGGCGCCGTAGATCTCGATGATGTCCAGCGGGTCGAAGCCGTTGCCGAGCGTCTTCTTGAACGGCCGGCCCTGGGCGTCCTGAATGACCGCGTGAATGTAGACGTCATGGAACGGCACCCGGCCGATGTTGTACATCCCGGTGAGCACCATGCGGGCGACCCAGAGGGTGATGATCTCGCGGGCGGTGCTGAGGACGGAGCCGGGGTAGTAGGTCTTGAGTTCCGCACTTGCCTCGGGCCAGGCGAGCGTGGAGTGCGGCCAGAGGGCGGAACTGAACCAGGTGTCGAGGACGTCGGGGTCCTGCTCAAGGGAGATCATCATTTGCAGCAGTCCCCCGCCAAATGGATGCTGAGCAACGTAAGCTTCGTCGCGTTTGCGATCGAAGTGCACAAGAGCGTCGGCGAGCCCCGCGAGAGCTTTGTCGGCATTACTCGCCCGCGTAGCGAGCAAGATCACGAGCGGTTTGGCGGGATCAGTCAGAACAAAGACGTCATTCTTCAGACCAGCCTCGTCTATCCACGCCTCAAGGGTCCCCAGGACTTCCTGTTGCTCCCAGACAAGTTGCCCGGTGTCCTTCGCGGTCACGCCCCAGGTGAGGTGCCACACCGGTATTCGATGTCCCCACCAGAGCTGCCGGCTGATGCACCAGTCGCGTTTCTCCGAGAGCCAATCGCGGTAGGTGTTGGCGTATCGCTCGGGGAAGAAGTGGACCTTGCCGCAGGCGGCGCGGTCCTCGGCGGAGGCGTGCTCCAGCGTGCAGATCGAGTCGATCGCGAGCTGGGCCAGGCCGCTGCTGCCGCGCAGGCCCTCGATCTTGGCAGCCTGGGTGGGCGGCAGGTCGCCCATGCGCACGAACCACTGGTCGGACAGGTACGGCTCAATCGGCGTCTTGCTGCGGTCGCTGTGGCCGACGTCGGACTCGTGGTCCTCGACCTTGACGATCAGGCCGGCGGCCTCGAGGTCGGCCACGACCTTCTTGCGGGCGGCGTAGCGGTCCATGCCCTGGTACTGGCCACCGTTCTCGTTGATGTGGCCGTCCGGAGTGAGGATGTTGATCATCTCCAGCCCGTGACGGTGACCACACTGGTAGTCGTTCGGGTCGTGGGCGGGGGTGACCTTCACGCAGCCGGTGCCGAACTCCATGCTCACCAGGATCGGGTCGCCGATGACCGGAATCTCGCGGTTCACCAGCGGCAGGATGACCTTCTGGCCGATCAGCCAGTTCCAGCGTTCGTCGTCGGGGTGCACGGCCACCGCCGTATCGCCGAGCATGGTCTCCGGCCGGGTGGTGGCGACGACGAGGTGATCGACACCGCGCTGCCGGTCGGGCTTCTGGAGCGGGTAGCGGATGTGCCAGAGGTGGCCCTTGACCGTCTCGTGGTAGACCTCATCGTCGGCCACCGCGGTCTGCAGGTGGGTGTCCCAGTTGACCAGCCGCTTGCCGCGGACGATGAGACCGTCCTTGAACATGCGGAAGAACGTCTCGCGGACCGCCCGGGCGCAGGTGTCGTCGAGGGTGAACCGGGTGCGCTCCCAGTCGCAGGAGCAGCCCATGCGTTTGAGCTGCTCGATGATGCGGTTGCCGTACGACTCCTTCCACTCCCAGATCCGCTTGACCAGTTCTTCGCGGCCCAGGTCGTGGCGGGTCTTCTTCTCCTTCTCGAAGAGGGTCCGCTCGACGACCGCCTGGGTGGCGATCCCGGCGTGATCGGTGCCCGGCATCCACAGCGTGTTGCACCCCTGCATCCGCCGCCAGCGGATGAGGATGTCCTGCAGCGTGTTGTTAAGGGCGTGCCCGCCATGCAGGGCCCCGGTCACGTTCGGCGGCGGGATGACGATGGTGTAGGCGCCGTGCCGCGTCCTGGCATTCGGCTCGGCGTGGAAGAGGTTCCCATCGAGCCACTGCTTGTAGATAGAGGGTTCGACACTTCGAGGATCATACGTTGTCGGCAAGTCAACCGCTGGAGCCATGAAACACCCAAACCCAATCCCTAGCGAGCCGCGGCGCAGGTCACGTCCACGGCGACCGCGGAAGTCACGCGTGAAATCGGTATCCTACCGTTACCGGAAAGCGGCGTCGACCCCGAGGAGAATGCCGAAAGCCCAAAGGGGGGGTGACCGAACAGAGAGCTCCAAACAAGCAGGAGGTCCAAACAAGGGGTATGCGCCGCACACGTCAAAACGTCAGAACGTCCGAACCGCAAGGGCGATCAAGGCGGGAGTCCGAACTTGGCTGATCGCGGTCATTCCCAAGCCGGAACAAGGACCGTCCCCCCCTGGACGGTCCAAATTCCGGGTACCTCTTGACGCCGAAAGCGGGCCGCGGATCAACCGGCCTTGGCCGACACGCGGACCCGGGGCCACTGGATATCGACGACATCGGAATGGCCACTCGGCCTGGCGTTCTTGGCCTTGGATGGAGTCGCGGAGGTTGGGCGCACGGTCGGGCGTGCCTGCTCGTCGTTGCGCCGTGCGGTCTCGATCAAGTCGACCAGGCCCGCGGTGTTGCGGGCCACGGCGGCGAGTATCTGCTTGCGTTTGGCCAGCGTCTCGTCGACGCGGGCCCCGGTTCGGGACGCCTCGCCCATCAGGGCAGACAGTTTATCGATCAGCTGACGAGCCTCTCGACCGCGGTGGACCCATTCGTCAGCCACCTGCTGGCTGAGGCCGGCCTCGGTGATGACAGTCTCGAGGTTCTCTCCGGCCGACTGGGCCTTGCGCGCCGCCTGCTCGATCCGGTCGGCCAGCTGCTCGCGGATCAGCTGGGTCTTGCGCGTTGCCTGTTCGACCTGGTCCACGAGCTGCTCGCGGACCGATTGAGCCTTGCCCACCGCCTGCTCGATCCGGCTCACCATCTGCTCGCCCCGAGCCATCTCCTGCCGCCAGCGTGGGGAGTTCATCTTCTGCTCGAGCGCCCGGTGGCACTTGTGAATGGCGACGATCACCTCCTGAGCCAGCACCGCCGAGGACCGCAACTGCTCCGACTGGCGATCCACCTGCTCGGCGTTTTCCGCCCAGTGACGCAGTACCTCCTGAACGCGCGACGAGACGCCCAGCAGTTGCCCGGTCATCGCCTCGGCCCGGTTCAGGTTGTCCTCCAACTGCTGCACCCGCTGACCGGCGGTCTCGACGATCGCGCCCAGGGCCTGCCCCACCTTGGGGGCGAGTTCAATCTGGATGGGCCGCGGCCGCTCCATCTCCTCAAGCTGGGTGACGCGCCGGGCGTGGTGGGCAACCTCGCGGGCCACGACGCTCAGGTTGCGCTCGTTCTTCGCCGACTCGCTCTCCAGGCGGCCGAGTAGCTCGTGAAGCTTGTCGGTGTGCTGCTGGCGGAGGTTCCGAACCTCATCCACCGAGGCGGTACGCTTCGCCAGAGCTTCAACGGCCACGTGAGTCTGCCGCGAGTGCTCGGCGACTCCGCGGATCGCCTGCTCAAGCTGCGATCGACGCGTGGCCAGTTCCCGGGCCACGACCCGGATCTGGTCCATGTTCTCTCGATGCAAGGCCACCATCTGGCGCATCGTGGCGATGTCCGGAGGCAGCGCCGTCAGGCGTCCGATCAGATCATCGCATCGCCTGTTGACCGCATCGACCATCGAGTCCAGTTCCCGACGCTGATCGGCGAGGGCCACGAGGACGCGTTCCTGCTCCTCGACCTGCTTCCGCTGGATCAGAACGACATCATCGGACCGGGCGGCGCTCAAGCTCAGCGCTTCCAGGTCCGTCTTCGTCTCCTGCAAGCGGATGGCCATCTGGGCAAAATGCTCCTCCATGGCCGAACGATGCCCCGCCAACTCGTCGAGCAACCGCTTCGACTCCTGCTCATACTGGCTGCGCAGGGCGGACAACTGCTCCTTGTCCGCGTACGACGCGCTCACCGTCTCCAGCTGGCGATGCGTGGACTCCCACCGCTGAACCACGGTGCTGATGAGCTTCTGCATCGAATCCCGGTTGGTCTCGATGCGTTTGAGGATCTCAGCCGCTTTGGCTTCCTGCCGCTCGCGCAGTTCGCCAAGATCGGATTCATGCTCACGACGGAGCCCTGCGACGTCCTCCCGATGCTGCCGGGCCAGGGCTTCCTGATTCTCGCGCAGCTCGCCAAGCCCGGTTTGGTGCTCGCGGCGAAGACCCTCGATACCGTCCTCGGACTGCCGGACCAGGGCTTCGACCTGGCCCTCCAGATCGGCCCGAAGCTGCTCAACCTGGCCGCGATCGGCGAACCTCTCGGCGAGGCTCTCAAACCGCTGCTCCGTGCCGGTCAAGTGCTCGAGCACTCTCCGGCGGATGACCTGCAGTCGTTCCTCTTGAACCGCGACTTGCCGTGCGATCTGGGCAAGCTGCTCGTCTTTCTGCCGGTTACCCTCCTCGGCGCCGTGGACGACATCCTCACGGAAACGCCGCAACTCATCGCCCTGCTCGGCCAGCCGGCGGACGAGATCGTCCATCGCTTCCGCCTGACTGCGTCTGAAACCGTCGAGTTCGGCGGCAGAGGCTGCGGTTTCCTCCAAATGCTGCAGGGCGGTGTTCAGTGACGCGAGGCGATCATTCATCTGGTCCTGCAACGATTCGATCCGTTGTTCGCTCCGTCCCAGGCGCTCCTGCATCGCCGCCCGCGTCTCCGCGATCCGGGTTTCCACCTCAGTCGCCAGGCGAGCATGGGCTTCAACCTGGGCCTCCTGGGCGGCGACCAGCTTCCTTTCCATCACTTGAGCGCTGGCCACCACCCGGCTGGCCACCTGTCGACCGATCCGGGCCTCGGCCTCGGCCTGGTCGCCCCGCATGCTTGCCAGGTCGCGCTGGGTCCGTTCGCAAAGCTCCTGCAGTGACTGGGCCAGCTCACCGATCTGGTCGCGGTGCAGGTCGAACCGGCCGAGCAACTCGCCGACCCGGTTGCTGAACTCGTTCTCGACCCCTTCCAGGTCACCCTTGGTGGCGGTGCCTTGAGACAACTCGGTCAGTTGCCGGGTGGTGTCGTTCCAGCGTCTGTCGGCGTCGGCCAGGAGCTTGCGGAACCGGTCACGCTGCTGGGTAATCTGCTCGAGGATGCGGGCGGATTCCGTGAGGTAGCCCTTGCGAACGTCTTCGACCGCCGCCAGGGCCTCCTCGGTCGACGGAGCCTTCGACAGGGCCTCGAACTGGCTCTGGATGGTCTGATACCTGGCCGCCGCGTCGGCCAGTGCGGACTGAATCTCGTTGCGGTATTCATCGAGCTTCCCGCGGGTCGCATGCCACCGCTGCTCGACCTTGCTTGAAATGGCCGCCCATTCGTCCTGGACCTTGGCAGCCCGCTCGGTGACGGCCTGCAGTTCCTGCCGTGCCCGACTGGTCTGCTCGCTGAGGGTGTGGAGCTCGTCCCGAGCCAGGCTGGTCTGGGCGGCGATGTCGTGGAGCTCCTGACGGGTTCGGCCGGCCTGATCGTTGACCACGGACAATTCGCCCTGAGTGCGAGCGGCCCTCGCACCGAGATCGGCCAGCTCGGCCTTGGTTCTCTCGGCATGCTGAGCGATGGCCGCCAGCTCGTCGCGGCTCTTGACGATTTGCTCGACTTGCCTATGGGCGAGCTCCAGCAGTTCCGGAGACACGGCCGGCATGTCGGAAGCGACGGGGGCCGGCCGGGGGCCCACCTCGCCCTGAAGGGCGGTGCCGGCGAACCCGCGGTCGGCCGCTCCCCAGGCCTCTCGCCGCTCCGCCCCGTCGTACTCGAGGATGTGATCGATGATCCGGGAGCTGACCTGCTTGATGTTCTCGCCGTAGGCGGTCAGGAGCGCGTTGTCGCAGAGCTGGTTGACGATCCGGGGCACCCCGCGGCTGGCCACGTAGATCCGGTCAATCGCCTCCTCGGAGAACAACTCCGCCCCCGGTGCGCCCGCCACGGTCAGACGGTGCTGAATGTAGGCCTTGATCTGGTCTCGATTCAGGGCGGGCAGGTGAAAGCGTCGAAACAGGCGCTGATCCAGCTGGCGCATGCCGGGCTGGCGGATGCGGTCGCGCAGCTCGGGCTGGCCGAGAATGCACACCTGGAGAAGCTTGGCATCATCGGCTTCCAGGTTGCCGAGCATGCGCAGCTCCTCGAAGCTCTCGTTGGGCAGATTCTGAGCCTCGTCGAGCAGGACGACCGCGTACCGGTCCTTAGCGAACTGGTCGAGCAGGAAGGTCTGCAGTCGCTCGAGCAGCTGCGGCGTGGCTTCGCCGGCCGGGGCGTCGATCTCGAATTCCGAGCAGATTGCGGCCAGGAGCTGCTGGCCGTTGAGATGGGTGTGATTGATGACCGCCACGGTGGCGTCGCGTTCGATCTGACGCATGAAGAGTCGCCCGACCAGGGTCTTGCCGGCTCCGATTTCGCCGGTCACCAAAACGAAGCCCTTGCGTTGGAGCGTCGCGTACTGGAGGGTGGCAAGAGCCTCCTCGTGCTCAGGCGTGCTGAAGTAGAAGGTGGGGTCCGGCGTGTTGTTGAACGGCGGCCGATGCAGGCCGAAGTGCGAGCAATACATGCTTTGGACTCCTCAGGTCCCGTCGAGGGCGATACCCCTTATCGGACCATGCTTCAAGCTATCGGTCCAAGCGAGTCTATCGGACCTGCGGGTGAGCTTCTTGAGGTTCGCCCGGGCGGTCCGAAAAATAACCGGTAATTAGTCGAACCGGCCCCCGAACCATCCGATGATTGATGCGTTGCCGGCGGACCGATAAAGGGAACGACCGGCCAGAAGGATCGCCACGGTGTGTCAGGGACGACCATCATGAAGCGAAGAAACCGCCTTCCTATCTCGATCCGTGCTTGCGGCGGATTGGCCCTGTTCCTGGCCTTGAGCGTTGTGGGGTGCGCCCAGACCCGCTACGCGGACATCAAGCCGTTCGTTCAGGCCCATGACCAGGACGTCGCCGCGACCAACTACCGGATCGAGCCTCCCGACCTGATCGAGATCAGCTCGCCCCAGGCCCCGGAGCTGAACGGTGAGACCCAGGTGATCCGCCAGGACGGCAAGATCTCCCTGAAGCTGATCGGCGAGGTCAAGGTCTCGGGCATGACGCCGCGCGAGGCGGAAGCCAAGATCGAGGAGCTTCTCGCCCGCTACTACGTGAATCCGAAGGTCCAGATCCAGGTCCTGAGCTATGCCAGCAAGAAGATCTACATTTACAGCGAGGTGGCTGCGGCGGGCCAGGTTCCGTTCACCGGCCGGGACACGCTCCTCGATATCCTGAGCCGGTGCAACCTCACCAACGGCGCCTGGCGAGCCAAGATCAAGGTGATCCGGCCGAGCCCGACAACCGGCGAGCAGCACGAAATCGAAGTGGACGCCGACAAGATGCTGCAGCACGGCGACCTCAAGCAGAACTTCCTGCTGAAGGAAGGCGACATCATCGTCATCCCGCCGACACCGCTGGCCTGGGTCGGGCTGCGGGTGCGCGAGCTGTTCTTCCCGGTGTCGCCGGTGGTAGGGGCTTACACGGACGGCGCCTCCGTAGTCAGTGCGCCAAAGGCCTACCGCGACGCCCTTGACGGTGATGACGATGGTGGGAACTCGAACCGGGGAGTCCGCCGTCTCTTGTCGAGATGACCGATGAGTGTTCAGCCGACATCGATGATCTGGGGTCCACGGTTCGGAGCGACGCACAGCGACTCCTACACCAGCGATCTCCAGCACACCCTCGGCAAGGTGATGGCGATCGCCAGCCACCGCCGCTGGCTGCTGGTCATTCCCCTGCTCACCGGCATGATCGCTTACCTGGCCTACGGCCTCACCCTGCCCCGGAGGTACGTGCTGAGCACGACGTTTGAGCGGCGTGACGACGTGGTTCTCACCAGGCTGATCAGCAACAGTTCGCCGTACACCTTCGACACACTGCGCCGTTCGTTGAGGTTCCAGCTCACCGGGACGCAGGTGGTCGGCCAGGCCATCGATGATCTCGGACTGACCCGGAGTATGCCCCGCGACGCCCAAGGCGCCTTAACGGCGGAAGGGAGCGCCCGCAGGCAGGCCCTGATCGTGGAGATCTCGGCCAGTCTCAACATGCGGCTCGTTGAATCCAGCACTTTTCTCGATCTCATCGAGCTGTCCTATTCCGGGAGCAATCCGGACGTGGGCATGCAGGTGGTCAATCGCCTGCGCGACAACTACGTCGCCTCGACCCGGAGCTGGATCACCGACATCCTCCAGAAATCCAAGGCGTTCTTTGCCGAGGAAGCCGAGAAGCGCCAGGTCCAGGCCAACAAGATTGACCTCGAGCTGCAGGATCTCAGCGCCGCCTACCCGGGAATCAACCCGAACGACACCAGCCCGCTCAATCAGCATCTGGCCTCGTTGAAACTGGCCATCGACGACCTGGTCCTGCGGCGCGAGGAGTACCAAGCCAAGCTCGGTGCGTTGCAGAAGTACGCTCGGGACCTTGAACAGCAGCGAGCCACGGGTAAGACGCCGAGCAGCCGGCCGGCGCTGACCGACAGCGAGGCTGGCCAGGCCTGGCTGCCCAATCCCACCCGAGAACGGCTCAGCCAGCACATTGACACCACCAAGGCCCAGATCGCCGAGGCCAAGTCGGTCCGGAACATGACCGACATGCATCCGGAGGTCCAGGGACTGCGCCGAAAGCTGGAGCAGTTGCGGATCGAGTTCGAGAACCAGCCGGAGCGGATCGCGGCCCCACCGTCCGGGAACGCGAACGGCCAGGCCGAGCCGCTCGTCGACCCGCTGGCCGCCGAGCAGAAACGGACCGCCGCCGAAATCCAATCGGTCACGGACGTGATTGCCAGGATGGACCGCGACCTCGCCCGTCGGCAGGCGGAGAAGACGACGCTGGAGGACGGGAAGACCAAGATGCTGGACAAGCGGGAGTTTTACCTGAGCCGCCAGCAGGAAGCCCAGGCCATCCGCAACGACATGCGTGTCTGGCAGAACAACGTGGACACCCTGGGGCGGGTGCTGACGGCGGAGGAGAACGAGCGGGGCATCAAGTTCGCGACGGTGGAATCCCCTCACCGGCCGCGGGTGCCGACGTCACCGACCTTCGCCGGGCTGGTGCTGACCGGCCTGGGCGTCGGCCTGGGGCTGGGCGTGGCCGTGGTCTTTCTCCGCGAGTTGTTTGACCGATCGTTCCGGGATCCGGCGCGAGTCCGGCAATCGCTGGGCATTCCGGTACTTGAGACCATCGCCGAGATCCGGAGCGAAATCCGGCGGCAGTGGCTGGGATGGCGGACGGTGGCCCCGGCGTTCGCCGCGGTGGAAGCCGTGTTGGCCGTGGCCCTGGGAACACTGACGTATCTGAGCCTGCAGTATCCGGATCTCTACCAGCGCATCGTGAATCGGGCTGTGGTTGCGGGATACTGGAGCGGGGCAACCGGGTTGGGAGCATGATCCCGACGGTGATGGACAGCCTATGGGACGAATAGCGGACGCACTGAAGAGAGCTCAACTCGAGCGTGCCCGCCACACGATGGCGGGCGGTGTCGCCCTCGAGGAGGCGCCGGATTCTCGGTTCGCCGGGATGCCGGCCGGGGCCGATCCGCGCGATTCGCTGGTGGCGGCATCGTTCACCTCCACGCCCCCGTTGCCCCTCCGGACGCCGCCGGAACCGTCAGCCGCGCCCATGGCCATCAATCCGCCACCACGTCCGGCGTTCACCGCGGCCTTGGCGCCGATTCCTCGCGAAGACATTCACGCGGAGGTCCTGGCATTCCACGATCCGGCATCACCGATCACCGAGAAGTACCGATCGGTTCGCACGCGGCTGTTGACCTCCAACCCCGGCGGCAGCACGCGGGTCTACTCGATCACTTCCGCGGCGAGCGGCGAAGGCAAGACCATCACCTCCGCCAATCTAGGATTCAGCCTCGCGGAACTGCGCCACCTCCGCGTCGCGATCGTGGATCTGAACTTCCGCAACCGCGGTCTGAGCCGTCTCTTCAAGTGTGACAAGCAGCCCGGCATCGCCGACGTCCTGCGAGGGGAGAAGACCCTGGCGGAGGTCTGCGCCCCGATGCCGCGTCCGAATCTGCACTTCATCGGCGCGGGTGACTGCGGCATCTCGGGTCCGAGCGACCTGCTTTCCGGCGGGCGGGTGGCCGAGGTATTCCGCGAGATTGGCGAACGTTTTCACTACACCCTGGTGGACACGCCGCCGATCAGCGCTTTCGCTGACATCGGGCTGATTGCCCCTCTCTGCCACTACGCCTTGATCGTGATCCGGATGAACAAGACGCCGGAGCCTCTTCTCCGCCGCTGCGTCAAGCTGCTCCAGGCGAACCACATCGCGATTGCGGGCAGCATCCTGACCGGCTACACCGAAGAGACCATGAGTTGCGGCGAGAACCAGGATTACTACCTGGGTGGGATGTAGTTTCTTGACGGATTGTGATCCGATGGCCGTGGAAGTTCGAGATCTCGATGAGTCCAGCGTACGGGCCTGGGAGTTCTACGTGGCCGGTCATCAGGACGGGACCCTGTTCCACACCCTGCTGTGGCGCGACGCGGTCCGGGAGGCTTTCGGGCACCGAAGCTGCTACCTGACCGCGTGGCGGGGCGGGGCCTGCGTGGGGGTATTCCCGCTGATGCAGGTCAGCAGCTGCCTGGCGGGCACCATCCTGGTCAGCGTGCCGTATGCCGTTTATGGCGGGACGCTGGCCGACGATCCGGAGGCTCACGCCGCCCTCCTGGATCGGGCCCGGCAACTGGCCGCCCGACTCAAGGCCCAGTGGATTGACATCCGGTCGGTCGCGTCGCAATGGCCCGAACTGCCCGTGGTTCGCCGGTACGTCACGTTCCGCAAGCGATTGCCTCGCGATGTTGACCGGGTAATGAGTTCATTGCCACGCAAAGCCCGCGCTGCCGCCCGTCAAGCCAGAGAGGTATACCATTTGGAGGCGAGCTTTGACGACTCCCACCTGGGCACCGTCTGGTCGCTCTACAGCCGGAGCATGCGCCGCCTGGCCTCACCGAACTATCCCCTCAAGTTCTTCCGCTACCTCGTCGAGCACACGCCGGCCGTGGGAAGCGGCACGGGAACGAACGGTGAGGACAGCCGCCCGGGCCACATGGTCCAGTTGATCCGCCATGGCTGCCGGCCCATCGCCGGGCTCGTCAGTTTCGTCTACCGTGGGACCTTGATGCCCTACTTCTCCGGCTGCGACGACGGATTCGAGAGGACCCACCCGAACAACTTTCTGTATCTGACCGCGATGGAACGGGGTGTGGAGGCGGGGTGTCAGGCGTTCGACTTCGGGCGGTCCCGGGTGGACAACGCCGGGGCCTGCAACTTCAAGCGTTTCCAGGGTTTTGAACCGACGCCCCTTCATTACCAGTATTACGTACCCGACGGTGGCCGAGCGCCGAACCTGCATCCCGGCAATGCGCGGCTGAGCCTGGCTCGTCGCGTCTGGCCGCGACTGCCGCTGGCGGTGACGAGGCCGCTCGGATCATGGCTGGCCCGATCGATTCCTGGCTGAGAAGACGAACGATGAAGCTGCTGGTCCTGATCCATCGACTGCCCTGCCCGCCGGACCGCGGGGCCAAGCTGCGTGCCGCCGCCGAATTGCGCTGGCTCGCGGCCCGCCACCAGGTCTGGTGCGCCGGCTTCATCGATCCGCCTGGAGACGACGAACCCGGAGCGGCGGCCGCGATCGAAGCCTCGCTGAGCCGGCTGCGGGCCGAATGTCGGGCGGTCGAGGCGATCCCGCTGCGCCGCTCGTTTGCCAGACTTCGGGCCATGGTGGGACTGTGCGGGGGGGGAACGGCCACGGAAGCGTACTTCGCGTCCAGCAGGCTTTGTCGCACGGTGCTCCGCTGGTCCTGCAAGGTGGGGTTTGACGCGGTGCTGGCGTTTTCGTCGAGCATGGCCCCGTTGGCCCTGGAGGTCCCCGCCCGGCGGAGGGTGCTCGACTTCGTCGATCTGGACAGCCGCAAATGGGCCGAGTCGGCGAACAGGGCCCGCTGGCCGATGAACTGGGTCTATCGAACCGAAGCCAGGAGGCTCGCCCGGCGCGAAAGGGAATGGATGACGGGATTCGATGCCACGGTGTTATGCACCCCGCGGGAGGCGGAGCTGGTGTCGGATCCCCTGCTGCGTCAAGGGTTGCACGTCATCGAGACGGGAGCGGCGGCGGGAACACTGTCCGCGGGGTCGGCCATGCCGGTTATGCAGGGGGGGGCGGGGGATTGTCTGCCATCCGAGCCGGTGGTCGGGTTTCTGGGGGCCATGGACTATGGACCCAATGTCGATGGGGTGTGCTGGTTTGCGAAGCGCATCTGGCCGCTGATCATCGAGAAGAGGCCTGATGCCCGGCTTCTCATCGTGGGCCGTTCCCCGTCCAAGGCGGTGCGCAACCTGGGAGACGGTGATCGGATCGAGGTGACCGGCGCGGTGCCCGAGGTGGAGCCGCATCTGCGGCGCATGCGGGTGATGGTTGCCCCGCTGCGGCTCGCTCGCGGGCTGCAGACCAAGGTTCTCACCGCGATGGCCATGGGCCGGCCTTGCGTGGTGACGCCGTGTGTGGCGGAAGGCATCGGTGCCCAGGCAGGCCAAGAACTGCTGGTGGCCGAGTTGCCGGGTGCGTTTGCCGCCGCGGTCACGGAGGTGCTCGGCGATGAAGCTCGAGCGGCGGCTGTCGGTCGGGCCGGCCGGCGGTTTGTCATTCGCCGATACCGGATCGACGATGCCCTTGCCCGTCTCGAGCGACTGCTCGTGGCCGAGCCCACAGTAGGAGGAGCGGCATGATTAGCGACAAGAATATCGTCTGCTTCGCCAGCGGCTGGCATTACCATCCAACCAGCAAGCACCATGTGATGCGCCGGCTGTCGGAACACAATCACGTCATCTGGGTGAACTGGCACGCGTCCCGCCGCCCTCGCATTCGCCTGGACGATCTTCGGACGATCGGTTCCAAGCTCCTGCAGATCCAGAAGGGTCCGCGGCAGGTATCCAGCAACCTCACCGTGATTACGCCCCCGCAGATCCCGTTCCCGGGTTCGAGCCTTGCCCGCCGGATCAACGTCGCCCTTGTTCGCCGAGCGATCAACCGCGTCCTTTCCCGGATTCCCGTTCGGCCGACCCAGTTCTGGTCGTTCGCCCCGGACGTCGCGGACCTGGTGGGCAGCTTCAACGAGGAGCTAGTGCTGTATTACTGCGTGGATGCCTTTGGCGAGTTTCCCGGATACGACCGCGACCTGATCGAACGGCGAGAACGGGAGCTGCTCGCCAGGAGCGACGTCGTCCTGGCCACGTCCGAGCCGCTCTACGAGGCCAAGAAGCTCCTTCACGACAACGTGCACTTCATCGAACATGGCGTGGATCACCTCCATCTGTCGCGGGCGGTGACTGAGCAGCTGTCCGTTCCGGCCGATCTGGCCGCTTTGCCCAAGCCGGTTTTCGGATTCGTCGGGGTGGTTGGCGAGTGGGTCGACATGGAGTTGATGGCCGGTCTGGCCCGCAAGCAGCCGGAGGCGTCGGTTGTGGTCATCGGGCCGGTAGCCGGGCCACGCGGTTCCGGGAGTCATTTGCCGAACCTTCACTGGCTTGGCCCCAAGGATCACTCCGAGCTGCCCAACTACCTCAAGGGTTTCGACGTCGGGCTGATTCCCTTCCGCAAGGTCCCTCTGACCTACCACGCCAACCCGATCAAGCTGTACGAGTACTTGGCCGCCGGTGTCCCGGTGGTCAGCACCCACCTGCCGGCGGTACGACCGGTAGCCGGCTCCGTCTGGCTGGCCGACGATATCGCCGGCACGGTGAACTGCTGCTGCCAAGCGACGCAGCACAACTCGACCGAAGACCGCCTCCGCCGGTCGCGGTCCATGCAGGTCGAGTCCTGGACCGCCAGGCTCGAGCAGATCAGCCGCATCGTTGCCGAGATCGAGAGCTGGAGGACCCTGTCCGCAAGTCAATCGGGGGTTCCGATTGCAGCTCCGATCGCCGGCGCCGCCCCGGTTCCCAGCTTCTGTTGTCGGTCGAACTAACTCAATCGCGGCGCGGAATCGTCCGAATAACTCATGTGTCCATGGGTTTATCGGCCGGTACCATCTCGGTCATTGTTGCGTGTCGCAACGCCGCGGCGACCCTCGGCGAAGCGCTGGAGAGTGTGCTTGCGCAGACCGTCCCACCGATGGAGATCCTGGTGATCGACGACCGGAGCACGGACGAGAGTGCCGCCCTGGCCCGTTCGTTTGGCCCGCGAATCCGTGTGCTGGTCAATCCTGGCCGCGGCCCGGGCGCCGCCCGGCGGCTGGGTGTCAGCGAGGCCAGCGGCGAGTACATCGCCTTCGTGGACGCGGACGACACCGTTGAGCCGACGAAGCATGAACAGCAGCTGGCCGTCCTGCAATCTCGCCCGCCTGGCACCGTGGTCCACACCGGCTCGTATCTTTACTGGGCGGACGACAGCCGAGCCGGCTACCGGCGTCCCGGAGGCGAGAAAGCCACCGGCCGATGCCTGCAGACGATCTTCGAAGCCAATCCCCTGTGCAGCGCCTCGATCATGCTCCGGCGCTCGCTGATTCTCGAACTGGGCAACTACGATTCCGAGTTGATCGGCGCGGAGGACTATCACTTATCGCTTCGCGCCGCGACCTGCTGCGACTTCGTCTACCTGCCGGAGCCGCTGTATCGCATCCGCCGCCACGCGGGCAGTATCACCCGCCGCAAGTCGCTCATGGCCTTCTATCACTGGCTCGCCCAGGACAAGTTTCGTCGCCAGTATCCGGAGGCTTTCGCAGCCCTGCCTCCGGATGTGATTCGACGAGCCATGGTGGACCCGGTGCTTCGGGCGGTGGAGAGCGCTTACTGGCGACGTGATCCCGACGGTTACCGGCGCCTGCTGCGGCTGGCGATCGGACTGGTCCACGGAAACGACGTCGGACCGGCCGAGCGAGCCGGCATTGAGCGTCTGTGGCGGCGGCGATGGTGTCCGATGTTCATGCTCCGCTGGCAGGACCGAATTCGATCGACGCCGGCCCAGCCTCGAACGGAGGTGGCCTGACCCATGACCACGGGGATCGGCGATACATCGGCACCGCACCTGGCCCTGGTGGCCGGTCATCCTGCTCGCTTGGGCGGGATGGAGAAGTTCGGCCGCTTCGTGGTCCGGGCGGCGCTTTCCGCAGGCTGGCCGGTCACGGTTGCGCTTTCCGGAGAGGACATCTATTCCGAGTTGGCCGGGAGCGGCCGTGCCCGGTTGTGCGTGGATCGCGTCGATTGGCTCGATGCGACCTTCGCGGGCGACCGCCGGTGCCAATGGCCGCTGATCTTCGAGCGCCGGCGGTGGTTCCGCAGGACTCGGCCCGACGTTGCCCTCTTCGTTCAGTCCTCGAACACACCGTTGCGGGCCTCGGTGGTAGGCGCATGGCTGGCCAGTGTGCCGGTGGTCAGTACGCATCGCACCCTGCCATGGCCGGTGGAGAATCCTCCGATCGGCCGGCACCTGTTCGGCCTCATTCCCGGCCTGGGACTTCATCGCCGCAAGGTGATCCGGAAGACGTGGCTGACGGCCAGGCTTGCCCGCTACGTGGTCTTCAACAGTCAGCGCGTGCGGCAAGCGTACGAGCGCGAGTACCGTTATCCGCACGACAAGGGACGAGTGATCCCCAACGCGGTGGAGGCCGTTTCTGCCGGTTCGGGCGAGAACGACCCCTGCCCGGCGACGATCACGATCGGTTTCGTCGGCCGTGTCAGCCGAGAGAAGCGACTCGACGTGCTGCTCCGCGCCGTGGCGGCTCTGCGCACCGACCGGCGCGTCCGGATCCGGATCCACGGTGACGGCCCCGAACGTGAATCGCTGGCCGCATTGGCGAGCGATCTGTCCATCGCGGACCTCCTCGACTGGTGCGGCTGGGCGGACGACGTCGGGCCTGCCTACCGGGCATGCGACCTGATCGTGCTCTGCTCGCCCCGGGAGTCGTCGAGCAACATGGTGCTGGAGGCCATGGCGGCGGGCAAGCCGACGATCGTGACGGACGCAGGGGGTCTGCCGGAACTCATCGACCATGGCCGCTGCGGTTATTGTGTTCCGCCCACGGACATCGAAGCGCTGACCTCCGCCCTCAGCGCCCTGATTGAAGACCACCGCCTGAGAGCCGATCTCGGGGCCAAGGCTCGGGCCAAGGCCCGGCGCGAACACGACCCGGCGTCGATTGCCGCGGCCTGGCTTGACGTCCTTCGCGAGGCCGCGGGGCTCGCGATACATCGCGGCGTGGACACACCGCCGGCATCAACCCTTGCCCTGGGGAATCTCGATGGCGTGGCTGCTCGTTAACGTCGACACGGAAGAGGAAGGTCTCTGGGGCGCGACTTTCCCGACCAGCGATTGGCGGCTGGAGCATCTGGCCGAGTTGCCTCGGCTCCAAGCCATCTTCGACCGCCACGGTGTTCGCCCGAGTTATCAGGTGACCTCGCCGGTCGTGCAGGACCGCCGAGGCAGCGGACTGCTCCAGGATTACCTGGACGGGGGGCGTTGCGACATCGGGGCACACCTCCACACCTGGTCGACCCAGCCGATTGCTCTGCCGGCCGACAGAGGCTGCTCGATGCCTTGTCATCTGCCCGTTGAGCTGGTCCGTCGGCAGCTGCTGACCCTCACCGAGCAGATTCGAAGCCGTTTCGGCATTCAGCCGGTGACCTATCGTTCCGGACGGTACGGCAGCTCCGCCGAGCACACCGCCCTGCTGACGGGACTCGGATACCGGGTGGAAACCAGTGTCTGTCCCCTCGTGGATCACACCCGCGACGGCGGACCGGACTACTACGACGCCCCGTTTGAGCCATACTGGCTGGGCGGAGACAGCATGCTTGCTGCGCAACCGAATGGCCTGCTGCTCAGCGTACCGATCAGCGCCGGCTTCAACCGCCGGTGCTTCGAGTCCGCCCGCCGATTGCACCGGATGCTCAGCCGACCGCCGCTCTCGAAGCTTCGCACCATCGGCATCCTGTATCGGCTAGGTCTGCTTCGACTGATCCGACTGAACCCGGAGATGACCTCGCTCGGGGACATGATCGCGTTATGCGACACTCTCGCCCGCCGCAGGACGCTCGTCTATCACCTCACGTTCCACAGCTCGGACATCGGTGTCGGCGGCACCCCGTATGTTCCAACGATCGAGGCAAGAGACGCGTTTCTGGACCGGTTGGATGGGATTCTCGAGCATCTCGTGAACCACCTTGGCGCCCGGCCGGTCACCGCTAGAGAATACTATGACCTGTTCCGCGAATGCGCGGCGCGTACGGAGCCGGCCGCCGGAGACGGCTTCACAGCAAGGCATGGCGGGCATGATTCACCCGCGGAGGAGAGCCGACAATTCCGTCCATCGCCGGCTACGATCTGAGGCCGTGGCCTCCTGCTGTCGGTTCGGCTGCTTGGCCGGCCTTCTCTCGGCCGGAGCGGGGACCAAGCTCGTCGAAGGTCATCGAGCCGTGTTTCAGTTTTCGGTTATCAGGTTTCGACGTCCTGTATGATGCTTCGCCCAACACAACCCGACGACCTACCTGAACTGGCAGCATTCCTGCAAGCCAACGGAGTCGCGTGCACGATCTCCACGCTGGGCTGGAAGTACCCGGGACTGACAGGAGGAAGCGGCAGCCCGGTCCGATCATGGATCGCCCAGGTTGAAGGGCGGATTGTCGGCCACATCGGCGTGGTTCCGGCAGTAATCCGTGACGGCCGGCGATCGGCATCACCGGCGCCCGCCGGGTGGTTCATGGACTGGATGGTCCGCGACGACTTGCGAGCCCGGGGAATCGGGGTCTTTCTGCTCCGCGAAGCGGCCAAGCACCACCCCGTGCTGATGACCATTCAAGGATCCGCCGACACTCAACGGGTGCTTCCCCAGCTGGGGTGGTTCGCTTGTGACGATCTGTCGCTCTACAAACTGAACCTGGCCGCCGGGGCGATCAGCGTGAACGCCAGTCTGCCTCAACGCACGGCAGCGTATCTGGCCGGCGTTCTCTGGCTGCACCCGGTCACGCACCGGCCGCCGCACGGCTGGCACTTGCTGGGCAGCGGCCCGTCAACCGAAGCGCCGAGCTGGAACCTGCTGAGCGACGCCATTCGCCGGCTGGAGGCCACGGTACCGGATGTGACTGCCAGGTGTCCGCACACCGCTGAGTTTCTCACCTGGTGGCTGGGGAGTCATCCCACGCGTGCCTACCGTCTGATTCTGGCGACAGACGCGACCGGCCCGAGCGGATATGTCATCTGGCGATGGTCGAGCCGCGCGGATGGGCGGAAGGACGCCCGAATCGTGGATGCGGGAGCACCTTGGGATCGGCCAGACGTCTGGCGATGGCTGCTCGGTGCCGTCACGGCGGAATGTCAGGCGGGAGGCGGCCTCCAGGTCGGCTGCCTGGCCGGTCGACGCTCACCCCTGGCGCTGGCCCTGAGGGCCAACCGGTATTTACCCCGTCAGACGCTGCCCCTGTGGCTCAGTCCCGGTTTCGGGCCCGCTGACGCCGGGACGCACTGGCACGCGACGCTGGCCGACAGCGACATCGATACGGCGGCCGCGGTTTAGGTTGGCTGAATGATTATCGGTCGGACCGAAAGTCGTGACGCGGGTGTCGAGCGGCTCCCTTCCCGCGGGACAATCAGGTTATCCAAGGGCCAATAAAAGCCGATGAAACAAGCGTGAACGCGCATTCCTATCACACCATTGTGCTCGGGGGGATTGGCGGCGACTCGCACTCGGTCGGCCTGATCATTCTCAATCGGGCACTGGTCGCCCAGGGGTATCAGGTCCACTTCCTCGGCATTCAGAACCGCATCGAGGACTTCTTCTCGTGGGCTGACGGATGTGATCTGGTGATGATCTCGAACATGGACGGGCATGCCAAGCACTATCTGCGCGGCTTTTCCGGTCTTCTTCAGCAGTATGCGGGCCATCGGCCCCTGTGGTACCTCGGTGGCAACCTGTCGGTGGGTGACGCGCGGGACGGCGCGAGCGAGTTCCTGCAGATGGGGTTCGATCGTGTCTTCAGCGAGTTCACTGACGTGCAGACGGTCATCAAGATCGTGAAGAAGGATCTGGCGGGGACCAAGGCACGTAACGCGGGTCACCGGCATATTGTCCGGCTGCGACCCGACGACCAGGCCGAGCCGCGCGTTCTGGGCCAGCCGATGGACGCAAGGGAGTTCGACCGCCAGCGCTGCGACGTACTCGCTCATTGGTCCACGGGCCGGGGTGCGGCCGATCTGGCCGACAACGCCGCGTTTCTGGCCCGGCAACCGTCGCTGGCCCGCGTTCAGTCGCTGGTCCACTCCGGCGATCTGCCGATCCTGATCCAACCCCGCAGCGGCGTACCCCTCGTCCAAGACCAGATTGGGCTGTTCCAGGCGTTCAAGGCTGCCGGCGTGCGCGTGCTTTCGTATCAGGTCGACTCGTACACCCGAAACAACCGATACGCCGACGCGGACGAGGCCATCCAGCTCAGCGCCGCCCGGGGCAGGCCGACGATGAACGGCTTCCCGGTTGTCAACCACGGTGTGGCCGGCCTTCGGCAGGTGATCAACGCTGTCGGCGTACCCCTGCAAACCCGCCACAGCACCCGGGATCCGCGGCTGCTGGCTGAGATTTCCTACGCCGGAGGGGTGTCCTCGTTCGAGGGCGGGGCGATCTGCTACAACATCCCGTACTACAAGGATTATCCTGTCGAGGACTCGATCCGGGCGTGGCAGTACGTCGATCGACTGACCGGTCTCTACGCCGAGCGATACGGCCTGGTCCTTGACCGCGAGTTCTTCGGTGTGCTCACTGCGACGCTGGTCCCGCCGTCGTTGGCCATCGCCATCGATGTTCTGGAGGCCGAGCTGGCCATCCGGGAAGGGGTGCGCTGCGTCAGCCTCGGCTATGCGGAGCAAGGCCACCGCTCCCAGGACATCGCCGCGATGCGTGTCCTCCGCGAACTTGGCGACGAGCTGCAGCATCGATACCGGGACCGGGCTGTTCAGGTTGGCACGGTGTTTCACCAGTACATGGCCGCCTTCCCGCGCGATCTCCGGCAGGCGGAGGAACTGATTTACCAGTCCGCGATCACCGCGACGTTGTCGAAGGCGACCCGTGTTCTCATCAAGAGCCCGGTCGAGCCGGTCCGCATCCCCACGGTCCAGGACAACGTTCGCGGCATCGAGCTCGTCTCGCGAGCGGTATCCGCGGCGTCCGACGCATCCGTTGATGAAGAAGCGATTGCCACGGAGATGTTCATGATCCACCGCGAAGTCTCGGTCATCCTGGACTCGGTGCGAGACATTGGGGAAGGCAATCTGGCCTCGGGCATCTGCCGGGCCTTTCGCGAAGGACTGCTGGATGTGCCCTTCTCGCCCAGCGTGCACAATCGCGGCGCCGTACTCACCGCTCGCGATGCCGAGGGCGCGGTTCGATTCCTCTCTGCGGGCCGGCTGGCCCTGGGCCGGGATCAGCGCGAGTATCATCGTGAGAAGATGGCCAAGCGTCTTCGCCAGGAACGGATGCGGTTCGCGGACACCGATTTCCTGCTGATCGAGCAGGATGTCATGCGGATCGGGCGCGGCGAGCACGGCCACTGGCCGCTGGACCGGCGCGAGCCCGCGGATGACACCGATTCGCTCTCCGCGGCGCCCCTGGCCGGAACGCTCTGAGACCGCCAAGAGAGTGAGCCGGAATGTACCCTGGATTGATGCTGGTTTGTGATCCTCGCCCCGGCGCGGCCGACGCCGATCTGGCCTTCATGCTGGAGCAGTGCGGTCTGAGCCCGGATCACAGGCGCGTGCGGTCAGGCCGCGGCGAACGATGGGCGGGGGCGGCCATCGCCCCGGCGGCCAACGAACCGTCATGTGGCGCGGGTGTCTGCCACGAGCACGGCCACACCCTGATCTGGGCGGGCGACGTGTTTCTGCCCGACGCCTGGGCAGCAAGGCCGCCGGCCGGCCCTCCGCAGCGCGCGATCGGCGGCGCCATCCTCCGACGGCTGACCAGCCACGGCGTCGAGTCACTGGCGGACATCGACGGGGTATTCTGCGGCGCGTGGTATGATCCCGCCCGCCGGTGCTGGACCCTCTTCAACGACCGGCTTGGTCAGTTGCCAACCTTCTGGGCGGCGGAACAAGGCCGGCTGGTCGTCGCCCCGAAGGCATGGCTGGCCTGGCAGGCATCGGGCCTGCCGCTGGCCATCGACGAAGACGGCGTCACCGACGTGATCCGGGCGATGAACACGACCGAGGATCGTACACTCATCCGGCAGGTGCACTGGCTCATCGGCGGCCATGCGCTGCGGTGGCGGCCCTCGGAAGGGGCCACCTCGCGCCGCGATTGCAGACCCTACTGGGAGTTTCGCCACCGCTCCCCGGCCTACGCCACGCCGGCCGAAGCCGTCGATGCCTATGTCGAGGTGCTGACCGAAGCCTTGCGCCGACATGCCAGCAGCATCAAGCCGCCCATGCTGGGCATCAGCGGCGGTATGGACTCCCGGATGATCCTGGCAATCTGCTCGACACTCAGCGTCGAACCCGCTTGCTTCACGACCGGCTGGCCTTTCAGCGAGGATGTCCGTTTTGGCCGGCAACTGGCCAGGCTGGCAGGTGCGGCGCACGTCGTCGTACCGATGGAGGCCGCAGCCCTCGCCGGACAGCTGCAGCGATTGATCATTGACAGCGACGGCCTGCACGGCGCTCGCCATCTCGGCGGAGGCTTTGCACTCCAGGCGTTCCTGGCCGGACATCCGGGGGCCGTTCTGCTCGAAGGGCATCTTCACGGCATTGTCGGCGGGGCCTACGTGCCGTCGGACGGCGACATTCCCGACGGCCGGTCACCGCACGACTGCTACTGGGCGGCCAAGTACTGCCATGGTGGCGGGAGCATCGCGCTCATCAACGAGCTCTGCCGTTCTGACCTTGCCCACCGTAGCCTGGAGCGCTGGCAGGCTCTCATCGACGACCGCTTCGCCCGGGCCCCGACGTCGGATCCGCTGGAGCAGGCCGAATACGTGGTCTTCACCGGCCGGAGCGGGCGCAACGACGTGCTTGGCCCGATGCTCCTGCGGCGTGACGTTGCCCTGCGAAGCCCGGCCACGGACCGAGCGGTGCTCGACTGGATGGCCGCAACCCCGGCCAGCTGGCGGCGCGGCAAACAACTCGTAGCCGAGGCGTTTCGCCGGTACTTCCCGCGGTTTGCACGCGTCCCGCGAGCCAACCACAGCGGGTTCCCCATCGCCGAGGACCGGCTGCTTCGCGAATACTGCTGGCAGCGGGACAAGTTCCACCGCTGGTGGACGCACTGCCGGTACCCCAAGACCCGAGCCTGGGGCATGGCCGGCGAGTTCCTGACCGCGTGGCTGTTCGAGACCTGGCGACAAACAAGCGGTGCAGGCGGGATTCGTGAGGCCGACGCCCGGATACTCGAATGGGTCCGGCCGGAGGCGTTGAATCGCCTCTGGTCAGTAGTAGAACGAGACCCGCGGCAGGCCGGGCCGCTGTTGACCCTGGCCACGATCGAGACGATGGTCCGTTACCTGGAGCGGCTGCCCGGGCGGAGCGGGCCATCGTCACACCAGGTCCAGGCGACGGTGGAGCGGGAGCCGGAACCGGTAGTGGCGAGCTAGGTGAGACCATCCCCCAAGGAAGATCGCTGCATGCGGACGCTGCTTGTCGGCCCTTATGTCGGAGAGATCGGCTGGGAGCTGATGTCCTGGCAAGGACGACTGCGTCTGCAGTTCGAGATCGGGCGGTTCGATCGACTGATCGTCCTCGGTGCCGCCGGCAAGGAGGCTTTCTACGAGGACATGCCTCTGGACTACCGTCCGGTTGTGCTGGACTCGATCCCGGGCCATGCGTACGAAGACCGCCGGATACTGTCCTCCTCTGGTGATCCTTTGCCCTCTGTGCGGCTTCGCTCGCTGGTCGAGCCGATGGTCGAGGTCGCAGCCTCCGAACTGCAACAAGCCGGACACCAGGTGGAGACTCTCTGGCCGGCGTACTCCGGAGCGATTCATCCCTGCGACGAAGAGCACCAACGCTTCATCCGCTTTGACCGGCCTTGCGAACGGGTACTGCCTCCGCCTTGGGTGGTCCTGGTCCGTCGCACCCGCGGTTTCGGGGCGGAGAATTGGACCGCCGGCGACTGGGACGACTTGGCCGGGCGGCTGAACAGCCGCGGCATCCACACCAGCGTTTTCCCGGACGACTCGGCGACCGCGATCGAGGTTCTCTCGCGCTGCGATCTGGCCGTGGGCCAATCGACAGGCGGGCTGCACCTGGCCAGCCTGTGCGGGTGCCCGCATCTGGTCTGGTCCACGGACGACGGCCGGCTGTGGACGCCCTGGGAGATGACCAACCGGCAGCGGTACGAGACTTATTGGAATCCCTTGGGTACCCCGGTGATCTACCAGGGGAGCCGGTGCCTGCCGAGACCTGCAGTGGCGGCCGCGTGGATCGGCGATGCCCTCGGGCGGATCGGACGGCGGACCGGATCAGCGGTTCGTCGGGTGATTCTCCGGCAGAGGTGGCGAGTGCGCAGCCACATCGTGGGCGGAATCATTCGCAGGAGAGGTTTTCGGCGATGGCCCTGGCGAGTCCAGAAACTGGTCCGGAGCCGCTGGATATGAGCACCGTCCGCTGTCCCCGGTTTTTACCCGGCTCGTTGACGGCCGAGGCGATATCCCCGGCGACTTGCGGCTTGTGCGGTCAGACCGGTGCGCGGCGGGTGCGGTCGCTGGTGTTTCCCGGCCACCCGGGACCGTTTCACCTGTGGCGTTGCCGCCGCTGCGGCCTGGTCTTCAACTGGCCGCGGCTGGCAGCCGAGCCGATGAAGCGGCAGTACGACGGCGACTACTACGTGTTCAACGCCCGACCCGAGCACCGCTGGAGCCGGGCCACGCAACTCTACCTGAACTACCTGGCCCCACTCGAGTCCTGCCAGCGCAGTGGACGGCTTCTGGAGATCGGCTGCGCACAGGGGCATCTACTGGCCTTAGCCAGCCATCGAGGCTGGCAGGCCGAGGGGGTGGAGATTTCCGCCGAGGCTGCCCGAGTGGCGAGGTCCGAGTTCGGGCTATCGGTTCACACCGGTTCGCTGGAGGGACTGGGGGACGAGTTGGGCCGCTTCGAGGTCGCCATCGCGACGGACGTGATCGAACACGTGCCCGATCCCCGGGGATTCCTGCAAGCCATACGCGGCCGGCTTCTGCCTGGCGGGCTCGCGATCATCGAGACGCCGAACTGGGGCGGCGTGTGGCGGCGGCTGGGCGGGCGGCGATGGCTGGGCCTGAACCGCTTCCACATCTCCCTGTTCGACGGAGCCTGCCTCACGCGTCTCATGCGCGAATGTGACCTCATGCCGACGGCGGTCTTCTCGACCATGAACACGGTGTGCTCCGACTGGGGAGGGCGACCGGAACTCACACGATTCCTTTCCCTGCTGCCGCGCGGTCTGCGGTGGCGTGTCCAGGGCCGATTGAGCCGAATGACGCCCCAGTCAGCGGAACACCACCTGGAGCAGAACCCGCCGGCGTCCTTGTCCGCGGCACTGGACCGCATTGCCCTCCTGAAGGAGGTACCACTCGGACAGCCCGGACCTCACCCCGGCGGCACACCCTTCACTGCGGACTTCTGGCTGAGCGGAGACAATCTGGCGGTGATCGGGCGTGCGGTCAGCTGCTGACACCCGCCGCCGAGCCCGCGCCCTTCCACTTCCGCCGATCGCGAACCCGGTCCACATTTTCAGAGGTTGAGGTGGTCGCCGAAACCGAGGGTGCCTACCCTCCCATCGGGCCTGAGCACCTGGGAGAAGCAACACGTCAGACGCTGGGAGCATGATGTCCCAAGTCGCCCGCGAAACGGACGCGAGGCACCCCTCAATGGCCGGTGCATTCAATCCCTGCGCGACGGCCGGGGTGTGGGATGAACGCTTGTCGCTGGCCGCACACGTGTAGCGGGCCAGACAGGTCAATAGGCAAGACAAAGAGGTATGTGGATAAGGAGAAAGTGATGAAATCACGCAAGGCAGTTGGAATTGCGGGCTTGCTGGTAGTGGGCGTGCTCGCGACGGCCGGTCCGAGCCTCGGCCAGGGCGTGGGTAATGTCGGTGCCCTGCCCAGCCTGTTTACGCAGGGTGCTACCAGTGGCGGCTGGTCGATCGGGCCGTACGACGTCGTTCGGGACCCGACTGGTCCGGCCTGGCTTAAGGAACTGTGGGGGCCGAATGCGGCTCCTGTTGTCGCTCAGCCGGGACAGACCTTCAGCCTGAGCGAGACGCTCACCGTCGGCGGCAAACTGCCATGGCTCGACTGGCATGAGAAGATCATCACGCCGGGTTGGGAATGGGTTGCCCCCTCGGTCTTTCTGGCCAACGGCAATCCGCCGTCCGGACTGTCCGTTTCCTACACCCCGTCGACCGCAACCCAGGGCGGGGAAATCGACTTCTACTTCGACCCGCTTCAACCCGGCACGCAGGTCAACATCCGCAAGCAGCTGCAGTATGTCGGAGTGCCGGGGACGGTGTTCACCGGCGGCATCCTGATTGCCGAGTATCCGACGCCCGAGCCGGCCTCACTGGCCCTGCTCGGGCTGGGCGGGCTCGCGTTCCTACGGCGGCGCCGGGGGCGATGACCGGTTGCGAAAACACGAAGAAGGCATCAGCACAGCAGGTCGGGTCCAGGGACTCGACCTGCTCTCTTTGACGCTCGGATGGAAATGGCAAGGGCCGGTGGCGGCGTGCGAAGCTGTCGTCATCGCGGGTTGACCCCTGTCTCAGCGGAAGCGGTGCCGGCGTCTCGCGGGTGACGGTTCGACGGGCTGCCTGGGTCACTCGATCTGCCGGGAGAAGCTTCAGGGGGTACCGCGGTGCGTGTCCATGGAGCCCGGCGGGCTTGTCGCCTTGTTTCGGCCGGCCGCATCCTTGGCCGCGGTCATCATCGCACCGGCGGCCTGGTTCATTCGGGCTTCGCGATAGGCGTTTTCCCTTGCCCGCTTCTCTTCGGTGCTCCACTGCGGATGGGCACTGACGTAAGCCATGAAGACGGCCACTTCACGCATGGCGGCGAGCATATCGACCATCTTGGTTTCCATGATGGCCATCATTGGGGCCATCATCGCCTGAGCCGCGAGTCCCATCTTCTGTTTCTTGTATGCCGCGCGCACGAGCTGTCGGTTGCAGTCGGTCAGCAAGGCCCGGGTCGGAAGAATCGCCACCCAGGCGACCTCATCCTTCACGGGTCCGGGCAGATCGATCAGCTTGGGGGCCTGCTCCCTGGACAGGCCGACCGGCGCCATCCTGAAGAGCAATTCCCAACTGATGCCCAGGTCGGCCACCATCTGGTCATCCTCCTCGGGCTGCGAGGCGGGTACCGATCCCGGCGCGGACGCCGGTGAGGAAGCAGGGGCTAAGGCCGGGGCGGACTCCGGGGCGGCCGGACCCTTTTCCTGCCGTCTGGCCAATCGGCGGAGTTCGCGCCACTTTCCCGGACAGAGGGGGTCGCGAAGATCGGTCACGATGACCAGGCCCTTGGCCGGCGGCCCGCCCGCCTCGCGTGTGTAGGTCGCGGCCACATCGCGGATCACCGTATCCGCCTCGCCGGCCGCAGCGTCGCTGGTCGCGTAGATGTAGGCCGCCGGCGTGTTGTGAAGGGCCCGGTCACACCAGGTTGGCGGCCAGTTGTCCGGGTTCTTCAGAAGCACGGTGGGGCCGCATCCGATGGCCGTAGCCAGCCAAGCCGTGCAGAGCAGGCACGCCCACGATGGGTCCTGGAAGACGCGACCACGGTTCATTTCGAGACTCCAGCCGTGAATGGGAGGCCCGTACCAGGACCCCTGCTCGCCCACTTCGCCCGGGCAGCGACGTGCTGTTGTAACAGACACCGTGGCCAGGCGGAAGTCAGCCGCACCGAAAGCCTGAGCGGTGAGGTCGGGCGTGATCGCCGAGGCAACCGCCCTTGTCAAGGGAGTCCGCAAGTGGCCGGCTGCCGGCCGCTCCTGCCCTACCGCCCTCGATTCACCGCATCCAAACGGGTCCCGGACGCCTCAAGCCGGAGACGCTGCGACGATCGAATCTCGTACTTGCCCAGGGATAACTCAACTCCGGCCGGCAACGACCGATATTACTCTCCAGGAGCTTGGATTATCGGATGCACAGGACGTGCAGACCGGCAGGGAAGAGCGGATTTTGAGCATGAGTTCGCGGACACCGATACCGATAATCCATGGGCTTCGCGGGGCGCAAGCCGAAACTGCGCCTGCGTCTGACGCGCAAGTCAGGTCCGAGCCGGAGGCTTGGGCCGCCCAGGCGAAAGGGAACGGTGAACCGACGCCGGCTGTAGCCGTGAACCACGGGCGGGAGATCCGTCGCACGGAACACGCCCAAGCCACGATGGCAGGCCGCCCGCCCGGCAACGAGATGTGGCGGCGTTGGATCAGACATGCCCCGGCCGTTACCACATCAGGCGGCGGTGGTGGCGGCCGGGCGCTCCTTTTCTCGTACACATTCCCCCCCACCGGCGGGAGCGGTGTTCAGCGACCCGCGAAGCTCTGCAAGTACCTGGGCGAGTTCGGCTGGCTGGTCGAAGTGTTGGCTGCCGGTCATGATCGGTTCCCCTGGCACGACCCTACTCTGACCACGGACATACCGCGTCACTGCCGCATTCACCGGGTAGCGGGCCACGAGCCCGCGTGCCTGGCGGCCAGGATGGTCTCGCCCCTCAGGAATCTCCCGGGGCTCGACGATCGGCGATGTCGCTGGGTCGAGGACCGATTGTACTGGCGACTCCTCGGCATGGCCGAGCGGATGGGACGGGGCAGCGGCGAATCCTGGTGGGTCGGACCGGCGAGCCGGGCGGCTATTCAGCGGCACCGGGAACGCAGGTTCGACGCGGTCATCTCGACGGGGCCGCCGACCTTCGTGCACCTTGCCGCCATGAGGGTGGTCCAGGCCACAGGGCTGCCCTGGGTGGCCGACGTCCGCGACCCGCTGGTAAGCGATTTCGATCGCGGCCGCCCGGACGATGCCCAGCTCGACACGATGCGCCGACTCGAACAGGCGGTCATGCATGAAGCGGCCGTCGTGGTGACGACCACCAAGGCTCTGGCCAATGACTTCCTGGAACGCTACCCGGTTCGGCGGCCGGAGAATACGCTGGCGATCACCAACGGTTTTGACCGCGAGGATCTGGCCCGGGCCCTCGGTATTGACGGAGCGGAGCAGGAAAGCGCCGTTGTCTCAGACACGCAAGACCCGGACCACGTTTCCACGAACGCCTACCCGGATGAGTGCGTCCTGGCGGCGGTGGGAGCGTTCTACGGACGGCGAGAGCTGAGCGGGTTCGTGACTCCGTTGGCCCAGGTACTCGAGCGGCGTCCCGAGTGGCGCGGGCGAGTGCGCCTGGTCGTGGCCGGCACGCTGGACAAGCAGCAGCGACTGCTCTGGGATCGGCATCGGCCGGACTGGCTGGAGATCGAGGGGTATCTGGATCACACCTCGGCGATCCGACGGACGGCGAAGGCGGCCTGTTGCCTGCTCGTGGCCCCGGACTGCTACCACAGCCGGCACTGCATCCCGGCGAAACTGTTTGAACTCCTGGCCCTGCCGACACACCTGCTCGGACTGGTGCCTTCGGGCAGCGAGACGGAGGCCATCGCGCGATGCGCGGGCGGCGCCACCACGGTTCCGTTCGAGCAGCCGCAGCGAGTGGCGGCCGCACTGGAGCGCATCATCGGCGCGTACCTCCGCGGGCGACTCGAGAACCAGCGAAACTGGCCGGTCCTGGACACCTATGACCGCAGAGTCGTCGCCGGGCGATTCGCCGAGGTCCTGGCCCGCGCCACCCGCTCAGCCGGTACCCAGAAAGACGAGTGAATGGCGAGACGGACCATCCAGCGGCTGACCTTCGTGACCGACGCTCCCGGCTTCGGCGGAGCCGAGCGGTACATCGTGGCGATGGCCAAGGCAGCCCAGCGCCGAGGCATCGAACCGCACATCTACTGGACACCCATTCCCGGCGGTGATCTCGCCGCATTCGATTCGGCGAAGGAGGCGGGTGTCGCGGTCACCTGCGTGCCCGTTTCGCGGACGCGTGGCTGGAGCGGTGTGGTCTCCGAATTCCGGGCGATGCTCTCCCGACGGCGACCGGACGGACTGATCATCAACGCCTGCGGACGCCCGCGGTTCTGGATCCTGCCCTGCCTGGCGCGCCTGGCCGCCATTCCCGCCGTGTGGGTGCACCAGATGGTGGACGGGCGTGATTACCGACGGCTGCCTCCCGGCAGGTTTCGGGGCACGATGGAGGGCTTTCACTGGTGGCGTGTCCCTCAGGCCGTTCGGCATCGACTCGCGGGGATGGCCGCGTCCTCGGTGGTGGTATTGAATGCCGAGGATGGTGATCAAGTCGTGCGGCAGCAGGGAATCGATCACACCAGGATCCGGGTCGTTCCCCATGGCGTCGATCTCGAGCGGTTCACGTTCCGGCCCGAAGGTCGCGAGCGGCTTCGACGAGGGTGGCAGGTCGGCCCCACCGGCGGCCCCGCCCCCTTTCTGGTGGGCACGGCGGTGAGATTGGTCACCGGCAAGGGGGTCGAACCGCTGATCGAGGCCACGGCCCTCCTCGCTCGCCGAGGCATGACCATCCGGCTGGTGGTCGCGGGTGACGGCGAGGATCGAGGAAGCATGGTTCAGCTCGCCGCGCGGTGCGGCATCAGCGACCGGGTCACGTTCGCCGGATTCGTGGCCGACATGCCCGCCTTTCACAGTGCCCTCGATGCCTTCGCCCTGTGCAGCGTGACGGAGTCTTTTGGACTATCCCTGGCGGAAGCGATGGCCTGCGAGCGGCCGGTGATTGGCACGCCGACGGCCGGGGCGACGCGGCAGATTGAGGACCACCGCACCGGGCGGCTGCTGAGGACGTTCGAGCCGGCCGAGCTGGCGGACGCGATTGTGGACCTGGCCGAGGATCCGGTCGGTTGCGCGGCCATGGGCCGTGCCGGGCGGGACAGTGTCCGCCGGCAGTTCAGCATCGACCTGACCCTGGAGCGTACGCTGCGTGCCCTGCGCGGCCCGGCCCGGGAGCGATCCTCGATTCGCTGGCCGGGGATGGGAGAACCCTTCTTCGCGGCCATGACCTCGGAGGATCGACCCGTCAACGGGTCGATTATCGGAACCACGGTCCTTCGGCCGAGGTGTCAGACTCCCGTCCGATAGCTTGAGTCGTCCCCCGCAGACTCCGATAAAACAGCCGTGAGAATCATGGTGCTCCGCAATGAGCCGCCGTGGCCTCTGTGTCACGGCGGAAGACTCCACACCTACGAGCTGTGCCGACGGCTGGCTCGCCGCCACGACGTGCTCGTGGTGGTCGGACACCCCAGCGAGGGCGACGTTCCCCCCCTGCCTTTCGCATGCCGAGCGGCCCGTGCTCACCGACTGTTCGACGACGATCCCGACTTGGCGGAAGAGGGTATCCGCCTCAGTCGATGGGAGCGCTTCTTCGGTATTGAAGCGGCGTATGTTCGCGACGTGAGCCGCCTGGCCCGCGAGTGGCGGGCGGAGGTGGTCATCGGCATGAGCTACCAGGCCCTCTCCTGCCTGTCGCGCATCCGCGGGGTCCCGACGATCGCGGACCTGCAGGACGACGAAGTGTTGCACCTTCTCCGAGAATGTCTCCATGGTCGCACGACCGACCGGTGGACGAATCTCAAGGGCCTGTTGAGTACGCTGTTCTATCAGCGGGCACACCTTCCCGAAATCACCGCCGTCACCATGCTCTCGGAGAGTGATCGCCGGTTCTGTCGATGGTACACGGGGCATCCACGAATCGTGTGTATTCCACACGGAGTCGACTGCGAGCGATATGCTCCGCGCGATGCGCCGGTGGACGAGAACCTGATCGCCTTCTGGGGCGGGCTGACTTTCGATCCGAACATCAACGCCATTCTGTTCTTCGCAGACCGGGTCTGGCCGATCGTCCGCCGGCACCGTCCACAGACGCGCTGGTCGATTATCGGCTGGGGCGACTCACCGCACCTGGCCAGGATTCGACAGATGCCTGGGATTGAGTTCCGAGGATTCGTCGAGGATCTGCGACCGGAGATCGCCCGGGCGGCGGTGGCGATCGTTCCCATGCTGACCGGTACGGGTATCAAGAACAAGATCATGGAAGCCTGGGCGATGGGAAAGCCGGTGCTGTGCACGCGGCGGGCGCTGGGCAACCTGCCGGGCACCCATGGCGAGAACGTCTGGCTAGCCGATTCACCGCGCGACCTGGCCGACGGACTGATCGAATTGCTGGACATGCCCGCTCTGCGTTTGAAAATCGGTCGCTCCGCGCGGGCGACGGCCGTCGAGCACTGTTCCTGGGACCAGGCCGCCCGCCAACTCGAGCAGCTTTGCGATGACTTGGCCCATCCTGTGGCCGACCGGCGATTCGGCGGCACATTGGACCGGGCGTACCCCCAGGCGGCGGAGTGTCCGTCAGCATGATCATCCACACCGATTGCCGGCATTTCGATGGCTACAAGCCGTGCCCACCGCACAAGCGGTCCGGGGCTCATTGCGCGAACTGCGCCAGTTACGACTCGACAAGCGAGAGCATTCTGATCCTCAAGCTGGGCGCCGCCGGAGAGGTGATTCGCTGTACGCCGATTCTCCGTTATCTCCGACAGAACCACCCGAGCGCCCGGCTGGTCTGGATGACCGAGTTCCCCGATCTGATTCCGGACGGCTGGGTTGACAGGATCATCCGGCCCACGTGGCAGAACGCGGAGTGGATTCGCGCCCAGCGGTGGAGCCTGGTGCTCAGTCTGGACAAGGACCCGGTCACCTGCGCCATGGCCCGGCAACTCGCGGCAGATCGAGTCAAGGGATTCAGCCTGGATGATCGCGGCCGAATCGTCGCGGCCGACCGGGACGCCGCCCGGAAATGGCATACCGGGCTGTTCGATGATCTCATGAAAGCGAACACGCGCCATTACGTCCAGGAGATCTTCGCGCTGTGCGGGTGGCGCTACACCGGGGAGACTTACGTCCTGCCTGATCCCGAGGCAAGCGAACCCATCGAGATCCCTGGCCAAGGGCCGGTCATCGGCTTGAACACCGGAGCTGGAGCGGCCTGGCCCACGCGGATCTGGCCGGAAGAGAACTTCGCCCTGCTGGCTCGCGAACTGAAGCAGCTGGGGCTCCGACCCCTGTTCCTGGGCGGCCCGGACGAGCACCGCAAGAACCTGCGTTTGGCCGGGGCCACCGGGGCCGCCTACGCCGGGACAAGGCCGCTTCGTCAGTTCCTCGGCCTGGTCGAGACCTGCGATGTCGTGGTCACGGCGGTTACCATGGCCCTGCACATCGCCATCGGCCTGGGCAAGCGGATCGTGCTTTTCAACAACGTGTTCAACAGGCACGAATTCCATCTCTACGGACGCGGTCGGATCCTCGAGCCGGCGCTGGGCTGCCTGGCCTGCTACAAGAGCCGGTTCGACAGCGGTTGTCCGGTGACCAACTGCATGGAACAGATCGCGGTCGGGTGCGTGGTCGCGGCCGTCGTGGAACAGGTCCACCAGCTTGATCCCGTCGTGCGCACGACGAAGGTGACGGAAGGAGGCGCCGTCCATGCCGCTTCGTAGCATCGCGTTTCTGCTGAGCTTCCTCGGCAGCAGCACGGCCGCGTTCGTCGTTCCCGTGCTGGGCGTGCTGTTCTACGTGGCCTTGTACCACCTCTATCCGGAGAGTGCCTGGTGGGGCAAGCCGCTGCGGCCGCTTGGGATTCGCTATTCGTTTGTCTGCGGCTTGTGCCTGCTGATCGGGACCGCGCTGAACCTGAACCGGCTGCGGTTCGGCCAGCGTTTCTTTCATCCGGTGGAATGGCTGTTGCTCGCCCTCTTCGGCTGCATGTTCCTGTCCGCGGCGATCCTGCCGGAATGGAACGCCCGCACCGAGGAGCACATGGACAAGATGAGCAAGGTGTTCCTGTTCACCTTCCTCATGTCCCACGTGCTTGTGTCCCGGAACCATCTCTGGCAGTTTGCGGTGCTGCTGACCGCGGTCTCGCTTTACCTCGGCCATGAGGCCAAGACCGCCCCGCCGGGAGCCTTCACCGGCAGCCGATTGGACGGTATCGGCGGGCCGGACTTTCAGGAATCGGCCGGCCTGGCCATTCACTTGTTCGCCTTGCTGCCGTTCGTGGCGGTCGTCTTCAGAGCACGGAAGCTCTGGCTGAAGGGGCTTGCCTTCCTGGCGGCCTGCTACAGCATGAACGCGATCCTCCTGTGCCGGGCCCGGTCAGCGTTTCTGGCGGCCATCGTTGGCGGTCTCATGGCCCTCTGGTACATCCCACGCCGGCACCGCCGATGGGTGGTGGTCGTCCTCCTCCTGGGCACGGCCGGCGGCATCATCCTGAGCGACAACTGGTTCTGGGAGCGCATGGTCACGATCTTCAGTTCCGCCGAGGAACGCGACGCGTCGGCGGCCTCGCGTCTGATCATCTGGCAAGGTGCTCTGAAGATGATCCGCGAGTACCCGTGGGGCGTGGGTGTGGGCCGATTCCGCGACATGATCGGGCGATACATTGACGACCCGAGCTTTGCCTACCGCGACGCCCATAACAGCTTCGTCATCTGTGCCACCGAAATCGGGGTGCCGGGACTCCTGGCCTACACGGCCGTTCTGGCCGCGTCATGGCTCACTCTCTCCCGGCTGGCGCAGCGGGTACCCCGGACGATGGTGAACGGCGATCTGTTCGAGATGCTGATCTTCGCCAATCGGCTGGCCTTGATCGTCTACGTCGTATCCGGTTTCTTCGTCAGTCGATTCTACGTCGAAGGCTTCTGGTGGTTCGTGGCCCTCCCTGTCTGTCTCCAGCGTGCGGTGGAGAACGAGATCAGGGTGGAGCGGGAGGAGGCTTTTGTCCTCCAGGCACGATTGAACATGGAGATGAACCCGGCTCCGGGGTGGCTCATGCCTCCCCATCTACCGACGCCGGCACGATGAGGTCCCACATGCCACATTCAGCTCAACACCTCAGGGACCCGCACCTGGTGCGGCGAGTCAATCAGCTCTACCACGAGCTGACCCGGGACTCGTTCGACACCGAGCATGAACAGCGATTCACCGTTGAGCGACCATTCTGGGAGCTGGTCGGCGACGTCGCCCTGAAAAGCCGTTTGCCGCGTGCCCCGAAGGAGGTTGCGCGGCTCGAGGCTCGCCTGGTGATCGACCTCTGCTGCGGCACAGGCTTCGTCACCGAGACGCTGGGGCGGAAGATGAGCGGCCGCGACCGCATCATGGCGATGGACCTCAGCGAAGCACCCCTGAACACCACAGTACGCAAATGGAGCCAGCATTCCGCGGCGCGGGTCGATCGTCCCCGGCTGATCCGCGTCGCCACTGACGCCCAACGGCTGCCTCTGGCCGACAACCGCGCCGACCTCGTCGCCATCAACGCCTCGCTGCATCACGTGCCTTCTCCCCAGGTCGTGCTGGGCGAGGTGGACCGCATCCTGCGCCCCGGAGGGTTCTTTGCCCTCGGCTTCGAACCCAATCGGACCTTCTTCAGTTCACGGCCGCTGCGCGGCTTCTCCACGAGCTTGAGCCGCGTGAGCTGGTACCTGAGCCCCCGGCAGAACCGCCGGCGACTGATCCAGCTGACCGACCGCTGGGGACGGCAAGGGAAGGGTGCCTTCCGCCGAACCCGCCTGCGCCCCGGTGGACCGCCGGAGGCGGACGTCCTCGCCGAACTCATGAATGAACGGCTGCTGAACGAGGGACTGATTGCCGATCCCATGTCGTCCACTGGCCTGCTCGACCTCGTGGATTGTCACGCCCGCGGTGGTGAGGAAGGTGGCGGATTCCAGCCGCTGGAGCTGATTCGTCACTCTATGCCTGACTACTTCGCCTACCTGTTCGAATCCTCCGATTACCTCGGCGAAACGGGACGCCGTTGGCCGCGGGTCCGTCAGCTGGTGGACGCCACCCTGCGAATGATCGCTCCCGAGCACGGTTCTCTGTTCAGCTGGCTGTTGCGGAAGCCCTCCCCGGACGGAGGCCACGGCGTATGAAGGCCCAGCCCGCCACGTTCGGCGCCCAGCCCTATCGCCACCCCCGTGTTCTGACCGAAGCGCGGCCGGCACGGGTTCTCCACGTGGTGGCGGACCTGACCGGCGGTGGGATGGAATGGTCCTTGCTTCGTTTGCTGGGCGGATTGAGCAGGCAGTCGCACCGCAAAGGCCTCAAGACATGGGGGCTGCACGGCGTCTGCGTCCTTCGTGACGGGGAGGAGAGGATGCTCGACCAATGCCGTGGCCTGGCCAGCACCTGGGTTCTGGGCAGTCAGAACCTCGGAGACGAGACCGGCCGCCGCGCCCTTTGGGCAAGACTGGCCAAGATCATCGACCTCTTCGGTGCCGAGGTGGTCCATGCCCGGGCGACGGGAACATGGTTCGACGCCGCGGCGGCACTGCCGCGAGGACGAGGACCGAAACTGATCCTCAGCTTCCACGGTTTCACTGACCTCGCACCACTCTCCTGGCGAAGGCGATTCAGCCGCGTCTGGGCGACGCGGCGGGCCCACGCTCTGCTGACCGTGTCGAGAGATTCCGCCCGAATGCTGCACCACAGCTGGGGAGTCCCCGCGCGCAAGATTCACACGATCTCCAACGGCGTGGACACCGATCTGTTCCGGCCGTTCAAGGACACGGCGGAGCGGGCCGCGATCCGAGACCGGCTGGGGCGCTCCGGACACGGCCCGGTCGTCATATGCCTGGCAAACCTCGTCAAGATCAAGCGGATCGACGCTCTTCTGTCCATCTGGCCGACGATTGTCGCCGCACACCCGGCGGCTCATCTTGTTCTGGTCGGCGAAGGGCCGCTGCGTTCCGAACTGACGGGGCTGGCGCGTCGCCTGGGCTGCACGGCCAGCGTCTCCTTTCTCGGCACACGACATGACGTGCATGAGCTGCTGAGGGCGGGTGATCTCCTGGTCCTGCCCAGCCGCTACGAAGCCAGCTCGAACGCCGTGCTTGAAGGCATGGCCACCGGCCTGCCGATCGTGGCCTTCAACGTCGGTGGTCTGGGCGAGCAGGTCATTCCCGGCGAGACCGGGTGGCTCATTTCCCCGGACAGCCCCGGCGACATGGCGACCGCCATCATTGAGGCTCTGAGCGACGCCCGCACATGCGAGCAGTACGGGCGGGCGGCGCGGCGGGCGGCCGTCGACCATCACGGTCTGCGCGCCTGGCTCGATCGCTACGAATCGCTCTACACTGACCTGGCCGCCGGACGGAGCCTGATCGCAATTCGAGGGGAGGAGGCGCCGTCGTGTGCGGGATAGCGGGCATGGTACACTTCGGCGGACTGCCACCCGAGCGGCACGATGCCGGGGCACGGATGGCCGGCACCCTGCGTCACCGCGGCCCCGACGACCGCGGACTCTTCTGCGACGGCTTCGTCAGCCTGGGCCATTCACGTCTGAGCATCATCGATCTGGAGAACGGCCGCCAGCCGCTGCCCAACGAAGACGGTACTGTCTGGGTGGTGTTCAACGGCGAGATCTACAACTACCGGCCGCTTTCCGACATGCTCCAGTCTCGCGGACACGAGTTCAAGACCCGCTGCGATACCGAGGTTCTCGTGCACCTCTACGAGGATTTCGGCGAGTCCTTCGTCGAGCACCTCCATGGCATGTTCGCGATTGCCCTGTGGGACACCCGCCAACAGAAAATGGTCCTGGCTCGCGACCGTCTGGGCATCAAGCCGCTCTACTGGTCCGCCGACGGCGAGCGAGTCGCATTCGGATCGGAACTCAAGGCGGTGCTGGCTGACGGCGACGTGCCGCGAGACATTGACCCCGCCGCGATGATCGACTTCCTGGCGTTCGGTCACGTGCCGGCGCCTCGAACGGTCTTCAAGGGCATTCGCAAGCTGGAGCCGGGGCACATGGCGGTGTGCCGCGCCTCGGGCGTCGCCTTGCGCCGATGGTGGGATATCCCCTTCGGCGAGGAACCTCCGGAGCCAACCACGGGCGAAGAGAGCCGGCGGTGGACCGATCAGTTCGCGGATCTACTGGAGGACGCGGTCCGAATGCGCCTCGTCGCCGATGTGCCGGTCGGTGCGTTCCTGAGCGGGGGCGTCGATTCGGCATCAGTGACCGCGACCATGTGCCGCCAAGCCGGCGGCGCGGTTCTGACGCACACGGTCGGATTCCACGAAGAGGACCATGACGAGCGGGCATGGGCCCGCCAGGTGGCCGAAGCGTTGGGCACCGATCACCGCGAGGTCATGGTGCGACCTGACGCGGCGTGGGCCGCCGAGACGCTGGTCCGCCATTTTGACGAACCGTTCGCCGACCCTTCGGCGGTGGCGACGCTCTACCTCTCGAGGATCGCCCGGGAACGAGTCAAAGTTGCCCTGGCCGGGGACGGCGGCGACGAACTGCTGGCCGGCTACCGGCGTTATCGCTTCGACATGGCCGAGTCCGCTTTGCGGGCTCGGGCTCCGGCGTGGCTACGACGTTCAGCCGCGGGCTGGGCGGGATGGCTGTATCCCCAGGTCGACTGGCTGCCCCGCCCCTTGCGGGCCAGACGGACCCTGCAGAACCTCGCGGGCGATAACGCCACCGCCCACCTGCGAAGCGCGGCTCTGATGGGCGGCGTCCTGCCGGAGCTGATCCTCCGGCCGGAAATCCGCGGCCTGGCGAACAACCACGATCCCTTTCTTCGGGGACGAGAGCTGTTTCACCGGTGCCCGGCGAAACAGCTGCTGAACCGTTTCCTCTACGTCGATCTGAAGACCTTCATGGCCGACGAGATTCTGACCAAGGTTGACCGGACGAGCATGGCCGTCGGACTTGAGGTCCGCGCTCCGCTGCTCGACCACCGACTCGTGGAACTGGCGGCAAGACTGCCGATCAGCCTGAAGCTGGCCGGCGGTCGCGGGAAGGTGATTCTCCGCGACACCTGTTCCCGCTGGCTGGGCAACGCCGTCGCCGACCGGCCCAAGCACGGTTTCGACGTCCCGACGGACAAGTGGTTCCGAGGCCCGTTGCGAGCCATGGCCCACGACCTGCTTACCGGGCTTGACAGCCGCTCTCGCGAGTGGCTCGAGGCCAAGGCCGTCAGCCGCCTGCTCCGCAACCATGATCGCGGCATCCGAGCGAACGGAAGAGCCCTGTGGGCCATTCTCAACCTGGAACTGTGGGCCAGAGCGTACACTCGAGAGGAGGCGAAAGTCGAGGCCTGAGTGGGGTGATGCACGATCCTTTAACCACCAAATAGGGAGCTGGCGGCTCTGTTTCGACGTTTTGTGAATCGATGGTTCCCATGCGTCTCGTGACGACGACAATGTGCTATCCGACACCGGCCGAACCCGACCAGGGCATCTTCGTCCAGCGACGAGCGTTGGCCGTGGCCCGATGTGCGGGAGTCGACGTGCGGGTTGTCGCGCCTCAACTGTGGTGCCCAGGCCTGCGAGCCCGCCGCTGCTTCCCCGACCAGACAGGTCAGCTGCCGGTGACATACCCTCGGATGATCAGCGTGCCGGGGCTCAGCTGGGCCTGCGATGGCCTGGCCTACGCACGGACCCTGGAGCGAGCCATCGTCGTCGAGCGGCAGCGAAGCGGGCATGACTTCGATCTGATCGACGCTCACTTCGAGTATCCCGATGGTGTGGGTGCCTGGCTCGCCGGCCGACGCTTGGGACTTCCTGTCGCGGTCACCGTCAGAGGCAAGATCGTCTCCCTGTCACGCAGGGCGATCCGGCGAATGCAGATCGGGGCCATGCTCCGGGGTGTTGACGCCCTCATCGCGGTCAGCGCGAGCTTGGCCGCCTGGGTACACAGGATCGGCGGATCGGACCTGTCGGTGAATATCATCCCCAACGGGATCGATGAAACGATCTTCCATTCCACGGGCCAAGCGGACGCCAAGTCAAGGCTGGGATGGGACGCAAGGGCACGATATGTACTGGCCGTCGGCCATTTGCAGCGTGTGAAAGGCTTCGACCAGCTCGTCGACGTCCTGCCGGGCGTGCGGAGGGCCATGGGCGACGTTCGACTTGTCCTGGCGGGCAGCCGTCGCGGCGAACCGCGATTCCAAGCCCGGCTGGAGAGAGCCATCGCCCGCATCAACGCGCCCCAGGGCAACGCCCCCTCCATTCAGTTTACCGGCCCGGTGTCCGGCACGCAGTTGAACCTGATGTACAACGCGGCCGACCTGTTCGTCAACGCCTCGCGGAGCGAAGGCTGGAGCAACGCCATCAGCGAGGCCCTGGCCGCCGGTACGCCCGTTGTTGCGACCGATGTCGGCGGCAATCGCGAGCAGATCCGCTCGGAAGAGATGGGAACTCTGGTATCGGGCGACGACCTGAACGCACTCCGGACGGCGATGATCAACGCCCTGTCCAAGGAGTGGAACCGGGCGGTCATCGCGGCCCACGGCAGGCGCCGGACCCATGATCGCGTCGCCGAGGAAGTTCTGGCGGTATTCGAGCGGATCCTCGCGAATCCTCCGTCATCCGTGGCCGCTACCGGCCGGGGCGTGGAGACGGTTCCTCCGCCTGGCCGCGGGGCATCCGCCGCGGAGGTGCCCGCATGAACCCCTGGCTGGCAGGCCACCTCTTCTGGCCGCTTACTGAGCGGTTGGTCGGGCGAGACACGATGCGACGCTTCGACGATCTGTGCCGGAGCGAACGATGGTCAACCGAGCGGCGCCGCGATCTGCAAGCTCGCAAGCTGCGGCGAATCCTCCGCTCAGCAGCCCAGCACTGCCCGTTCTACGCCCGACGGTTCCGCGACGCCGGCCTGGATCCGGCTGACCCCCACCTCGGACCCGACGACCTCCGCTGCCTGCCCGTGCTGGCCCGAGCGGAAATCCGGGAGCACCTTCACGAGATGACCTGGTCAGGTTGTCCAGGCGGACCGCTGCTCTACAACACCGGAGGATCGAGCGGAGAACCACTCCGATTCCACGTCGACCGTTTCCGTAACGCTGCCGACACCGCCGCCCGGCTCCGAGCTCGATCCTGGTGGGGAGTCGCACCGGGCGACCGCGAAATCCTCCTCTGGGGAGCTCCCACCGAGCTGAAAACCAACGACCGGGTCCGCCGATGCCGCGATGCCCTGCTCAATCAATCTATCCTCAATGCGTTTGACATGACGGCCGAGACAATGAGCGCCTATCTCACGACCATCCGTGACCGCCGGCCGGTCTGCATCTACGGTTACGCAAGCAGTCTCGCTCTGCTCGCCCGGCACGCTCAGGAAAACGGCCAACCGCTGACCTCGTCGGGGCTCGCCAGACCTCGAGCCGTCTTCGCGACCGGCGAAGTGCTGCTCGACCAGGATCGGCAAGCCATCGAATCGGTCTTCGGCGCGCCCGTGGCCGTCGAATACGGCAGCCGGGACGGCGGCTTCACCGCGATGAGTTGCCGGGCCGGCCATCTGCACGCCGCCGATGAAAACCTGATCGTGGAACTGCTCGACGACAACGGCCAGCCGGTCGCCGCCGGAGAGGCAGGCAGAATCACCCTCACCCACCTCGAAGCCCTGGCCATGCCGCTGATTCGTTACGCGATCGGTGATCTGGCCCGCCAACCGCCGAAAACCGCCCTGCCCTGCCGGTGCGGGCGGAACCTCACCTCCCTGGCGGAAATCCGCGGCCGGCTCACGGACCAGATCGTCTGCCGCGAACACGGGCAACTCAAGCACATGCACGCCTTGTCTCTGATCTATGTGCTACGCGAGGCCGAGGGACTCGCTCAGTTCCGCGTACTCCAGCCATCGATCGACCGGCTCGAGATCGAGGTCGTGGCCGACCATCGGTTCACGTCCCTGGTGGAGCGGGACGTTGAACAGAGCCTCCGCCGTCGAATGGGCGAAGGCGTTACCATCATCATTCAACGCCGAGATCGGATCCCGCCCACTGCCTCCGGCAAGCACGCCTGTGTCGTCTCGCAGGTGCGATAACTCACCCGCGCTCGCTCCTGTCCCTCATTCCGTGGTACAATCGCGGTCGCCATGAGCAGACAACTCTCGCAGACAGCGGGCGCGTTGACCCTCTTGCTCTTTCTGGCCTTCCTGCCCGGTTGCCAGACCAACCCGCCGCGGAAGTCGCCCGTACCCGACTGGTTTGACGTCACCCTGGCGGACGACTTCGAGTTCGACGCGCCCAGTTCAGCCTGGAGATTCCGTACGCCATCGCTTTGGAGAATTGCCTACGAAGGGGACCGCCGTTTTCTACAGATGGCGATTCCGCCGGAAGGAACACGGCCGGGAGCTGGGATCCGCCCCTGGGAATACGCGGTCTACGGCAGGTACGAGTTTCGCTCGTTCAGTCTTTCCTGCCGGGTGCGGATCGACCGTGAGCTCACCGTCGAGGGCCGCGACGTCTGCATCCTTTTTGGCCGCCAGGATCCCGGCCACTACTACTACCTGGACTTGTCGGCAGATTCCGGCGATTTTCGCAACACTCTGGTGCGGGTGGATGGCCCGAGCCGCAAGGCGCTGCTTTCGACCACCGCGGCCCGTCCGCCGACGATCACCGACCGCGCCTGGCACCGCGTCGATATTCTCCGCGACGTGGACTCGGGCACGATCAAGGTCTATGTGGACGCCGAGCCTAACTCTGCCCCGCCGAAACCGACCTTGGAGGGGCAGGACCGCAGCTACCCCTGGGGGACGATCGCCCTGGGCTCCTTCGGGCACCACGCTAGCTTCGCCCGTCTGGCGATCGAAGGTCAGGCCCGGGAGCCGCGAGCCCCGGGCGTTTCCTTGCCCTGAAGTTGCCATTCGGGCATTCGGGCGCCATAATGGGTTGCCGAAACTCCCATTCACCTCGGTTCCACGACGCGCTGCGCTGACGACGGTGGGAAGGTGGTGCAGGGCATGACCAGAGTACTGATCGTCGATGACGAGGAGATGTACCGCAAGTACCTATCCCAGATCCTCGAGATCGAGGGTTGTATCGTCAAGACGGCGGCGACCGGCTCGGCCGCTCGCGAGATCGCCCGGGATTTTGCACCCGACGTCCTGATCATTGACTGGCTTCTGGCCGAGGATCGCCGGGGAACCGAGATCGCCCAGGAGCTTCAGAGCATGCATCCCGGCATGCGCACGATCATGATCACCGGCTACAGCGCGGACGAGATCAGCAAGTCCGGCATCACCGCGCCGGTCTTCCGGCTGGTGGAAAAGCCTTTCCGATTGGAGACGATCGTTTCCGCGGTCAATGACGCCCTGGCTGCCTGTTGAATTTCCCGCCATATAGGTTACGCTTCCGGCGTTATTCCGGGCACGCCGCTCGGAATGTCATTTCGACCGGAAGAGAGGCCATGACGGTGAAGCACATTCAGACCCCAGGGCGTTCCACGGCCATCGCCGGCCTGGATGCGATCTTTCAACCCCAATCCATCGCCGTTCTCGGCGTCACCAACACGCCGGGCACAGTCCCCCACGATATCTTCGTGAACCTCTTGTCCGCGAAGTTCCAGGGAGTGGTATACCCGGTCGCGCCGCGCAAGAGACATATCGCGGGGGTTCGAGCCTACGACTACGTGCTCGACATCCCCGACCCGGTCGACCTGGCCATCCTGGTCTTTCCCGGGGCAGTCTGCGAACAAGCCCTCAAGCAGTGCATCGAGAAAGGCATCAAAGCGGCGATCATCATCTCCGCCGGTTTTCGAGAGATCGGCCCAACCGGCGTGGAGCGTGAGAAACGAGTCCGGGCCATCGCCTCCGAGGCGGGGATGCGACTCATCGGCCCCAACTGCTTGGGCGTCATTAACACCGAGCCCCATGTCCTGCTGAACGCCAGCTTCGCTCGGGCGATGCCCGCGGCTGGCAACATCGGCTTTCTCTCCCAGAGCGGGGCGCTCTGCACTGCGGTGCTGGACTACGCTCAGGGCAAGGGCATCGGCTTCTCGAAATTCGTCAGCCTGGGCAACAAGGCCGATGTCGACGAGGTGGATATGCTGGAGTACCTGGCCACCGATCCGCGGACCTCAGTGATCCTCATGTACCTCGAATCGATGAGCCGGGGGAAGGAACTCATCGAGGTCGCCCGCCGGGTCACCAGTGAAGGTGATCATCCCAAGCCGGTCCTGGCCATCAAGGGGGGGCGCACGGCGGCCGGAGCCGCCGCCGCCCAGTCGCACACCGGGGCTTTGGCCGCCTCCGACGTGGTCTGCAACGCGGTCTTCGAGCAGGCCGGCATCATCCGCTCCAGCTCGCTCGAGGAGCTCTTCAACAGCGCCCAGCTCCTGGCCTATCAGCCCCTGCCTCGCGGCAGGCGTCTGGCCATCGTGACCAATGCCGGCGGGCCGGGCGTCATGGCCACCGACGCGGCCATCGAACAGGGCCTCGAGATGGCCCGTTTCTCACCCGAAACCGCGGTCAAGCTGAAGAAGGCGCTTCCCGCCGCGGCCAACATGAAGAACCCGATCGACGTCATCGGCGACGCCCGCGACGATCGCTACGTCGCGGCCATGGAAGCCGTTTTCAACGACGAAGGCGTCGACCAGGTGCTGGTGATTCTCACCCCGCAGTCCATGACCAACATTACCGCGATCGCCAAGGCGGTCTGCGAAGTGCACGATCGATTCCGTTCCAGCGGCAAGACGCTGGCCTGCTCGTTCATGGGTGCCAAGGATGTCGCCCAGGGTATCCACATCCTCCAGCAGCACCTCATCCCGCACTACATCCTTCCCGAGTGGGCAACCGATGCGATGACCAAGGCCGTCCACTTCCGCCATTGGCTCAATCGAGATCGTACCGGCTTCAAGGAATACAGGATGGACATGGCCACGGCCGATGCGGTCATCACCAAGGCCCCGGACGGCTATCTGACCGAGGCGGATGCCCTGAAGGTCCTCAAAGCCTACGGCTTCCCACTAGTCGACTACAAGCTGACCCAGACCGCGGACGAGGCCGTCGCCGTCGCCGAGAAGATCGGCTACCCGGTCGTGCTCCGGGTCGTATCCCCCAAGATTGTCCACAAGTTCGAGATGAAGGGTGTCGTTCTCGATCTCCAGGATGCCAAGCAGCTCCGCGAAGCCTACATCCGGATGCGGGAGAACCTCCTCAAGCACGTATCCGCCGAGGACATCCAGGGCATTCTGGTTCGGCAGATGATACCGGCCGGCAAGGAGGTGATTCTGGGCATCAACCGCGATCCGGTCTTCGGGCATGTCATCATGTTTGGCCTCGGCGGGATCTACGTCGAGGCCTTCAAAGACGTCACTTTCCGCGTGGTGCCCATCCGTGAGGCCACGGCCAGAAGCATGGTCAACAGCCTGCGGGCGTCGGGTGTGCTCCGGGGCCTGAGGGGCGAGAAGCCCAGCGATGTGGGGGCCATCGAGGACGCCCTCAAGCGGCTCTCGCAACTGGCCCAGGACTTCCCGCGCATTGCCGAGTTGGACATCAATCCGCTGATCGTCCACCCGGCCGGCGAAGGTTGCCACGTGGCGGATGTACGCATCAGGCTGCAATCGTAGTCAACCCCTTGGGAGAGCAACGCATGTCACAGAAAGAGATCTTGGATCGCGTCAAGGCCGTGACCGCACGGGTCCTGGGAGTCGATGCCGGAACAATCAATGACAACTCGAACTTCATCTTCGATCTGGGAGCCGAGTCCTCCCAGAGCATCGAACTCGTCGCCGCCTTCGAGGAGGAGTTCAGCATCGAGATGGAGGAGGACGCTGCCCTGGCCGTCCAGACGGTCGGGGATGCGGCCACATTCATCGCCAAGTATCTGTGACTGTACCTCGGCCGGGGCTTTCGCTACACTTCGTGGCCGATCGCATCGGGCACCTCCGCTGAAGTGGCGTCGCGGCTGCCCGGCGATGCAGGCCGGCACGACCGAAGCGGCCGCGAGGTGCACCATGCTTGAGGAAGTCCGTTACTACCGTTTGCGTCCCTGGCAGGTCGTCGCTGCCCGTGAGGCGTGCCCGGTCGCCTACGTCCCCCTGGGCACGACCGAGTGGCACGGCCCGCACATGCCGCTGGGCGCGGACACGGTGATGGCCGAGTGCCTGGCGGAGCGATGTACCCGCGAGGGCGGCGGGCTGGTCCTGCCTTCGCTGGCCTGGGGCGAAAGTCGACTCGAAGGGCTGATGGACGCCCACGCCCCCGACTACCTGGCGATCCACGCGGAAATGAAGCTCCCCTCGGCTGGATTCACCGCCGCTGCCTTCCGCTATGGCCTTCAGGAACAGTACGAGAACTACCAGCGGCTCCTCCTGCACATGCTGTGCGAGATCCAGAGCCTGGGATTCAAGGTGGGGGTGCTCATCGCCGGCCACTACCCGCTGATCGATCACGCCCGTGCGGCCCTCGGCATCTTCCACCAGATGCGGTTCAACGGCAGCCGGGCTCGCATGGTCGGCTGGACCTTCACCGGTCCGGAATTGATCCCCGAGGAGATCCCCCAGGGCGGCGACCACGCCGGCTTCTGGGAAACCAGCATGATGCTGGGTATTTGTCCGGAAGTCGTGGACATGAACCGACTCCCGCCCGGCACAGAGAAGCCCACCGGAACCCTGACCACCCGCCCGATCCAGGAAGCCGATGCCCAGTTCGGCAAGAGAGCGGTGGATCTGATCGTCCAACGAGCCATCGCCGCTGTTCGCGACCGGCTCGACAACCCCAAGGCGTACTACGCACACGGCCTGCGGGTTTGAGGCCGCCGGGAAGGCAAGGGTGGCGGGCACCGCCAGCCTGCTTTCCGCCACAAGTGCCATGAGGTGAATCTGGCCGGGCATGATGCCGATACCCAGGCAGCTCACACCCAACTCGGAGTGGAACAGAGCGACCGCAACCGGAAAACTACCCACTGTAACCACTCGGTGGTGGTAAAGAGTTTTAAAGGATCCGGCCGACAACAACATCAACCAGGGCGCTTGCGGCTCCATGCGGCGGTGCTTCACGGGCCGCCGGACGCCCTTGGCACAACGCGGAATCGATTCGAGTCGCCCATGGCTTGTGCCGACCGAACCTGCTATCATCCTCCGCTTTCCAGGAACCGGGTGAGTGCCGATTCTCGCAGCATCAACGGAAGGCGTGGTTCTGTCGCTGTTTACCGCGCTGTGCTGGGCGATTTCGCCGATGTGCGTCGCCAGCGCCGGGCGGAAGATCGGCTCGTTCCCTGTCCTGCTTCTGCGATCGCTGGCCGCCGCCTTCCTGCTGCTCGCCATGCTGCCGATCTACATCCACTTCGCCGGCCTGCAGTGGGTATGGCCAAGCGGGATGCAGATGGTGTGGCTGGTCCTCTCCTCGATTACCGGCATGGTCATTGGCGATGCCCTGCTCTACGAGGGCCTGGTACTGCTGGGACCCCGTCGATGTACCCAGATTCTGACCCTGGCCCCGGTGGCAGCCGTGCTGCTCGGCTGGTGGCTGCTGGGCGAGCACCTCAACCAGCAGGCACTGGGTGGCATCGGGCTGGTCCTGGCTGCCACGGCGTACGCCACGGCGGCCAAGCCCCCCCAGGGTGACGAATCCCGCGAGCCCGGCCGGTTGACCGTGACCGGCATTGCCCTGGCCGTCGGTGCAGCCTTCTGCGTGGGAGCCGGGGCGGCCACCGGCCGGCTCGCCTTCAAGGACGGGCCACCCCTGGACGCCGTCGTCGCCACCGTCATCCGCGTAGGCACCGCCGCGGTTCTGCTCTGGGTGATCCCCCTGGCTCAAGGTACGACCGGTCAGACGCTTGGGCACCTCCGCGACCGGTTCATCCTCGGCAGGCTGGCGGGCGGCATCGCCACCGGACCCATCTGCGGCATGCTCTGCTATTTGTTCGCCCTCAAGAACCTGGAAGCCGGGTTGGTCAGCACCCTGGTGGCCATGTCGCCGCTCTTCATCCTGCCGATGATGGCGATCCGCTACAGAATGCGCATCGGGCTTCGAATCACCGCCGCAACCGGCTTGGCGACGGTTGGCGTGGCCCTGATCACCCTGCGTTGATCCGAGCGCGAACCCGGCTACACTACAACCACCGGCTGCGGACCGTCTCCATGCTTGCCGCAACTGAAAGGACGCCATCATGTCCGATCGCTTTTCTCGACGCCTGACGCTGGCTTTCGGCCTGGCAGACCTTCTCATCCTGACTTGCCCCGGGGCGAGCCGGGCGGAGGCCCCCCTGGCCGCCATCGATTTGGCGGGCACGTGGTCCTTTCAACTCGATCCCAGAGACATCGGCGTCAGCGAGCGGTGGTTCGCCCGCAGTCTGCCGGACAACATCAGGCTGCCCGGCAGCACCACCGAGGCCGGGTACGGCGACCCCATCACCATCGACACCCGGTGGACCGGCTCGATCATCGATCGGTCCTGGTTCACCGCACCAGAGTACGCGCCGTATCGCGAGCCGGGCCAAGTCAGGGTCCCCTTCTGGCTCTCGCCGACCAGGCACTACGTCGGGGCCGCCTGGTATCGGAAAGAGGTGACCATCCCCCCCAAGTGGGCGGGGAAACGAATCACCCTGTCCCTGGAACGCTGCCACTGGCAGACGCGCGTCTGGATCGACGGCCAGGAAGCCGGCATGGCCGACAGCCTGGCGACGCCTCATGAACACGACCTGAGCACATGGCTCACCCCGGGCAAACACACCCTCGCCCTCCGGGTAGACAACACCGTTCTGATCCAGGTCGGCGAGAATGCCCACAGCGTTTCGGACCACACCCAGTCGAACTGGAATGGGATCGTCGGCGCGATCCGCCTGGTGCCAAGGGCGCCGGTGTTCATCGAGGACCTCCAGGTCTACCCGGAAGTCACCACCAAGACCGCCAGGGTCGTCCTCACCCTGGCCAATACCACGGGCAGGCCGACCGAGGGCACCGTGACCCTGACGGCCGTTCTGTCGCATCCCCGCACCCAGCAAGGGGCAGAAGCCAAGGAGGTGCCGTTCAGGGGCGACGGCCGGCGAATCCTCGTGGAAACCGACTACGCCCTGGGCAAGGACGCGCTCCTCTGGGACGAGTTCGCGCCCAACGTCTACACCCTCACCGCCCAGGCAACCACGGCGAGCGGCACCGATACCCAGCACGTGGATCTTGGCCTGCGACAACTCGGTGTCGACGGAACCCAGTTCACCCTCAACGGGCGCAAGATCTTCCTCCGCGGAACGCTGGAATGCTGCATCTTCCCCCTGACCGGGTACCCACCAACCGACGTCGACTCCTGGACGCGGATCCTCAGGATCACCAAGGACCACGGCCTCAATCACCTGCGCTTTCACTCCTGGTGCCCGCCCGAGGCCGCCTTCGCCGCCGCCGACCGCATGGGCTTCATGTACCAGATCGAGTGCTGCGTCTGGACCACGGTTGGAGAGAATCCGCAGACCGATGCGTTCATCAGGGCGGAAGGTGATCGGATTCTGAAGGCTTTCGGCAACCACCCCTCCTTCTGCTTGATGAGTCACGGCAATGAGCCGTCGGGGAAGAACCAGAGGCAATTCCTGGGAGAGCTCGTCAGCTCCTGGAAGCAGAAGGACCCTCGCCGACTGTACACCACCGCCGCCGGCTGGCCGCTGCTGCCGCAGAGCGACTACGACAGCACGCCCGATCCTCGCGTCTACCGCTGGGGGGAGGGGCTCAACTGCCGCCTGAACGCCCGACCGCCGGAGACCATGACCGACTACCGGGCCTTCGTGGCCAAACATGACCGGCCGGTGGTCAGCCACGAGATTGGCCAATGGTGCGTCTATCCAGACTTCAAGGAGACCACCAGGTACACCGGCGTCCTCAGAGCCCTCAACTTCGAGATCTTCCGCGACTCGTTGGCCGCCAATCACATGCTCGACCAGGCCGACGCCTTCCTGCTGGCCTCGGGCAAGCTGCAAACGCTCTGCTACAAGGAGGACATCGAGTCCGCGCTGCGCACACCGGGCTTCGGGGGCTTCCAACTCCTGGATCTCCATGACTTCCCCGGCCAAGGCACCGCCCTGGTCGGCGTTCTCAACCCGTTCTGGGAATCGAAGGGCTACGTCACGCCGGAACAGTACCGCCGCTTCTGCTGCGAAACCGTGCCGCTGGCCCGCATGATCAAGCGCATCTGGACCGCGGATGAGACCTTCACGGCCGCCCTGGAGATCGCCCATTTCGGCCCTGCACCGATTGAAAACGCCCACCCCGCCTGGACGATCACGGACGCGGCGGGCAAACAGCTGGGCGGGAGCACCCTGCCTGCCCGAACCATCCCGGTCGGCAACGGCACCGTCCTTGGCGAAGTCGCTCTGCCGCTGGCGGCCGTCGCCAAGGCCACCAAGTGCGCGCTGACCGTCTCGCTTCCCGAAACCACCTACGTAAACGACTGGGAGTTCTGGGTCTACCCCCCCGCCGTGAATACCGCCGCCCCCGCCGGCGTTCTCGTGGTCGACGATCTGAACGCCAACGCTCTGGCTGCACTGAGAGCCGGCGGCAGGGTCTTGCTGTTGCCCGCTCCCGGAACGGTCAGCGGCGACAAACACGGTGTCGTTCCACCCGGCTTCACCAGCATCTTCTGGAATACCGCCTGGACCCGCCGCCAGCCCCCGCACACCCTGGGCATCCTCTGCAAACCCGACAGTCCCCCTCTGGCGGCCTTCCCGACCGAGTATCACAGCAACTGGCAGTGGTGGGACATGATCACACATTCGCAGATCATGGTGCTGAACAGCCTGCCGGCTGAACTGCAGCCAACGGTTCAGGTCATCGATGACTGGGTCACCAACCGCCGACTGGGACTCGTCTTTGAAGCCAAGGTCGATGGCGGCAAACTGCTGGTCTGTGGAATCGATTTGACCAACAATCTGGACCGGCGCCCGGTCGCCCGCCAGATGCGGCACAGCCTGCTGACGTATATGGCCAGCGACCGCTTCGCTCCTCAGGTCTCGGTCGAGGCCGCGGCGATCCGGAGACTGATCGATCGCGTGGGCATCGAGGTGATCAAAGTAGATTGTCACCAGCCCGGCTACGAGGGCGCCAACGCGGCCGACGGCAACCCGGATACGATCTGGCATACCGCCTGGAGCGGCGACGCGCCCGGCTATCCCCATGAAATCCAGCTCAAACTCACTCGCGAGCTGACCATCAAGGGGCTGCGCTACCTGCCCCGCCAGGACATGAACCACGGCTGGATCACTGACTTCGAGGTCTTCGCGAGCGGCGATCCAAGCCGTTGGGGCCAACCCGTCGCCAAGGGCGTGTTTGACAGAGGCACCCAAGAGAAGCGGATTCTCTTCGCCCGGCCCGTCAAGGCACGCTTCCTGCGTCTGGTAGCTCTGACTGGCATCGACAACCAGACCTATGCCTCGGTTGCCGAACTCGGCGTGATCGGGGAATGAACGCCCGCACCTCGCCACCAAGCCCGATCACGTTTCTTCGGCTGTCGAGCCCCGTTTCACAGCGAGCTGCCTGTTCATCGACGACGGACGCCTAGCTCCGGCCTGCATGCTGGGCCAGCCAAGCACCGGCAGAACACCAGTCGTGCCCCACGGAGGCCCGGGACGCGCCGAACAGGCAGCAATCTGATCCGTGGTCAGTCTACCCGCCCATCGCAGGCGAGCGATGCAGGCCTTCCGAAGATCCAGTCGCTCCAGTTCGTTGAGCGCGTTCCGGAGCCGATCGGTCGCTCCTGAAGCCGAGTTGGCCATATCCGAGGGGTACCACCAGGTGAGGCGAATCACCCATTTCTCCATGTCCCTCGCCGACCTTTATTATCATAAACTTCTTCATTAAATGATGTTATCAACGAAAAAGAACTGGCCTCGACGTCGTCAGAAAGGTCACCCGGGCCCTTGACATAGTCGATGCCTCCTTGTAGGTTGTGATAAGATTCACAGCGTGAGGCGTGTCACAGGAACGTTGTCGCATCGTGAACATGGCGGATCGCTCCGCAGGAGGTTTCGCTACGAGGAAGGTCGTCAAGAGGCTGAGTGTCTATCGCCGCCTGCTGGAACGGATCGGCCAAGCCGGAGCCAAGAACGTGTTCTCCCACGACTTAGCCGCCCAAGCCGGGGTGACCGCCGCCCAGGTCCGGCGTGATCTGATGACGATCGGCTTCTCCGGCAGTCCGTCGCGGGGTTACGACGTCTCGCGATTGGTGGATAAGATTGGCCAGTACCTGGACGCGCCCCAGTGGCAATCGGTTGTGCTGGTCGGTGTCGGACATGTGGGACAGGCGTTGCTGGCCTACTTTAGCGGACGCGGTCCCCATCTGGCCATTACCGGAGCCTTCGACGCCGATCCCGGGAAGGTCAACCGGGTTATTCAGGGATGCCGGTGCTATCCGGTCGATGACATGGAAGCCCGAGTGCGCCAGTTGGGGGCCGAAGTAGGCATTATTGCGGTTCCCGGGGACGCGGCGCAGCACACGGCTCTGCAGTTGATGCGCGGCGGGGTCCGTGGGATCTTGAATTTTGCTCCCACCCACCTGCGCCTGCCCGAATACGTATACGTGGAAAACGTGGACATCACCGTGCTGTTGGAAAGGGTGGCTTTCTTCGCACGGCAAGGTTCTTTGGACAAGGAAGCTGTCAGATGATCCAGGCGGACATTGAACCCATTCTGGCCGAGTTCGGCGATGCCGGGCGCGATGCCCTGATCCCGATCCTGCAGGCGGTGCAGGATCGTCACGGGTATCTCTCGCGCGAGGCGATGGAACAGATCGGTCGACATTTGACCCTGCCGGTCAGCAAGGTCTACGGCGTGGCGACGTTCTACAACCAGTTCCGGTTCCAGCCGCGCGGCAAGTTCCATATCCAGGTGTGCCGAGGCACGGCCTGCCACGTGAAGGGCTCGGCCAAGGTGCTGGACGCGATCAGGCAGTCCCTCAAGGTGGAGCCCGGCCAGACAACGAAGGACGGGATGTTCAGCCTCGAAGTCGTGGCCTGCGTGGGCGCCTGCGGGCTGGCGCCGGTCATTTGCGTCAACGGCGAGTTTCACGCCGGCGTCACGCCGGAGGGTGCGACCAAAATCGTGAGTTCCTATCGCAGAAAGGCGACAGATAATGGCTGAGCCGACGTGTGCGGGCGGATCGTGTGGTTGCCATGGAGGCGGGCACGAGGCCGGCGGTCAGCCGGGCCTGGCCGCCTTTCTGACCCAGCCCCCTGGCAGTGGCAACGGCAAGAAGAGTGCGTTGTTCAGCGGCGAGCGGCTGGCCCAGCTTCGGCGCGAGGTGATCGCCCGGCCGGTCATCTACATCGGGGCGGGGACCTGCGGCCTCGGCGCCGGCGCCGCCAAGACGCTGGCCGCCGTGAAGCAGTACCTGGGCGATCACAAGCTCGAGGCCGACATCGTCGAGGTGGGATGCATCGGCTACTGCTCCGCCGAACCGCTGCTGGATGTGCAGTTGCCCGGCCGAACGCGGGTATCCTTCCAGAAGACCAGCGAGGACAAGGTTGTCGGCCTGCTGGATTCGGTGTTCGCCGGACGGGTGCCCGCAGACCTGTCGCTGGGGCAGTTCCGTTCCGAGCAGCAGAAGCCCTGGGCGGACGTGCCCTTCATCGACGAGCACCCTTTCTTCGCCCCGCAGATGCGCTGGGTGCTGGCCAACTGCGGCATGATCGATCCCAACTCGATCGACGAGTATCTCGCCCGCGGCGGCTATCGGGCGTTCGCCCAGGTCGTCGGCACGATGACCCGCGAAGAGGTGTGCGAGGCGGTGGAGAAAAGCGGCCTGCGCGGGCGTGGCGGTGGTGGATTCCCCACCGGCACGAAGTGGAAATTCGCCCTGAAGACCCAGGGCGATCAGAAGTACCTGGTGTGCAACGCGGACGAGGGCGACCCCGGGGCGTTCATGGACCGGGCGGTCATCGAGGGCGATCCGCACCGCGTGCTCGAGGGCATGGCCATCGCCGCCTATGCGATCGGGGCGAACAAAGCGTACGTGTACATCCGGGCCGAGTACCCCCTGGCCATTCAGCGGCTCGTTCAGGCCATTGAGCAGGCCAAGAAGTACGGCCTGCTCGGCGACGACATCCTGGGCAGCGGCTTCAGCCTGAAAGTCATCATCAAGCAGGGCGCCGGGGCATTCGTGTGCGGCGAGGAGACCGCTCTCATTCACAGCATCGAAGGCAAGCGGGGCATGCCACGCCCACGTCCGCCCTTCCCGGCGGTCAAGGGTCTGTTCGGCAAGCCCACGGTGATCAACAACGTGGAGACGCTGGCGAACCTGCCCAGCCTGCTGAGCGGCGGATGGGAGAAGTTCGCCGCGGTGGGCACCCCGAAGAGTAAGGGCACGAAAGTCTTCGCCCTGTCGGGCAAGGTCAACCGCACCGGCCTGATCGAAGTGGCGATGGGCACCACCGTCCGCAAGATCGTGTTCGACATCGGCGGCGGCATCCCGAATGGCAAGGCCTACAAGGCGGCCCAGATGGGTGGACCGTCCGGGGGGTGCATTCCCGCCTCACAGGTCGACGTCGAGATCGACTACGAGTCGCTCAAGGCCCTCGGAGCGATGATGGGATCCGGAGGCCTGGTCATCATGGATGAGGAAACCTGCATGGTGGACATCGCCAAGTTCTTCATGGACTTCATCCAGCGCGAGAGCTGCGGCAAGTGCGTGCCCTGCCGCGAGGGCACCCGCCGGATGCTCGAGATCCTGCAGAGCATCTCGCGAGCCCGCCGCAACGAAACCAAGATCCAGGCCCTCGAACGATTCAAGAGCGTGATGTACCTGACCCGTCTCGCCGAGGTCATCAAGGACACGAGCCTGTGCGGTCTGGGCCAGTCGGCTCCGAACCCGGTGCTGAGCACGCTGAGGTGGTTCCGGGACGAGTACGATGCCCACGTCTACGAACGCAACTGCCCCGCCGGAGCCTGCCGCGAGCTGCTGCTCTACAGCATCGACGCGGAGCTGTGCCGGGGTTGCGGGCTGTGCGCCAAGAAGTGCCCGGCCGAGGCCATCATGGGCGCCCCCAAGAGCCCCCACTACATCGTTCCAGACAAATGTATCGGTTGCGGCACGTGCGAGGATGTCTGCCGTTTCGAGGCCGTCAAGACGGAATAAGGCGAGGATCATTCGGTGATTACGATCGAAGTCAATAACAAGAAGGTCCAGGCGGAACCTGGTGAAATGCTGCTGGCCACCCTGCGCCGGGCCGGGATCAAGGTGCCGACCCTGTGCCATATCGACGGGCTGCCGCCCAGCGGCGCCTGCCGGATGTGCGACGTCGAAGTCGAAGGCCGGCCCAACCTGCAACCCAGCTGTGCGACCCCGGTGGTCGAGGGCATGAAGGTCCAGACGCACTCGCCCCGGGCGGTTCGAGCCCGCAAGACCATCGTCGAGCTGCTTCTGGCCAACCATCCGGACGACTGCCTCTACTGCGTGCGAAACAACAACTGCCAACTCCAGGACTTGGCCGCCGAACTGGGGGTCCGAGACCGGCGCTACCAGGGCCGGCGGAGCCAGGCCAACGTCGACCTGTCCAGCCCCTCCATCGTCCGCGATCCGGAGAAGTGCATCCTGTGCGGCAAGTGCGTGCGGGTCTGCGAAGAGGTCCAGGCCGTCTCGGCCATCGACTTCGTCGGCCGGGGCAGCAAGACCCGGGTCGGCACGGCGTTCGAGCAAGGGCTCAATATCTCGAGCTGCATCAACTGCGGGCAATGCATCATGATCTGCCCGACCGGCGCCCTCCGCGAGCAGAGCAGCATCAAGGAGGTCACCGAGGCCCTCAAGGACGCGAACATGTTCGTCGTCGTCCAGCATGCTCCGTCGGTCTCGGTCTCGCTGGCCGAGGAGTTCGGCGTGAAGCCCGGCACGGACATTTGCGGAGCGATGGTCACCGCTCTCCGGCAGCTCGGCTTCAAACGGGTGTTCGACACCTCGTTCAGCGCCGACCTGACCATCATGGAGGAGGCTTCTGAGCTGGTGCACCGGGTGAAGAACGGGGGCAAGCTTCCCATGCTGACCAGTTGCTCACCCGGCTGGATCAAGTTCGTCGAGCAGACCTTCCCCGATTTCCTCGAGAACGTCTCAACCTGCAAGAGTCCGCAGCAGATGATGGGGGCGGTCATCAAATCCTTCTTCGCCCAGCGGGAAGGGATCGACCCGAAGAAGATCTTCAGCGTCTCGATCATGCCATGCACGGCCAAGAAGTTCGAGGCCCGGCGTCCCGAGATGGGCCATAATGAGATCGCGGACGTTGACGCGGTTCTCACCACCCGCGAACTGGCCCGCATGATCCGCATGCGCGGCATCGACCTCGAGTCCCTGGCACCTGAGCCGGCGGATACGCCGTTCGGCGAGCGGAGCACGGCCGGCAAGCTCTTTGGAGCGACCGGCGGCGTGATGGAGGCGGCCATCCGTACGGCGTACCATCTCATCACCGGCAAGGAAATGGCTGATCTGAAGGTCCAGGCGGTGCGCGGCCTCAAGGGCACCAAGGAGGCCCGTGTCAATGTCGACGGCATGGACATCGGCGTCGCCGTGGTCAGCGGCCTGGGCAACGCGGCTCGGCTGCTGAACGAAATCCGCGACGGCCGTCGTGATCTGCACTTCATCGAGGTCATGACCTGCCCCGGCGGCTGCATCGCGGGCGGCGGCCAGCCGACCAGCACCGACACCGACGCGGTTCGAGCCCGGATGCAGGCACTGTACAATATCGATCGAAACGAGCCGATCAGGACTTCGCACGCCAACGAGTCCATCAAACGGCTCTACAAGGAGTATCTGGGCGCGCCGCTGGGTGAAAAAAGCCATCACCTGCTGCACACCCACTATCACAAACGCGAAGTGGTAGGCTGAGGACAACGGATTGCGGCACACGGATGACATTCCGCTCGTCACCACCATTCGGGAGCACTGTCGCGTCTGCTACACGTGCGTGCGCGAATGTCCCGCCAAGGCCATTCGAATCACCGAGGGCCAGGCGGAAGTGCTCCACGAACGGTGCATCGGGTGCGGCAACTGTGTACGGGTGTGCAGCCAGAATGCCAAACAGGTCCAGACCAGCATCCCGGCCGTCGACGCCCTGCTGGCGAGCGGGGCGAAGGTGGCCGCCTGCCTGGCTCCGAGCTTCCCAGCGGAGTTCGACGACATCGAATACCGCCGGCTGGTCGGCATGCTTCGGTCGCTTGGCTTCCAGCTGGTCGTAGAGACGGCCTTCGGCGCAGACCTGGTGGCCGATCGTTACCGGCGGCTCTTTGAGGCAGACCAAAGCCGGCGGTACATTGCCACGAGTTGCCCGGCAATCGTGGGCTACGTGGAGCGATACCATCCCAACCTGGTGGGATCGCTGGCCCCAATCGTCTCGCCGATGATCGCCACCGCCCGGGCTCTCCGGCACCTGCACGGCTCCGAGCTGAAGGTGGTGTTCATCGGGCCGTGCATCGCCAAGAAGGGCGAGGCCGGGACGCAGGAGGTCGAGGGCGAGGTCGATGCCGTCCTGACCTTCGTGGAACTGCGGGCCATGCTCCGCCTGCACGGAGTCAGCCCGCTGTCGGTGAACGGATCGGAGTTCGATCCGCCTCACGCGGGCACCGGGGCCCTGTTCGCGATCAGCCGGGGCATGCTCCAGGCCGCCGGCATGAGCGAGGATCTGGCCGTCGGAGAAGTGGTTTCGGCGGACGGCCGGGACGGCTTCGTGGACGCGATCAAGGAGTTCGAGGCGGGAGATCTGGACGCCCGGCTGCTCGAGGTGCTGTGCTGCAAGGGCTGCATCATGGGCGCCGGGATGAGCAGCCAGCTGCCGCTGTTCAATCGCCGGTCGTGCGTGAGCCACTACGTGCGGCACCGGCTGAAGACGCTCGACCCGGAGGCGGCGAAGGCCGAGCTGGCCCGGTTCGCCAACCTGGACTTGAGCCGCGTCTACCAGGTCAACGACCAGCGGGTGGCGTCACCTTCGCTGGTCGAGCTCCAGGCGATCCTGGAGCGGATCGGCAAGCGCCGCCCGGAGGACGAACTGAACTGCGGGGCCTGCGGATACGAAACCTGTCGCGAGCACGCGGTGGCGATCCACAAGGGCCTCGCCGAAAGCGAGATGTGTCTGCCCTACACCATCGACCGCCTGCGGAGAGTGGTGGACAAGCTGGCCATCTCGCACCAGGAGCTGGCCAGCGCTCGCGAGGCCCTCACACACTCAGAGAAACTGGCCAGCATGGGGCAGCTGGCCGCGGGCATCGCCCACGAGCTCAATAACCCCCTGGGTGTGGTGATCATGTTCGCCCACCTGCTCCTGGAAGAGATCGGCAAGGACGGCAAGAGCCGCGAAGACCTGCAGACGATCGTGGAAAACGCCGACCGCTGCAAGAAGATCGTCTCCGGCCTGCTGCACTTCGCCCGACAGAACAAGGTGACGCTCGCTTCGACCGACTTCCATGAACTGGTCGATCGGGTGGTTCGAACGCTGGTGGTGCCGGAGAATGTCACCCTGCGGGTGGAACACGAGCACGAGGAAGAAAACGCCGACGTGGATCGGGACCAGATCGCCCAGATCCTGACCAACCTGGTCAGCAATGCCCAGGCGGCCATGCCCGAGGGCGGCACGCTGACCATCCAGACCGGCGGCGACGAGAAAAACGTCCGGCTCAAGGTGGCCGACACCGGCGTCGGCATCAGCGAAGAGAACCGGGCCAAGATTTTCGACCCGTTCTTCACCACGAAGGGCGTGGGCAAGGGCACCGGACTGGGTCTGGCGGTGACCTACGGCATCGTGAAGATGCACCGTGGCCAGATCAGCCTGGAATCGAACCATCAGCCGGCCAAAGGGCCGACGGGGACGACTTTCACCGTGGTGCTGCCTCGACAGGCGGCCAGAGGCTAGAGTGACGGCGCCGGATTCCCGCGAACCGGTGCCCGAGGAATGCGACGATGGCAACGAAGATTCTCGTGGTGGATGATGACATTGATTACCTCGCCCAGACCCAGGCCCAACTCGAGGCCGCCGGGTTCGAGGTGACGACCGCCGAGTCGGTCGACGCCGCTCGCGAGCTGCTCGGCAAGCGGAAACCGGATCTGGCAGTCGTCGATCTGATGATGGAGAACTTCGACGACGGCTTCCGGCTCTGCCATGCCATCAAGAAAGCGGACGCGTCCATTCCGGTCATCCTGGTGACCGCGGTGGCCAGCGAGACGGGCATCGATTTCGACGCCTCGACCCAGGAAGAGCGCTCCTGGATCAAGGCCGACGCGGTACTGGACAAACCCATCCGCTTCGAGCAGCTTCAGCGCGAAATTGATCGACTACTCCACAAGTGAGCCGGCCATGGAAAACCTGAAACTCCTGGTGACGGACGACGAGCGCGAGATGCGCCGAGCAGTTGAACGCGCCCTGTCCGTGTACAGGGTGCGGCTTCCCGAGGTCGATGGCGAGGTCGGCTTCGTCGTGGAACAGGCCGCCAGCGGCGAGGAGGCCCTGGAAAAGATCGCCCAGAGCCCGCCGGACATTCTGCTCCTGGATTTCAAGATGGGCGGCATGACCGGACTCGACGTGCTGGACGCCCTCGCCCACCAGGAGCGCGACATGCTCACCGTCATGGTCACCGCCTACGCTTCCCTCGAGACCGCGGTGACCGCAACCAAGCGCGGGGCGTTTGATTTCATCGCCAAGCCGTTCACTCCGACCGAGTTGAAGGACACCATTCGCAAGGTCGCCAGCCACCTGATGGCCCAGCGGCAGGCCCGAACCCTCGCCCGCGAGAAACGCCAGGTCCGCTTCCAGTTCATCTCCGTGCTGGCCCACGAGCTGAAGGCACCCCTGGGAGCAATCGAGGGCTACCTGAAAATCCTGGGAGACCCGAAGTTCCGCAGCGACCCGGGCGCGATCGATCGAATGATCCAGCGGTGCCTGGTGCGCTCCGAGGCGATGAAGAAGCTGATCTACGACCTCCTCGACCTGACCCGAATCGAGTCCGGCCAGAAGAGACGCGAGCTGGTCGAGGTCGATCTGGCCCAGGTGGCTCGCACCTCGATCGAGACACTCCGCCCGGACGCCGCAGCCCGGGGGATCACCATCGAGCTGCATGCCCAAAAAACGCAGATCATGTCCGCCGACCGCGGCGAGATCGAGATTATTCTCAACAACCTGGTCTCCAACGCGGTGAAGTACAACCGGGACGGCGGACGAGTGGACGTTACCCTCGCCCAGGACGGCGATTTCGAGATCCTCACCGTGTCCGATACAGGCATCGGCATGACCGAGGAGGAGGCGGGCAAGCTGTTCAACGACTTCGTCCGCATCAAGAACCGCAAGACCAAGAACGTTCTCGGCAGCGGCCTGGGGCTGTCGATCGTGAAGAAACTCGCGATGCTGTACGGCGGTGCGGCCACGGTGGCCAGTACCCCCGACGTCGGCAGCACGTTTACCATCCGGCTCAGCCGGCAGTCCGCGATACCAACCGATGGAGATCACACGACAACACATCCTGCAGTGGCTGCGGGAGGATGACCCCCGGCGGCTCGCCGAACTGTGGCAACAGGCCGACCAGGTACGCCGCGACAGCGTCGGGGATCAGGTCCACCTTCGAGGGCTGGTTGAGTTCTCGAACCACTGCGTCCGTTCCTGCGGCTATTGCGGCCTGCGCCTGGGAAACGAAGTCATCGCCCGCTACCGCATGACCGCGGACGGCATCCTCGCCAGCGCCCATCAGGCCGTTCGCTTCGGTTACGGGACGCTGGTCCTGCAATCCGGGGAGGACGAAGAGACCTCCACCCGGTGGATGGCCTCGGTTGTCCGCCGCGTCAAGAGCGAGACCCCCCTGGCGGTGACGCTCAGCCTCGGCGAACGAGGCAGAGACGATCTGGCCTGCTGGCGAGAGGCCGGGGCCGACCGCTATCTGCTGCGTTTCGAGACCTCCAACCGGGAACTGTTCGACAAGATCCACCCCTCGCTGCCCGGCCGGCACTCCGACCGCATCGCCATCCTGCACCAGCTGCGGGAGTTGGGCTATGAAGTCGGCAGCGGGGTGATGATCGGCATTCCCGGCCAAACCTACGACGATCTGGCCAACGACATCGAGCTGTTCCGGCAGCTGCGACTGGACATGATCGGCGTCGGACCTTACCTGCCGCATCCGGCGACACCGCTGGGGCAATTCGGCGACCGACTGGCCGCCCCCCCGGGCGAGCAGGTACCCAACAGCGAGGAGATGACCTACAAGGTCGTGGCCCTCGCTCGCCTGGTATGCCCAAAGGCGAACATCCCAAGCACCACCGCCCTGGCCACCGTCAACAAGGAAGAAGGCCGCGAGCTTGGCCTGCAACGTGGGGCCAATGTGGTCATGCCCAACCTCACCCCCCTAGAATACAGGCGGCTTTACGAGATCTATCCGTCCAAAGCCTGCATCCAGGAACGAGCCGAGGATTGCCATCATTGCCTCTCCCATCGCATCGCGGCGATCGGCAGGGAAGTCGGCTCGGGACGAGGGGATTCCGCGAGTCACCGGCATCGGTCCACCCCGGCCGATCCGGGCTGACCCAAACGGAGGATGGCGCTATGCGCGCGATGGCCGAAATGACGTTGAGCGATCGGGCAACCGATTTCGTCAACGATGACACCCTGCACTACCTGTTGGACACCCGTCGTCCAGATCCGGTACACGTCCGCGAGCTGATCGCCAAGAGCCTGTCGAAACAACCGTTGACCGTCGACGAAACCGCGGTGTTGCTCAACGCCTCCGACCCGGAACTGACCGAGCAGATCTTCGAGACTGCCCGGCAGCTCAAACGCGACGTGTACGGCAACCGCATCGTGCTCTTTGCCCCCCTGTACATCGGCAACGACTGTGTGAACGACTGCGCCTACTGCGCATTCAAGCGATCCAACCGCGAGGTCGTTCGGCGATCACTGGATCACTCCGAGATCCGCGCCCAGGTCGAAGCCCTGGAACGAAAGGGACACAAGCGGCTCATTCTGGTCTTCGGCGAACACCCCCGCTACAACGCCGATTTCATCGCCGAGTGCGTCCGGCTGGTCTATGAGATCCGCGTGGGCCACGGGGAGATACGCCGGGTCAACATCAACGCCGCCCCGATGGATGTAGCCGGTTTTCGCACCATCAAGAACTCAGGAATCGGCACCTACCAGATCTTCCAGGAGACCTATCACCACGGGACATACGCCCGCCTGCATCCGTCCTCGACCCGCAAGGGCGACTACCTCTACCGCCTCGATGGACTCAGCCGGGCGATGGAAGCGGGAATCGATGACGTCGGAATCGGGGCCCTCTTCGGCCTGTACGACTGGCGGTTCGAAGTGATGGGCCTGGTCACTCATGGGCTTCATCTGCAGCACACCTACGGCGTCGGGCCGCATACCATCAGCTTCCCTCGTCTCCGCCCGGCCGCCGGCGTCGCCCTGGATTCGCCCTGGGCGGTCAGCGACCATGACTTCAAACGGGCGATCGCCATCCTGCGCCTGGCTGTGCCCTACACCGGAATGATCCTGACCGCCCGCGAATCGCCGGCTTTTCGCAAGGAGGCCCTGGGATTCGGCGTGTCGCAGATCGACGCCGGATCGCGGATCGAGCTCGGAGGCTACACCGAGGCGGGCGATACCCAGTGCATGGAACGCGAGCAGTTCGAGCTCGGCGACATCCGGCCGCTGGACCAGGTCATGCGCGAGCTGCTGCTGGACGGCTACCTCCCCAGCTTCTGCACGTCGTGCTATCGCCTCGGGCGAACCGGCGAGCACTTCATGGAATTCGCCATCCCAGGGTTCATCCAGCGCTTCTGCACCCCGAACGCCCTGACCACGCTGATGGAGTACCTGGTAGACTACGCCACCCCGGAGACCAGGGCCGCCGGCGAGAAGGCGATCGCCGCCGAGATCGCCAAGATGCCCGACGGCAAGGTGAAGAAGCAACTGATGGAAGCCATTGGCCGGATCGGCAAGAGCGACGAACGCGATCTGTACTTCTAGCGCCGGTCCGATCCGGGTACGACCGTGGATGACGTATGACGCCGTATCGCACCGAGTACGACCTCCTGGGCCCTCGCGACGTGCCCGCAAACGCCCTGCATGGCATCCACACCGAACGGGCGATCGAGAACTTCCCACTGACACGCCGGCCGGTTCGCCCGCCGCTGATTCACGCCTACGGGGCAGTCAAGCTGGCCTGTGTCCGGGCCAACCAGGAACTCGGCCGGTGGGATGCTCCCAAGGCCGCGGCCATCGCGGCGGCATGTGCCGAAATGATCGAGGGCCGACTCGACGAACACATCGTGGTCGATGCCCTGCAGGGCGGCGCCGGCACCTCGACCAACATGAACATCAACGAGGTCCTGGCCAACCGGGCCCTGCAACTGCTCCACAGGCCGCTGGGCGACTACCGCACGGTCAGCCCGCTCGACGACCTCAACCTCCACCAGTCGACCAACGACACCTTCCCGACCGCCCTCAAAGTGGCCGCCATCGGGGAGCTTCGCCTGCTGGAACACGAGGTGGTCGGGCTGATGGAGGCATTTCAACGTAAAGAGAAGCAGTTTGCCCATATCGTGAAGGTGGGGCGAACGCAACTCCAGGACGCGGTGCTGACCACCCTGGGCCGGGAGATGTCCGCCTATGCCGAGGCCTTCGCCCGCGACCGCTGGCGAATCTACAAGTGCGAAGAGCGACTTCGGGTGGTCAATCTGGGCGGCACGGCCATCGGCACCGGGCTCTCGGCCCCCCGGCAATACATCTTCCGGGCGGTGGAGCACCTTCGCGAGATCACCGGCCTCGGCCTTGCTCGGGCGGAGAACCTCATCGAGGCCACGCAGAACACCGACGCCTTCGTCGAGGTCAGCGGCATTCTCAAGGCCCATGCCAGCAACCTCCTCAAGGTGGCAACGGATCTGCGACTCCTGTCGTCCGGCCCGGAAGCGGGGCTGGGCGAGCTGCGACTGCCTCCCCGCCAGGCGGGCTCCTCCATCATGCCCAGCAAGGTCAACCCGGTCATCCCCGAGGCCGTCTCCCAGGCCGCGATCGTGGTCATGGCCAACGATCAGGCCATCACCCAGGCATGCTCGATGGGCAACCTGGAACTCAACGCGTTCCTGCCGTTGATCGCCGACGCTCTGCTGGGCAGCCTCTCGCTGATGGTCAACGCCTGCAGTGCCTTTCGCAGGCTCTGCGTCGATGGACTGGAGGCCGACGAACAACGCTGTCGAGGACACGTCGAGAGCACGACGGCCAGCGCAACCGCTCTGGTGGAACGACTCGGTTACGAGGCCGCATCGGAACTCGCGGAGGCCACCGGAAAGGACGGCAAGACCATTCGCCAGATCACCCTCGAACGCGGCTTGCTCACCGCCGAGGAGTACGATGAGCTGTTGTCGGCCGAGGCGGTGACCCGATTGGGCTCACCACCTGGACCGGAGAAATCGTGATTGAAACGGCAGGCGCAACGACGCGTTCCAGCCCGCCACGGTGGGGTGCGAGGCTGGTACCAAGGATCAATAGCTGATCGCTCATGGTTTCTGAATGCTGACCACCGACTGCTGATCGCTGAAAGCTGACTGCTGAAAGCTCTCTTCCATGACCAATACCCCCAAAGGCATCCGTCTTCACATCGGCTTGTTCGGCCGGCGAAATGTCGGCAAATCATCGCTGCTCAACGCCCTGACCCGGCAGTACGTATCCATCGTCTCGGAGGTGGCCGGCACCACCACCGACCCTGTCGAGAAGCCGATGGAACTGCTGCCCGTCGGCCCCGTCCTGTTCATCGACACCGCCGGAATCGACGACGTCGGGGCGCTGGGTGAGATGCGCATCCGGCGGACCCGGGAGGTGTTCGACCGCACCGACGTCGGCATCATCGTGTGCGAATCCGGCGTATGGGGCGAGTTCGAGGAGATGATCCTGAACGAGTTGACCGGCAGATCGGTACCCGCCCTCGTCGTCTTCAACAAGGTCGATCGGGCCCAGCCCCAAGCGGCCGTGCGGGACGCACTCCAGGCCCGGCGGGTTCCGTTCGTCCAGACAGTGGCGGCCAAGGGCGACGGCGTCCTTGATCTCCGCCAGGCCCTGATCAACGCCGCGCCCGAGGCGTTCATCAATACCCCTTCGATTCTGGGCGACCTGGTACCGGCCGGAGAACTGGTCGTGCTGGTCGTGCCCATCGACATGGAGGCCCCCAAGGGCCGGCTCATCCTGCCCCAGGTCCAGAGCATCCGCGACACGCTCGACAACGACGCCTACTGCATGGTGGTCAAGGAACGCGAACTGCGCGATGCCCTCGGTCGCCTGAACCGCCCGCCGGCCCTCGTGGTCACCGATTCCCAGGCGTTCCTCAAGGTGGCCGCGGATACGCCAAACACCGTCCCGCTGACCTCGTTCTCCATTCTGTTCGCTCGCTACAAGGGCGACTTGGCCGAGTTCACTCGCGGGGCACTGGCCATCGAGCAGCTTCGACCCGGCGACCGGGTGCTGATCGCCGAATCCTGCTCACATCACCCGATCGGCGAGGACATCGGCCGGGTCAAGATCCCCCGCTGGCTCACCCAGTACGTGGGTGGCAAACTCGAGATCACCCATGTGCAGGGTCACGACTTCCCCGCTGATCTCGCTTCCTGCCGCTTGGTCGTCCATTGCGGCGCCTGCATGACCAATCGCCGCGAGGTCCTGACCCGAATCCTGCGATGCCGCGAAGCCCGGGTGCCGGTCACCAATTACGGCATGGCCATCGCCTATTCACTGGGTATCTTCGAGCGCGCCCTGAGCATGTTCCCGGCGGCCATGGACGTGTTTCGCCAGCATCGGTCTGCACGCGGCTAGAATCGCGAGACGACTCCTCGCGGAGTGCAGATCCACTCACTTGACCGTTCGGGGCCCCGTCGCACCGTCCGCTCTCGCGTCCGCTCCGGTTACCGCCGGTTTCGACGTCGCCGCCGACCTGACGGTGAGCAGCATGCCTTGCCCCGGTGCCAGCCATCCTTGCTCCCCCGCGAACGGCTGCGGCTGACCGGTCTGGGCGTTGATCTGCGTGATCGCCCCGCCGGCCTTGAACTTGAGCGAGAAACACACCGAGCGCTTGAGGCCCTTGTTGACCACCAGGGCGTACGGCCGATCCTCCGGCCCGACAAACTCCCCCACCACGAACGACCCGCCGGAAAGCCCGCCGAGATGGACCGCCGTGTCGATACCCCTGCACTCCTTGGGCACATCCGGGTGATGGAAGACGTTGACGTTCTTCAGCGCGATGTACGTCGGCCCCAGCCGGTGAACCTCCATGTTGACCCTCCGGAGCATGGACCAGGTGGCGGTCTTCTGACCGAAATGGTCGATGGGGGCGAGGCGGAAGTTGCCGACCGGCGCGGAGAAGTAGGTGAACCAGCTGATTCCCCGGCCGCCGTAGGCCAGCGTCGTGTAGGCCTGAAAACGCAGGCCCGCGTCGGAGGGCTCCGCGAAGTCCAGACAGCCGGTCGACATGACGACGTTCCAGAAGGGTATCTTGTGCCGCAGGGCCGCCTCGCGCACGATCTCGAGATTCTGGAAGTAGCCGTCGCGGAGCGAGCCGTCCTCCATCAGTGCATAGTGGTCGTAGCTGATGTACGGCAGCTTCACCATGTTGATGAAGGTCTCCAGGTATCGAACGTAGCTGCCAACGCCCAATTGGTCGGCATTGGCGTAGGTCGGGAACAGATTCACATAACTGATCTTGTCTGGCGAGATCGCCTTGAACGCCGCCGCCCAGCGGGCCAGCGCGGGAAAGCTCCTGGCATTCGGCTCGTCCGCCAGGTAGAAGCCGAACACGGCCGGATGGGCGGCCACCTTGTCCGCCAGTTCGCCGGCTCGCTTCTTCACTTCGGCCTCGGTCAGCGTGGCGTCAAGCACCACGGGCACGCGCGAATCGTGAACGATGGCCTTGAGCCCGGCCGCCGCCACCTCGTCCAGCTGGTCGGGTGGCACAAAACCCGCCAGGTTGAAGCCGCATTCACGCATCTGCTCGAAAGTGGCGCGATCCCCGGAACTCCGGTTCCAGGCCAGGAGGGCAAACCGCTCGGGTGCGAGCATGGCCTCCTGGGCCAGCAGGGCCGGACCTGGGCACGCCAGGCCAAACACCACCATTTGATAACAAACTCGAGAAGCCTGTGTACTCATCGGTTCGATTCCTCCTCGGCAGTCTCGAACAGCGTGACGATGTTCACGGTCGGCGAAATGCTCTGGATATTGTGACACGGGGCGCAGATCCATCGACCTCTACCGAAAATAGCCAGGTTCTCCCTGACCTCGGCGGCCACCTCGGCCACCGTGCCGAACGGCAGGGTGTACTGGTTGTCCATCGCCCCGTGGAAAACGACCGCTTTCCCGAAATCCCGGACCAGCCCTTCCCGCTCCATGCCCGCACATCGCCATTGCACCGGATTGAGAATCTCGATTCCGACCTTGTCGATCAGATCCGGCAGAAAGGGGCGCGATGCCCCATCGGTGTGGTAGAAGATGTGGCAGCCGAAGGAGCGGGCCAGGGTGGCCATTCTGACCTGGTTGGGCAGCAGAAAACGGCGGTAGTGATCCAGGCTGATGAGCGGCCCAGCCTGGCCTCCCAGATCCTCGGCCAGAACGAACAAGTCAATTCGTCCGCGGCCGATCTCCAACATCCGCCGGTTCCGCTCGTGGTAAAACTCGAAAAGGTGACCCAGGATCGCCTCGGCCACATCCGGACTGAGCACCAGGTCCATGAAGGCCTGCTCCAGGCCACGAAGTTGAGCATAGAGCAGGAAGGGCTCATAGTGCCAGGCCATCACCGCCCGCCGTCCGGCATTCTGGTCGATCGCTCGGGTAATCGGGGAGTAATCGAGATCCTCCGGTCGCGGCCAGCAGAAAGCGTGAACCTCGCCGACGGTCTCGGCTCGAGCCAGCGGATGGTACACCGCCTCATCGTAGATGCCGGTGCCGTAATCCACTCTCCGGCGCCGGATCCCCCAGTTGTCGGCTTGTGGGTCGTCAGGATGGTGGAGGCTCCGAGGTTCTGGGCAGACATTGCACGGCCGATCAATCACCAGTCTCTGCCACAGACTCTCGTCGTCAGGGCAGTCGAGGTCTCTCTTGAATCGGGCGTGAAACTCGTCCGTCGCCCAGTAGTCGGTTACGATCCGGTCGCTCTCGCGGCCGGCCAGCAGGGCCAGCCATCGCTCGCGGGGCGTCATCGGCATGGTCGCGCCTACTTCTTGGTCGCAGTCCCGGCCCACACCTCGTACGCCCGCCGTTTGGAGGGTTCCTGGGCCTTGGCATAGGAGTCTAAAGCCTTCTCCAGCCCCGTGCAAAGCTTCGCCAGCGCGTCCACATAGCTCTTGTCGGCCGCCGCTGCCCGCGGAGGCTCCGGCAGGAGAGCGAGCTCCCCCTTGGCCATAAGTTCCTGCCGCTGAGCAATCGCGGCGAGCATCTCGATCGCCAACCGGGCGTGTTCAGCCTCATAGGACGCGCCCAGGCCCACCGCGGCCATCGCCTCGCGGAACCGGGCCAGCCGTGCCAGCAGCGGCCGCAGGGCCGCGATTGAGCCGGGCATGTCCGACGGGGCTCCGGCAGCGGCAGAGGCCACACACTTGCCGTCGAGATAAAGCCGCAGCTCCCCGGCCGCCTCGAAAGTGGCTGCAACGTGCGACCATTCGTCGAGAGGTAGCTTGGCGTCAAAGGCCACGCTGCCCCGACGGGTGATCAGCCGCAGCGAGTTGCCGGGGTGCGTGTCCAGCAGAAAGTTGTCCGATGTGCCCACCGTGGACTTGTCGATGATTCGTCCACCGCTGTCCGGCAGGGCCTTGGGCGCTACCCAGGCGGCCAGAGTGTAGGACTTGGTCAACGCCAAGCGGGCGTGGTCGGCAACCTCCACCCACCCCTGGCCGGTCAGGCGGATGGCCTTGCCGTGGGGGCTGTCAACGATCTCCACGTCACCGCTGATTCTCGCGGGCAGATCGGCCACCTTGATGTGGTCAAAAGCCCTGTCCTTGGCCTGATCCCAACGCCAGGCGCCGACCAGGGCCGCATCCGCCGCAAGCCCGCCATCGTCCTTGGCCAAGCGGGCAATCTCATCGGCCGACAAGGCTCGACCTAAGACCAGCGGACGGGCGATGTCGCCCAGGAACCGGCTGGCTCCGTTGCTGTCGGCGCCGATCCGCAACGGCAGGGTATTGGGTCGGGATTCGCGGGTCGCCCACTCGCTCGACCAGAATGCTTCATGAGGAAGCGACACCACCGGCGGAGGCTGGGTTCTCGTGGTCTCGGCCGCCGGAGCCAGTTCGGCACCGCCCAGCGCGATCTGAACGTGAGCCGTGTCCGGCGTGTGAGCGTAGGGCAAGCGGACGGCTCGAGCATCGAAGTCCTTCCACTCTTGCCCGTTGATTCGAACGGCAGTGACCGGTCCGCGTCCTCGGGTACTGAGAAACAGCCACTTCTTGCCGAACCGGATCGGGAATCGCTGTTCAAGTTCAGTGATCCCCGGCGGGATGTGCGGAAGGAGCGTGAGCTTGTCCGCGGCATAGAGGTACTCGAACAGTCCACGTACCAGCCCGGCAGCCGGCGCGAACGTGTCATAGCACAGGTTGATCAGCTCCCCCGGCTGGTAGACATCGCTGCCGAACTTGACCAGCGGATTGTCCATCCGGAATTGGCGGGCGAAAGTCAGGAGTTGCCGCATCGAGCGACGGGCATCCTCGTATTTGCCCAGGCGGTAGTAGGCCATCATCATCCGGCCTTCACAGGTCGACCAGTGCCCGCCGTTGACCCACGTGCCGTACTGCCACAAACCCGTCGGCTTGTCGTAGATGTCGTCCAGGCCCGGAGCATTGGCGATGATGAACGCGTGTGGACGCAGGTCGGGGATCGACGCGATTTTGTTGTAGATCCGCTCGGCCTGGGCGTCGTCGACCACCCGGAACGCAATGGCGTCGTGGTTGGGCGAGGCTTCGAAGTAACCATGCTGCTTGGCCCCGTAGACGCCATGCCTGACGCCATCCGGATCCAGCGATTTGATGAAGTAGCCTTCCTCGGTGGTCAGCAGGGCCAGCCCCTCGCCGGCCAAGTCCCGCTTCTCCTCGTAGAACGCGGCCTTGTCGGCGTAGCCGGCCAGCTTCTCAACCTCGATCAGCCGGTCCAGGGCGGCGATGTGAGTGATCGACAGGCCGGTCAGGTAGGCCATGTCGTAAGTGCCGTCCGGTCGCTTCCAGCCCGCGTAACTGGGAGCCAACAGGTTGCCCGCCGGCCCGGCCAGGAAGAGGTTGTTCTTCGGATCGCGACGCGACTCAATGAAGCTCACGCACCGCTCCAGCTTGGGCAGGTAGCGGGCGATCGCGGCCTCGTCGCGGCTGATCAGCAGCAGTTCCGCCTGCATCAGCACGCCCGCCGCAGTGAACTCCATCGCCCAGTCGTGAAGTTCCACCCGGCAGTCACCTTGCTTGGCCACGAACCAGCCCGGGCTGGCGGCATCACACAGGCAGCCGTCGGGCGGCACGAAGTCGAACCGCCCGAACTTGCGCACGGTCTTACCGTCGCCCATCTGGTCGAACCAGAGATCGTGCGAATGGGTCAGGAATGTCAGCCACGGCTCCCGGTAGAACGGCAAGGCGCCGTAGGTCGTGCCGTAGCTGTTCTGAATCCACCACGCGCCCCAGGTCGGCCCCTCAACCAGCCCGTTCCAGGCCGGCGTGTACAGCATGGGGAGGTTCTGGAACTCGGCGTCGGGCTCGAACAATCGCCGGGCAATGTCCAGAAGCTGAAGATACTCGACGTCGCCGGCTCCGCGGTAAAACCTGCCATCGAACCGATCGGCAGCGAAGGCCGGAGATGCCCCAAGAAATGTCAAAAGCCATGATAAAATAGCCAAAACTTCTATATTGCATCGGGTCATGGCGGCCTCCTCGAATACTCGGCTGGCGATTTGACGCCCGCGACCGTCTTTTCGGGACCGGGCTGCTTGGACCCAGGTTTGGTTCGGCAACTCAGACAAGATGGATCCCGGACCGCTCGTCCCTCTCCAGTTCAGCTCTCGAACCGGTCAGACCAGTCGAACGGCCGGATCGTCCGGCCAAGATCCTCTCCACGCCCCCGCCCTTCGTCGCAGGGCGGGCCTATCGCCCAATCACCGTCCCGATCTTCTCGCCCTGGACGATCCGCTTCATGTTGCCGGCCTTGTGCAGGTTGAACACCACGATCCGCGTGCCGTTTCGCTGGCACATGTCGACCGCGCTGAGATCCATGACCGCGAGGCGACCATTGATGACCTGGTCATAGGTGAGCTCGGAACAGAACCGCGCGGTTGGGTCCTTCTTCGGATCGGCGGTGTAGACGCCGTCCACCTGGGTGGCCTTGAAGACGGCTTCGGCATTGATCTCGGCGGCGGCGAGGGCCGCGGCCGTATCGGTGGTCACGAACGGCCGGCCGGTACCGCCGGCCAGCACCGCGACCCGGCCCTTCTCCAGGTGCCGGATGCATCGCCGGCGGATAAACGGCTCGCAGACCGAGTGCACCGCGACGGCCGACAACACCCGGGCCTGGATCCCGAGATGCTCCATCGCCTCTTGGAGGGCCAGGGCGTTGATCACCGTGGCCAGCATGCCCATGTGATGCGCGGTCGCCTCGGCGATGTGGCACGTCCTGGAAAAGGTGCCACCGCGCAGAATGTTCCCCCCACCAACGACAATCGCAATCTGCAAACCGAGAACGTGAACATCACGAACCTCGCCAGCCACGTGCTGCAAGGCCTCCGGCCCGATTCCGAAGCCCTCGGAACCGGACAGCCCTTCTCCACTGATCTTCAGTACCACTCGCCGATAGGCGCACTGTCCCTGTGCCATCATCGCATCCTCCTGTGACCCTGGATCATCCTGCCAACACCAGGCGGGCGTGTTACTCGCCGCCGACCGAAATGCGGGCGAAGGTCTTGGCGGTCAGACCGGCGGCCTTGAGCACCTGGCCGACCGTCTTCTTGTCATCCTTGACAAACGCCTGCTCGGTCAGAACGTGGTCGCCAAACCAGCGATTCATCTTGCCGACCAGGATCTTGTCGAGCATGTTCTCAGGCTTGCCCGAGGCTCGCACCTGCTCGCGGGCGATCTCCTCTTCCTTGGCAACCACATCCTTGGGGATGTCCTGGCGATTGGTCGCCATCGGACTCATGGCGGCAATGTGCATACACACGTCGTTGAGCAACGCGTCGTCGCCGCCTTCACCCTCGACCACCAGCAAAACGCCCAGCTTGCCGTCGTGGTGCACGTAGGCCGCGACCCGCCCGGTGTGCCGGACGACTCGGGCAACCTTCATGTTCTCGCGAATGCGATTCAGCAGATCGTGGAGCATGTCCTGGATCGTCGGCCCACCATCCACATGCTTCTGGGTGAGCAGGGCGTCAACATCCGTGCAGCCCGTGAGGGCCACATGCTTGGCAACCTTGGCGGCCAACTCCTTGAAGTCGGGATTATTCGCCACCGGAGCGGTCTCGCAACGCATCACGGCCAGAGCGGCAATACCCTTGGCCTTGTCAATGAACACCCCGACGCGGCCTTCGCCGGTCTCACGGCCGGCCTTCTTCTCCGCAGCGGCAGCCCCACTCTTTCGGAGCAGTTCGTAGGCCGCTTCCGCGTCACCGTGGGTCTGAGCCAGAGCCTTCTTGCAGTCCATCATCGGAAGCCCACTGCGCTCGCGCAGCTTCCTCACCATTTCCGCAGTAATCTCAGCCATTGTCTGTCGTCGCTCCTGCTTGTGTCTTCAGGTGTTAGGTCTCAAACAACCCGTCAATGCCGATTCCGCAGGGTCCGGGATCAGGCGGAAGCCATGGCCGATTCGCTGGGATCGGAGTCATCCTTGGCAGGACCTTCACCGGGAACCGGCTCGCTACCGGACCGGGCCATGGCTCGGCTCGAACGACGGCCAGGACGCTCTTCCTGCTCCTTCTCCTTGACCGGCCGGGCCTTCATCCCCGCGAGGATGGAATCCCCCAACTGGTTCAGGATCAGCTCGATCGCGCGCATCGCGTCATCGTTGCCCGGAATCGGAATGTCCACCGTGTCGGGATCCGAGTCGGTGTCGATCACGGCCACGACCGGGATGTGAAGCTTGCGGGCCTCGCGGGCCGCGTTGTGCTCACGCTTGACGTCGATCAGTACCAGGGCGCCGGGCAGCTTGGTCATCTTGCGGATGCCCTCCAGGTTGCGCTGGATCTTGCGGCGCTCGCGGGTGAGCATCGAGATCATCTTCTTGCTGTACTTGTCGGCCATGCCCGCAGCCTCGATGGCCTCGAGCTCCTCAAGGCGGGCAAGCCGTGAACGGATCGTGCGAAAGTTGGTCAGCGTACCCCCCAGCCAGCGCTCGATGACGTAGTGCATCCCGGTCTTCTGAGCAACACCCTGGATCGCGGGGCGAGCCTGACGCTTGGTGCCGACGAAAAGCACGTCTTGCCCGTTGGCGGCCACGTTGCCCAGGAACTTGCTGGCCCGTAGGACACCCTTGACCGTCTCGCGAATGTCAATGATGTGGATCTGATTGCGCTTGCCGAAAATGTACGGCCGCATCTTGGGGTTCCAGCGGCTGGTACGATGTCCAAAGTGAACCCCTGAACTGACGAGACTCTGAACGAATTCCGAAGCCAAACGACACCTCCAGGTGCGGGCCCTTCAAAACCGCAGGCCGGGCGACCCGAATTCCGACCACGTGCGCGGCCGATCCGCGCTTCACACGCCCCCACACCCACACCACGCGCATGGGCTCACCTCCCGCCGGACGCCAAGAGGCCATCGCGGCTTCAGGCGATACAGGATCACGCATCATAAGGGATGACGATCGTCAACGCCAGTCAGCCACCAGAGCCCGCCCCTCCCCCAGTTTGACCCCGCCCGCCACCTCGCGATACAGTCTTGCCCGCTCGTGGACCACTTCGTCCAGCCCGCAGTTGGGAGACCGCCGCCCATGACCCTCACGACCTCAAGCCCCCGTCAACCCGCCCGCATCTTCATCTCGGCCGCTGAGCCCAGCGCCGATCGCCATGCCGCATCTCTCGTCTCCAGAATCCTGCAACTCTCGACCGATGCGCAGGTTACGGGAGTCGCAGGCCCCCTCACCCAGGCCGCCGGCTGCACCGCGATCGAGGACTGGACCGCCCAGGCAACCATGCTGGTCGGGGCCGTCCGACTCGCCCGCCGGGCCTTCAAACTTATCGGACGAGTCGGCCAACTCATGGCCCAGCAGCCCGCCAATCTCGCCATCCTGGTCGATTCCCCCGCCTTGCACCTGCCCATGGCCAAGCGAATCCAGGCCACCGGCTGCCCCGTCCTGTACTACATCGCCCCGCAACTCTGGGCCTGGGCCCCCTGGCGGATCCGCCGAGTGCGCCGCCGGGTCGACCGGCTGGCGGCCATCCTGCCCTTCGAGGAGAACTACTTCCGCAGCCGAGGCGTGGATGCGACCTTCGTGGGACACCCCCTGGTCGAGCAGCTCTCGCAGGCCAGACCCGACCCAGCCACCGTGGCGGAGTACCGAAAGAGCGGCAGTCCCGTCATCGCCTGCCTGCCGGGCTCCCGCGCCCACGTGATCGAGGAGGTCCTCCCCGGACAGATCGAGATCGCCCACACCATCGCCGCCCAATACCCGGAGTCGGTCTTCCTCTTCGCAGCGGCCAACCCGACAGCAGCCCAACGCATCCAGGCGAGCGTCTCCGCCGCCCGCCTGAACACCCGAGTGCAGACGGACCACAACGCCGAAATCCTGTCCGCCGCCGACTTCGCCCTCTGCGCCTCCGGCACGGCCACGCTCGAAGTCGCCTGGCATCGCGTCCCGATGGTCGTCATGTACAACGGCTCAAAATGGGGGTACCGGCTGGCGGGACGATGGCTGATCCAGACGCCGCATCTGTGCCTGGTCAATATCCTCGCCGGCCGCCGAATCGTGCCCGAGTTCATGCCCTACTACACGTCCACGAAGCCGATCGCCGCCGAAGCGCTCGACATCCTCGGCAAGCCCCCCCGCGCAGCATCCATGCGCCAGGATCTCGACGCGGTGATCCGCTCCCTGGGCACAACCAGTGCCGCCGAGCAGACCGCCCGGATCGCACTGCAGATGATCGCAGCGAGACGACCGCAATGACGGCTGCGCATTTCTCTGCCCTCTGCCCGAGCCGCGGCCATCAGCAGCAGGGCGGAACCCAAAGCCAGCACCCGTGCCCCGGATACCATCCCGACACTGGGGACCCTGTTGAACAAGCCCCTGTGCCGGCGTAGACTGCCCGCACAAACCCACATTCGCCGTCGAAACCAGGAGGTACCGGCCATGAGAACCACCCCAACCTTGATGCTCGTTTGCTGCACTGTACTGACCACCGCAACACGAAGTCCCGGCGCCGACTTCTCCGGCCTCTCCAGGCTGGACAACGGCAAGGTCCGGGCCGAGAACGGCCTGTGGATCGAAACCCCACCGGAACGACAGTTCAAGTCCGGCAAGGAAGTCGTCGTCGCCGACGTCAAAGGGCCCGGCGTCATCACCATGATCCACTTCGCTCTGCCCAACTGGTCGGTCAGCAAACCCAAAGAATACACCCTCGGCCGCGAACTGATTATCAAGATGTGGTGGGACGGCGAGGCAGAGCCGAGCGTCAACTGCCCGTTCGTGGACTTCTTCTGTGATCCGGCCGGCTTCCGCGAACAGGTCAACACCGCCCTGGTCAACAAGCGCCGCGGCTGGAACGCCTACTTCCCGATGCCATTCCGCCAGTCCGCCAGGATCACCTTGGTCTACGAGGGACCACAAGAGGCAGGCGAGACGCTCTGGGCGATGATGCCCTGCTACTCGTACATCATGTGGCGGTCACTCGACTCCGTGCCGGCCGACCAAGGCTACTTCCATGCCCACTGGCGGCAGCGCGGCCTGCTGATCGGCAAGGAGCAGTACGTCGCGCTCGAGGCCAAGGGCAGGGGCAAGTTCGTCGGCTGGAACGTCACCATGCGGCGGCCGGGGTCGCCCGCCTATCCGGTGGACATGAACGAGAAGTTCCGCGTGGACGGCGAGAAAGAGGCCTCGGTCGAATTCCAGGGGATCGAAGACTCGTTCGGCTTCAGCTGGGGCTTCCCGGAGAACGAAAACGTGTTTCCGCTGGCCGGCTACTGGCCATTCAAGCAGGGCGCGATGGCCTACCGGTTCTTCATCAACGACGCCATCACCTTCGAGAAATCACTCGAAGTGGCCATCGGCTTCGGCGAAAAGGAGGATCCCATGTTCCACCGCGAGTTCAGCAAGCCCGGCAGTACGATGCAATTCTCCAGCACGGTCTACTGGTACCAGACCGAGCCCCACGCCGCACTCCCGCCCATGCCCGCCGCGGCAGAACGCGAACCCGCACCGGAAGAGCCCTTCTGGCCCGATAAAGAGCAACTCCCCGGCGAACAATCACTGCGCGACCGCAATGTGAAGCTGCATGTGATGTGCGGGCGACCCAAGAAAGAGGTCTTCTTCGCCGAGCCCGGATTCGGCATGACCGCCAAGACAGGCTACACCTTCGCCGGCTGGCCGCTACCCGTCTATCACACGCGGGCGGACAACACCGAGCTCAAGATCGACCTCACCGTCCCCAAAGGCGCGGCCGGAACGCTGCGGCTGTATATCGCCGATCCGGACACCTTCGAGGGCGGCCGCCGCCAGCAGGTCTTCATCGGCGACAAGGCCCTGGGTACGTTCGAGCGATTCCAGGAGGGCAAGTGGATTGAGACCGGAGTGACCTCGCGGCAAACGCAGGACGGCATGCTGGCCATCCGCATCAAGAACCTGAGCGCCCGCTCCAACGCGGTGCTGTCGGTCATCGAGTGGATCGGGGCCCGGTAACAGCGATCCCATACGCCGGATGCCGTGGAACTCGCGCCAGCTTCGTCTGGTCAGATTCATCCGGTCCGGGCCGCAAAGCCCGCACCCCGCGCATCAGCCCTTGGCGAGCAGGTTCTTGGCCGATTCGATCAGCCGATCCATGCGGAACGGCTTGTTGATGTAGCCGTCCGCGCCGAGGCTCTCGGCCCACTGCTGATGACGCTTCCCGGTATTGGCCGTGATCATGATGACGTACGGCTTGCTGCCGCGAGGCTTCTTGCCCTTGAGTTTCTCGAGAACGAGAAAACCACTGCGCTGGGGGAGCATCGCATCCAGAATGATCAGGTCAACGCCGGCATCCTGAGCCTTCGTGGTGGCGGTGTTACCGTCACTCGCCGTTGTGATCGTGGCCCCGCTGTCCTTGAACGCGGCCTCGATCGCGACCAGAATGTCCGGATCGTCATCGACGATGAGTATGTTCTTCCCGTCAAAAGGCTCTGCCATGATGATCTCTCTCCTGGGGTGCGCAGTCTACAGGGGATCAAACCTCACGAACTGCGAAGTATAACCCCGTTCGGCTACCAAAGCAACGGGATGACCCGCCCCATTCTCAGACCAGCCCCACGCGCCTGCGAACGATCCATTCGACGACCAGCAGCGACACGAGGGCCGAGTACCAAATCCAGGGATGATCCCCCACCAGACGAATGCGCTCGGTCTGTCTGAACTCCGCCTGATCGGCAGACGCCCGAATGCGATCCAGAAGCCCGGCAAGATCCGCCAGCGGCACGTACTGACCGCCGACCACCTCCGTCCGAGCGGCCATGCGCCTCAGCGTCTCGAGATCGGCCAGCGGCTCCGCGAGTTCCTGGTCAACCAAGGCCACCACAAAGGCAGCCTGAGTCTTGTCCACAAGCTGCTCACCCGTGCGGGCAACGACTTCAACATGGTACTCGCCAACGCGGTCCGGCGTCAGCCTGGCCTCAAAACCACCCTTTGCCCGCACAAACTGCACCGGGAGCGCCGTACCGCCAGGCACCTTCAGCGATCCGGTCACTCGAATTCCGGCCGGTTCCTGCCCGGTATCGGGATCGATGACTCCCGCTCGCAACTGGACCGAATCTGCCCCCGGCCGAAGACGCGCCAGGTCGTATCTCGGACGATCGGTGCTCGCCCAAATGTTCGGTCGACGGTCGGCCAGCCATAGCACCAACTGCCTCCAGAATCGCTGCTGCATCGCGCGGCCCCGCAGGTCGGAAAACGACCACTGCCAGGTCGAATCGAAGGCCAATATGCCCACTCGCCCTCTGCCGGACTGCTGGACCACCATCAGCGGACTGCCATCCATGCTCCTGAGCAGCACCTCGGCCGGGGGGGCCGGACGGGCAAGCCGGGCACATCCTGCGAACGGCGGCAGCCGCGCCCACGCCGCACCACTCGTGGCAACGTCCGGATCCAACCGGCACACCGGGTGCACACGCCCGGCATCCGTCAGCTCGAAACGCACCGGCCCGGGCAGCTCGCCAACCGCCGATCCGTCAACCGGAAGCACTTCCGCCAGCGGGCCGCCAGCCAACCCTCCCCCCATCGTGCGTACGCACCCGACAAGAACCAGCCCACATTTGCCTGCCACCACGGCATCACGAAGCTCGGTCTGGATGGCCGGCGTCAGAAACCCCGACTCAATGTCCCCAATCAGCACCACGCGATGACGACCCAACTCGGACTCAAGACCACCACCCCCGCCGCGGTTGGCCTTGCCAACCAGTTGGTCGACGTCCAGGCGGGTCACCCGCAACTCCCGGGCCGCGGCCAGGGCTCGCACGATCGCCGCCCGCTCATAGCGCGGGCGATCCACATACAAAACGGATATCGAATCCTGGCTGACGCGGACAAACTGGGAGAGCTCCGCCGGCTCAGTGACCCCGGCCGCAGTCTTGGCTTGTACTGTCACTCGGTGCAGTCCTCCGTCGCTCATCGCCGGCGAGAACTCGACCCGTACCGACTCGCGCGGCAAACTCGGCTCCACCATCCGCGATGCGACTCGAACGTCGTCGATCAGAAGAACAATCTCGACCTGCTGGCTTGCCAACCCTGTGGCCAGGAACTCGGCCGCGACCGGCAGTCGGTTGTCGATGGCAATCTGCGACGGAGCGTCCAGACGCCGTCCCTGCAGCCCCCGAACCTGTCCCACGGGCTGATCGCTGCCCACACCCACCGCGTACAAGGGAACCCCTAGAGCAGCCAGATCAATGCCCGCCTCCTCGGGCCGGGCGAGTACCGAAGCATTGTCCCTCCCGTCGGAAATGGCGATGACCCCCGCCACCTTCCGGCGAGTCTGTTCCAGGGCACCAGCCACCTGCCGAACCGCTTCCGCCAATGCGGTCGAGCCCCCTTGGCCATCCAGATCCGCCGCCCCGCCAGACCTCGCTTCACGATCGAAGACGAACCACCGAACGTCCAGGGACTCGCCGAGCCGATCCAGTGAAACACCCACTCGATCCACGCTCACCTTCACGGCTTCCAGGCGGGTCATGAACGACGACCGGCTTGCGTCACCGACAGGAACAGCGTCACGAACAGTCATCGAGCGGGAGTTGTCCAGGGCAAATCCAATGGCCGCGCGCTCGCGTACAACGTGGGTCCATTGCAGCACCGGCCCGATCACGACCATCAGAACCACGAGCACAACCAGCACCCTGACTCCCAGCAGTAACCAGCGCACCGGAAGCGACAGCGATCGGTTCGTCCGTCGATAACTCCGCCACAGCCACAGAACCGACAGGATCCCCGTGACCAGGCAGGCGTATACAGGCGTCGAGGAATCAAACCCAGGCCTGAAAACCACCACCGCCAGAACCACCACCAGGACCACGACCGATGAGACCATCCATCGGGTCCGGCGGCCGGCAGGACGGCTGCCCTGGATCACGTACCGACCGAGCTCCAGCAATAACAGGCTGGCTGCGGCCACCCACAACCAGCCCGCCAGGTCCGGAGTGTCAACTTCAAACGTGAAGAAACCCATGGCTCCTGAATCATGATACTCCCGATAACCGCCGCGAGCGATCAGCGGCACCACCGGCCCCATTCACAGCCCCCGCCTCCGTCTGCCAAAGCACCTCCCCGGGTATGCCGAAAAAGAGAGTATCCAGACCGTGTTTCTGGCTGTGACCAATAAACCAGCGGTTCCGCCGTGCGTCCCAAAACCATGCCCACGAATCTGACCCGAGTCCTGATCGTCGATGACAGTGCGGTGGTCAGACAGATCCTGGCCAGCGCTCTCAGAAGCGATCCGCGCATCGAGGTGGTCGGCGTTGCGACCGACGGCCGAGACGCCTTGGTGAAAATCCACTCGCTGCGCCCCGATGTGGTCACGCTGGACGTGGAGATGCCCAGACTCAACGGCCTGGGCGTCCTGGAACGCGTGCCCAGCCGGGCACCCGTGGCGTTCGTCATGGTCTCTTCGTTGACCCAGTCCGGCGCCCGAATCACTATGGAAGCCCTGCACAAGGGAGCGTTTGATTTCGTCACCAAGCCGCGCGCAGGTCGCATGACCGGATCCGCCGATTTCCGCACCCGCCTCTGCGAACGCGTGCTGGCGGCAGCCCGCAACAAGTACCGGCGACGCGTGATCTCGTCCGGGACAATGCCGACCAATGCCCCATCGCTGCCACCCAACAAGGTCCGAGGCTGGGTGGTCGCGATCGGTATCAGTTGCGGCGGTCCGCAGACGCTCGTGGAAATGCTCCCCGCATTCCCCAGCGACTTCCCCCCCATCTTGCTGACGCAACACATGCCCGCCGCGTTTACCTCCTCCTTCGCCAGGTACCTCAACGCCGCCTCTTCCATGACCGTTCTTGAGGCCACGCACCTCGCTCGCGTCGAGAGCGGGCACGTCTACGTCGCCCCCGGAAACCAACACCTCCGCCTCAACCGCCGTGGCACCTCCCTGGTCATCGAACTCGACGACGGCCCCAAAGTCAGCGGGCACCGCCCCTCCGCAGACGCCCTCTTCGATTCCGTGGCCCGCACCTGCGGCCCCTTCGCGATCGGCATCATCATGACCGGAATGGGCGCCGACGGCGCCCAGGGCCTTCGCCAAATGAGACAAAATGGAGCCTGGACCATCGCCCAGGATGAGGAAACCAGCCTCGTCTATGGCATGCCCAAAGAAGCCGTCAAGATCGGGGCGGCCGACGGCGTCGTTCCGCTCTCCAAGATCCCCCTGACGGTTGCCCGACTGATGTCGCGCGGACCCAAGAAAGCCGCAAGCGGCCCTCAAACCCAGCCTCTTCAACTGTCGATAACTTGATCTGAAGGCCCACCGTGGTCTACAGTAGGGTAGCGACCCAACAGTGGCGAGGAGGCCCCCTACGCCCCTTTTCAGTCTCGCTGAAAGGACCGCTCGGATGAGTACACGCGTCACGCCCGCCCCAACTTCCAGGAATGCCGCCCGTATCGCGACCGCTGCGATCCTCCTGCTCAGCGGCTCCGCAACCTGGGGCCAGGGCTTCAGCGGCGGCATATCCTACAACCGCGCTCACTCGCCTTCACTCGGCGGTCCTTCCAACTCGTTGACCAACAGCTTCGCCATGATGTCCGGCCGATCGCCAACCAACGGTCTGGACACCCGGCGTTTCGGGGCAGCCAATACCATCCAGAACGCGAACGTCATGAGCTCTTGGCAGGGAACGGGTGCCCGATCGCGGGCTCATCCCGCTCTATCGTCCCCCTTCGGCCAACGAGGCCGTGCACCATCGACCAGATTGGCCTTCACCGGAAGCAGCCTCGCAGGCCCCGCATCCGCCGCAGGCCTCTACTATCGACCGGCGAACCCGGGCAACTTGCTCACCAGACTCAGCCCGGGCGGCGGTCGACGCGGCCCGTCCATCGGCGACGTCGTCCAGGGAAGTCGGAGCTTCGATGCGACGGTAATCGGCTGGCAGAACACGACCAATTACTACGCAGGCGGTTTCCTGCCCAGCTCCACAAGCAACATGAACGTGCCCACTTCGGAAAGCCAGGGGCCACCGACCAACACCACCACCCCCAGGACAACAAGCGGCCCCGCCCCAGATATGAGCGAGACGGCCGTCGAGCCAACCCAGATCATCCCAACCGGCGTTGGACAATTCACACCGATCGAGGCCGACCGCCAGCGATTGGAGGCTGACCGCCGACTCATCGAGGAGCGAAGGAGTAGCTACGAGGCCAAGGGTAAGGAGCGATTCAAACAGGCCCGCTACCAGGAAGCCAGAGACCTGTTCACGCTCGCGGAAACGGTCACCCAGAACGACCTCGAGCAACGCGCCCGAGTCAGGCTGCTCTTGTTCTATACCCATATCGCGACCGAGGAATACAACCAGGCAACCACTGACCTCAGATGGCTCGCCACATTCGATCGCACCGCCCGCGAGTATCGCGGACTCAAAGCCCTGCAGGAGGCTTTTCGAGGTCCGGGATTGAGTAGCACCCTCTTCAGAGACCAGCCAGAGTTCACCGCCGTCAGCACCCGAGTACGTCTTTCCCTCCCCTCGAAAGAGGCCGCCTACATCGCCATAAAGGCCATGATGGCCTGGGCGGAACGCGACGCCATCGGAGCCTTGGCTCTCAGTAAGGAGGCGGCGGCAGCGTTCAGAGCCCAGCAACAGGAAGAGGAGAGGAAGCACCCCGAGAAGGTCCAGACCCCCGCCCGTGCGTCAGACGAGACCGCTCAACTCTACCAGGAAATGAACGAGTGGCCCACGCATCTGACGGCGATGATGTCCAAGGCCGCTGAGGCGGCGGCAGCGACCCCGTCAGCTCGCCCATGATGGCGTAAGAAAACCACCGCCCGGCCCCGAACAGCCGAGCCTTTCGGCGCCGAATCCACTGCCTCAAGGCCACGCCGCAAGGAAGACGGCGACCGGACCGGACGAGTCTTCAGGAGGCCCGTCGGGTATTGACTTGCCGGCCCCATGAACCGATAGTGCCATCCATGAGTGACTCATCAGCGATCCGCAGCCTGAACTGGCGGCCATACCCGTTCATCTGGCGGTCGCTCCTCCTTCACTCGGCGGTTTTCGTCTTGTGCCTGTTCCTGTCCTTCATGGCAGCCTACGGACCCTACCCCCCCGACCGGGACGGCGTTTTCGACTTCGGATCAGCGTACTACTACTACCATCTTACCGCAGACAAGAAAACCGGATCCGGCCAGGAACTCGTCTACTGGTTCTCTCGCGAGTTCCTGACATTCCTCCCCGTCACCCTTGTCATTAAGATAGCGGTTTTCGGTTTTCTTGGGATCTATCGGGAGTCATGGCGGTACGTTGGCCTCAGCGACGTATTCAGAATCACCACCGCCTCCTACATCAGCGCTTTCCTTTGCGTGGCAATGGCCTATCTCGGCACCTACGTGCTCATCCCCGCCGGTGTACTGTCCACCCCCCCCAGTAAATGGGTCCCCGACCGGGTCCTGCTGTTGGACTGGTTCTTCACCATGGTCCTGGTGGCGTCGGCCCGCATCAGCTACCGACTCTACTACGAGAAAGTCTACGATCCCACCGATGCGTCGGGAACGCGACTGCTCATCGTCGGAGCCGGCGACGTGGGAGACTCCATCCTCCGCGAAGTCGTCCGCGACACCACCGCCCGCTACCACGTCATCGGACTCCTCGATGACAATCTCCGCAAACACGGAACGCGAATCCGCGGCGTAGACGTGCTCGGGCCACCGGAGGCACTCCCGACCATCGCCGAGAAACAAGAGGTCCAGGAAGTCCTCTTCGCCATGCCCGACGCGCCTCAAAAACGCATCCGGGAACTCGTGAATCGCTGCACCCGGCAGGGCCTGAATCTCCGCTTCCGCACCGTGCCCGCGGTCAGCGATCTGATCGCAGGACGAGTCGAAATCAGTCAAATCAAGCCCGTCGATATCGAGGACCTGCTGGGCCGCGACCCCATCACCCTGGACAGCGATGCCATCGGCAACTACCTCCGCGATAAGGTCGTGCTGGTCACCGGCGCCGGCGGCTCCATCGGCTCCGAAATGTGCCGCCAGATTTGCCGGTTCAAGCCCCGGCGATTGCTGCTCGTCGAACGCATGGAAAACGCACTCTTCGAGATCAACCGCCAGTTGGCCCGCAGCTTCCCGGACATCGACCGGGTGCCTTGCGTGGCCGACATCGGTGACTCCGATCGGATCCGGCAGATCCTGCGAACCGAGCACCCCACCGCCATCTTCCACGCCGCCGCCCACAAGCACGTTCCTATGATGGAGTGGAACCCCGGAGAGGCCATCAAGAACAACATCGTCGGTACGCGAGTGCTGGCCGATGCCGCCAACGAGTACGGGATCGCCAAGTTCGTGATGATCTCCACCGACAAGGCCGTCAACCCCACCAGCGTGATGGGCTGCACCAAACGGGTGGCGGAGATGTACGTCCAGCAGCTGTCCGCGGCAACGGGCGGCAAGACCGAATTCGTCACCGTCCGGTTCGGAAACGTCCTCGGCAGCAGCGGAAGCGTGGTCCCCATCTTCAAAGAGCAGATCGCACGCGGCGGCCCGGTGACCATCACCCATCGCGACATGGTCCGCTATTTCATGACCATCCCCGAGGCCTCTCAGCTCGTGCTCCAGGCCGGAGCCATGGGCAAGGGCGGTGAAATCTTCCTCCTGGATATGGGCGAACCGGTCCGTATCCTCCAACTGGCCGAGACGCTCATTACCCTGAGCGGCCTTCGCCCCAAGGACGACATCGAAATCGTTGAGACCGGCATGCGCCCGGGAGAAAAGCTCTTCGAAGAACTGTCTATCACCGGAGAAGACGTCAGCCGTACAGCCCACCCCAAAATCGGCATCATCAAGAAGCGACCCGAGGACTTCAACCGCGTCTGCCAGCGCATCCAGCTTCTGGTCAACATCGCGGATACGGCCACACCCGAGGAAATCCGGCACGAACTTCAGGCGACCGTCCCAGAATACACCCCCTCCGTCTCCGCCTCGGAACCCAGACCCGCCGCCGCCCCGGACCGAAACCGCCTCTCCCTGGCCGGCAGCTGACCCAGCCCCGATCCCGCCCGCCCATCACCATCCGCCAGATAATCGACCACTGCAGCCGAGAAACCATCGCCGGACCTGAACCCAAGCCCACCCGCCCCCCCCAGGACTCCCTCGCCAAGCCGAGACATCTCGTCGCCCAACGGGCCACCCGAGCTTTGACCCCCGCCCAAAGTCGAGTATAATCGATTATCCCAAGGTGGCCCCTCGTTCCGCCGCCAAGGGAGTCCGTTCTACCCTGACGACGATACCCGCGAGCCCGAACATGAAACCGCGACGGCCGCAAAACGTATAAGTAAATGCAGGTATTCTGGTTGTGCGCTGCCTCGAATCGACGGCCATGCTAGTCAAATAGGAAGTTTGCTGAGGGCACGGACGTGGCAACTCTGATGGTACTGCAGGGTCCCGACAAAGGGCGGACCTACCGCACCCTCAACGAAATCGCAGTCCTCGGCCGCGAAAGTGACCAGATCCCCCTCACCGATCGAACCGTTTCCCGCCGCCACGCCGAACTGCACCCCGAGAACGGCGACTGGATCCTCCACGACTGCAACAGCGTCAACGGCTCCTACGTCAACGGCGTCCGGATCCGCAAGCCGGTCAAGCTGAAACACGGCGATCAGATCAAAATCGGAGCCACCCTGCTGGTCTACGCGGGCGACCAGTCCCGAACCGAACTGAGCCCGGCCCACAGCCCCCGGGACCTGATCGACCTGGACGTCAGCAGCGCTAGCATGGACTCGGCCATCCTCTCCTCGGTATCCAGCGAGGAATCGGTCATCATCGCCGGCCCGGAACTGGCGGAGGCGGCCAAAGCCTGGCACGTGATGTCCGAGTTGAGTTCGGCCATCGGGGCCATCATGGACCCCGACCAGCTCCTCGAACGGGTGATGGACGTCATTCGCGAGGAGCTGCCGGTCGACCACGGTTTCATCCTCATGTATGACCGGGAGAGCGGCGACCTGATCCCCCGCGTGGTGCGATCGCGACGCAGTATCCAGGCCAGTAAGCAGAAGATCACCACCTCCAAGAAGATTATTCAGCATGTCATTGACACACGGGAAGCCGTGCTGTGCACGAACGCGATGACCGATGCCCGGTTCGCCCAGGACGCCGCCCAGGACAGCATCCACAGCTTCGGCCTGCGTTCCGTGATCTGCTCGCCAATCATGGTGCGCAGCCAGCTCATGGGCGTGATCCACATCGATTCCGCGGCCGGAGCCCACACCTACACCCGCGAGCAGCTGCGGCTCATGGGCGCCATCGGCCAAATGACCGGCCTGGCAATCCAGAACGCCGAACTGGTCCATCAGCAAATGCAGACCGCCCGGCTGGCGGCCACCGGCGAAACCGTCGCTTACCTGTCGCATAGCATCAAGAACGTGCTCCAGGCCCTCCAGGGCGGCGCCGAAATCGTGGAGATGGGCCTCAAGAAACAGACCCCCGGCACAATCGCGCAAGGGTGGGCTATCGTCCAGCGCAACCTGGCCAACATCATGCAGATGACCCTCAACATGCTCAACTTCAGTAAGACCCGCGAGCCCAACCTGCGGCCGTGCAACCTCAACCACATCGTCACCGACGTGATCACCGGCCTGCAGCGCAAGGCCGATGAGCAACAGGTCATGCTCCTCACCGACCTCGAGGAACCATTCCCGCCGATCCCCCTCGATGCCGATGGCATCGAGCAGGCAACCATGAACCTGATCTCCAACGCCATCGAGGCCGTGGCCGCCAAGACCGGCGTCGTCAACGTGTCAACCCGGTTCAACGCCAAGGAGGCTATCGCCGACCTGATCGTCTCGGACAACGGCCCGGGAATCGAGCCCAACAAGATCGAAACCCTTTTCGAGCCGTTCAAGTCGACCAAGGGACAGGGGGGTACGGGCCTCGGGTTGCCGGTCGCACGCAAGATCGTCCGTGAGCACCACGGACGCATCGTCGTGGAGAGCACCCCCGGCAAAGGCACTGTATTCCGCGTCCGGCTGCCCGTCCAGCAAATGCCTCAGGCAAGCGGCGAAACATACTCCAACGTCGACTAGCACGGCGCGCCAGCGCTCCTTTACCCCATCCGACCTCGATCGCCCCCTCCGAGCTCCAATCCAACACCGGCGCAGAAGTGGGGAATCACACGAGGAGCCGAAGTGGCGCATGCAGGCGGACAGGGCTCGCCTACCCCAAAACCACTCTGCGCGTACGGTGCTCCGGGCCTGCCCGCTGCCCGCGCACCACGAGGTGAGGAACGAAAGCAGTGGCCGGTAAGCCAAGATTGCGGTTCCGCTTGCCCGTCCGCTCTCGGCTCGCGGCCACTACCCGTGGTCAGCCAAGATGCGACGGGTCATCTCCACGTCCAGCCGAATCTGCTCGCACAGGGCTTCCTTCGACTTGAAGGACTCCTGGCCACGCAACCAGTCGAGAAACTCGATCCGCAAAGCCCGACCATAGAGGTCACCGTGGAAATCCAGCAAATGTGCCTCGATCAGAAGCTCCTGGCCGTCGAATGTGGGACAATAGCCGATGCTGATCGCGGCCGGTACCGAGGAAGAGAGCGGCGAGCCGCCGGGACCACACCCCCCTCTGGCCGCGACCGCGTCAACTTGACACGCGCGGCCAGCGTAGACCCCCTCGGCGGGAACAAGCAGACCGGCAGTCTGAAGATTGACGGTCGGAAAACCCAGGGCCCGCCCACGTTGGGCACCATGCCCGACGGTGCCGAAAAGGGCGTACGGCCGGCCAAGACACAAGGCGGCCTGATCCACCGTCCCGCTGTGCAGAAGCTGCCGAACCAGCGAACTCGAGATCACCGCGTCAGGATGGCCGCCCAACGCAATCCGCACCGGCTGGACGATCTCGACCTCGAAACCGTGACGCCGACCGGCAGCCATCAGGGTATGCACGTCCCCTTGCCGCTTGCAGCCGAAACCAAAGGACGCCCCCTCCACCATGGCCACCGGCGCAAAGCGGCCAAGAACCACCTCTTGGATGAACTCGCCGGCAGACATGGCGAAGAACTCCGGCTTGCTCTCGACGACCACCACCACGTCCGCCCCGGCCAACTCCAGCCACCGCAGCCTCTCCGAAAAGGGGGACAACATCGGCGGCGAAACACTCGGGCTCAGAATGGCCGCCGGGTGCGGATCAAACGTCATGACCACCAGGCGGGTACCCGCCCGCTCGGCGTGCCGGCGTCCCGCGGCCAGAATCGCCTGGTGACCGCGATGCACACCGTCGAAATTCCCGATGGTCAGCACAACACCGGAAAGGCGAAGGGACTCCCAGGTTCGAATGACTTCCATGCGGCCAAAGGTGATGAGGCGACGGCGTGTTGTCAAGCAAGAACACTGCGCCTGGAGATCCCCCAACCTCCGCCCCGCGACAGTGAACCGGTCATCTGCCTGCCGCCGGCTGACTCGCCGCCGCCTTCAACAGCGCCAGCCGCACGGCCTCGCCGGCCCCAGGATCGGTGAGCATCGCCTTGCGATCGAACTCGAATCGGGTTAGGAAGCTCGGGAATGGTCGAGGAACCTCGGGCCGAGAGCAGTGCTCGCGAGCAAACCGGCCATAAACCTCGCCCCAGGGCTTCAGTTCAAGCTGCTCGGTCCACAAGCCGCTCCATCGGGTCAGGTCAGAACTGGTCGGTGTGTCGGCAAAAGCCCAGTGGAGCCAGCCGCAGAGTCGCCCCCGGGTCACATCAAGCAGCTTCCTGCCCCAGGCTACCTGATCCTCGAGGGTCCGTGTGGGCATGACCTCCTTGCCGTTCGCCATGATCGCACCACCACCGTACCAGGCGAACTCACCCAGCATCAACGGCTTGCCAACCGTGAACTCGTGCAGAACCGCCTCAAGGTACGAGGCATTGACGGCCAGACCTTCAGGAGCCGCACCCGGATGTGGCCCTGCCAGCGGGTAGAAGTGCACAGTCATGAAATCCAGATGGCGAGCGTTGGCCTTCGGCTCGAAACCGGCGTAGTGCCAGACAGTCGGGAGATAGACGACCGCCGCCCATTGTATGTGCCCAATCGTGATTAGGTGATGGGAGTCGACAGATCGGATCGCAGTGGTCAGCCGGCGAGTCCACTCGTCACCAATCGACTCACGAAAACGCTGATAGTCGAACAGCCGGACATCACCAAGAGCAGGCTCTCGCGGAGGAGTCTCGACGCCGCCGAAACCACCCAACGTCTCCGCCTCTCGACCCCACTTCGCGGCCAGACGCTCAACCGACCCATACTCAGCCTTCAGCCACGCGTTCCACTTGACCGCCATCGCCGAGGTCTTCCACGCGACCGCGGGCTCGTTGAGCAGATCCCATGCCAGAATGGCCGGCTCATCCTTGAAGCAATGAGCGAATTCCTTCCACCAAGATTCATCCGCGGCCAGGATCCGATCATCCGCAAAAACGTCACCACCCTGCCGCCACGAAGGCGTACCCTCCCAATGGTCCGGCCCAGACGGAATGACATACAGCCCCAGGTCTCGACAAAGCGCAAGCAGTCGACCGAACTTGCGCTCCCCCTCCGGATGGACCTTGCCGGGCTCGCGATGAAACGACTCAAAAGTGAGAAACACGCGAATGGCGTTGTAACCCTGCTCATGCAGCATCTTTAATTGATGACGAATTGCCGTCTCGTCGAACCGCTGCCAGAGCTTCGGCGCCCAGCCAATGTCCGGACTGAAGTAGTTGACGCCGACAACAACAATCGGCCGCCCCGTCCCTCGCTCCCTCAAGGAAGTCGTCCGCTCGCGGTCGACCTCCACGAACGGCTGCTCAACTGCCAGAGCGACCGAGCCGAGACAAACCCCTATGGCCACGGTCGAGAAACAGTTTTCGAACACGGCACGATCTCCCAAAAGAGAAGTGCTTCCTGACCGGAAGACGGTGACCGTCAAGCGCGATGAACCTGGAGGCTGAGTTCACGCAGCGCAAGGAAACGGCCCCTCCAGACGGAGAGGCCGTCTCCGACGATGTCGATGGGTCACATCCAACCTGGAACAGGACGGATGACGACTACTCCTGCTGTTTCTTCCGAACGATGAGCAGAATGATGATCAGCACGGCCAGGCCGATGATCAAGCCTACCTGCCATCCGGCGAAGCCGAAGAGGGCTGCCAGTGCTGATGAACCGAACATCTGAGTCATGTTGAACTCCTCCCTCTGTGCTGGGTATCTTCCATTGTTGCCAGCCGCGCTGGGCCTGCGGCGGATCTACGCCGTGGCCACCCTGCGGGACCGCACCGCCGTGGGCTGGCCTTCACATAGCGTTAACCATTAAGCACCCGCCGCCCGACTGTCAAGAGGAAAGTGGGGATTTGTCGATCGGCCGCCCGAGCAAGTCACGGCCGGCCATCATCCCTCGAACGCGGAACGGGCGAGAGAAAATCAAGGACCACGCTGTCTGCCATGAGGCGGCCTTCATCGGTCAGGCGAATCCGGCCCCTCTCGACGATCAGCCGTCCAGACCCGGCGTGTCGGGCAACCGCCTCTGCAAACAGCTGTTCAGCATCAAAGCCGGTCAATGCGCGAAACTCCTCGCAGCCGATACCCTCAACCAGCCGAAGCATCAGCATGGCGGTCTCGCCCGCTCGTTCAGCCGGGGAAAGCCGCTCCTCATCCACGGCGACCGGCTCAGCAGCCGTCACACGACGAAGGTACTCGGCAGTATCCGGCAGGTTCCGCCAACGCCGACCATCGAGGTAGCTCGCGGCCGCCGGCCCGACTCCCAAGACCGGCAGATTGTGCCAGTAACGGAGATTGTGCCGGCATCGGCACCCCGGCCAGGCAAAGTTGCTGATCTCGTAGTGCTCGAAGCCCGCAGCACCCAGTTCGGCGACGCCGGCCGTGTATAACTCGGCCTCCGTCTCCTCCGCCACCCGAAGCAGCCGCCCCTGCATCAGTCGATCGTGGAGCGGCGTGCCCGGCTCGAAGGTCAGGCCATAACAGGCCAAGTGGTCGGGACCCAGACCAATCGCCCGCTGAAGCGACTCCCGCCACGTTGCAGGCGTCTGACCGGGAATGCCGAAAATCAGGTCCAGATTGAAGTGCTCAAAGCCCGCTCCATGAACCACCTCAGCGCCGGCAGCAATGTCCGCCGGAGAGTGAACACGATCGAGGACGGCCAGTTCCGCCTCGTTGAACGATTGGGCACCCATCGAGACGCGGTTGACGCCGTTTGCCCGAAGAACGCTCGCTCGGTCACGGCCCAGACTGCCCGGGTTTGCCTCCACGGTGAATTCCGTGGCCCGGTGCTCAACCGCGATCTGCCCCAGGCGCGCCAACAGCCGGTCGAGTGCCGAGATCGGTAGAAACGTCGGCGTGCCCCCGCCCACGAAGATCGTCTCGACACGCAGATCCGACCGGGCCGTGAATGCCCGCTCAAGCTCCACGAGCAGCGCCACGGTCAACCGCTCGCATTCGTCCCCAGCCGGAACTGTCGAGTAGAAGTCACAGTACCCGCACTTGCGAGGACAGAAAGGAACGTGCACGTAGAGGCCGATGTCAGGCATGAATGAGCGGTCAGCAGCCGGCGACCGGCATTCGGTATCAGGTGATTCCTTGCCCACCGACCTGCCATACGGGCATCGGGGCTCGGAACCGCGGCCATTATAGCCGCCGGCCGGCACACACACCCGCGCATCTGACCGCAGGAGGTTCGCCACAACCGGCGACGGCTCGACGGCCCGGCTCATGCGACGGGAACCAGCGCGTGCTCGGCGCTGTACACGGCCACCGTGAACTTGCCGCCGGATTTGGCTTCATAAAGAGCCCGGTCCGCCATGTGGAGCAGCGCCTCGGGAGTATCCGGCTGGTGGAGCGACAACTCGGCAACGCCACCACTGATGGTCGGCTTGGGCTGCACAGGCAGCAACCCGGCCCGCTGGGCAAAAAGCCGAATGACCCGGTCCGCCACGGCCTTCGCGTTCCGTGCCGACACCGATGGCAGAACGAGCAGGAACTCGTCACCACCCAGCCGAATCGCCAGGTCCTCCTCGCGGACACACTGGCTCAAGAGCTCACCCATGAATCGCAGCAACTCGTCACCCGCGCCGTGACCCAGCGTATCGTTGAGCGTCTTGAAGTTGTCGACATCGAACATGACGACGGCCATTTCCGCCCCGGCCTTGCGCTGCTTGGCCAGGAGCGGGCCAATTCGATCCTCGAGCAACCGACGATTCCCAAGCCGGGTCAGCGGATCGGTCCATGCCTTGCGCTGAACCTGGGAGAGTTCCTTGGCGATCCGGGCAGTCTGGTAATCCACCCGCCTCGATAGGTTCACCTTGAGCTCGGTCGTGCGGCCACGCCATTCCTCGACATCCATGTTCAGGTCAACGAGCAACCTGGCCACTTCGCCGATCTCGTCCCTCCGATCCGTGGGCAGATCCACACGATTGTGATCAAGGCGAGCCTGGCGGGCTCGCTCCGTCAGCCGGGCGAGGGGAGCTAGAACCCGGCCCCTCAACCAGCGCACCCCCAGGGCGGCGGAACACAAGCCCACCAGCGCGAGCCCTAGACAACCGACAACAAGTTGACGGAAGATCCCGGACGTGCTGTCCGGAAGCTGAGCGGCATAGAGGAGCGTGCCCACCGGGTGCTCTGACCCGGGGAGGGTCAAAGGCACGGCCACCAGACTCCCTGGCGGCCGGGGGTGGGTCGGATCGGCAGGCACGCTCCAGGCTTGGGGCCGAACCGCTGGCCTGCTGGCCAGCGGTCGAGCCAAGTACCGAGCCAGTATCGAATCGTCCCCGCGACTGGCGACGGTGTCCTGACGAGCATCAAGAACGGCGATCAGCAGAGTCGTGGGATGCCATCGTACCCGGTCGATGAATGCTCCAACCTCTAGCTGCTGGCGAGCATCGACCCATTCGGCCACTTGCGCGGCGTAGGTCTCCGCGATTGCAGAGACCCTCGTCTGCTCAGCACGGTCTTGGCCTCGATGGAGCTGAAAGACGAAAAGGGCCGCTGCACCGCATAGCGCCCCCGCCACGGCGACCCCCATCGACACGGTCATTGCGGCGCGAACAGTCATCGAGCCATGCCGTCCCATTTCAGCATCCCTCGAGCAGCTGCCGGAGTACGTCCCCAATCGAACATATGATTCAGAATCGGTCGCAGCCAAAGGAAAAAGAAATGAGCCCGTCCAAACACTCGATTCAACCGAGGTTCTCGGACGTGAGCGTCGCACCGCCGGCAGCCAAGCACCGGCTCCGCCTGCCGAGCCCGATAAGCGGCAAACGGGCCCCACCCTGCAGAGCGGGCCACACAGGCCGCCCAGAAGCGGCGAAAGAGGTCCGGCGGCGCGGCGGCCCTGATCGCACGAGCCCGCGAGTCCGGCGAGGCGGATTCGATGGACCTGCCCCGGCCTCCGGGGCCGCCGGGCCCTCCCCAGGCGCCCGATCACGGGCCGTTCATCGCCCAGCGGGTAGCGGCTTCCGACGGGAGGCAATACGTCGCCGTCGCCCAGCTGCCGCCCGGGCCGTCGCCTCCTCCGATGTTCTCCGAGCCTGAGACCCTGATCCCGCGACTGGCGGTGATCGTGGCGACGGCTGGGGTGCTGTGTTACCTGTTGACCCGCTACCTGACCGCTCCGGTGCGGAAGTTGGGCGCATCCGCCCGCCGGTTGGCCGGCGGCGATCTGACCGTGCGGATGGGCACCATCTTCGGCCACCACCGCGACGAGATTGGGGATCTGGGCCGGGATTTCGACTTCATGGCCGAGCGGATCGAGTCGCTGGTATCCGCTCAGCGGCGGCTGCTGCGCGACATGTCCCATGAGTTGCGTTCGCCCCTGGCGCGGCTGAACGTCGCCCTGGCTCTGGCCGCCCAGCGGGCCGGTCCGGAGGCGGAGAGTGCCCTGGGCCGCATCGAGCGCGAGGTCCAGCGACTGAACGACCTGATCGGCGAGCTGCTGATTCTGGCCCGGCTCGAAGGCGGGGATACCACGGCCCTGAAGGAGGCCATCGAGCTGTCCTCGCTGCTGGGCGAGATTGTGGGGGACGCGGACTTCGAGGCTCGCAGCCGGGGCCGGTCTGTGACCTTGACCCCGTGCGAGCGATACATCGCCACCGGCACGACCACCCTCCTGCGCAGCGCGATCGAGAACGTGATCAGAAACGCGATCCGTTACACGGCGGACGGCACTGAGGTGGAAGTGACCTTGACCGGCGAGGCCACACCCGAAGGGCTGCGGGCCGTCATTCGCGTCCGGGACCACGGTCCGGGCGTGCCCGAGGGCTCGCTGCAGGACATCTTCCGTGCCTTCCATCGTGTGGGCGACGACCGCGATCGGCAGACCGGCGGGGTCGGATTGGGACTGGCCATCGCCCGCGAGGCGGTGCGACTTCACGGCGGAACGACGGCGGCCTTCAACGAGCCGACCGGCGGACTTCGAATCGAGATCCGTCTTCCGGTTGAGCCCATCCAGGCGTAGCCGCACCTCGAGTGCCGGGACTGGGCCGGTCGCGGCCCGAGGCTGATCCCAGGATGCTACTTGGGCAGCTCATAGAGCCCTTGACCAGCATAGAGTAGCTTTCCCTGGCGAACGAGTTCTTCCCAGACCGCCTTGGGATACTGGCTGGGCGGCTGGATTCCCTGGATAGTCGATTTGCCTCCGGTGCTCATCGCTCGATGACCGAGGCGGGACTCATCATCGAGTCGGGCGAGCTTGAGGCGTTTCTTGAACGCATGGAAAGCGCGCTTGAGTTCTTCCGGCGGAATGCTCGGGGGGGGCGGTTGAGCTGGGTTCTGAGGCTGGTCCGCGGCCATGGCGAGTCCTCCTTCCAGGGTCAGGTCAGCCACCATCATGCGAACGTCCAGTGAGGAGTCAAGCCATCCGGGTCGCGGACTGAACTGCCTTTCGGACAAACGGAAGCGATCAAGGACTTCAACACGCCTGCACCTCCATGCGGTGCAAGACTGCCGGGGATGGACGTCGCCGCGAGTCCGGTTCCCTCTGGCCGTAGCTGTGGGTCTGGCCGCCGAAACGTACGAACCGAGCGTCGCGAGCGGGTGCCAGCGGAGCCGCTCACTCGCGACGGGAGCGGCGTCTTCTGTCCCAGACCCCATAGGCATCCCCTGCATCAGCATCAGTAGTTGAAGCCATTCAGGCGTGTGTGCAAGTGCGGCTTGCTGTTGTTGTGGATGGCACCGCCGACCACCTGCCCGACGAACACCGTATGGTCTCCGGTTTCGATCTTGCCGGTCACCTTGCAACCGAGGTGGGCGATGCAGTCCTGCACGATCACGCCGGTGGTCTCATTTCTGACCGCCAGTCCCTCGAAAGCGGGCTCGGAAGCGCCGGCGCCCTTGCCGAAGTGCTTGTACATCTTGGCCGAATCTTCGCCAATGATGTTCAGTACGAAGTGGCCGGAGCGTTTGATCATGGCCTCGATCGGTCGTCCGTGTTTGACCGCGACGGTGATGGTTGGCGGATCGAATCCTGCCTGTTGGACCCAGGTCACGAGAATGCCGGTTGAGTGGCCGCCCTCGCGGGCAGTGAGAACGAAGCTGCCGCTGGCGATCAAGCCGAGAGGTTGGGCAACTTGGGTCTTGAAGGCATCGTCCATGCTGGCCTATGCTCCTGGAGCTGAAATCTCCGATCGCCCGAAGGGCGGGCATATCATGAATGATAGCGTGCCCTGGCCGGAAGAGAATACGAGCCGTGGCGCAGGCCGCTCACTGACCCAACGCTTTGACCCAAGCCACGCCGGCGGTGCGGTTGACCGGGTCGGCGTAGGGGACAATCTCGCCACCGAAGATCTCCGGCCGATGCTCCTTCATGACCGTTTCGGCCACGACCCAGCCGAGGGCGGCGCCGAACACCACGTCGGAGAATGAATGCTCGCGATCGTCGATTCGTTCGACGGCCACCAAGCCGGTGATGCCGAACATGGGTACGCCGACGAGCGGGCCGTAGGCATCGTTGAGCACGGTGGCCAGGGCCATGGTGCTGGACACGTGGCCGCTGGGCCAAGCCCACTCCTCGCCGTTAGGCGACTCGGTGTTGGCCGCCAGTTTCAGCAGCACGGTGGAGACGCCGGTGATGGTCAGAGCGCTGACCGCGCGCTTGCCGACCTCATAGGTCTTGATGTCCTGGAACTGCTGGCCCGCGAGGTACCAGGCGCCGGCCAGGGCGAAGTGGGTGATCGGGTTACCCATTGCTCCGAAGGTATCCGGCCATTCGCCCCGGAAGGTGTGATGACGTTCGTAGTGGTCGTCGATGTCGTCGTCCACCTCCGGTCGCAGTGCCCCGGATGCGCCGCCGGCCGCCAACAGGAAGATGAGGTTGCCGGGATCGCCGTAGACCTTCTTGGTGTCGTGCCAGAGGAGTTCGGGCAACTCCATGAGATCTCGCTTGAGAGTCGAACCCAAGTGTGGTCGTGGTCCGCGTTCGATGGCCGTCCGGAGCGAGGTCGATTCGGCAGGCTGGCTTGCAGCGGCGGAGACCGGCTGGCTGGGATTTGCCGAGGTGGTCGCGTCGGCGGCGCCGGCCAGGTGCATCAATGGAATCTCGAAGGCGTGGGGGCGTTTCGGAGTTTCGTCTGCCGGGCCTGACGGATGCGACGGCGATCCGGGATGAGTACTCGCGGCGGCCAATCGGCGAGTGGCGACTTCGCGGGCCCGATCGGCCCAGGTCCTGTTGTCGGGCGTACCGGGGGGTGCGGCCAGAGAGGGCGTATTGGCCATCAGGACAGCGGTGCACGATGCCCAGAGTGTGAGTCGGAGGGTTGCGATGGTCATTTTGAGCCGTCCAGCATGCTGGTAAGGGTATCCTCGGGCTTCTTGGGTACCTGGTACTTCTCGACCAGCTTGCGGATCTTGGGCTGGTCGGGCTTGAGTTCGAGAGAATGGTGCCAATCGTTGACCGCCTGTTCGCGCAGCGTGGCGCTGTTGGTCTGCTGGAGGGCGAGGGCCATGCGAACGGCTCCGCGGCCGGCGTAGGCCTCGGCCATGCGGGGTTCGATCCCGATCGCCTTGTCGTAATGCTGGAGGGCGACGTCATAGGCCCGGTCCACGAGGCAGCAGTAAGCGAGGCGTTCGTGGGCCATGGCATCGGCGGGGGCGATCTCGACCGCGCGCTCGAGGGCCTTGCGGGCGTTGGTGATTCGCCCCTGCTTCATCATGGTGACGGCCATGTTGATCAGCACGAGCGGCTGGCTGGGATCGCGCTCCAGCGACTCGTTGTAGACATGGATTGCCTCGTAATACTTCTCCTGGCTATCGTAGACGGCGCCGAGGTTGAGGGCGGCGCCCGGCTGGCCGGGATCGAGGGCCATGGCTTGTTCATAGGCCTTGATCGCATCGTTGAGGGCCCCGGCCTGATGGTAGCAGACGCCGAGGTTGAACCGGGCCTTGTAGCTTTTCGGATCGAGTTCACAGGCGTGCAGATAAGCTCGAACGGCATCGGCGAAGCGGGCGAGCTTCTGGTACATTCGGGCGAGGGAGAGGGAGTTGTCGAGGCTCGAGGGATCGAGTCGGACCGCCTCGGCGAACGACTGGGCGGCGGCCTCGTAGTTGCCCTTCGCCTCCCACGCGCTGCCCAGGCCGGCGTGGGCGTCGACGAGCTTGGGATTCAGTTCGATGGCGTTCTGGAACTCGGCGAGGGCGGCGTCGAGTTCTTGAGCGCTGAGGAGCTGCTGGCCGTGGTGAGCGGCCACGCCGGCTCGTATTTCGGCGAATGGCTCGTAGCGGCGATCGGCGCAGGCGGGCACCATGGCAAGCAGGGCAATCACGACCGCGCGACCCGACGCGCCGATGTTGCTCTTGTTTCGGACCTCGCCCATGCTCATCGCTATCGGTACCTATGGGCCGAAATCTTGACTGCGAAACTGGGCGGTGATCATACCCGCCCACCGGCCGGTGGACAACAAGAATGCGGGATTCGGTCGAGGGACCCGGAGGGTGCTGGTCGCCGGCCGCGGGTCGTCGTGGGCTCCTCCGACCGGACCCGGTGTCCAAGGCGAAGGCCGTCTTGGCGGAGCCGAGGGCACCGTCCGGCCAAGGGAGGAAGGTTTCTGTCTCCGGCCGGCGGCCGCCGAGGGTCGGTGATCGGCTCCATGCCGAACGAAGCCACGGTGCCGGGGCGGGAACCGCGTTTTCGAGCTTGCCAGAGGGCTTTTCGCCTTCATTTCCTGAGAGCGTGGAGCGCCAAACGAAGCCAACGAGTCCGTTCCCGGCGATCGGTTGCTGGTTTCTGGCGGGAGCGGGCTGATCGATTACCGCCGGTCGGGGAGGGCATGCTCCTTTCACACCGGCCCTCCTGGGAAGAACACGCCGGCCGTCCCGGTGAAAGGCGCCGGATCGAGACGGTGGAGGCTGTGATGAAGGCGCAGGGCGGTGAGCCGCACCATCACCGGGAGTGACTGAAGAGGCTACTCCATCAGGTTCGGCGAGGACAGAGAAGCGGCTTGAATCAGCACCGGCGAAACGCCGGCATCACACCAACGGAGAGAGGTTCCAAGGTCGAGGGGTCGTCGGGGCGGGTGATATGATCGCCGGCGGCGGCATGCGACCGTGTTGTGGTTTAGTCGATGGCTTGTGGCTCGGGCCATGAAGCGGCATGTCCGGAAGGGCATCGATGGGGGTGCACGGTGCCGGCATCAAGCTCGAGGATGGCGCAACCCGGCTTGGTCGTTGAATGCGGCGTGGAGGCGGGATAGAATAAGAAGAAGTCTATACCGGTGTTTTTCATTTTCCGGCCTCATCGGTTTCGACCGTTGGGTTTCTGCGAGCGCCGGCCACGGCCGGGGGTCGGACGGGAGCTGCCCGGGAAGAGGTTCACCGATCACAGGAGGAGGGAAGATGCGATTCGCGATTGTTGCCGCGATCAGTGCTGGCGTGTTGTTCACGATTCCCTCTGCGGGCGCGATCATTGACCACGGTGACATCGACGCTGTCGGCTCGCTGCCGCAAACCACGATGGACGCCATCGGCCAGCAGAAGTGGTTTTTCAGCCATGCGTCGGTTGGCGGCAACATGATCTCGGGCATGAAGAGCCTGCGGACCGCCGACCCGACCCGCTACCAACTCCAAGTCAGCTCGGTCGGATACAGCAGCTCGCTGCAGCAGGCCAACAATCCGCCGTCGCCGACGGTGAACGGTCGGATTTATGATTGCAGTCGCGGCAATCCGGGCTGGCAATCGAAGTTTACCATCTTCGATCGCTCGGTGAGGAACGCGGGTTGGCGGGTTCCGGCCGTCGATGTGGTGATGGACAAGCTCTGCTACATCGACGAGGCGGCGAGTGCGACGACCTACGTCGATACCCTGGCAGCGATCGAGGCGGACCATCCGGACACGGTGGTGGTGTACATCACCATGCCGCTGACGACCGGCGAGGACTCGGCCAACGTCCTCCGCAACCGGTACAACGAGGCGGTGCGGACCTACTGCGAGGAGCACGGCAAGCTGCTGTACGATCTGGCCGACATGGAGGCCCACGATCCGTCCGGCCACCCGTCCACATTCACCTCCGGCGGCAAGACCTACCAGAAGCTGTACAGCGGGTATACCAGCGATGGCGGGCATTTGAACTCGACCGGGGGGCAACGGATTGCGATGGGCTGGTACGCGGTGGCTGCGGTGATCGCCGCTCCGCCGGTGCAGGGAGATTTCACCGGCGACGGGCAGGTCGACAAGGCCGACCTTGAGCGGTTCCTGGCGAGCGTCTCGGGGCCGGCCATTCCCCACGACGGATCCGCTGACAGCCTGAAGGCCGATTTCGACGGCGACAACGACGTCGACCAGGACGACTTCGGCCGCTTTCAACGAAACCTGGAGTGAGGCCTCGTCGAGCCGCTGCTCGACGGGAAGCGGCGTACACGTGGCGCATGCTTCTCGGGTCCGGCCTCGCGGCCGAGCCCCGCATGTGCGGGTCACCGGCCCCTTGGGTGAGGGTGGTGTCGGTTCTACCTAGCGATATTCGCCAGGAATCGGGCGTTGTCGGGGAATTTGGCCAGGCCCTCCAGCAGGAGGGGCATGGCCTTGAGGTTGGGCAGTGAGGCGATCTGGCGGCGAACGCGATAGATCTTCTCGACGGTTTCCTTGCCGAGGAGGAGTTCTTCCTTTCGGGTGCCGGACATATTCAGATCGATCGCCGGCCAGATCCGCTGGTTGGCCAGTTCGCGGGTGAGCATGATTTCCATGTTGCCGGTTCCCTTGAACTCGTTGAAGATGAGTTCGTCCATTCGGCTGCCGGTTTCGATGAGTGCGGTGGCCATGATGGTCAGGGAGCCGCCGTTTTCGATGTTACGGGCGGAACCGAAGATGGCCTTGGGTTCGGCGAGGGCCCGGATATCGACGCCGCCGCTCATGGTTCGGCCGCTTGAGCGTACGGCCACGTTGAACGCCCGGCCGAGGCGGGTGAGGGAGTCCAGGAGGATGAAGATGTGGCGGCCGGACTCGACCATCCGCTTGGCCTTCTCGATCATGAGCCGGGCGATGCGGATGTGGCTGGTGGCGTCCTGGTCGTTGTTGGAGAACACGACTTCGCCGCGGACGGTTCGGCGCATCTCGGTGACCTCCTCCGGTCGCTCGTCGACGAGGAGGACCATCATGTAGACGTCGGGGTGGTTGGCGGCGATACCGGCGGCCATGTGTTGGAGCAGGACGGTCTTGCCGGTCCGAGGGGGAGCCGCGATGAGGCCGCGCTGGCCGCGGCCGATCGGCGTCATCAGGTCCACGACCCGCATGGACATTGGTCCGCTGGGGGTTTCGAACCGGATGGTTTCCTTAGGATCGACGGCGATGAGATCGTTGAACTGGGGGCGCTCGGGATGGTCTGCGGGGTCCCGGCCGTTGATGGTGACGAGGGTCTGGAGGGCGCAACGGTACTGGAAGCCGCCGTAGCGACCTTGGGTGTTGCGGGTCATGCCGGTGATGCTCTCGCCGCCGCGGAGGGCGAAGCGGCGGGCAAGATCCGCGGGTACGAAGGCGTCCGTCGGATGCACAGCGTAGTTTCGCTGAGCGGAGCGCAGGAAGCCTCCGCCCTGTTCAGTGAGTTCCAGTGTACCTTCGGCTTGTGATTCGGACATAATCGCTCGGTAAGCCCCGAATGCCATTCCAATGGAGGAAGGCTCTTGTGTATCCCAATTTGGGATCCGCGTCAACAACAGACCTTGCCGCGATACCGCGCCGGGCGAGGCGCAGGGATGAACGGAACGTATGGAGTGGGTGGTCCGGTAAGTCGGCCGGTGGGAGGAGTTCTCGGGTTGGCGTTGGCCTGACCGGCCGTGTCCGGCACCGCTCGGCAGAGGCGACTCTGCCGACCTAGCTCCTCCGCTCGGCGGGTCATCACTCGGTGATGGCAGGGTGGAATCCCAATAAATCAAGCCGGGCGCCGCGCCCGGCTTGATGCCGCGTAGACTCCACCGCCTACGAAAACAGTCTATTGAATCGGGCACGATTCCGCTCAGTGGCGGTGATGCGAGTGCCCGAAGCTAAAGCCGAAGGATCGACCGCCGCAGTGAACCGGGCCGTAGTAGCGGGGCCCGCCATAGCAGTGCCGGCCACTGACGTAGCCGAATCCAAAGGAGATACTCCGGACCGGCGGAGCGTACACCACCGGGGCTGGAGCGTAGACCACGGGCGCCGGGGCGATCACGGCCGGGGCTGGGGCATACACGACTGGGGCGGGAGCAACGACCACCGGGGACGGGGCATAGACCACGGGAGCGGAATACGAGGTGTAGTAGGTACTGATGACCTGAGCTTGGGTCCCCTCTGCCATCACCCCACCCACCACAGCAACAGCCGCCAATCCGGCAACGATCATCCTGTTTTTGTTTGCAGTCATGGCTTTCAACTCCTTACAAGCTCGAACCATCATAGCTCGGTCCATTCATGCCATTAGACAGTCATGATCGGGAAAAAGTTAGCAGATGAGAAACAAATCCGCAAGGGTCTATAATGCATTGTTATGTAAGGACTTATGAATGTTCTGGCGAATAATTCGGAGTAATCGCATGAGTTCGTTGCGGTCTTTTTCGTCGAGGCCCTCGAGCATCTGCTGGATTGTTCCGAGTTTGACCTGCCGGTAGGCGTGATGGGCCTCGGTACCGGCGGGGCTGAGCTCTACATCGATCTTGCGTTTGTCGCCGGGGTTGATGCGGCAGGTGACGAGCGGCTTTTCGCCTTTGCTTTCCAGGGCACGAATGATTCTGGACATCTGCGCCGGCAGGACGCCAATCTCGCGTTGGATCTCCCCGACGTTGAGTGATCGGCCGGCTTTGGCGAGGATGTCCAGGGCGAGGAACTCCGCCTCGGTCAGTTCGTGCTGGGTCTTGCTGCGGCGGCGATTCTGGGCGGTCCAGCTGGCCTTCGAGATCTCGAAGATCTCGTTCGTAAACTCTTGTACTTGCTGAGCTTGCTGGTATTCTGGCATGGCTCATATCCTGGTCGGGTGCATGCGGCCGGCGTCCGACCGGCCCACGTTGGAGCTCACCCGATGAATGGGTGCGGGGCGCCGAGCCCTATGTTCTATCGGCACTTATGCTAATATGGGGTTTGGGTCTCGTCAATCACATTCTTCCGGGAGAACAACTATTGATGTCTTCAAATTATTCACCGGATGCCCTGCGGTGGAGGTAAGCACGATGGGGTGTCCCGCCGGGTACCCGATGGAATCGCCCCAGAGAAGCGGCTAGTGCTTTCTGCCACACCGGGAGGATACGTGGGATGGAGGGGGACAAGGTCGGTGCAGGGCTGGTTGCGGCGGTCGCAAGCTGGGTGATGATGGCCGGCGAGTTCCCGAGCTCGGTGACCGCGGCGTTGGTATCGAGGTGATCGGTTCTGCTGGGACCGGTCGAAGGGGGCGAGGGGCAACCGGCCGATGGACCGGCGGAAGGCGCACCGGCGCCCCGCGACTATAATCGCGGCCAGCTCGAAGGTTTGTCTCTTCAGCGCGAGGAGGTTGTCACTGGGCATGGGACCACGGATCGGGATTATCGGTGGATCGGGTTTGGGGCAGACGCTGGAGGCGGAGGTCGGGGGGCGGGAGGTTCAGGTGGACACGCCGTTCGGGCGACCCAGCGGCCCGATCCTGGTTACCCGCTGGGCAGGCGTGGAGATCGCCTTTCTCTCTCGCCACGGTCCTGGCCATCTGCTCAATCCATCGGCTGTTCCGTACCGGGCGAACGTTTTCGCCTTCAAGAAGCTCGGCGTGACCCACATTCTGGCCAGCGGAGCCACGGGCAGCCTGCGTGAGGAGGTTGAGCCCAGGCATCTGGTGATCTGCGACCAGGTGATCGACAAGACCTTCAAGCGGGCCGGTACCTTTTTCGACGAAGGCCTGGTCGCTCATGTCGAGTACGCTGAGCCGTTCTGTCCCAAGCTGCGGCGGTTGCTGATCGAGGCGGGCCGCAAGGTAGCCACGGTCGTGCATCCCAAAGGCACGTACGTGTGCATGGAAGGCCCGCAGTTCTCCACCCTGGCGGAGTCGCGAATGCACCGGGACTGGGGCGGTGATCTGATCGGGATGACCTGTCTGCCGGAAGCGAAGCTGGCCCGCGAGGCGGAGATCAGCTACGCCCTGATTGCCCTGCCGACCGACTATGATTGCTGGCGGCCGCACGAACCGGGCAAGAGCCGCCAGGCTCTTCTGGCCGAGATCATCGGCAACCTCAAGGCAGTGACCGACCAGGGCATGGCCCTGCTTCGCGCGGCGGTTCCCATGCTGGCCCGGCAGCTCGACGAGAAGTGGCCTTACGACGATGCCCTGGCGATGGCCATCTGGTCGGACAAATCCAAGGTCAGCCCGGCCGTGGTTGAGCGGCTCCGGCCGCTGATTGGGCGGTATTTCTGATGGGTGCGGCAGGGAAGAAGGTGAGGGTACGGAGAGGAACAGCGGCGAGGACCCAGAGCCATGGCCAACAGGCGGAACGGATCGGCGCTTCGTACAAGCCTTCTCGGCGTGGGCATGCTGGTTGCGATCGTCGCGATCATGCTCTGGCTGGTTGGGGTGTTCAGACCGAAGATCGGCGAGGATGCCGTCCCCTCGCCGGGCGGGCGGCCGATCGACGGCATGGTCCTGGTTGACGTGGTCGGCGTCCGAGTTCCGGTGCACGAGACCGCGGTCGGCACGGTCAAGGCGGTGCACGAGGCCGCGGTGGCGTCGAAGCTGCTGGCCAAGGTCGTGGCCGTCCACGTCAAGGCCGGACAGGCGGTCGCCAAGGACGAGGTGCTGGTCGAACTGGACAGTACGGACCTGAAGGCCCGCCGCGACCAGGCGAAGGCGGCCGTGGATTCGGCCCGGGCGAGTCGGGACCAAGCCAAGGTCGAGTATGACCGCACCCAGAGTCTGAGCAGGCAGGGAGCAGCCGCGCCCCTTGAAGTGGACAAGGCCAGTAACACCCTGAAGGGAGCAGAGGCGGATCTGCAGCGGGCCGAGCAGGCTCTCAGAGAGGCGGAGACCATCGTCGGCTACGCGACGGTCCATTCACCGCTGACCGGCGTGGTCGTCGACAAGAAGGTGGAGGTCGGCGACACCGTGCAACCGGGGGAGGTGCTGGCGATGCTCTACGATCCGACGCGAATGCAGTTGGTCGCCCGGGTTCGCGAGTCGCTGGCCCAGCGGCTCGAGGTCGGCAGGAGTATTCCGGTTCGGATTGATGCGTTGGACCTCGATTGCCGCGGCCAGATCAGCGAGATTGTGCCGGAGGCGGAATCCGCCAGCCGGACGTTCTCGGTCAAAGTGACCGGTCCCTGCCCGCCGGGCGTATATGCGGGGATGTTTGGGCGGCTGATCATTCCGTTGGATGAGGTGGAGATGCTGGTTGTTCCTCAGGCCGCGGTGCGACGGATCGGGCAGCTGGACGTGGTCGATGTGGTTGACGGCGGCGTGCTGGTGCGGCGATCCGTTCAACTGGGGCGGAGCTTCAAGCCGACGGGTGATGAGCCGGCGAAGGTCCAGGTTCTTTCGGGCCTCCAGGCCGGCGAGCGGGTTGCGGTTGGGGGCAACGGCTCCGCCGCCAGTCAAAGGGGGAACTGAGCATGCCTGGCTCCAGTGACACACCCCCTGCGGCCCATCCAGCCGTTCCGGCGCTGGCGGCGTCCCACCACGGTTTCACCAACGCCATCGTGCGCGTTTTTCTCGAATCCAATCTGTCGCTGATGCTCATTCTTCTGGCCACGATTGCCGGCGTAGCCGCCCTGCTGATCACGCCTCGGGAGGAGGACCCGCAGATCGTCGTTCCGCTGGCGGACGTGTACGTCCACTGCCCCGGGTACGCGGCCGAGGATATCGAGCAGCTTGTCGCCACACCGCTGGAGAAGCTGCTCTACCACATTGACGGCGTGGAATACGTCTACTCCATGTCCAAGGAAGGGATGGCGATCATCACCGTTCGCTACTATGTCGGCGAGGACCGCGAACGGAGCCTGGTCAAGCTGCACAAGAAGATCGACGAGAACCTTGACGCCGTTCCACCAGGCGTCACCGGCTGGATTATCAAGCCGGTTGAGATCGACGACGTGCCGATCGTGACGTTGACGCTGACGGGGACGCGGCCCCGATCCCACATGCTCCGGCGCGTGGCCGAGGAGATGGTCGTGCGGTTGGCCGCGGTCGAAGGTGTTTCCCGGGCCTACGTCGTCGGAGGTGAGCCGCGGGTCGTCAGCGTGCGATTTGATCCCGATCGTCTGCAGGCCTACAACGTGTCGCCGCTTGAAGTGCGGCAGGCGCTGCAGTTCGCCAACGTGAGCGTGTCGGCGGGCGAGTTCACGCTGAACGATCAGGTCGTCAGAGTGGACGCGGGCAAGGCGTTTGCCACCGCGGGAGAGCTCGAGGGACTCGTGGTAGGCGTCTCCGGCGACCGGCCGGTGTACTTGAAGGATGTGGCTGCGATTGAGGATGGTCCGGCCGAGGTCACCAGTTACGTTCGGCACGGCTGGGGTACCGCCCGGGCCTTCGAGTCTCACCACGACCAGCCGGGCACCCTGGTCGGTGTTACCGAGGGCACGACTCAAGCCGAAAGCACTTCGACGCCGGCCGTCACCATCGCCCTGGCCAAGAAGAAGGGGACCAACGCGGTCCACGTGGCCCGGGCGGTGCTGGCGGCGAGTGAACGGCTGAGGCAGGAAGTCGTACCGGACGGCATCGATGTGGTCATTACCCGCAATGCGGGGCTGACCTCGAACGAGAAGGTCAACGAGCTGGTCGAAGCCCTGGGTGTGGCCATTCTGTTTGTTCTGGCGGTCCTGACTCTGGGTCTCGGCTGGCGTGAGGCGTTGATCGTAGCCGTGGCCGTGCCGGTTGTTTTTGGGCTGACGCTGCTGGTCAACCTGGTGGTCGGGTTCACCATCAACCGTGTGACGCTGTTCGCGTTGATTCTGTCGCTGGGCCTGCTGGTGGATGACCCGATCGTAGACGTGGAGAACATCGCCCGGCATTTCGGGTTGCGGCGCCGTGCGACCCGGCACATTGTCCTCGAGGCGGTGGCCGAGATCCGCCCTCCGCTGATCACCGCGACGCTGGCGGTGATTGTCTCCTTTCTGCCGATGTCGTTCATTACCGGGATGATGGGGCCGTACATGCGGCCCATGGCCCTGAACGTCCCGGTCGCCATGGCCATGTCCATGCTGGTGGCGTTCACCATCACGCCCTGGCTAACGTATCACCTCCTGCGGCGGAAGTACTCGGCAAGTGGAGCGGAGGCCGGTCATCCTGCTGACGAGGACGACCCGGAAGTGGTGAAGAGGGCTTTTCTGTACCGCTTGTTTTACCCGCTGATGGCTCCGTTGCTCCGCTCCCGAGGGGCCGCGTGGGCCTTTCTGCTGGTCATCGGCATTCTGACGGTAGTGGCCGGGGGACTAGCCGCCACCCGGCATGTGCCGCTGAAGATGCTGCCGTTCGACAACAAGAACGAGCTGCTGCTGGTTCTCAATTTCGACCAGGGCACCACGCTCGAGCGGACCGACGCCACCGTGCGGCGGATGGAGGCGTTTCTGAGCGGCGTGCCCGAAGTCACGGACTATGTTTCCTACGTGGGGCTGGCCTCGCCGATGGACTTCAACGGGCTGGTCCGCCACTACTACCTCCGCCAGGGCAACGAAGTGGCCGAGATCCGGGTGAATCTGGTGGGCAAGAAGAGCCGCCCGCAGAAGAGCCACGCGGTCGGTCTGCGTCTTCGCAAGGAGCTGACTCGGATTGCGGCCGACGGCCACGCCCGGCTCAGCATCGTGGAGACGCCGCCGGGTCCGCCGGTCATTGCCTCGATCGTGGCGGAGATCTACGGCCGGCCCGACCATGGGTACGCGGATCTGGTAGCCGCCGCCAAGACTGTGCGGGCCCGGATGGCCGCCGAGCCTGGGGTTGTCGATGTCGACGACAGCGATGAAGCGAGCAGCCTGAAGCTGGTGTTTGACACCGACAAGGAGAAGGCTGCGATCAACGGGGTCTCCGTCGAGGATATTGCCGCCACGGTTCGGATGGCCCTGGCCGGCGAGTATGTCGGGACGGTTCGCGTTCCTGGCGAGCGGAACCCGTTGCAGATTGAGCTGCGTCTGCCGCGAGCACTACGTTCCAGCGATCTTGATCTGTCGCGACTGAACGTCACGGGGCGCCGCGGGAACCTGGTCCCTCTGGCGGAACTGGGAAGGTGGCGCGAGGCGCGGGCCGACAAGACCATCTACCACAAGAACCTTCAGCGGGTGGCGTACGTTTTCGCCGAGACCGCCGGACGCCCGCCGGCCGACTGCGTGGTGGACATCGAGGCGGATCTTCTCGAGGACAGCCCCGGGCAGGGGCAAGAGATGAGGGACACCGGCCCGGCACGGAGGAACAACGCGGGCAGTGGATGGGTTGCCGGATCGAGCCCCAGGCCGGTCGACGGGCGGACCTTCTTCACCAACGGCAGCGGGATCGCATGGTCACTGCCGGGCGGCATCCGTGTCGATTTCGCCGGCGAGGGCGAATGGAAGATCACGCTGGATGTTTTCCGCGACCTGGGCCTGGCCTTCGGAGCGGCGTTGGTCGGCATCTACATCCTGCTGGTCGGACAGACCCGGTCGTTTGTCATTCCCGTGGTGGTCATGATGGCCATTCCGTTGACCGTGCTCGGGATCATGCCGGGCTTCTGGCTGCTGAACGTCCTGATCGGGGGGCAAGTTGGAGGGTACGCCGATTCGGTCTTCTTCACCACGACCGGCATGATCGGCATGATTGCCTTGGCAGGTATCGTCACGCGGGACTCGATCATTCTCGTGGATTTTATTCACCTGTCCCTGGCCCGCGGGCGTTCGCTGTTTGATGCGATCATGGAAAGCCGCGTCGTTCGTCTCCGCCCCATCCTGCTGACGACGGCCACCGCCATGCTGTCCGCCCTGCCGATCGCGATCGACCCCATCTTCTCCGGGCTTGCGTGGGCCTTGATCTTCGGCCTGCTCGCCTCGACGGTGTTCACCCTGTTCGTGATCCCGGTCACCTACTGGCTGGTCTACGAGCGAAGGCCCGGGCATGGACTGCCGATCTCCGAGGAGGATTGAATCGCGTGGCCGATACCCTGAAGGACAGCGTGTTTGAAGAGCGCAGCGACCTGTATGACGCGCTGATCGACTGGCCCAAGCGGTTGGCATATGAAGCCCCCTTCTACCGGCGGTGGTTTGAGCGTGTCGGAGCCAGGCGGGTGCTGGATGCGGCTTGCGGGACCGGCAGACATGCGGCCCTGTTCCATTCCTGGGGGCTGGAGGTGGAGGGGGCTGATCTGAGCGGGGGTATGATCGCGTACTGCCGCCGGACTCACGGCCAGCCGACCGGGCTGAGTTGGACGGTGCGGTCGTTTGCCGAACGCGGCCCGGTCGGGCGTTTCGACGTTGCGGTCTGCGCCGGCAACTCGCTGCCCCTGGCCGACGACCGGGAGGTGATGGAACGAGCGGTGGCCGCCCTGGTCGCCTCGGTCCGACCGGGGGGGATCTGCATCATCCACGTGCTCAACCTCTGGAGGTTTGCCGAAGGGCCGACGACATGGCAGAAGTCGATGCGTGTCCGGGACGATCATGGGGATCGCATCCTGCTGAAGGGTCTTCATCGTGTGGGGGCACGAGCGTTCATCGACTTTGGCGAGTTGCGACTCGAAGCTGACGGCCGGATGGTCAGCCGGTTTGATGTCTCAAGCTTTGCCGGGCTGGAAGCCGAGGACCTGGCGGCCATGGCGGATCAATCGGGTGCTTCGCCGCTGTACCGGTTCGGCAGTTACGAAGAGACTTCCTACCAGCGGGAGACCAGTCCAGACCTGATTCTCGTGGCGGAGAACCGGGGCTAGGGCGGTCGGCCGACGGCAGCCGGCGGGGATGCGGTTCGGGCGTTGGCCTACCTGGCCGGGGGTTTAGCGGGCAGAGGGGGCTTCGGAGCGGGCCCGGTGGCGGGTTTCGGGGCCGGCCTCATTGCGGATCTCGTTGCAGGCCTGAGGGTGGCGCCGGGCCTAGCCGGCTGGGTGGCGGCCCCCCGCGTGGCTGCCCCTGCTGGGCGAGTGGCTGCCGGCCGGGTGGAGAGCATCCGCTCCAGGTCGGCATAGGAAGGTGCCGACGGCTTGATGGCGGAACCTATCTTGGCGGGCCTGCGCGGCGGCTGGACGCCGACCACCGGGTGCTTCAGGAAGCTCTCCGCAATCGCCTCCTGGTACTTGGCGCCTGAGAAATACACCCGCATGTTGCGTTGGATCTGGAGCTCCTCGAACGGCCGATTGCCCGGCTTGCGGGCGGTCACGTGCAGGAGGTGGTAGCCCAGGGGCGTCTCGATGATATCGCTGAACTGACCGACCTCGAGGGCGAAGGCGGCCTTGGCGATCATCTCGTGCACCATTCCGTGCCGGGTGAAGGCACCCAGGCTGCCGTTCGGGTTTCTGAAGTCGCTCTCCGACACGCACTGGTCCCAGGTGCGTTTGCCGGCCAGAATGTCTTCGCGCATCTTGACGAGCCGCGACTTTTTCTCGGCCCGGACCGCGGGGGTATCGGTGGGGGCAACGACCAGCATGATCTGGCGCGTATCCACGGTCGTGCCGTCGAATTCGGTGGGATGCTGATCGTAGATCTTCTTGAGCGCCGCGGTATCCTCGCCGATAGCGCTGCCCCGGCGGATGAGTTCGGCGCGGGCCAGTCGGACCCGCAAATCTTCGCCGTAGGCTTCGAAGGAGAATCCCTTCTCGGCGAAGCGCTTCTTGACCTCATCGAGGGTGGCGATTTTGGCGTTTTTCATTCGCCGCTCGATCTCGGCTTCCAGCTTGGCGGGCGGGATCAGTTCCGGATGGTCGGCCAGATAGAGCTCGAACAGCTTCTGCTCCAGGAGACGACGGACGATGGACATCGCCTGGGCATCGTACTGCTCGGGCTTGAGGAGTTGGACGGCGGCGGTGAAGTCCTCCTGGGTGACGACTGCCTTGTCGCCCACCCGAAAGAGGATGATCTCGGATTCAGGTTGGGTGGCGGGCGCAGTGGCGGGCGCACTTCCCGACGGAGACGAGGTCGCGGCGGTCGGCTCCGCGGCCACCGAAACGGACGCCCCGAAAGCCGCTCCCGCGAGCGCCGCCCAACGAGCTGCCATGAGTCTGGTCTTCATCGCCTCGGATTCTCCTCTAGTATGGTGTCGAGTCACGGTCGGGACGGCCGGCGTCGCGATCATCGCGAATACACGACCACCCCCATCTTCTTTCGGTCAGGCCGCGGGGCCGCCTGAAATCCGGTCCCGCGGTTTGGCCTTGCCGAACAACAGCCTCAGATTATCGCGGTGACGGTAAACCACCAACACCGCGATGACGACGGCAAAGACGTAAAGGGGCCACAGCTGTTCGCCCGTGCCCCACTGGTCGCGACACAGGCGAGCCGCGACGGTGAATATTATCGGAAATGCGACCGCTGCTGTCACGGACCCGACGGCCACGATGCCCGAGAGCTTGGTGACGACTGCCCACAGGGCGAAGGCCAGCAAGCCGGGGAGCGTGAAGTGTGGGTAAACGGCGAGCATGGCTCCGAGGGAGGTAGCGACGCCCTTGCCGCCCCTGAAGCCGAGGTAGACGGGGAACATGTGGCCCAGCACGGCGGCGGCGGCCACGAGCATCCACAGCAGGTAACCCTGGTACCCGGTGACGGCCGGATCCCAGGCCGAGCCGGGTTTGAGGAGACACCGGCCGGCGGCCAGCACCGGGACGAAGCTCTTCAGGAAGTCGAGGGCAAAGACCAGCAGCCCGTACTTGCGGCCCAGCGTCCGGCCCACGTTGGTCGCCCCGATATTGCCGCTCCCCCGCGTGCGCACGTCGACGCCCTTGGCCAAGCCGACCAGCAAGCCGAACGGAATGGCCCCCAATAGGTATGCCGCCGCCACGAACAGGACAGCAGCGATCGTGTCGCCGGACATCAGCGGTACCCTCCTTGCCTCAAATCGCCACCAGCCTGCACTTCCATGTAGAGCTCGTAGACCCTTTGGGCATGAACTCGCATGCTCACACCCTCGACGACCCGTGGGGCGGCGGCGGCGCAAGCCCGCCGGTGGTCGTCATCGGCGAGCCGCATGATGGCCTCCGCCAGGGCGGCGATGTCCATGGGCGAGTCGATCACGTAGCCCTCTCGGCCGTCGGTTACCCGCTCGGCTGCTCCGTTGAAACGTGTGGTGATGACCGGCAACCCCGAGGCCAGGGCCTCCAGGACGACGCGGCTGCAGGGATCGTAGAACGTGGGATGCACGAGGACGTCGGCGGCGTGGAAGAAAGCCTGTATCCGTTGGGTGGAACCGGTGAAGGTGATTCGATCGGCCACCCCCAGGCGGTGAGCCAGCTGGGCCGCCGCGCGCGGATTGTCACGGCCCACCACCAGGGTCCGCAGCCGCCGTTTCCCCGTCGTTCCGCCCACGCCGCCCTGCGACTCGATCCGGGCCACCGCTTCGATCAACCGGTCCACGCCCTTGAGCTTGAAGTTGTGGGCCACGCACAGCAGCATCAGCTCGTTGTCGGCCAGGCGGAATTGCCGGCGGAGTTCAGCCCGATGCTGGACACGAACCGGCACCGGCGTTTCGTCCCCATCCACGCCGTTGAAGATCTCACGAACCCGCGAGCGGTCGAAGCCGTAGTGGCGGTGAAGCTGATCCGAGACATAGTGAGAGATAGCGATGACCCAGGGAGGTGGTCGACGGGTCAGCAGTTGCCGCTCCATGCGCGCGATCGCCCGATACTTGAGGTTCAGACATTGCCCCGCCTTCTTCAGTCCCCGCGCCAGGCGGGCGGAGCGGATGGCCAGGTTACGCTCGAGCATTTCCGGGACCGTCCCGCCCCGGGGCTGATAGATGTCCGCGACCGCACAGGGAATGATGCTGTGGACAATGTCGAAATTACCTTCGCGGACCGTCTGGCCTACGCGGTGGGCGAATGCGATGGCCCTGGATCCGCGCAACCGATGCGATGCACGAATCGGAACGACGGTCAGATCGGGAGTCGAGGGCGCGTGCGTGGTGGTCAGGATGTGCACCTCGGCGCCCAATTCGGCCAGATGCTGGGCGAACTGGAGCGTAGACGTCTCGGCTCCCCCTCGCCAGGTCTCGATTCGCTCGATGATCAGTGCGACTCTCATGAGTAGCGGTCCGCGGTCAGACTTCGGCGGCCAGCCGGACTCGGCGGGCTCGTCTCCTGTCCGGCCCGGGCACACACCCTTCCCCTTGTGTTGCTTTCCATCCTGTTACTGACGCTCCTCGGTCTCGCTTCTCAGGTTGCCCCATCGCTCTTCCACTTTCCTGCCAAGGGAGCGGGGTGTCGCCTCGCCATCCTGGCGGCCTTGGCCGCCACCGGTCCAGCCAGCTCACGCGCGGTCCCAAAGCGCGGGCAGGCCCGTGCATACCGGCAGAGAAACCGCAACCGCTCGAAAGGCCCGACCCGGTCGCTCGGCACGGAGAAGCTCAGGGCGGCCAGATCCTTGATCACCCACCGCCGGCACCGCCATTTTGGCCGGAAGACGCGCTGGAGATCAATCAGCGTGAACCATGGGCGACCCTCGCCACCCGGCTCGGCGTCCGCCCTGGCATCGAAGAAGATATGGCACAGGTACAGGTCCCGGTGAACAAAGCCCGCTCGATGGAAGCTGGCCACAAAGCACGCCAGCTGATCGGACAGCGCCCGTCGTCGTTGACGGTCGGCTTCGAAGGCGGCAGGAGCGAGATGTCCAGGCACCCAACGCTCCAGTGATTCGCCCCGGACCTCCGCCAAGACCACGAAGCTCCGCCGCTCCCATGGGCCGGCCATCAGCTGGCCGTACCCCACGGCCGTAGCCGCCGACACGCCGGCCGCCGCTAAGGCTCGGGCATTCCCCCACTCCGTCCCGCCCGTGCTCGCCAGCCAGCGTCCTTGACGCCAGCGCTCGAACTGGTACCGGAGCGGCGGGTGGTCGAAGCGCTTAAGGAATAGGACCCTGGGGCCGGCGGACGGTTCGACGTCCGATAACTTGATCCGCCACCGCTGCCGCCAGCTTTCAAGCGTAGCTTTGTCGAGTCGATCGCCGTTCTGCCAAGAGAACACCGCGGCGAGGTCGGCCAGTCCATGCCGGGCCGCCAGCTGATCGTAACCGCAGTGCCATTCCACACGAACGCCCATCCGCCGTTCACCTGTTGGGGTATTCCGGTCGGATCAGGCTATCGAGCCTGCAGATGGGATGCAACGGGGCCTCCCGGAGCCCGTCCATGAAGTTGGCGGGAGTGGGCGTGCACAATGCGGCCCCTCGGTGATAGAATAGGGTCAGGAATGGAAGTCGAGGCTGAAGAGCCCCGATGCGAGGGCCGCGCCGTGACGCCGCGGCTCGACGACCTGAGATGGTCAGGGTCGGCGAGGCGGAATCGGTGGGGTCGTCGTTTGTTCAGCTAGCGGAGCACAATCGAGGACGGGAGGAGGTCGGCGTCAACCCGTGATGGGGTTGGGCCCTGCATCCTCCCCCGATCCGAACCGACTCCCCGTCAGAAAGGACCGCTCTCGTGCCTGGCTCCAGGAACCTGGCGTGGAATACACCGGCCACCGGGAGCAGGCTGGCGCGAGTGCCTGAGCCGAGTCATGGCGTCAGCGTTCCTCGGCTGGTATTTTTGGTGGTCTTCGCGCTGATTGCGACCTGCGGGGTGCCGGTGCTGGTGGCCGCGGCGCCCGGTGAACCGGCCTGCCAGGCAGACTCGATCGCCCGGACGCAATCCGACGTTGTTGGTGATGCCGTGATCAGGAGGACCGATGCGGGTGCGACCGGGACCGTTGATCCCGCCGCCCATCGTCTTCCCGACATCGTGTCGTACAGCATCGGTTACTGGGAGTGCTACGATCCGCGGGGCAATCCCTTCTGGGGCACATGGACCACGAGCAGCGATTTCTTCCGTCTGGATGTTGTTTTCAGCGGGCTGGTGAATCCTCCGGGGCCGCTGGCCTGCTGCGGGAACCCGGCTTTTGAGCCCTTCCTGTATGGTCCGCATCCCGTGTTGGGATACATCGAGTTGGACATGGATGAGAATCCGGACACGGGCGGGGAACTGGATCGCCCGGAACTGCGGTACCTGGGCAACGTCGGCCGGTTTGGTGGTCTGCCGAGGGAGCCCTTTCTCTCCATGCGGGCGGCCATCAGCGACAGGGCATTCGACAAGAACATCGTTACGCCCCCCCTGGTGGATCGGAGCGGCGAGGAGTTTCACATCGAGCTTCAGAACTGGAATATCGAGAGCATCCTTCGAGCCGAACCCAGTGATGGCGACCTGATCTTCGAGCCGGGGGAGACCTGGCGTCTTGTGGGGCGATTCTTCTCTCGAGCCCACGGGTATGAGCCCTACAGTGTGGCCTGTTGTCTCGGAAGACCGGGGAGCTACTGGCCGCGATCCCGCGTCCAGTTCGCTCACAGCATGGCGACCAACAGGACGACGGTGAGTCTGGTCTACCCGCTGACCAACAACGGCTCGTCCCAGATGGGGGACGGCAAGCCTTGGCCGGAAGCCGACGATGGCGATCCGTCCAACCAGAACAGTATCCACGAAGCCTTGTCGGATCTGGTCTACAGCGTGGCGGTCGCCACCAGTTCCCAGCGCGAGCAGCCGGACTTTGCGATCATCGCGCCCTGGCAGGACCAGGACCCGGACGTGTACATGAATCCTATCTACTGGCGCGTAACCATCGTTGCTGGAACGAGTTACACCCTTCCATCACCCGGTTCGTGGTTTGTTTGGACGGACATTCACCCGAATGTGATGCCGGGTGACTTCGATGGCGACGGGCGGGTGACGCTGCTTGACGTGGCCAATCTGGGGAGTTACGTCGGAGGGCATGACGGTCAACCGGGGGCGGATGCCGACGGGTCGGTGAACGGGGAAGTGGTTTTACCGCGATTCGGCACCAACTTTTCGGTTTATGATGTAGACTATGATGGGTCAGTGGGCGTGGCAGATATAGCGGCCATCCCGGCGCTTCGCTACGCTCCCGGCGACCTGGACACGGACGGCGACGTCGATCTCGGCGATTTTGGCCGTCTGCAGGCCTGTCTGAGTGGGAGAGGCATGAGGCCGCCGAATGAGGAATGCGGTATCGCGGACCTCGACAAGGACGATGACGTCGATCATGATGATATGCTGCTGCTGGTTCCGTGTCTCAGTGGAGCCGGCATGTCGGCGAACCCGCTGTGTGGGCGTTGAGGGTAGACAGGTGCGGTTCAACCAGGGCATCCGGTGGCCCGATGTTCGGCCGATGGCTCGGTGGCGATGGCGAACCGGGGCGGCGGAGCCGGGTTTCACGCTCATTGAGTTGATCGTGGTGGTGGGGATAATTGCCCTGATGCTCGGCATCGTGGCGGCCTCGATGGCGAGGGTGCGGAATTCGGCCCAGGGTTTTGTCTGCAAGAACAAGCTGAAGACGATCGCGTTCGAGTTCATTCAGTTTGCCGACGACAATGCTCACCCCTGGCGGGGGGACAGCGACCAGGACGGGTGGCCGGGTTTCCGGATCGAGGACTTCCAGGAGCGGCTTTACGGGATTGACGAGTTCTGGAAGGCCCCGTCGGGGGCCTCTCAGTTTTCGTTTGGCTCGCCGACGGCGGTTGCGGACTACAAGCCCGAGGACCAGGCGATGATCTGCCCGTCGGGCCCGCAGGTTCTGTCTCGTCACGCATTGCTGCCCTGCCAAGCCGAGGCGGTCAAACCGCTGGAGAACGTGAGTGTCGGCTTCAACATGCGTCTCGCCTGGTCGGCCGTGGAAGTTGGCGGCCGGCAGATTCTGCGCGAAGTGCGTTTGTCCAAGCGGATCATGAACCACCCATCGGTGCCGCTGGCGTTCGATGTGGACGGTGCCCTGGCCAAGGAGCGCGGGGTGCTCCCGTACTATTCGGCCCCGCCGGGCCCCGCGGACGACAAGTACGCGAGCGGCATGTTCTGGAATCCCGCCCTGCGTCACGCGGGTGCGCTGAATGCGGCCTTCATCGGGGGGCAGGTTCTTTCCTCATCCCGCCCACAGACCCAGGGAGGGTGGGACTGGAAGTACCAGCACCCCGTGCAGTAGCCATCACCGTAAGAGCTGAACGTGGACCTCAGGTACAAATTTGGACTACTGATTTTCATTTACGTCGTGTCGTTGTCTGCGAATTTTGGCATGTCCGCCTGGGGGATCGCGGTCTACTTTGACTCGGCCTTCCGCGATTTCCAGTCCGAGGCCACCGAGGAGGAGCAGATCGGGCAGCTTCGCCGGCTTCTCCGTCAGCAGCGGGAGTTGCTCGATGACGCCCGCAATCCGGCTGATCTGGCGAAGGAGTGCGAGGATCTCCGGTATCAGTTTTCCGAAGCCCTGCTGCCGATCCTGAGCCGGCTGTCGGAGGACCCGGAGGATACGCGGGGGCGGGCGATCGAGCGGGCGTTGCAGGACCAGAAGACCGCCGCCCAGCAATTCCTGGCAAGAAGGTCGTCCAGCCAGCCGGCCGGCGAGTTATCGCCGGAGCAGGAGCAGGCGTTTGTGCAGCTGGATCTCCTGCTGCTGGAGACGAACGGCCTGTTCAGCCAGAAGCGGGAGCGCAACGTGGCCGAGGCCGCGCACATCCAGGAGCAGGTGATGACCATCCTGGTGGTCAACACCGCGGTCGGTGGCGTGCTCTGTGTGGTGGGCGTGTTTTTCGTGCGGCGATGGGTCATGAACCCGATCGCCGATCTCCGCGAAGCCACCAAGCAAATCTCGCACGGCAACTTCGAGTACCGCATCCGTCCGAAGGCCAGCGACGAGCTGGGGCGCCTGGCCGGCGAGGTCAACCAGATGAGCTCGACCATTATCGAGATGCAGACCAAGATGGTCGAGCAGGAACGGCTTGCCGCGGCCGGCGAGATGGTCACCCGGCTGGCCCACAACATCCGCAATCCCCTGGCCGGAATCCGGGGTCTGGCCGAGGCCACCATTCAGAGCCACGCGGATGACGAGCAGACCACCGAGTGCCAGAAGCGGATCATCAACACCGTGGATCGCTTCGAGAAGTGGCTTCGTGACCTGCAGCAATCGGTATCACCGCTCGAACTCAACCTGCAGCCGGTTGCGATCGGTGAGGTGCTCAACAGCGTGGTGACCGCCCTGCGGCCGATGCTCGACCGCCGGGGCATCGACGTTCAGATCGAGGTGGACCGGAAGATGGGGCCTGTCCAGTTGGACAGCCTGCACTTTGAGCAGGCCCTGGTCAGCCTGGTCACCAACGCTGTTCAGGCCTCGGAGAAGGGGCAGTCGGTACGGGTGGCCGCCGAACCGATTCCCGAGGCTCGCGGACGATGGCGACTCACGGTCGAGGACCACGGCGTCGGGATACCCCACGAGCTTCACCACAAGATCTTCCTGCCCTATTTCACCACCAAGCCGGATGGCAACGGGATCGGGCTGGCCATGGCCAACAAAGTGGTGCGGCTTCACGGCGGCGAACTCAAGGTCCAGTCGGAACCCGGCAAGGGCAGCCGGTTTGACGCCCTGATGCCCGGGCTGATCTCGGAGAACTGAACTCGATGGCCCATGTTCTGGTGATCGATGACGAGGAGAACCTCAGCTACTCGCTGCAGCTGGCCCTGAAGCGTGCCGGCCACACCTGCCGCGTCGCCGACCGGATCGCCGCGGGCCTGGCGGAGTGCAATCGCCAGCTGCCCGATCTCATTCTCCTGGACGTCCAGCTGCCGGACGGCAACGGCATCGACCTGATGGCCCGGCTCCACCAGGAAGGCATGGACGTGCCGGTCATCGTGATCACCGCCTACGGCACGGTGGCATCGGCGGTGGCGGCCATGAAACAGGGGGCGGTGGATTTCATCCAGAAGCCGCTCTCCATGGAGGAGGTCTGCCTGGCGGTCGATCGATGCCTCGAGAATCGCCGGATCCGCAATCGCCTGGATGCCTTCCAGGAAGCCCAGCGCCGCGAGTCCGAGGATATCCGGATTGTCGGCCAGTGCCCGGAGATCGTCCAGGTGCTCTCCATCGCCCAGCGCATTGCGGCCCTGCCGGCCGACCCGGGCGGCGGGCTGGTCACCACGCTCATCCTGGGCGAGACCGGCACCGGCAAGGGCGTCGTGGCCCGCTACATTCACCACCATTGCCTGCGGCCGGACCGCCCTTTCGTCCAGGTGAACTGCACCGCCATTCCCGAGAACCTGTTCGAAGCCGAGCTCTTCGGCCACGAGAAGGGCAGCTTCACGGACGCGAAGGCGACCCGCAAGGGCCTGTTCGAGACCGCCCACGAGGGCACGCTGTTCCTCGACGAGATCGGCGACATGCCGGGCTCGACTCAGGCCAAGCTGCTGGTCGCGATCGAGAGCGGGCGATACCGGCGACTGGGCGCAGCCGCCGAGCGATCGGCCGACGTGCGCATCATCGCCGCGACCAACAGCGACCTGCAGCGCAGGGTGGAGGAACGAGCGTTCCGGGCCGATCTGTTCTTCCGCCTCAAGGTTTTTGCCATCGAGCTGCCCCCGTTACGAACCCGGGGCGACGACCTGTTTCTGCTCACCGAGCACTTCCTGGGCACCTTCTGCCGGAACCTGCATAAGAAAGTCCCTGCCGTCCCCCCCCGAACCCGGGAGGTCATGCGGCGGTACCCCTGGCCGGGCAACGTGCGAGAGTTGGCCAACGTCCTCCAGCGAGCGGTGCTGATCAACGATTCCGACCAGTTGGAGCCCTCCATGCTGGGCCTGGAAGGGGCGAGCGTTGCCGCGACGCCGCCGGTCGGCGGCACCCAGTTCGATTTTGCCCGTGAGGATTGCACCCTGTCCGGCGTGGAGCGAAAGCTGCTCCAGGCGGCCTTGGAGTTCACCAAGGGCAACGTATCGGAAACCGCCCGGCTTCTGGGCCTGACCCGGGGGGGGCTGCGACACAAGATGGAGAAGCTGGGCCTGTGATGATCCGGTCGGCAGGGCGGCCGGAAAAAGCTTGCACTCCGCGTTCCGGGCGTCTATTCTGAACATAGCGCATGGCATGGCCCAAGCGGCCATCGCGCCGTGCCGAGGCGGCAGGGCCGACTGGCGACGCTCGCCGACATGTCTGGACCTGTCCGTCGAGGATGCGGGCCGTTCGATGCTGCTGGGGGGCGAAGGGCCGAAGACCCGGCAGCACCTCTGAAAAGGAGGAGCCCGTGGTCGGATCATCCGCCATTCTGATGACCCCTGCGCTCGCGACGGGGTGCCGCGGACCCCGCCAGACTGCCCCACTCCATGCTGAGCCTATCCACGAGCCCGGACGGGTGCGTTCCTGTCGTCGCGTTGTGACGGGGCCCGGCCGCGTGCCATTGAGTAGATCCGGAAGGAAGAGAGGATGATCCATGTCGAGCATGATTCGAGCGACCGCGCTGGCTGTGACCGCATGCGTTCTGGCCGCCGGGCCGGTTATCGCCGCGGGATGGTCGCGGAACTATGATGACGGCACCACGCAAGGCCTGTTTGAGTTCGACCCCGCCCTGGTCATGCAGGGCGTCGACGAGTTCAGGGTGTCGGTGGTCAACGGCAGCCTGCGGATGGGCTTCGCCAACCTGCCGACCGCGGCCCCGGACAACGATTCGGGCCTGATGCTGGATCCCATGCAGGTCCTGGCCGACACCAGCGGCCTGATGCTCATCAAGTGGTCCACCAACCCGCGTTTTGCGACCACGCCCACCAGCTCGGAGATGAATGCCGGCTGGGTGTTGCGTTTGAACACCAACACGCTCAGTGGTTACGTCTTCGTGATCGACGACCGAGGCTATCTGCAGATCCAGAAACTGCTGGGCGGCGAGGTATTCGATGCCTGCCCGGACAGCAACGTGAAACTGGGCTTGGACCCCTCGAAGGATTGGTGGCTGCGGGCGGAGGTATTGAATGTGGCCGGTGGAGTGCAGTTGCGGGCCAGAGCCTGGGTCGCGGACACGGCGGAACCGGTTGAATGGCAGGCCACGTGTCTGGACACCGAGCCGCCCTTGTTTGCCGCGGGGGTCGCCTCCCTGGTGGCCAACGAGGACAGCGCCGACATTGAGAACTGGGTGGACGTGGACGACACTTCGGCCGGACCGCTGCCCGAACTCATCTGCTACAACCACGCCGACGACGACGGGGACGGGCTGACGGATTGCGCCGATCCGGATTGCGCCGGAGCGGCCGCATGCACCTGCAACGACCCGTTCGCGGATATCGACCGCGACGGCGACGTAGACCAGGTCGATTTCGGCTTCTGGCAGCTCTGCTACACTGCCACCATCGCGGAGCAGTTCGATGTCGGCCGGTGCGATTGCCTGGACCGGGACGATACCAACACCGACGGCTTTTTCAGCCCGGATCTGGATGGCAACAATCTCATCGATTCGTCCGACTTCGACGCCTTCGTCCAGTGCTTCAGCGGCCCGACCATCGCGGCGTCCAAGACCTGCGACGACTGATCTGACCACCGCCGTGGCATGTGAGGGGCAGGAGTGCCCAGGCGACAAGGAGGCCTGGGCACTCTGGGAAGCCTGCGTGCTCCGGTAGGATTGCCCGGCGCGGCACGCCCACGGCACCTCGTGAACCGCGACTACTTGTCTTGAAGCCTGGCCAGCGCTTTCGCGAGGGCGTCCGCGGTGACGATTACCTTGCGAGTGTAGAGGGTTTTCATGGCATCGGGCGCCTTCGCCTCAGCCGGGCTGTCCTGGGGAGTGCTCGACTGAGCGGGCTGTGCGGCGGCCGCCGGGGGCAGGCCGAACGCGGCGACCATCATCATCCCGACGATTCGCATCGTGACACAATCCTCCGACCAGAGTGCATAGCGGATTAGGTCCGGGCGGCCACGTCGGCCGCGCCGGCAGATTCGTGCGGCCATCATCGGTGACGCGTTTCTCACCCGGCCCCGCGCGATCGGAGCCGCAGGCGAACGGGCTTCTTGAAAAAGCCGGTGTGCGACCTACAATCCCCTGCATCGGCGTCCCGGATGGGCCGCATGCGAGCGAGATTGACACATGGAAGCCGCAGCACTCGCGTTTGGGTCGTTCGCACCGGTGGCCATCCTTCTGCTCATCGTGGCGGGGATGGCTGTCGGCATCCTTGTCGTGACTCACCTGATCGGCCCGAAACGCAGCGGCCCGGTCAAGAACGAGACCTACGAATCGGGCATGCCCCTGGTGGCCGACGCCCGCGGGCGGTTCAATGTCCGCTTCTACCTGGTCGCGATCCTGTTTCTCCTGTTCGACATCGAGATTGTTTTCCTGTGGTTGTGGGCGCCCCTGTTCAAGGATGTGACCCGGGGGCCGGAGTCGTCGGCCGTCGGCCAGTTGATCCGCGATGGGCAGCCGTTTCTGACCAAGGGCTTCATGTTGGCCGAGATGGGCTTGTTCGTAGCCATCCTCGCGGCAGGTTTCGCCTATGCCTGGCGCAAGGGGGTGTTCCGATGGAGCTGAGCACTCTGGAACGCGGCCGGGCGAACCATGTCATGACCCCCAGCGACGTGGTGGCCACGCGGCTGGAGTTGGTCGTCGATCTGATCCGCAGGAACACGGTCAACTGGAGCCGGAAGAACTCGCTGTGGCCTCTGCCGTTCGCGACCGCCTGCTGCGGGATCGAGTTCATGGCGACGGCCGCCAGCCGCTACGACATCGCCCGGTTCGGGGCCGAGGTGGCCCGGTTCAGCCCGCGGCAGGCAGACCTGCTGGTTTGCGCCGGGCGGGTGGCGATCAAGATGATGCCCGTTCTGCAGCGGCTGTACCTGCAGATGTGCGAGCCCAAATGGGTGATCAGCATGGGGGCGTGCGCCAGCAGTGGCGGCGTGTTTGACACCTACGCGGTCGTCCAGGGCGTCGATCAGTTCATCCCCGTCGATGTCTACGTGCCCGGCTGCCCGCCGCGGCCGGAGACGCTGATCGAAGGCATCATGATGATCCAGGAGATCGTCGAGCAGGATGGACTGCGGAGCAGCCGGGAACGAGGGAAGGGACTGGGACTTGTGGTTCAAGGCGGACCGCGGGAAGCCGAGCGGCTCTATCAGGTGAACACCGGTGTCCCGGGGCGGAGCGCCGGGCGATGAAGAATGGGGAATGGAGCGTTGAGAGAGACGCTGCCCGATTCTCGCACCCGCAGGGCTTTGCGATTGGCGTTCCGGCACGGTCTTCTGCGTCCAGGGCCGGCACCGAACACCGGGGTTCGGCGGCAAGGGACTCCGTGAATCCCGCTCGACGGCGGAATAGCCGTTTCTCTGAGGTTTAAGCTGGGATGGACACCGACGTCATCCAGGCGCTCCACGAGCGTTTTCCGGAGATCGACTTCCGGGCCGGACCGTTGCTGCCGGCCGGTGGCGGTGGTCCGCAGCAGATCTGCATCCGGGTCGAAGCCGCCCGCCTTCTGGAGGTTCTGGGCTTTCTGCGGGATGATCCGCGTACCCGCTTCGACCAGCTCGCCGACCTGGCGGGGATCGACTACCTGAACTACCCCGAGGCCCGGGATCGCTACGCGGTCGTCTACGCCCTGCTTTCGGTACCGCACGGCCACCGGCTGTGGGTCAAGTGCTTGGCCAATGATCCCGACCCGCGGCTGCCCTCGGTCTGCCCGATCTGGAAAGGGGCGGAATGGCCGGAGCGCGAGGTCTACGACCTGTTCGGGATCCGGTTCGACGGGCATCCCGACATGCGGCGGATCCTGACCTGGGACGGCTTCGCGGCCCACCCCTTGCGCAAGGACTACCCGCTCCGCGGCCGCGGCGAGCGAACGAGCTTCGAAGAGGTCACCCGGGAGAGCGCCTGAGATGCCGCCACCGTGCCACACGAGGAGTGCCGCATGAGTTCGCCGGCCACGCTAACCGCACCCGAGCCCAGCAGGTTCGCCCCGGAACACCCGGGCGGGGACGTCTGGGTGCTCAACTTCGGGCCGCAGCACCCGGCCACGCACACCACCTTCCGGCTGGTGCTCGAACTCGACGGCGAGACGGTGCTGGCCTGCACGCCGCACATCGGCTACCTGCACAGCGGCTTCGAGAAGCTCGGGGAGCACCTGGACTACAACCAGTACGTCACCATCACCGACCGGATGAACTACGTCAGTCCGATGGCCAACAACATCGCCTGGCACGCGGCCTGTGAACGGCTATTCGGCGTCGCAATCACCCCGCGATGCAAGGCCATTCGCACGATCATCGCCGAGCTGGCCCGCATCCAGGACCATCTGCTGTGTATCGGGGCCGGGGCTCTCGACCTGGGCGGACTGACCGCGTTCCTCTATGGCTTCAACGAGCGCGAGGCCATCAATGACCTCTTCGAGGAAGTCTGCGGAGCCCGCTTCACCACCAGCTACACTCGGGTCGGCGGGCTGAGCATGGATGTCAGCGCCGAGTGGCCCGGGCAGGTGAGGTCTTTCGCCCGGGCCCTGCCCCGAACCCTGGACGACATCGACGCCCTGCTGACCCGCAACCGCATCTTCATGGAGCGAACCCGCGGGATCGGTTACCTGGGCCGGGAGGATGCGATCGCCTGGAGCGTCACCGGCCCGGTGGCCCGGGCGTCCGGCGTGCACCGCGACCTGCGCAAGGACGAGCCCTACCTGTGCTACGCGGACAACTGGGACGACCGGGGCTCGCCTGGCGTTCCGTTCAAGGTCCCGGTGTGCACCCTGGGCGACGTCTACGGCCGATACCTGGTGCGGCTGGAGGAGATGCGCCAGTCCCTGGCCATCATCGAGACCCTGATCGACAACCTGCCGGCCGGCCCGGTGAATGTGAGCCCCGAGAGCAAGATGGTGTTACCCGACAAGCGGGAAGTTTACTTCTCGATCGAAGGACTGATCCATCATTTCGAGGGGATCATGACCAACCGGGGATTCCACCCACCGATCGGCGAGGCCTATGCCGCCCAGGAAACGGCCAACGGCGAGTTAGGCTTCTACCTGGCCAGCGACGGCGGACGATGCCCCTACCGGGCCCGGTGCCGGCCGCCGAGCTTCTACAACTACCAGTGCTTCCCCAGACTGATCATCGGGCACCAGATCAGCGACGTGGTTGCAGTTCTGGGCAGTCTGAACATCATCGCGGCGGAGCTGGACCGGTGACCGGGGCTTGCCTGGGGCCACGCTCGGGAACTGAGAATGGAGCATTGAGAAAGCTGCATGGTGCGTCCAGTGTTGCCGAGTCCGCCAGCCGTGAACTGCAGGGGGAAGAGCCAGCTCGGCTGGTGAACGCGATCGAGATGTGCGATCGTGTGATCTGGTGGCGGCTTCTTTGAGAACGAGGAACGTAAGCTGTGGCTTGGCAAGCGATCGATCGTAGCCGACCGGCGGTCCCGGAGGGGGCACCACCGGTGTTATCCGAGGCAGTCAAGGAGAAGATCCGCGCCTTTTTCGACCGGTACCCGACTCGCCAGGCGGCCCTGCTGCCGGCCCTGCGCATCGCTCAGGAAGCCGCCGGCTGCGTGAGCCTCGAGGTCATGAAGGAAGTGGCCGAGCTCCTGGGCCTCGCCCCGTCGCAGGTCATGGACACGGCCAGCTTCTATACCCACTTCTGGCCTCACGCCCGGGGCCGGAAGGTCATCGTCCTTTGCCGCTCGCTGAGCTGCGAGCTGATGGGCGGCCGAGCGGTGGCCGATGCCGTTCGGCGCGAACTGGGCATCGACGAGCACGAAACCACGCCCGACGGCCAGTACAGCTTCATGACCGAGGAATGCCTCGGGGCCTGCGAGCACGGGCCGTGCATGCTCATCAACGAGCGACTCCACTCTCGGGTCAGCGCGCAACAGGTACCCGCGATTCTGCAGGACCCGGACAACGACCGGCTCGATATCGCGCCCAGCAGCCTCTATGATCCCCCTGACGACCGCGGCCGGACTGACCAGGCCTCGGCTGGAGGGACGGAGAACAGATGACCCATGGGCGGGTATGAACCGGTCCTGCTGAGCAACGTCGGCCTCGAGGGCTCTCGGACGCTGGCCGTGTACTGCGCCCGCGGTGGCTACCAGGCCGCCCGCAGGGCGGTCACCTCGATGTCGCCCCAGCAGGTCGTGGACCTGGTGAAGGCGTCCGACCTCCGCGGCCGGGGCGGGGCCGGCTTCCGCGTGGGCGTGAAATGGGGCCTGCTGCCGCCGGGGCGCGAGATCACCTACCTTTGCGTCAATTTCGACGAGTCCGAGCCGGGAACGTTCAACAACCGTTACCTGGTCGATCACGATCCGCACCAGCTACTGGAGGGAATCGTGATCGCCGCTCACGCGACCCAGGCGCGAACGGCCTACGTATACCTTCGCGCCGAGTTTTGTGAAACTTTTCACGTTCTTCAGCGGGCCGTCGATGAGGCGTATGCGGCCGGTCTGTTGGGAAAGGGGCTTTTTGGCACAAGCATGTCCTTGGACTGCCACATTCACCGCGGAGCGGGGGCGTACGTTTGCGGTGAGGAGACCGGCTTGATCGAGTCGCTGGAGGGCAAGCGCGGCTGGCCCCGGATCAAGCCCCCCTACCCGGCGGCCTCGGGCGCGTTCGGCCGACCCACGGTGGTCAACAATGTCGAGTCGCTCTGCTGCGTGGTGCACATCGTCGCCCGAGGATCTGGTTGGTTCCGATCGCTGGGTCCGCCGGGCAGCTCCGGGCCGAAGCTGTACACGGTCAGCGGGCCGGTCAACCGGCCCGGCTGTTACGAAGCCCCGCTGGGGCTGAGCGTGCGCGAGCTCGTCTTCGGCGACGCGTACGCCCGGGGCATGATCGGCAACCGGAAGGTCAAGGGGGTCATTCCCGGCGGGCTGTCCGTGGGCATTCTGAGCGCGGACGAGCTCGACTGCAGGCTGGACTTCGATGATCCGCAGAGGTACGGGCTTCTCGGGCTGGGCACGGCCGGAGCCATCGTCATCAACGAGGACACCGACATGCGCGACGTCCTCGTGAACGTCGCCCGGTTCTATGCCCGGGAATCCTGCGGCCAATGCACCCAGTGCCGCGAGCAGACGGACTGGCTGCACAAGATCGCCCGGCGCATCGCCGCTGGAGCGGGCCGGATCGAGGATCTCGACCTCATGGAGTCGCTGACCCGCACCATGGGCATGATGGAGGGGCAGAGCATCTGCGGCCTGCCGGACGGAGCGAATTACGCCATCCGCACTCTCGTGTCGAAGTATCGCGCGGAGTTCGAGCGGCACATTCAAGCCCAGCGGCCGGGCAGCGTCGAGGAGACCCTCTCGGGCAACAACCGGTCGGTCTACCGGTTGCCGGTGCTGGCCCAGGAGGCAGCGAACAGGAAGTGGTGAGCGATGGCCGCGTGCCGCCCGTCGGGCGGCGCGGCTGCGGGACGGCGGACGTATGCCCAGGATCGTCATCGACGGTCGCGAGATCCAGTGCCGGGACGGCATCAACGTCCTCCAGGCTGCGCTGGAAGCGGGCATCGAAGTGCCTCACTACTGCTATCACCCCGCCCTGTCGATCGTCGGATCCTGCCGGCTGTGCCTGATGGAAATGAAGATCCGCAACCCGCGTACCGGGCAGCTGGAATGGAGCCCGAGGCTGGTTCCGAGTTGCCAGACACCGGTGGCCGACAACCTGGAGGTTCGGTTCGAGACTGAGCCGGTCAGGGCCAACCGGCGGCACGTCATGGAGGCCCTGCTGCTCAACCACCCGCTGGACTGCCCGGTCTGCGACCAGGCGGGCGAATGCTGGCTGCAGGACTACGCCTTGCGCTTCGGCCACGCCGACTCCCGCATGGTCGAGGTCAAGAACAAGAATCCCAAGAAGGATATCGGCCCGCACACCCTGCTTTACCAGGACCGTTGCGTGATGTGCTCGCGATGCGTGCGGTTCACCCGCGAGGTCACCGGCACGAAGGAACTATGCGTGGTCAATCGCGGCAGCCGCGTTGAGATCGACGTGTTTCCTGGCGAGCCGCTGGCCAACAAGCTCCAGGGCAACGTCGTTGACCTCTGCCCGGTCGGGAGTCTCCTGGACAAGGACTTCCTCTTCGCGCAGCGGGTGTGGATGCTCCGGAGTACGCCGTCAATCTGCCCGGGCTGCAGCACCGGTTGCACGACGTTGGTGGATCACAACGAGAACGTCGTCCACCGCATCCGCCCGCGGCACAACCCGAAGGTCAACGGCTGGTGGATCTGCGACGACGGGCGGTACGTGTACCAGGTGCTCCGCGATCCGAGACGGATCGTGCGGCCGGAGGTCCGCATGCCGAACGGGGCTGCGGCCGATGACTGGCCCGGGCTGCTCGACCTGATTGGCCGCGAGTTTGCAGCGGCGGCGGCGAGGCACGGCGATCAAGCGGTTGCCGCGCAGCTCTCGCCGATGATGGCCTGCGAGGAGGCCTGGCTGCTGGCGTCCTGGGTGCGCCGCATCGCCCCGGGTACGCTCCTGACCCTCGGCGACGTGCCGACGGAAGGCGAGGATCTGCGGTTTCCCGTCGGGGCGTCGGAGGGAGACGCCGGGTTCACGATCCGATCCGAGAAGTGCCCCAACCGGCGCGGGGTGGAACGAGTCATCCAGGCGGTGGGCGGCCCCACGATGGACCGCGAATCGCTGAGCGAGCACATGGCCGGAGGGCACATCGCGGCCGCATGGATCGCCGGCGGCCACTTCAAGAGCGGCCGGGGGCCCGACACGCTCCTAGCCGGTGCGAAGCAGGTCGGCTTCCTGGTTGTGCAGGACTTGTTCCCCAGCCCTCTGAGCGGTGCGGCGGCCGTGGTCCTGCCGGCCTGCCCCTGGGTGGAACGGGATGGGACGTTCATCAACTTCGACGGCGTTGTGCAACCCTTCGAGCGGGCGGTGCATCCGCCCGAAGGTCTGTGGCGAGACGGTCAGTATCTGTATGCTCTGGCCGGATACGAGGGTCTGTACAAGGCCGAGCGCGTGCGAAGCATGATGGCGGCGAGCATGCCGGAGTTCGGCGAGGTCTATCGGCCGCCGGCGCCGCCCAAGCATCAGCATTGACGGCGAGGATGAGGCGTTTTGGATTGGCTGAAGACCCAACTCGGTTTCAGCGTGCTGCTGATGGTGGCGATCATCGGGGTGATGATGACCTTGGTGGCGTACTGCATCTACTTTGAGCGAAAGGTCGCCGCGTACGTGCAGGACCGGCGCGGACCGAACCGGGTCGGGCCGATGGGTCTGCTGCAGCCGATGGCCGACGGAATCAAGATGTTCTTCAAGGAGGACTTCATTCCCGCCAAGGTCGATCGCGGTCTGTTCCTGCTGGCCCCGGCGGTCATCTTCATCGTGGCCATGATCGGCTTCGCGGTGATCCCCTGGGGTGGACAGATTGAGTTTGCCAGCGGACGGCGGGTCAGCGTACAGGTGGCCAGCCTGGACATTGGCGTGTTGTATATCCTGGCCGTCGCGGGGCTAGGCGTTTACGGCATCGTTCTCGGCGGCTGGGCGAGCAACAACAAGTACGCGTTCTACGGCGGCATGCGGGCGGCCGCACAGCTGCTCAGCTACGAAGTCCCGATGGCCATGGCCATCCTGATTGTCGTGCTGACCTCGGGTGAGCTGCGGCTCGAGCGGATCGTGGCCGCCCAGATGCTGCCCGAGTCTGGCGGATGCTGGAACCTGCTGCTCCATCCCCTGGGCTTCTTCCTGCTGATCATCGCCTCCTTCGCCGAGGCCAACCGCACGCCATTCGATCTGGCCGAGGCGGAGCAGGAACTGGTCGGCGGTTACCACACCGAGTACAGCTCGATGAAGTTCGGTCTGTTCTTCCTGGCCGAGTATGCCCACATGATCACGGCCAGTGCCCTCATGGTCACGCTCTACTTGGGCGGCTGGGAGTTGTTCCCGTTCAGCGGAAGGCTCGGCTGGGGCTGGCTGGAGTGGCTGAACAAGGGCACCGCCTGGCCGGCCGCCCTGCTGCGGTTCGGCATCGTGTTCGCCAAGATCGCGGTCCTCATCTTCGTGTACATGTGGGTGCGTTGGACAATCCCCCGGTTCCGGTTTGACCAGCTGATGCGTCTGGCCTGGAAGAGCCTCGTGCCCCTGGGACTGGCCCTGGTCACGCTGACTGGCGTGCTGGTGTACCTTGACCGGGCGGTGTCGTGGTCAGCGCCCTGCGGCAATCTGGCGATCCTCGCCCTGCTCTGGCTGCGGCTGAGCTGTTCACGACGGCCGGTGACTGGGCGTCAGACGCACATGCCACCGATCCCCTCGGGCGGAGGTGGCACATGATTCGTGAGCAGGATCTGCTCGTGGTCAAGGAGCCCCCGGTCACAGCCGCGGAGCGAGCGTATCTCCCGGAGATTCTCCGGGGCATGATCACCACGTTCCGGCACCTGTTCCACAGGAAACGCACGGTTCAGTATCCGGAGGAGAAGGCTCCCCAGCGGATCGATAACTACCGCGGCCTGCACCGCCTGAACCGGGACGAGCAGGGCCGGGTGGCCTGCGTGGCCTGTTTCATGTGTTCGACCGCATGCCCGGCGAACTGCATCCGCATCGTGGCGGGCGAGGCTCCCTGGCCGGACCGCGAGAAGTACCCGGTCGAGTTCGAGATCGACGAGCTGCGCTGCATCTACTGCGGGATGTGCGAATACGCCTGCCCGGTGGACGCGATCGAACTCACCCCCCTGTACCATGTTGTCGGCCGGACGCGGGCGGACATGATCTACGACAAGGAGAAGCTGCTCGACGTGTACGATCAGACTCAGGGCATCAAGCCGCGGAAGGATCCGCCGATCACCGGCTACGCCGGGACCGGCCATCCGGACCGGTGCACACGCAAGCTGGAGCAAGGACGCACGTGAGCCACAGCTGGTTCTACATTCTGTACGGGGTGATGCTCCTCGGGGCGGCCGGGCTCTACGGACTGCTGCCCCGCCCGCAGGCCCGCCGGCCGGCGTGGGCAGGCGTCGTGGTCGCCATCGCGATCGTCGGGCTGGCCATCCTGGGCCTTCGCCGGATGGGCGACTGGGACCTGCGCCGTTTCTACTTCTGGCTGCTGGCGATTCCGGCCTTATGGGGCGCGGTGCGGGTGGTCTCTCATCCCCGGCCGGTGTACAGCGCCGTCTACCTGGTGCTCGTCGTTCTCGCCGTAGCCGGCGAGCTGATCCTGGCCGATGCGGAGTTCCTCGGCGCGGCCCTGGTCATCATCTACGCCGGGGCGATCCTGGTCACCTACGTGTTCGTCATCATGCTGGCCCAGCAGCACGGCCCGGCGGAGTATGACAACCGGGCCCGCGAGCCTCTGGCCGCGGTGATCGTCGCATCCCTGCTGGTGGCGGCCATCGCCCAGCTGCTGACTGAGCAGCCGGTCGCGGCGACTCAGGCGGCGGCCGCCGCCGCGAGCGGCGACCCGGGCAACGTGCGGCAGGTCGCGGGGACGCTGCTGACCCGGTACTTCGTGGCCCTGGAAGTGGCCGGAGTGCTCTTGTGGGCGGCGATTGTGGGTGCGATCTGGCTGGTGCATCGGCGTGTCACCGCCGACGAACCGGCATCGCCGGCCGGGGCGGGGAAACCACTGGGGCAGGTTGGGCGAGAGGTGCCGCCGTTCTAGGAAAGGACTGTTTCGAGTGTCGGAGTTGCACGGGTACATCCTGCTGGGGGCGTTGCTCTTCATGCTCGGCGTCGTCGGTTTCCTGACCCGGCGGAACCTGATCATCATGTTCCTCTCGACCGAGGTCATGCTGCAGGGTGTGGTGGTCAACCTGGTCGGCTTCAGCCGTTTTCACAAGGGCCTGGACGGCCAGGTGTTCGCCCTTTTCCTCCTGGTGGCCGCGGCCGTCGAAGCGGGACTGGCCCTGGGGCTCGTGGTGGTGATGTTCCGGCGCAAACTGACGCTCGACGCTGACGTCTGGCGGTCGATGCGGGGTTGAGGAATGACCGAGGAGTTCAGACAGTTCGGGATGCTCAACGGCGCCCCGGCGATCCCGCTGGCGCCGCTGATCGGGGCCTTGATCGCCGGTGCCGCCGGTCCGAGGCTGCTGCGCGGGGCCAGTCACTGGCCGGTGATCGTGGGCGTGGCCATTGCCCTGCTGATCAGCGGCATCATGCTCGGAGTCTTCATGTACGCCGAGCAGGGAGGCGGGGACCGACTATCGAATAGCTACCATCTGTATCCGTGGATCGCCCCGGATGCTCATCTCTGGTTCGAGGTCAGCTTTCGCATGGATCCGCTGACCGCGATCATGTTGGTCACGGTTTGCGGCGTATCGCTGCTGGTGCTCATCTTCTCCCGCGATTACATGCGCGCAGGCGGGCGCCCCGAGCGCGGCTACGAGCGGGTCTTCGCGTTCCTCGGGCTGTTCGTATTCTCGATGTGCGTGCTGGTTCTAGCGGGCAACTTCCTGCTGCTCTATCTCGGCTGGGAGGCGGTCGGGCTGTGCAGCTACCTGCTGATCGGCTTCTACTACCAGCGTCCGGCGGCGGCCGCGGCAGCGCGAAAAGCGTTCCTGGTCAATCGGATCGGCGACTTCGGCTTCGGGCTGGGGATTCTGTTCATCTACCTGTGGATCAGTCCCCTGGTCGAAGCCGGCCGTAACCCGCTTGACTACGCCGTCGTCTTCGAGAAGATCGGGCAGTTGACCACCGCCCAGTGCACGACCGTCGCCCTGCTGCTCTTCTGCGGAGCGATCGGCAAGAGCGCCCAGCTCCCGCTGCACGTCTGGCTGCCCGACGCGATGGAAGGCCCGACGCCGGTGTCGGCCCTGATCCACGCGGCCACCATGGTGACCGCGGGCGTCTACATGGTCGCGCGGTGCGGGGAGATCTTCACCCGCTCGCCGGCGGCCATGACCGTCGTGGCGGCTATCGGGGCGGCCAGCGCCCTGTTCGCCGGGCTGATCGCCCTGACTCAGTACGACATGAAGCGCATCCTGGCGTACTCGACGATCAGCCAGTTGGGTTACATGTTCCTCGGTCTCGGCGTGTGCGCGGCGAACGCCGCCGTGTTTCACCTGTTTACCCATGCGTTCTTCAAGGCCCTGCTCTTCCTCGGGGCGGGGAGCGTGATGCACGCTCTGGCCGGTACCGTCGATCTCCGCCAGTTCGGCGGGCTGAGGCGGCGGATGCCGGTGACCTACGTGACCTTTCTGATCGGCGGGCTTGCCCTGACCGGTTTCCCGTTCGTGTCCGGCTTCTTCAGCAAGGACGAGATCATCCACATGGTCTTTGCGGCTTCCACCCCGCTTGGGGCCATTGCCCTGTTCGGTGAGCTGCTGACCGCGTTGTACACGTTCCGCATGGTGTTTCTGACGTTCCACGGTCCGGAACGAGTGCCGGAGGGCGTTCACGCCCATGAATCAGGCGTGTGGATGCTTGTCCCTCTGACGATCCTGGCGGTCGGTGCTCTGTTTGCGGGCTACGTCGACGTGACGATCGACCGCGCCGGGTTCCTGGGGCTGGTTGAGCCGAACGGCTGGCTTTGCCGGTTCCTCGAACCGACGTTTCGACCTTTCAGCCGCCTGGCCCCCCGCCCGCCGCACGGACTCGGGCACTTGCTGACCTACTGCTCCACGGTCCTGGTGTTCACGGGCATCGGACTGGCCTACGCGGTCTACGTTCGACGCCGCGACTGGGCGGAACGGGGTGCGGCCATGGCGGGGCCTTGCCACCAGGTTCTGTTCAACAAGTTCTATGTGGACGAGTGCTACAATGCGATCGTGGTCCGGCCGCTGCGGCGGCTGTCGCACGCTCTCTTCGGCGCGGACGTTCATGTGATTGACGGTTTGGTTCGTGCGGTGGCCTGGGGACCGAGAGCTTGCGGTGCGGTTTGGCGGGTCCTGCAGACCGGGGCGGTGCAGGACTACGCGGTGGTGATGATGGGGGGTTTGGCCCTGATCGTGATTGTCCTACTGGTGATTTGACTGAATGGCGCACGGGCTGACTGACTGGATTCTGACCTTGCTCATCACGACGCCGCTGGCCGGCGCGACGGCGATCGCCCTGTTGCGCGGCACGTCGGATGATCGCGTTCGGCGGCAGGCTCTGGGCTGGGCGCTGGTCACCCTGGTCCTGGCCCTGGCGGTTGTGGTGTTGTTCTACCAGGGCACGCCTGCTGACGCCTCCGCGGGATGGAAGGCCGGCCAGTTCCTGCTCGACCAGAAGCTCGCGTGGCTCAGCCATTCCGGATCGGCGGGCGGGGTGGATCTCGCCTATCACGTGGGTATTGACGGCGTGAGCCTCTGGCTGGTCGTGCTGGCCGCATTGCTGGCACCGCTGGCCGTCTGGGCGAGTTTCGGGGGCATTCGCGAGCGAGTGCGGGAGTACTACGCCCTGCTCCTGCTGCTGGAGGCGGGCATGTTGGGCGTCTTCTGCGCCCGTGATCTCCTGTTGTTCTACGTCTTCTTCGAGTTCACGCTGATCCCGCTCTACTTCATCATCGGCATCTGGGGCGGGCCGGATCGCCGGCGGGCGGCAGCGACCTTCTTCGTCTACACCCTGACCGGCAGCGTGCTGGTGTTCGCGGGCGTGCTGTATCTGGCCTTTGCGGCCTCAGAATCACCCGCGGTCGGTCGGTTCACCTTCGATCTGAACACGCTGTATGGTGTGGGTGCAGGACTGCCCCTTGCCACCCAGCGATGTCTGCTGGTTGCACTGGCCGCCGGGTTCGCGATCAAGGTCCCACTGTTTCCGCTGCACACCTGGCTTCCGCTGACGTACGGTGAAGCCCCGACGGCCGGCACGGTGCTGCTGGCCGGCGTCCTGTCCAAGCTGGGCACATACGGTTTTCTGCGGATTGTCCTTCCCGTTCTGCCGGCCGCGACCACCGAGTCCGCTCCGCTGATCGCGGATCTGGCGATCGCGGGCATTCTCTACGCGGCCCTGATTGCCTGGGTACAAACGGATATCAAGCGGCTTGTGGCCTACTCCTCGATCTCGCACCTGGGATTCCTGGTTCTGGGGTTGTTCAGTCTGAAGATGGCCGGCCTGACCGGCTCGCTGCTGGGCATGGTCAATCACGGTCTGGCCACCGGAGCCCTGTTTCTGCTGGTAGGGATGATCGACGAGCGATGCGGCACGCGTCAGATCAACGAACTCGGCGGCCTGGCCCGACGGATGCCCTGGCTGGCGTTCTTCCTGGTCCTCTTCACGCTCAGCACCATCGGTCTGCCCGGCCTGAACGGCTTTGTCAGCGAGTTCCTCGTCCTGCTGGGCACGTTCGCGTCGCAGGCGGAGTCTGACCGGCTGCCGGGCGGACCGCTGGGGCCGGCCTTCGCGATACCCGCCGCCCTGAGTGTCGTTCTCGGCGCGATCTACATGCTCTGGCTTTGCGAGCGGGTGCTCTTCGGCCCTGCGAAGGAAGGCGCGGATTCGGCGACGGGCACCGCCTCGACGAGGCGCGATCTTGGCCGGCGCGAGATCGCGATCCTCGCTCCGGTGGCAGTCCTGTGCGTCGTGCTCGGGGTGTGGCCCAAACCGATGATCCAGTCGATGCAGGCCGGGCTGACCACACAGATCGTGGCCCATGTGCACGATGTCTCGCTGCCCGCGACCGCTGACTCTTGCGACTCGAGCGAAGATGAGCCACTCCTGGTCGGGAGTGATGGACGGAAGTCCAAGCAGCCCTTCGGCCGGCCCGCGGGTGATCCAGGAAGGATGCCACCGAGATGACGTGTTGTTTCTCCATCCTGGCTCCGGAGATGCTGCTCCTGGTCGCCGCAGGGCTGGTGCTGCTGGCCGGCGTGTCGGGCTCGATGCGGCTGCGGGCCGGTCCGCCGTGGATCGCGATGGCGGCGGTCGCGGCGGCGATCTGGCTATCGCTGCAACCGTGTGCCTCGGGCGGGGCGGATTTGCCAGGCATTCGCGTCTCGGCCCTGACCTGGTATGCCCGTATCGCCGGACTGAGCGTCGGCCTGCTGGTCATGCTCGCCCACCTCCATCTGCCTTTGCCGGGAGAGAAAGGCGAGCATTTCGCGATGATGCTTTTCGCCCTGGCCGGGCTGACGCTGGTGGCCTCGGCGGACGATCTGATCACGCTGTTCCTGGCCCTCGAGTTGGTGAGTGTGCCGACCTACGTCCTGGTTGCGGCGAGCGGTCGCGACGTTCGGGCTCATGAAGCGGGGATGAAGTACTTCTTCCTGGGATCGTTGGCGGCGAGCGTTCTGGTCTACGGCTTCAGTTTCCTGTACGGGGCCTCGGGCACGTGCCGACTGTCGGGCATGGCGGGTGTGCTTGATGCTCACGATCCGCTGGTTCTGATCGGGATGGTCCTGGCGATGATGGGCCTGGCTTACAAGCTGGCCGTCGTCCCCTTTCACCTCTATGCCCCGGACGTGTACCAGGGGGCGGCCTCGCCGGTGACGGCCCTGCTGGGTTTCCTTCCGAAACTGGCCGGTTTCGTGGCCCTGGTGAAGCTGCTGGCCCTGATCGCGCCGGCCGGCGGCACGAGTGCGGAGGTGTGGTGTCCGCCGGCCGGGTTGTTCTGGTTGTTGTGGTTCCTGGCGGCGGCGACCATGACCGTGGGCAACTGTCAGGCCCTCTGGCAGGGCAACGTGAAGCGGATGCTGGCCTGCTCGAGCATGGCTCATTCGGGGTACCTGCTGGTCGCGGTTCTGGCTGGCCCGGCCGGGGGCGGCGGGCCGCTCGACGACGGATGGTCGGCCATGTTGTTCTACGCGATCGTCTATGGCGTGCTGAACCTGGGCGTATTTGCGGTGCTGGGGTACCTGCGGGCGGGCTCGAAGGCGGCGGAGGATCTCGAGGATCTGGCTGGTCTGGCTCGACGGTTTCCGGCTCCGGCCCTGGTCATGGCCTTGTGTCTGTTCGGTCTCATGGGCATGCCGCCGACCGCGGGCTTTCTGGGCAAGGTGTTGATCTTCGGCAGTGCCCTGTCCGCGGGTGCCGGTCATCCGCATCAGGGGGCCATGATTCTGCTGGTGGTGATCGGGGTTCTGAACGCTGCGGTGGCCGCGGTGTATTACCTCCGTGTCATCGGGGCGTGCTACCTGTCGGCGCCGCAAGGGGAGCTCTCGTTCGAGGCGGAGCGTTCACAGCGGCTGGGCCTGCTGGCCTGTGCGGTCGTCGTTCTCCTGCTGGGTCTTCGGCCGCATCTTCTTCTCCAACCGGCCCAGGACGGAGCCGCGGCGGTGAGTCCTTCGCGTTCCTGCCCGACAGCGGTTTTCGCTGTTTCGGGCGCACCGCCGGAGGATTTGGCCCGACCGGAAACGGTTTGCACCTTACGGTCTGAAGCCCCCTATAATGGACCGCCGTGAGCGGCGACGGATCGCGGCGGGAGGCTGAGCGATGAGCGGATTGGGAGCCGTGGGCTGGCGGGCGCTGGCGGTCGTCTTGCTGGCGGTGCTGGTGGCTTGGACGGTCGGCGAGGCGGCGCCGCGGGCTGCAGCGAAAGCGGCGAGCCGGCCGGCGGCCAAGGAGAGCGCGAAGAGCAAGAAGGGAATCAAGATGATCTACTCGGGAAGTGGATACGACCTGACCCCCCTGCCGAGGCGTCGCGTCGAGGAGTTGGCCGCCGCTCTGACGCCCGAGGAGCGTGACATTCTGCTGGCCAAGGGAACCGAGCGGCCGTTCTGCGGCGTCCTGCTGGACAACAAGGAGGAAGGGACGTACTTATGTCGGCTTTGCGGGCTGCCGCTGTTCTCGTCGAATGCCAAGTTTCACTCCGGAACCGGCTGGCCGAGTTTCTTCCAGCCGTTTGACAAGGCTCACATTCGCGAGGTGGGCGACACCAGTCACGGGATGATCCGGACCGAGACGCTCTGTGTGCGGTGCGGCTGTCACCTGGGGCACGTCTTCAACGACGGTCCGAAGCCGACGGGTCTGCGTTACTGCATGAACTCGGGGGCGTTGCGGTTTCACCGGAAGGGAGAAGAGCTGCCGCCGGAATCGCGGCCGATCGCGTTTGAGACGGCGTATTTCGCTGGTGGCTGCTTCTGGGGGATCGAGGACCGGCTGCAGCAGGTGCCGGGGGTGATCAGCGCCGTGTCGGGGTACCAGGGTGGAAGGACGCCGCACCCGACCTATCAGCAGGTCTGCGCTCACGTCACGGGTCATGCCGAGACCGTGCGGGTGAGGTTTGACCCGAAGCAGGTGACCTATCGCCAGTTGCTCGAGTGGTTCTTTCGGATCCACGACCCGACGCAGCTCAATCGTCAAGGGCCGGACGTCGGGACCCAGTACCGCTCGGCGATCTTCGTGGTCGACGACCGGCAGGCCGCTGAGGCCAGGTCGTACATCGAGGAGCTGTCGAAATCGTCGCGGTTCCGTGGCCGCAAGATCGTCACCCAGGTTGAGTCTGCCCCGCCGTTCTACGAGGCGGAGGAGTATCACCAGGACTATCACGTCAAGCACGGCGGCTCGTGTCCGTTGCCGACGAATTGAGGCCAGCTACCAGGTCAAGCGTGCGTTCTCGGCGGGGCGGATGCCGGCACGGACCAAGGCTTGGGCGGCCTGAGGGGCGAATCGGCCGGTGATGACCAGGACGGCGGGGGTATCCGGCCGGCCGGTTCGGCAGCGGTTGACGGCGTCGATGGCCGGTTGCGGGTTATAGAGGTAGTCGGCGGTTCGGACGGCGACGAGGGTATCGTCGTCGAGGACGGCGACGACGGGTGATGTGTCGGTGAGTTGGCGGATGGTTCGCCGCTGGGCGAGTTGAGCGAGCAGGACGGTCTGGTGGATGACGCCGAGGGCCTCGGGCTCATCGCGGGCCTGGACGGCGGTGGTGACGACGGCGGCGCGTCCGGCGACATGCTGCAGCTGGCCGAAGAACCACATGAAGACCATGCGTTGGGTGGTGGTGAAGTGGGGTTGGCGGACGAACTCGCGGGCCAGGTTTTGAGGAATGCCGATCTGGAGCAGGCGGTTCTCGATTCCAGCGTTGATCTCGTGGGGCAGGGTGGTCTGGACGGTGTGCTTGATCTCGGCGGCGCCGGAGAGCAGGCCGGCTCCGGGGACGGCCAGTCCGAGTGCCCCGCCGGTGGCCAGTTCGCCGAGTTTCCGTCGCAGGGCTATGCTATCGAGCATGCGTTTGAGGATCGGGTTGCTGGTTTCGGGATCGCAGCCGATCGCGGCGGCGAGCTGGCGGCGGACGAGGCTGCCCGCGCGTCGGTCGGCGGGGTCGAACTGTTCGGTGATGGCCCGTTCGACGCCGCCTGGGGTGCGCATGAGTGTACCGGCGGGATCGCTGAGGATTTCGCCGAGGCCCTCGCCGGTCTTTCTGAGCGAGTCGACGCCGCCGCGGGCGACGTGTGAACCGGTGTTGATGCGTTCGGCGAGTTCGACGGCTCGCATTTCCTCCAGGCGGAGGGTGAGCATATTGAGTCCGTGGGCCTGGATCGTGCCCTCGCTGGTCTGGATGCTGAACAGGTAGTATTCATCGATGAGGGGGACCTCGTCGAGGATGAGGTAGTTGCGGCCGCGAAGGGCCTGGGTTCCGAGGAGGGAGCCGGCCCGGAAGGTTGCGGTGGGGGTTGTTTCAAGGCGGGGGGAGGTCTGTTCCGCGAAGGGTGAGGAGGGACCGCACCCGGCCGTCCAAGCGGCTCCGAGGGTGAGGACGACGGTCATGAATCGGCGGTTGGCTTGCATATCCAGTGATGCTCGGCGGCCAAAGGTCAGGGCGCCCGGTCCTCGAAGGCTCTCACTTCGAGGTGGCGGCCGGGGCGTCATCGTCGAGGAACCAGGTGGTCATCTGCAGATCGAGGGGCAGGATGCCACCGTCGTCCATGGCGATGACCACCTCTAATATCTTCGTATCAGTTCTTTCGGTCGGAGAATAGGTTCGGAAGTTCTTGCGGCCGAGGGTCTGTTCGATGTGCACGACCCGGCCGCCGAACTGGGTGGGCCCGAACGCATCGGCGGTAGCGAAGACCCGCTGGCCGAGCTTGACTTTGGCGAGGTCGGTCTCATCGACGTCGGCCCGGAGGTGGAGGACATTGCGATTGCCGATGGAGAGGACGGGTTTACCGACTTCGGGGCCGACGGCCTCGCCGGGCTCGAGATGGCGGTAGATCACGATGCCATCGATTGGGCTTCTGACTATGGTTTTGGCCAGGACGGTCTGGGAGACCTGGAGCTGGGTCTGGGCCTCGTCGACGGCGGCCTCGGCGACCTCGACGTCCTCCTTGCTGGGGCCGGCCTCGGCCCGATCGAAGCGGGCCTTGGCCGCGTTGGCCCGGGCGCGTGCGGCGGCGTTGTTTTCGCGGACGTTGATGAGTTCCTTGTCGGAGGTTGCGTTTTCGCGTACCAGGGACTCGACGCGTTTGAGTTCGTACTCGGCCAGGTGGACCATGGCCTGGGCCTCCTGCCACTGTTCCCGGGCGATGATGCGGTCCTCGGGGCGTTCCCAGCTTCGCAGTTTGGCCAATTGAGCTTGAGCGGCCCGGACCAGGGCTTCGCGGTGGCGGACCTGGGCCATCTGGGTATCGTTGATGAGTTCGAAGAGGGCCTGGCCGGTGGTGACGGCATCGCCGCTCTTGACGAAGATCTGCCGGATGGTGCCGGAGGCCTCGCTGAAGATCTGGAGTGTGCGTGAGGAGGGCTCGGTCACGCCGGGGGCGCTGAACAGAAGATGGGGATTGTGGCCGGGCCAGACTGCCTCGGGCGGGCGTGGCTGGGCCTCACCGATTGCCGAGCGGCCGGAGCCGTAGTAGAACAGGGGGACACCGGTGGCAGCCAGGAGGCCAAAGAACACCAGACACTGAATCCAAGGCTTCTTCACAGCACACCTCGGCGATCCGTCGCGCCGTCACTCCGGGCCGATCCGTCGGCCGGCGGTCAGCCCGCCCGTCAAGCGGGCATTTTAGCTGATGCACCGCTATAGACAAGTTCGTCATCGAGGATCTGGCCGTCCCTGAGACGGACGATTCGATCGGCCAGCGTGAACAGGCTCTGATCATGGGTCACGACGAGGACGGCGCGGTTCTGTTCGTGGGCCAGTTGTTGCAGTGTCGTGATGACCTGGGAGCCGGTGTTCGAGTCGAGGTTGCCGGTTGGCTCATCGGCGAGGACCAACTCGGCGGGGCTGGCCAGGGCCCGGGCCACGGCCACGCGCTGCTTTTCTCCTCCGCTCATAGCCGCCGGCCGATGCCGCCAGCGGTGTTCCAAGCCCACGTGCTCGAGGAGTTCCATGGCCTGTTTGCGGGCCCGGCTTCCGGTGACGCCCTGCAGGCCGAGAGCGATCTCCACGTTCTGGAGCGCATTCAGGGAGCTGAGCAGGTTGAATCCCTGGAAGATGAAACCGATATGGCGCCGGCGAATGGCGGGCAGGGCCGCCTCTCCGAGGGCGGTGACATCGCGACCGAGGAGGACGATTTTTCCGCTGGTCGGCTTGAGCAACAGGCCCATGATAGTCAGGAGCGTGGTCTTGCCCGAGCCGCTGGGTCCGGCCAGCAAGGTCAGCTCGCCGCGGCGGACATTGAGGGTCACGTTTTTGAGGACCTCGACCATGCGGGTGCCTTCGAGGTAGCTCTTGTGCACATCCTCGGCCCGCAAGGCCACGTTGTCGGCGACTTCGATCACTCTTTTCAGCTCCCGAGGCACCTCGAATGTCGACCTCCCCGGCAACCAGGGGGAAGAAGACCCGCGTTTTTCACCGCGGTGTGGTTGGTGGCAAGCCCCGCATGCGAGCCTGAATGCCGGCCGGGCCACGAGGACCATGCCGGCGAGGGGCCGGTGCCACACCCGGTAACAGGGATTCGGTGACGAACGGCGCTAGTTGCGGAACACGATCGCGGGCTCGAGACGGAACACGCGAACCACGCTGCTAACGCTTGCGACCACGCACATACCGACGGCGACCACGAGCATGACGGCCAGCAAGGCCAACGGCACTTCGACGGGCACGTTGTACTGGGACAAGCGGTTGCCCACGGAATAGGCGATGGCCGCTCCTCCCGCGTATCCAATCAACCCGGTCATGATCGCCTGGCGGACGACGACGCCGGCCAAGGCGATGTTGCTCATGCCCAGGGCCTTGAGTGTGCCGTACTCATGGAGCCGTTCGATGGTGGCCGAGTACATTGTCTGGCCGACGATCACAGTGCCGACGATGAGGGAGATGGTGGCCGCGGCGATGACGCCGAGCCCCATTCCGGTGCTGATCAGCCAGTAGTAGCTGGTTTTGGCGGCGAACTCGGTGGTGGTGAAGGCGTCGACCTCGTTGACTCGCTGGAGAATGCGATCGCGGAGTTCCTCGGCGCTGAGGCCGGGCAGGGCCTTGACCAGGACATACTTGGTGGAGTCGGGGCGTAGTTTTCCGGATTCCTGAGCTCGCTTGTAGCTGGTGAAGACATAGGGAGCGAAGGTGAAGGTTCCGACGCCGGAGCTAAAGCCCGCGACGCGTGCCCGGTGCCCGCCGATCTCGAGGCGGTCGTCGACGCTCAGCGGTCTTTCGGCCGAACCGTAGCGGCTTCTTTCGCGTTTGTCGATGATGATACCGTTTTGGTGGAAGATGTCGTCTCGCTGGCCGACGGCCATGCCCCAGGGCAGGTTCAGGCGGGAGTCGGGCTCGAGGCCCACGAGGGTGACGGTGGACTGTTGTCCGTTGGGGAGCTTCCAGGGCGAGAATTGGACCACGAGGCGTTCGGCCCAGGCCACGCCGGGGACGGTGATGACCTGGTAGTATCGCCGTTCGCTGAGGGTCTCGCACTGGTCGACATTTCGGGTACCGCATTGCATGACCCAGACGTCGGCCCCGGCGTTGTTGACCAGGCCGCCGGCGTTGTGGGTGGCGTTGGTCAGGATGCCCAGTTGGAGGGTAATGAGCACGACCGAGAACATGATGCCCACGAGTGCAAGCACCAGCTTGTGCTTGTCGTGGATCAGGTTATGGAGGGCAATCGCGGGCATAGATCATCCCAACCACGCCGGCCGACACACATGCCGCCGTGCCCCGTCTCACGTCGGGGTAGGACCAACTGCACCGATGAGCTGAGACGCTGGAGCGGGGTCTGTCGCGCCTGCAGACCTACTCCTTGCGGGCGATCCCGACGGCGGGTCACCCGTTGTCCCTTCGCGGTGTAAGGGCATGGCTCCGGCGCTCAGCGAGCGTTCATCATATCTTCATTGGTGCTTCATGGGAAGGCACCCGGCGGTGCCGTCCCGTTCACCCCGTCCGCCAACTCGCCGCAAGCAACGCGGCGCGACAACGCAACCGGCTCCGGTGCCGCCCCCGCTGTTCGCGGGGAGCAGGCTGCCGAGGGGGCCTCGCGAAGCACCCGGTGTTCGTTCTGGCGAGCCGTGGTGGCATCCGCGGCCCACCATGACAAGGGTGGCACGGCGAGGTTGATGTTCATTGCATCTCCTGAGGGTCTGGGGCGCATGAATGGGGGAGCCTCCCGCAGACGGAATGCCGTCTTGGCCATGTCCAGTGGAATGCGCCAGCGCCAAACGAAGCCATTGTGAGCGATGAGTAGAGACGTCGACGATCGATTGGCTGGGTGGGAGCGGACGGCATAATTCTATTCTTATGAGCATATTACGCGTCCTATTCGATTTTGAGGTGTGGTCAGCCATGGGCTTCTCGGGGGATCTTGTGGTCGGTGGCGTTCGTCGATGGGACACACGTATCGGGTTGACGCCCTGGAGAGAACACTGCGGATGCTCCGGTGGTTGTGGAGGGTGGCGAGCCGACTTACCTGCCCGCTGTGGTGGGCTGGTTGGGGAGAAGCTGAGGCTGCCGCCCTGCCAGTGGGTGAGCGGTGGAGGTCATGGTGGAGGACGGGGTCGGAGGCTTGGGACAAGGCAGGCGGGTATCGCCGGGCACTCCTGGAACTGGTACGATCGCGATCATGCGTCGATCGCGCAGTCAGTTGATCCGGGATCCGACGGCCCACGTCGAATGCCATCACGTGGACAACCGGTTTGTGCCGTTGCGGGTCTGTGATCTGGCTCGTGCCCTGGAGGAGGACTACGGTTCACGGGGTACCGACCGGGGCGAATTGGCGGCGTTTGTCGAAGCCTTGGTGGCGGTGATCGAGCAGGAAGCGGGGGCTTTCGAGCGTGAGTTGGAGGACCGGTACTCGTTTTTCAACCCGGACCGGGAGACGCTGCCGCTGGGAGGCGATCTGGCCGCCCGTGTTCCGGAGGGGTATCGGGCCCTTGACGCCCAGTTGCGGTACCTGCTGGACAAGGCGAACTTTGAGCGGCTGGACGATGTGGCCGTCGACCGAGCGATTCGGGTAGCCAGTTCGCATGGTTTTCGGGTGCAGCTTGATCCTTCCCGGGTTGAGGACTTCTGTGTGTTTGTTCGTGGGATGGGTCAGGTGGAACGGACGCGTCGCTGTCTGAAGGCGCCGATCCGGGGCACGCGGCGGTCGCTGCTGGTTCATCGCCGGCTGGTGGTGATTGCCCGGTTGAAGGGTGACGCGCACATTCTGCTCAAGATGTTCAAGGACATCCCGGAGGAGGATGTGGAGGCTCTGCTGCCGCACGCGGAGATCACCATGAACTGGATAGATCGCCTGTTCATGCTGGGCGGAGGCGCGGGGGCGATCGGTTCGACGACTGCCCAGGTTGCGAAGATCATCTCGGCCGGTCTGATGGTGGTGAGCCGGCTGCTGTGGGTGGTTGTTTTTGGGGCGGCGGTCTTGTTCTGGCGCACGCTCACCGGTTACCGGGCGGCCAGGGCCAAGCGTGATTCGCAGCGTACGCGGCACTTGTACTTTCAGAATATCTCGAACAACAGCGGCACGATTCAGATGCTGATTTCGATGACTGCCCAGGAGGAGATCAAGGAAGCGGCCCTGGCGTACGTGTTATGTGCTTGCGGGGCGGGTTTTTTGGCCTCGGAGGCCGAGTTGGGTGCGAAGGCGGAGTCCTACCTGCGTGATCGGTTTGGCATTCAGGTTGACTTTGATGTGGCGGACGCGGTTCGGACGCTGGATCGGCTGGGATTGTGGGACGACCGGGAGGGGATGCGGGTGATTCCGTTGGCGCAGGCTGTCGCCCGGCTGCGGGACCATTGGCTTCATCATCGGTCGCGGGATCATCATCGGGACCGGGCGGCCGAGGGTGTCCGGGACCGAGGCTGCCGGGCGGCGAGCATTGAGGACCGGTAGCGGGTGGTTGGGAGTCCGGATTGGCGGTGCGTGGCGGATGGTGTGCCGCTGGGCGGTTTTCCCGGCCCGGCTGGAGACGGGCGGGTTTGCGGCAAAGACGGGGCAGGCTCGGCCGGCGTTGCTTGCACGCCGGCCGAACCGTGCCGTGTTTCGTGGCGAGGTGTTCGCCTGGTTTCGCGGGACCGAGCGTGTTGCCCGTGCGGTGATGGCACTTTTTCGGTGAAGCGCCCGGGCCGGGCAACTTTTGGGGGGTTCTCAGACCTGCTTCATGAGGTAGATCAACATGCCGGTGATGGCCCCGAGGAAGCCGGTTTGAAGCACCTGCAGGGTTGGATCGCAGCCCACGAACTGAAAGACCACCATGCCGGAGGTGGCCATTGTCATCCAACGTGTCAAACGGACCCATCTGCGACTCATACGGATCTCCTGTCGATTGCGTTCATTTGCGTGGGCAACCACTCGCCTCTGACCCGACCGCCGGGTCGGTGCTATTGTCCGCGCCGCCGGCCGTGCGTCCAGTCCGAGGTAGCTGTTGGGTTCGCGTCCTGGCTGACGGAGGCTCGGGTAGCGAGGGGTTTTTCGCGGCTGGCGGAAGGGGGCGGGCCCTGGCTTGGGGGCCCGGGTGTTTCGGTTCCTCGTACTTGGCCGGGGCAGGCGGGTGCCGTTCAGGACTTGGTTTGCCAGGATATTGGCTTGAAGAGGCTGGCCTTGTGCAGCATCTTATTCAGTGGTCCAGGCCGGTTGGTGATAATGCCCTCGACGCCCCAGTCGACGAGCCTCTGCCAATCGGCGGGTTCGTCGACGGTCCAGGCGAAGACCTTGTAGCCGCGTTTGTGGAATTCCTTGACCATGTCGGCAGTGAGGTCCTTGTACTGCCAGCCGACCAGCTTGGCCCCGGAGGCTTCCAGCTGGGCCCACTTCTTGTCGTCCATTGCCTTTTCGCCCAGAGCGCCGAGGGTCTGGGTGGGTTCGAGCTTATGCAGATCCTCCAGGAACTTCCAATCGAAAGCCTGCACGATCAGCTTATCGATCATGTTTTTCTCTTTGAGGATTTTGGCGTAGGACTGGGCGGTTCCGGCCTTACGTTCCAGGAGCGTTTTGGATTTTGGCTGGATTGCGTCCAAGGCGGCGGCCAAGGTGGGCAGTCGTTCGCCGGTGTACTTCTCGTTGAACCAGCGGCCGGCATCGAGCCTTGCCAGGTCCTTGTCGGGGGTCTCCTTGAGGGGCACTTTCTTCCGGCCGAACAGCTTCACGGCGTCGGTCGTCCGGTCGAGGGTGCTGTCGTGGAGGCAGTAGAGTGTTCCATCGGCCGAGGGTTGGGCGTCCAGCTCGACGTAGTCGGCCTTGGCGGCGATGGCGCTGCGAAATGCCGAGAGGGTGTTTTCCGGGGCCACCTTGGAGTCACCGCGGTGGGCGATGACGGTGATCCGCGGTGCGGCGTTGCAGGCACAGCAGGAGCAGAGGGACAAGAGCACGATATGGCAGGATCGTTTGGCTGGTTTCATGGGGCGTATGGTAACGCGACCGGTGCACACAGTTCAAGGCGGTCTTGATTTGTCCTCGTTGAGCGGTTAGGCAGGGTGCAGGTGTTGTTGGCGGATGATGGGTTTGGGGAGCGAGCTTCCTTCCGGGCTTGGGGGGGAGTCTTGCAGGGAGGTGGGCACATGCTGTTGACCCGATGGTTCGTGGCGGGCTGGCTTCTGGCCGGGCTGGTCGGTTGTGCGGGTATCGGGCAGAGGGGGGCGGGGCTGAAGATCTACATCATCACCGACCTGGAGGGTGCCAGCGGGGTCTACAAGTTTGCCCAGACGCGGGAGGTGACCGACCCGCTGTACGAGCAGGCGAAGGAGTACCTGATGGGTGACATTGCGGCGGTGGTCCGCGGGTTGCGGGACGCGGGTGCGACGGAGATTGTTGTTCTTGACGGGCACGGGAGCCAGGCGTTTGTTCCGCATCTGATGGAGCCGGGCGCGAAGTACATCACCGGTCTGCCTCGGCCGGACAGGCACTGGGGACTGGACAGGGAGGTTCGGGGGCTGGTTCAGTTGGGGGCACACGCGATGATGGGCACACCGGACGCGGTGCTGCATCACACCCAGTCGTCGCGTGGCGAGAATCGCTACTGGTACAACGGGGTGGAATGCGGCGAACTGGTTCAGTGCGCGGCCATCGCCGGGCACTATGGCGTGCCGACGATTCTGGTGACCGGTGACGAGGCCACCTGCCGGGAAGCCCGGCGTTTCTTTGGAGACAGCTGTGCTACGGTGGCGGTCAAGCGGGGACTGAGTCGCGAGGCGGCGGTTCTGTATCCGTTCGCGGAGACCCGGCAAGCCCTGTACGAAGGTGCCAAGCGTGGGGTGGCGGCCATTCCGCGATGCAAGCCCTACCGACTGGCCACGCCGATCCAAGCCAAGAAGCAGTACCTGCAGCCGGCCAAGCCGGGGTCGCCGGGGGCTGCTCCGGGCCCGGGGAAGTTGACCACGAAGGAAGGTGTGATCGAGGACGTCTTGAAGTTGTTGGACTTCTGAGACCGCCGCGTGGCGGCAGGCTCTGGGTGTTGTGGACCGGTGGCGGTGGTCGGCGGTCCGATCAGGAACGGTCATGCGAACCCGCGCTATTGGCCACGTGCGAGGATTGGCTTCCGCGGTTGCGGGGCTTGTGTGCAGCAGTTTCCTGGCGGCGCAGATGCCCGATCCGCCCGGTCAGGTGAAGGGCGACGAGAGAGCCCGGCATGAGGCCTATCTCTTTGCCCACATGATGGACGGCGACTACTGGCGGCTGCACTACAGTGTCAGCCTGGACGGTCTGCACTGGGAGATGCTGAACGGCGGCAAGCGTGTTTTCGACGCGTACCGCGGGCATGCCGATATCTGCCGAGGGCACGATGGTCGGTACTACCTGGTAGGGAACCGCGGCGACGACCGGCCGGACATCAACTTCTGGGTGTCGGATGATCTGATCGCCTGGAAGCGGCACAGCGACTATGTTCCGGACCTGCGGAAGGTGCCGGATTACGCTCGGGCGATACCTCGGATCGGGGCGCCGAAGGTATTCTTTGATGAAGCGGGGGCGGAGTATCTGCTCACCTGGCACACGCCCCACGACATGGGCCAGACGGAGCTGCCCGAGCCCTACTGGGCCAGCCAGCGGACGCTCTGTGTGACCTCGAAGGATCTGAAGGTGTTTTCGGATCCGCCCCGGAAGCTGTTCTCGTGGGACATGGCCACGATTGACACGATTGTCCGGCGCGAGGCCGGCCGCTACTACGCGATCTTCAAGGACGAGCGATATCCGACGCTGGAATGGACGACGGGCAAGACGATCCGGATCTGCTGTTCGCCGAGCCTGCTGGGCCCGTACTCGGCGCCGGGGCCGCCTGTGAGTCCGGGCTTTCGGGAGGCTCCGACGGTGATTCCCTCGCCTGACGGCAAGGCGTGGTATCTGTACTACGAGCAGTACCCCGGCGTGGCGTACGGTCTCTCGGTCGGCGGGCGGCTGGAAGGGCCGTGGTTTCAGGCGGCGGGCGGCACGCGTCATCGGGACTGGAACAAGTACGTGATGCCAACGGGGGTTCGGCACGGCTCGATGCTGCCCATCACCCGCAAGCAGTACGATGCTCTGGTGGCCGCCTTGGGGAAGGGCGAGCGAGGGGTGGGAGGGGTGCAATGAGCCTATCGGATTCTCGCCATCTGTGGCTGCCGATCGTCTTCACCGCGGAGGGCTCTGAGACAGGCTGACGGGCGAGGTGGGTCCTGGACGATTTGGAGCCGGGCCCTGACTTGACGCAGTCGACGTGACCGCCGGGGGAGCTGTTCCGAGGTGGGGCTTGGTGTTGGGGGCTGGTTTTCCCGCGTCGCCTGCCTGGAGGGTCATATGGCCGTCAGCCCTTGCCCGTATTCGGCGATGAAGTCGGGGTTACCGAACTGCCGGAGGTAGTCCGCGTCGATCCAGACCGCGAAGGTGGTGACGTGTCGGATGCCGCGTTTGCGGTAGGTGGCGAGGTCGGCGGCGAACACCTCTCGCCTCCAGGGCAGTCTGACGGCGGGTCTTTTCCATTTTGAGAACAGGGACACGTCGAGCCAGTACTCCAGCACCTGGGCGGTATCCTTGGGGAACACTTTGAGGTTCGCGTCGAGGGCGGGCAGCCCGTCGGCTTGGCTGAGGTCCTGTTTCTCGTAGGGGATGTCGTATCGTCGGTGGATTGGAGCGTACTCCAGAAAGAGCCCCTGGTCGGGTCTGATTTTCGTTGGTGGTGTGAGGGTGTTGTCATAGGCCAGGTGAGCGAGTTGGGCTTTGGGGTTGACGGTTCTGAGTGCCTTGCAGATCCGGTTTTCGACCACGACCGCCTGGTCGGCGGGCGAGAGTTCCCTGCAGCGTGGGCAAAGGCACCAGGGCAGGCCGTCGTCGCCCCAGTAGAAATACCGGCCGGTCGTGGGGCGAAGGGTTTTGGCGATGGTCAAGGCGTTCTCGGCGATGATGTCGAGTGCCTGCCCGGCGTGGGTGCAGCAGTTGGCGTCGGGGGTACGTTGGCCCTTTTCGTTCATGCGGAACCAGTTGGGCTCTTTAGCGAACAGGTTGCGAGGGAGCAGTTCCTTCATGGCGTGGAGCTCGTACTCCACTTCGAGCCCGAGTTTACGGCACTGTTCGAGGGCCTGGCGGCCGGGGTCTGTTCTGACCCACTGAGCCACGGCCTGGGGCGAGTGCTGATGGTGGAGGGCGATGGTGGTCAGACCGGCGTTTTTGGCTCGTTCGGGCCAGTCGGCGAGGGTGAAATCCTCGGGCACGAGGACGACGCCGCGGGTGGCGAAGGGGTTTTTCGGGAACGACTGGGCGGTGGTGGAGCGGGTGGGGAGTGTCGACCAAGCCGCGCCGCTGAGGCAGGCCCACAGGAATCGTCTTCGACTGGTCATGGAGGGTTCTCTCCTATCGATGTTTGGTCTGGGGACCGGTTTCGTTTTCGGGTTCAAGTTCCTGGATGGCCTGCATGAACCGGGCGCTGACTGCGGCGAGGGTTTGCTTATCCGGTTTGGCGGTCAGCCAGGGGCTCAGGTCGATCGGTTTGCCGAAGCGTACGCGGGCGTGGTGGCGGCGGAAGAAGGCCATAGCCACGCCATGGTCGTACCGGGTGCCGGAGATGAAGGCGGGCACGACGGTGGCTGCGGTTCGCAGGGCGAAGAGGGCGGCGCCCTCCTTGGGAGCCACTTGTTCGCCCGGTCGGACGATGCGGCCCTGGATGAAGACGCCGAGCGGTTTTCCTGCCTTGAGGTGTCTGAGCGCGGCCTTGGTTCCGGCGATGTCTTCGCCGTCGCGTTTCACCGGCACGCATTCGATCATATGGGTGAGGCGTCCGAACAGGGGGATGTTGTGGTACTCTTCGGCGATGACGAAGCCGAGGACGCGGTGGCTGACGCTGGCGATGAGGAGGAGCGGATCGTTGGATGCGGTGTGGTTGGCGATGACGATGACCGGGCCCTCGGCGGGCACGGTGCAGCGGCCCATGCGGCGGAGGCGGAACCACCACTTGCAGTAGAACTCGTTCAGGTTCCACCAGAATGCCACCTTTGGGTGGAAGGGGCTGGCCCGCAAGCGGACGGTGAGCGAGCCGATGGCGGTTGCCAGGACCACCAGGGCGACGGCGACCAGGATCCAGCCCACCCAGCGATCGATGTTCTGCCAGCGCGGGATGCCCAACAAGCCGGTGGCGAGGAGCAGTCCGGCCATGGTGACGAGATCGGTGATGCCGAAGAGTCGGCCGCGCAGGCGGTTGGGCACGATACGCTGCATGAGGGCGTTGTAGCTGGCCATGACGCCGGTGGCGAAGATGCCGGAGCAGATGACCGCGGCGCCGCCGAGATGATAGGCTGTTGTGGCCGAGATCGGGGCGAAGCAGCTGAATGCCAGGAGGCTGATGGAGGCGGCGGTTCCGGCCAGTGACCAGGTGATGGCGATTTCGCTGCGGAGGGCTCCGCCGAGCATGGTGAGGATGATGGCCCCGGTGAGCATTCCCAGTCCCAAGCGGGCCTGGAATCCGCTGATCTCGGTATAGTTAGGCCGGTGGAAGACGTCGCGGACGATGGCCGGCATTGTGCTGCGTACCAAGCCGCCGCAGCTCCAGACCACGACGGCCACGACGATGAGTTGGATGACGCGGTGGTGGCTGCGGACGTAGTGGATGATCTCGGCGAGGGCGGCGGGTCCGGCGCCGGGGTGATGCCGGTGGATTTCGCGGGCAGGCGGTCGAATCAGGGTGAGGAGGAGGGCGCTGGCGAGGAACGTGCCTGCGTCCACGTGGAAGGACACTTCGGCCCGGTAGTGATCCGCCAGGTAGCCGCCGATGAGGACGGCGATCATGGTGGAGATGACGCCCAGTCCGCTGGTCATGGCGTTGGCCCGGACGAGCTGGTCCTGGCGGATGAGGGTTGGCAGCAAGGCGGAGCGGGATGGGGAGAAGAGGGCGGCGAAGATTCCGACGATCAGCAGGGGCACGAACGCCCCGACCTCGGTGAAGCCGTGGGCCTCGCCCAGTCGCCCGAAGGCCGTGACCAGGAAGGCGAAGTTGAACATGAGAGCGGCCCGCACCAGATCGGCGAAGATCATGATTCCCCGGCGGGGCAATCGGTCGGCCAGGAGGCCGGTGAACGGCCCGAGGACGAAGAACGGGAGCATGAACATGAAGGTGATGAGGGCCTCGAGTTGGGTGAGGTTGGTTGCCTGGAGGGCTCCGAGCTTCTTGAGGAGGGCCATCTCGGAGATATGGTCGCCCATGGCGCTGATGCCGTAGGCCGCCCATAGGAGCATGAAGCCGCGGTTGTGGAACAGGCCCGCTTCGGTTTCATGTCCGCGCGTATGACTCAGCGTAGGTGTGTCGGACATGGCCGTGGATTCTACGTGACGGACCGGGGAAACGCACCCTTTCAGGGGGGGGCTGATGCTGAGATCGGCGGGGTATGGTGGGTCATGGGTTGTGGATCGGAATCTGCAGCGTGGGTGAGGGTGGGGGCGATGGCGGAGGAGGGCGTGGGGCAGGCGTCCTCGCCGGGGTGTTGCCGGGTGAGCGTGGTGGTCAAGGGAAGATCAGTTGCAGAATGGTGTATGCGACTGCTGCGGCGGTGACGGCCGCCAGGGTGATGCGGGGCCAGTAGGGTTTGGCCTGTAATCTGGCGCAGGTGAACTCGACGGCCATCCAGACGGGGGCCAGGAAGAGGAGTAGCGGTCGCGTGCAGGCCAGGAACACGGAGACGGGCAGGATGATGCCGACCGCGATCCAGGCGGTGTTCGAAGGCATCTGGAAGGGCTCGGTGTGCTTGAGCCGATTGGCCTGCCAAGTTTCCCGCGGCTTGAACAATTCTCCGCACTCCGGGCAGCGTCGAGCAAGCAGGCCGGTCAGGTCGTATCCGCACTTGAGGCAACGGAGGTTCCATTCGGGCAGGATCGGTCCGCCGGGGTCGATTTGGGTGGGCGAGCCCACGCGGAGTTGGCCTCTGGGGTGTCCGGATCGGCTCATCCTGGCATTATGCCCGAAGGGTGCTGGGGGCGCCCAGCTATTGACGGGGGAGCGGATTTGGCTACGGTGGGGAGATTCGGCGTGGGCGGTGGCGAGCCTGCGATCCGTTACCTGCTGTGGTTTCGAGAGTTACGGTGTTGATCTGACCTCCGCGGGAGGGCTTTGAGGCCCGAAGACGGGGGGATTGTTTGGGGCGGCGAGTGCATGATTCTGACCCTGCAACGTTATGTTAGCCGTGAGCTGCTGAAGACCTTTGCGCTCACCGCCGTGGGGTTGACGTTGACGTTCAGCCTGTGCGGCGGGGTCATGAACATGATTCAGGCTGACGTGTTGAAGGCGGTGCAGGTGGCCAAGATTCTGGCTCTGGTTCTGCCGGTGGCGACGACGTTGACCTTGCCCGTCTCGGCGCTTTTTGCCTGTGCGATTGTGTACGGGCGGCTGGCGGCGGACCGCGAGTTCGATGCCTGCAAGGCGAGCGGCATCAACATAATCCGGCTGCTGCTGCCGGCACTCGGATTGAGCTTGTTCACGGGGGTGTTCACGTTCGCTTTCGCGAACTACCTGATCCCGCGGTTCATCGAGCAGTTGGACTCGATTGTGAAGGGGGACATGCAGAGGGTTGTGTACCAGGCGCTGAAGACCAAAGGGTACGGCAAGTTCGAGGGCTACTATCTGCATGCTGACCAGACCCATCTGTTTGATGACGGGCCGGAGCTCAAGACCATTCTGATCAAGAATGCGGCGTTCGTTCAGTTTGAGCGGGACGAGTTGACCCGTTGCGGGACGGCCGAGGCGGCCCAGTTTGACTTCTCGACCGATCCGGCGAGCAAGACCGCCACGCTGGGGGCGACGCTGAAGAAGGTTCGGCTTCTGGATCTCAGTCGCGAGCAATTGTTCGAGGACGAGGAACGGCCGTTCACGCCGGTGGGTCTCAGGACGGAGATGAAGCTGAATCCCAAGTGGCTGGATCTGTCGCAGCTCTGGTACTACCGGAAGCACCCCACCGAGCTGCCGACCGGCCGCAGTCGCATGCTCAAGTTGCAGGGTCTGGTCCGGGAGGCGCAGTTCTACCGATATGTCCGCGAGCAGATCGAGAGCCCGAAGAAGATGATCGAACTGGGTGACGGCCGGCTTCGCTACCAGATCCGAGCCGGTGCGGTTCGCTTGGACAGCGAGAGTTTCCGCCCTGAGTTGTCGAAGGTTCAAGTGGTTGAGTACTACAAGAACGGGAAGCGCACCTACGACGCGGACAGCTGCCGGATCGAAGCCACCCGGGGGGGATCGAGTGGCACGGCGCCTTATGCCGCGCTGACGCTGGGCGGGAAGGTGGTCATGGTGGACTCTTCCGATCCGAAACACAGGATTGAGCGCCGCAAGTGGGATCTGGACAGGGTTGGTCTGAGCGAATTGCTTGCGGTGCTACCGCCGATGCCGGACGATCGGACCCTGCTGGGTGACTACAGTACGCCGGCGAGCATGAAAGTGGATTTGCCGTCGGTGGGGCTGGGCAGCCGGGTGGATGACGCCCGCGAGGCGGATCGCAGGAACGTCTTCTCGGTTCGGCAGAACTTGACCGGTCTGGTGCACTCACGGCTGGCGTTCAGTACGAGCTCGCTGGTGATTCTGGCGCTGGCCGCGGCCCTGGGGATCATCTTCCGCGGCGGGCAGATGCTGACCGCGTTCGTGATCAGTTTCATTCCCGGGTTGCTGGTTGTGGTCATGAACATCATGGGGCGGCAGCTCAGCGGCAACCCGGACACGTTTGTCGTCGGCTTGTCGGTGATCTGGGCGGGCATTGCGATTGTGGCCCTTGCGGACGTGGTGGTGCTAGCGAAGTACCTGAAGCGATGAGGGGCGGCGGGTTTTTCGAGGGCTTGAGGATCTGGGGGTTTGCGGGCGTGAGGTCATTGCCCCGGCCACGGGGAAAGCTGGAGATGGAGCGTAGGCAGCGAGAAGCTGAGCGCTGACGGCTGACCGGTTTTGTTATGTTTCGCACGCTGGACCGATACCTGCTGCGGTCTTTTATCTCGAACTACGTCCTGTCGTTGTTCGTCCTGATCAGTCTGTACGTCGTACTCGATCTATTTGTCAATCTGGACGAGTTCACCGAGGACGGTGCCGGCTTCATTGACATCCTGGGCAGCGTTTTCGACTACTACGTCTACAACGTACCCGTGTATTTCGCCCAGTTGTCCGGGGTAATCACCGCTTTCGCCGCTTGCGGCACGCTGGCCCGCCTGCAGCGGCAGAACGAGATCACGGCCTTCCTGGCCTCGGGGACGAGCACCTACCGGCTGGCGGCTCCGATCATCGTTGCCGGGCTGGCCATGAACCTGCTGCTGGTCGCGAATTACGAGGTGGTTCTGCCGAGTATTGCGCCCAAGCTGGCCCGGACGCGTGATGACGTCGAGGGTGCCCGGGTTTACGAAGTCTGGTTCATCAAGGATGGTGAGAACCGGCTGATCAGTGCTCAGCAGTTCTCGCCCAAGGAGCAGCGGGCGGGCAAGCTCATTGTGATGGAGTTATCGACGGATGCGGCGGACAGGGGTGGCCTGGGAGACATTATTCTGGCGGACAAGGCGGACTGGAACGGTGCCAAGCACGGCTGGGATCTGACCAACGGTTTCCGTTACAGTGTGGCCAAGCAGGGTGAGGGGGTTTTCGGCCGGAACCGGATGGTGAAGGAACGGACTCACTTCTACCACAGCACGCTGGTGCCGGACGATCTCAAGCTCCGTCAGACGACGCAGTGGCTGGCCTTTCTGGGCACCCGCCAGTTGAATGCCCTGGCGGAGCACGGCGACGTGGATCGTCAGCGCATTGCCCAGATCAAGCACCGGCGGTTCACGGAACCGATCGGCAACATGATCCTCCTCCTGCTTGGTCTGCCGTTTTTCATGAACCGTCTGCCGACCAGCATTCTGACGCAGGGTGGCAAGGCCTTGCTGGTATGTGCAATCAGTTTCCTGATCACTTTTGCCGGGCAGCAGGTTGCCGGCACGCTCGATGTTTCCCCTGCTCTGCCGGCCTGGATTCCGATCCTCGTTTTTGGTCCGGTTGCGGTTCTGCTGCTGGACAACGTGAAGACGTAGGGCGGGCCGGTCTCATTCGGCCGCCTGGCCCTGCTGGAGGGCCCCTTCGAGCAGCAGCCAGTCGTCGTCGTCCTTGAAGGCGTTGTCGCGGGCGCTCCACCGTTGCGGGTAGTGGCCCTGGGTGAGTTTTTCGAGGAACGCCAGGAGCGGCCGCTGGGGGGGGTGATCGAGTTCGCGCCGGATGCTCGCGTCGACTTCCCAGTGGAACAACTCGCGATACTGGGCAAACCCGAAGCCATCGAAGAAGTTTTCGCTGCCGACGATGGGCAGATACCACAAACTGGGGATGCCGCGGGTGTTCTCGCGGATGGGCACCTCGAGCTTCAGTTGCTGGATCATGGCGGCCAGTTCGGGGTCTTGCCGGGCGCGATCCTCGAGTTGGTGGAGGGTGGGGAATCGGACCGGCGGGCTGACGAACAGGACCGGTTTGTGCTGGAGGGTGGCGACCACGATCTCATGGGGGGTGCCCACGCTGTAGATGTTGGTCGGGCAGAAGGCGATGATGAAATCGCTGATATCGACCATTCGCAGGTCGATGTGGACGGTCTCGCCGAAGGCGGCGGCGCACTTAGCCCGGGCGGCGGCGCCATGTGCTCCCCAGGCGAAGGTCCAGTTGTCGCGGATTTCGAGGCTTCGTTCATCCTCTTCGCCATACCCGTGCAGGCCGCGCACGGCGGGCTTGTGCCACGGGTCGAAGACGGTGACACCGTGGTGGGCCAGGAATTCGCTCACGCGCACCCGCCAGCCGGACTTTTTTTCGTCGGCCCGCGAAGCCACCCAGTCCATTGGACCGGAAAGGTAGGCTCGAGCCCCGTGGAGCAGATTCCTGCCCAATGTATTCTTGGCCATGGTTATCCTCGTTGTCGCCTGTCGGGCGGCCGAATGCCCGGGCTGGGCGGATGGCGCATGGTCGTCCCACAGGCGAAGTGTATTGTATCGGCAGGACGCGAGATGGAAGCCGATCTCTCGGATTGGGGAGCGGGAATGGAGCTCAGCCGGGTTGGTCTGGGGGGGGGAGGGGTGGGGTGGCGGCGTTTCAGCTTCGGGATGGGCGAGGATGGGCGGATCATGCGGGGTTGGCGTACATGCCGGGGGTGGAGCGGGGCTTTTCGAATCGGGCTTGCAGGGCAAGCCGGGCGGGCTATAATTCATAAGACGTCTGACGTCTTATTGGCTGGTGATGGTTTCGGTCGGGCGGGTTGCGGGTCTGGTTGGGGTTGGGGAGGTGACTGGTCGGGGGCCTGAGCGCTGGAGGCGGTGGTCGTCGTTTTCTGGGCATGGTGTTCGGGGCGGCCGGTACCAGCATTTAGAGCATTTGGGGGCCGGGGACAAGTCGGAAGTCGGCGATCGAGTCATGGCGGTTGTGGTTGGCGCGGAGGTCAACGGTGATGTTGCGTCGCACGTGCCGAGGGTTCACGCTGATTGAGGTGCTGGTGGTGGTCAGCCTCATCGCCCTGCTGATCGCGGTTCTTGTGCCGTCGCTTGCGAATGCCCGGGACCAGGCTCAGACGGTGGTGTGCAAGACGCGTTTGCGGGAGCTGTATTACGGCCACCTGTATTACGCTCACGAGCAGAAACAGTTTTTCCCGCACTACGAGTGGTGGTTGTGGGACGCGCATCCGATCCCGAGCTACAACTATCCGGAAGCGATGATGTATTACTATCCGGACCTGTACGCCAAGACGGGGGGCAAGTACCCGTCGGACTCGAGCCGGTGGGTTGAGTTCGGCCAGATTCACAAGTACATGAAGGACAAGGAAATGTACTTCTGTCCGAAGGACAGGAAGCGGCGGATCGGGGTGGCCATCGGGGCCGGCGGGGCTTACGGCAACAAGCCGATTCACAGTTACTCGCGGGTGCTGGAGACGCATTATTTCTCACTCTGGCATGTCAAAGGCAACCGCAACGTAAGCCCGCAGGAGGGGGTGCTCGACGCGACCGATTTTCTGTCGATTGATCGCATCACGCCCAAGAATCTGGGCGGGGAGGCGTCGACGTATCTCAGCGAGTTTTATGGCAAGCCCACGCGATGCAGGACGACGCCGGACCGGGTTGCGTTGTTGTTCGAGGAGTGGCCCAACGGTGAGGGGGACTCGTTGATCTCGACGGACCGTTCCGCCGCGAGCAGTTCGCTGGTTTCGATGGACAATGGCACGAGTTTTCCGGCGTTGGGCGACTTCTTCGCCATGCGTCACCGGCGGCAATCGAATGTTCTGTACTGGGACGGTCACACGGCGATGGCCGACGCCCGGTGCAACAATCACACCAAGGATCGGATGGCGGCTTACGTGATCATGGGTGCCGGCCGGTAGGCGGTCTGGGCCTGGGGGGGGCGGGCACGTTGTCGGCCGTCGCGGGCTCAAGGTCGGGCTCAGTCGAGCTGCTTGCGGAACCTGGTGAGGCTGAGGCCGAGGATGACCAAGCAACAGATCACCAGCCCGGTGATATGGGGTAGGAGGTCGGTCGCGTCGGCCGCGCGGAGGATGACGCCGCGGAGGATTTCCACGAAGTAGGTTACGGGGAGGAGGCAGCTGATGAGGTAGATGGGGAGGGGCATTTCGGAGCGTGGGAACATGAAGCCGGACAGCAGCACGGAGGGCATCATGATGAGGAACGCGAACTGCATGGCCTGGAGCTGGGTGGTTGCCAGGGTGGAGATCAGCAGCCCCAGTCCGAGGGCGGTGACGATGAACAAGGACGACAGGAGGATGAGCAGCGGGAGGCTCCCGTGGATTGGCACCTTGAAGACGACGTTCATACCCACGAGGATGACGAGGAGTTCGGTGAGGGCCAGGAGGGCGTAGGGGATCAGCTTGCCGAAGAGCAAGGCGGCGCGGCCGACGGGGGTGACGAAGAGCTGTTCGAGGGTTCCCTGTTCGCGTTCCTTGACGATGGAGAAGCTGGTCATGAAGACCAGGACCAGTTGCAGGATGATGGCGATCAAGCCCGGGACGAAGAAGTGAGAGCTTTCGAGGTCGGGGTTATAGAGCAGGCGGGCCCGGGCCTCGATTGGCAAGGCTGGCCGTCCGCGAGGATCGCGTGAGGGGGCGATTTGGGCGGCCTCGACCACGGCCTTGGCCTTTCCGGTGGAGAGCTGGACGACCAGGAGGCTTACTGCGTTCAAGGCCGTGCTGGCGACCTGTGAATCGCTGCCGTCGATGAGCACCTGGACGTGGGCCTGTTCGCCGCGGAGCAGGCGTTCGGAGTAGTCGGCGGGGATGAGGATTGCGGTTTTGGCTCGCCCGCTGGTCATGGCGTGTTGGAGTGTTTGCCTATCTGCGGTCTGTTCGATGACGCGAAACGTTCGCGTGTTGCACATGGCATCGATCAACCGGCGGCTCTCCTGCCGGCGGTCCAGATCGAAGACTGCGAGGGGGATGTTGTCGATGGTGACGTTGATCGCGTAGCCGAAGAGGGTCAATTGGAGTATGGGGACGAACAGGGCGAAGATGAGGGTGGAGCGGTCCCGGCGGATGTGGGAGAATTCCTTGAGCAGGATGGCCCGGAAGCCGTTCATGAGGCCCCTCCCGCCGCCCGCTGGCGGCTGAGGAGGACGAACACGTCTTCCAGGGTGGGTCCGATGGTGCGGAAGGTGGCCGCCGAATCGTCTGGGGCGATGCTGGCCAGGAGGTTTTGCGGGGGAAGGGTTTCCATGACCAGGACGTGCAAGGCGGTTCCGAACAGGGTGGCGTCGCGGACGGCGGGCAGTTTCCGGCAGCGGGCCAAGGCGGCGGGCGGATCGGCGCAGACGACCTCGAATCGTCGGGTGCCGGCGGGCATGACCGCGGGCAGGGCCTTGAGGTCGGCGGGTTCGCCGAGGGCGATGAGTTGTGACAGATGGATGTATCCGACGTGGGTACAGCGTTCGGCCTCGTCCATGTAGTGGGTGGTCACGAGCATGGTGACGCCCTGATGCGACAAGGTGAAGAGCAGATCCCAGAGATCCCGGCGGGCGACCGGATCGATGCCGGCGGTGGGCTCATCGAGGAAGAGCATTTCCGGTTCGTGGATCACGGCGCAGGCCAGGGCCAGGCGTTGTTTCCAGCCTCCGGAGAGATGTCCGGCCAGGCGGTCGGCGTAGGAGCCCAAGCCGGTCAGTTCCATAACGTGTTGTTCTCGTTCCCGCTGGCGGGCGGTATTGAGGCCGTAGATCATGCCGTAGAATCGCAGGTTCTCGGTCACGCTGAGGTCGGCGTAGAGGCTGAATTTCTGGGACATGTAGCCGATTCGGCGTTTGATGGCCTCGGGGTGACGGCGGATATCGATGCCCAGCACGCTGCCCTGTCCGTCGCTGGGTCGGAGGACGCCGCAGAGCATACGGATCAAGGTGGATTTGCCTGATCCGTTTGGGCCGAGCAGGCCGAAGATGCTCGCTCGGGGGACCTGGAAGCTCACCTCGCGGACGGCCACGAAGCTGCCGAACCGGCGGGTGAGGCTGGTGGTGTGGATGACTGCCTGGTTCATGGGTTGGCGGCCTCTCCCAGGAGGACGTCAGCGGCCATCCCGACGCGGAGCCGGTCCAAGCCTTGGTCGAGGTACACCTTGATCCGGAACACCTGCTTGCTGCGTTCCTCTGGGGTCTGGACATTTCGGGGGGTGAATTCGGCTTCCTGGGCGAGGAAGGTGAGGCGTCCCTGGAATTGCTCGGTTGGGAAGCTATCCACGCGGATGGGTACTTTCTGTCCGAGTTGGACCTGTCCGAGGCGTGATTCTGGGAGATAAGCTCGGACCCAGAGGCTGGTCTTATCCAGCAGTGAGACGGCGGGTGCGTTCATGGCGACCAGGTCGCCGGGATGGAGATCGATGGCCTCGACCGAGCAATCGCAGGGTGCGATGACCACGAGTTCTCTGAGTCGCACTTGGATTGCGGCCACTCTGGCCTGGGCGGCCATGACCTGGGCGGCGGCCTTGGCGAGGTCCTCAGTCCGGAATCCGGCCTCCAGGAGCCTCATGGCCTGTTCGGCCTCAGCCAAGGCGGCCTTGGCCTCGGCCAGATCCTCCTTTCGGGAGCCTTCCTCGAGCAGGGCGAGCTTGAGTTGGGCTGCGGCGGTATCCGCCTTTGCCGCTTTGAGCTGGCGGATGGCCAGGTCGAGTTCGATTTTGGGTGCGGTGCCCTGTTTGCGGAGTGATTCGACGCGTTCGTGCTCTGATTCGGCCAGTTCGAGGCCGGCCTTTGCCCGATTGAGTTCTTCCCGGGCGATCTCGATCTCCCGAGGGCGGGGGCCGGCCACCAGTTTTTCGTGGATTGCGGTCATGCGGTTGAACTTGGCCCGGGCCTGTTCGATCTCCTGGGGGCGATTGCCGGCCTTGAGGCGGGCGTGATCGGCCTGGCTGGCGGCCAGTTCGGCTTCGGCCTGTTTGAGTTGCTCCTGAAGATCGAAGGGATCGATGCGGAACAAGGGGGTGCCGGCCTTGACTTGCTGGCCCTCGACGACGCTGACCTCGGCGACCCGCCCGCCGACGCGGGAGCCGACGCGGATGAGATCGGCTTCCACGAACCCGGAGACGACGAGGGCCTGTGGTTTGTGTTGCTGCCAATACAACCAGCCGAGGACACCGAGGCCGACCAGGACGGCAAGTCCGAGCGCCTTGCGCATGAGGATTCACCTCCGAAGGAGCTTGCCCATCTTAGCGTGTGGTCTTTCATTTGTAACGAGGTGAATGAGACGCAAAATTCCCGTTGCAATTAATCCCGCGGCTGATAAACTGTGGGCCGCGGTCCGATAGTGTCGGCCTTGCCGGGTCTTGCGGCCGTTGTGGCGAACGCGAGCCAAGGGAGTGGCGGGAAGCAGTTTCACCACCACACGTCAAGAGGATTGCGGGCATGAGCGAGAACACCAAGGGCGTCGTACTTGTTGTTGATGACGAGCCACTGAAGAGAATCACGCTGCAGATTGAGCTTTCGCAAGCGGGTTACACGGTCCTGGATGCCACCGATGCCGAGTCTGCGCTCAGGCATCTGCAGGCCCGGCCGGTGGACGTGGTGGTCACCGATGTTCGGATGCCCCAGATGGACGGGCTGCAGTTTCTCGAGCAGATCAAGGTGCACTGGCCGCACACCCACGTGATCCTGATGACCGCTTACGGGACAGTTGATGCTGCGGTGACGGCGATCAAGCGTGGTGCCCAGGACTACCTGACGAAGCCTTTTGCGACGGAGGTGCTGATCCGCAAGCTGGACGGTTTAAGGGCGGCCGGAGTTCTGGGCCGGGCGGCGGAGGCCCAGCCGGCGGGCGGCGAGCAGGCTGGTCCGCTCATTGGCTACAGTTATGCGGGGGCCCAACTCTGCCGGCAGGTGCGTGAGTTGACCGGCAACGACTGTGCCGTCCTGCTGCAAGGTGAGACCGGGACGGGCAAGAGCCTCGTCGCGCAGACGGTGCATCAGCTCAGCCGTCGGGCCCAGAAGCCGTTTCTGGTGCTGGACTGCGATTTGTGCCCGGCGCCCAAACTGGAGATGGACCTGCCCGCCAAGTTCGAGGAGGCCGCGGGCGGGACCTTGTTTCTTCAGAACGTAGACACTCTGCCCTCGGAGATCCAGGGTCGGTTGCTGTATCTGGTGGACCGGATGCAGACGCCACAGGGTGGCGAGCTCGATGTTCGCCTGATCTGCGCGACCGGCTGCGACCTGAAGTCTCTGGTTGACTCGGGTGGATTCCGCAAGGACCTCGCGTATCGCATCTCGACCGTCACGGTGACCGTACCACCGCTTCGCGATCGCCGCGAGGACATCGTTCCGCTGTCCGAGGAGTATCTGCGGAACAGAGCTCAACGGACCGGCGGGCAGACGCTGCGTCTTGCCGCGCAGGCGACGGAGGCCATGCTCGCCTATCACTGGCCCGGCAACATTCGCGAGCTGGAGCATGTTCTCGAGCGGGCCGCGGCCCTGACCAGCGGCGGCCAGATCGAGCTTCGCGACGTTCTCCTCCCGGAGGAGTCTGCCCGCTTGACCTCGACCAGTGCGGCCGCCGACGCGGTTCGTCCGCCAGCGCTGACCGAGACGATCGCCGACATTGAACGGACGCTGATCGATTCCGCCCTCCAGCGGGCTGCCGGCAACCAGGCTCGGGCGGCCCAGATTCTCGGCATTCCCCGCACCACCCTGCGTGACAAGATGACCAAGTACGGCATGGTCGGCACTTCGCAGGGCAAGAACGACCTCGGGACCTGAGGCCGAGTCGTTCACCTATCGGGCTAACATGAACGTGGAGGTCATGGTCCGGGCGAAGGGGCGGATGGTGAACCCGGGCGGCGGGAGGTGTTTGAGTCAATCCATTAGGTGTGGGGCAGAATCGGCATCTTGCCGGTTGAGTGACAAGGTGGAAGCCTGTCCCACACTCCTGGCTGAGACAGGCACTGGTACTCCTGGCTGAGACAGGTTCTGGCCGGATATCCTGACCATGGCGGCGGGCGGGAGTGGTTCGTTCCCGGACTCGTTCAAGCCTTGATGTGATCCGTACCGTTATCCAACGGAACGAGGCGGTGATGAGACTTGACCTGCTCTTCACGGTGATCGTGTGCGTAGCGATCTTCCCGCCGACTCTCTGGGGACAGGCCCAGGCCGAGGCACCGAGGAAGATCCTGGAGGACTTCGAAAACGGGCGGGACGGGTGGAGTTACGTCGATGGCCGGGAGTTTCCGGGGGCGAAGGGATCGCTGGCCCTTGACACGACGGTGGCTCATGGGGGCAAGGCCTCTTTGAAGCTTGAGGCGGACTTTACCGCCGGCGGCGCTTACGTTGGGACGTACCGCGATCTTGACCGGCTCAAGGATGAGGATTTCAAGGCGATCCATCTGTGGATCAAGGCGAATCACGTTACCCGCATGGGCGTGCGTATCGTCGACAGCACCGACCAGTGCCACCAGAAGGATGGTGGAGTCGCCCTGGCCGCGACCGCGGACTGGCAGGAAGTGGTTCTGAAGATTGCGGATCTGGTGGGTGGCGAGCACTGGGGCGGGGCCAATGACGGCAGATGGCACGGACCGGCCAAGGGGCTGGGCATCAACATTGGCAAGGACGCGGCCACCGCCCGGACGGGAACGAGTTCCATTCAACTGGATGATATCGAGGTTGTTCCCGGGCCCGTGATGGACGGGCATCCGACCCTGCATTCGGTGGTTCCGGATCGGCCCTCCTGCCGCCCTGGTTTCGAGGTTGCGGTCGGTTATCGCTGGGATGCCGAGCCGCTGGGCAGTGACCACCGTGTTTTCGTTCACCTTCTGAACGCTGGCGGGAAGATGGTGTTCCAGTCCGACCATGCGCCTGCTGAGTCGACCTCGATCTGGTCCGGACGCGTCGAGTACAAGAACCGGATTTACGTGCCGATCGACGGCCCGGAGGGCGAGTACTTGATCGTGGCGGGTCTTTATCGCGGGGGAAGGCGTGTGGTTCTCAAGGCGGGGGATGGGGTCACGGCGTTCAGGGATGATCCCACCGCCTTCCAGGTGGGCGTGCTCAAGGTTGACTCTCGGGCGCCGATTCCGCGGCTGACCGGGCCCAAGTTGAACCTGGACGGTTACGTCATGACCTTCGACGACGAGTTCCGGGATCTCAGCATCTCGGCGGCCGGTCCGGGGACGCGATGGTTCACGGCCACGAAGGAGAATTTCGGCGACGCCCGCTTCATGCCCCAGAAGGACGGTTTTCCGTTCTCGATTGTCAAGGGTGTTCTGCCGGACAAGCCGGTTCTGCGGATCGAAGCTGCCAAGAAGGACGGGCACTGGTGCAGCGGCATCATGGCCTCCGCCGACCCCAAGGGGGGCGGTTTTTCCCAGAAGTTCGGTTACTTCGAGATGCGGGCCAAGTTCCCCGCGAGCCCGGGCATGTGGCCGGCGTTCTGGCTGCTCGGCCAGCCGTCGCTCGCCGACCGGTCCAGGACCAACCCGGAGATTGACGTGGTGGAGTGGTACGGCGCACTCCCGAACCTGGTCATGTCCACCATGCACCTCTGGCGGCCGAACGGCAAGCATACGGCCGTCGGGGACCACATCAGCGTGCCGGGTCTGACGGAGGGATTTCACCGCTACGGGGTACTGATCGACGAGGACAATGTGAGCTACTACTTTGACGGCATCCAGACCCAGCAGCAGAAGACGCCGGAGGAAGCCAAGGTTCCGCTGTACATGCTGGTTAACCTGGCCATGGGCAGTGGATGGCCGATCGACAAGGCCGTGAGCCCCTCGTACCTGTACGTGGACTATGTCCGGGCCTATGCCAAGAAATGAACTCGGTGGGAAACGGGTGGGACCGCTCCCGTTCGGTGGCGTGAGGGTCCGGTCTCGCTTTGGTGGACTCGGTGTTATCCGGTTGTCGATTGGCGTGAGAGTGGGCTTCCTGCGGCGGCGGCGCTTCGGTTAGACTACGCCGTCATTCGGCTTCCGGGGATTGACAGCCGCCGGCCGAGGGCTGATCGCCAGATGCCGGCGTCCGGGTACCGACGTTCGCCCCTGGCCGGGGGCCGGCAGCTGATTATTTGTCTGGAGTCCACACTGTGTTGCAGACTCTCCCTGTCGCGGTTATTGGCACCGGTCACATGGGTCGTCATCACGTGCGCATTTACCATGAGCTGGCCGAAGCGGAGCTGGTGGGGATCGTCGACCTGGACGAGGCCCGTGGGGTGGAGTTGGCCGCGAAGTTCAAGACCAAGGCCTACACCTCGATAACCCCGCTGCTTGGCAAGGTGAAGGCGGTGAGTGTGGCCGTCCCCACGGTTGCGCACCTGGCCGTGGCCCGGCCTTTCCTGGAGGCGGGTGTGGCGGTGCTGATCGAGAAGCCGCTGGCCCCGGACACAGCGACGGCGGGCGAACTGCTCGAGATCGGCCGGCGGCATGGAGCGCTATTGCAGGTCGGGCACACTGAGCGGTTCAATCCGGTGGTCCGGGCGATGAGGAGCATGCAGGTCTCGCCGCAGTTCATCGAGACTCATCGCATCAGCCCGTTCACTTTTCGTTCGGCGGACATTGGCGTGGTCATGGACATGATGATCCACGACATTGACATTGTGCTCTCGCTGGTGAAGGCGAAGCCGGCTCGGGTGGAGGCGGTGGGGGTGAGCGTGCTTGGCCGGCACGAGGACATTGCCAACGCCCGGGTGATCTTTGAAGGCGGGTGCGTGGCCAATCTGACCGCTTCGCGTCTGGCTCTGAAGACCGAGCGCAAGATCCGGGTTTTCAGCCAGGAGGCCTATCTCTCGCTCGACTATCAGAAGAAGAGCGGTATCGCGATCAAGAAGGACGCGAACCTGGACCTGCTGAAGTTTGCCCGCGAGCACAAGGCTGAGGATCTCTCGCAGCTGGCCGGCACCGACTTTGGCTCGATGGTCAAGGTTGAGCCGCTGGTGGTGGATGATGTTGAGCCGCTGCGAGCGGAACTGCAGTCGTTTCTGCATTCGGTTCGCACGGGTGAGAGGCCGGCGGTGACTGCCGAGGAAGGTGCCGCGGCGGTCGATCTGGCCGAGCGGATCACGATGGCGGTCAAGGAACACAACTGGCAGATCAAGTAGGCTGGTCAGGAGCCCCGGGGCGGATGTCCCTTGACGTTCTTGAGATGTTCCCGCAGGGCGGGGAGCTTCGCAGGTGGAACCAGTTCGTCCCACTCCAGGAGCGGCTTGACCGGCTGGAGTGCTGTGGCGGTGCGAAGTCGCAGGGTGATGATCTGCTGGGGGCGGACGGGGAATTTGTATGTCGGGCCGCCGTCGAGGCTGTGGGGATGATCGCCGACCAGGCTGGTGAGGGCGGCGTTGGTGTGCGGCAGATCGACGGTGACTTCGGCGATACCTGCCTGGCCGATGGTCTCGAGCAATCTGATTTCGATGTCCTGGCCGTCGCGGCGCATGACCTCGACGATGAGGTTGTCGGAGGTATGCACGAACGAGGCGGTTGCGACCGGTCTGCAGCGATCGGCCAGGATGACCGGGCAGTTGTATTCCCAGGCCAGCTGCGGGATTCGGGCGGCCGGCCAATCCGTGTCGTGGGCCACGAGGGCGTACTCGAAGCGGTGCGAGCCTTTGCCGCTGAGCCAGGCATTGGGATAGCCGTTGTACTTCTCGGTGGCATTGAGCAGGTACAGGACGGGGGTTCGGTCGTTGATTTCCCGTCCGGTCAAGCCGCGGTCGAGGATTGCGACGCCGCCTTTGCCGGGCGAGGCATAGTCGCTCCAGCGCACTGCCGGGGTGATGCCCTGCACCTGGCCGTCGTCCCGGGAGAAGCCGAAGGGTATGCCGCGGCGGATCTCGGCGGGGGTTTCGGCGAGGGGGAATTCGGCGACGACGACGGTCCGGTTGGGGATGTCGTTCAGTTGCGTCTCGAATTCGATGCGTGGATGGTTCTTGAAGAAGCGGGTGATGCGTCGTCCGGTTCCACCTCCGTAGAACTCGCCTTGAGCCTCGACGGTCATCGCCAGCGGTCCCTCGGTGACGGTAACGGTGGACCTGGAGTCGCTCGAGGTGGCCAGTCGGGGTCGTTTCGGGCGGGCCTCGGTGAAGTCACCCGGATCGCTATCGCCGACGTGTTTCTCGGCGACCAGGACGTTGGCCGGCCCGCCGAGCATCTGGCGTCCGGACGGTTTCAGCTTGAGGCTGGTCAGGGCCCCGGTGGATGCGTCCAGTTGAGCGGTGTAGAAGTTGGTTTCGACGACCGGCGGCAACGCGATGGTTTTGGGGGCCGGTGCCGCCCCGGTTCTGGTCTCGACGCCGAGGAGTCCGGTTGGGGGCACGTCGAGGCGGCACAGCGTCATCCCGTTGCCGGTGGCCTGGCAGAGCCCGTCGGCGAGGCGTGTTCCGGGGGGCAGTTTCAGGCAGAGCGGATCGGTGCGGTGCCAGTTCGCGGGGTTGAACAGGGTGACATTCGCGTCCTGGCCGGCGAGCTTGCGGGCGGCGGCATCCAGGGTGGCGGCGCTGGTGCGTTCGACCCACTCGAAGCGGTCGCGCGCGTCCCATGAGGTCTGGTGTTCGAATACCATGCCGCCGGCGGCTCCCCAGAGCGTGTTGCGGTCCATATTCAGCAGCATCAGCAGCCACGCGTGATAGAGTTGCTGCGCGGGGTACACGAAGTCGCTCTTGAGGCTGGCGATGGTGGCCAGGGTTTCGGCAGCTTGCAGGGCGTGTTCGTCACGGCGATACCAGCTCTTCACTCGCGGGTTCTGAATCCAGAAGGAATCGAAAGTGAAGTTCGTGCTGACGCGGACGGTGGGCAACTCGAGCTTGCCGGATTTGATGTCGGGCAGCACGGCATCGACATACGACGACAGGGTACTGAAGCGCAGGTCACAGTCAGGGCGGTAGTTTTTCCATTCTTTCAGGAGTTCGGTCGGGTTCTCGGGCCGTGCCGGGGCCAAGGCGTAGTCGCCGTAGCCGCCGAGGATGAGCACGGGGAGTCCGGGGGGCGTGTAGCCGACCTTTGAAGCGATAGCCCCGGCCATGCTGCGTAGCTGGGCTGGGTTCAGGGGCTCCCGGGCCGCGTAGCATCCGCCGATGTCGTCGGAGTAGTGGCCCGGCACGAGGGTGAGGATGCGTGAGCCATCCGGGGATTCGGACCAGAAGATGCTCTTGTCGGTCCGGTTGCGGCGAGTGTAGATGAGGGCTTCGAGTCCGAGCTGAGCGCACAACTGGGCCATCTGGTAGTGGGTACCGCACACATCGATCGCCCAGCAGAACCGCGGCCGGGCTCCCATGACCTGCTGCTGCCAGCGAAGTCCCTCGATGCCCATTCTGGCCAGGGCCTCGCCGCCGGAGAGATTGATCGTCGGTTCGAGGAAGAATGCGTTGACCAGTTCGACCCGGCCCTGGGCGATGCGTTCTTTCAGCTCGGCGAAGCGCCGCGGCTGGAAGTTGCGGATGGCGATCATGTTATTGCACTCGGAGAGGGCGAAGCAGTAATTGGCGTCATCGCGGACGCGGTCGAGGTGGTCGAGGTAGCTGTTGGCGCAGTAGTTTCGCTCAGTGGACCAATTGGTGAGCCAGCCGCAGCTGGCGGGGTGGAAGTTGGGTACCACGAAGGCCCGAGCGGGCAGAGGGGGGGACTTCTGCCGGCGTTCGGCGGCGGTGCGGGACCGATAGGCGTCATAGTCTCGGGCCGGTATCAGCCGCAGCCACACCAGGTTCATGACCGCCTGGCCGGGTTTCCTGGTGGGTTTGAGGGAGAGGGCGAGGGGGCCGGCGCGCCCGACCCTCAGGGTGCCGATCCTGGCAATCTCGTGGTCGAGCCAAGTGCCGGTATGAACCGCGATGGTGCCCAACAAGGTTTGCCCGTCGAGTGCGACCTCGAACGTACTGCCTTCCGAGCCGGCGTGGCAGGAGTATCGCATCTCCACGACGTACTCGCCGGAGCGATCCAGTACTACCTGCCAGGAGAGCCATTCCGCCCCATCGGTCCAATAGCAGATATTGCCGACGCCCTCGAGCACCATGAACCGGGCAGTCTGGCCGTGGATAACCGCGGTGCCGGCGTCGAGCTGGAGAATCCCGTCGGCCAGGGGCTTGACCACCGCCGGGGCAGGCGTGGCCTGCTGGGCCGGGGTGCTCGGTCCGGCCAGGGCCACGGCCAGAATGCAGGGGACGAGGTGGCCAGACCGCCGGCGGGGCTGCAGCTCGTTTGTCGAACGCGATGCTACCGAAGCCGCGGTGGTCGCCGCCGAGGCGAAGCGAAGTGATAAGCGCATGTCCGGTCCTTTCGTGTTGCTGAGGCTTCCGTGGGTATGGGTGCCTGGCCCGATCATCGAGGATCCTGCCCGCGCATCCGGCTGTGGGCGCCGGTTGTCCAGGATAGCGTGGGTGGATACAGGATCAACTTACGGTCCATGTCCGGTCGCCCTGCTTGCTGCCCGGGATGGGCGGCTTCAGCCGGATGGCTGGGGTGGGAGCGGTTCCATCGTGTGATCGTGACTGGGCGGGTGTCGACGGTGATGGGCTGCCGGTTGTGGTGTCACGGAGGGTGCGGTCCTCGCATGGCCGGGGCGGGCGTGGGCATAGACGGCGTCGTGCCGAAGCGGGGCTGCGGTCAGAGCCCCTTGCGTATTGCGGGGGGGGTTGGGCGTGTCCTTGCGGTTTCGAGGGGCCGGCGGGTGGGAGGGTTGGGCGACGTCGGCCGGCCGGTGGGCTCCAGTCGTTTTCTGACGTTCGAAACTGCCTGATTATCGGACTTATGTCATAGGCGCTTGCCAAGCGGGGATGGCGCCGCGATAATGCCGGTTTACGATTGGTGTCTATGGACAGCCTCGGTCGGACGGCAGGTTTGTCATGGAGAGCGTCGACCGGGGTTTTTGTTTCGCCCTGATGGAGTACCTGCGTTTTCATCGGTGGTGAGGTCAGAGTGTAAGGACAGACTGCCGTGATTCGAAAAGAAGCCCCGCCCGAAGGCAAGGCCTTCAAGGCCCTGGAGAAGATTCCCACGACCATTTGTGGGTCTGACCTAGACGCGGCCCTGCGTGTGGCCGGCATCCTTGCGGATGTCATCCGGAGGCACAACCGGGAAGGCAAGCGAACGGTGCTCGGTCTGGCCACGGGTCACACGCCGATCAACGTGTATCGCGAGTTGATTCGCATGCATCGCGAAGAGGGGCTGGACTTCAGCAAGGTGATCTCGTTCAACCTTGACGAGTACTATCCGATGCCGCCGGACAGCATTCAGAGCTACCACCGGTGGATGAAGGAGAATTTCTTTGATCACGTCAACATTCCCGCGGCGAGCATCAGCATGCCCGACGGGGCGTTGAAGGAAAGCGAGATTGCCTCGTTCTGCGAGGGCTACGAAGCAAGGATCAAGGCGGCCGGGGGCATCGACGTGCAGATCCTGGGCATTGGTCGGACCGGGCATGTTGGGTTCAACGAGCCGGGATCGTCGCGTGAATCGCGGACCCGGGTGATTTCGCTGGACCGTGTGACCCGCATGGACGCCGCTTCCGACTTCTTTGGGGAATCGAATGTGCCCAAGCAGGCGATCACGATGGGCGTGGGGACGATTCTCGATGCCCGGCAGGTGCTGCTCATGGCGTTTGGCGAGCAGAAGGCGCCGATCATCCGGAAGGCGGTTGAAGGGCCGATTACCGACTCGGTCGCGGCCAGTTTCCTCCAGGAGCATCCGAACGCGCAAATCTTCGTAGACCCGGCGGCGGGCGGTGACCTGACTCGGGCGGACACGCCGTGGTTGCTGGGTGAGATCGAGTGGAGTCCGGAGTACCAGCATCGAGCGGTGATCTGGCTTGGGCTGCTGACAGGGAAGAGCATTCTGAAGCTCGACCAGAACGATTACGACGAGCATCACCTGGCCTCGCTGGTCCGCAAGGCCGGTCCGGTGGACGACCTCAACGTGAAGGTTGGCCGCCGGCTGTGGGAGACGATTGTCCGGCGGGGCATGGCCCCCACCGGCAAGAAGATGATCTGTTTCAGCCCCCACCCGGACGATGACGTTATCAGCATGGGTGGCACGCTGAGCGAGTTTGTCTGTGCGGGCAACGAGGTTCACACCGCTTACATGACCAGCGGCAACATCGCCATTTTTGACGACTACGCGCGGCAGATGCTCAATTTCTGGTCGGACCTGAACCACATTTTCAAGTTTGAGACCAAGAGGACCAGCGAGTTTGTCAAGAAGGTAAAGGAGTTTTTTACATCTAAGGCTCCGGGGGCGGTGGACATCCCGGAGGTTCAGATCATCAAGGACTGGATCCGGCGTAACGAGGCTGCGGCCGCCTGCCGCTGGATGAAGATCCCCTTCAAGCACATTCATTTTCTGAACATGCCGTTCTACCAGACCGGCGAGGTCAGGAAGCGGCCGATTGGCGAGGAGGATGTGACGCTGGTGCTTGACGTTCTGGGTGAGGTTCGGCCGGATTGGGTTTTCCTGGCCGGCGAGATGGCCGACCCGCACGGCACGCACCGGCTCTGCGCCGAGGCGATCTTCCAGGCTCTTCGCCGGCTGTCGAAGGAAGAGTATCCGGAGGCGGTCTGGCTTTACCGTGGGGCCTGGCAGGAGTGGGACGTGGACATGATCGACATGGCCGTGCCCCTATCCAAGGCCCAGGCCACGCACAAGATCTTCGGCATCTTCAAGCACCAGTCGCAGAAGGACAAGGCCCTGTTCCCCGGCCCGTACGACGATCGCGAGTTCTGGCAGCGAGCGGAGGCTCGGAACAAGGAGACCGCCGGCAAGTACAATGCGCTCGGGCTGCCGGAGTACTACGCGATTGAAGCGTTCGTCCGCTACACAGACGTCTGAGACCAACCCCCGTCGACGTGGATGATCTGGCCGGTGATGTAGTCTCCCTCGATGACGAGGAAGCGCACGACCGCGGCTATCTCTTCGGGCGTTCCTTCGCGGCTCAGGGGCACACGGGCGATGAGACGGCTGCGCAGTTCCTTGTCGACATCCTGGGGAAAGACGGCGATACCGGGAGCGACGGCATTGACGGTGACTTGGGGGGCGAGTTCCAGGGCGAGGGTTCGCGTCAGGTTGGCCAGAGCCGCCTTGGAGGCGCAGTATGGCCCATAGGCTTTCACCGGACGGTCGGCGAGCATGTCCACCAGATTGATGATCCGGCCGCCACCTGCGGACTGCATGAGTGGAGCGGCGGCCCGGGCCAGGAGGGCGGGGGCGATGACATTGACGCGGAGCATGGTGTTCCAGGCGGCCGCATCGGCCTGTGCCAGGGGTGTCTTGCTGAACACGGAAGCGTTGTTCACCAGGATGTCGAGCCGGCCGAGGCGATCGACGGTTTGATCGATGACGTGCTGCGGGGTGGCCGTTTTGGCCAGATCGCCGCTCACCAGGGCCGTTCTGCGTCCCAGCCGTTGGATCTCGGCGGCGAGGTTGCGGGCTTCTTCGTTGGAGGTCCGATAATGGATGGCCAGATCGCAGCCTGTCCTGGCGAGTTCCAGGGCGATTGCTCTTCCCACCCTTCGAGCTGCGCCGGAGACCAGGGCGACCTTTCCGGTGACATCCATGGGGTCATGGTACCCTAAAGCCGGAGGAGATGCGCGGGCCGGTTGCTGGCTGCCGTTTGGGGTCTCGGGATGGTGGCGTGTAAGGATCTGGGTTGGCCGGTCAATCGAAGAAGGGGCTGTAACGATTGAAGCCGGAGGCGGCTGGGTGGGTTTTTGGCGAAACAAGATGGCTTTTGGGGCGTCTATGGAGAAGTAAGGCTTTTGACGGAGTGGGCAACGACGCAGCCGGGAGGGGGTCGGCGAGTCAGGGGCGTGGTCCGTCGGACACGCCGTGGAAACTGTAACCATTTATGGGAGAATGTGTTGCAGTTTTTCGGATGGACAACCGATGAAGGAATGAAGTATACTTGAGGCGGAGGGCCTGCGCGCCCGCTCGCGAGGGAGTGTTCTAGTCATGACGGCTCGGCGATGGTGGGTATCCAGGATGATCGCTCCGGTCCTGGCCATCTCCCTGCTCTGGATGGCGGGTTGCCCTGGCACAGGCGGCAGCGAGCAGACCTATCCGCTCACGAACGCGGTGGTGAAAGGCATCCAGGCCGGCACCCGGGTTGCCAGTGTACCGAACAACAACGACGCCCTGGTTGCCGGGGTACATGATCTGGTGAACGAGGAGCGGACCGGCCGTGGTCTCCGCGAGCTGGCTCTGAATTCGACGCTATGCTCGATGGCGGAGAGCTACTGTGAAGAGATGATCGAGGAAGGCTTCTTCGCCCACGAGAATCCCAACACGGGTGAGACGCTGGGCCAGAGGGCGGTGAATGCGGGCTACGTTTTCCTGGCGATTGGGGAGAATCTAGCCGGCGGGCAGACGTCGCCTGATCAAGTGGTGGCCGAGTGGATGCGGTCCACGCAGGGTCATCGTGAGAACATTCTGGCCGCTCAGTGGCGTGAAGTTGGGATTGGTGTCCGGACGGGCGGCGATTACGGTGTCTACTGGGTGCTTGAGTTCGGGAACCCGCCCTGAGTCTCTCCAGGTCCTCTGGGGAGTTTTTCTCTTCGAGCTTGATCTACGGGGTTGATTGTGTCCGGGTTGCGCGTTTCTAGCCCTTGTCGCCGGTTGCCGCGGGCACGGGGTCCTTCCGGGCGGGAACGAGGAAGGCCACGCGGCACTTGACGCACTCGGCGCGTTTGCCGCGTCCGGATTCGGGGACGAACATCAGGTGGCCGCAGGCGGGGCAGAGGATTTTGACGCGGGGATCCGGCGGGGTGTTGTTTGGCATTCGGGGAGTGCCGGGCTTGCCGGGGAGCTCGGTTTTGTCGAGTTCCTGCTTGGCCCCGTCGGTCAGCTTCTGGGATCGTTTTTCGTTGGCCTTGCGGCGTTCGGCCATACGGCGTCGATACTCCTGTTCCCGGCGTTGTTCCTCCGCTTCCGACATCATCCGTCGCTTGAGAATGCTGTTGCCCGTAGCCGCCTGGAAGCAGTGGGCGAAGAGGAGTTCGAACTCTCTGGCCTGGAGGTTGCGGATGACCAGTTCGCCCATTGGCGACACCTTGCCGGCTTTTGCCTGCTCGAACAGGTCGATGAAGGCGTGGGCCTCCCACTCGTGAGCGAGTTCGACGACTCCCCTGAATCGCTTGATGGCCGGGTCGTTTTCGAGTTTGAGCTGGTCCAGCATGTAGTCGGTCAGGGCGTGGAAGATCTGGTGGCCGGCCATCTTCTGGAAGGCCTCCTTGGCTTTGGCTGGATGGCCCAGTTGCCGTTCGGCGAGAGCGGTGATGTAGAGTTGCTCTCGAGCCGGAGCGACCTGGGCGTACATAGCCGCCTCGGCCGGCCAGCCGATCCACAGGTAGAGCAGGGCCCGGACCGCCCCGGCCATGGCCTCGTCCTGCGGCTTGGCCCCGCCGCACAGTCTGGCGTCCTGGATCGCGTCGAGGGTTTTCTTTGCCAGCTGGTTCTGATGCTCCTGCCAGAGCAACGGCGGCACGCCGGCTCCTCGGGACATGATCAGCTGGGTGGTTTCGCCGGGTAGCCTAGTTAGATCGAACTCGGACATATGACCATCCTGTCTTGCCGGGATGCCCTTGAAGCCGGGTCCCAGGTTTAATATCGGTGCGGAACAGGCCGGGCTTAGGGCGGAGACCCGAGAAATGGCCGCGGGAGGCGGTTATGGGGACGAGCGGCGTGCGGTGGCGAGGGGATCGAGGACGCTCAGGTCGGCGGTGACTGATCCGGCTATCGGACCTGGCGTCACCTTGACACCGCACCCTGCGCACTTAGAATCCACCGGCATGATCACCAGCCGTTCAGCATGGGCGTTATGTCTGGGGCTGTTGTCCTGTGCGGGTCTGACGGCTTGCCGATCGACCGGTCCGGACCACATGCCTCGCGAACCGGAACGAGTCCAGATGCTGTCGCTGATGCTGCCCTCGGAGATCAGGATTCAGCCCTTCACGCGGATCAAGAGCTTCAACGAGGATGAGATTCCGGACGGCATTCTGGCGGTTGTCCGTCCGATTGACCAGTTCAAGGACCCGGTCAAGGCCGTCGGTCTGTTCTACTTCGAGTTGTGGAGTTACCGCGACGGCTCCAACGACCGGAAGGGCGAGCGACTGGAGTTCTGGGAGAAGACGCTGGGCAGTGCCGAGGATGTCAGGCAGTACTGGACGCGAGCCCAGATGTATGAGTTCCAGCTCGCCTGGACGCAAGGTGCGGGTGTGGTCAAGCCGGATCAGAAGTACCTGTTCACGATCACTTATCGCACGCCGTGGGACACGACCATGCAGGACGAGCATATTCTCCAGTTCCACCAGGGTGGGGATGCCGCTGTGGAGCGGGTAGTCAAGCCTGGGAAGGAAGCCAAGTAGCCGTCAAGCCCCCGCCCCTTGCGAGTCAAGGAGAGAAGAGCATGAAGCCCGCCAGTCTTGGTGTTCTGTTGATCCCCGCGGTGAGCCTGTTGCTGCCGGGGTGCTCTGAGAAGCTGACGTATCAGCGATGGGAGACGATCCACGACGGGATGAACCCGGAGGCGGTCGAAGCGACGCTGGGGGAGCCGTGGCACAAGACCGACAAGACGTGGCTCTACTCCGATGACGACAGGGGCATCTACGCTCACATCTACTTTGACGGCGGCAAGGTCATCAGCAAGAAGTGGACGAGCCCCGAGGTAGGCATCAAGGGCAGGAGCCCGAACGTGAACCAGCCCGGCGACGCCGAGGAAGTCAAGGTCCAGAAGTTGGATATTCAGAAGTAGCCCGGGCGTCTGCCCCGACCCACTGCAATGCCAAGATCCCATCGTCTGTTGACCGTTGATATCGACGGCACCCTGGTTGACTCGCACGGTGAGGTTCCGGACCGGAATCGAGCCGCGCTTCGCGCTGCTCATGAGGCTGGACTTCGGGTGTGCCTGTGCACCGGCCGTTCGCTGGCCGAGACCCGATCGGTGCTCGACCGGCTGGACCTGGACCTGGATGCAGCCGTCCTGGTCTTTGGGGCGATTGTTTGGGATCTCCGCGAGCATCGGACGCTGTTGCGGTCGCATCTGCCGACGGGCACGGCGGCGCGGCTGGTCCGGTTTTTCACCGAGCGGCGTGATTCCATTCTCCTGCTGTTTGACGTATCGGAAGGCGGTGTGGACTACAGGCTGGTTCAGGGGGACGGCGATGTCGAGGCCTACGAGGGCTGGATCCGCCGGAGCCCGGCGGTGACCGAGCGAATCGAGGCCTGGACGCCGGAGATCGGGCAGCCCATTCGGATTGGGGTGATCCAGGAGCCGTGCTGCATTGCGGAGACCATGCAGGCCCTCGGCCGGGAGTTTTCTGCCGAGGAGGTCAAGTACAACGCGATCTACGCTCCGAACTATGGTTTCCACGTGGTTGAGTGCTTCGCGCCGCAGGTCAGCAAATGGCACGGCATCGGCCACCTGCTGCGTTTGTGGGGGATTACCCCGGCGGAAGTGGTTGCGGTGGGTGATGACATCAACGACGTGGAGATGATCGCCGGGGCCGGGCTGGGTGTAGCCATGGGCAACGCGATCGATGCGGTGCGTGCCGTGGCCAAGTGGCGGGTCCCCACCAACGACGAGTGCGGCGTAGCCGTTCTGGTGGACGCGCTCCTCAGCGGCAAGGCACCCAGTGACAGGGAATAAAGAGAGCAATATAGATATATTACCCTCTCTATAACTCCTCACACTCATAGTGTCTCACCGGTGACCGAGCCCACTCCGGTGAAGCGAGCAGGAGGCGACCGCCGAGCACAACTCCAGCAACCTGGACCGCCGAGCCAATTAGCGTGAGCTCTGATGCGATGGTGGGGTTTCACCCCTCGCGTTCCCCGGGTGAAGCGTTTCTCCTCGCGTAGTATTTTCGGGCCTGCTCGGTGGTTCGCACGATGAAGTCCCCCTTGGCCCTGGTATATGCGATGCGGTCGTTGGGATGGGTGTCCGCGAGTTGGCGCTTGAGCTCGCCGTACTCCCGGGCCACGTGGGGATGCTCGATGAGGTAGTCCCTGAAAAGGAGCCGGTCCCAGTGCTCGAAATGGGGCTCGACCATGTGGACATGATGCGTCCGGGCGCCGTTTGGGTTGCGTCTGATGAACCAGGCATAGAACGGCGGCGTATCATCTCCCCACGACGGCCGCCAGAAGTAGTCATAGCCCTGGGCTTCGAGGATCGGAGCGATTCTCCGCCTGGTCTGGTCAAGACAGGTCACCTCGACCAGCACATCTACGATGGGCTTGGCGCACAGGCCGGGCACGGCCGTACTGCCGAAGTGCTCGATCCGTCGAACCAGATCTGCGGGCAGGCAGGCGAGCAGGCGGTTCCGCTCCTGCTCGAACAACTCGGGCCAGCGGGGATCGTACGGGATGACGGCCACATCCTCCCTGACCACGCGGGCGATCTTTTCTTCGAGTGTCTCCATCTGTTTCTCTGAAGCCTCCATTGACCGCTCGGCGTTGATACCCCTATATGACTCCCATGGTACCTTTCGCGTCTCGGGGCGCCCAGGGCGATTCGGCTCACGGCTGGGGGGCTGCTGCCGAGGAGCCGGAGTGGTGGCGTTGCCGTTGGACCGTGAGCCGGGTAGATTGATGGCGGCCCGTCCGGGCTCCAACTGATGAGGGAGGTCGCATGTCCAAGAGCATTCGGTGCGCATCGATTTTGATCTCGGCGCTGGCCGCGACTGCCGGACTCGCGAGGCCGGCCGGGGCCGGGGAGGACCGGATCACTCCGGCGTTACAGGCCTTCGATCTCCGGCAGGTACGGCTGCTCGAAGGGCCGGTCAAGGCGAGCCTGGAGGCGAACCGGAAGTACCTCCGGGAGCTTGACTCCGACCGGCTGCTGTACGTCTTCCGGGTGAACGCCAAGCTGGACGCACCCGGCAAGCCGCTGGGCGGCTGGGAGAAGCCGGACTGCGAGCTCCGCGGGCATTTCGTCGGCCACTATCTGACCGCCTGCGCCCTCATGTACGCGGCGGCCGGGGACGAGGGGCTCAAGGCCAAGGCTGGGGCGATGGTTGCGGAGCTGGCCAAGTGTCAGAAGGCGCTGGGCGGGGAGTACCTGTCGGCCTTCCCGGAGGGCTTCTGGGACCGGCTTGAATCGCCGGATCAGAAGGCCCCGTGGGCGCCGTACTACACCATCCACAAGATCATGGCCGGCCTCTATGACATGCACGTGCTCTGCGGCAACCCGCAGGCTCTGGAGGTCCTCAAGGGGATGGTTGCCTACTTCAGGAAGCGGATCGACAAGCTGAGCGAGGTGCAGTTCGACCGCATTCTGACGGTCGAGTTTGGCGGCATGTCGGAGGTCCTGCACGACCTCTACTCGGTGACCGGCGACGAGCAGCACCTGGCCCTGGCCCATCGCTTTGACCAGGCCTCGTTTCTTGGCCCGCTGGCCCTGGAGCATGACAACCTCAGCCGGATCCACGCCAACACCCAGATTCCCAAGATCTGTGCGGCGGCACGGCGGCACGAGTTGACCGGCGACGGCCGTTACCGCACGATCGTCGAGTACTTCTGGGATCGGATTGTCAACACCCGCTCCTACGCCACGGGCGGCAGCAGCGAAGGTGAGTTCTGGCCTGAGCCGAACAAGCTGGCCAAGCCGCTGACTCAGTCCAACATCGAGACCTGCACGACGTACAACATGCTCAAGGTCAGCCGCTACCTGATTCGCTGGACCGGGGAGGCCAAGTATGCCGACTACTACCAGAAGGCCTGGCTCAACGGCATTCTGGGCACGCAGGATCCGGCGGACGGCATGCTCATCTACTTCACGCCTCTTGCCACCGGTGGTCGGAAAGTATGGGGTACGCCCGACGACTCTTTCTGGTGCTGTTACGGCACGGGCGTCGAGTCGTTCGCCAAGCTGGCCGACAGCATCTACTTCCACGACGAGGACGGGCTTTACGTCAATCTGTTCGTGCCGTCCGAAGTGAACTGGGAGGAGACTGGGGTGCGTGTTCGGCAGGAGACCCTCTTTCCGGAGAAACCCGAGACGACGCTGCGCCTTCAGGTGCAATCGCCGATCACCGGCAAGCTTCACTTGCTGGTGCCCTTCTGGGCGACGCAGGGTGTTGAGGTCAAGATCAACGGCCAGCGGGTCGAGGTCGAGGGCAAGCCGGTGACCTACGTGACTCTCGACCAGACCTGGAACGACGGCGACAAGGTCGAGATCCGCATGCCGATGTCGCTGACCGCCTGTCCCATGCCGGACGATCCGGAACTGGTCGCGTTCCTTTACGGGCCGCTGGTGCTGGCCGGCCTGACCGAGAACTCGGACGCGTACTTTCTGGGCGATGCCAAGCACCCGGCCGCCTGGATGGAGCCGATCAAGCCGCTGGCAGGCACGTCGCTGGCCTTTCGCACCACTGGCCAGCCGGAGGACATCACCTTTGTCCCGCTGAACCAGGTGATCAAGCAGGCGTACGGCGTGTACTTCCCGACGGTCACCCAGGACAGCCCGCGGCACAAGGTGCTGACGGCCAAGGCCGAGGCCCGGCGAAAGCGGGAGCTGGGCATGGTGGACCGGGTGTATCCCGATGACGACGCCACGGAACCGACCCACAACCTCAAGGCGGGCAATTCCAGGAGCGGGCCGCACCAAGGGCGTCACTTCCGGCATGCGGAAGGAGGCGAAGGCTGGTCTTGGGATCTGAAGGTCCTGCCGGATGCCCCGATGGTGCTGGTGTGCACCTACTGGGGCGACGACGTTCCGCCGCGGACCTTCGACATCCTCGTGGGCGACAGGGTCATTGCCACGCAATCGCTGAACAAGGACAAGCCCGGCGAGTTTTTCGACGCGGTGTATGCCATCCCGGAGGACCTGACCAGAGGCAACGAGAAGGTGACGGTCCGCTTCCGCCCGCACGAGAAGAACACCGCCGGCGGTGTGTTTGAATGCATGACGAAGAAGCGATGAGCGAAGGGGTGCGGCCGTCGGCACTGGGGCTTGGACTCCGTGTGGACGACATTGAAGGCCTCCTTCGCAGGAATGCTCAGGGGCTGTTGGCATCCGGCGTGCAGGCGAGAAGGCAAGGGACAGCCAGGCCGGTGATCGACTGGTGAATCATGCTCACCTGGCTCTGGACCATCCTGACGGTAGGCTGTGAAGCGGCGGCGGTCGTGGCGATCCTGTCGATTCTCCGCCGGCCGCGCGAGCCGCGTGCGATGCTTGCGTGGATTCTTGCCCTGCTGCTCCTTCCGGGGCTCGGGCTGGTGCTCTTCCTCGCGCTGGGTGAGCCTCGGCGCGACTGGCACCGTTTTCGCCGGCGTCGCAGTCGCCGGCGGATCCGAGCCGTGTCGGCCGACCCGACGCATCCCCCACAGGCCAAGTATTTCTTCACTCCCGCGGAGGCTCCGGAGGGACTGCAACCGCTGGTCAAGCTGACCGACCGATTGGCCGCATCGTTTCCGATTGGTGGCAACGTCGTGACGCTCTATTATGATGCGGACGAGACCTATGATCAGCTCGAGGCTGCGATCCGTGGTGCCCGTTCTCACGTTCATCTCGAGTACTACATTTTTCAGCCCGACCAGACGGGCCGGCGGTTTCGGGCGCTGCTCATCGAGAAGGCCCGCGAGGGGGTGCACTGCCGGCTGCTGCTTGATTTTGTCGGCTGCTGGCGGCTGTCGAGGCGGTTCATCCAACCGCTCAAGGACGCCGGGGTCCAGGTCGCCTTCTGCCTGCCGGTGGTTCCCTGGCGAAGCCGATGGCGGGCCAACTTTCGCAATCACCGCAAGATTGCGGTGATCGACGGTCAGATCGGCTTCACCGGCAGCCAGAACATCGGCGACGAATACCGTGGTCGCAAGCGTCGCAAGTATGGGCCCTGGCGTGACACGCACCTTCGCATTGTCGGCCCGGGGGTTCGCGATCTTCAGGAGGTTTTTGCCCGCGACTGGCACTACACGACCAAGAAGAGCCTACTCGACGATCGCCATTTTCCTCGGACCGAGGCGGCCGGATCCCACGTTGTCCAGGTTGTTCCTTCCGGACCGGACCAGCGCGAGGATGTCATGCACCAGCTGCTGTTTGCCGCGGTGAGCGCCGCCCGCGAATCGATCTCGATCATCACCCCCTACTTCGTTCCCGACCGGGCGATGATTCTCGCCCTGCGGTCGGCGGCCTTCCGCGGGGTCCAGGTTCGGCTGCTGGTTCCGGCCTGCTCGGACCACCGTATCGTCCTATGGGCGGGGAGGAGTTTCTACAAAGACCTGATCGGCTCCGGCGTGCAGATCTACGAGCATGATCACACCATGCTTCACTCGAAGGTCATGGTGATTGACCGAAGCTGGGCGATGGTGGGCTCGGCGAATGTCGACGAGCGTAGTTTTCGCGTGAATTTCGAGTTGACCACGATCCTGTACAGTACCGATCTGGCCGATGACTTGTACCGTGATTTCGAGACTCTTCGGGCCCAGTCGCGGCACATCAAGCGCAGGAGCGTATCGAGCCGCTCAACCGGCGAGAGTCTTCTCCTCGGTCTCGCCCGTCTCGCTTCTCCGCTGCTCTGAGCTGGCGGAGGGCAGTGGCCAGGACAGGCCGTACAGGAGCCGCACCGCTCTGCTCAATGCGCCGGGATTCCTCGATGCCTGTTCGGCATCTCGCCTGCCCCGCCCCCGGCTTTTGCCGTCATCGTGTCCCGGTCTATGCCCGGAGGTTGAGGGCGAGCCCGCGGCCCTCACGACGGCCGCCAGTCTGGCCAGATCGGCGACGGACAGTGTCTCGCGAGGCGGTTCCTTGTCCGCCGATTGTGGACCGGTCAAGGCTTGCACGACCTTGCTGAGCAGCAGCATCTGCCCGCCGTCGGTGATCTGGCGACGATACTCGGCGGGCAGGCAACCGAGCATGGCGGCCGTCAGCTGCGCTGCCACCACAGGGCGCAAACACCGTTCGAGCTGGCGGGCGTATCGTTTCAAGGCGGCCGCGGAGATGCCGTACCGTTCGGTCAGCCTCAGTCGTCTGGTCATAGCCTCCTCGGTCGCACAGCCTTTTGGCCGTGACAGAATCAACCGATCCAGCCGGCAGCGGACCCTGATCGGCACTTTCCGATGCACGGCCGATCGGGCGAGGCCTGGCGGCAGGGAGATTCTCTTCATGGTTGGCTGAGCCTCCACGTACAGAACACGTCCGATGTCCCGGTGTCGGCGGAGGCACGATCGGCCAGCGGTCTCACGACGGTGACGGGTGACTGGGCGTCCTTCGAGGCCGGTGCCGCCGGGACCGCAGTTCTCCGATTCTGTCGGGAAGGCACACATGGTTGACCGTTTCTCCCGGGTTTCCAGAGCCTCCTTGGGGCATTTCTCGCGTTGCGTTTTCCCGCCGCGGCAAGGATACTGGGCAGAGTGATACGGACGGAGTGCGGAGATGCCGTCTGCCGCGACAGGAGAGAGTCTCATGAAGCGCACGGTGACGTTGTGGATCGTGAGCATCACGCTGGCCGTGGCCTGGACGGCGTGGAGCAGTCCTGGCCTGGCCGAGCCGCCGGCCAGCGCGAAGGCGTTCGACTTTGAAGAGGCGTCTCGTGATGTGCCCAAGCCGCGGGAACTCTATCCGCTGGTCAAGCAGGACATGGTCGCGATGGACCTGGAGATCCTCTCGGACGAGATTGTGCCCAGTGACAGTGATCCGTCGAAGAGGCTCCGCAAGATCACGGGCCGTTTCAACAGCATCGAGCTGGAGGACAAGGAGTGGATTCACCCATTCACGCTTTTCACGCCCGCGGACAACACGGTGAATGAGACGCCCGAGCGCAAGGGGAGGGTTGTCATCGTCACGTCGCCGGGTTGGGTTTCGTATCCCGGGCACGTCGAAATGTACGGCGAGCCGATTGTCACTCGGACCGGCCATCCGACCATGGTCGTCTTGAGTCCGGGCGTTTACGCCGATGGCCGCGACATTGAGGCGGACATCGCCGTGCTGTCACGGATGCGGCAGAAGACGGGCAAGAACTACTACAACATGAACTGCCAGCTGGCATTGGTATACATCCAGGCGATGAACGTTCTCGAGAAGGTGTTGAAACTCGACACGGTGAAGGCGGTGATTGGCGGTCACTCCAAGCGGGGGCGCAGTGCGACGGTCGCTGCGGCCATGGACGGGCGGGTCGCGGGGGTGGTGATCATGGGCAACGAGGGCGTCTACCGCACCGACCGGCTCGAGCCGCACCTAAGTTTCCATCACGCCTTCTTCCAGGAACAGGTCGACGTACCGGTGCTTTACATCGGGGCGACGAACGAAGGCGGCTACAAGATGTTCAACGTCAACATCATGCAGGAGCGGCTGAAGCGGCCGATGACCGTCGAGCTGATTCCGAACTACCATCACTACAACTTTGAGGAGAAGCAGTACATTGACTTCATGATGTGGGTCAGTCACGTGTTCGACGGCCGGCCGATCACCCGGATCACTGAGTACCAGCACGAGCGTCGCGATCGAGTCAATATCTATCGGGCGAGGATCGAGAGCCAGGCGAAGATCCGGCTGGTGCGTGTCTGGTATGTCTATGCGACTAACGTGACCTGGAGCGACCTGATGTGGTATGACTGGCTGATGGAGAACCGGGGCGAGTACTATGAAGCCCGGGTACCCGGGGCCATGCCCGATGCCTTCCTGATCGAGGTGGCAGACACGGCCCAGGGCATTCCGGGCTACGTGACGAGCCTGCCGCGAAAGCTGACGAATGTGCCGGTCGTGGAGCGCGATCCGAGCAAAGCCGGGTGGATGGGTCCGCCGGAGAGGCGAGAGGGGAAGGGAGAATGATGGGGGGCGAAACGGGGCGACGCGCCTCGATTGTGGCGGCGACGGCGGCGCGATAGGCCGGGGGGGGTCTTGTGGGCATCACTTCACGGTCATGAGGAGGTCAAGCAATGTACAACTCCTTGCCGCGTTCTGACGCCGAGGCGTCGGTCATCAGTCGTCGCCGTTTGCTAGCCAGCGTGTCGTACGGAGCCCTGGCCGCTTTGGGCGTTGAGCGGATTGGTCTGGGGCCGGCCGGGGCGGCGATCGCCGAACCGACCTCGGCGCCGGCTTCCGCAGCGGCCGCATCGTCCCGGGGGCGGTTCAAGTACGTCGGCTGGCAGGTAGGTGTCACCTATCAGGCGAAGGCACCCGGCGGGCTGACCCGCGACGAGATGATGCGTCTGGTGGACGACATGGCCCGTTATCGCATGAACCTGCTGAGCCTGCAGATGATCAGTTACACGTACTTTGACCCCCATCACGACGGTTACTGCTGGCCGGTGAAGAACCCGAAGCTGAGGCACCTATGGGATTCCACCGCGATCAACGGCCGGCCGGAAACGGAGTATGTTCGCGAGGTGATCGAGGCAGCGGCCCAGCGGGGCATCAAGGTCCAGATGATCATGAACTGGGGCATCTGGAATCCCGACAAGCTCCGCCGGGGCTATCCGGACGCCGCCCACTACGAGAAGCGTCCGCAAGCCGGCCAGCCGCCGTCCAAACCGAGCTGGACTTTCTGCCCGGACGCGCCGGGCTCGTGGCAGGCGGGCCTTGATGAGATTGCAGACCTGCTGGGCTACTACTCCCATCCCAACCTGACCAGCTATGTCTTCGAACACCTGGCGTCCTGCGACTGCTTTTGTCCCCACACGCAGAGGCGGTACCAGGCCGACACGGGCAAGCTCCTGCTGGAGGCAACGGAGGACGACCGCTACGCATGGGCCAAGCGGCACATTGGCGGGCTGTTGAAGAAGTACGTGGAGCACATTCGCCGTATCCGGCCCAAGATGGGAGTGTGGCTGCACACCTCGTGTGCGAAGGACTGGGGGCACGATCCGAAGATGCTCCCGGGCTGCGGCTTCGACCATCTGCTGCCGCACACGTTTCATTTTCCCATTACCAAGGAGAGGTTCTATGAAAAACTGCGTTTCCTGGAGCCGAACCGCTGCGTGCTGCACTTCTCCGCCCGGGACGTTCGCCCGACCAACTATCGACTCTGGATTCAGACACCGGAGAGCATTGCCGAGCGGACCGGCTGGGTGCTTGATTATCCGGGCAAGAACATTGCGGGGGTGCTTTTCTATAATCCGAACGCGATGTCGCCGCGGAACATCCAGGCGGTCTACGAACAGACCAAGCGGTTCGACGGGTAAGTCGCCGGTCGTCATGATGGCCTTGGCCGTGGCGTGGCTGGTGCTGGCCGGCCCGGGCATGGCCGCTCCGGCAACACAACCGGCCACGGCCCCGTTCAACTTTGAGGAAGCCTCCCGCAACGTGCCCAAGCCGCGGGAGCTCTATCCGCTGGTCAAGCAGGACATGGTCGCGATGGACCTGAGCATTGTCTCGGACGAGATCGTCGCGAGCGACACTGAACCCTCGAAGAGACTGCGCAAGATCACCGGCCGCTTCCACAGTCTCGAACTGGAGAACCAGAAGTGGTTTCACTCATTCGTCATCTTCACGCCAGCCGACCACTCGCTGCCTGAAGGGTCTCAGCGGCGTGGCAAGGCGGTGATTGTGGCGGGGCCCTGCCGGATTGCCCATCCGGCGCACATCAGTCTGTACGGCGAGCCGATCGCGGCGCGGACCGGTTATCCGACCATGATCATGGCGGGGCTGGGTGTCTACGCCGACGGCAGCGAAACCGAAGTGGACATTGCGGTGCTGGAGAGGATGCGGAAGAAGACGGGCGAGAACTACTACAACATGAACTGCCAGCTGGCCCTGGTCTACATCCGGGCGATGGACGTGCTCGAGAAGATGCTGGGGCTTGACGCGGTGAAGACCGTCATCGGCGGCCACTCCAAGTGGGGACGCAGCGCCACGGTTGCCGCGGCCATGGATTCGCGGGTTGCCGGGGTGGTCATCATGGGCAACGAGAGTGTCTACCGCACCGATCAGATTCAATGGCACCTGAGTTTTCATCACGCCTTCTTCCAGGAGCAGGTCAACGTACCGGTGCTTTATATCGGGGCGACGAACGAAGGCGGCTACAAGATGTTCAACGTCAACATCATGCAGGAGCGGCTGAAGCGGCCGATGACCGTGGAGCTGATCCCCAACTACCATCACTCGAACTTCGACGAGAAGCAGTACATTGACTTCATGATGTGGGTCAGCCACGTGTTTGACGGCCGGCCGATCACCCGGATCACCGAGCCCCGGCACGAGCGTCGCACCGGGGTCAATGTCTATCGGGCGAAGATCGAGAGCGAGGCGAAGATCCGGCTGGTCCGTGCCTGGTACGTTTACGCGACCAATGCGACCTGGAGCGACCTGATGTGGTACGATTGGCTCATGGAGAACCGCGGCGACTACTACGAAGCCAGGGTCCCGGGGGCCATGCCCGATGCTTTCCTGATTGAGGTGGCCGACACGGCCCGGGGTATTCCGGGCTACGTCAGCAGTCTTCCGCAGAAGCTGACCGACGCTCCGGTCGTCGAACGGGACCCGAACAAAGCCGGGTGGATGGGTCCGCCGGACAGGCATAAGGAGAGCCCGTAACGATCGCTTCAGGTTAGGCGTTTTTCGCAGGCGTGGGGGAGCGTGGCGTGACGGCCAGACGGGCGTGGTGCTCCCGGTGATCTGCCGCAAGGCTGCTGGGGACGTTTCTTGCCCTTTTCTGTCTCGGTTGCACACCGCTGGTTCGGGTCGAGCCGGCGGAGAGGTTGCGGCTGGCGACGTTCCCGAGATGCGTTTGGGGTGGCCCCAGCGGCTATAGATTCAGGGAGGCGCACTTGGCGAGTTCGACGGGGGTGCTGTGCAAGGGGCTCTCGGTATGGCCCTCGAATGCGGCATCGATGGCGGCGATGATGGCCTCGGCGCTGAGCAGTTCGGGGAGGACCACGTAGTCGGCTCCCAACTCGTACAGCCTGGTTGCCTGCTCGATGGAAGTCGCGGTCACGATGATCTTGGCCTGGGGATTGACTCGGCGCAGCATCTTGAGCAGGTGGGGGTTGTCGATTCCGCGGAGGAAATCGTCCGAGATGGGAACCACCAGGGCTTTGGCGTTTTCCACCCCGCCGTGCTCCAGCGTATCCAGGTGGCTGATATCCCCGTAGGTAAAGGGCACGCCCAGGGCATTGAGCTGATCGCGGAGGCGGGGATTGAAATCGATCACGGCCACGGGCAGATCGCGATTGCGGAGTTTGTGGACGAGGAATGCGCCGGTGCGAAAGCAGCCCACCAGCATGACGGCTTTGTCGCCCTCGGGGCTCGCCGCTACCGAATCGGAGGGTCTGCGACGAGCCCACCCGCGCTTGCTCATCCACCGCATCGTGTGGAGGGCGATCGGATGGCTGAACTGCAGCAGATAGGTGGACAGCGTCGAGGTGACCAACAGGAGGATGATCACCAGCGACACCGAATCTGAAGCGACGTGCCGGTACTGTGTAGCCCCGAGCAGCACCACGACGAGGCCGAATTCGCCGGTCTGGGACAGATGGATTGCGCTCAAGATGCCGACGCGGTCGTCGTACCCTACGACACGGACCGCGGGCCAGACGGTCAGCACCCGGCTGGCGATGACCACAAGGACGATCGCCGCCGCCAAGGCGGCCTGTCCGCCGGCGGGGATCTCCAGGAGCATACCCAGGGACACGAAGAAGAGGGTCACGAAGAAATCGCGCAACGAACGGACCTTGGCCACCACGTCGATTGTGTAGGGGTACTGAGCGATGCTGACTCCTGCAATGAGGGCTCCCATCGCCTCGGAGAAACCAAGCAGGATGGCAGCGTAACAGACCATGAAACACCAGCTGATCGCGCTGAGGAGCAGGACTTCCGGCGTCTTGGCCACCCATTTGAACAGCAGGGGCAGGACAAAGCGGCTAATCGCGATTGCCCCTACCAACAACATCAGCCCTTTGAGCATGGCCAGTCCCATGACCGCGATAGGCAGGGAACCGGCTTTGCCCAGGCTGGGCTGAATGGCCAGCACGACGATGGCCAGCACGTCCTGAAGAAGCAGCACGCCCAGCGTCACCCGGCCCGGCAGCGTGCCCAGTTCGCTGCGGTCGCTGAGCAGCTTGACTGTGATCATCGTGCTGGAGAACGCCCCGGCGATTCCGAGATAGGCACTCTGCATCGAACCGACGCCCATGAGCCGGCATACGGTGAAGACCAGCACATACGAGCCGACCACCTGTACGGCGGTGATGGCCGCGGCCTTTCGGCCGGTAGCCAGGAGTTGTCGCAGGTCGATTTCCAGGCCGACGATGAACAGGAGGAACGCCAATCCCAATCGGGCGAGCGTCTCGATGGGAGCCGTATCGGAGACCCAGCCGAGGCCGAGCTTGGGGCCGATGGCGACGCCTGCGGCGATGTAGGCCAGCAGCAACGGCTGTCGAGCCACGCGGGCGAGGTAGGCCAGCATGGTAGCGGCGACGATGGCCAGGCCGATGGCAATGGCGAGATCGCCGTGACTGGTGGGCGCTGCCCCGGACGAGGAGTCCGACAGGAGAGGGCAGACATGGTGCAAGGCGTACCCTGGCATGGGGGCCATGATACCCGTGGGTGTTCGGCAGCGTCCAGTGTGCCGACGTGACCTTGGGGGGGGAACAGAGCCTCACGAGTCTCCCTTCTCGACCCAAGATGAGGGGAGTACCGGGAATGGGCGATGGGTGCCGAGGTTCGTGACCGCCGCGGGAGCAGACGTCTCTCCTGCTTCGCCGGTGTTCAGCGACTGCGAGAATGAAGAGGCGGCTGCGGGGATCGTGTTGATGGGTGCAGATTGGGCGGTGGAGGCCGCGGGCTTGTCCGACCGGAGCTTCTCATGTTGCCGTGGCCGTTGTCACGCGATGCGAGCCTGGGGTGAGAGCGGAAGGGCCGCAGCGTACCGGATTCACGGATTGCGGCCGTGGTAGCCGGCATCCGCGTTCTGGAGGATGACGTCGCGGCGACCAGCCATGTCCATCAGATCCTCGTCCCTGAGGGAGAACGGATGGCGGCTGTTGTCGAAGGTCAGAACGCTGCCGTCGGCATAGAGGACGTTGACGCGTCTGGCCTGATGGTTGGTTCGCCGCCAAGCGGGATCCACGGTCACCACCGAATTCATGTCCAGGGCCAGGGCCATGGCCCGGCCGCCTTTGGCGTTCAGGCCCAGGTTCTCGATTCTGCCGCGCCGGTCGGTCTCGTCGAGTTGGCGATACAGAAACGAGCAGTAACCGGGCGCTGGCCGGCGGCCTCGGACCTTGGCCAGTTCCTCCTGCGGGTCGCTGCTGTCGTCGGCCGGACAGTACATCAGTTCGGGGAAGGCCAGAGCGCGATTCATGAGCAGGCCGAGGGCCATGTAGGAGGTGGCGGGATTCTGCGGCCCGGTCCAGATCTGATTAGTGGCCAGGGCGCCATCGTTGGCCTCCAGTGCCATCCCCAAGGCTTTCACATCGGGCCCGTGGGGAACGGCCCCCTTGTGTTGCTGGGCATAGGCTTCGATTGCTGCGCCGATCTGGTGCAGGCTGCTCTTGCAGGTCACCATGCGGGTCTGCTCTCGGGCCCGAGTCAGCGAGGGGACCAGGATCGCGATCAGGAGAGCGACGATTCCGACGACCACGAGGAGTTCGATCAGGGTGAAAGCGCACCGCCGGCGAGGAGCGGCGTCGTGTTTGCGAAGGGTGGCGAACAACGAATGGCGGCTCTTTCTCATTTGGTCCCCACCGGCTGGGCGGCGGCGTTATCCAGCATTCGCTGCAGCGCCACCCGCGCGTCGTGTCGTGTCTGGTCGTCCACGGTGATGCGGTTGACGATGCGGCCCGCGGCGAGTTCGTCGAGCACCCACAACAGGTGGGGCGGATCGATGCGGTACATGGTCGAACAGAGACATTGGATTCCTGCCAGAGATCGGATGTGCTTGTGCCCGGCGAACCGGTTGGCCATCCGATTCACCAGGTGGATTTCGGTGCCCACTGCCCAGCGCGAGTTTTCCGGGGCCTCGGTCAGGACCTTGATAATGTACTCCGTACTGCCGGCCAGATCTGCCTTCTGAACCACCTCCCATCGGCACTCGGGATGAACCACGATGCTGCAGGCCGGATCGGACCGGCGGATGTCGTCGCACTGTTTCTCGGTGAACAGCTGGTGTACGCTGCAGTGCCCCTGCCAGAGGATGAACCGGGCCGCTCGGATCTGTTCGTCGGCGAGCCCGCCTTGTTCCTCGTCCGGGTTGTACAAGATCATCGAGGACAGGGAGTGGTTCATTGAATAGGCCGTGTTCCGCCCCAGATGCTGGTCGGGCAGGAAGAGGGCTTTCTCGCCTTGTCCCAGGGCCCATTGAAGCACCTGGCGAGCGTTGGAGCTGGTGCAGCAGGCGCCTCCATGTCGGCCGCAGAACGCCTTGATGCTCGCTGCGCTATTGACGTAAGTGATGGGGATGATCCGGTCGGAGGTGGCCGCGGTGAGTCGTTCCCACGCGTTCTCGACCTGTTCAAGCCGGGCCATGTCGGCCATGCTGCAGCCGGCGGACAGGTCGGGCAGGATGACGGCCACATCCGGCTCGGTGAGGATATCCGCGGATTCCGCCATGAAGTGCACGCCACAGAACACCACGTAGCGGGCGTTCTTCTGCTGGCCGGCCAGCTGGCTGAGTTTGAGGCTGTCGCCGGTAAAATCGGCGAACCGGATGACCTCATCCTGCTGGTAGTGGTGACCCAGGATGACGAGCCGATCGCCGAAGGCTTGCTTGTGGGCGAGGACTTGTCCGGCCATCTCCTCGGCCGACAACCGGTCGTAGTGGGGTGGCAGCGGGGGCTGATACAGGAACATGATCATTCTCGGTGGCGTGGAGACGCGTGCTTGCTTTGTCCGGACGCGGAAGACCGCTCCTCCTGTGCCGGGCAATTCGACATTGTGGCCCTCACAGCAGAACCACGGTCATGCTACCGCTGCGATCGGCAGGCGGCAAGACCATCGCGGCTCCGCCCCTTCGGAATTGGCCGGCACGGTCCCGCCTCGCTCGTTGACTGCACGATGCGAAGCGAGGGCAGGTTGTCCGGGCCTGCAGCCGCGTTTGGCACCGCCTCCGCCCTGCCGCCGGCGTCGGCCGGTTTAAGTACCGCTCCGGCTGCCCGGGATTCCGCGATGTGCTCTCGGAACGCCTTCCATCGCCGAGCACCGAGATACTTGTAGTCACCTTTCTCCGCCAACACGAAGTCGCTGTCCACGGCCATGACCTCGGTGTAGCGAATCGAGTAGTGCTTGCTGGCGGCCATGGCTGCGGTGTCGCCCGGTGCCACGCGTGCCAGCCAGCCATTCGAGAGCGTCCGGTCCTGAGCCAGGACCGTCTCACCGGCCTCTGTCCAGGCGGCCGCATCCATTCGGTCCACGTCTTCCACCCGCCGGGCGTACTCGCTCGACAACGGGAACCCCGCCCGGGCATTCACCCGCCAGTGGAAGGTGCGCTGCAGTTTCCGGATATACAGATCCGTAGGCGCGTCGAACTTGAGGCAAGAGGCGCAGAAGTAGTTGTCCATCGCATCCATCTTGCGGTAGTCGATCAGGTTACCCAGTTTGCAGATTGTGTAGCTCTTGGTGCCCGGAAAGGGAAAGAAGATGGCCCAGCGCATGCGGCCGGGGCGGATCCGAGCCATCAGGTCAATGGTCTCTTCCATCATCGCGCGGGTCTCATAGGGCAACCCGAACATCAGGAAGGCGGAGGTGTGCAGTCCGTACTGGTGACACAGATCGAAGGCGTCGGCAATCGCCTGATTGGTCATATGCCGTTCGAGGATCTTCTTGCGGAGTGCCTCGCTGCCGCTTTCCACTCCGAACTTGACGATCATGCACGGCGATTCGGAGAGTACCTTGGCGACCGGTTCGGTCAACGTCTGGACGTGGGCGTTGAGGACCAAGGGAACACCCACGCCCGCGTCGGTATAGGCTTTCACGAAGTCCATGCAGTAGGACTTGTTCAGGGTGAACAGATCATCATCGAGGATGAAGGTCTCGATGTAGGGATGCCGCCTCCGCAGTTCCTTGAGTTCGCCGATGACACGGGGGACGGGGTAATGCCGCAGATAGCTACGCCGCGGATGCCCGCCATCGTCCAGGTAGCGATCCGTGACCTCGTGGTTGAAGCAGTAGGTGCAGCGATACGGGCAGCCGCGGGAAGTCAGCACGCTCTGCCAGCCGTTCTTACGGCCGAGCATGTGGGCGAGGTCGAAGATCTCGTAGTCTTCCGCGGGCAGGTTGTTCAAGTCGGGGTAAGGGCCGAGGGGATTCTGCTGATACGTGCCATCCGGGAGACGGATGCAGAAGTTGGGGACGTTGCGAACATCGGAGCCGGGCGCGGCCAGCCGGTTGAGCAGTTCGGGCAGGGCTTCATCGCACTCGCCCACACCGATGTAGTCCCAGAGGCCGTCTTTCTTGACCTCCTCGGTGCACATGATGGCGTGCACGCCGCCGATGGCGATGGGGAGCGCGGGCAGGGCCTGTCGGGCTGCCCGGGCCAGCCGGAGGGCGTACTTGTACTGCTGGGTCATGACGCTGAAGGCCAGGATGTCGGGTTGCCACTCGCGAACCTGCCGGACGATCTGCTCGTCACCGGGAACGTCGTAGAGAGCCTCGTTGATATTGATCAGGCCGGTGATGTGGCCGCGCGCCCTGAGGCATGCCGACAGCACCGCCACCCCGTGATTGAAACCCTCTTCGGCATTGAGGTTAGGGTAAATGAACAGAACCCGCATCGGTCCTCCTTGCGACCACCTCCAGGGCCATCATACGATAAGGGCTTGGGCGGGCGAAGTCAAGGCCAATAGCGCCTTGGGGGCACTACAAATAAAGCCTTTTACAACTTTTTACCTTCTGAGTACTCTTATGTTACCCTGCCTCCGACCTTGGAGTTTGTCTGGCCACGTCTGGAGGCTTGTCGCGGGGCGTGGATGGCGGGGCTTCTCGGCGGGTTTGCACCTTGTCGGCCGACGCGTATAGTCTTGCGACCGGGCGGACCGCCCGATCGAGTGATGGAGCCTCGCTTGTGACGATGACTCGCCTACCTGTCGCGATGACCTCGGCCATGGTGATTGCAGCCGTATCGCTGGGTTTGATGGTCATCTGCTGGAATCTCGGCTGGCCGGACCCTATGCGGCTGGTGTCGGTGGTGCACTGTTCAGCCGTCCTGTGTCTGACCTGGAGTGCGGCCGGGCTGATGCTCCGGGTTCGGGGTCGTGAGGCGGGTCCTCGCCCGCTGGTGCGGGATCTTCAGGCCGTTCTCCAAATGGCCTCGATTGTGACCGGCCTGTTGGCTGTGGTGGTGATGGTGTACGCGGCGACGACGGAAGTTCTGATCCGCACGCCGTACTTGAGCGGCTATGAATCCCCGTGGCAGGTGGTGGTCTGGCCGACCGGCTTTCTCGATCTGGCCTTTCTGGCCGGGGCGGTCATTCTGGCCTGGGCTCGGACGCGTGAGCCGCAACTCGTGACCCTGTGTTTCTGGGTTCTGGTTCTCGCGGGGCTCTGGTTGTCGCTGCAGGTGAATCCGGTGGCGTATGTACCGACGGAACGAGGATGGTCTTACCTCGAGACCACGCGTTGGGCAGTACCGTTCATCATGTTCAGCGCGGCGGTGATGGTGGCATTCGCATTGGGCGAGGGCTATCGCCATCATCATCGAAGAGTACGAGCCTGGCCTCACGCCCTGCAGAACCTGACTGCTGAGCGTGCTCCCTGGCCGGGTTTTCACTACAGCTTCGGGATTGTATCGGTTGTGCTCATGCTCGGAGCGTGCATCCACATTCTGTCGCCGTGGGCGGCGATCAGCGCTTTTGCGGCCGGCGGGGCGGCCCTAACGCTTGCCGGGCGGCGTTGGGATGAGAACCTTGCGGACGTGGGATTTGGGCTCATGACTCTGGGTATTGTCTCGTTGTGCCTCATTTGGATTCCGGTTCCGCGTCGTCCCTCGGCGGCCCATTTCGCGTCCATTTTCACTGTGGCGGTTGTTGGGCTGGCGATCTCGACGGCGTTCTGGCACTGGCTGGCCAGGGTGTGGGACCAGCAGCTCGATCACGGGCGGGCGTGGACCACGGCCGGGCGGCTCATTCCCAGTGCCCGTCGGGTAGGTTTTCTGGCCGGCGCGATTGGCGTCACGGTATCTGTGGAGCTGGCCTTCTGGCCGAAGTTGCCGGCGGTCACCGGTTTGGATCATCCCAGCATCTGGGGTTGGGTTTGCGGGCTGGGTGCTCAAGTGTTGCTCACCCTGGGTTTGTGGGCTTCGGCTCGGATCACCCACAAGACGACGCTTGGCTGGTTGTTCCTGTTCAGTATCGCGGCCATGGGAGCCTTCGTGCTGGTGCGTGCCGGGGACTCGCTGATCGCTCGGGCTTGGGTTCTCTACTGGCCGTTGATCGTTCCGCTTATAGGCGTCGTGGCCCTGGTTTTGTCGCGGTGGGCTGCGGATGCCGAGCGATGGCGATTCATGGTTGAGCCGTTTCTGCTCACCGGACTGATCATTGCCCCGGTGGCCGGTCTGGCGGGCATCTGGCTGGTCGAGCGGCTCGCGCTGGCAAGCTGGCTGCCGGCCGCCGTGTTTGTGGCGTTGACCGGCGCGTACCTGGTGGCGGTGGTGCTCTCGCGATTGAAGGGTTGTCTGTTACCTGCCCTGCTGTGCGCTGTTCTTGCCGTGCTATCTGCGTTGTCCCGGGGGTGACTGATCCGCGATCCGCCGTGGTCAGTCGGACACGGTGTTCGGGCTTGATATCCGGGGTTTGGGCGAGGGGCCGTGTCCGATCGCTGGATGAAGAGGACGTCCGCTTCCTCGCGTTCGACGAGGGAGAGTACGATACTGTCCAGAATGCCTTGGATCAGAGCTGCCCCGCTTCTCGGGATGTTCTCCTGGGGCCCCCTGACGGGTTTGACTTCGCGGGCGATTGGTGGTTTGATCGGTGGCCATGAACCAGACCAAGCGACTCCAGCGTATCGGCGTACTGACCGGTGGCGGCGACTGTCCGGGACTGAACGCGGTGATCCGAGCGGTCGCCAAGACGGCGATCTACCAGCACGGCCTCGAAGTCTGGGGTATTGAGGATGGCTTCCTGGGCCTGATTCGCAACCGAATGAGGCCGTTGGAGGCCAAGGACGTGTCCAACATTCTGACCCAGGGGGGCACGATTCTGGGCACGAGCAACAAGGCCAATCCGGCCCATTTTGCGACCGGCACGGCCCCCGACGGTTCGCCGGTTTTCGAGGATGTGACCTCGCGAGTCACCGAGCATATTCGCGAGCGGGGGCTTGACGCGATCATCTGCATTGGGGGTGACGGGACCATGACCGGGGCGGCGGACCTGGCCAAGCGCGGCGTCCGCTGCGTGGGCGTCCCGAAGACGATTGACAACGATCTGATGGGTACGGAGATCACGTTCGGTTTTCAGACTGCGGTCAACACCGCCACCGAGGCTTTGGACCGGGTGCACACCACCGCCTCCAGCCACCACCGCGTCATGCTGGTCGAGATCATGGGCCGCAACGCCGGCTGGCTGACTTTGCACAGCGGGCTGGCCAGCGGAGCCGACGTGGTTCTGATCCCCGAGATTCCCTACAAGCCGGAGGTGGTCTGCGAAGCGTGTGTGCAGCGATCGAAGCGGGGCAAGGCGTTCACCATCATCGCGGTCTCCGAAGGGGCCAAGCCCGAGGGCGGCCAGCAGGTGATTGATCGGGTCATCAAGGACAGCCCCGACCCCATCAGGCTGGGCGGCATCAGCCAGGTTCTTTGCACCCAGATTAGCGAACGAACCGGCCTGGAATGCCGGGCGACGATCCTCGGGCATGTTCAGCGTGGGGGGACTCCGGTTCCACAGGATCGGGTTCTGGGCACGCTCTTTGGGCACAAGGCTCTGGATCTCGCCCTGGCCGGCCGGTTCAACGAGCTGGTGGTGGTGCAGAAAGCGGAGATCACCAGCGTGTCGATCGAGTCTGCCGCGGGCAAGCAGAGGCTGGTGCCCGTCGACCATCCGTTGATCGCTGCGGCCCGCGGTGTTGGCACGACTTTCGGTGACGAGAAGTGAAGCGGGCCTGATGCGGTGCGGCGCGGGCGTGCCGCCGGTGGTCTCCCGTTTCTCGGGATTCACCCACGGAGAGCGCAGTCCATGGTCGACCTGACCGATGGCCAGATTGCGGATTTTTTTCGCCGCAGCTACTCGGCTGTGGACGGACTGTGGTTCATGAAGCTCGAGGAGGCTGCAGGATTTGAGCAAGCCCTCGACATCGATGTGCGTGTCTGGCAGATCATGCCGAAGATCCAGGCCCGCAAGATGAAGGAACTCACCGGCCTGGATCGCGGCGTGGGTGCTCTGCACGACTGCCTCACGACCAAGTTTCGCATCGAGGGCTTCGGGTTTACCTCGAGCCGGGAGGCGGACGGTTCGGGCTTTACGATTCGCATTGCCCGCTGCCCGTGGTACGACCTGCTGGTCAAGTCGAAGCGTGAACACCTGGCCGGGACCATCGGGACGCGGATCTGCAACGCGGAGTTCAACACGTGGGCCAGTGAGTTCGGCGAAGGCATCCGCTTCTCGCTCGGCGACCAGCTCTGCCGCGCCTGTCAGCAGTGTGTGATGCGGTTCCAGCTCAGACCCTTGTAGGATGCTCTGCGAGTTCCTCAGCGGCGAATCATCGACGTGGAAGAAGGCTAATCCAAGGAGACGTGCGGTGAGATCGTTCCGTCCAGGCGTATGCTGCCGGCCCCGCGTGGTCGCGACCCTCGTTCTGCTGACGTGGGCGACGCTGCAGGTGGCAGGGGCCGGCGAGCCTGCGGTCGCCTCGAAACCAGCCCTCAAGGAAGTGGTAGTCGTGTTCAAGACTCACTTTGACATCGGCTACACTGACCTGGCCCGGAACGTGCTTGGCAGTTATCGAACGAGCATGGTGGACAAGGCCCTGGCCGTGTGCGACGCGAGCCGATCGATGCCGCCCGAGCAGCGGTTTGTCTGGACGATCCCGGGATGGCCCCTGTCCGAGATGATCGGAGCCGGGCAAACGGTTCCGCGACGCGAGCGAGTGCTGGAGATGATGCGGGCCGGGCGATTTGTCTGGCACGCCCTGCCCTTCACGACGCACACCGAGTCGCTCGACCTGGAGGACCTGGTTCGGGGCCTGGGATTCTCGTCGCGGATGTCGCGATCGCTGGGCCAACCGCTTCCGCGTGACGCCAAGATGACGGATGTTCCCTCGCACGCCTGGGCGCTGCCGACGGTTTTGTCCCGGGCCGGGGTTGAGTTTCTGCATCTGGGATGCAATAGCGGCAGCACGCCGCCGGCTACTCCGACGCTGTTCTGGTGGGAAGGCCCGGACGGCTCGCGTCTGCTGACCATGCTGGTTCATGGCTATGGTACCGGTCTGCACCCGCCCAAAGACTGGCCGCACGCCACCTGGCTGGCGCTCATCCACACCGGCGACAACGTCGGCCCGCCCTCTCCGGAGAGTGTTCGCCGACTGCTCGAGCAAGCGGGCCGCGAGCTTCCCGGGGTCCACGTCCGCATGGGCCGATTGTCCGACTTCTCCGATGCCATTCGCAAGGAGCATCCGGAGCTGCCGGTAGTCCGGGCGGACATGCCGGACAGCTGGATCCACGGAGTCATGGCCATGCCGATCGAGACGGGTATTGCCCGTCGGGTCCGTCCGGCCATTGGTGCACTGGAGGCGATCCACGCGCTCGGCCGGGCCTGGGGGCTGGATGTCCCGGAGGTCCATGACCGGGTAGCGAAGTCCTACGAGGGCAGCCTGCTTTACGGCGAGCATACCTGGGGCATCGACATCAAGAAGTTCGGCCAACGGCTCTACGGGGAGGCATGGACGACCGCGAGAGCCAAGGGCACCTATGCCAAGGCGGAGGAGTCTTTCGTCGAGAAGGGGGACCACATTCGCTGGGTGGAGGGCCTGGTGCTGCCGGCGCTCGACGAGCAGGTGAGTGGTCTGGCCCGGGCGGTGGCGGTCGAGGGGACACGAGTTGTGGTTTTCAACCCGCTTCCCTGGCGGCGGCACGGTGTCGTGACGGTGAAGTGGCCGGGCACTCGTCCTCAGGGTCTGCGTGAAGCGAGTGGTTCAGGCCAGGTGGTGGCTGAGTCCGAAGGCGACATGATCCGCTTCATTGCCCGCGACCTGCCGCCGCTGGGCTACCGCACCTACACGGCCTCCGAGGCGCCGGCAGGAACGGACAGCGGCCTGCAGGCCGATACGGCCGATGCCACGCTGGAGAACGCCTTCCTGCGGCTGCGGGTCGACGCCGGGCGCGGCTGCATCTCGTCGCTGGTAGACAAGGCCACTGATCGCGAGTTAGCAGCCAGCGATGACGGCGGTCTCGGACGGTACCTGTACGAGCGATTCGATTCGGAGGATCTGAAGCGATACCTGGATGCTTACACGGCATCCGACGAAGGCTGGGTCATCGCCGCCTTCGGCAAGCCCAACCTGCCGCCGGCCGCCCAAGTGCCACACGTGAGCGCCTGGGCGGGGGATTTCGATCTTGCGATCACACGGGGGCCGGTCTCCGCTGTTGCGGCGATGACTCCCAGGGGATCGCCGTCGGTCCCGCACGCGGTCAGTCTCAGGGTCGTGTTATACCGTGACCTTCCCTGGGTGGACCTGGAGTGGTCGATTGGAGACAAATCGCCGGACCCGTGGCCGGAAGCGGGGTGGCTGTGCCTACCCTTCGCGATCGACTCACCCTCTTTCCGTCTGGGCCGGCTGGGAGCGATCATCGATCCTGCCGCGGATGTTCAGCCGCTGGCGAACCGCGACGTGTTCTGTCTGAGCACCGGTCTGACGTTGACGGGTGCGAAAGGGGCGGGCGTAGGGCTTTGTCCGCTCGACTCCCCGCTGGTCAGTCTGGGGCAGCCGGGGTTGTGGCGATTCTCAAAGGAGTACGCGTCTGTTGGCCCGAGGGTGTACGTGAATCTGTTCAACAATCAGTGGTCGACGAACTTTCAGCAGTGGATCGGCGGTTCGTGGACCTCGCGTATCCGGGTGTGGTCCGTAGCCGGGAGTCGCGGCGAGGACGGTCTGATCGGTCCGGCCTGGGAAGGGCGCTCCCCCTGCCGGGCGGGGGTATTCGATGGTCCCGCCGGCAGTCTACCGCCCACCCAAGCCGGTGTGGAACTGTCTCGTCGCGGCGTCCTCGTGACCGCCTTGGGCGACAACCCGGACGGTGGCGGCACTGTTCTCCGCCTTTGGGAGCAGGCCGGCGAAGGAGGGCTGTGCCGCGTGACGCTGCCAAAAGGCATGAAGGTGGGCGTGGTGCGGCCGTGCGATCTCCGTGGCGGTTCGATCGGCGAACCGATTGCCGTGCATGGCGGGCAGTTCGAAGTGGAGGTCCCCGCGTTTGCTCCCGTGAGTCTGCTGCTGGCGAGCGGCTCCTGACAGAACCTCGGGACCGGCGGTCGGCGGAACAACGGCCCGCGATCCGGCGCGGAAGCGCGGGGCCGGTTCGCGGTCATGGGAGGAGTGGATCCCACACCCGTCCAACACTTCATGGAAACGAAGGTTACGGACCCTGGTGGCGATTGAGGGAGACGATACTGCCTTCCGCGTCGGTGGCGAAGGAGTACGCGGATTGGTAGACAGTGTCTCCGACCTTCCAGGATTCGAGGCAGACGTCACAAGAGTAGGAATAGAAGACCGCCGAGCTGCAGCCGAAGGTGAGGCGGCCCTCGCACGGCAGGAGGCGGCCGCAACGTGGGCACGGAAGGGGTCCGGGACGGTCAGGCTCCTTCGGCGTGTTTGCCCGAGGGTCGGGAACCATGGGTCACAGGCTCGCCGGGACCACGAAGGGGGGCCGGTACTCGCGGGTGAGCATGGCGTTGGCGGCTGAATCGCCGACGAAGGCTTCCTTCTGGGCATCGACGATGAGCTTCTTGCCGAGGCGATACTTGGCTCCGTCGATGGGCACCGCGTTTCTCTTGAGATGCTCCTGCATCCGCTCGTAGGTCTCGACCGCCTCTTTGTTGTCACCGAACGACTTGCTTTGAGCGCTGAACGGCTCGTCCGACCCAATGCGATAGGAGATGTTGGCCATATGCACGAGGGCGGCCGACAGGTGGCCTTCAAGAACATCAGCGGTCAGATCGGTGTGCTCGCGACTGCGGATGGCCTTGATGAAGTTGGCGTGGTGGTCTCCGACACCGTTGAAGTCGACGATCTTCTTGCCGTCCAGGTCGAAGGCAGCTCCCTTGGTGTAGCTGGTCAAGACGACGTACCCTTCGGTGCCGTGGAAGACGACACCGACGCCGGCCCCGCGATAGTCCGGGGTTTTCAGACCGCGAACCTCGAAGATGATCTGGGAATCGCCGTAGTCGATGAAGCTGAGATGGGTGTTTGGCGTCTGGCCGTCGTCCTCATAGCCAAACCGGCCGCCCAGGCCGGTCGCGGTTTTGGGCAGTGAGTTTTTGTTGAGGCCCCATCGAGCGATATCCATCTGGTGGATGCCCTGGTTGCCAAGATCGCCGTTCCCGTAGTCCCAGAACCAGTGCCAATCGTAGTGGAACCTCTTGCGGCGCACCGGCACCTTTGGTGCCGGGCCCAGCCAGATGTCGTAGTCGACGCCGGCCGGAACAGGCTGCTCGCCGTCGGCTTTGCCGATGCTGTTGCGGCTTTTGTAGCATAATCCGCGAGCGACGGTCACCTTGCCGATCTTGCCCTCATGAACGTACCGGATGGCGTCTACTGTGCCCTTCATGGAGCGGCACTGGGTGCCGATCTGGCAGATGCGGCCGTACTTGCGGGCTGCCTGCACCATCCGTCGTCCCTCGGTGACGTTGTGGCAGGCGGGCTTTTCGATATAGACGTCCTTGCCGGCCTGCATGGCCATGATGGACAACAGGGCATGCCAGTGGTTAGGCGTGGCCGAGGAGATGGCATCGATGCTGGGATCGTCGAGCACGCGACGGAAGTCCTGCTCGCACTTGGGTGCCGGCCTACCCTTGTCCGTGACCATCTTGACCGCGCCGGCATGGAGGTTCTTGTCCACGTCACACAAGGTTGCGATCTCGACGCCTTTCAGACCGAGGAGGGCGCCGATGTGGCCCCTGCCCTGGCCGTTGAAACCGATCACCGCCACACGGATCCTGTCGTTCGGGCCGATCTTCCCGGGCTCCTTGACCTCCTGGGCGCAAGTCCTCAGGCCTGAACCGGCGGTTACAGCGGCTGCGGCGGCGAACATCGAGTCCTCAAGAAAACGTCGGCGTGAAATGCGAGACAAGGGGGGTTCCTCCTACAAGCAGATCGGGCTCGGAGTACCGCAGGCGCCTGTCGTCCGCGATGTCAATGATCCATGATACCGACCGGCGATCGGGTCCACAACCGGCTGGGAGCGAGCCCCTGGGTGGCGATCTTTTCCAGCAGGGCCGGAACCTGATTGGGCGTGACTTTGGGGAGGACCTGGTCGTTGATCATCACCACGAACCCCAGGCCGCCGGCTTCCGGGTACAGTGCGAAGTTCAGCGAGAAGAGTCCTGTCGGTCTTAATCTGGCAGAAGTCGATGCCGAGTTCCTTCCTGATCCTGGCGACCACCTTGTCCGCCGCGGACATGGAGGGCCCGTTGGCGGGCCGGACGATGGGGCAGATCGGTACCCTTTTCAGGCCGTTGGCGTCGGCATTGACATCCATGGCCCGAGCGTGGAAAGTCATGGCCCGAGCGTGGGATGTGCTGGTCTGACCAGGGAGCACGCCGCCATGGATAGCGGATGGATCGTCGAAGAGCAACCGTTTCATCCCGAACATCTCAAGGCCTATGAAGGCTTGTTCACCCTGGGCAGCGGTTACATGCACATTCGCGGCTCGCTGGAGGAGCACCTCTCCGGCGCGGCTCAGAACATGACGTACACACGGATGCCAGCCAACGTCACCAGCGAGAAGTTCTTGCAGACCGAGTGCGAATGGGGGACTTATGTTCCCGGCGTTTTTGGACGGCATCCTCTCCTGAGCAACGAGATGGTCAACCTGCCGTTCTTCCTGGGAATTGCCCCGATCGTCGACGGCGAGCGGTTGGATCTCAAGACCTGCAGCATTGAGGACTACAGCCGGCAATTAAACCTGCGCACGGCCACGTTGACGCGGACGTTCACCTGGCGGACCGGAGCGGGCAAGCGGATTGACATGGAGTTTGCGCGGTTCATTGACGCGGCTCACCCGCACCTGTGCATTCAGCGAATGCGGCTGACGCCGGATGCCGACCTCGATCTGTCCGTCCGGGCGGGCATTGACGCCGACGTCCGCACCAACGGATACGACCACTTCACCGGAGTGCAACTGTCGCTCGCGGGGAGGGTTGGCATCGACTGCGTGGTTCGGACGGACGCGGGAGACACGATGGGTGCGCTGACGCGGCTGGTCGCCGAGGCGGACTGGCGGTACGAATCGACAGCCCGGACGGCGGAACTCGTCACGGACGTCTTGCTGCCGGCCGGGCGTACGTTTGTCCTGGAGAAGCGGACGGCAGTGACCACCAGCCGCGACTTGGAGGCGGTCGAAGCGGAGCACCTGCTGACCGACACGAGTGTCCGCGGCTACGACGAACTGCACGCAGAGCACATGGCCGTCTGGGAGCATCGCTGGCGAGGTTGTGACGTGGAGATCGACGGGGACGACGCTTCGCAACGGGCGATGCGTGTTTCCCTGTTCCATCTGCTGCGGGCCCACGTGGGCGGTGACTGCCGGGTGGCGATCGACGCCAAGGGTTATTCCGGAGAAGCCTATTGGGGGCGGTATTTCTGGGACACGGAGATGTTCCTGCTGCCGTTCTTCCTGTACACCGAGCCGGCGCGGGCCCGTACGCTGGTGGATTTCCGCGTTCAGAGCCTGGCAGGTTGCCGGCGCAACGCGGCGAAATACGGCTATCCCGGGGCTCGGTACGGGTGGGAATCGGATGCCGAGGGCGACGAATGCTGCCCCAACTGGCAGTACGCCGATCATGAGGTTCACGTGACCGCGGACGTGGTTTACGGCCTGACTCACTACGCCCGGGCCACCGGCGACGAGGACTACCTCCGTGGACCAGGAGCGGAGGTACTGGTGGAGACGGCCCGGTACTGGCTGGCCCGGCTCGACCAGCGCGAGGGGGACGATTACCTGAGCCTGCTGGGCGTGATGGGCCCGGACGAGTACACGCCGATCTCGAGCAACAACGCCTTCACCAACGCGATGGTGGGCGTGGCTCTGTTTCTCGCTTCCTGTTACGGGAGGTTCGGGGGAGCCACGGTCGAGGAATGCGAGGCGTTCGCGGCGGCTGCAGACGCCCTGCCCGAGCCGCGGTCCGAGGATGGCACGCTGGTACTCCAGTGCGAGGAGTTCGAGGCCCTGGCCGAGCCCCGCTTCGAGGAGTTGTGGAAGGACCGGAGCAGGAGTTTTGCCGCCCAGGTCTCGCAGGAGCGGCTGTACCGCAGCAAATGCCTCAAGCAAGCCGACGTGCTCATGCTGATGATGCTGTTTCCGGACAACTACACGGCGCAAGAAGTTCGAACCGCCTGGGACTACTATCTGCCCTACACGACGCACGACTCATCGCTGTCGGCCGGCGTCCATGCCATCGTGGCGGCCCGGCTGGGGCTGAAGGACGAGGCGTGGCGGTTTTGGCAGATGGGCCGGGGGATCGACCTGGATGTCGAGCGCGGCGGCGCGGCCGAAGGCATCCACATCGCCAACGCCGGGGCGATGTGGCAGATGGCCGTGTTCGGCTTTGCCGGAATGCAGACGGCCATGGGCACACAGGTCGCGATTTCACCGTTGACGTTGAGCCCGCGGATGCCGGACCAGTGGTCGCGGCTGGCGTTTCCGGTGGTATGGAAAGGCGTGCCGGTGCACGTGGAGATCACGCGGAAGGCTGTCGGTGTGCTGAACCGTGGAACCGGGCCGCTGGTCGTCCGGGTGGGCGACCGGGACCGGAAGGTGGAGGCGGGCGAGCAGGTCACCTGGGAGACGCCAACGTGATTCGCGGCGTGATCTTCGATCTCGACGGGGTACTTGTGACCACTGACGAACTCCATTACCAGGCGTGGAGGCAGGTGGCAGACCGGGAGGGCATCTACTTCGACCGCACGATCAACCACCAGCTGCGCGGCGTCAGCCGCATGGAGAGCCTGGAGATCATCCTCGAGCGAGCCGGCCGAGCATATACTCCGGAGGAGAAGTCGGCCCTGGCCAACCGCAAGAACCACCTGTACCGCGAGTTGCTCCGGACACTGACCGCGGCAGACGTTCTTCCGGGCGTTCAGGCTCTCCTGGCCGAGCTGCGCCGCCGGGGCATCCGGCTCGCGGTGGCGTCCTCCAGCAAGAACGCACCTCTGATCCTGTCGCGTGTCGGGCTGAAGGATGCGTTCGACGCGGTGGCCGACGGGAACGACATCACTCACTCCAAGCCTGACCCCGAGGTCTTCCTGCTGGCCGCCGAGCGGCTGGGGCTGTTACCGGAGGAGTGTCTGGTCGTCGAGGATGCGGCTGCAGGCATCGAAGGGGGGCGGCGTGCAGGCATGGCCGTGTTCGGCATCGGCACGCCCGAGACGCTGCCCAAGGTGGAGCGGCTGGCGGCCGGTCTGGCGGACACCACGGCCGAGGGGTTGCTGGGCCCAGGATGACGAAGGGGGAATGCCGGTCGCCGGGCGAAGCTGCCGGCGTCGGGGCGGCGGGCGGTCGCCGTGCGGGTGGCATCGCGGGCGGAACGGCGAGGGTGATCGGCACGGTGAGGGGGGATCAACGCGGACCGCGAAAGGCGCCGATTCGCCTGAGGTAAGCCACGGAGTCGGCCACGTCTTTCAGGTGGTCAGCCTCGTCCCGCTCCACGCCCTTGATGCCCTCAAGCTCCATGGTGAACGGGCCGGCGAAGCCCCGGGCGGTCATCATTTGGAAGACCTCGGAGAAGTCAACCACGCCAAGCCCCAGTGCCGGGAAGGTCCAGTCCTGGTACTTGCCGGACGTGTCCTTGAGGTGGACGGAGGCGACGTCATCGATGACCTTGGCGAGTTCCTCGACGGCGGTTCGACCCTCGTTGTAGAAGTAGATGTTGCCGGTATCGAAGTTGATGCGCACGTGCGGGTGGTCGACTGCTTCCATCGTCTGGCAGGCGGCGTCACCGTTGGTGATCAAGTCCGGGTGGGTCTCGAGCGCGATGGTGACGCCGTACTTCCCGGCCACATCACCGATGGCCCGGAGGCGTTTGTAGATGACCGAGCGGTCGGTATCACCCGCCTTGGCACTGAGGAAGCAGACTTTGGCCCCGAAGAAGGCGCAGGCCTCGAGCTGGGGGCGCATGACCTCGACGGCGTCCGGGGCAGCCACGTTGCACAGAGCCTGCAGTGAAGAGGCGGCCAAGCCGCTGTCGGCCAGTCTCTTCTGGAGCGTGTCCCGGTCACCGGGGGCGGGTACGGGCATCTCCAGGTAACGGATCCCCAGCTCAGGGAGATGCGTCCAGGCCCGCTCCTGGTACTTGCCATAGTTCGCGAGACGACACGCGATGAGGTTCGGCATATCGGAAGTCCCTGTCTATCGTGATCGCAGCATACGCTGCGTCCCAAGTACGCATAGTCTAACCGCTACGTCGGCAACATCTAGTACGGCGGCGTCCAGCAGAAACGGAACGGTCCGGGATTCAGGTCCGAACCGGCACCGGTCTAGGCTGTAGCTGCCCGCGACTCCGGCCGCAGTTGCGGCCGTAGCCATCCGGATACCCCAGGCCCAGCCCTTTGGTCCTGGCCACGAACCAGCCGGAGCGGAAGAAGTAGCCCAGCGAATGACGACCGCGAACGAGCCGGGCCTGGCTCACGGCGGCCAGGAATGACGCCGGACCGTCAAAGGGGGCAAGGTATTGGTAACACGAATTAACGCTGTCTTGGTGGTGGCAGTCGACGCCGAGGAGGCCAGGGAAGCCGAACCTCCGGGCGAGTTGCTCGGCCTTGTGGTTGGGGTAGGGAAGCAGGTTCTGGGCGTTGCTGATTTCGACCAGGTCCAGCAGATCGATGATGTCGTAGACTGCATCCCGCAGGCTGCATCCGAAGAGGATGTTGAACGGATGTGGGACAACGACGAGGCCGTGCTGGTCCTTGATGGTCTTGGCCGTCTGACGGGGCGACATGCCCGGCTCCACAGCTTCGCGCAGGAACAGGCCAATGAGGTGTCCTTCGCTGGTGGAGATCTCCTGGCCAATGATGACCTTGAGGTCGGGACCGGCTTCCTCGGCCAAGGCTCGAGCCCCCTCCACGGTATCGTGATCGGTTACCACCAGGCAGTCGATGTGGTACCGTTTCGCAGCCTCGATCAAGTGATCGACGGAGTTCTCGCTGTCATCGGAGTAGTCCGTATGGACGTGGAACACTGTCTTGAGCGGTTTCAATCTCAGCCCCTCCCGGCCGGTACCATGCTGTTCAGGCGTCAGTGGCGTACGGCGACAGCTGCCCGGCACGCAAACGAGTGAATTCTATGATCAAGGCCTCCCAGAAAACAAGCGCCCTCGCCCCGGACGGTGAAGGTCCAGGAGAGGGACCGATAATGTCCCGGGAACAGAGGGAATGAACGAAGGGACCGGATAAGGCGGGAGAGAGGCATTGAGTAGCGGACGTGACCAGGCCGATCTTGTTTCGAAGGTGGCGGCTTCAGCGAGTTCCCTCGACCGGCTGGGGGCCAGAGGGTCATGGATAAGGCCGAGTCGAATATCGGCCGAGGGATGTCAGGTGGAACCGTGGGTTGTCGGCCGTCAGTAGCCAACAGGACGACGAGACTGGCCCTGTGGATGGACAGAAGGTTTCCGCCGGTGATTTCGGTTGCGGGCTCACATGAGTCTGATCTGCACGATCTCGGCGGGTGCATTGAAGCGGACGGGGAACCAATTGCCAACGCCGGCAGTGACGAAGAGTGCGGACTGGTCGCGTCGATACTCACCCCAGATGTAGCGGAACAGGAGGCTTCCGCCGCCGATGGGGTATCTGAAGCCGGGGGGCGTGAGCATGAGTTGCCCGCCGTGGGTGTGGCCAGCCAGGATCAGATCAGCCCCGTGATCGGCCAGTGATTCGAAGGCGTGCGGGTGGTGGGTGAGGGCGATCGTGAAGGTCTTGGAATCGCCTCCCTTCAGCGCGGCAGCCGCCCGGGAGTTCAAGCCGGGATCGGAGAGAATGGGCTGCTCGTAGCGCGACCAGAACAGGCCGGCGATCCGCACGGTTTCGCCGCCGACCTTGATGCAGGTGTGCTCGTCGGACAGGAATCCCGGTTCGGCCTTGCGCATGGCTTCGAGGAACTCCTTCCGCGAATCGAGCAAATCATGGTTGCCGGCCACGATGAACCGTCCGTAGCGATGCTTCAGGGCGGCGATGGCTTCCATGGTGGCGGGGAGGTATTCGATGTTATGGTCGAGGATATCACCGGTGATGGCGACCATGTCGCTGTTCAGGCGGTTGGCCGCCTCAACGACCGGGCTCAGATGTTTCGGCCTGAAGATACGGCCCACGTGAATGTCGCTGATCTGGGTAATGGTGAAGCCGCGGAGGCATTTGGGCAGACGCGGCAGTTGAATCGTCTGGTGACGGATCATGAACCGGCCCTGTGCGCGTATTCCGGCCACGGAGGCACCTGCGGTGACGAGCAATGGGGCGGCGAAGGCGGCCTTCATCAGCAGGGTCCGGCGGCTCAGCGAGGCCTTCGACCGTTGCACCGGGTTTGCCCGCGCGGGATGGCCGTCATCGGCCGCCGGCTTGGCCGGTTTGGCGCGCTCCCGCCAACGAAGAACACCCAGAACCAGCCAGGCGACCACCGCCAGCGAGCCGAGGGTCATAAGGAGGATATGCCAGATCATGATCCAGATAATGACGGGAGGGGGCAGGGCGTCCCACGCATGCCGGCCGCGAAAGGTGACGCCGAGCATGGGTGAGAGGGTGAGGATTATGTAGACAGCCCAGGTCCACCGTATCCAGCTTCGGCGGCCAGCCACGAGCCAGCGATCGATCCACGACCACCAGAAGAAGCTGGGCAGCACCGCCAGGACGAGAACCAAGCCGAAGACACCGTGGGCCGGGAAGGGGAACAGCCCCAGGCGAAGGCCGAGCAGGACCAGCAATACCAGGGCGATCCCGCCCAGGGCGGCCTTCTGCAGGGTCCGATGGCAATCCGGCTGTTTCGGTTCCACGGGCCGATTATAGGAAGGGCAGGCCGATGAAGAAACTGAACCAGCGGGTGTCGTCCTCGTCGCTCTTGGCGACCGGGAAGGCGACGTCGAACTCCATCGGGACGGTGCCGAAGATCTCCAGGGTAAGCCGGATGCCGGCACCGACCGAAGCCCGCCAAGAAGACACGCCGAAGTGCTCCTCGACCGTTCCCATATCCGAGAAGAACACGCCGCGCACGACCTTGGAGTACAGGGGGAAGGAGTATTCCGCGCCGGTGAGGGTCATGAAATCGCCGCCGACCCGGTTGTTGCGGAGCCCGTCGCGCGGGCTGATGCCGCGGAAGTCAAAACCCCGGAACGATCCGATGCCGCCGGCGTAGAACCGCTCGAAGACCGGGGCATCGCCGATGATCTGTCCGGCTCGCGTGTAGGCGCTGACCACGCTCTTGCGGTCCTGATCGTCGACCGCGACGGTCCAGTACTGGGTGAATCCCGCCGTGGCCTTACCGAAGAAGTAGTCACCGCCAAGGGCACCCGCCTGCTCGTAACCGACGTTGAAGCGGTGCCCGGCCGAAGGATCGAAGCGGCTGTTGGTGGTGTCATGGAGCAGGGACAGTTTGGCGCTGGTGAGCATGCTGTCGCCTTCGACGTCCTGGATATCCTTGGCGGCGAAGGACTCGACGTCGCTGATGTTGATGTATTCGCTCCGCAGGGCGATCTCGCCGACCCAGTCCTTCAGCAGGCCCTGCTCGAAGGTCTTATCGAAGCTCACCATGCCGCCGATCCGCAGTTCGTCGTATCCATCGCGGCCGCGTTCGAAGAGATAGACGCTGGTCCCGAAGCCGATCCGCTTGTCGAAGAGGTAGGGTTCGCGGAAGTCGATGCGGAAGCGGGTCAACTCGGTGCCCGGCTCGAGCTGAATACGGAAGGTCTGCCCGGCTCCGCGATACGCACGGCCCTTGATGAACTCCTCGAAGCTGCGCGGCGTGTCGAACAGATCGAAGTTGGTGTTCTCGAGGACGATGTTGCCCACGACGCCGCTGTCGCTACTGGCTCCGATGCCGGCGAGGAACTGGTTGGTTTTGGGGTTCTCCTTGACCGTCACGACCGCGTCGCGTACGCCTTCCTTCTTGTCCTCGGGCTCGATGGGCTCGATCGTGGCATCGCTGAACAGGCCGGTTTCCTTGAGCTTTCGCTGGGCCTTCTCCGTCTTGGTGGTGTCGTACAGCTCATCGGGATAGAAGCGAAGCTCGCGCCGGACGCATTTCTCCTGGGTGTGGGAGTTGCCGTTGACTTCGATCCAGCCGACCCGGAACTGCTCGCCCTCCTGGAGGTTCATGGTCAGGATCACCTGGCCGGGCTCGTCGGCGAAGACCCAGCTCGGCGTGACCACGCAGTAGATGTAACCCTGGGCGCCATAGTGAGTCTGGATCTTCTTGACGTCCGCCTTGACCAGGCTGTCGACCAGGGACTCACCGACTTTGATCCGCATCAAATCGATGATTTCCTCGGCGGTGAAGACTTCGCTGCCCCGGATCCGAATCTCCTTGACGGCGTAGTGGGCGCCTTCGCTGACCCGGAAGACCACCTCGAGTCTCTCGCGAGCCACGTCGGTGTACTGCTCAACGTAGCTGACCTCGGCGTCGAGGTAACCCCGGTCGCGGTAGTACTGCTGGACCTTGGCGGCGTCGCGGGTTGCCCGTTCCGCATCGAAGTCGCCGGTAATGAAAATCGGAAGGTACGCCTTGGTCTCGATTTCGTGCTTGAGTTCGCGGGCTCCGTAGGCGGTATTGCCCTCAAACCGGACCGCGCGGACCCGCACCCGCTGGTTCTCGACAATGGTGTAGACGACCCGCCGCTCGGTCTTGAGCAGTTCCTCGTCGAAGGTGACTTCGACGTAGGAGTAGCCCTTCTCCTTGTACAGCCGCTCGATGGCGTCCCGGCCCTGGCGGACATCGTACAAATCGAGCGGGTCGCCGGCGTTGAAGCTCAAGGCGGCGATCAGGTCCTTGGTCTTGAACTTCTTCGCCCCGACGAACTCGACTGAGGCAACCTCCGGCTTCTCGGCGACCTTGATCACCAGCTTGACCCGATCGTTAACCAGTTGGGTATCGGCCTGAACGTCAAGGAAGCGTCCCGTCTTAAGGAGCCGGCTGACGTCGCGCTGGGCTTGGTCCTGCGAATAGGCCTGTCCGACCTTGACGCGGATCTGGTTGCGGACGTAGGCCTCGTCGAGATTGACCAGGCCGACGATGGTGAGCTCGCCGATGAGCTTGCCGTCCAACGGTGACGACGACGCCGCGGGGGCGGGAGCCGCTGTCGGCGGGGCCTGCTGGGCCGAGACGCCCGCCAAAACGACAAGGACAAACGACGCCGTCAACAGCCATCTCAGAAGTGTGATCCGCACCATGTCGGCGCATGATACGCCCCTTCGCCACCCTGTCAAAACCGCCTGTTGAATTCTGAGCTCGGGGCTGTGAGTTGTTTGAGGTACCCGCGTGCCGCGGAGATGCCGCCCAGTCGCTGCTTGCTTTCCGAGGCGGTTTGCGGCAATGTGAGGTCCATGTGTGGAATCGCCGGGATCATCGACTTTCGCGGCCGGGCGGTGGACCGTCAGGTTCTGGACCACATGGAGACGGCCCTCTCGCACCGAGGCCCGGATGACCATGGCCAATGGATCCACGAGTCGCCTGGATTCTCCGTCGGTCTGGCCCACACGCGTTTGGCGGTCATCGATCCGACCCCGGAAGGCCATCAGCCGATGGTGTCGCCGGACGGCCGCTGGGCGATCTGCTACAACGGAGAGCTGTACAACTTTCGAGAACTGCGCGAGCAGCTTTCCGGGCTGTTCCATACCACGTGCGATACCGAGGTTGCCCTGCGCGCCTGCATCACCTGGGGACCCGACGCTCTCCAGCGGTTCGACGCGATGTGGGCCATGGCGGTGGTCGACGTGGGCGAGCGCCGGGGGCATCTGTCCCGCGATCCGTTCGGGATCAAGCCGCTGTACTATACCGTTCATGACGGGCAGCTGGTCTTCGCCAGCGAGTTGCGGGCCTTGCGCTGCCATCCCGGGCTGCCTGGCGAGGTCGATCAGGACGCCCTGATCGAGTACTTCAATCTGGGCTTTGTGCCTCATCCACGGACGCTGTACCGGGGCATTTGCAGACTTCCGCCCGGCCACCGGCTGTCCTTCACCGCCACCGGCGTCGGCGAGCCGGAGCGGTTCTACGCCTTGCCCATTCCCCCGAAGCGTCCGCTGCCCTACTCGGAGGCTTGTGAGCGGATCCGGGTAACGATCGAGAACGCCGTTGATCAACAGTGCGTATCGGATGTGCCCCTGGGCGCTTTTCTCTCCGGCGGACTGGACTCGGCGGTGGTGGTTGCGGCCATGACGCGGGTTGGGCACCGTCCGGTGCGGACCTTCAGCATCGGCTATCCCGACCATCCGCGTTATGACGAAACCGAGCATGCCCGGCTGGTGGCCGCCCATTTCGGGGCTGAGCACCACGAGTTCCCGGTGACATTCGGCGACGTTCTGGCGGCCGTCGAACCGATGCTCGACCACCTCGGCGAGCCATTCGCGGACAGCTCGCTTCTGCCGACATCTCTGGTGAGTCGCTATGCCCGCGAGCACGTGACTGTTGCCCTGAGCGGTGACGGCGGAGACGAGCTTTTCGGCGGGTATTGGCGATACCTCGGACACCACTACCTGGAGCGGTACCGCCGCTGGCCGTCGCTGGTTCGCAAGGGTTTCGTCGAACCGCTGCTGCGGCTGGCTCCGTCGGCGAGGACCACGCGCCGGCTGGACCGGCTGCGACAGGTTCGCAAGCTGCTCCGAGGGGACCGTGAGGATCCTATGGCCCGGCACATTGCCTGGGCACGATTCACCACCGATGGGCTGGCCGTGAAGCTGTTTGGTCGCGACCGAGCCCGAGCCGGCTTCGACGGCCTGGTCAAGCGGTACCGGGAAGAGGCCGCCGCTCTGCGTCCGGAGCCTCCGCTTCCGCCGGGCCTGGAGGAGATTCTCCTGGCCGATCTGGCCGTAGGCCTGCCGGGGGACATGCTTCACAAGGTCGACACCGCGAGCATGTTTCACAGCCTTGAGGTTCGCGTGCCGCTCCTGGCGGCGGACGTGGTCCAGTATGCCACCTCTCTGCCCGTCGAGTATCGGATTCGAGGCACGACCACGAAGCAGATTCTGCGGGACGCCTTCAAGGACCTCTTGCCGGCCTCGGTTCTAGTCCGCCGGAAGATGGGCTTTGAAGTGCCGGTGGGCGAGTTTCTGCGTGACGAACTCCGGACCCTGTACCAGGATACCGTGACGCCTGCTGCCCTGGGGCGATACGGCCTTGACGCCCCCACCGCCGCCCGGTTGTACGAAGACCACGCCAGCCGGCGCGCGGACCACACCGAGCTGCTGTGGGCCCTGCTGGTGCTGTGCTGGCGTCGGGGGTGACCGGAGGCGTGTGTCAGTGCGGCTTCGCGAGGGGACTCTGCCCCCGGGGCCCCTGAGAACGCCAGCGACCGGGCCCGGGGGCCGGTTCCCGATTTGTGACAAAGCCGTTACATGAATAGGGGAACCCAGACTTGGCTTCAGCGTCATAATCTAGGGGACGGTGTGCAGCGAGCAGGTCCCGAGTTCCCGATGAATGACCGATCGTGCTTCGGCTTCACCGAGGGTTGGCGGGCGGGCGCTCTGACATGGTCTGATGCACTCTTCCTTTACGAGGGTTCAACTCATGCATCTGGATGCCCAAAGTCGATGGTGCCGTGCCCGGATGACGGCGGTGACAGGGTTGTTGTTGACGTCGATGAGCCTGACGGCCTGCCCTGCGGGGGCTGCTCCCGCAACGCAGCCCGTTCCGCCGGATGACCGCCCGGCCGGGGCGACCCCTGAGAGGCCGATCCGGGAGCAGAGCATCTACATTCCCTACACGAAGTTGCGTGAGACCTTCGAGCGAGAAGGTCGAGGCGTCTTCCTGCCCTACGGCGAGTTCGAGAAGCTATGGCGAGCGGCCCGGGAGAAGGACGGCCCATCGCCGGAGGCGCGACCGCCGGTGGCGTTTCTGATCAACGAGGTCGACCACGAGGCGACGGTCTCCAGGGACGTGGTGCGGGTCAAAGCCCAAGTCAAGATCGAGCTCCTGGCTGAGGGATGGCACCATGTCCCACTGGGTCTGGCGGACGCAGCGGCCACCCAGGCGAGGGTGGGCGAGCTACCCGCCCGAATGCTGTTTGATCCTCAGAAGGGCTATGAGCTGCTTCTCGAGAAGCGGGGCCAGGCGGCGGAGTCGGTCAGTCTGACTCTTGAATACGCCAAGGCTTACGAGAAGACCGCCGGACGCAACAGCGTGTCGTTCCAGCCTCCGCAGGCCCCGGTGAGCCGGTGGCGGATCAGGATTCCGGAGAGTGGCGTGAAGGTCAACCTCTCGCCGCTCATTGCGGCCACACAGATTCCCGAGAGCGGCCCGGCCGGTCCCGGGCATGAAGAAACGGTGGTCATGGCTTTCGTGGGGGCTGCTCCGACGGTGCAGATCGACTGGACTCCCAAGGCCGAGGGGGCCACCGGATTGGCGAGCCTGGCCACCGTTCAGGCCGAGCAGCAAGTGCGGATCGAGGATGGCGTGGTCCGCACGCGCACCCAGCTGGCATACGAGATCAGCCGGGCGGCCCTATCGGAGTTGGTCGTGGAGGTGCCGGCCGATCAGCGGGTCATCAACGTTCTGGACGCCAATGTGCGGCAGTGGTCGGTGGTGGGGCCAACCTCGACCGCCCCGTCACCCGCCGGTCCGGCAGGGACTTCCGCTCCGGCGGCGGAGGTGACCCGTCAGCAGATTGCGATTCAACTCTTCGAGCCCTCTCGAGCCACGCAGAACATCGTGATCGAACTGGAGAAGTTCGTCAGCGAGAGCGCGCAGCGGAGGCTGCGGGTGCCGGTGGTGGCGGCCATCGGTGTCGGGCGACAGCAGGGCGTGGTGGTTGTGGCCGCGGCCGAAGGCCTGCGTACCGAGGTGGCCGCTCACACCGGCCTGCTGCAGATGGACGCCGTCGAACTGCCCAAATCGCTGACGAACTGGAAATGGCTGCTGTCGTATCGTTATGCCTCGCTGCCGTTTGATTTGACGCTCCAGGTGGAGAAGGTTCAGCCGCGTATCGTGCTGGATTCGCTGGTCGAGGCCACGCTGGAACCCGAGCAACTGACTCTCGACGTGCTGGCGGTTTACACGGTTGAGCGGGCGGGAGTTTTCCGGCTCGAGTTCGACGTGCCGGCGGGATTCGAGGTCCGCAAGGTGGCGGGGCTCGCGATTGCCGACGCCCAGCCGGCGCAGGTGGACACCCACTACGTGGACGGCTCTGAGAAGACTCGTCTGGTGGTCAATCTGGCGAGCAAGGCGCTGGGTCGTGTGGCTCTGGTGGTCAGGCTGCAACGTCGTCTCACGGAACCGGACCTGCTCAGCCCGACGGGCCGCAGCGTCAGCATGCCCATGAGCATTCCTCGAGCGTTCAGGAACACGGTCGAGCGGGCCGCCGGGCGGCTGGTCATCTACGCGGCGGAGAGCCTCCGCGTGAACCCAGGGCAGACAAAAGGTCTCCGCAGCATCTCATTCAAGGAGGCCTTTGAGGGCCTGGCCTCATCGAAGGAGCAGCCTTCCCCGGCGATCCGGCCCGTGCTAGCGTTCGCTTACGCCCAGGAAGACGTGGACCTCACCCTGGCCGCCGAGCGCCGCAAGCCGCAGGTCACCGCACGGCAGCTTTTGCTCGCCCAGATCGAGGCCGGGGTGATCAAGTACTCGGCCACCTTCACCTATGAGATCTTGTACAGTGGCGTCTCGAGTCTGCGGATCGACCTGCCTGCGGACCTGGCGCCGGACATTCGCAACAGCACGCCGGGCATCCGGGAGAAGGTCATTGATCCGCCGCCCAAGGATCTGGCGGCGAGCGATGTGGCCTGGAGCTTCGCGGGCGAAACGGAACTGACCGGAACCGTCCAGGTACGTCTGAACTGGGAGAAGCGAATCGAGGAGCTGCCGGTGGGCAAGGCCATCGAACTGGCCCTGCCGCATCTTCAGCCTCGGCTGGTGGATCGGGCATGGGGACAGATCGTCTGGACCAAGGTCGAGACCTTGGACGTGCACGAATCCGGCGAGCCGAAGGGGGTCCGGCCGATCGATCCGCAGCATGATCTGATGCCCGGCGCGTCGGTGGCCGGCGCGGCCCGGGCCTTCGAGTTCCACGACAACTGGGATCTGCGGGTCGCGGTGACCCGCTACAAGCTGGAGGAAGTGAAGCGAACCAGCATTGAGCGCGCGGTGCTGCAGATGGTTGCCACGCGGGGCAACTCGCTCTCGGTTCGGGCCCTGTACAGGATGCGGAGTGCCGGGCAACGGCTAGCGGTGAAGCTGCCCGACAGCGTCGAATTCGACAACGAACCACTGCGTATCAACGGACGGCCGGCGGCCTTGGAGCGTGGAGAGCAGGGCGAGTTCTTTGTACCGCTGGTGGGGCTTAACGCTGACACGTCGACGCTGCTGGAACTGCGTTACTCGGTCCCGCAGGGTGGTCGGCGTTTTGTACCGCCGGCGTTCCCGTCGGATCCGGCGATCCAGAAGGTGTATGTGTGCGCCTACCTGCCGGAGGAACTCACCTACCTCGGTTCGCGTGGGCCGTGGACTGACGAGATTGACTGGGTACTGACCTCATCGTTGCGTCTCAAGCCTCTCCCTCGCCGAAGCGACCAGAGCCTTCTGGGATGGGTTCGCGAGGACCTCAACGTGCCCGCCGGACCGGGCGACACGTTCCAGACTGATGGCCGCCTGTACGTGTTCTCGACCCTGCGTCCGACCGCGACCGGTGACGCCGCGTTGCGGATCACAGCCATGAGTGAGAACTGGCTCAGCGCGATCGTATTCGCTGTCGTTGTCGTGGTTGGTCTGGCTCTGGGGCGATCTTCTGGGGCAAGGCGATGTCTGGTCGGGGGAGTGTTCCTTGTTCTGCTCATCCTCTCGGGGGTATTCCTTCCCACGTTCCTGAGGCAGATCCTCGGCACCACGCTGATCGCCGCGGTGGCGATTGTTCTCATTGGGTGGGGACTCCATTACCTGGTCTGGATCCGGCCGCACGATCCCGTAGTCATGGCTCGCAAGCAGGCTCGCCAGGAAGCAGAACTCGCCCGGGTGCGGACGGCCGCCCCATCGCCCCATCCGGCAGTAGCGGCCGTGCCGCCCGCTCCGGAGACTCCGAAGGACGAACCGAAAGGAGGAGAGCCCCATGCGTAGGCAAGCCGTTCTCCTGATGGTGGCCGCGACGGGTGTAGAGTGGCTGATGGGAGCGATCCTGCAGGCCGCCGAACCGGCCGCAGCCCCCCCTCCGGTCATTCGCGAACTGTACGTGCCCTTTGATGATCTGAACGTGCTTCTGGAAAACCAGCCGCACCGTGTGCTGCTGTCGCGTCAGGAATACGAGGAACTGCTGATCAAGGCCAAGCTCAGGCCCGAGCCGACCCCACCGGTGCGGGCTGTGGTTCTCTCGGCCGAGTACCAGGTCACGGTCGAGCAGGAACGAGCCGGGATCGTCGGGCACCTGGCCGTCGAACTGATCGATGACCACCTTCAGATGTTGGACCTGGACCTGGCGGGAGTCGGTCTCAGGAGCGTTCGCCTGGACGGCAAGGATGCCGCGGTCGGGCGGTCGAATGACGGGCGGGTGGTCCTGTTTGTTGAGCGAAAGGGTGTGCACGACGTCGAGTTGAATCTCGTCGCCCCGCTGACCACGACGGCGGCACAGCAGGTTCTGGATTTCCGCATTCCGACGCCGGGGGCCACCCGGGTTCATCTGACCGTGCCGGGCGATGTCGAGATCAAGAGTGGGATGAAGGTCATCAGCCGGACGGTGGACGCGGCTGCGAGTCAAACGCTTTTCGAGCTGCTGCCCGCTCACGACAAGACCACCATTGTCATGACGCTCAACAGCCGGTTGCTGCGCAAGGAGCGCGTGGTGGTGGCCAGGAGTGTTGTGGTGGATGAGGTCACGCAGCACTACGAGCGGCTGCACGCGACGTTCTCGCTGGCCGTGCTCCACAAGGCGCTGGACAGCTTTCGGCTGGCGGTGCCCGCCGGTTTCGAGGTCACCCAGGTGCAGTCTTCCCTGCTCGCCCGCTGGAGTGTCGTCTCGGGTGAGCAGGACGGCCGTGTTCTTGACATTCGGCTGCGCGAGCAGACGACCCAGACGGTTGTTCTGAGCGTGGCGGCCATTCGCACCCTACCGCCGGCCGAGGCCTGGGCTTTCCCGTCGTTCAAGGTGCTGGACGTCTCCGGCGAGGTGGCGGTGATCGGCCTGTTGCTTGAAGATGGAATGAAGGCTCACGGCATCCAGTCGGACGGGCTGATTCCGATTGATACCGGTGTTCTGAATCAGGCGCTGCCGGGCTCTGTCTTTCAGGCCGAGCCGGGGGCGCCTCAGATCCGCCCCATCGTGGCCTACTATGCCCCGCAATCGAGCTTCCGACTGGGGGCCGCATTTCGCAAGCCGCCCACGCGGCTTCTGGCGACGACCAACCTGCTGCTCACGCTGGCGGAGAGAAACCAGCAGCTGCGCGGCGGTTTCACCCTGCTGTCGGAGACGGAGAAGCTGTTTTCCGTGGACTTCACGGTACCGGATGGCTGGCTGGTCACGGAGGTCACCGGGCCGGACGGCAAGAACCTGAACACCGAGCGATTCCCCGGGCGCATCCACGTTCAGTTGCCCCAGGGCGTCCCGCCACGGCAACCCTGCCAGGTGTACTTCCAGGCCAGCAGTTCGCCCGCCGGCTGGCTCACGGGCTGGGCCTCCACGACGGTGTCGTTCCCGGCATTCCGGATCGTCGGGGCGGCGCGGGAGACGGGGGCCGTGGCGGTAGCGGTTCAGGACGACCTGGCGGTTCGCCCGGACAGCCTGGACCAACTGACCCCGCTGGATGAGAAGGAAAAGGAGGCGTATGGCCTGGCCGGGGCGGCGACCAGCCTGGCGTATCGGTTTGACGGGCCATCGTACCAGGCGAGGATTGTCGCGGAGCGCGTCGTGCCGCGGTTGACCGCGCAGACCTACTCGTTCTTGGTCATCGGCCCCGACGTGCTCACGGCTCACTATGAGATCGTCTACGAGGTGGAGCAGGCCAGGGTGCAGCGGCTCGGGCTGATTCTCCCGGTGACCGCGCCGGAGACGCTGTCGATCCAAGGGCTCGACGGGGTGGTGTTGAAGGAGTACACCGGCCGGACGATGGAGAATGTCCGCCAATGGTCCATTCTGCTGGAGGAGGCGCGGCGGGGGACGATCCGGGTGGCCGTCGACTTCCAGCAACCGACCACCGCCCGCGAAGTCACGGATCTGGAGATGCCGGTCGTCAAGGCGGAGGGCGTGGCCCATCAGGCAGGATACGTCTCGGTCGAGGGCAACGCCGAACTGGACGTCAAAGTCAGGTCCAAGCTGCGTAAGGTGGACATTGGTGAGCTGGTCAACGCCCGGTACCAGCCGGGCAAGCGTCTGCTCGGGGTCTACAGTTTCGTCGGCGACGCGCCGGAGCTGGCAGTGAGGATCGCTCGCCATCCGGGCCATGACCTGCCTTCGATTCTGATCGAGCGAGCGGAACTCATCACCGTGCTGGCCGCCGAGGGGCTCAGCCAGAACGCTGCCCGGGTGCTGCTGCGGGCCAAGGATCCGTACATCGAGGTTCGGCTGCCGGCCGCGGCCACGCTGTGGTCGGCCGAACTCGACGGTGTGGCGGCCAAGCCGCAGCGCGAGGATCAGCGGCTCCTGCTCCATCTGCCCGCCGGAAGCGAGGCCCAGCTGCACGATCTGCGGTTCGTGTACGAGATGCCGGTCCAGGGCGTCTGGTTTCACGACGACGTGGAGGTGCAGGCTCCTGCGTTGCTGCTGCGTCGATCGGCCCAGGCGGCCGGAACACCGGTACCGGTGGCGGCGCTGACCTGGCACGTGTACGTACCTTCAGGGTATCGGGTCACCGATGCGGGCGGCACAGTGACGACTCATCAGATCGAGCCGGTGCAGCCGGCGATCAGCGTCCTCGGCCGGGCGTTGTACACACTGGCCGGAGGGATCAACCCGTTCTACGCCTCTCTGGGTCTCGCGCGAGCGCGGGAATTGGGCGGTGTGAGCACAGCGCCCCTCGCTTCGCCAGGACCGATTCTCGATGCAGATGCGGACGGCATCGTCGACCAGCTGGACGACGACCATCTGGCCCGGCAGGTGACCCGAGACTCGAGGATGCGAGTACCTGCCGCCGCGGGGAGGCCCGCTCGGGGTGAAGAACCGCAGGAGAAAGCCGAGAAACCGGCGGACGCCGCGGCGAAGGGGGACCAGCCGGAAGGCGGTCTTTCGGCCGGGACCTCGATCTCACCCCCGACGGCTCCTGCAAGCGGCAAACCGACATCGAAAGGCCTGTGGGTGCTGGAGGGGGTGCGCAGTCTCAAGATCGACCTCGAGGAGAGCGGAGAGCGGTTCACGTTCCGGAATCTCGGCGCAGACCCTCGCGTCTCGCTGGCACTCCTGGACGAACATCGATCATCGGCCTTGGCCTGGGCCCTGGCCTGCGCCGTCGGACTGTGGGGACTGCGGCTCGCCAAGCGGCCGGTTCGCAGTCGCCTCAAGTTCATTCTGGCGGTGATCCTGGCCGCCTCCCTGATCTCGCTGGTCAGCGGATCATCGCTGCTGACGGAGTTGCTCAATCCATCGGTCTTGGTGGCCGCAGCCCTGATCCCCTGCTACCTGCTGATTGGGCTGGTCCGCTGGCTCGTCCATCGTGTCGAGCTGACGCCCTCACCCAAGGCACCGGTCGCGGCAGCATCCTCGTCCGCGGCCACTGCCGCCGTGTTCCTCGCCGTACTGGCCTTGTGGCCGCACCCGCCCGCCCGGGCCCAGGAGCCACCCAAGAGCGGTCTGCCGATGGTGGTCGAGATCACCGAGCCGCACAAACCGGTGGACGTGCCGCCCGACGTCATCCTGCTTCCATATGATCCGGCCTCTGGAAAAGGCGTCAAGGACGTGCAGCAGATGCTGGTCCCCTATGAGAAGTACCTGGAGCTATGGAAGCGGGCTCATCCCGACGAGCGGATGACTACGACCGTCCCGCCGGCTGCTTATGGTCTGAGCAACGTGGCTTTGCGGGCCACGCTTCAGGGAGACGACAGCCTGCTCATCGACGGCCAGGCGGAGATCGATGTGTACGCCGAGGGGGTGATTCACGTGCCCCTGCCGCTGGAGAACGGCGTGCTGGTCAAGGCTGATCTCGACGGCCACTTGGCCAAGCTGGGGGTGGTGAGCGTCGCCCCGCCACCGGGCAGTCAACCGGCCGCACAGCCGGCTCCGGAACAGTTGCCGGCGGTGCAAAAGGGCGCCGCGGGGGCGGCGGGCGGGCGTCCTGCCGGCGGCCTGCTGGTACTCAGCGTCTCCGGCAAGGGCCGGCACCACCTGACCGTCGCTGCTCAGATGCAACTGCACCGATCCGGAGGCTGGCGGAGCGTGGAGGGTCGCCTGCTCGCCGCGACGGCCGGAACGCTGACCCTGGTGGTACCCGAGGCCAGCACCGAGGTGCGTTTGGCCGGCGTCGCCGACCGGCTCAGCTACCTGACCGATCAGGCTCACCAGCCCATCGAGGCCGCTTTGGCCGCCGATGGCCGACTCTCGATCCGGTGGCGTCCGAAAGTCAACGAGGGCGTCGTGGACCAGAGTCTGACGGCACATTCCACCGCCCTGCTCGACGTCCAGGAGGACGGGTTGCGTCTGGTCTGGCGGGTCGGACTCGAGTTCCGTCGGGGCGAGCGCAGCTCGTTTCGGGTGTCGCTGCCTTCGGACTATCTTGTGACCCAGGTGGCGGGCGGAAACGTGCGTGGCTGGGAAGTCAGCTCACCCGACGGAAGTCGGTATTTGGAGGTAACGCTCCTCAAGCCGGCGAAGGATGGCGAACGGTTTGACGTCCACCTTTGGCGCCGCGGAGAGGTCGGCGGGCGGGAACTGTCCGCGTTCGAGGTTCCGGCGGTCACGGTGCCGGATGCCGCCCTGCATCACGGCAGCCTGGTCATCCGCCGCAGTCCGCTGCTCGACATTCGGACGGAGAGCATCCACGGAGCCAGTCGGACGGACCTGCCTCCGGCGTCGGGATCGCCCGACGACCTCGCTCTGGTGGCGGAGAGCCCGCTGGGCATCCGACCCTTCGCCGCGTACCGGTTCGTGGCCCTGCCATTCTCCATCCGGCTCAACGCCGCGCCGGTACCCGGCCGGATCACGGCCAGGACGCAGGCTATTCTGCGGGTCGGCGAGCGGGAGCGAAGCCTGGAAGCCCGGGTGATCCTTGATGTTCAGGATCGGGCTCTTCATCACGTGGCGATTCTCGTTCCCGCGGATCTGGATCTGAACCAGATCTCGGCGCCCGGGGTGTTCGAGTGGGCGGTGACGGCCCAGCAGGAACACAAGCTCCTCAGCATTGCCCTGACCGAGGGCCAGACCGGATCGGTGCCCGTGGTGATCGCCGGCCGGTTGGGCGAAGTCGGTCCGGCCATGCAAGTACCTCTGCCGCGACTGGAAGTCTGCGGCGTGCCGCAACAGGAGGGCGACCTGGTGGTGCAGACCGATCCCGCGTTCAAGGTCGACACGGTCGGTCTGCAGCAGTGCGAGCCGGTCCTGCTGAACCGGGTGATGGATTGGCTTCAGCCGCAGCAGCGGGAGCTTGCCCGGGTGGCCCTGCACTATCGATCACCTGGCTACAGCGGCCAGATTCGGCTCGTTCCGCTCAGCCCGAACGTGCACTGCTACACGGTGAGCAACGCCCGGATCACCGACCGGGCGATCGAAGAGACCGTGCTGCTCGATTTCACGATCCGGCAGGCGGGTATTCGAGAGGTGTCGTTCCTGCTGCCGGAGGACATGAAAGACGCTCGGGTGAATGTTCCCCAGCTTCGACAGAAGACCATCGAGGCGGTGTCGGAGGATGCCCTCGACGGATCGCGTGCTTCATCGCGCCCCGCAGCGAGTCAACCTCAGGGTGCGCCCCAGGAGCATCGTGGTCTGATTCGCGTGCGTTTGCAGCTCCAGGACAGGGTCATGGGCCAGCTGCGGGTGCTGGTTGAGAACGACCGCTTGCTGACCGCTCAGACCCACCGGGTACCGATTCCCCTGGTTGAGACCGGCCAAACCGATCAGCGGTATGTGCTGCTGGAGAGTGCCGGCCGTGACGAGGTCGTGGTTGAGATTCAGCGGGGGCTGACGCCGCTGGATCGTCAGCAGAAGGAGCGGCAGACGCTGGCGGGCATTCTCGGCACGCAGATCCCCGATGCCTACGTCGTTGACGCGGGGGCCAAGGACCCCGCGTTGGCCTTCAAGACGAAGGACCGGGCGTTAGTCGAGACGGCCGGGGCTCGCATCGGCCTGGCCCAGGGCTGGATGAGCGTGGATGCCAGCGGGACTTATCGGGCGGTGCAGGCGTACCGCGTCGACAACAGCACCGAGCAATTTCTGGAGATCCAGTTGCCCGCGGGAGCGGAACTCTGGACCGCGAGTGTGGCCGGTGAGCCGGCCAAGCCGACCCGATTGCCGGACCCCGCCAGGAGCGACCATCTGCTCATCCCGCTGTTCAAGACGGCCGCCGGCGATCTCGACTACGAGGTGGTGCTGAAGTACGGTGGACGGTTGTCATCGCTGGGGGGCGCCGGGGCGGTCGCGCTCCCGCTGATTCGCGCGGTCAACATCAGCGCCGAAGTGAGCCAGGTGCGGCTGTTTCTGCCGGAGCAGTACAAGTGGTTCGATTTCGGCGGCACGATGACACAGGTTCAGGACGACGCGGAGTTGGCCGCGGGCTTCGTTTCGTACCAGACCAAGCGAGCCGAGCGACTCAATCAGGCGATGCGCGGGGCGAGCGGCTTCGCCCAAGTTCGGGCCGTGGAGAATCTCAAGATTGTGCAGTCCGAGCTGGAGGGATACCAGCGAAGCATGTCGTCGCTGGGCGACAATGCCCAGCTGCAGGCAGAGTGGGCATCGAATTCCCTGGTCATCGCCGGGGTGAACAAACAGAGTGAGGAAGTGGTCCAGAAGCTTGGCCGTCTCGACGCGGCTGACAACCGCGACAACCTGAACCGGTACTACTTCGATCAGGGCAGGATCCGATCCCATGATGTCGTGCAGAAAGGCGCGGCCAACTTCGTTTTCGATCTCGAGCTGCCGGCTTCGCGACCGGCGGTGACCGATCGGGGTTTCAACGGGGACTGGTTTGCCTCCAAAGGTCTGGCCAATCAGGTAGCGGACCTCGATGCCGGCAAGCGGTTGGGGTTCCTGCAGGGGCTCGGCAGAGAGAAGGGACAGGCCGGGGATCTGCAGGCTCAGCCCCAGGCGCCGGCCGTTGTTCAGGGGCCGCCACCACCCCAGGTGGCTGCTCAACCGACCGCCGACGGCAAAATCACCAAGTCAACCGCAGACCAGCCCGCCAAGGGGCGGCGTTTCAGGGGAGGGGGAGAAGTGGGAAGCACGGGCCAGCAGGCCCTGGGCCAGTACCAGGCCGCTCTGCAGGAGCAGGCCGCCCGCCAGCGACACAGTGAGGGCGAGGACCGTCAGCGTCTGCCCGACGCAAGAGGTTTCGGAGGTTTCGGAGGTTTCGGAGGTTCCGGGGTCATGCTTCCAAGGCCTGCGACCACGCAGCCGAGTCTTCCGTCCGGCCTGACCAGTCTGGATGTGGATCTTCCCCAGGTCGGCACGCTCTACCGGTTCACGTCGCCTCGCGGCGAGGCCACGATCACGGTCCGGACCTTCTCACGGTCGTCGATCGCGACACTCAAGCGGCTCGGTCTGGCACTGCTCGTCGTGGTCGTCGTAGGGTTGACCCTGAAACTCGCAGCCCGGTTGGCGAACTCACGGGTGTCACGTTCCACGTTCCGCCGGGTCGCAATCGTTGTCGGAGCGATCAGCATGGTGAGCGGCGTTTTCCCCCTCGCAGGACTTGCCCTGCTGATCCTGGGAATCGCGAGTTGGCTGGGCCGACGGAAGGACCGTACACCCACGGCTCCCCTGCCGACGTGAGCTGCCCGCACCCATGAATGCCCATAGGCGGGACTCGCCCCCCTGCTCCGGGCGAGCCGGCGGAGGGAGGGCTCAATCCTGCGCCCATCGCATCACGGCGTCACCACTTGAACGTCTTGGTGGAGGAGTTGTACTGCACGTTGCACTTGGCGTAGATCGACTGGGCGAGGGCGGATGGCAGACTCGGATAGTAGTACCCCGTCAGGAACGAGAGCATCAGCTTTCGACCCGTGCGGTTGAACTCGGCGTGCCCGTCGCAGTAGGCGATATTGGCCCCATCGGCGCCGTGGTTGTTGTACGCATCCGGCCAGTTGTTGATCCCGTCGGGCTTATTGGCCGGGGGATCATCATCGGCGTCCCCGAACAGCAGCATGCCGTAGGGGCGCTTGACGTTCTTGAGCGACTTGATCGGCTCGCGCGTCTCCCATTTCGACGTCGTCGGGTTGTAGAAGGTCTCGGGTTTCGGCTTGAAGCCGTTGAAGTCGTAGGCGGTCCACATCCAGGTCCGCATCTCGTAGCTGTGTCCGCCGGTACTGTCGTCGGCGCTGTCGGCGTTGTCCAGGAGGTCATCCGGCCGCCGGACCACATTCTTGGTGCTCGGGCAGACCACCACGCGGAAATCGCGCAGGTACTTGGGGTAGAGGAGCCGCATGCCGTCTCCACCTCCGCTACCCTCTCTATAGATATAGATGCCATCTCGATCCCGCTCGGCGTACATGAGCGCCGCCAGCATGATCTGATGCTCGTTGCCGGCACACGCCATGCGGCGGGCTTGCTCTCGTGACCGATTGAGTGACGGAATGAGAATCGAGATCAGCAAAGCGATGATCGCGACCACGACCAGGACTTCGATCAGCGTGAAACCTCGCCGGGTTTGCATGAAGAAACCTTTCCGCGACAGCCACAGGCCCGCACCGCTTACCCACGCGAACACACGACTACGCACGACCCCATATCCGCGTCTTACACATCCGCATCCGGAACTGTACCTCCATCATAAAGCAAGACTGCAGGCTCCGTCAAGCCTGAAGTTCCGGGATAAACGCCCGGTGTCTCAGGCTCCTTTGGACCACCGATTCAAGCCACGACGGACGGATGCTACTTCAAAAACGTGTTCCCTTGGCCTGTCACGGTCACCCGGACCCGCGCGTTTCCGTTTGCTGGAGGCTCGCAACTGAACTCGATGGGGTTTTCACCCGATTGGAGCACGGGTACGTCACCCACCGGTCGCACCTTGCCCAGCGGTTCGCCCTTTCGCCCGTACAGCGTGCAGTCGTCTGACGAGTTGAACTCGAGATAGCAGCCGGTGTCGATGGTGACCGGGAAGGTGAGCCGTTTGCCGGCGATGGAGAGGGTCGGATGAACCACCCGGGCCTCGACAAGGGGAATGGCCTTCACCGGGCTCAGGTGGCAAGTGACCGCCTTGCCCCGCGGCACGTTGTTCATCCACACCCCGAGCGTTTCCACTTGGGCGTGGTTCACCACCTCGCGATAGAGCCCGTAGAGACTCCCGCCGTACGGCCACTGGTAGTCGCCCACGCGATCGCCTTCCGGCTCGATGAGCTCGAAATAGCGCCAGCCGGTGAAATCCACCTTCACGTAGTGGTCGCCGATCCCGGTTGAGACGTGATCAGGGCTGCGGAGCTGGAAGTTCAGGACTTGGCCCTGGCCATCGCCGTGGACCCAGACGCCGAGGGCCTGCTGGCGGGAGAGATCCAGGGGTGGTGCGAATTTACGGACCATGGATACCCAGGAAGGTTGGCCGTCAGCCGGCTGCCGGTTGGAGGCCTCGAAGCGCCCGCTGACATCGCCGACTTTGACCGGGTCGGCGGATGTGGTCAGGTCAGCCGCCATACCCGGGGCGGTCGAGCGATGGGCAAACGCTCCCGGTTCGCGGAAGTCGACCACGACCGGATTGCCGGGTGCGTCGTAGGCGCCGGCCGCATGGAGGGCTTCGATCCGCAGCCGCAGTGGTTGAGGGCCGAACTTGTTGACCACTTGCCATCGTGCGCTGCCGTCCTGGAGGCCGGTGACCTTGTGACGGGCGTGCTGCACCGGAAGGAAGGCGTGCCCGCCGTCCAATGGGACGAGCCTGTACTCGTTGCCGGGGACGCGCAGGGCGCTCTTGACGCTTTCGGGGAAGTAGCCGCGGCGTCGCAGATCTTCGTATTGCCGCATGATCCCGGCCAGTCGCTGGAACGTCGGCACCTGCCGGATGGTCTGCGTATCGATTCCCTGCAGGGAGACACCGGTATCGGTGCCCAGGCATTTGCAGCACAGGTATTCGATATCGTCGGGGAATGTGGCTTCGATTTGCGGACCGCTCCACGTCTTGACTGCCCACCAGCCGAGGTGGCCGGGAAGGAACATCCGCCGGCTTTCCTGATTGGCGGCGCAGTGCAAGTCCACGAATTTCTTGTAGGCGCGCTGAGGATGGTCCCAGGCGACGTATCGCGAGCGGACGTACCAGAGGTGGTGGTGGAAGGTGCTCATTTCCATGAGAGCCGGTTTTTTGAGCCGTTTGCAGATTTCGAACGTGAACCTGGAGCCGTAGTGCCAGCCGTTCTCCGGCCCGCCGACGATGCCCTCGCCATCCAGGGCATCGAGGTAGATCATGTCGAACCCGCACTCGTTGAACATATCCGCAGTTCGCGCCGCGACTTCCGCGAACAGCGTCGAGTCGCCATCGGGCACGAACAGGCCGAAGCACTCCTTGAGATGCTGGACCTTAGCGCCCTTGGCGTGCGGTGCGACACGTGTACCCCACGCCCCGCGTCGGCATTGCGTGAAGGCGAAGGGCGACTGCTTGTTGATGGCCGCGTAGGTGACGAGCTCATCGTCGATCTGCAGGGTGATGCTGTTCCAAGTGAAGAAGGAAGTCAGCGTGGACATCTTCTCCGTCGATTCCAGCACCGGCACAGACACGGCCTCAGCGGTCAGATCTTCGGCCAGCGTGAAGACCGCGTCCTTGGCCAACCGCGGATCGGGAGTCGGGGAGACCCACTCCGCGTGCTTGTCGAGGAAGAACGCGTAGGTGTGCAGTCCGGCGGCGATGCCGGCCGCATGGAGCCTGTCGATCACTGCCTTGAAGCTTGCCCGGCCGTTTGGATAGGTCACGGGGTTCGGGCGCAGGTCGCCGAAGCGAAACGATCCGCCGCCGTGGAAGTCGATCTGGTCCATGCCGGTGGCCCGGGCCACGCGGATCCAGTCTTCAACGTTTTTCTCGGAGCAGTCGCCGAAGTTGAAGAGATAGGACCCGTGGTTGATCGGAGCGTCCATCGCCCACGGTCCGCCGAGCGTGGAGTGGGGCAGCTCCGGGGCGTCGCCGACCACCTCCTGCATGACCGCCCGCAGTTCGCTCGCCGGGCATCCGATGATCGCGAGGCTGGCGCCGGTCAGCCCGAATCGAGGATAGCACATGCCCCTCAGCCGTGCGTTTGGGCCGGGCAGTTCGTGGACGTTAGTCTTGAGATTGAGGGCCAGGGCACATGCCGCGAAGGGCTCGCCCGCCTTGCCGGCGAGTGTCAACTGGATGTCGCAGAAGGTCAGTTCGTCGAGTTGCTCATCGCTGACCGAGACGACCTCGACGAGGAAGTACCGCTCCTTGGGGACGACGCGCAGCACGGCGGTAACGCCCGAGTCGCCGAACGCGACCTTCAGGTTGTCGTCTTCGGCGGCAACCGACGTGGCTGCATGGTCTTTGCCCGCCTTCTTGAGTCGGGCGAAAGGCACGCGTGGGGCCTGCGAGGCGTAGTCCCTGTCCGCCGCCCGCTCGGCGAAGCAGGCGGTCGCGCCATCGGCACCGAGAATCCATGTCACCAGGGGGTTCTCCCGCCGCACCTCCTTGGACGCACTCTCCGGCCCCCCTGACGCCGACGATGTCAGGATCCCGGTGACGAGAATCAGACCTGAAACCGCCACGGTGCGATTGGCAACGCGACATGGGAAAGCCGGCATAGGTTCGCCTCCACTGGATGTGCTTTGATCTTGGCATAGCCTACCTGAATCGAAAGTCGCTGTCACACCGAAAGCTACGATCACCTTGACGGACCGGCGACCGAGACGATAGAATTCATACGACATCTCAAGCATCGTTCCGGGCTGTGTTCACCGCAAGCTCTCTTCTTGTGGCTAACGCGGCTCGGTGTGGTCAATACGTCGGCCATCAGTCTGGAGGATGAAGCAATGTTCAAGGACAGACGCGCTCGTCTGGCGGTCATGGTCTTTGCCAGCTCCCTGGCAGTTTGCACCGCAGCGACCGCTACACAAATGGAGTGGGTCCACTGGCAGGTCATCGACCTCGGTTCCGCATTCAACAATACCAGCGGCTACGGCGACAATCCGCTTTCCGTTGCGTTCGACGGCGTCAACGCCTACGTCGGCGGCTACAAGAACACGGCCGGCAGTCCGGGCACGGTCGGGGTGGTCAAGGTGGAGAATGTCACCGGCGCGGCAACGCTGACGCCGCTGGCGGCCACACAATTCACGTCGCCGACCTTCCGCGGTATCGACGCGCTGGCGTATCACGCGGGCACCGATTCGTTGTTCATCGCCCACGACAGCGGCACCGCCGCCACCGGCTTCATCACCCGCCGCCAGGCCTCCGACGGCAGCGTGGGCGGCTCGGGCTGGACGGTGAACGGTCCGCAGAACGCCCGGGCGTTCGCCATGGCCATCGACCCCCGAGGCGACAACGGTTCGGCCGGCGTGGCCTTTCTCACCCAAGGCTCAGGTCGCAGGCGACTGCTGTCGCTGATCGACGGGGCAACGCTCTTCGACGGCAGCAACGGAGGGATCATCAATACTTCGCCTGATTCCGGTTCGACCTGGCGGGCACTGTCTTTCGACAGCAAGGGGAACGTCGTCGACGCCAACCAGAACGCCTACGGGTACGGCTTGCGGGTCACCGACAACCAGTGGTCCACCCTAACCGGCGCGACCAACGTCATCACTCGAGCCGACCTCAAGACCGGCACGGTCAACAACGTCGGCCAGGGCATTGTGATCATGGAAGGCGTGGGTTCCGATCTGCTCGCTTTCTCCGGCCGCAACGTCACCAGCCTGACCGACTCCCTGGGCGGCATTGCCGAGGTTGCAGACACTCATGTCCACATCCGCAATCTTGACGGCTCGGTCACCGGGCTGACCCAGATCGTGCTGACCGGTGCGGAGCCGATCGGCGGTGTTGCCCAAACCGGCTGGGGTGTACAAGACGCCAACGCCGACACCAAGAACCTGGCCTTTGGACGGGACAGCCGCGGTCGACCTACACTCCTGGTGGTAGACTTTGTGACCCGACGGCTGGATGTGTACGTACCGGAACCGGCAAGCCTGGCCATGCTGGGACTGAGCGGCCTGCTGCTCGCCAGGCGACGACGGTGACAAGCGATGTCATTCCCTCAGCGGGGTTGAGCGGAACGGCTGAATGTGAGAGCGGCCTCCTTGCGGAGGATCGGCCGATGTCGAGGTGTGTCCGGGACACGGGTGCGGAGGCCTTCCGCGGATCCACCGCCTTGAGGCCACGGCGGCTCGCTCATCCTGCGCACCGGGCCTTCACCCTCATCGAGGTGCTGGTGGTCGTGGCGATCATCGCCCTGCTGCTGGCCGTGCTGATCCCCTCGCTGACCAGGGCCCGCGAGCAGAGCAAGAACACCGTATGCATGAGTAACCTCAGGCAGTTTGCGTACGGATTCCAGTTCTATGGCCAGGACTACCGGTTGAACCCGCCGCCCAACCGCGTCAAACCCTCCAGGAGCGGCCCGTACTACGGCACCCCCCCGGACTACCGGGACAGCGACTGGTGGTACTACCGACACATGGTACCCAAGTATCTCGCCCCGGAGAAACTGACCGCTACGAGTTCAGCCTTCTTCGGCGTGTTCGCCTGCCCGGGCGACGCCAAGCAGGCCGGCCGTTCCTACTCGATGAATATCTTTGCCGGCAATTTTCCGATGGACCCGCCGGACAACACGGCCACGCCCTACTCGAATGGCAGGCCGTTCAATCCCTACAGTGTGAAGATGGGCTATCGCTACATGGTTCTGGTCGAGTCTTTCGCCGACAACGAGGACAGCAAGAACCGGGGCGTCTTCGGCACAGACTATGTCGTCGGGCTCAGCGGGCCGACTTATTCGAAATACAAGGACGACGTCGACTTCGGAAAGCACCGTGGCCGGGCCAACTTCCTGTTAGGCGATCTTCACGTGGAGAGCTGGGGCAAGGACCGCGTCTCGCAGAGAAACGCGACCGACCCGGGAAAGCGGGCGTCCAGCCTGCGGATCTGGTGGTCTCCCGAGGATGATCAGTGGAATGTCGCATTACCCGAATGACCCTCATGAGGAGGAGTGTTATGACCAGGGGAAAGAGTAACCGAGTTGATCGCATGTGTTCGCCCTTCGGGCGGAAGCTCATGCTGGTTGCCGCGACCCTCGTCACCGCCGTGACGATCGTCCGGGCTGACTACTTCCTGATCAGCAGCATCGATCTGGGGGCCGACTTCGGCCCCGTCGGCAACAACCCGATGTGCATCACGTTTGACGGAGTCTATGCCTACATCGGGGCTTATAACGGTAGCGGCCTCAGTCGCGAGATTGGCATTCTCAAGGTGAATCTGGCCAATCCAACCGACAAGGCCGAGCTCGCCGCCGCGAAGCAAACCGTCGACACCTTCCGCTACTACGGTGCATTAGTCGTGCGAAACGGCGTGCTCTATGCGCTGCTGGATCGCCCCTCCGGCAACGATGTCGCCACCACGAACGTCCGAGCCATTGACGTGACCACCGGAGCGCTGGTCGAGACCTTTGACGGCGACAACCTTGCCTCTCCCGGCAACGGCGTCGTGGTGAAACCGGCCGGCATGACCGCTCCCGCCATCGGCGGAATGGCCTACGATCCGGGATACGGCGGCACCGACATGGGCTTGGCCATCTTCGGCTTCGGCTCCGGACGGCGGGTTCTTCTCGACATCGATTCCGGGGCGACCCTTCACACCCAGGCCTCCGGCTTCATCGTATGGGGCGGCTCGAGTTTCAAGGACTCGACTTCATGGAAAGACTGCTGGTTCGACACCAATGGGGATGTCTACCAGCGGCGATCGAACCAAGTCCAGCGGGCCATCCGGACGGGAGGCAACTCGGCCGGCAGCATCGAGCAACTCACGGACGCGCTCAAGCTCGAGGACGGCACCCCGGTCATCGAACCTGGTGACGGCAAGCCGGTGGCGACGCGCTTGGCACCTGAGGTAGTCGGTCAGAACCTCGCTCTGCTCGCCAGCGGCGGGGGAGCCGGGGCCGAGGATCTCGTCGTCTTCAACGATCGACCGGATCCCCGCTATGTGCCCCCGCCCCTGAGCTTTGCCAGCACGATCAAGCTGATCAAGAAGAACGGCGATCTCCCGCCAGCTCCGGTCCAGTTCCTCAAGGCCGACGGCACGCCTCTGGACCCTGCCGCCGACACACCTGACGGCAACGGTGTGTATGACTTCCACTACGAGGCGGCACAGGATCTGCTCCTCATCTCGGATTTCAGCAACCGCCGCCTGCTGGTCTTCCAGGGCGTCCCGCCCGCGCTGGGAGCATGCTGCCTGCCGAGTGGTGAGTGCGTCGAAGTCAACTCTTTTGAGTGCCAGGCCCAGGGCGGCAGTTTCATGGGCGCCGACACCACCTGCGCAGACGCCAATTGCCCGCAGCCGTGCCCCGCGCCCTTCGCTGACGGCGACCGAGACCACGATGTGGACCAGGTGGACTTTGGACTGTTCCAGCTCTGCTACACCGGTGCGGAGGGCGGCGTTCCGGATGGTTGCGAGTGCTTCGATAAGAACAGGGACGGAGCCGTCGACGCGGCGGATCTCCAGACATTCGTGGCCTGCTGGAGCGGACCGACCGTGGCGGCCAACCCGAACTGCGCGGCGAACTGATATCGAGACGATGGGGTGGTGACACGAGACGCACGTCTGCTTGGGAGGAGCGGCCGGCCCGGTTGCCGCTCGGCTCAGGGGCTCACCGCCTTGAATACGCCTCCGCCAGCTCGACCATGCGTTGCAGCCGGTCCGGTCTGACGTGCGGGGCCACTGAACAGGCCGACGAGAGAATGTAGCCGGAGCCCGGCGAGCCGATCGCCAGCCTTTTCCGGACAGCGGCTTCGAAGGTTGCGTCGTCGGCTCGGAGCATTTCGTTTACCGCGTCCAGGTTGCCCTTGAAGAAGAACCGGCTGCCATACTCCGCCTTGGCCCTGGCGAGATCCACCGTACCCAACGGTGGCGGGTCAAGCGTGTCGAGTCCGTCCACGCCCGTCTCGGCCATGAGATCCAGGCGGTCTCCGATCGCCCCACAGGTGTGGGTGTAGATCGGCAGGCCGTACTCGTGGACGGCGGCGGCCACCTGCCGCTCGTAGGGTACGACGAACTCACTGTACATCGCCCGACTGATGAAGCCCGCCCCCGCGAAGGCCGAGCTGACCAGGATGGCATCCGGCCCGCAAGGAGCGTACACCCGAATCTGGGCGATGACATGACGACTGACCTGGGCCAGCAACTGGTGGCACACGGCCGGCGAATCGAGCAGGGCGATGAGTGCGTGCTCATACCCAAACAGCTCCAGAAGATGGGTGAAAGGTGAGAAAACCTCCATGTGAATCGAGACCTCGGGGCAGGTGATCCGGGCGTGTCGCAGCCCGGCCGTCAGCCATGGCGGATAGGCCTCCGGCTCGCCGAGATCCGCATCGGGCAGGACATCCCACAACGAGGGAGCATGCCAGGTGTTCCAGACATATCCGGGAGTACGAAACGTGGCGGGATCGCCGGGATCGACCACCTGAGGATTGACCCGCGGAAGCGGCTGCCGGTCGGCGATGAAGGCGTGGGGGTTGTCGTCCGGCGGAAACCAGGTCTCGAGCCCGTTACGCCAGGTCAGGCATTCACCCTGGTCAGCAGGACGCGACGCCAGGACGTATTCCCGCCAGTCCGGGGGACGGCCGGGCAGATTGATCAGGAATCCGTCGAAACCGCACCTCTGCTGGAACTCCGCCAACGTCTCGACGAAGACCCGGCTGTCGAACCAGATGTCCGCCGGCCTGTGCCGCCCGTGGATGAAATAGTGTCCCAGGGCCAGCTGGCACATGACCGGTACTCGATCACAGGGCTGGTGGTTCATTGCCGCCTGGATGCGCTCGCGCGGGGTCATAGCGGGGCATGATAGTCCGAGAGGGAATCGCAAGCGAGATTGATGGTCCCCTGCCGCGTCCGTAGAATCAGCCGCATGTGGCGCAACATCCGCCTGTTGATCGCGTACGACGGCACGGACTTCCACGGCTGGCAGCAACAACCGGGTATGCGAACGGTGCAGGAATCGATCGAGCAGGCTTTGCGTCGGGTGGTCCATCACCAGGTTGCGGTTCTGGGCGCCGGGCGGACGGATGCGGGAGTCCATGCCGCCGGGCAGGTCGCCAACTTCGAGACGACCAGCACCATGCCCTGCGAGAACCTCAAGAAGGCTATCGGTGGGCGGTTGCCCAAGGACATCTCAGTTGGCGCGGCGGACGAGGTTCCGCTTGGGTTTCGGTCTACCAGCGACGCGGTGTCCAAGCTCTACCGCTACCGGATCTACAACGCGGCTCACCGCCCGGTGGATGAACTCGCCCAGCGTTACACCTACCATTTCTGGCACCCGCTTGAAGTTTCGCGAATGCGGGCGGCGGCCGCCTATCTCCTGGGCACCCACGACTTCGCCGCCTTCGCGACTCAGGGGAGCGAGCGGCAGACCACGGTCCGAACGGTCCTGGGCATCGACATCTATCACCGCTACAACGAATTGCGGATCGATGTCGAGGGCACAGGCTTCCTGTACAACCAAGTCCGGAACATGGTCGGCACGCTGATCGAGGTCGGCCGCGGCCACTGGCCGGTGGAGCGCGTCCCCGGCATTCTGGCCAGCCGGGACCGGTGCCAGGCTGGTCCGACGGCTCCGGCTCGCGGGCTGTGCATGCAGTGGGTGCGCTACGATCTGACTCGCCCGCCGAAGAACCCGCGGCCGGCCGATGCGACGTTCTCCGACCTGCCCGGCATCGCCGAGGATGAAGACGGCGACCTCGCGGACCTGGACTCATGAACATCTGCCACATCATTACTCGGCTGATCATCGGCGGCGCCCAGGAGAACACGATCCTGACCTGCGCTGGACTTCACGATCGCGGGCACCAGGTCACGCTGCTCGTCGGGCCCGAGACCGGTCCGGAAGGCTCGCTGCACGACGAGGCTCACCGAGGCGGCTACGACGTGCGGATCGTGCCGAACATGTGCCGCGCAGTTCGACCGCTGACCGATCTTCGGGCTCGCCGCGAGTTGGCGGCCATGCTTCGGGATCTGCGCCCCGAGGTCGTCCACACTCACAGCAGCAAGGCGGGGATCCTCGGCCGGCTGGCCGCTCGCGACGCCGGCGTGCCGATCATCGTCCACACCATCCACGGTATGAGCTTCAACCGAACGCAGTCATGGCCGGTGCAGATGCTCTATCGTTGGCTGGAACGTTACTGTGCCCGATTCACGCAGGCGTTGGTCACCGTGGCCGACGCGATGCGCGATCAGGCGGTGGCGGTCGGCATAGCCCCGCGGGACAAGTTCGTGACCGTCTATTCCGGGATGCGAACCGAGCTGTTTGATCCGGCGCGCGGGGACCGGGCCGCCGTTCGGCGCCGCTGGGGAGCGGCCGACGAGGAGATCGTCATCGGGGCGGTGGCTCGCCTGTTCCGCAACAAGGGCTACGAGGTCCTGATCCCGGCGATGGCCCTCGCGGCCCAGCGGAATTCCAGGCTGCGGTTCGTGTGGGTCGGTGACGGGGCTCAGCGCACCGATTACGAGAAGCAACTAGAGTCCATGGGCATTCGCGGGCGCGTCCATCTCACCGGTCTCCTGGCACCGCAACGGGTGCCGGAGATGCTCGCGGGAATGGACCTGCTGGTGCACGCCTCCCAGTGGGAAGGTCTGCCCCGGGCGGCCGTTCAGGCTCTGCTGATGGAGTGCCCGGTCATCAGCTTCGACATCGACGGTGCCCCGGAGGTCGTCCTCCCCGGGCGAACCGGAGCACTGGTCCGACTCAACGACGTCCCCGGCCTGGCCGAGGCCATGGTCACGCTCGCCGGCGACGCCAGCGAACGCCGCCGCCTCGGTCGAGCCGGAAGGCAACTGTGCCTCGAACGGTTCGACCAGCGAAAGATGGTGTCCGAGCTGGAATCGCTGTATCTCAGGCTGCAGCAGGATGCCGGCCCGAACCGAACCCACCTCTGAGGAGTGCCGCCCATCCGCCAGCGCATCGACATCACGGCCATCGCCGCCCTTCTGGGAGCGATCATCAGCTGGGGTACAATCCCGGTCATGCTCCGGTATCTGGCCTGCCCGACAAGGGTTCCGGACGGATTCACCGCGAATCTGGTGCGCTATCCGATTGCGGCCATCGCCTGCCTGCCATGGCTGGTCTGGGGCATCCGGCGCGGAGAGCTTCGCGGGCTCTGGCTGGCCGCCCTGCTACCCTCGGTGATCAACACCGTCGGCCAGACGCTCTTCGCCTGGGCCCCGTATTTCGAGAACGCCGGGCAGCTGTCCTTCCTGCTAAGGATCGCGGTGGTGTGGAGCATCCTGATCGCGTTCATGGTGTTTCCCGACGAACGACGACTGGCTCGCAGCCGGCGGTTCTGGTCGGGTGCAATCCTGGCGATCGCGGGCTTCGCGACGCTGAGCTACCCTCGACTTGCCGCCAGCGGGGGACACACGCTCATCGGTCTGACCATCATCTTCACCTGCAGCCTGTTCTGGGCCTTCTACGGGGTCTCGGTCCGCTACGTCATGCACAAGAAGCACCCGCTGGTCCTGTTCAGTCTGATCAGCGCATACAGTTCCGTCGGCCTGATCGGTATGGCGCCGCTGGGCGATCCGTCGAGCGTGCTGGAGCTGTCGACCTATGACTGGTCGATCCTGATCGGCTCGGCGCTGCTGGGGATCTCGCTGGCTCACGGCCTGTACTACGTGGCCGTCCAGCGGATGGGCGTGGCGGTTTGCGAGCTGGGCCTCCTCATTGCCCCGTTCATCTCCCTTGCCGGTTCGCACCTGATCACAGGTGAGACCTTCACCCACGTTCAGTGGCTTGGCGGCGGCATCCTGCTGATCGGAGCGGCCCTGGCGATGGCTTCGCGGCGGAGCCGACAGGCCCGGCCGCCCGAGCCGGAGGATAAATTGGCCGACACAAGCGGCTTGACCGACTGACCGAAGTGAGGTGTGAAGCCGCGGTCCCCCGCGTGACCACGGGAAATGCCGTTTCGCGCTTTCCCGAAGCCACCAGCCGGTCGAGTCCGCCGCCGAGGAGGCTTTGATTTCATGTCCCGGGCCAGCTTCTTGGAGGACTTCGCCGGCAGCTTGCGGGCGGGGTTCACGACCGCGACGACCAGCGTTCCCTGGACCTCGACGGGATGCTGGCGGGCCATGTCCGGATTGAGCGCCGGATCGATGAACACCCACCAGTCCTCGATGTCATTCTTGAGTTCCAGCGCGTCGGCCCCGGGCAGAGCGATACGCATCCCCGGCGTGGACTCATCATCGTCTCATCCGCGTGGTGATCGATGCGGCCGAACCGTGACCGCCGACGCGGCTGGGACAGGAGACAGGAAGGGTCAACGTCGCAAGCGAAGAACTCGCCACTCCACACAAAGCATTTCATCACAAAAGGTTACAGCCATCTGCCGGCTATCGGCCCCTGGCGAAACGCTCTCGGGGCTAGAGGCAACTTGCCGCGTCCCTGGGCCCAACGCGGTCCACAGACTCCGGCGTAGCCTAGAGGGCCGCCCCGCCCGCTGCCTTTCCTGCAGGGCACGCGTTGTCACCCGGGCAACACGGCAGTATGATATAATACTAGGAATCTCTTTCGAATTCAGGAACGGGCACAGGTTCGCACATACTGAGGCCGAAAGGACGGTCCAAGAATGAGACCCCAGCACAATCGCCGGAGCCGAGAGCTGTCCAGGTCCCGAGCGACCGGGTTCACGCTCATCGAAGTCCTGGTCGTGGTGGCCATCATTGCCCTGTTGATCTCCGTGCTCCTGCCATCGCTGACCAAGGCTCGCGAGCAGGCTCGGGTGGCCAAGTGCTTGGCGAATCTGAAGAGTCTTGGCACCGCGACCGGCGCCTACCTGAACACCGAGAAGGACCGTTTCTGCTGGACCCCGGTTGTCTACCGCGGATCTGCTGAGCCGCAACCCATCTCCAACTACTACGGCGGCAAACGCGGTATCGGGGTGCCCGAGGACCGCGGAGGCGTGCTGGACAATGCTTATTGCCCCGGCGGCTACTACGATTTCCTCCCCCAGGATCGACCACTCAACAAGTATGTCGCCTCTGCGAAGGTCAGCACCAGGACCGAGATGGAGGTCTTCGAGTGCCCTGCGGACGAGGTCAGCGAGCATCGTGGCGTGGGCAGCCGCGGCAACTTCGCCATTCCTCGGACTCGCACTTCGGCCTACGACGTGACCGGCACAAGTTACCAGAGCAACGTCAACTACAATGTATATATGGTCAAGGCCGAGGGTTTCAGTTCGGACAACGCCGCCCGCCGGGCTCGCCAAGCGCTGCTCAGAGACCGCATCATCCAGATTTTCTACAAGAAAGGCCCGTCTCGCGCGGTGATGCTCCACGAGGATCCGTCCGACTGTGCCACCGGGGGTGTGTGGTATGACTATCCCTACACGGCCAAGATCCGAGGCTGGCATGGCCGTTTCGACCGGCACAGCTACTCGTTCCTTGACGGCCACGCCGCCAACATTCTCGTTGAAGGCAAGGTCAACCTGGATCACATGTATGACACCAACAAGAACTTCATCAACTGCTCCCCGGGCCAGGCCGGATGCAGCAACGGCAACAGTGAGGTCGTTTTCCGCCAGGACTATATGCAGCAATAAAGCGAGGGCCATTTCAATCTATGCCTGACGACAACAGCAAGACCGCGCTGGCCCTGAAGATCGGTGTCATCGTGATTGCCGTCGGCGCGGCCCTGTTCCTTGCACTCCGCAGCGGAGATGAGGCGGAGCAGCCTGATGCCGCCGAGGATGCGATGCCCTACATCTGCCTGGACGACAACCACGTGTTCACCCTGACTCCGAAGTCCTTTCAGGAGATGAGTCGACAAGGAGAGGTGAAGACCGACGGGCAACGCCTGGACGAGGGCAGGACATTCGTGCGCTGCCCGACCACCAAGCAGTTTACCGCTGTTCCCGCGATCAAGTGCCCGAAGGACGGTGCGTTCTTTCCCGGACGCCTGAAGGACGGCACTCCCGGCAAGTGCCCCAAGTGCGGATACGCCTTCTACCACACTCACCCGTGAGCCGCAGGGTTCACGGCCTGCCGCTCACTACTCTCACCCGGCGATGCGAGTGAGGACGATGGTGTCATTCTGGCCGCCGAAACCGAAGCTGTTGCTGAGGGCGGCGTCAACAGTGGCCTTGCGGGCCTTGTTGGGAACGTAGTCCAGCGGGCAGTTGAGATCGGGGTTGGCGTAGTTGGTCGTCGGCGGCAGAACGCCGTCGCGGATCGCCAGCACGCAAGTGATCAGTTCGACGGCTCCGGCAGCGGCGATCAGGTGACCCATCATGCTCTTGATCGAGCTGACCGGCACCTTGATCGCGAACTCCTTGAACACGCCCTGGATAGCCAGGCTCTCGATCTTGTCGTTCTCCTCGGTGCCCGTGCCATGGGCGGAGATGTAGTCGATCGCCTCGGGCTTGACGCCGGCGTCCTCGAGGGCCAGCCGCATCGCGGCGATGCCACCCCGGCCGTCTTCGTGGATATCCGTGACCCGGAAGGCGTCGGCGGTCGAGCCGAAGCCGGCAATCTCGGCCAGGATGCGGGCGCCCCGGCGTCGGGCGTGCTCGTATTCCTCGAGGATGACGATGCCCGCGCCCTCGCCAAGGACGAAGCCGTCGCGGGTCCGGTCGAACGGCCGGCTGGCGGTGAGACAGGAATCGTTGCGGGTGGAGAGGGCGGTCAGGCGATTGAAACCGGTGACGCCGAAGGGATGGATCATGCTATGCGTGCCGCCGGAAATGATCACATCGGCATCACCACGGCGAATGAGATTGGTCGCCTCGCCCATGGCCTGAGTGCTAGCGGCGCATGCGGTCAGCGTATTGAACGTCGGCCCCTGGGCGTTGAACTGGCAGGCGATGTGTCCGGCGGCCATGTTGGGATCCTGTTCGAACTCGCGGGTGGCGTCGAGCCGCTGGACGGCCACTTCCGCCCACTTGACGGCATCGAGATCGCCCCGGCCGCCGTTCGCGGCCGCATCCCAGCCTTGAACAGCGGCCGCCGCGAAATTGTCGAAGTCGATCGGGCCTTCACCGCCGCCCAGGTAGATGCCCACGCGGGCGGGGTCGAGATTCGTGCACTCTTCGAGGCCGGCGTCGCCCCAGGCGATCTTGGCCGCCGCAAGGGCAAACTGGGAGTTGCGACTGGCCGTACTGTGTCGCTTGGCATCGGGACCAAGATACTTGGCGAGATCGAACTTCTTGACCTCGGCCGAGAAGGTGGTTGGGAAAGTGCTCGCATCGAACAGTGTGGTCGGAGCCACGCCGCTGTCTCCATTGAGGAGCCGCTTCCAGACCACCTCGATGTCGTCGCCGAGCGGCGTGATCCAGCCCATGCCGGTGATGACTACGCGTCGTCGTTCCACGGGTCAATCCTCCATCCGCTTGAGGACCAGGACGGCGTTCTGCCCGCCACCCAGGGCGTAGGCGACACTGACCGCGATCCCGGTTTTGGCCTCGATCGGTTTGCCGACCACCAGATTAAGCCCGCAGGCCGGATCGACCTTCTTCGTGCTGGTGGCCGGCGGAATGATCTGATGCCGGACACACAGGGCGGCGATGGCCAAATCGATCGCCCCGCTGCCGGCCCCGTTGTTGCCGATGGCGCCCTTGATCGCGAGAGCAGGAATCGAACCGGCCTTGTCCCCTAATGCGGCGCGGATCCCCCGAGCCTCGGACAAATCGTGGGCGACCGTGCCCGGACCGGAGGTCGCGATCAGGCCGACATCGTTCGCGGTGACCTTGGCGTCCTGCAGGGCCTTGCGAATCGCAAGGGCGATGCCCTTACCCTCGGGCTCCGGCGCCAGCCAGCTCTGGGTGTTGGTGCTGGCTCCGAAGCCAACCAGTTCGCAGTAGATCCTGGCCCCGCGTTGGCGGGCGTGTTCAAGCTCCTCGACGATGAGCAGGCCGCCGCCCTCGCTGATGACCGATCCGTCGCGATCGGCATCGAACGGCCGGCAGGCGGACGCGGGATCATCGTTGTGGGTCAGGGAAAGCCGCTTGAGCAGCGACTGACGCATGAGGCCCATCGGATTCAGCTTGCTTTCCGCCCCGCCGCAGATGCAGATGTCGGCCGAGCCGCGGGCCACCGTCCGGAAAGCCTCGCCGATTGCCAGATGGCTGGCGGCCTCGGCACAAGTGATCGTGTTGGACGGGGCCTGGGCGTCGTGCACAATGGTCACATGGCAGCTCAGCATGTTGGGCAGGAACTTGAGCAGCCAGAGAGGGGTGAGATTCTTCATTCCGTCGACGCCCCACTTGCGGAGACTGAATTGTCCTCGCTCGTCGACCGCGGTGTAGAGAGCCCCGGCCAGTTCGGTCAGATCGGCACAGATCAGGCCGGCGCCGATGTTGGCACCGAACCGCGTGGGATCGAGATTGGACGGGCCGGTTGCCTCACCGCGCTCAATCAGGCACCTGGTCTTGAGCCCGGCGTCCTTGGCGGCCTCGTAGGCGGCCACCACGGCGATCTCGATGTCCCGAGCCATGATCTTCGCGCTCTTGCGGTAGGCCTTGGGGACAGCACCAGCCACATTGAGACCCTCGATCTCGCCGCCGACCTGAGAGTCAAAGCGCGACGGATCGAAGGCGCGGATGCGCCGAATGCCGCACTTGCCCTCGAGCAGGGCCTTCCAGGCGGTTTCGGCCCCGATACCCACCGGGGTCACGAGCCCCAGACCGGTGATGACGACACGACGCGAACTCATCTCTGTTCCCTCGACTGGGCGCCTGATCCCGCTGAAGGGCGATAGGTCGCCAGAAGGCTCATGAAACCCTCGTGAAACACGAAGTTCTCCTCGGGGAAATCCAGCCCGCTCATGTTCTGGTCAATGTGGGAGAACATGATATCGACATGGCCGAACGGCTCGCCGTTGCAGAAGATCCTGCCGGTGGTCATGGCCGCCTCGGCGGTGAGACTGTCGAGGGTCGCTTCGTAACGGAGTTGATCGCCCGGCCGGGCCACCCCGTCAAAGCGAGCCTGCTTGATCTTGGCGAGGATGACCTTCTCGCTGAAGTTGCGGGCCTCACCGACCAGGATGCCGGCCGTCTGGGCCATTCCCTCGATGATCAGACTGGCGGGCATGACCGGGTAGCCGGGAAAATGGTCGTGCAGATGGTCCTCCGCCAGGGTGAGGTTCTTGACCGCCACGGCCCGTTTGCCAGACTCGAATTCCAGGAACTTGTCGAACCAGAACCAGCGCATCGCTTGTCTGCCACCAGGGACCATCAAAAGTAACGGCCGGCATTGCGCCGGCCGTCAGCCGATCCGTCCGCCGGCTTGCCTCAATTTACCGGTTCTCAGCGGGTCACCGCTCGCTGGCCCGGCGCCGGCGACATCCTCGCTCACGCGGCCAGTTTTGCCTCGATGTAGTTGACCAGGGTTTTGACCGTGAAGAGATCGGGCATCTTGTTGACGTCGGGGTCGGACTCGAAGGCGGAGAAGTCCGCATGAGGCATAGCCTTCTTGATTTGGGCCAGGCCATTGGCGGTGAACTTGCCGTTCGAGACGTAATCCGGGTTGTTCAGCACATCGTCGGGAAAGAGCTCTCCGCGAGGAATCTTGATGCTGAAGCTCTTCTCCAGGCGGAACACGATGTCGAGGAAGTCGATGCTCTCCGCCCCGAGATCTCCGGTGAGGGTAGCTTCCTCGGTGACCTCGTCGGGCTCAACGGCCAAGGCGTCCACGAGGGTCTCCCTGACACTTTCGAAGATCTCCTGCCGGCTCATCGCCATCTCTTGCTACCTCCAATTATCGGTCGCGTCTTAACAGAGTCATGTGTTGTCGCGCATCCGCGATCAACCGGCGGTCCAGCGGAGCAAGGCTGGCATCCTTGTCGGCCAGATTGAAGTGGCGAAGGGACCAATGAGCCTTCACCATTTCTGTCTCGCCGCACCGCCCAAATCCCACAAATCGGCTCACGTCGGCCCCGATGGCCTTGGCTTCCACCGTGACTTCCAGTACCTGGCCCGGCGAGACGAAGCTCTTGTAGGTGACGTTCTTCGCCTCAGACAAGAGCAGCATGCTCTGGGCGTACCCGGTCGTCTCCCGCACCAGCCAGGCGGACGCCTGAACCAGGGCCTCAATCATAAGGACACCCGGCATGACCGGAAAGCGGGGAAAGTGATCCGCTAAATACTCCTCGGCCAGCGACAGGGCCTTGACGGCGACGATCCGCTCGCCAGGCACCAGTTCCGCGATTCGATCGATCAAGGCAAACTTCATGTGCCGGTCGCTGGCGGCTGCTCGCCGCACGAGTCCTTTCCTATAGGGGTCAAGAGTTTAGACGGTGCCCGCCCGGCATGCAAGTCCCCCGGACACTCGAATGCAAGTTTTGAAAAACGTTGAGGTTACACCGTTCTGAAACCTGCGGGGCAGTACCCGATCCCCCGCCCGCGGCGTAGAATGGCCGCAATAGGACGACCCAAGTCACCGTTTGACCGGTAACGATTGGAGGTGCCAAATGCGATGCTGCCATCCCGCCCCCTGGATCGTCGGACCCGTCCTCATGCTGGGAGCCGCTCCCGTGTTCGCGGCCGCCGAGACAGAGAGGACCCCGCGTCGCCCCAACATCATCGTCATCGTGGCCGACGACCTGGGTTACGCCGACATCGGCGTCCAGGGCTGCAAGGACGTGCCTACACCTCAGATCGACTCGATCGCCCGAAACGGCGTGCGGTTCAGCAACGGCTACGTCTCCTGCCCGGTATGCAGCCCCACGCGAGCAGGGCTGATCACCGGCCGCTACCAACAGCGGTTCGGGCATGAGTTCAACCCCGGCCAGCTGGGCCAGGCGGCCGCACGGGCTCGGGCGACACAGCCGACCACGCCGGCGGTGACCTTCGGCCTGCCGCTGGACGAGGTCACCCTGGCGGACCGGCTCAAGTCGGCCGGCTACGCCACGGGAATGGTCGGCAAATGGCATCTGGGCGACAAGCCCCCCTATCGCCCGTTGAGGCGGGGTTTCGAGGAGTACTACGGCTTCTTGGGCGGAGCTCATCCCTACGTGGATCTCAAGGCCAGCGATCGGGCTCCAATCTTCCGCGGCAACGAGTCGCTCGATGAAAACGAGTACCTCACCGACGCCTTTGCCCGCGAAGCTGTAGCCTACATCGATCGCCACAAGAAGCAGCCGTTTTTCCTGTATCTCACCTTCAATGCGGTCCACACGCCGCAGCAGGTTCCAGACAAGTACCTGGCCCGCTTCGGAGAGATTCAGGACCCCAAACGACGGAGTATGGCCGCCATGCTCAGTGCGATGGATGACGGCATCGGTCGGGTGCTGGGCAAGATCCGGAGCGAGTCGCTGGAAAACGACTCACTGATCTTCTTCATCAGCGACAACGGAGGGCCGACCAAGGGCAACGGGTCTTTAAACACGCCTTTCACCGGCTTTAAGGGAGGACTGAATGAGGGCGGCATCCGGGTGCCGTTCCTGGTGCAGTGGAAAGGGCAGATCCCCCCAGGCAGGGTCTACGATCGTGCGATCATCTCGCTGGATATCCACCCGACGGCCCTGGCGGCGGCCTCGCCCGAGAAGCCCCTGGACATTCCGGCGGACAAGGCGTTGGACGGCGTGAATCTGCTGCCGTTCCTGCGGGCCGAGAAGTCGGGCGCTCCACACGAGGTTCTCTTCTGGCGATTCGGCCGGCAGGCGGCGGTCCGCAAGGGCGATGTCAAACTGCTTCGGATCCAGGGGCAGACCACCCTGTACGATCTGTCCAAAGATCCGGCCGAGGAACGCGATCTGTCCGCCGAGAAGCCCGAGTTGGTCAAGGAACTGACAGCGGCCCTGGCCAAGTGGGAGAGCGAACTCAAGAAGCCCTTGTGGCCTCAGACGCGTGCCCGGGCGGCTGCGGCCAGGGAGGCGACGGGGAATCGTCAGCGACAAGGCCGCCGGGCCACGCAGACGCCGTGACGTCTTCCCAAGGGTCGCGTGCGGACTGTTTCTCAACCTCCGGGTCGACTCGCCGGCTTGGGCGGCGGAGGTGGGTTCTTCACCCTCACGAGGCACGCCTCACGGAACGGCTCAGGCATGGCCGGATCGTCGATCAACCACACCGTACCGTTGGTTTCGCGGGCGATTCCCTCGATGCTGACGTAGGACATGACCCGCGGTCCGGGGAAGTGGGCCAACCGTTCGCGAAGGTTGAGGCCGGGCACGACCGGCTCGCCGCTCTTGCGTGTCTTGGCGTCGTAGAGATCCAGCCAAGGAGTGACTGAACCGCTGGCCGCATCCACCACGTGAATCCACCCGCCGTTGCGATCGACGGCCAGAAGTTGCCGGTCATCGATCGCGCTCAGTGCGTTCAGCGTCTGCGACTTGCCGGTCCGGCGCTTCTCGAGGTTGGTGGTTGCGGCGGCCGACCAGGCGTCGTCCAGGAGGGTCCGGGCGTCCTGAAGCGTACAGCGCATCAACCGCGGCTTGAGCCAGAAATGGAGCTTGTCGGTCGGGCTGTGCGGCGCCGTACCCTCCTCACAGAGGTAGAAGACACTCGGAGGACCTAACCAGGCGATCCCTTCGAGCCCGTCGTTGGAGTCGGTTCCACGCTCGTTCTCGCGTTCGGGATAACAGAAGCAGTCGCGGAGCACCGCCCGTCCAGGCCCTGGACCCGTGTCCAGGTCGAACTCCAGGACCATGGAGTGCGGAGTCTCGATGACAGCGAAGAGCCGATCCGGCCCTTGGGGCGTCCGCCGCCCGATGGTGACACCCTCGAAATCCAGCATCGCATTCTCTTCGCGGGAGGCGCTTTCGATCTGGCGTCGCAGTGTAGCCAGGACCGGTTCCGCGATGGCGGCGTGTTCCCGGTCGAACGCATCCCATCCCTGCGCAGGTGCCGCGGCCCGGAAAGCCTCGGTGGCGATGATGGCTTCGCCCTGCCGGACATCGCTGAGCCGCTTGTGATCGATGAAGATGATGTGGCTGGCGGACTCGTCACCGTTCCGGTCCGGTACCGCCCAGAGTCCCTCGCGGTCGCCGAGCCGGCCGTAATGCAGTCCCGAACCCTGCCGCACCTCGGTCTTGCCGTCGGGCATTCGGAATCGGAAGAACTCGACCTTCATCGGCTCTGCGGCCGCCAGACCGGCGGCGAGGAGTTGAAACAGGGTCAGCCCGCAGACGAGAACCAGCCGCTTCGCAAGCGGTGACGGCCTCGAGCTGGGGGCTACAAATCGGTCGAGTCTCGACCTCTGCACGATGGCGTCTCCTTACCGAACGACCGGCTTCCCGCGATGTCCAGAGGATCTGGACCCGCAAGATCACCGGGTGATGGACCGAAAGAGTCCTCCATGCACTGCGTGTGCGGGTCCGCTCGTTCTCCTTCCGGCTTGCCAGAAGCCCGGAGCGGTGCAGGCGGTGTTCAGCATCAGGTGTCAGCGATGAGTCGTTCGTGATCACCCGTCAGCCGTCTGCCGTCCGCGATCAGCAACCAGCCAGTCCTTGCCCCCTTCTGCCGAGGAGTGATCTCGGGAGCCTGCATGTCGGCTTTCGGCATTCGGGCTCTGCTCCGTTTCTCGCTCGCCACTTTCAACTCAGCCCTGTGTTATTGCCCGATCGGCGTCTGATCGAATTCGAACTTGTAGCTCCACTCGTCAAAATAGAGATTCCGACCGTCGATCTCGACCTCGCCGCGCTGAAAGTCGAGGGGCTCGCTGCGGAAGTCCTTCTTGGCCGGCTGGAGGGGGCAGCCGTAGTCGAGATTGACGATCAGCCGGAAAGCGTCCTGATGGCCGCAGTAGAACTCGCGGACCTTGGGATTGTCGGAGTCCTTGAAGCCGTACGACGTATCCGCCGGCAGCCAGCCCCACGGGGCAACGTAGAATTCGGCCCAGTCGTGCATGTTGTATCCGCCGGGGGCCGTCTCCCAGCCGGACTGCCACCGGGCGGGCACGTCGGCCAGGCGACACATGGTGATGAACAACAGGGCGTGCGTCCCGCAATCGCCCCGGCCGGCGAGGAACAGTTTCTCCGACGCGTTGGGCAGGACGCTGTATTCCTGCTCGGCACACCATCGGTGATTGGTGCAGATCCACCGGAAGATCGCCCGGGCCCTGGCCAAGGGGTTGTTCAGCGGGCCGACGATCTCGGCCACCTTGGCCCGGATCTGCGGGGTGAACACGATGTGCGTCGGGCGGTCCACCAGGTACTCGGCCGGAAAGCTGTGGCCCTGGTGGCGAGCCTTGGACTCGTCCAGGTTGGGGTAGAAGGTGCAGGACACGAATTCGAAATCGACCTCGAAGATCAGCGGCTGGGCCGGGTCCTCGATCTTGCGTTCGAAGTAGACGGTGCGTTGCGGGGCGCCACCGATCGGCCAGGTATCCACCGCGGTTGGGGCAAGGGTGTGTTCGACCGGCGACGTGCGGAGCAGCCTGACCTCCTTCTGCTGACGGTATTGCTGCGGGAACGGCAGCCAGCAGCGGACGACGGAACCTGCCTTGGCGCCTGGCCGGTCCGGCTTGACCGTCAGCTTGTACCGAACGGTGATCTTGTAGGGGACGACCTGGTCCTTGCCGGTGGACTCGGCGGCGGCGATGACCTCCTCGATGTGCTTGATCAGCCCTTCCTCCTTGGCGGACATGGCTGGCCGGGCCCGAGGATCGCGGCCTTCGCGCTGAGCCAGTCGGGTCTTGGCGTCATCGCAGAACAGCCAGATGTTGGATGGTTCGCGGCCGAAGTACCAGAGCTTGTCGTCGAGCACGCGGGCCTGGGCCTGGCCGATCTGCCGCCAGTACTCAAGATCGGCGGTCGTCAGGTCGGGCAGTTTTTGCTGGAGTTTCTTCAGAAGCTCAGCCGGCTCCTGATCGTATTCGATGCGGATGCGCCGCAGGATCTCGCGGCCCTCGGCGCGGGCTTGGGTATCCTCCGCGGTGGCAGAGACCGAGGACGTAGTGAGCACCGTGTCCGCCTCGCTGAGCTTGCCCTTGAGGGCCAGGTCGCGGGCTTCGCGCACGGCCGGATCGTTGGAGGTCCAGAAAAGCGAGGCCCCGCTGGGAGCCGCCTCGACCGTCTCAAAACCTGTCGCCGTCGCCGCCGTCGCCATCGCCATGATTGTCCACCAGAAGAGCCGCATGTCCCTGTCTCCTTTCGCCGAAGGAAGTCATCGAGCATTGTAGCGGAAGGTGAACCCGGCGGCACGCCGGCAGCTCTATGCCGGGGAGTCTGCAAACCCAACAACGCGCCGGAACACGCGCATCAGATTCTCGCCCAAGATCCTGCGGATGTCCGACTTGGCGTACCCCCGATCGAGCAGGGCCTGGGTAATGAACGGATAGCAGGAGACATCGTCCACCTGCTCGGGCGTGGTGCCGACGCCGTCGAAGTCGGACCCCAGGCCGACGTGATCGATGCCGGCCACCTTGACGACATGATCGATGTGATCGACCAGGTTGTGGACCGTGCCGCGCGGGACGGGGTGTGCCGTCCAATAGGCATCGTGAGCCCGGGCGTAGTCATCCGGATCGGGATTGCGGGTTCGCAGTTCACGATCGACGTCGAACATGCGGGCGGTCGCTTCGGCGGCCGGAGGATAGAGCAGGCCGGAGTAGAAGTTGACCATCACCAGCCCCCCGCCGGCCGCGATGCGCCGGATGACGTCGTCGGGAATGTTGCGCGGATGCGAGGCGAGCGCCAGGACCCCGGAGTGCGAGTTGATGATCGGCACGCGGCTGACGTCGAGCACATCGTGCATGGCCTTGACCGACGTGTGGGCCACATCCACGATCATTCCCAGGCGGTTCATCTCCGCCACCACCTCGCGGCCGAAGGGCGTCAGCCCGTTGTGCTTCGGTGCGTCGGTAGCGGCATCGCACCAGTCGGTCGAGTCGGAGTGGGTGAGCGTCATGTAGCGGGCACCCAACGCATGGAACGTCCGCAGCACGGCCAGCGAGTTCTCGATCGCGTGGCCGCCCTCGATGCCGATCAGCGAGGCGATCCGCCCGCTCCGATGAATGTGCTCGATATCCTCGGGAGAGCGCCCCAGGGCAAATGTCTCCGGCCAGCGAGCGACCATGCGATGAACGATATCGATCTGCTCGAGTGCAATCCGAACGCAGCCGCCTTCGCGCATCGCCGAGCAGGGCACGAACGCGGCCCAGAACTGGGCGCCCAATCCCCCCCGCCGGAGGCGGACGATGTCGGTGTGCCGTTCCGTTTGCGACTCGGCCAGGTTCATGCGATCGAGCGAGCCGCCGGCGAGCTTGTAGATCTGCCACGCCAGATCGTTGTGCCCGTCGATGACCAGGCACTGGCGATGAAACTCGGCGCCGTCCTCGGTCATGACCACGGGCTTGGATGAACGCTGCGTTGGATCGGCTCCGGGCATGTCGACAGTTCTCCTTGCCGGAGATTCTACCCGAATGAGAATGCCTGTCAGCATCCTCTGCCGCGGCCAAACACGCTGGCCCGCAGACCGGTATCTCGCGTGTCGAGATCTGTCTTGCGTCTCGATGCCGCCTCCGGTCTCACTTCTCAGCTCTCATTTCTCACTCTCCCAATCCGCACTATAATGCCCAAAGGTGCCGCCTGAGCGGCATTTTCGAGGAGTGTGCGATGGCAGCGAGCGAACCGCATATCGGCAAACCGGTGGACATCGAGCGCATCAAGGCCGCGGTGCGCGAAATCCTGGCCGCCGTCGGCGAGAATCCGGATCGCGAGGGCCTCAAGGAGACGCCCCGCCGGGTCGCCAGGATGTACGAAGAGGTTTTCTCGGGTCTCACCGTTAACCCGGGCGACCTGCTGGTCACCGCCTTCGAGGAGGAGTACGACGAGCTGGTCGTGCTCCGCGACATCCCCTTCCACTCCATGTGCGAACACCACCTGCTGCCGTTCGAGGGCGTGGCCCACGTCGGCTACCTGCCCGATGGGCGAATCGCGGGGATTTCCAAGCTGGCCCGGGTGGTGGACGCCTTTGCCCGCCGGCCGCAGGTCCAGGAGCGGCTCACCAACCAGGTGGCCGACATCCTCATGCAGCGGCTCATGGCCAAGGGCGTCGCGGTCATCATGGAGGCCACTCACTCATGCATGACCTGCCGGGGCGTTCGCAAGCCGGGCAGCATCATGGTCACCTCGGCCATGCGCGGGCGGTGTAAATCCGACGCTCGGACCCGGGGCGAAGTGCTCATGCTCCTCGGCGGACAGACGCGGCGGTAAGCCGTCGGAAACGCGTCCTTCTCGTACCCGCCGAACGGGTCGAAACCAAGGCCCGGTCGCCAGTCAGCACCACGCCAACATTAGCACAAACACTTTAAACGATGCCGGGCCACCGGACGAGCCGCTCGGCCAGCGGGCGGCGAGGGCAGATTCCAGCAGAGCACGCTCGCCCACCGTCGAGCCAGCGATTCCGCAACTGACTCTTTCCTGCACACGTAACCCCAGCTCATGACAAGCATTGATGGACTCGGCAGGGGTGCCGAGCAGATTCGCATTCATTTTGGGCTTGACAAACCGGCCGGTG